>FLNX01003015.1_pt1 | contig 525999 bp, 493 predicted proteins | sample 1140341 | NCBI WGS metagenome assembly FLNX01 (sample SAMEA3878208, study PRJEB12797) | bioreactor metagenome | biome: Moose rumen | place: Sweden | collected 2011-10
AAAACGGTAAAAAATAATAACAAACCTACATTTTTCCAATAAAAAAGCAACTATTTATTTTTAATAGTTGCTTTTAATCTCTTAATTTTACCTATAATATTAATTTTATCTTTAAAAGATAACAATGGTATCTTTTTATTAATCTTTTGATAATTATCTAATAAATAATTTAGATAATCTTTATTTTTCAAATATCCAAATTCTAATTCTCTTTTTGTATTTTTATTATTAGATTTAACAAAATAACAAGTAATATACCATTTACCTTTATCAAAGGTATACTCCTCATCTTCTAAGTAATAACCGCTTAGATTCATACATTCTCTTAGCATTTGCCAGTCGTTATTTGATTGGATAATTAATTTGTTGATATTAAATAATGCATAGTCATCAGCCAATATTTCCAAAATAGTTTTTGTTCCCATTCCAGAAATTATTAAACCATTAATCTCTTCTAGTGGAATATTACCCAAGCCATCACTTAAATATGTTTTAATATTTAAATTTCTTTTCTTTATATTTTTTTTAGCATTATTTAAAGCTTTTGGATTAATATCACTAGCAATAACATTTTTACAAAGTTTATTTTCAACTAAATAAATACTAAGTAAGCCGTGATCACAACCAACATCAGCTAAAGAGTCATCTTTATCTACAAATTTTACTAAAGCTTTTAATCTTTTACTAATATTAGTCACTTAAGAAATCCTTTAATTTTTTAGCACGTGATGGATGTCTTAGTTTTCTTAAAGCTTTAGCTTCTATTTGACGAATACGTTCACGAGTAACATTAAATTTCTTACCAACTTCTTCTAGAGTATGACTAGTACCATCTACTAAACCAAATCTTAATTCAAGAACTTCTTTCTCTCTTTCTTGAAGAGTCATTAATACATTCTTAATTTCTTCTTTTAATATTTCATTAGTAGCATATTCTTCAGGACTCATACTTCTTTCATCTTTAATGAAATCACCTAAATGTGAATCATCTTCCTCACCAATAGGTGTTTCTAATGAAACTGGATCTTGGCTTATTTTCATTACTTCTCTAACTTTATCAACAGTAATACCCATTTTATTTGCTAATTCTTCTTCACTAGGTTCTCTATTTAATTCAAGAGTCATTTGTCTTTGAACTCTAGCCATTTTATTTATTGTTTCAACCATATGAACAGGAACACGAATAGTTCTTGCTTGATCTGCTAATGCACGAGTAATAGCTTGTCTAATCCACCATGTAGCATAAGTACTGAATTTATATCCTTTTCCATAGTCGAATTTTTCAACTGCTTTCATTAATCCAATATTACCTTCTTGAATTAAATCTAAGAACAATAAACCTCTACCTACATAACGTTTAGCAATAGATACAACTAAACGTAAGTTAGATTCAGCTAAGATATTTTTAGCAGATTCATCACCATTAGCTATTTTAACAGATAATTCCATTTCCTCATCTGGTGACAACAAACTTATACGACCAATTTCTTTTAAATACATACGAACTGGATCATCTATATTTATATCTTTTGTTATTTCTTCGTCACTTAATACTAAGTTTTCTTCTTCCTCTACTATTTCTTTACCAGATTCACCTTCAGCAGCAGATTCTTCAGAAACAACTTCTATACCATTTTCTACTAAAACATTATATAAATCATCTAATGAATCATTATCTATTTCCAAACCTTTTAAAGCTTCTGCTAATTGTTCGAAAGTTAATACATTAGAATTCTTTTTACCTAATTCAATTAAATCCTTTTTTCTTTCTTCAAAACTTTTAATTTCAACCATATCTACACATCCTCTTTTTTTAATTCCATTATTTGTAATGCAATTTTCATCTTTTTATCTTGATCTAATTCTTTCTTCATTAGTTCTTTTAAACGCTTAATCTCATTTTTATGAGACACTTTTAAAACTGCATTTATATATTCATCCATAGCTTCCATTGTTAAATCATCATTAATAGATTCATTAACAATCTCCATTACTTTCCCCTTTATAGAGTCTTTACTACTCACATAAGTAATGAAATCCGCTACAGTTATCTCCTTATTAGTTTCATAATAATAAACTATCTCATTAGCTATCTCTCTATACATTGGTTCATTAAAGAATCCAAGTTTAGTTTGATATTCATCAATATATTTTTCATCATTCATCATAAAATAAAGAATTCTTTCAGAACCAATCATATATGAATCTTTTTTTGTTTTTACAACTTCCTTCTTTTCTTCTTTTTCTCGTAAAACAACTGGTTCAAACTTCTCTAATCTATTTTTTAGAACATCTAATGATAAATTATATTCTTTACTTATTTTATTTAAGGTTACTTCTCTTAAAATACTATCATCTACAGTTGATAATGTTTTTAAAACATCATTAACATATTGTGATAAGTCTTCAACTTTATTTAAATCTCTATTATGTTTAAAATAATCCATTTTGAAATCAAAATAAGTTAATGGTTTCTTGATATTTTCAATAAATGCTTCTGCACCATTAGCAAGAATATATTCATCGGGATCTTTTTCTCCTGTTAATCTTACTACATAAGTTTCAACATTTTCTTTAACAAGTTCATCACCATTACTAACCGTAGCAATTAAACCCGCATTATCATTATCTAAACATAATACAACTTTACATCTTAGTTTCTTTAATAAACTAATTTGATCTTTGGTCATAGCAGTACCACATAAAGCTACAACATTTTTAATACCAACAGAAGACATACGAATTGCATCCATAAAGCCTTCTACAACAATAATTTCCTTTTCTCTTTTAGCTGCTTCTTTTGCGTTATGGTAATTATATAAAGTATCTCCTTTATGAAATATTTTATTTTCTCTACTATTCATATATTTAGAGACATTCTTTTCTCCACGATATACTCTAGCACTAAATCCAATGATATTACCATCTTTATCCCACAATGGAAATGTAATTCTTTTGGTAAACATATCATAATATGTACCATTAGAATTATTTACAATGCCAATCTCTTCTAATTCATCAGTCTTATAACCTTTTTTAGTTAAAAGTTGTAAAAGAGAATCATTAGTATCTAAACTAAGACCTATTCCAAACTCTTTAATAATGTCTTCAGATAGTCCTCTTTCGTTTAAATACTTAACTGCTTCTTTACCAAATGAAGTTTTAAGATTGTTAGCAAAGAATTTTTGACTTAATTCCATTATTTTATGCTCTTTTGCATAATTATCTACTGCCACATTCTTAGTAGGATCAAAAGAAACTTCCATACCACACTTTGCTGCTACTATTGAAACAGCTTCAGCAAATGATACATTCTCATAATCTTGAACAAATGTAAAAACATTACCAGTTGCTCCACAAGCAAAGCATTTATATATTTGCTTATCAGATGAAACACTCATACTAGGTGAATGATCATCATGAAAAGGACACACACCAAGATAATTCCTACCTTTTTGTGTAAGAGGAATATAACTGCTAATAACATTTACGATATCAGCATTAGCTCTAATACTATTAATTTCATCATTACTAAATAAAGCCAAAAATATCACCCTCTACTTATAATTATTAACGCAACCCCCTCGATTTCCTTTTTTTTTCGTCATTTTTCTACCAAAAATGCCAAATTCTTGACTATTTTACCACAAAAATGCCATTTTTTATGATAAAAAAGCAAAAAAAAAGAAAATATTAATATTTTCTTTTATTTCATTCTACTAGCTTTAGTTAAACCACCAATATAGTGTTTCAACGCTAAGAATGTTTCAAAATAATACTTAGTTTCTTCTTTTGCGTTAGAGAAACTACTAATTTTATTAATTAATGTTTCACGTTGTAAAGTATCTTCTTTATTCAATTCCTTTAATTCTTCACAACTAGTACTAATCTCACTTTGAATTATAGCAAGTCGATTCTCATGATCATCAACATAAGAACAAACTGTTTCATAGACTCTTACTCTATCTTCTGAAGATAAACTTTTTAAAGCAGCAAATAGTCTATCATGTAATCTACCAATAAGCATTCTAAGTGAATCTTGATTTACTATATCACTAGCAATAGCTTTATCTTGTAATAATTCTGAATAATGTTCTTCATATTCAGCAGCTCTAGCTTTTAAGTTACAATTAATAACTTTATTAACTTTTTTCAAGATAACACTAGCTTTAGCAAAATCATTAATAAGACTTATTGTACTATCAAATGTTTCTGCTTCCATAGAATCTCTCGCCCCCAAACGTTCGATATTATACCATAAAACATGAAAAAATCAAATTTTTCGTTAATAAGCATATAGATCTTAAAACAATCTTAAAAGTATCCCATATTGCCTTAAAAGTTATTTTTGTATCTGGTGGAGTTTCTACAACTTCTTCAATTGTTTCAATTGGTTCTTCTACAACTCCTTTAACTTCTTTATCCTCTATTATTTTGTAATTATATAAATACTCTTCTAATACACTAACTTCATCCAATACTTTAAAAGAAAAGTCATCAGCTAAAGTATAATCTTCTAAACCACTTATTTGTTTAATATTATATGTTCCATATCCAAGAGTTAAATGATCTTTACCATTACTATCAGTTACCATATAATCAACTAGTTTATTATTCTTATCATAAACTCCAAATTTAGCATTCTTCTCTTCTATACAGTCATCTACAATACAAGCATATTTAGTAATATTAATAGTGTTTTTTAATAATTTATTATGTAATATAACCGTAGGATTACTATTCTTATCATTAATACTTACATTATAAATACTATTATCTTCTAAATAACCAATACCATGACTTACTTGTTTTATACTATACTCACCATAAGGTAACTCTTTTGTTTTAAACATTAATGGCTCATTACTAGTACATACCTTATTAATTACTTCATTATTATTATCATACAACTCATAACAAGTATCTGAAAAATCACTTTCTACTGAATAATAAGAATGATCATCTCTAATATCAAGTAATATATCACCTTTAGTAACATTAATATTTATTTTATATACTTTATTATCAATATTACCTGGTCTTAATAAATCCTGATTATTATCACTGACAAATAAAGCTATCTTATCTTCATAATAGTTACTTTTTCTTTTATATTCTACTACTCCGTTCTCACCAACAGCTTTAAGTATTAAAGAATCTCCTAATTCATAATCATATGTACTACTTACAATGTCATAGTTATTATTTAATCTAACTATTTCTAAATCATCTAAAAAATTAACAGTATAATTAGTACCTATATTAGGAGTAATATCATGATTATTAACATCATTTAATAATTCATTCATTTCACTTTCATATTTAGTTATTTTCTTACCATTTAATTTATCAGTAAAATAAATATTTCCTTTAGTATCTATTGTTTTCCAAATTAATACTTGAGTAATAACATACCATTTACTTGAAGTTCTATTTGTATAACCATACCCGTAATAAGCAAGTAACTCTACTTTTCTTCTTTGTTCATTACTTAGTTTATTATATGAACTTAAATCCCATTCATATTTAGAATAATTATCTCCTTCGTTAAACTTAACATAAGGTTCTAAGCAATAAACAATATTTCCTGAATCATCTTTTATATATTGCATTGTTAAATAATTAGTAACACCATCTTTAACCTTATCAACATATTCTCCACTAATGAATTTACCTTCTACAAAACTTTCAGCATTAACACACCCAATAAAACAAAACAGAATAAATAAACCATATAAAAATTTCTTCATCTACAATCCTCCCTTCACTTATATTATTGTCAATAAAAGTCCAATTTCCTTTTTTTTAAAAAATACTCAAAAACTTAAAAAATAATTATTGCACAAAAAAAGTAATGAAAAATATTTTTTCATTACTCAAATACATAAAATCATCTACCATTTTCTCATTTTTAATAAATAAATGATATTAAACTTTTTTTACACAACATATAAGTAAATTAAGAAGAAATGTAATATACTAGCTGCTATTACAAAGAAATGAAATATTGAATGCATATAAGGTATCTTATGACCTATAGCATAAAGAATTCCTCCTAGAGTATAAACAATTCCTCCACTAATTAATAGAATAATACCATTCATAGGACAAGCAGCCATTAAATACTTAAATATTATAATAGCTCCCCAACCAAGAATAAGATTTGATATTAAAGCTAAAAATTGATACTTTTCAACATTAACAGCATTAAATATTATAGCTATTATTGTTACAAGCCAAACAATACTAAAACTTAACCATCCAACCCATCCTTTTAACATACAAAGACAAATTGGAGTATAAGTACCAGCAACCATTAATAATACATTAATATGATCTAATGTTCTAAGTACCTTCTTACCTCTACATCTATAACTTAAAGCATGATATATACATGAGATTACATACATTACAATTAATATAACAGAATATAAAATACCACAAACTACTCCTAAAGCACTATGTGCTCTAATACATAGTAATACAAGTGCTGCAATAGCAAGTCCTGCTCCAACACCATGACTAATACTATTAACTAATTCTTCACCTAAACTATACTTAGGTTTAAGTTCTTCTTTTTTTACCATAATAACCACCTATATATAATATAACATTTTTTAAAACTTTTTTAAAATTAAAAATTATAAAAGAGCCTTTAATAAGGCTCTTTCTTATAATTTTTCTATTGCTGTAAAATAATAATCATTATCTTTCTTTTCAAATACAAAACGATATTTTGAAAAATCTTTGTAATTGTCTTCTGTTAATTCAAATTCATCTAGAATAGCTCCAGTATATTTGTTTTTTTCATCATAATCAGTATATATTTCTGGTTCTTCAGAACAACATGAATTAATACCATATGCCACATAAACATAAGCTTTGTCACCAACATAAGTATAATCATAAATATACATACTTTCTGTTGTATATCCAGTACCACCACAAGGATATGCAAAATAATAAATATTATTTTTTTCTTGATACAATTTTACTGGACAACCTTCATATATATCTTTTTTATCAAACTTTTCACCAAATAAATAATAATACATATTGGCAACATCGTCAGCATTAACATAGTCCATTACCATACTGTAATCATGTTCAGAACAACTATCCCAAGGACTTAAAGTTTGATCTTTTAAGTTATAGCATCCATCTTCATATTTCTCTTCAACATCTGTTCTTTTAACACTATAAAAAGCAGCTAAAACACGATTTTGTTCACTTATTTCTTCAACAGTTCTACTCTTTTCAAATAATAAACCTTTTACGTAAGAATCACCTATCAAATCCATATTAAATAGATATTTTGTCTTTTTATCAAGGTCTTTCTTTAATGCTTCATCTGTTATTGCTTCTTCTTTTTGCTCTGTTTTTGAAGAATTATCTGCTTTTTCAACATTATTTCTGCTTCCAATAAACCAACCAATTCCACCTGATAAGGCTGCAACTAAAACAATAATTACAATCCATAAACCTATTCCTTTTTTTTCATTCATTTTAACACCTTCTCTATCTTAATTATATCAAAAAAGCAATACTATTCAAGTACTGCTTTAATTCTTCTTACACCAGCTGAAGAAGCTTCTTCTTTTTTAATTCTAAAATGTCCTAATTCAGATGTGTTTTTAACATGTGGTCCTCCACATAATTCTTTAGATATAGTTCCAATAGTATATACTGTAACAATATCAGGATATTTTTCAATAAACATACATTCAGCACCAGATGCTACTGCTTCATTCTTATTCATCTCTTCAACAGTTACATCTAATCCTTCACTAATCCATTCATTAACTAAGTCTTCTACTTTTTGTTTTTCTTCATCAGTTAATTTATGGTCACAGTTAAAGTCGAATCTCATTCTCTCATCAGTAATATTAGAACCCCTTTGATGAATATCTTTATCTACTACTACTTTTAAAGCTGCATTAAGTAAATGTGTTGCTGTATGATACTTAGTTTCGATTTCAGAATCACCTGCTAAACCACCTTTAAACTTACCAGCAGAAGCTGTTCTACTCTTTTCTTGATGTTCTTTAAACTTAACTTCATAACCTTCTGAGTCAACCTTTAAACCTTTTTCCTCTGCAAGTTCAATAGTTAGTTCTAACGGGAAACCAAATGTATCAAATAAATGGAATGCTGTTTCACCATCTATATCTTTACCATCTCTTGTTTCTTTTTCAAATTGTCTTAAACCTTTTTCTAAAGTTCTATTAAACTTAACTTTTTCATTTTTAAGTTCAGTAAGAACTACTTCTCTATTATCTTTTAATTCTTTATAATAACCATCATATTTAGATAATAAAAGTTCAGCAATTTGTTCTTCCCAATTACTATTAATATCTATTTCTAAAGCTTTAGCATGACGAATTGCTCTTCTAATTAATCTTCTTAAAATGTAACCTTGATCTGTATTAGAAGGTTTAATTCCAGCTGGATCAGCCAAGATAAATACTGCTGTTCTTAAGTGATCAGCAATAATTCTCATACTCTTTTCATTGCCTTCATAAGTCTTACCACTTATTTTAGAAATAAGTTCAATAACATCTTTCCATATACTAGATGCATAGTTATCTGTAACACCTTCAAGTATAGCTGTAGTTCTTTCAACTCCCATACCTGTATCGACATTCTTTTTAGGTAGTTCAACTACTGTACCATCACTCTTCTTTTCAAATTGCATGAATACATCATTCCATATTTCTACCCAACGTACATCTTCTGTATCAAACTTTTCAGGAATAGGATCATTACTTCTCCAATAAAACATTTCTGAATCTGGTCCGCATGGTCCAGTTTCTCCTGCTATCCAGAAATTATCATCTACTGTTTTAGCAATTCTTTCTGGCTTAATTCCTAAACTAATCCATTTATTATAACTAGTTTCATCAAATGGAATATTATCACTACCTGCATATACAGTAACAGCTAGTCTTTCTACTGGAATATGTAATACTTCAGTTAAGAATTCAAAACTCCATTCAATAGCTTCATCTTTGAAATAATCTCCTAAACTCCAGTTACCTAACATTTCAAAGAATGTATGATGATATGTATCACCAATATTATCTAAGTCGTTAGTTCTAACACACTTTTGATAATCGCATAATCTTGTTCCATATGGATGTGGTTGCCCCATCAAATAAGGTATTAATGGTTGCATACCTGCTGTATTAAATAATACAGATGGATCATTTTCTGGTACTACTGGAGCACTAGGTATTTGTTTATGTCCTTTACTAACAAAAAAATTAATATATAAATCTTTTAAATTCATTTTACTTCATTCCTTCCAATACTTTTTCTACTTCTAATACTAATGTATTATCATAATTATTATTAATAATATAATCATAACCTTCATAATTATCTAATTCTAATTCTGTATGATGTTTCTTTTCTTCTTCATTTAAATTTCTCATACTCTTACTACTATTAACTCTAATTACAATAGTTTCAATATCATTTTTTTCTTTAAAATAATTTACTTCATTTAAAAGTCTAACATCACTTAAAATTACATTACTAATTCCTTCATGCTCATATACTTTTAAATCTTCATAAATTCGTTTTGTCATATAATCTTTATCTATACTGCGTAATGTATCACCCATATTTTGTAAAAATGCTCGTGGTTTATTATCATCATTACCATCCCAATTAGTTAATTCTCTAGCAAATAACTTAATATATTTACTAAATCCTGTAACAATGGCTTTACCAAGTCTATCTTTTAATATTTCCGCGACTTCGTTTTTACCACTACCTGCTTTACCACATATCAATATAACTCTCATATAATCATCCTTCCAAAGAAAAACCACATTACTTGCAAGGAGCAAATAATGCGGTACCATCCTTTATTTTACTTAATTATAGATAACGGTTTCACCCGGTTAATCTCCAAAGATAGCTATTTCATTCTTCCATATCTTAGTTTACACCAACCACTAAGTCTCTTTAATATATCCAAATTACTTTGTCTTTTTCATCGATTAATAACAAAACACAAGTTAATTATAATAAATATTTAAAATAATGTAAAGAATATAATTAACTTAATAATCTATTTGACGAATTAACTACTAAGCTATTTAAATAACATCTTTTACCAAATTCTTGAATAGCTTCAATACTTTCACCATTTACTAAGAAATTATAAATACTCATAAAACCGAATTCTTGTAAACCAAATTCTTCTTTAAAAGCTTTTACATCAAAATAATCACCATATATTCTATCCATTAATGATCTTAATTTTTGATAATTCTCTGGTCTTAAATCACATATTCTATCAAAAGTATTAATAATATATTCACTAAATGTTTCTTGTTTATTCATAATTAGCCTTCTTTCCAGACAAGTTCATAATTCTACTCGTTAACTTGTTTTTTGTCAAATAGATTTAAATAATCTTCACTTAAAACTTTAATAATAGTCATACAAGGAGTTGCAATAATCATTCCAATAACCCCAAATAGCCTTCCAAATATTAACAATCCACATATTATTAAAATTGGACTTATCTTAATTGTCTTACTCATTACAACCGGTTGTAAGATATAGTTTTCTATTAACTGAACTACAAAACATATACCAATAGCTATATAACCTAACACATCCTTTTCTGTAAAACCAACTATTACAGCTAAGAATCCTCCTATATATGGTCCTATATAAGGTATTAAATCAGTAATACCACATACTAAACCAAGTAGAATACTACCATCTAAACCAATTATCGAAAACATAATACTATCTAAGACAAAAACAAAGAAAGCAATTAATAAAGTACCATATATACAATTTCTAACTGCATCACTAATTCTAATTAATAATCTATCTATTCTTTTCTTCTTTAATACTTTAAAAAGATTAACTATTATCTTTTCATAATCAAAACTTATATATAAACCTAAAACTAAACCAACAATACCATTGCCAATATATTTAAAGAAATTTTTAGCTGTTTTTAATACCAATTTAGGTACTATATCACTGATAAAATATATAATGTTTTCTAAATACTTTAAACATCCTACCTTATCAGCCGTATTTTTTAATTTATTTAAATAATTAGGAAATATGTCCATTAATTCAGATAGTTCTTTCATTACTAAAGGAATTAAAAAATAAAAAAATAAACATATAATTAAAATAACTAATAGAAATATACTAATACAAATTAGTTTACGATTATATTTTTTAGATAATAATCTAATTAAAGGATTAAATAACCATGCATATATAAAACCTATAATAACAGGTAATAAAATAATAATTATCTCTTTAATTATATTAACAATATTTAAATACTTTATTAAGAACACTACTAAAGAAATAATTACTAATACCATAATATATTCTTTAAGTTTATTTATTTTCATATTCCACCTAAAAAAGGCCTTAAATAAGGCCTATACTTCATCAATAACACAGCAACTATTATCTTTCATCTTTTCACATATTCCCCCAATACATATTCCTAAAGCCATAGCCATTATACCTGTACCCATAAATGATAATACTCTCTTTGTATTAATAAACACTCTATATCACCTCTGATAATAGTATGTTCTACTTAAGAAAAAATATTCAATAATTGTTCTTTTAAATTAGTCTTTCTATTTCTAGAATAATCATTATTTACTGCCATTAAGAAACTATCTTCTTCTCCAATTATTATTAAACTCTTTTTAGCTCTAGATACACCAGTATATATTAATTTATTATATAACATCTTATAATAAGCTTTTGATACTGGCATTATTACATGAGCAAATTCTGAACCTTGACTCTTATGAATAGAAATAGCATAAGCATGTTTAATATTTATTAAATCTTCTCTTGTATACATTACTTCATTACCCATAAAGTTAATAGTAAATACTTCTTTTTTCTTTGAACCCATAACAGTACTTATATTACTAATATATCCAATATCACCATTAAATATGTTATTATCTACATCATTTACAAGTTGTAATACTTTATCATTTTCTCTATATATTACTTCTCCTACTTTTACTTCTTTTTTATCCTTACTCTTAGGATTAAAAATACTTTGTAATAAAACATTTAAATTATCAATACCATTTTCTCCTTTATACATAGGAGCTAGTACTTGAATATCCTCCTCATTTAAACCTTTATCTTTACTCATTATACATATCTTCTTAATTAATTCTTTAATACTAGGTCCACTAGCACTTAAGAAATTAAAATCATCTCTTTGATCTGTAAAATTACTTAAATCTCTATCTTTTATTTCTTTAGCTAATATAGGAATATAAGAATCTTCACTTTGTCTATAAATAGTTTCTAACTCCGTATGAGTAAACATATCACTATTTATTAAATCATTTAATACTAAACCAGGTCCAACTGAAGGTAATTGATTAGCATCACCTACTAAGACTAAAGTAATATTATGATTTAATCCCTTTAATAAAGAATCAAATAAAGCTGTATCTATCATACTTGTTTCATCAACAATAACTAATTTTTGATTATTCTTATTATATTCATTAACTTGGAATTCATTCTTATCTTTATTCCATTTTAAGAATCTATGAATAGTCATAGCTCCTAATCCTGTAGAATCACTCATCTTCTTAGCTGCTCTACCAGTTGGAGCAAGTAAGGCGATATCATTAACTATTTCTTTAATACCTAAATTATTAACTCTAATATATAACTTAACTATAGAATTAATAATAGTTGTTTTACCAGTACCTGGTCCTCCAGTAATAATACTAACTCTATTTTGTAAAGCATTTTTAATAGCTTTCTTTTGAATAGCATTATATTTAACATCATATTCAAGTTCTACACTTTGAATTAATGTATCCAATCCATCTATTCTTTCATTAGTATGTCTCATTATAAGTTCTAAGTTTTCTGCAATATCTACTTCTTGAAAATAAAAATCCTTTAAAAAATATTTACTTTCATCAACAATAATTAAATCTTTTTTCATTAATTCTAATAAATAATTATCGAATTCTTCTTCTGTTAAAAATATTTTAAACTCATTTCTTACATTACTATATAATTCATCTTTATTTAAATATGTATCCCCATTTTTAAAACCTAATCTTTTAAAAGTTTCTAATATACAAGCAATTACTCTTTCAGGAGAATTAGCATCATTCATACTAAGAAACACTTTATCTAACTTAGTAAAATCAATAATATCTATTAATCTATATATATCATTACTTACTATTTCTAAACTACTTTCTCCCCATTTATTCAATATTGTTAATGCTTCATTAATAGTAAATCCTATTTTTTTAAGATTAACAATTATTTCATCAGTACTTTGATATTTAACAATACTTTTATATATTCTTTTAGCTTTAATCTCACTTATACCAGGTACAATTAATAAATTAGCATAATTCTCTTTAATTAGATTTAATGCATTCTCACCTAAGGTCTCAACTATTAAATTAGCTGTCTTTTCTCCACATCCTTTTACTAAAGAACTGGATAAGAATTCTATTACTGCATCTTTCCCTTTAGGTTCTTCTCTTTCATAATTAGTTACTTGAAACTGCTCTCCATACCTTTCATTAATAACAAACTTACCTGTTAATTTATAATAATCTTCTTCATTAACTGTAGCAAAATAACCTGTATATGTAATAGTTTTATTAACCATATCATCGAATTCATCACTAGCTTCTTTAACTCTAAACAAACCTACTTTATAACCATTATCACTTTCAAATATCATCTGTTTAAATTTTCCTCTAATGTATCCCATGATAATCACCTTTATTTAGTTTATCATATAAACAAAAAAGAAGCGAATGTTTTTTCGCTTCTTATATTTCATTTTTATGTTTCTTAGCAAATAGCAATAATGCTTTTTCTAACTCATCTTTTGAATCTAAACCGTTAAGTATCTCTTTACCATTTTCTTTTGTTACTTTACGTACACAAGTATCTCTCTCATCATCTACATTAGCTAAATAAACATATGTAATAGCACCACTTACTATTTCATCGATTACCATAAAATCTAAACCATTTTCAAGTGTTATTACTTCTACAGTTTCTTCCATATTACTTACCTAGCCCTTTCTCTTCAGTTGGTGCTACATTTCTAAATTCATCAACTTCTTGTTGTAATCTATCTATTTCTTCAAGATTACTTACATACTTTTTATAACCTCTTTGATAAGCACCTTCATCTATAACCATCTTGCCATCTTTTTCTTTAACAAAGCCTTTACTTTGACAATAAGCAAAGAATGTATTATATGGTGAATAACCTTCATTATATAAATCTTCCATTAACTCATCCATACATAATAGTCTAGAATCATTATTCCAACCTACAGTAACATAAATACTATTAATATACATATCTATATCAGATGATCCATCATATTGACCTACAGTAGAATAAGCATCCTTTAATTCATTACCAACTCTTATTTGCTTTTTCATAATGTCTTTCCATGCATCAATATCAGCTATTTCTTGACCATCTACTTCTTTAACACATCCATGTCCTTTAACATATTCTGTAAAACTACTATAATCTGTTAATCCTCTCATTTTGAATTGCCAAAACAAATCATCCATATTTCTAACACGATTAGTATCCATACCACAATATGCTCCATATACATATGAATCAAAATCCATATTAGATGTATCATAAAGTCTAGCTATATTATCTACATCATACCAATAACCTTTATTGTCTGATGTTCTATGTGTTGAAGATCCAATTGACTCATACCCAACAGTATATGATTGATTAACATAACTACCATTAAAATATGGTTGCATATGATTATATCCAAGCTTAGCACCTATTGCTAAAGTAACAACTAAAAGCATAGCAGCAATAGCTTTTTTTAAATTCTTTTTAACTCTTACATTTCTCTTTTTATATTCCGTTTTTCTTTGAATTCTATGAGCTTCATTACTATTAACACTATTTTGCTCTAATCTTTCATAATCTTCATAACTCATGAGTATCACCCTATTCTTAATATACTACATAAATGTTCAAAAATAAAGAGCAAGCTTTTGCTTACTCATAAATATTAACATAAGAACTATTTACATATATTCTATTTTTATATCTAATCTTATCTGTTACATCTTTTTCAGACATACCATCAATTTTATCAAGAGGTAAATAGATTTTATATTCATTACTTACATATGTAATAACATTATTATTCTTTTTAACAACAATATCATCATTATCTACAACTTTACCATCGACAACAACTAAGGCTTCTAAATAAGGACTATTTTCTATTGTATAAGCTTCATGTAATTCATCATTAAAGGCTTTAATATCATCTCTAAAATTACTTTGATATGATCTTATTAAATTATCCTTTGCCCCATTTTCATTATCATTAACAGCATCTGAATAATTAAACTCATCCATTTTTATTGGAATATAAAAACTTGTATATAACAAATCTCTTACTTCTGAATAGTCTTTATTATCACTATGATATGAAAGATCTGTAATCAAATTCATTGTATAATTAGCCCAATTAAGTAATACCAAATCTTTAATCTTATCCATAGAAAATCCACCCAATCTATTTTTTAATTCTTCTTCAAAATGGGGATTATAAACTACTGGATTATATTTACCACTAACTTCATTAAAAGAAATAATTCCAATTGTTACATCATTAAATTCTCTATCGGCAAATCTATAAATACCTTTAGAAGAATCTTTTAAACAATCAATATCTCTTCCATATTTTTCTTTCATGGAGTCTACTAATTCTTTTAATGTTCTGATAGATAATTCAAAACGTTCAGTTTTTTCATTATTCATATCATCACCCCAATTTTATTCATATTAATTATATAATAAAACTAAAACTATTTCAATACAGCATCTACATAATCAGCATATGCTTTTTTAATAACTACTTTATATTCTCTATTTTCTTCTAATTCTTGATCTAAAGCTACTTTAATAAAATTTTCAGTATGTCCAACTGCTCTTCCATCAACATTTTCTTCTACCAAAACAGTAACTTCTTTATCAATAAAACTCTCATTATATTTAATTTCTAAATCTTTATCTATTTCTATTAATCTTCTAGCTCTTTCCTTTTTAATATCATTAGAAATATGATTACACATAGAAGCTGCTTTAGTACCTTCTCTACTTGAGAATGGGAAAACATGAATTTTACTAAAGCCAACCTGTTTACAATACTCAATACATTCTTGGAAATCTTCTTCTGTTTCTCCAGGAAATCCTACTATAACATCTGTAGTTAAATTAATATTAGGTCTAGCTTCTTTAATTTTATTGATATTTTCTAAATACTCCGCTTTATTATATTTTCTATTCATTAACTTTAATATTTTTTCACTACCAGATTGTAATGAAATATGTAAATGACCACATAACTTTTTATTAACTTTTAATTCATTAATAAATTTATCAGTTATTTCTGTCATCTCTATACTTGAAACACGTATTCTTTCTAACTTTTCTATTTTAGATATTTCTCTTATTAAATCAGTTAAATCATATTTACCTGTTTCTTTTCCATAAGCTCCAGTATTAATCCCAGTAAAGACTATTTCTTTATGACCTTTATCAACTAAGGTTTTAATCTCTTCAACACATTCATTAAAGTCCTTACTTCTAATATTCCCTCTAACATAAGGAATTATACAATAAGCACAATAATTATTACATCCATCCTGAATTTTAACAAAAGCTCTTGTTAATGAAAAATCATTAATTCTCATATCTTCAAAATTACCACTTCTACTATCATAGAACTTAATATATTTTTCACCAGATATTTTATAATCCTCTATTAAAGAAACAACCTTACTTTTTTCTCTATTACCTATTAATATATCTATACCTAAATCCAAGAAATCCTCTCTATGATTTTCAGATGCACAACCACATACCATTAATATTGCTTTTTCATTATCTCTTCTAATACTTCTAATCATCTTTTTACATTTATTATCTGCTGTATTAGTAACACTACAAGTATTAACAATAATAACATCAGCAACATTTCTGTCATCTGTATAAACATAATTTCTTTTTTCTAATTGTTGTTTCATATATTCAGATTCATATGAATTAACTTTACATCCAAAAGTTACAATTGAAAACTTCATATACATCACCACTCGCAAAATTATAACAAAAAAAGGCCTTTTTAACAACAAAAGCCTTTATAAAAAATAAGCTAAGCTAACTAAAATAGCTATTATTAAAATAAATATAAACATGATTACATAAGAACCAGCACTAACACTTATCTTTTTACTATTATCATTAATTGGTAATTCATTATCATTAAATACTTCTCTTTTAAAGACAACACCTTTATTATGCTTTTGGCTTAAATCTTCATAACTTTCAATAGCAAAAGTTAAGGTATCACCAAACTCAATAAATCTTAAATTCTTATCATGTTGATCTAAGAAAAATAAATACATAGCTAAATCCCCAGCTGCACCAGAAATATTAACAACAGAAAGAATCATTAATAAATACGAATGAATAAGCATTCCTATAAATAAAGTAATAATTCCAATTATCAAAAATGGTGCTAACAAAGATGTCATTACAGTTTCTTTATATACATATTCACCACATCTACAATAGAATACTCCTTTTTCTAAAGCAGCTCCAAAAGTAATATTCTTTTTATTAGCTCCTTTATACACATAGAATATACCATGTATTATTTCATGTAATACCATCCATAAAAACATAATTACAAAAAATATAACAATAGGTAAAATAATTTTACTAGCACTTCCTTCAAAAGATAGTGCTTTTATAAAATAAGAATCAATAGCATTTAATGCTTTACCTCTAGTTAATAAATAATAACCATAAACTACTATTGATGGAATAATAAATAATACTACACTTAAAATAGTCATAAAAGTCATATCATATTCAAATAAAAACTTTCTTCTCATATTTTATCTCCTTTAAAAAGAGAATCAAAGATTCTCTAATTTATTAAGTTATTTAATTCTTTTAATTCCTTTAAGAATTGTTCTTCATGTTCATAATTTAATAAATTTTCAACCTTTTCTTTTTCTTCTTTTATTTTCTCTATATTAATTCTTTGAGTATCTTCTAAATCAACTTTTTTAACTAAAACATCATCATCAGAAGATGTATCACTATAACTAATAGCTCCTGGATAATTCTTTTGAATTAGTTCATCATAACTAATTATAGCTTTCTCCTCTTGCTCAGTTTCATAAGGAGTCATATTAACAATTCTTTCTTTAGGAATAGTTTCTAATTCTCTCGTTATACTTTGTAATTCTAAACTTTCTTTATTTGCTGGTGTTTTAACTTCTTCTTTAAACACAGGAACATCTTGTCTTTTTAATTTAATTTTATTAGATTCTATTTGAAGATGAATTATATAAACAATTGTCATAGCTATAAAAATTAATAATACGATTATTAAAAATAACATAATATTAGAATTTGTAATACTATCTAATAAATATGACATAACTATCACCTTCCTCTATATAATATCACATTTTTTTATTATGAAACAATGATATAAGGATTATCCTTTGTTCCTTCACCTTTAATCTTAGCACTAACACTAATATTTAATACTGGTCTAATATAAGCAGATGTATTTCTTAATACTCCATCTCCTAGTGATCCATCAGAGATAATATTCATCATTGAAATTTCTCCAGAAGTATTAATATAATATGGACTTAGTGTTAAATAATTACCTTTTATATTTTCATTATATAAATAATATTTATCATTTGGAGTACTTTTAAATGCTCCTGCAAGTACTACTTCATCAACACTTAACATTCCAATTCTACTCATATAATTTGAACTACATGTTAAAACAGGAGCACCATCATTAAATATTCTTTCATAAGCGCTAGAATATTTAATACCATTTATATCTTTATCAAAATTAGAATCTAAACAGTATATCCCATCAACTAAATATTTTCCATATCCTGATAAATTATTGTTAACCCATTCTTCCATTACTTTATAAGAACTAGTTTCAAAAACTCTAAGAAGATTATCATTAGTAGTATTTTCATCTAATTCATTTGTATTATAAGCAGCAGTTGTGTCTATAACACCGTCAAGTACTACTCTAACACTTTCATCTCCGTTTATTCTAACAACTCTAAATAATTGATCATTTATCTTTAAATAATTATTTTCTACTTTACCTCTAAAGAAATAACTTGTTCCTAAATTATCAGTTGTTTCTATTAATCCTTCATTACTAGTAGCTATCTCACTACCTATTCTTGTTTTAGGAGATACTACTGGATTATTAAGTAATATAGTATCAGCAAAAGTTTGTGTAGATAATGATTCATTATTTATTAACATCGTTCCTTTAAATGTACCATAGTCTGCTTTTATTTTAACTATATATCTTAATGTTTCACCAGCCTTAATACTATATAAATTTAAAATTTTCTTAGTAGTTAAATCTTCATCTTGTTTAACTAATAATTCTTCATTTTCATCATATACCTCAATAGTAGCATTTCTATTTACTTCACTAAATCCTAGCGAAAAATAAATAGTATTCTCAGAAGAATTAGTTAAACTGATTCCATAATTTTTTTCTTTTTTATCACCAACAGATATTGTATTACCATCTACATAATTTATAACTAAATCTCCGTCATTTAGAATAACCGCAACACTACCTTCAGGCTTTACTTTAAAATCAATATTACTAATTGTAATAGCAAGTATAACCAAAGCTACAAAAATACTAGTAAAAACAACAATAAGTACTTGATATTTACGATCTAAATCTAATATTCTAGCCATTTTATTCACCCACATTATCCAACTAAATTATACCATAAAAAAAAGCTATAAAATATAGCTTTTATAAATATTTTTTGAAATTTTTAAAAGTAGCATCATTATCTAATTCGGTTTCTGCTAATTCTTTAAATAATTCCTTCTTCATCATCTCTTGTTGGTATATTTTGTAAATTAGGTTCAACAGATGATAATCTACCAGTTCTAGTTAATGTTTGTTTATAAATAGTATGTATCTTACCATCTTCTCTAATATAATTAGTTAATCCTTCTAGATAAGTACTCTTTATTTTAGTTAAACCCCTATATTCTAATATTTTCTTAGCTATAGGATATGTATCTTCTAACTTATTTAAAATACTTACATCAGTCTTATAACCTGTTTTAGTCTTCTTAGCGTATGGAAGATTTAACTTTTCAAATAATATTACACCTAATTGCTTAGGACTACTTATATTGAATTCTTCTCCAGCTATTTCATATATTTCTTTCTCTAAAGAAGATATCTTACTATCCATTTCTACTTCCATATCTTTTAAAATATTAGCATCTACTTTAATACCTTCATATTCCATATTAGCTAATACTTCTACTAATGGCATTTCTATATTTCTAAATAAATCTATCATTTCTTCTTTTTCTAATTTATCTAAATAAGTATCTTTAGTATCATAAATAAACTTAGATTTTAAAACAATATCTTTCTTATCAAAACCATTCTTTAAACTTTGAGAATAGAAAGTTACTTCACAACCATCACTATTCATTAAATATGCAATATCATCTTTAACATTCATATTAAGTAGATAACTAGCAATCATCGCATCATAACATACATTTAATTCTAAACCTTCTCTTTTTAATAAAACATAATTTTTCTTTTGATCATATGTATATATTTTTTTATCACTAAGTATTGGAATTATTTCATCCAATAATGTATTTGGAACAAAATAACTATTCTTAGAATCACTAATAGATAAACCTACTATATTACCTTCATGATAATTTTCTTTATCACATTCAATATATAAACCAATTTCATTATCTAATTCTTTTAAGTCATCTTTACTCTTAACATTTATAAACTTAATATCATTTTCTGCATGTACAGATGATTCTACATTCTTCTTAATATAAGAATAGAATTCTAATTCTTCATATATTTTATTTAGAGAAACAAAATCAATTCCTTTAAACTTAATATCTTCTAGTTTAACATTTAAAGGTACATCTCTATATATAGTAGCAATTTCTTTACTAATAAAAGCACTTTCTTTATCTTCTATTAATTTCTCTTTCATCTTACCTTTTATTTCATCTATATGTTCATATATATCTTCAATAGTTTCATACTGTTTTAATAAATTAATTGCTGTTTTATCACCAATTCCCTTAACACCAGGAATATTATCTGATGGATCACCAGCTAATGCTTTATAATCTATAATATGAATTGGATCAAATCCCCAATCTTCTTTAAATGTTTTAGGATTATATCTAATATAATCTTTTTGTTTTAATAACTTCATATCTGTTTCATCAGATAACAATTGTAATAAATCCTTATCAGAACTTATGATAGTAGCCTCATAATCATCATCTTCTTCACACATTTTAGCAAATGTTCCGATAATATCATCTGCTTCATATGGCTCCATTTCAAAATATGGAATACCCATAGCAACTAATATATCTTTAGCTACTGGCATTTGTAACTTTAATTCATCAGGTGTTGCTGCTCTACCATCTTTATAAGTTTCATATTTTTGTTTTCTAAAATTTTTACCTATATCAAAAGCAACGGCAATATACTCTGGTTTTTCTTCGTGCATAATCTTATTCATCATACCAACAAAACCATATAATGCATTAGTAGGCATTCCTTTACTATTCTTCATAATATTACCTGTATAAGCTGTTGCATAATAACTTCTAAATACTAAATTATTACCATCTACTAATATTACTTTTTTCATAAGTATCACCTGTTAATTATTATACCAAATAAATGCACATTTTACTTCAAAAACAAGAAAAAAGAGAAACTTACTTTCTCTTTTGGCATTCTTCTATAAATACTTTAAATAAATTATTAAATTGCGGTAATATTTCTGGATGAAATTGAACTCCCGCAATAAATTTATCTTCTCCTTTATATTCAATTCCTTCTATTAAATCATCATCTGATCTAATAGATATATCAAAATCTTCTCCTACTTCTGTTATTGTATTATGATGCAAACTATTTACTCTTATCTTTTCACTATTAAATATCTTATACAATTTACTATCATTCTTAACATAATCATCATGTACTAATACTTCTTGATTATCTCTATATACATTAATCGGCCAATGGTTTTCTACTTCTTTTAATATTTTTTTATTATTTAATGAATACATTGCAATAGTTTGCATTCCCATACATATACCAAGTATTGGTTTATTATGTTTATAAAAATAATATAATACTCTAAAATCAACCGGTCTTATTCTTGATCCACCAGGTAATAATAAACCATCACACATTTCTAAAGACTCCTCAATAATATCTTCATCAACATAAGGAATTAATAATGGTATTCCTCCATTTTCAACTATCTTTTTTATATAATTATTTCCATAACGATAAGTATCTTGAAAAGTATCATTAGTAACCATATAATTACTTGTTGCTAAAATACCAATTACTACTTTTTCCATAATATCACCTCTTTCATTATAAAATAATATTTATTTTTTTAAAATATATAGATTATTTTTTACCAATATGGTATTATTTATAATAGGAAAGAGGTTAAAAAATGAAAAACATTGATTTCAAAAAATTACTCGTATTACTTGGTATAATATTAGTTGTTGGTTTAGTAATATTTGGTATAGTTAAACTAACAAGCAATAAAAAAGGAGCTAGTGAAGAAGAAGTTAAAATACTAGAAGATATTGGTCTTACATATGTTGCTAGAGTTACAGAAGGATATACAAGTAACTACAATGGTATAGACTTATTATATGGTAACGAAAAAGAAATTACATATGAAGAATTATCCACTGCAGCTGTTTTAAATCTTGCTACTAAATATATTAACAACAAAGAACTAGAAAATTCTGTTCCATCATCTGCCGTAGCTGAAGCCAAAAATATGCTTGGTAGTGAAGTAGATTCATATTCACCTTATAATGGAGAAGCAATAAGACAAGCTATAAAAGAATTATTTGGTGTTGATTTTGCAAATACTTCAGCAGTTGGAGAAACAAGCTTTGGTTATAACTTCTATTACGTACCTGAATATGATATTTATTTAAAAGGTATAAATAATACATATTTTGATTACAACTATGATAATGATTTAAAATTCTACACAGTTAAAACCAAAAAGAACAAAAAAGAAAATACAATCCAAATTGAATATGCAGTTGCTTATACTAGAGTAAATGAAGATAAAAAAAGAGATTTTGCTACTGATGTAAACGGTGAAAACATAGTTGCTACATTAGAAAAAGAAGAAAAATTCCCAGAAGACAAAGTTAAAGAATTTGAAAAATATACCATCACACTTAAAAAAGATGGTGACAATTATGTATTTGAATCATTTAAAAAAGGATCTATTAAATAGATCCTTTTTTATTGCTAGAATAAACTTAATTGATTACTTTCAGACATATTGTCTAAACAACCAAGTTCTTTTAATTTTTCCAAAGATGATGTATTAACCTTTCCTCTTTCTCTTAAATCTTCTATTGAAATAAAAGGTCCACCTTTTCTTGCTTTAACAATTGCATCAGCTACGTTCTCACCAAGACCATCTAAGGCTCTGAATGGTATGATTAATCCTTTTTCATCTTCTGTAATGATAAAGTTCTTACCATCACTCTTATCAACATCAATGTTTTTAAAATAGAATCCTCTACATACCATTTCTAAACATAATAATAATGTTTCTCTTGTATCTAGTTCTTTATTAGATGCTTGATTACCTTTAGCATCAATTTCATCTATCTTAGCTCTTATTGCTTCCTCTCCTCTAATCATAGATGCAATATCAAATTGATCCCTACGAATAGAAAGATAGGCACAATAATATAGAATTGGATAATGAACTTTAAACCAAGCTATTCTAAACGCTGATGTAACATAAGCTGTAGCATGCGCTTTAGGGAACATGTACTTAATCTTACGACAAGATTCAATATACCACTCAGGTATGTTGTTTTCTCTCATATACGCCGCATGTTCTGCCCAAGTAGCTGGATCTTTAGATGGTTTACCTTTACGAACGAACTCCATTATTTTAAATGCTTTAGCTGGTTTCATACCCCATTGAATTAAATTAACCATGATATCATCACGACAACCAATTACATTTTTAAATGGAACTTCTATAACACCTTCAGCATTTGGAGTACATAAATCTCTAGCATTACCTAACCATACATCTGTACCATGTGATAAACCAGATATTTTTATAAGTTCTGCAAATGTTGTTGGTTTAGTTTCTTCAAGCATTCCTAACAAGAATGATGTACCAAACTCAGGAACACCTAGAGTTCCAGTAGGACAATACTTACGACCTGTCTTATCTGTTAAACCACGTAATTTATATCTATCTACTCCAAGTATTTCAGGACCAGTAAATATTTTCATTGTATCTAAGTCACCTAAATCGATAGCTGTAACATCAAATGGTTCACCATGTGTTATATATTTAACAGCTAACTCTTGTAACATACGAAGTACTGTCGGATCATCGTGACCTAGTATATCTAACTTTAATAAGTCCGCATCAATAGCATGGTAATCAAAGTGTGTTGTTCTCCATGCTGCTGTAGGATCATCTGCTGGATATTGGAATGGTGTAAAATCCCATATATCTTTATATCCAGGAACAACTACAATACCACCTGGGTGTTGTCCAGTTGTTCTCTTAACACCTGTACATCCAACACTAATTCTTTCAACTTCTGGAGTTCTTACAAACGATTTAATAACACCTTTTTTCTTTAAATCATCTTTACCAGTAACTCCCAGTCCATAACTTTGAGCTTCTATCTTTAATAAATCATATAATCTTTCTTCATAGAATCCTTGAACATAACCAAATGCTGTTTTATCAGCAACAGTACCAATTGTACCTGCTCTATAAACATTATCTGTACCAAATAATACTTTAGTATATTCATGAGCAGAAGCTTGGTTATCTCCAGAGAAGTTTAAGTCTATATCTGGAACTTTTTCACCTGCAAATCCTAAGAATGTTGCAAATGGCATGTCATTACCTTGGTGAATCATAATTGTTCCACATTCTGGACATGCTTTTTCAGGTAAATCAAATCCTGAAGGATAATTCTCTGAATAAGCTACACCTTCACTATCTTTAAATTCACTATGACAACAATTAGGACAATAATAATGTGCTGGTAAACCATTACATTCTGTAATGCCCATCATTGATGCAACAAACGATGAACCAACTGATCCACGGGATCCAACTAAATATCCATCATCATTTGAATGCTTAACTAACTTTTGAGCAATCAAGTAAATAACGTCGAATCCTCCACCAATAATACCAGTTAATTGAGCCTTAGCTTTTTCTCTAGCTTCATCATCAGTTAATTCTTCTTCACTAGTTCTTAATACTTCTTCTTTCTTAAGTTCAACTACTCCATCATAACCACTCATAATTACATCATGTAATGTTGGAGTAAATGCTTTTTCTACCTCTTCATCACTCATATTAGGATTATCTAATCTAATCTTTTCTTTTACTAAATCACTTATTTTATCTCCGTAGAATTCTTGAGCAATTCTCTCTTCAATATTAGGAGGTAATGGATCTCCATATAAAGAATGAGCTTTATCAAATACTAAATCTCTACAAGTTTCTTGTGAATGTTCAATTATTGGTGAATAAGGTTTATCTGGATAAACAACAACTTCTATTTCTTCTAATCCATCAATAATCTTATTAGGATTAGTAACTACTATTTCATGTATCAAATCATCATCATTTAAGAAAGCAAATTCTTCTTTCATTTCTTTTGTTGTTCTAAAGAATTGATTTGGAATATGTCCTGCTTCTGAATTTTCTGAATCATTATAACTAGAAGTTAATTTGTATTCATCATCACTTTCTTTAACAACACCAGCAACAGTTAACTTTCTTAAAGTTTGAGAAACAGCTTTAAGTTTTTCACTTTCACCATCTTTACCTCTAAATATTTCTTCACTTTCAATTTTTTTACTTGGAGCATAAATATAAGAAATATTTAAAGCAGTAATAGGAATTTTATTTATTTTAGTTAATGTATAAATATATCTTAATACTTTTTGTTCTACATCAGATAAATTAATACCTTGAGATGCACATTTTTCTATTACTTTAGCAATATTCTCACTATTAGTATTTCTTTTATTGCTACCACTTAAATATCTAGCTAAAGGATGTCTTCCTTTACCAGGCACATTTTGATTAACAATTATTTCTCTATATAATCTATCTTCTGGATTAATATTATGTACATCACCAGTAGCAACAATAATCTTTCCAGCTTTTTTAGCACAATCAATTATCTTTCTTAAACATTTATGTAAATGTTCCATACTATTAATATCATGTCCTCTAAGTAGATGTGAATAATTCTCTGGTGGTTGAACTTCTATATAATCATAGAATTTCATTGCTTCAATTAAATCTTCTTCACTTCTTGTCTCAGCTATATAGAATATCTCACCATTTAAACATGCACTACCTACTAAAAGTCCTTCTCTATTTTCTTCAATTAACTTTCTAGGTATTCTAGCATTTCTTTGTAAAAAGTTTGTATTAGCGTAACTTACTATCTTAAATAAATTCTTTAAACCTACTTTGTTCTTAGCAATAAATGTAACATGTTTCATGTTATCATACATATTAGCTATATGTTCGGAGAATGTCTTACTAGGAATATTTTCATACATTTGTAAATAGTCTTCATGACACCATTCATACTTCCAACGATATTCCATATTACCATATTTTTCAAATGGATAACCAAACTTATCTTCAACTACTTGATCTTCTTCTGGTTTAAAAACATAATTTTTTAATGTACTTAATTCACCAATATGTTCTAACTTTTTAGAATCATTTTTAAAACTTACTTCTTCTAATAATGCTAAATTATTTAAATCACTTATCTTTTTTACACCTTTAATTTGTTGTAACATCTTATTAAATATATATGCTGTATTTTCTGAGTCGACATCAGCACCATGGTGTTGTCCAACATATACACTCAAAGTAATACTCTTTTCCCCAAAACTATCTGCAAAATTTACCACAATATCATTTTGAGCAGGATGTAATTCTATTTCATTATTAAAATCTATTAATTCTACTTCTGGAGCAGTTTCAATTTCTACAACTACTTTTTCCGTTTTAGAAGCTTTATGCAATGTATTTAAATGATACTTATTACGATACTTTTTAACTCTTTCTTCTGTAGAAATATCAATATCATAGTATTCCTCTTTTTCTACAGTTAATTCTTCTTCACCATCTATTTTAATACTCTTAAAACATTCACCTATTTCTGAATCAATTATTGTTCCTGAAACACCAGTTTCATTAACTGTTTCTTCATCTTCATCATCAACTTCACCAGTATCTACACCATATGCTTTACCTAATGCTGCTAATGAATGCCTCTTTAAATCTCTATTTATAACTCTTGATAACATCAATGTATCAATAATTGGATTTTCTAATTTACCTAAACCATACTTGTAATAAGCCATATCTAACATATTCTTATCGAATCTAGCATTATGAGCAACTAATGGTAAATCTTCAATCCATTCTTTAAATCTCTTAACAACATTTTCTTCATTATCAGCATCTTTAACATCATCATCAGATATATCTGTAACTCTTGTAATAGCATCATCAATATGATGACCAGGATTAATTAATTCATCAAAACGATCTACAACTTCACCATTATGGATTTTAACTCCACCAACTTCAATCATCGAATCTCCAAGTCCTGGATTAAAACCTGTTGTTTCTGTATCGAATACTACATAAGTATTACCATCAATTTTTTCTTCATTAGGATTATAACAAACATTTAAATAATCCTCACACATTTCAAGTTCAGTACCATAACCAGCTTTAAAGAATTTCAAATTCTTTTTATCTTCTTCAGCTTGAGCAATCATTTTTTCCATTTCTGCAATACCATCTTCATTACCTGAAGTTTTGATTTCTTCTAAACTTTTCTTTAATTCATCTATCTTAGCTTGAGCTTTCTTTTTTAAATCTTTATTAAAACTAGTAACTTCTCCAAAAACATGAGGAAAAGACTGACAACAATCATGGTCAGTAATAGCAATACCTCTATGTCCCCATTCCATAGCTTGTCTTACTAATTTTACTTCATCACAAACCCCATCCATCTGACTCATCATCGTATGAGCATGTAATTCTACTCTTTTTTCTACTTCATTATCTAATCTTTTATAAGATGGGACTTCTTCTAAAGGCTCATAACTTCTAAAATTAAATACTAAGTCATTAGCAAAAGTATCTTGTCTTACTTGTCCTTTAAAACTAAACCAAGCTCCATTTTTTAATTCTTTACTCTTAGCAATAAAGTCTTCTTCATCTTTAGCAAAACATTTAGCTAAAATACTTGAAGTATTATCACTTATCTTTAATGTAATTAAATATAAATCTCTACCATCTTTTGTCTTTAATTGATTAAATTCAGATCCAAAAATATATGCTTCTAAATTAACACTATTTTCTTCTCTATCAATACTATCAATTGTAACTACTCCCTCTCTAGAATAACTAACTTTCTTACGAGGAGTCCATCCATTAGAAGAACTTTCATAACTAGGTTCAGGATTATAATCTATTTCTATTTTTCTATTTCTATCTGCTTCAATCTCTTCTTGAATCTTTCTTTCATTATCATGATTAATAGCAGTAGTTATTTCCATTTCATAGAAACCTAATTCTACTAATCCCTCTACTAATCCTTTAATTTCTTTTTGAAGCATATCATATTCTTCACTCTTAGAATCTAACTCTATTATTATAAAATCATCATCTATACTGATATTTTTATTTTCTAATGAAACTAAAGAAGGTCTCTTAATTATTAAATCACCTAATAACACTTTAAATGCTTCTAAAATATCTTCATCATCCATATCATTATATATAAAATTAATATGACACTTCTTCTCTCCGTTTATACCATTTTTAGAAGCTTTTAAAAGCTCAAATGTAGCAAGAGGATTAATTGGTCTATCATTTTCAATAAACACTTCAAATGACTCTTTTTTCTTATTTAAAACAACTTTAGATATATGAGCATCATTAAAATAGCCTTCACTATCTTTATATCCAATGCTATCAAAAAACTTAGCTAACTTCTCTTGCATACATTCACTCCTTTACTATATTTTTTCTATCTTACTAACAACAATTTGATACTTATCATTTCTTCTCGTTACTTGACCTCTAATACTTACCAAATCATTATTTTTTATATTAATCATCTCTTTATAATTCTTAGGGAAGACAATAAAATCTCCATTATCTGTTTCATCACTACCTGATATAAATCCCATATCTTCACCTTTCTTGGTTTTAATTTTTCTAATACTACCTATTATAACAACTGATGAAACATATTTGTCAAAATATTTTTTTATATCTCTAAGTTTCATAATACCATCTTGATATTTAGAAGCTGGATGATTAGTAACATAGAATCCAAAACAAGATAATTCTCTATTCATTAAATCACCATCACTATATTCATCTACTACAGCCAGTTCTGGTTTCATAACTAAAGACTCATCTAAATCACTACATAAACTTGCATAATCTAAAGCTGCATCTATACTTTCATATAAACTTCTATGATTACAATTAAAATCTCTAAAACAATCAGCATCTATTAAATATTCTAATGTTTTCTTATTAACACCTTTACCATATGTTCTAGCTACAAAATTATAAAAGTCAGTATATTTACCATTACTTCTTTCAGTAATTATAGCTTGAGCTGCTGCTCCTCCAACATTATGTATTACATTAAGTGGTAAAAGTAAGGCATTATCTTTAATTAAATAACTATCTGTTGATACATTTATATTAGGTTTAAATATTTTTATATCCTTTTGTTTAGCTTCATCTAAATACTCTTTAGTTTTTATATCACTACCTATACTCATATTAAGTAAATTAGCTATAAAATATACTGAGTAATTAGCTTTTAAATAAGCCATTTGATAACCTATTAATGCATATGAAACAGAATGAGCTTTATTAAATCCATAATTAGCAAACTTAACAATTAAATCATATACTTCTTCACATTTCTCTTTCGTATATCCATTCTTCATTGCTTTGCTAACAAAAACTTCTCTTTCTTTTTCCATTACTTCTTTTTTCTTTTTACTCATAGCTCTTCTTATGTTATCTGCCTCAGCAAATGTATAATTAGCCATTTTAACTAAGACTAACATTATCTGCTCTTGATAAATCATAATACCATAAGTATCTTTAAGAATATCTACTAAAGAATCATCTGGATAAACAATCTTTTCTTTACCTTGTTTCCTCTTGATAAATGTATCTATATTCTCCATTGGACCTGGTCTAAATAAAGCAACTGCTGCAATTAGATCACTAAAGGTATCTGGCTTTAATTTACTTAAGAAATTCTTCATACCATTACTTTCAAATTGAAATATACCTTCTGTATCTACATCTTTAAATATTTGCATAGTTTCTTTATCATCTAATGGTATATTATTTAAATTAATTTTCTTACCAGTTTCTTTTTCTATTAACTCTATAACATTTTGAATAATAGTTAAATTCTTTAAGGCTAAGAAATCCATTTTAAGAAGACCTAATTCTTCTAAATATTCCATAGTACAACCAGTTAATAACTCATCTCCACTACAATAAACTGGTATAACTGTATCTAATTCTACTGAAGATATAACTACTCCAGCAGCATGTGTACTAATATGTCTTTTTAATCCTTCAAGTTTATAACTTACTTGATATACTTTCTTTAAATCTTTATTATTACTAACAAATTCTTTAACATAATCATTATCTAAATTATCTTTTAAACTTAATCTAGGATCTAACATATTACTTAATTTATCTATTAATTCCGTAGAAGTATTAAATACTTTACCAACATCTCTAATTACTTGACGAGCTCCTAAAGTACCAAAAGTCATAATACTAGCAACATTCTTATTACCATATCTACTCTTAACATAATCTATAACTTTATCTCTCTTAGTATATTCAAAATCTATATCTATATCTGGCATTGTTATTCTTTCAGGATTTAAAAATCTTTCAAATAATAAATCATATTTAATAGGATCTACATTAGTAATACCTAAACAATAACTTACAAGTGATCCTGCTGCTGATCCTCTACCCGGACCAACTAAAATATCATGAGTCTTAGCATATTTAACATAATCATATACAATTAAGAAATAATCAACAAATCCCATAGATTTAATAACATTTAATTCCATCTCTAATCTATCTTGATATACACTAGAAACATTACCATCAAATCTTTTTTCTAATCCCTTTTTACATAAAGTATATAAATATTTAAAAGAATCTTTACTATTATCATATACTGGAATATATCTACCATCTTTAGGTATTGTAATATCTATTAAATTACTAAATTCTAAAGTAGTTTTACTATCACTATCATCTACATCTTTTTCTAAATAATCATCTGTATATGAACTTAAATCTTCTTTTATACCAGTATCTATTTCTCTAATAACACTTAAATACTTAACATCTTTAAATGATATTGTTCTTCCTTCAAATATATAAACTATTTTATCTGTAATTAATAAGGCATTCTTCTTTTCAAAGTCATCTACATATCCAACATATATATATTCATATATCTTACTTAACTCATTATATATATCATTACTTTTATATGGAACAACACAAATAATATCTTTCTTATATTCTTTTAAATCAATATAAGTAATCTCTTTATTTTGCATAATAGTATGAATTTTCATTAAATTTTTATAACCATCATAATTCTTAGCATACAAATATATTTTATATTTATTAACAGTAATTACTAATCCAATAATTGGTTTTATATTATTCTTAATACAACTATCATAAAAACACATACTACCATATAAATTGTCATCTAAAATACCACAAGTAGTAATGCCTTTTTTATTCAAATACAACATTAAATCAGGTATTTTAATTAAACTTTGTAATAAAGAATAATCAGTTTTAACACCTAAAGGTATATACATAAGACATTACCACCTTTCTAAAAATTATTATACCAAATATTTGTTCTAATTAAAACGAATATAATAATAAAAAAAGATACTTTCGTACCTTTTATTTACTTAGTTCTCTCTCTTTTATCTTCAGATTTAATATCACCTATTAATGATGCCATATGATCATATGCTGTAATATATTCATTAGATGGATTTCTAAAAGAATTTAACATTTCTTCTTCAGATAAACCATATAGTTCACAAAATTCATAGAAATATTCAATATTAGAAGATAGAAAATCAACAATGTATTCAACATAAGAACTTAACGCTTTTTTTAAAGTCATATCATTTTTTATTCTTCTTAATTCTTTTTTTAAAAGTACATCTTTACTATCCATAACTAAACACTCTTTTCCAAAACTTTATTATCTTCTAAATATTGTAATACAGTCCCTAATTCTTCAGAACTTTCTTCTAATAACATTTCTTTTCTACCATTAATTATTTCACTCTTAACTCTATCATAATCCTTACCTAGTAAACTACATCTACTAGATATAGCATTTAAATATGTTTTAGGATTATCATCCTTTTTAACTATACCTAACATTACATAATAAGCATTTTCAGGAAGATGTTTATATATAACTCTAATCTGAAATCCCTTTAATTCCATAATATTTCTAAGACTATAATTATTATACAACTTCTTACCTTTTTCTTCATTTGTAGAAATATTACTAGTTAATAAATTATTTAATAAATCTATAATATCCTGATAATAATGAGGATCTATTTTTTTAACATCTTGCAAGAAAGAATTATTACCAGCAGGAGTATGTCCAAAAACTATATTACATTCTTCAGTTTCTTCTTCTACTTCTTGTTCTTCTAAAGTTGATTGCTCTACCATTTTACGACACATAGCAATCTTCTTTTTTATCATATCCAATTCTCTTAAACATTCATTTAAATCATATCCTTCTTGCATCATTTCTAGCCAAGAAGATTCTTCCACCATTAATCCTTTTATTATAAAGTCCATTAATTCACCAAAATTAGATGAAGATGGTGAAGGCAATACGCTTTCTAATCCGTCTAGAGATTCTAATCCAATAATAGCTAATAAAAGATTTTCTCTTAAAACATTAATATCTGTCATAGTATCACCATCTTAATTATATATCATTACTTAAATAGTGTAAAAAGCAATTATTAAATAGTTTACACCTCTAAAAAAAGCACATAATAATTGACTTATTTACCTTAATATGTTAAAGTTATTAACGAAATGATTTTTAAGGAGGCGTTATTATGGCTAAAAAAGTAAGTACAAAGAAACCTTTAACAGGAAATAGAAGAAGTCATGCTTTAAATGCTACAAAACATGCACAAAAACCAAATTTCCAAAAAGTTACAATTGATGGTGAAAAAGTTGTTTTAACTGCAAGAGAAGCTAGAACAATGAAAAAAGCTGCTTAATAACTACCTCAAGTAGTTTTTTTTTGCAAAAAAAAAGACTAATTCTTTTCTTTAATAGTAATTAATCCCTTCTCTACTTCTTCTAAAGCACGTCCAAGTTCCTTTTTGTTTACATACTCACTTTGCTTCATTTGAAAATGCTTATTTTCAATCATTTGTCTACTTCTTCTAGAAGCAATATGGACCAACTTATACTTTGAATCTACAATGTTCAATAGTTTATCTATTGATGGATATATCACTTTAATCACGCCCTTACAATATAATAATACATAATTTTACTTACTTTATATAGTCTTTTGTAAATTTTTTTACAACCATTTTACAACAAAAATAGAAGATTAATTATCTTCTATTACTTTTGCCTTATACTCTTCATTTTCATAACTAAGTTTAATTTTAGTTTTATTTAATGTAGCCTTACTATTTCTAGGATCAATTACTTCTCCATCACTATTATCAGCTACATAATAGCCTGCTTCTACCATTTCATCTAATGTTATTACCATATTTTTTTCTTCTTTAAGATTATCTAAAGACTCTGCATATAATACAGCTTGTTTTTCAATTAAATTAACTTTTTCTTTATAATAATCTTCTGAAGTATCTTTATAAGCATATGATGTTGCACCAAATAATCCTAATGTAAATACACCTAATAATATAATAACTATCAAAAGTTGTTTCGTTGTATAACCATTCTTTTTCATATACTTCACCCTAATTAATTATACCATATAAACAAAAATTTTAATAGGACCTATTGCTTTTTAAAACCAATTGCTACAACGCCATACTTTTCTTGTTCTTCTAAAGTATAAAACTTAGCTAGTTCATCTAAAAACATTTCTTTACTATAACTACTTAGATATAATCTTTCCATTTCATAATGATTAACTAATTCATTAAAATTATCATAGTAATCTAAGCTTGTTACTATTGCTCTAATCTCTTCATTATCATCTGGTCTTTTTAAGAATACTAAAGTATCTCCTACTTTTAATTGTCTTCTTTTCTCATCATTTATCCTAACTTCAATATTCTTACTGCCTGTTTTTACTATATCAAATATTTCTGGATTTAAATGTACAACCATTTCCATAATTACCACCTCTTAAAGATTATAACATATTTTAGAAACCACATTTATTATCATATACATTACATACTTCATCCTCTGTTGTACAAGTATAACATGGTTGATAAGTATGTCTATATACATGATGATTAATAACTCTCGTATTAATAGGAATAATATGAGGAACATTATAACAGAATTCTCTATGTACCACTCTTTCTTGAGGACATTCCATTATAGGAGCACATCCTTGGTTATCCATCATATTAACATTATTATCTTCTGTTTCATAACATCTATTTAAAAACATAAAATCAATCCTTTCTAATCTATCTTATGTAATAAATAAATATTGAAATAGACAAATAACCAGAAAAAAACTACTAAGTATCTTAGTAGTCTATATCACATTCTTTTAATACAAATTTATAAATATCATTTTCGCCTATTAAGAAGAACATACATTTTTGATTCTTAACTATTTCATAATAAACAATAGGTTTATCTACAAGTTTTTGTGCATCTAATAATTCAGAGAAACTATAACAATCAATAATATTATATTTTTCTATTTTAGGAATTCTCTTACTATTTACGATGATATGTCCATAGTCTTTTAATATACCATCTCTTAATGCACAATATTTAGTTTTCTTAGGATGAATACTATAAATAAATGCAGCCACTAATAAACCTATAATAACAGCAACAATTAATAATACTATACCTAAATACAATAAATAAGAATTAGTTACTTTAGGTTTATCAAAATTACTATATTTAGCACTTTCTAGCTTTGTATTATATATATTAACATCTACTTTATTAGAAAGCAATGGTATCTTAACATATATTTCTTGAGTATCTTTAATATCATTTTCAAAACCATCTAAATTACCATAAACATTAATAATATACTTTAGATTTAACTCTCCACTTACATCTACGCCGTAAGAATTCTTAACTGCTAAAGCTTTCTTATTATATAAATCATAATCTACTACAACATCTTCTTTAATATTTAATTTATTAACATTTTCTAAAGATTCATTCTTTCTAGTAGTAACAGGCACTATTCTATCAGTACTATTTGATATAATTCTACCCTTTTCATCTTTTAATACCATACTAGCATCAACTACATAATCATAATAATAATTACCTTCTAAACTACCATTATATATATAGTTTAATTTAACATTAATATCATCAATAACATCAGATAAATATATATTGCCTTCTTCTCCATTATTTATATATAATTCTCCGTCAAATACTTTAACTTCATTATCAACATTAGCGTCCTTATATACTAATAATGTTTTCTTACTAGCTAAACTAAAACTAGTTCTAAAACATACATAAGATCCTAAACATAATAATGTAATTACAATTAACATCAATATAACACGTATTTGATATGATAAATAAAACTTATATTCTTTATCTACATACTTATTATGTTGATTATCAACTTTCTTCATTTTCTTAAGATCTTCATCTGTTAACATATTAATCTTTTTCATAATATCACCCTATTTATTCTTTATAATCTATTGTTATTTTAATATTATTTATACTTATTTCACTTTTTTCTAACTCTTCTTCATAATCAGTAGTAACCTTAACATTAACTTCAGAATATGGAGGCAACAAATCATTTTCATTTATACCAACTAAATTTACTTTTACATATTTTCCATAGTTCTCTAAACCTTCAATATGTATTTTATCAATCTTTAGTTCTTTATCACCTTTATTTACTAAAGTGAAATAAAATTGACTATGAGCACCTTTTTCTGTCATAGATACTCCATATACTAAAGAATCATTTTGAACAACAGGTTCTTTAATAAATACCGAAGTATTCATAGAATTATTAAAATCTCTAATATTAATTATACTACAAGTACTAACATTATTATTTTCTTGAGCAACACCTTTATTATTATCTGTATTAGATAATGAATAAATACTCATAGTAAGACTTACTACCATAACTAAAAAAGCAATAATTAAGAGAACCGTATTTTTTTTCGTTATATTCATAAAAACACCTTACTACTCTTATTAAGTATATCATATATACAATTTTTTTTAAATTAAAAAAAGATGATTTTAATCATCTTAGAAAGGTAACTTCATATTACCATTACCAAACATTTTCATCATCTTTTTCATTTCTTCAAATTGTTTTAGTAATCTATTAATTTCTGCAACATCTCTTCCGCAACCTTTACTTATTCTTTGCTTACGAGATGCTTTTAAACACTCAGGATGTTTTCTTTCATATGGTGTCATAGAAAGTACTATTGCTTCAACATGAGCCATATCCTTAGGATTAATAGTAACATCACTAAGTCCCATCTTTCTTGCTTGTGGTAACATTTTAATAATATTCTCTAGAGGTCCTAACTTTTTAATTTGTTTCATATTTTGTAAGAAATCCTCTAAATCATATTTACCGCTTAACATCTTCTTAGCTTGTGCTTCAGCATCTTCCTCAGAAATAACTCCTTCAACCTTTTCAGCTATAGATAAAACATCACCCATATCTAAAATACGTTCAGCCATTCTCTCAGGATAAAAAGCAGATAAACCATCTAATTTTTCAGAATCACCTACAAACTTAATAGGTACATTAGTTAAATGTCTAACAGATAGTGCAACACCACCCTTAGTATCTCCATCTAATTTAGTTAAAATACAACCAGTTAAAGATAATACATCATTAAATCCTGTAATTACATTAATAGCATCTTGTCCCATCATAGCATCTATTACAAGTAATGTTTCATTTGGATGGAATTCTTCAACTATACCTTTTAATTCATCCATTAATTCAGTATCAACATGTAATCTACCAGCTGTATCTATTAAAATATAATCATTACCATTTTCTTTAGCATAATCTAAAGCATGTCTAACTATTTCATTAACATTCTTCTTACCTTCAGTGTATACAGGTATATCCAATTGTTTACCTATTGTTTGTAATTGTTCTATTGCTGCAGGACGATAAATATCACATGCAACTAATAAAGGTTTTTTAGCATGTTTCTTTCTTAAATAATTAGCTAATTTACCACATGTAGTTGTTTTACCACTACCTTGTAGACCAACAAGCATTACAATACTAGGTTTACCATCAATATATAATGGAGCTTCTTCTCCACCTAATAACTCTACTAATTCATCCTTTACTATTTTAATAAATAATTCATCAGGTTTAATAGATTTTTGAACTTCCATACCTAATGCTTTTTCTTTAACTTTATTAACAAATTCTTTTACTACTTGATAGTTAACATCTGCTTCTAATAGAGCCATACGAATTTCACGCATTGCTTCGCTAATATTTTCTTCAGTAATACGTCCCATACCTCGAATATTTTTTATAGCTTTTGATAATCTATCTCCCATGTATTCAAACATTTTTTATCACCTACAAGTTAGTATAACAAAAAAAGGTGGATTATTCCACCTTTTATTAATTCATCCAACTAATTTTCTTAACAGCTTTCAAAGAAGTTATTAAAGCTATAATAGACACAATAATTAAACTCAGTGTAGCAATTCCTGTTAATGTATTAGGATTTATTGGTGCTTTTTTAAATGACACTTCTATTGTAACGTCTGAACTTGGCATCGTAAATGTATAATCAGTAAATGTTAATACATTACCATCACTATCAGTTACTTTAACCACATCTAATACATAACCTTCTTTTGGTTCTACAACAAAGGTAACATCAAAATTCTTAAATGAACTATCAACTACCTTAACGGTTCCATTTCCATCTGTTTTTGTTATAACTTTAAATGGTTTTGAAAAATACATAATTTGAGTAGCAAGTGGATTACCATTCTTAGTAGAAGCTGTCATAAAACCATCTTCTAATTCCACAAAAAATTCTGGTTTAAATGTATCTCCACTAGGATAATAATTATAAATATCATCTGTTTCTAATTCATTACCATTTTTATCATAAACTCCAAAATGAACTGTATCATCATCCCATGATCCTATAGAAACAATAATATAATCATCATAAGGAATAATTGCTTTTGCAAATGTATTACCCAATTCTTTCGTCCATACAGGTTCTCCATCTTTTTCATACCACATGATAGATTCCTGATTGTTATATTCTACTCTGGTAACTAAGAAACCACCTTTATACGGAATAGAATCAGTTACTTCTTCATCAGTACTACCATCCCAGTCAAAAGCATAATTCATATAAAATATATGCAAATCTGTATATGGAGTTAATAGATTTTCCATTTCTTCGTCCCAATTATATCTTGGTACATCATAACAATCTTCTTCATTAAATTCTTTATCTATAACAATAACTCTTTGTTCATCATAAAAACTAAAATACCAAAAATCCATTATAAAAAATTGGCTATCCCCTGATACTACATAAAATGCATCATCTTCAGCTTCACTTAAACTATTATCAGCTTCAAATTCAAAAGAATCAATAATCTTACCTTTACTATCTAATTTTAGTGTAACATATGTGTTATTATCTTCATTCTTACCAAAAGCATAATAATATCCATCTTCTTCAATAATTTTTGCTAGTTTTGTATTAGGGTAGGTTATTTCTTCAACAAACTCTCCTTTTTTATTGAAATAAAGTATATTTGCCTTAGAATTAGTTCCATCTGTAAAACCAACAGCTAAAAAGCCATCTTTTGTATCAATAGAATCTATAATTCCAGACATAGATCCAGTCTTCCAATCATAAGACCATACATGCTTATAATATTCACTCTCTGCTTTAACAGTAAAACATAAAAATAAAGATAATACTATTAATACTTTTAACAATCTCTTCATACAATTCCTCTATTCTATAATCAAATTATATCATATTTAATAAAAAAAGATATAAATTCTTATACCTTTTCTAATATGAATTCTTTTTCCATCTTAATATAAACATTAGTCCACCTGAAATAATTGCAAGTACACCAATCACTAAAATACTATCAACTGTATTAGGACTAACAGGAGCCTTTTTAAATGAAGCTTCTATTAAAACATCAGCACTAGGCATCGTAAATGTATAATCAGTAAATGTTAATACATTACCATCACTATCAGTTACTTTAACCACATCTAATACATAACCTTTTTCTGGAGTAACCTCAAATGTTATTTCATCTCCAGAATTTGCTACTTCAATAACTTTAACAGTACCTTTTCCATCAGTTACCTTAGTTTCAATATTATATCTAGTTTTAATTTCAACTACCCCTAATTTACAATTAACAGAGCAATTGTTTTCATCGATATCACAATATTGATATGCTACATATAATTTACCATCACTGCTAATCATATCCAATAATTGACTAGACATTTCTTTATTACTTACTCCATATAAATAATCAACAATATCTATTTGACGATCAAAATTACCATCAAAATCATATAAATCTAAAAAAGCATAGTTTTCTCCACCTGCAACTACTCTATCATCAGTTTCAACTATTCTACTGTACCATGCAGGACTATATAATTCACGAAAAACAGAAAAATCATCAGGATAGTCGCCATCATAATCAATATCAAAAATCATATTAAGATTATCCGTTTTAAGCACTTCTACAAAACCTTTTCCCCAACCATATAAATCTTGATTCCCAGCAAGCATTGTAAATCCATGTCCCACATATGAAATTGTTGGCATTCCATATCCGTTTTTAAAGCCATATATTAAAGCTTGATTACTTTTTGAAAAATGACTAAAATCATCGTTTTCACTAACTCCAGTACTAAAATCATCTAAATCTATATAGTAACTATCGAAATTATTATCATTTTCATCAAGTACACCAAAACCACTATAACCACCTAATCCTATGGTTGTTATCCATACTTTATTTCCAACTAATTCTGTTATTTCTAAAGAACCTTCTTCGTAAAAATTAGTAGCTTTACTTCTAACAATATTTAAATTACTATCAATTTCATATACGTAAACATTCCACCACTCATCATCATTAGTAGCAAAAAAAAATATTTGCCGTTATATTCATAAATTCCATTAACTACACCTTCATAGTCAAGAACCAATTTTTTTACTTCTTTTCCGTCATTATCTAATTTCATTACCATAACTTTGAAATCATCATATCCACCTACTAATAGACCATCATCTACTTTTAGCATATGCCTAATTGTTCCAACAACACTTCCATTAGATAATTCATCATTAATCCAACTTACATTATACTCTTCTTTAGCACTTACTATTCCAATTCCAAGGAACAAAGACATTAAAAATATTATAAACTTTTTCATACAATACCTCTATTCTACGATTAAATTTTATCATACATAACATTAAAAAAGATATAAATTATTCATTTATATCTAATTCTTTACACACAATGTCATATACATCTTCATGAATATCTTCTATATTACGCATCTTTCCTTTTTTATCTACACAATCAATTTTTTTATAATCATGTATCTCTGCAAGTTCTAAATATGCATGTTCAGCATTTCTTATATGTAATGGACTTGCTTCATGTTGATCTGCTGGTTCATCTCTACCTGCTCGTAACTCAGCAACTTTTTTATATGGAACATATAAGAATATTATTAAATCAGGTCTTGGTAACTCTAAGAATTCATATTCCAAATACTCTAAGTCTTTATATAGTTTTAATCTTTCTTCCTTATCAAATATTTTTCCACCTTGATGTCCCATATTACTTTCAACATATCTATCTAAAATAACATCATATCCATTATCAAGTAATTCTAATATTTTAGGAATATTATATTTTCTATCTGCCGCATAATATAAAGCAGCAACTTTTGGATCAACATTAGCAGCACCTTCAGGAAAATACCCATCACAAATATATTGCTTTCCTAAATAAGGTCCTCCAACTATTCTACCTGTTGGAGTATCATATGCTGGAAATGAGAGTCTTTCTATTTTTCTTCCTGCTTTTTTTAATCTTTGAACTAATAAACTTGTTTGTGTTTCCTTTCCAGAACAATCTGTTCCTTCAACAACAATCATTTTTCCTCTCATAAACTCTACCTACCTTATAAGTAAATGATAACACAATATGAAAATGTTTTAAAGTGTAAAAATTACACAATCAAAAAATAAGAGTAAACTTTACTCTTATTTTATTATACCTTTAGCTTTAATAACTGTACTTGATATTTCTTCTCTATAAGTATTAGCAACATATTTCGCTGTACCAATAACTTCTTTTAATTGTCTTAATATCATTCTTTTCTTATTAATATGTTCTAAAGATATCACTTCATTTTTTTCTTCTAAAGTTAAACTATCTTCCAACTCTTTTTTAGATACTTCATATAATTTTACAATTAAATCAATAATTCTTTTAGAATCAAATTCACTTGGTGAATGACTTAACTCGTACAAAGGATGAACAAATTCTAAATCTTTACGTTCTAAAGAATATCTTTTTAAACATACTGCTTTACCTCTAGGTACAACTCTAGAGTCTTTTCCAATTTGAGGATTAGTATTACCTTCTATTACATAAACATATCCATCTCTTTGACAAACAACAATACCAGTATGAAACAAACTACCGTTTTTAGAAAAGAACACTTGATCTCCCATTCTAACACTTTGAGGATTAACAAATAAATGAAGCCCTAATGGATAATACTCACTCGCATATTGAACACCAGCACCACGAATTTTACCATATGGTCTTAAAGTTATTCTTCTTGCCTCTTCTTCACCAAATGTTGTTACTTGTAGCCAATCAAAAAATATAGAACACCAGTCATTATTCTGTTTAGATCCATTATAATATTTTTCTCCTTTAGAACTATTGTCATCATGTCTTTCAAAGAAAGAGGCATATTTAGTATATTTTCCATCTTCTATTAAAACATTCCCATTTTCGTCTAAGATAGAATCTTTTTCATCTAGTATTTCTTGTTCATGTTTATTATAACTTAATCCTTTTTCCATATATCCTAATTCGGAAAAAGCATTAATCAACAAATCTACAACTGTTATTTTTCCATCCTCACAACAGGCCTTTAATTCTCGAAGTAATTCTTCATAAATAGAATAAGATGCACTATTCTTATCTTTCAATAAACTTAGATATTTATAAGATCTAATAGTAGCCAATTCATTGTTACTCTTCATTGTGTCACTCCCCTCTTTTCGATACTATTCTTATAACATAAGCTTTTTAAATTGTCTAATTTTACAATAAAAAAAGATACTAACTATTTAGTATCTCCTCTATTTTACCTTTAACTGAGTCAATATCATTTAATTCTAATATATTTCTTAATTTTTTATTAGTATCAAACATATGTAACTTAGATTCATAATTGTCTAACTTTTCTAAAACATTTTTAATCGTTTTTTGAACAGCACTTCTACTAATATCTCTATTCTCTGCTATCTCTGATAAAGAAAAATCTTCTTGATAATAATCTTCAAAAGTACTTCTTTCATTATCTGTTAATAAATCACTATATAAATCATATAATCCATTATAATAAACAAAATCTTCCATTACATCATATCCTTAAATAAACCATAAATATAATTTTCAATATCAAATGTTTTAAGATCAGTCATCTTTTCTCCAAGACCAACAAACTTAACTGGTATATTAACTTCATCTTTAATAGCAAGTACTATACCACCTTTAGCAGTACCATCTAACTTAGTTAAAACTATACCTGTAATATTAGTAATTTCTTTAAATGCTTTAGCTTGACTAATACCATTTTGACCAGTAGTAGCATCTATTACAAGTAATGTTTCATGTGGAGCACCAGGAATATGTCTTTCAATTACTTTATTTATCTTTTCTAATTCTTTCATTAAATTAACTTTATTTTGTAATCTACCTGCAGTATCTACTAAAACAATATCTACATTTTCCTCTTTTGCTTTAACAAGTCCATCAAATATAACTCCAGCAGGATCTGTATTTTCTTTTCCATAGAATATAGAACCAGTTCTTTCAGCCCATTCTTTTAATTGATCAACTGCACCAGCTCTAAATGTATCTCCAGCAATCATCATAACCTTTTTACCTTCATTAATATACTTATGAGCAAGCTTGGCAATAGTAGTAGTTTTTCCTACTCCATTAACTCCTACCATTAGTATTACAGTTGGTCCATCACTAGCAAGATTAATCTTATCTGTTAAACTTTCTCCTTCAACATAAATAATAAATAATTCATCAACAATAACTTCGTTTAAATATTCTGTATCAGTAATTTTTTCTTTCTTAACACGATCTCTTAATCTATCCATAAATCCCATTACTGTATTAACACCAACATCGGCATTAATAAGTAATTCTTCTAATTCATCATAATAATCTTCTGATATCTTAGTATACTTAACACCTAACATAGATAGTTTAGAAACAAACTCTTTTCTAGTCTTTTCTAAACCCTTATCATATAATTCTATTTCCTTAGCTTCTTCTACTTTACTTTTTTCTTCTTGAGATTTAACAAATTCTGCCCAATCTTCATCTTCGTCATCTGATTCTTCGACTTCTTCATCTTCTATTTCTTCTTCCTCTTCTTCATCAGAATCTTCTTCCTCTTCTTCATCAGGCTCAAAATCATCTTCTTCAAAGTCATCTTCTCCATCATCATCTATATCTAAATCTGGAATATTTTCTTCCTCAGATTCTAACTCTGTTTCTTCCTCTATTTCATCTAAATCTTCAACTTCATATTCATCTTTTACTTCTTCTACTACTTCTTTTTTTCTTGTTATCAAATTCTTAATTTTATCAAATAAACCCATATATATCACCACCAATAGTATACCCTAATTTAACTCTTTTTTAAAGGAAAACAAATACTATAAACTAGACATTTTTTATTGTTTGTTATATAATTACATGTAGCGAAGAACTAATACTTTTATTTTAATATTTATATTTGAAAGGAAGATTTTATGAATAATAAAGATGGATTTACGTCTGTCATTGCTTTAGGTGGCCTTGGTGAAGTCGGTAAAAACATGTATGTATTCACCCACAAAGATGAAATATTCATTGTAGATGCCGGAGTAATGTTCCCTGAAGACGATTTACTTGGTATTGATTACGTAATTCAAGATATATCTTATTTAAAACAAAACGAAAATAAAATAAAAGGTTTAGTTATAACACATGGACACGAAGATCATATTGGTGGTATACCATTTCTTCTTCAAAGTGTTAATATACCTGTTATTTATGGAGCTAAGACTTCAATAGATTTAATAAAAAACAAATTAGAAGATCGTAACATTGGATATAACAATTTAGTCGAGATTAATGGTGATTCTAAAATAACTTCAAAATATTTTGAAATTGAATTTATTTCTACTACTCACTCTATTCCTGACTGCTACAGTATAGTTCTTCACACACCAAATGGTACGATTGTTCATACAGGAGATTACAAATTCGATTTAACTCCAATTGGACCAATGGCTGATTTACAAAAAATGGCTCGTATTGGAGAAGAAGGAGTAAAACTACTATTAGGTGAAAGTACAAACGCTTTAGTACCTGGTTTCTCTACTTCAGAAAATGCCGTAGATGAAACATTAGGAGACATTGTAAATGGTTATAATGGACGTATTATTATAGCGACATTTGCTTCTAATATTTATCGTGTTAAACATATAGTAGAAACATGTCGTAAGAATAATCGTAAAATAGTAGTATTTGGTCGTTCTATGGAAACAGCAACTAATCTTGCTTTAAACAATGGTTTAATTACTGATAAATCAATATTTATAGAACCTAGCCAAGCTAAGTCTTTAAAGAAAGATGAAATATGTATTTTATGTACTGGTTCCCAAGGAGAACCTCTAGCAGCTTTATCTCGTATTGCTGCTGGTACTCATAAACAAATATCATTAATGCCAGATGACTTAGTAGTATTCTCATCTAACCCAATTCCTGGTAATGCTGCTTCAGTTAACAGAGTTATCAACAAATTATATTTAAAAGGTGTTAGAGTTATTACTAATTCTGAATTTAGTGATATTCATACATCAGGACATGCTAAAGCAGAAGAATTAAAATTAATGTTAAGATTATTAAAACCAGAATTCTTTATGCCAATCCATGGTGAATATCGTATGTTAAAACAACATAAAGAATTAGCTATATCATGTGATGTAAAAGAAGAAAATATTTTCATAATGGCTAATGGTGATCAACTAATCCTAGATAATGAAGGAGCTCATTTAACAACACCAGTTCAAGCCGGAGATGTTTATGTAGATGGTTCTCGTATCGGAGAAGTTGGTTCAGTTGTAATAAAAGATCGTAAATTAATGTCTAGAGATGGAATATTAATTACGATAATTAACATTAATCCATTAACTAGAAAACTACTTATTAAACCAAATATTACAACAAGAGGATTTGTTCTAGTAAATGAAAATGCTGAATTAATAAGTCAAATAGAAGAAAAAACTACTGAAGTAATAAATAATTACTTAGCTGAAAATATATATAGTTATACTGATTTAAAAAATCAAATAATATTTGAATTACATCCATTTATTAATAACTTAACTGGTAGAAGACCAATCATCTTACCAGTAATAATGGAAGTAAGAGAAATGCCAAAGAATGATTAATAATCATTCTTTTTTTATTGCAATAAAAAAGAAGCTATTTAGCTTCTTCTTGTGCTCTTGTTTCACGAATAACAGTAATCTTAATAGTACCAGGATACTGCATTTCGCCTTCAATTTTCTCTTTCATTTCACGTGCAATCTTGAAACTTGTTAAGTCATCAACCTCTTCAGGTTTAACCATAACACGAACTTCTCTACCAGCTTGCATTGCAAATGTTTTTTCAACACCTTCAAAACTATTACCAATTTCTTCTAATTGTTCTAGTCTCTTAATGTAATTTTCTAATGAATCATTTCTAGCACCAGGTCTTGCTGCAGATAATGTATCAGCAACTTGAACTAATATTGAAATAACACTTGTTGGTTCACAATCACCATGATGTGACTTAATAGCATTAATAACAACTGGATCTTCTTTATATTTTTTAGCAATTTCTTCACCAATTTCAACATGGCTTCCTTCTACTTCAAAATCAATAGCTTTACCAATGTCATGTAACAATCCAGCACGTTTAGCTAAATTAACATTTTCTCCTAACTCAGCAGCCATTAGTCCACATAATTGACCAACTTCTTTAGAATGTTGTAATGCATTTTGACCATAACTAGTTCTAAAATTTAATTTACCAATTAAGTTTACTAATTTAGGATCTACTTTAGATAATCCTAATTCATAACATGCATTATTACCCATTTCAGTAATCTTTTCATTCATATCATTTGAAACTTTTTCATATACTTCTTCAATACGAGCTGGATGAATTCTACCATCCTTAATTAAAGTTTCAATAGTAATCTTAGCAATTTCTCTTCTTAAAGGATCAAATGAAGAAATAACAATTGCTTCAGGAGTGTCATCAATAATTAAATCTACACCTGTAACAGATTCAATAGTTCTAATATTTCTTCCCTCTCTACCTATTAAACGACCTTTCATTTCATCGTTTGGTAATGAAATTGTACTAACTGTTTGTTCACTTGCTACATCATTAGAATATCTTTGCATACTTGATACAATTAAATTTTTAGCAGCTTCATTTGCTTTTAATTTAGCTTCTGCTTCTTGTTCTTTAATGTAGTCTGCAATTTCAAGTGACATATTTTCTTCTACACGTTTCATGATCATATCATGAGCTTTTTCTTTAGAAAATTTAGCAATTGATTCCAATTGTTCCATTTCCTGTTTCATTAATTCGTCAATTTTAGCTTCCTTCTCTTGTAAACCTTTTTGTTTTGTAAGTAAATTATTGTCTTTTTGATCTAATAAAGCATCTCTGTTTTGTAACATTTCTTCACGTTTATCAAGATTCTTCTCTCTTTGAAGTAATCTTTCTTCAGATTCTTTAATTTCTTCTTTTTTCTCTTTTACTTCTTTTTCAGTTTCTTTTTTTAGACGATAAGATTCTTCTTTTAATTCTGCTAAAGAATCTCTCTTTTGCTTTTCAGCATCTTTTTTAGCTTGTTCAATCAATTTAGCTGCTTTACTTTCGGCACTTTTTCCACGTGCTTTGTTTACAACTATAATTATAATTACACCTAAAACAATCCCCACAAGAAGGGCTAAAATGGCAATTACAACTTTGTCCATTTTATACCTCCAAATTTATTTATAGAAAATTATTTAAAATCTAACCATCTATATATCAATTATAATTAACTTTACACTTTTTTTCAAGACAAATAAGTTGACATCTATATCACATTTTAATTATCAATAAAAAAAGAGTATAATTACTCTTCTTCTAATACTTCACCAGTTTCTGGATCTATCTTAACATCATCTGCTTTTGATATTGATGCTCCTTTTGGTTTTTTCATACCATTTAAGATACCATAATGTTCTCTAATTTTATATTCTAGTTCATCTCTTAATCCAGTATTTTCTTTTAACAAAGTCTTAACATTTTCTTTACCTTGTCCAATTTTTTCACCAGCATATGAATACCATGCACCACTTTTTTCTAGTACATCTATTTCAGCAGCTAAATCAACAATTTCTCCTTCTTTAGATACACCTTCACCATACATAATGTCTACAACAGCTGTTCTAAATGGTGGAGCCACTTTGTTTTTAACAACCTTAATATTAGTTCTATTTCCAATTACTTTATCACCTTGTTTTATTTGTTCTGATCTTCTTACTTCTAAACGAATTGATGAATAAAATTTTAATGCTCTTCCACCTGGAGTAGTTTCTGGATTACCAAACATAACTCCAACCTTTTCTCTTAATTGGTTAATAAAAATTGCAGTTGTTTTTGTCTTATTTAATGCTCCAGATAATTTACGTAACGCTTGAGACATTAACCTTGCTTGTAAACCTACATGAGCATCTCCCATTTCTCCTTCTATTTCTGCTTGTGGAACTAATGCTGCAACAGAGTCTATTACAACTAAATCAATTATTTGACTTTTAACTAAAGCTTCACAAATATCTAAAGCTTGTTCTCCAGTATCAGGTTGAGAAAGTAATAATTGATCTAAATCTACGCCTAAATTTTTAGCATATACTGGATCCAATGCATGTTCTGCATCTATAAATGCTGCTCTACCACCATTTTTTTGAACCTCTGCTATTGCATGTAAGGCAAATGTTGTCTTACCACTTGATTCTGGTCCATAAATTTCAACAATTCTTCCTTTAGGATATCCTCCTACTCCTAAAGCTACATCTAACATAATTGAACCAGATGATGTTGCTTCTATATTTAAATGAGCATCAGATCCTAATCTCATTACTGACCCTTTACCAAATTGTTTTTCTATATCAGCTAAAACTTGTTCCAAAGCTTTATCTTCATTTTTATCACTTACTGTCTTCATTTATAATCCTCCCACTTTTAATGACAATTTAATTCTATAATATTTTTAACCATCTTGTCAACACTTTTTCGAACATTTGTTTTTGTGCACACTTTTAAGCACAAAAAAAGAATTTTATAGTTTTTATTCTACAAAATTCCCCTTTTTTAAACTTCTGAAAATATAAAATCTTTATTTGCTAACCAATATTGACAAGCTGATATTATACTCATAATAGTAGCTACATAAACAAAGAAGTCTGCTACTCTTAATCCATGTCCTATAAATGCAAATGGCATATTATAGAAGAATACTAATGTAAGACCAATCATCATACAAATAGTTTTAATTTTACCTGGCCATGATGCAGCAACAACTTTTCCTTTATTACCACTAGCCATCTTAATTGAATCAACTACAATATCTCTTGTAATGATTATTACTGGAATAATCATATGAACTCTTCCACCATCACAAGCTAAGATAATTAATACTCCATTTACTAATACTTTATCAGCAATAGCATCCATTACTTTACCAAAGTCAGTAACTAAATTATACTTTCTAGCAATATATCCATCTAAGAAATCTGTTAAAGACCCTATCATGAATAATACACCACTAACGATATATTTAAGATCAACATTTTGAACTCCTAATACATCATATACTGGCCATTCAACACCAATATTACTCCATGGAACACATAGAATAATCAATACGCATGCTGCTAATACCAATCTAGCGCATGTAATTTTGTTAGGTAAATTCATACCTTTCTTTCCTTCTTTTGCCATACTTACTCCTATCTATTATTTACATAACTAATCATATCTGTAGTCATATTATCAACAGTTATTTGTTTAATTGACCACATTACTATTAAACCAATTATTAGAGCTAAAGCAATAGCTAACGGAACAACAACTTTTAAATTAACTTTTTTAGTTGAAGTTGTATAAGGAGAAACTATCTTCTTTTCTGGAAGATCTTCCTTCTTTTGTTCCTTCATTGCTTTTTCGATATCTTCTAATGGTATCTTCGAAGTATATTCAAATAAATACTCATTAAATTCATCTATAATTTTATCAGGATCTAGTCCTAAATACTTGGCATAATTATAAATATAATCTTTTAATACAAAGATATCTTTAAAACACCCGATGTTTCCATCTTCAATATTTTCAAGTACAAGTGTCTTAATCTCTAAATCATTACTGGCTTCTTCAATACTTACCCCTGAATCCTCACGAGTTGTACGTAAGAGTTCGCCAATCTCATTCAAGATTATTCACATTCCTTTCTTTTGAATAATAAAAAATAATTCATATAAGCCACGTTCTGTCCCCATAAATGGGTGGCAAATATTTATCTACCTAATAATAGGTCCTTTGCATCGTTCAGTTCCTAGCAAAGACTCCCCTACCAAAATTTGGGTTTCTCACTTGCGGGGTTTACCTCGTTCCACTCCAGATATTACTACCTGGCCTCGTCTCTTTGGCACTTTTATACCTAATTTAATCCCAGAGGGACTATTTCGGAGCCGTTAGTACAAAGTACTACCTAGGGTTATTTTTTCCCCTAGCACAAACACTACAATCATCGCAGACTGTGTGAGCTTGGACTTTCCTCTTTGTTATTCACAAAGCATTTGCCTAAATTATTAATTATTCTTCATTTTTACCATAGACAACTTTTTCAAGTTGACTTAGTCTTCTAAGAAGGTCTACATTGCTAACAGTATTTCCAGTAGCTGTACCTTCAGCTGCTTGAATATTAGCTTTAATACGACGTAACTCATTTTTTAACTTAGTATTATCATCAGTTAATAGAGTTATATCTCTTTTAAGTCTCTTTATTTCATTAATGAATTCTCCATAATCATTGATAACTTGATCTAAGAATTTATCTACTTCTTGAGGTCTATAACCTCTAGCATCAATTTTAAACTCCTTATCTAGTATCTCCTGTGGAGTTAATGAAATTTTATCATTCAACATATAAATCACCCTTCTTATGTCTAAAATTATATATCTATAGGCCTATAATGTCAAGGTAGCGGACTTTTCTAACTATTTCAATTTTATGTGTAAAATTCAATTGTCAAGCAAAGTTAAAATACGACAATATTAAACATAAAAATGTACTTAAACACTATATTTTATCTATATATTATAGTATAATTATTAAAGGTGATTTGTGTGCAATATCCCAACAATATAAAAAAAGAATATACGAAGTTAAATGTATCACATAAAAATCGTGGTATGAACTTAGAAAACGAGATAAATTACAGCAACGAATACTACAGAGAAAAAGATAAAGCACTTATATTTAAGAAGCCTACTCCTATTGGAGTTGTAGATGTTTCTTATAGTAATCACAGAAAAACAATAGAAAAAGCTTATTTCAAAGAACAATCAACTTTAGACTACAATGGACTATATAGAGGAAAATATATTGAATTTGATGCCAAAGAGACATTAAATAAAACAGCATTTCCCCTATCCAATGTTCATGAACACCAAACATTACAAATTAGAAACGTTATAAAACATGGTGGTATCGTTTTCTTAATCATCAGGATGAATAATATCAATTATCTCCTTACTGGAGAAGATTATATTTCATACATTGATAATGAAGACAGAAAGTCTATAAGTTATAAATACATTGAAGAAAAAGCTTATGTAATAAAAGAAGGTTATCAACCAAGACTAGATTATTTATCTATAGTTGATAAAGTTTATTTTAAAGGAGAGTAAAAATGGCGAAGGAAAAAAAGAAAAGCACAGGTAATAAACTAATAGTTACTTCTAAAAAACCAGGTGCATTAGTTGTTAAAAAAACCGACAAGAAAAAAATAACTAAAAATACCAAAGATGTAACTAAAAAAGATTTACCTAAAAAGAAAAAAGGTAGAAAAATAGCAATTATTATAAACCTATTACTTTCAATTATGATGTTAGCTGGTATTGCTATTATGGGATGTATAATTGCATTTGCTGCATATATTGTAATTAATGCTCCTGCTTTTGAAGCAGATAAACTATATAGTAAAGAAGCTACAATCTTCTATGATAAAAATGGCGATGAAATCCTAAGAGCTGGACGTGAGCAAAGAGAATTAAAATCATATGAAGAATTACCAGATGTCTTAATCGATGCCATAGTTGCTACAGAAGATTCAAGATTCTTCCAACATAATGGTTTCGATGTAGCTCGTTTTACTAGAGCTTCTATTGGACAAGTTGCTGGTAACTCTGGAGCCGGTGGTGCTTCTACCCTAACCATGCAGATTGCTAAAAACACCTTCTCAATGAAAGATGATGGTACTGTTGAATCTCATGGATGGGAAGGTATCGTTCGTAAGTTTACTGATATTTATATGTCAGTATTCAAGATTGAAAGAAATTATACTAAAGAAGAAATTATTGAATTCTATGTAAATGCACAATTCTTTGGATCAAGTGCTTATGGTGTTGAACAAGCATCTCAAAGATATTTTGGAAAATCTGTTAAAGATTTAACATTATCTGAAGCTGCTATTATTGCTGGTATATTTAATGCTCCAACAATGTATAACCCATTCTATAGTACAGAATTATGTACTCAAAGAAGAAATACTGTATTAAATTTAATGGTAAGACATGGTTATATTACCGAAGAACAAGCAGAAGATGCTAAAGCTATTAGTGTTGAATCATTAATAATAGAACCTAAAGCATCTGAATTAAATAAATATCAAACATTTATAGATATGGTTGCTAATGAAGTAAAAGCTAAAACTGGATATGATCCATATGTAACACCAATGTTAGTTTACACAACAATGGATCCTAGAATTCAAGATGTAATGTATGATTTAGATAAAGGTAATTTAGGTTACCAATGGAAAAAATATAAATGGATGAATGGTGGAGATTATGTTCAATTTGCTGCTACAGTAACAGATGTTCATGATGGTTCAATTGCTGCTGTATTTGGTAGACGTAATCAAACAACAGAAAGAGCTTTAAACTTAGCTGTTAGTGGTAAATTCCAACCAGGTTCTACTGCTAAACCAATATTTGCTTATGGACCATATATTGAATACAACAATGGTTCTACTGGAACGGTCTTCTATGATAACAAAATGACTTATTCAAACGGTCAAGTAATATCAAATGCTGATAATAGTTATCAAGGAGCTATGACAATGCGTACTGCTCTAGTTAGATCAAGAAATATACCTGCTGTTCAAGCTTTCCAAGCTGTTGACAAAGATAAAATTGCTGAATTTGTTCACAACTGTGGAATTGATTATGGTGATAATTTATATGAATCACATGCTATTGGTGGAGGTCTAGAAGTTAACCCTACTATTATGGCTGGTGCTTATGGAACATTTGCCAGAGGTGGTTACTATATTGAACCATACTCATTTACTAAAGTAGTATTTGAAGAAACTGATGAAGTTTATGAATATAAATATGAATCAAAACAAGCAATGAGTGAAGAAACTGCTTATATGATTACTGATATGTTAATTACTGCAACTAAAAATGGCGTTGGTGGTAGTATCAATGTAAGTGGTACAGAAGTTGCTTCCAAAACTGGTACATCAACTTACGAATATTCTGCCATGAAAGCTTACAAAGTACCAGATGATATTTCAGGTGATAACTGGACAATTACCTACTCTCCAGATTATGTAATATCTACTTGGTATGGTGTTGAATCATTATCACATGAATCATATGTTAAAGCTATCGCAGCTGCTAATGAAAAGAAACAAATAATGGGTAAAATTGCAAATAAGATTTATTTAAAGAATTCTAAATTCAAAAAACCAAGCGGTGTTATATCTGCTAAATATGAAGACGAAACTGTTCCACCCCAACTCCCATCGGAGTATACTCCATCTAGCTTTATAAGAACTGAGCTTTTTAAGAAGGGGACAGAGCCTAGTGAAGTATCTGACAGATTCAGTCAGCTAGCAAATCCTACAGGAGGAAATGCTGAAGTAAATGGGAAACAGATTAATATAAGTTGGAATGGAATAAGAACTCCAAACGCAATTAGTACAACATATTTAGAGAATTACTTTAAAGACAATTATGGTCAATTTGCATCAATATATTTAAAGAAAAGATATGATTATAACGATTCACATGTTGGATCACTTGGATATAATGTATATTTAAATACTGAAAATGGTGAACAATATTTAGGTTACACTCCTAACACTTATTATTCATATACAGCTCCTGTTGGAGGATCATATAACTTCACAGTAAGGTCTGCATATAGTATATTCAAAGATAATGTAAGTAGCGGCTTAGTTATTGCCGCATCTGTTTCAGGAGGAGATGAACCTGTTACTCCAGATCCTGGAGACATAGTTATAGACGACCCTGGACAAGATTTAACATTAGATTAAAAAAGATTCTTAACGAATCTTTTTTTAATTATAAATTATGCTATAATCATAATAGGTGATGCTATGAAAAGAGTATTATATATATTCTTGTTATTAGTAATTATTATACCTATAAAAGTAAATGCTTTATCAGAAGATGAAGCTAGAAAAGTATTAACTGATTATGCTTACTATGTTTATAATAACCAAAAAGATACAATAAGTTACACTTCCCCATCAAATGTTAATCAACAACAAATCTTTAAAGGCTATTATACATATCAAAATACATATGCTATGGATTGTAATGCTTTTATGGGATTTTTAATATATAATGCATTTCAAATTAATGCTACAGATAACGGAACAATTCCCCAACCAGGTAAAGGTGATGGCGTTTTAACATCTACTGGAAGACCAGCTTTAAACAACAATGATGGATGGTCAACTCACAGTTCTTATTACAACTCTAAAAGTTATGGTTTAAGAGGTGGAGAAACAATACAAAATGCTGTATCAAGAATTGGACTAGAAAATTTATTAAAACCAGGTGACTTAATAGGTGTGGTTGGATTTAACTCTGGTTCATATCCTAATCAAGATACAGCTCAAAAAAATACTCATATAATGATGTATTTAGGTGATGGTAAATATATTCACAACAAAAGTTCAGGTGTAGGTATTGACTCATTAGATTCCATTTCTTTTGGTAATAGGGTTGGTTCAATATTCCCAGATTCCAGAGGAAATTCTGGTCCACACGGAGCAATAACAGTACTAAAACTACAGAACTATGAGTCATTACCTACTTCACTAATAGGTTCTTACCGTTTCCCTAATGGAAATGGAGAACTTTCTATTAACAATGATTCTAATAATCAAAATGGAAATAATAACAGCAATGATCAAACTATTACCAAAGGTCATTGGGAAGAAGTTACAGGACTTCACTTTTGTGAAAGAGAAGATACATATAGAATAGTATTATTGATAAATACCTTTTTAATTATTATTCAAGCAGGAGTCCCTACTCTTTTAATAATATCAATTTTCTATGAAATATATTTAACTATTATAGAAAAAAAAGAAATTAAAGATACTTTTAAACAATCTATTTTAAAAACAATAGCAGCTATAATAGCTGTAGTAATACCTTCCTTTATTTCATATGTAGTATCATTAACACCATTAAATGTAACATATGAACAATGTGTAGAAATGGCTAAAGACCCCAAACCAACTAAAGTTTGGGTAGAAGAAAAAATAACAAATGATAATAATAAAGAAAGTATAACTGGCAATGAAAATGAATTGCAAGTTAAAAAGCAAGGACCTTATATATCACTAACATCTAAAAATGTAACCGGCTATTATTTTTCTAAGACTAAAGAAACATTAAATATTAATGATTCAAAATGGATAAGTTCAAATAAAGATACAATAGATTTTGTCCTACTTCCTGGAAAATATTATGTATATGCTAAAACACAAAATGGTAATATTCATGAACAAGTAATTGATGTTAGTACAAGTGATATTATCATTACTAATAATGCTACTGATATAAAATTATTAACAACTGATTTAGCTTCTTTCTTAGCAGTAAATGGTTCTTCAATAAATGAATTAAATGATGCTATTGCTAGAAGTGTTTATATTGCAGGACCTAATACTAAAGAAGGCGCTGCAGCTGCTGCTTTATCATTAACGCAAATTCTTTATATTAATTACAAAATAAAAATACCTTATGGTACAACCCATGGAGGCCATATAGTTATGGGAGCTCCATCAGTATGGGGTTCAAGTGATGTCAGTAGTAATGAAAAAAGCCGTGGATTCTATTATCAAGGAATTCATTGCGGTGGTTTTATATCATGGGCTTATACACAAGCAGGTTTCTCAATTAATTCAGGAATTGGATCATCTGCTCAAATATGCGGATGGGGTTACGGGAAACTATACTCCATCTCGTCAAATGCTCCTGGTAATATCGGAGACATAATGACAACTGCTGCATCTTGTGACAAGTCCAAACATGTAGCTATTCTTACTGCTGTCGATTCAGGAGGATATTTTGTAACAGAAGCCAATGCTAAAACATCCAGCGATAATGGAGTTGTAACATTAAAAGAAGATATAGGAATTGTTACTACTTATAATCCTTATGGAACAAGATGGTCAACATATTTAGATATGACACCTACAATTAATACTAAGCAAAATAACATATCAATTAATTCAGGATTTTAAAAAAGATTCTTAACGAATCTTTTTTTCTTTACAATTACAATCTTCATAGAAAGAGCATTTTTCACATTCTGGCCCTCTGGCTTTACAAATATATCTTCCGAATAGAACCATTTGATGATGTGATTTACTCCATAAATCCATAGGTATCATTTTTTGTAACTTCTTCTCTACCTTTAATACATCATCACTCTTACGAGCTATTTTTAATCTTTTACTTACTCTTTCAACATGTGTATCAACTGCAATAGCTGGTACATCAAATAAATTAGATAATACTACATTAGCAGTTTTTCTACCAACACCTGGTAAACTTTCTAAATATTCTCTATCATTTGGTACTACGCCATTGTATTTATCTACAATACTTTTAGCTATTTCTATAATATAATCACTTTTCTTAGTATATGAACCACAACTTCTAATAATATCTTCTATATCCTTCTTATTAGCTTTAGAAAGACCATATATATCATATTTAGAGAATAATACACTAGTTACTTCATTTACTCTTTTGTCAGTACATTGTGCTGATAATACCGTTGCAATTAATAATTCATAATCTCTATTATAATTAAGTTCACATCTTGCATCCGGAAACATTTCATCTAATTTTTCATTAAAATTATTAACAACCATTACCCATCCAACCAATCATAATCTGATAATTCTTGATCTTTTTTACTTATTTCTTTTTCTTCAGATGATGTATTTCTTCTATTTAAATAAGCATTAACATCATCCATACTTTTAAACCCTTTTTTCTCCCATTCATAGATTATTTTATCTATATATCTAAAATTACGTACATCATTAGAAACAGCTTCTTTCAAAGCTCCTAAAATGATATCTTCAGGTGTTCCACTCATCAACCAACCATTAATTAATTCTAATTCAGTTGATGACATTGTTCTACCTAATTCTGTTTCAAAAGCTTTAAATATATCTACTTTTTCATTCTCTTTAGATGCATCTTTTATTTCATCTATTAATCCGTCATATAAACTGTCTAATTTAACTACTTCTTTATATTTACCAGAATAGTCTTTAACACTTTCTAAGACTACCATACCTTTAACCATTAAACCATTAAATGCTTCTAAAGAACTATTAGGATCAATTCCTAAAACATTACTTACTTCTTCTATATCAAATATATCACTAAAACCATTATCAAAATAAACAAGTACCAAGAATTCATTTAAACTTAAATTATTCTTAGTAGCAATCTTTATAAGATAATCATTAACAACTATTTTTTTAGAAGTTAATATTTTATACACTTGCTCCTTCATTTAACCACTTCTCCCTATTATGACTAATATAATTACGAATAATTAAATTATCATTCTTCAAAACATTCCTTAATATTAAATCAATTAGTTTATCTTGAACTAATGAAATAATCTTACATGGTTCGATATCTAATATATCACATATTTCCTGTGATGTAATAGCTAAATCTTTTTTATCTGAAATTGGTAACTTCTTATACATTTTACTAATTACTTCTCTATCAATACCAAGTATTTCACCAGCAACCATTGATACATAAAGACCATATTTAAACATCATTACATTATCAACATTACCATGTCTTAATACTTTTCTAATATCTTCAATATTTTTCTTCTCTTCCTTAGAAAATGGAAATGTCTTAGTAAGTCTAAGTTGACTATACATACCACATATATCACTTACATATACTATATCTCCATAACTAATACCTATTATATCTAAATAACCTAAATCTTTTAATAATTGTAATCCATATAATGCATTAGAACTTACTAATATCTTAGTTATTTCATCCTTTATTCTTTCTCTAGATAATTGATTAATTAACTCTTTATTATTCTTTAATGCTTCATAAAGATTTTCTTCTATTTTAAAACCTAATACTGTTGCAAATCTAATTGCTCTTAACATACGTAATGGATCTTCATTAATTCTATCTTCAATATTACCAACACATTTAATAATCTTATTCTTTATATCTTCAGCACCATTAAGTATATCAATAATATTACCATCTTTATTCATACATAGAGTATTCATTGTAAAATCTCTTCTGTTAACATCATCAATTAAATTATCTACATACTCTACTTCTACTTTTCTTCTACTACCGTTATATTTTAAATCTCTTCTATATGTTGTAATATCGATTCTTAAAGAATTAGTAACAATCTTCACTGAGCCATAATCAGCTGGAGTACAATTTATATCTTCAAATATTTTAATAATATCCTTAACTTTAGCATTAGTACATATATCAATATCACTTGATTCTGTACCTAACAAATAATCTCTTACATATCCCCCAACTATATATGCTTCAAAACCATTTTCTTCAATTCTATTTAATACATCTATTACATTCATATATCTTATTCTCCTTTAATTATTATAACATATAAAAAGATAGATTTTAAAACCTATCTTTCTTACTTGGCATCAAATTCATATCTTCTAGTTTTATTAACTTTATATATACTAAAACCTAAAGATATAACAATAGCAATAAATACAGCACCTATTATATAAATACTATCTACAGTTTCCGGATTATTACCAACAAAAGGATCTCCATCAACTAAAACATTATTAATATAACTTACCATACCTTCACTAATAATATTATTATCATATAATTCATAATAAATGTTTTCTCTATTCTTTAAACCATTTACATCTAAAGCACTACCTTCATTTATTAAAGTTAATACTTTAAAATCTCTAAATAATAAATATGATGAATCATTACCATTATATTTTATTTCTAATGTATGTTCTCCATTACTATCTATTTTAATATATTCTCTATTAAATAAATAAGCGTCTTTATTTACTTCAACAACATTACCATCTAATAATAATTCATAATTATCATCATTACTTTTTACTTTAAAATATAATATATCTCCCTTAGACGCTTTAAATGTAACAGACATATCTCCAGTTACATTATAAACACTATTAGATAAGTCATATTTACCATCTACTTTAACTTCTCCAACACGATACCATCTATAATTAGCATCATAATTAAATTTATAACCATTACTATAACTAGGTCTTATTACATCCTTACATATAGTATTATTAAAATAAACTATATTATTTTCTATTCTATCAAGACTATAACATATATTACTATTTAATCCATTACCTATTGTATATGTTTTATTCTTTTCTAGTTTTATTTCTCCATTACTATAAACTAGTTTTAAATCAGAAGGATAACTATCTCCCATAACTAATTTAGCACCATTTTCAATCGTTTTAGAAGGTGTTAAATTATCAAACACATAAATATCCTCAGTACTAGCATTTACCTCTAAAACAAGCATAAAACATACTAATAAACAATATACTAAATACTTAACATATTTCATAATATCATCTCTATTCTAGCAATATTATATCATAAAATAAAAAAGAATAAATAATTATCTTAAACTATTTATTCTTTCTTCATAATCATCACTCATACATACATATGAACCACTAACAACCATATCAGCTCCAGCATCTAAAGCTAACTTAACAGTCTTATCATTAATACCACCATCTACATTAATAATATAATGATAACCGTTTTCTTCTCTTAGTTCTCTTAAAGCTTCTATTTTATATAGAATACTTTCCATAAACTCTTGTCCTCCTTTACCAGGATGAACACTCATAACCAATACCTCATCTACATGATTAAGTAAAGGTACAATATGACTTACTTTAGTTTCTGGATTAATAGCTAAACCTACCTTCATATTAGTATGTCTTATCATATTAATAACATCTATAGGTCTTCTATGTGCTTCATAATGTAATGTTAAATACTCAACATTAGGTATCTTAGCAAAATCCCTAACATACTTATTAGGAGAACATACCATCATATGAACATCTAACTTCTTATTAGTATTCTTAAATATCTTCTTCAAATCTTGAGGAGTATAATTAAACTCTCCACAGAATACACCATCCATCATATCTACATGAATATAGTCTGCTGAAGATTCCTCTATTTTCTTAATAGTTGTCTCTAAGTCATCTTTACTTTTTAAAAAAGATACCGCTACTTTCATTTCTCTACTTCCTCCAAAAATAATAAATAATTATTATATCTAGATTGTAGTATAAGCTTTTCATCAAGAGCTTTCTTTACCCCACAATCATTCTCTTTTTTATGCATACAATCCCTGAATCTACATTCATATTTATCAAATTCAGGGAATGTATATTTTAATTCTTCTTTTCCTATTTCTTTAATATCTAATGCCGAAAACCCAGGAGTATCAGCAATATATCCATTAGCTATTTCATAAAGTTCAACATGTCTTGTTGTATGTTTTCCTCTACCTAATGCTTCACTAATTTCATTAGTTTCAATATGTAAGTTTTCATCTAAACTATTTATTAGACTGCTTTTACCAGCTCCTGTCTGACCTGCTAAAACAACTGTATTACCTTCAACTATTTTCTTTATTAATGTTTTCTCAGTATTATAAACACACTTAATACCTATCATTTCATAATATTTTTTAATATTTTCAATAGTTTCCATTTCTAAATCATTTAACAAATCTGTCTTAGTAAAACATATAACAGGAGTTATTTCATTATATATAACCACACTTAATAACTTATCTAATAAGACTAAATCTAAATCTGGTTTCTTAGTACTTGTTACAATAAAACAAATATCTACATTAGCAATAACCGGCCTTTTAAGTTCATTCCTTCTAGGTTCTATTTCTAATATGTAATTCTCTTCTTGATCAATTACAACATTATCACCTACAACTGGACTAATACCTAAATTCCTAAACTTACCTCTAGCTCTACAACCATAAGTTAAGTCTCCACTTTTAACCGTATATAAATTACTAATTATTCTTGTTATCTTACCATTCATTTATCTACCCTTATTCACAGACATCTTCTAGAGGATTACATCCTTCTTCCTCTTCTTCACCACTTGGTAAATCTGCTCCTACGGTTATTTCAAGAACGGTATTGCTTCTAACAGTATAACCTTCTGGTCTACTTTGACTACATATTACTCCTCTATCACAAGTACCATCTTTAATTTTTAAAGTTACATCATGTTCATCACAGAATGCTTGAACATCATCTACATTCTTAGTACCAACCCAGTTAGGATATGTATCATCTAAATCTGGGATTGTTAACGTAATAGTATCTCTAGCATTTAATTTCTCTCCAGCAGCTACGCTTTGTTTAATTATTACACCTTGCTTAGCTGTCTTTGTATCTTTAACTGTTTCTCTAGTTATTATTACTGATAAACCTTTAGCTTCTAGATTACCTTTTACTTCTAGATAATTCTTTCCAACATAATTTTCTATTTCTATCTTTTCATCACCAATTGATACATATATAGTAATAGCTGTACCTTTACTTCTCTTAGTTCCCGTAGCTGGCATAGTCTTAACAACATTACCGGCTACTATATTTTCATCAGCAATTTCTATCTGTTCATCTTTAATTGTAAATCCTTCATCCTGTAATTTACTTATAGCATCACTAACTGTCATACCAGAAACATCAGGTACAATAACATCCTTTTGATTTAACAACTTTGGTAAGAACATTACAAGTACTGCTACAATTAATATTAAAGCTACAAAAATAGACGCTAAGAATATCAATAATTTATTTTCTTTTCTAACATCCTCATCAGTAACTTCCTTAATAGCAACATCTGCTTCATCTTCGTCTTCAATTGCTACAGCTTCTTCAACTTGTTTAGTAAACTTTTTACCATCACTATCTAATTCTGGATATTGATATTCAAACTTTAACTCATCTTTTCTAGAATCATCTAAACAAGTCTTTAAATCTTCATACATTTCTCTAGCATCATTATATCTATTCTTTGGATTCTTAGCTGCACTCTTTAATATAATATTTTCTACACTTTGTGGTATATCTGGTAACTCTTCTCTAATACTTGGAAGAGGTTCTTTTAAATGTTTTAAAGCTATTTCTACAGCATTTTCACCTCTGTATGGTAAAACACCTGTTAATAACTCATACATTAATATACCCATTGAATAAATATCACTTTTTAATGTACTACCTTTACCACTAGCTTGTTCAGGTGGTAAATAATGTACTGAACCCATAACTGAATTTGTTTGAGTTAACTGTGTAGCATTCATAGCCATTGCAATACCAAAGTCAGTTATTTTTACTAAACCATTTTCCAATATCATAATATTTTGTGGTTTAATATCTCTATGAATAATATAAGAATCATGTGCAACACTTAAACCATCAGCAATTTGACTCATTATATCAACTACTTCAGGAACCGTAAGTTTTCCACGTTTCTTAAGTAAATCTTTTAAGTTTTTACCTTCAATATATTCCATTACTATGAAATATTGACCATTATCATCACCAACATCATAAACTTCAACAATGTTTGGATGACTTAAACTAGATGCATTTAAAGCTTCTCTTTGGAAACGTCTAACAAACTTCTCATCATTTGCTAAATCTCCACGTAATACTTTAACCGCAACATCTCTATCTAAGATAGTATCATAAGCTAAATAAACATTAGCCATACCACCTTCACCAATAGTTTTAATTATTTGATAACGATCGTTTATTTTTTGACCTTTCATTATCATGCTTCTTCACCTTCTTTAAGTGTCAAGTAAGCTATTGATATATTATCAGTTCCCCCACGAGCATTACTCTTTCTAATTAATTTAACTATCTTTTCTTCTATTTCTAATTCATCATCATTTAATACTTTTTCAATCTGTTCTTTGGTTAACATTGTTGTTAATCCATCACTACATAATAGAATTCCATCTACACTTGGTTCTACATCAAAAACATCTATTTCAGCTTTATCACTACTACCTAATGCTTTCATCAATACATTACGTTTAGGATGATACTTAGCTTCTTCCTCAGTTAAGTCTCCAGATGCAACAAGTAAATTTACTAATGTATGATCTTTAGTAACCTTAGTTAACTTACCATTTTTATATACAAAACCTGATGAATCCCCTATATTACCAAAAATTAAATATTCTCCAGTATATAGTGCCATTACTGTAGTAGTTCCCATACCAGAAGCCTCAGGATGATCCTTAGTGTAGTCTAATATCTCTTTATTAATCTCACTAATATTATCCTTCATCCAATTAATAGCATCTAACTTACTACCTATACTACTAACTTCTGAGAATCTTTTACCTAAATGAGTAACTACCATAGAACTAGCAACTTCTCCAGCTCTATGTCCTCCCATTCCATCAGCAACTACTAATAATTGTTCACCATTTCCATTTTTAAGTATTGTAACAGAATCTTCATTATGATCTCTTACTTTACCTGAATCAGTTAAATAAAATGATTTCATTATTTCACCTCTTTACTTCTAAGTTGCCCACAAGCAGCATCAATATTACTACCAAACTCTTTTCTTATCGTAACATTAATACCTCGTTTCTTCAAGGTATCATAGAATTTCATTATTCTATCCTTACCGCTTTTCTTAAACTCTATATGATTTGTTTCATTATAAGGTATTAGATTAACATATACATTTAATCCTTTTAATAATGAAGCTAACTCGTTAGCTTGTGTTTCATTATCATTTACCTCATTTAGCATAACATATTCTATCGTTACTCGTCTATTCGTTTTATCAATATATTCCTTTATAGTCTCCATTAAACGAGGTAAACTATACGCCTTATTGACAGGCATTAATTTATTTCGTAACTGTGTATTAGGTGCATGTAATGATACCGCCAAATTTATTTGTAAATTCTCATTCATTAACTCTTTCATCTTAGGAATAATACCACAAGTTGATAAAGTAATATGTCTAGCCCCAATAGCTAAAGCTTTTGGATCATTAATAATCTTAATAAAATCCATAACATTGTTATAGTTATCTAATGGTTCACCTATACCCATTATTACTACACTATCTATTCTTTCTTTTATATCTTTTTCTACTAGTAATACTTGTTCTACCATTTCATATGCTTCTAGATTCCTTACCTTTTTAAGTCTTCCAGATTCACAGAATGCACAAGCCATATTACAACCAACTTCACTACTTACACATATACTCTTACCATAATCATGATTCATAAGTACTGCTTCTACATAATTACCATCTAATAATTCAAATAAGTATTTCTTAGTTAGTTTATCTTCTTGTTTTCTCTTTATTTTAATCATCTTAAATTCAAAATCTGAACTTAATTTATCTTGAAAATCTTTTTTAATATTAGTCATCTCTTGAAAAGATTTAGCGCCTTTACCATAAACCCACTCAAAAATTTGTAATGCGTTAAATTTTTTCTGACCATTACTTAAAAAATAATCTTCTAAATCTTTTCTTTTTATACCATAAATATTTATCATATAAACACCTATCATAATTATATCATAACTGACCTTTTTTAACACCTAAAAAAGTCATATAAATATGACTTTTAAAATACTGAATCTTCAAAGACAAACTTATTTTTCTTATATATTAACTCTACATCAAAATATGAACTTAAAGTTAAGATAACACTAGATATAATAACTATAAACATCTTAAAGTGCTCAATAGCTTCTATATTAACTGGTCCATCTATCTTTTTTAATTCTACCAACAGTGCAAATTGATCATGAAGATTATCTATTAATCTAAATATTGCCATTATTATTAATACAAAGAATAATATATTTAATACAACTATAAATACATCATATATATAAATATTTATCTTACTCAAATACTTCTTTCTTAAACTTGATCTAACACTTATTCTGATTGCTAATAATGATATTACACTTAGTACTAAAGTAACACCAGCTAGTATACCCATTGTTCTTAAATTGTTATTATTAAACTCTTCAACAGTATACATATCTTGTCCCTTAAATAATTGTAATGAAAAAATATCAAATCTCTTTAAAACATAATAAGTAATTACTATAGCACCACATACTAAAACAAATATTAAATAAGACATTAATATAGATTTAAAACATATACCAAATATAGTAGATTCTGTTTTTAATTTACCTTTATATAAACTAGAATCCTCTTCTTTATTTTCCAAATCAACATTTGCATATGTAATATTATTTAAATAATTTCTATCATTTGATACATAATTATCAAGACTAGAAGTTTTATCTGCTATTTTATTAACTTGTTTTGGGGTTTCTTCTTTTATTTCTTTTTTCTTCTCTTTTACTTTTTTATCTCTTTTTTTAAATAATCCTCTTTTAGGTTTTTCATATATAACTGGTTTTTCTTGTGGTTGTTTAACTTCTTCTTCAGCTTTTCTAGCTTCTTCTAAAGCTCTAGCTTCAGCTTCTTTTCTTTCCTGCTCTTCCCTTAATAATCTTTCTCTTTCCAAGTCTTCTTTTTTTATTTCTTCAGGAAGATCATCATAATCGACAACAAACTTGTTTTTACCACCAACAATTTTCTTGCCATTTTTTTCTATCACAAATAGCCCCATAGCAATCACTTCTATTCTTATTCTATAAAAAGTATACCATATTTAAAACATCATTCCAAATGTATTTTTAGTTTACGTAATACCTTCTTTTCTATTCTAGATATATAAGATTGACTAATACCTAACATTTGAGCTACTTCTTTTTGTGTATACTCATTAGTATTATTTAAACCATATCTCATAATTATTATCTGCTTATCTCTACTATTTAAATCCTCAATTACTTTCTTCATAAGTTCAATATCAATCTTCTTTTCATAATCAGAAGTTACTAAATCATCATCTGTTCCTATAATATCTTCTAAATGTAGTTCATTTCCTTCACTATCATACGTTAATGACTCATCTAAGCTAACATCAGCTACTCTTTTCTTATTCTTTCTTAAATACATTAATATCTCATTACTAATGCAACGAGATGCATATGTAGCAAGTCTTATATTCTTATCTATCTTATAAGTATTAATACCTTTTATTAAACCAATTGTACCTATACTAACTAAATCTTCTAAACTATCCAAACTACTTTCATACTTTTTAGCAATAAATACAACTAATCTCAAATTATGTTCTATTAACTTATTTCTAGCTTCTTCATAACCTTTATGCATTAATATCAAATAATTTATTTCTTCTTCCTTATCTAAAGGAGGAGGCAACATATCAGTACTACCTAAAAAATAATAATCATTTCTTTTACCAAGTATTTTATTTATTAACTTCTTAATAAATTCAATCATCGTAATCCCTCCATTATATTAGTACTAATAACACAATCAACTCCATCCATCATTATCTTATCTTCACTTATTCCAATTAAAAAACTAGTATTAATTTTATTATCTATTTCTATCTTTAAACCTCTAATACACTTTAATAAGCCATTATTATTTAAAGAATTATATGGCACATAAATATAGTTATTAACATCTTTAATTCTATTCTTATCTAACAAAATAATATCTTTCTTAGTATAAGGATCTACTAACTTATTACCAGTATCTAAATACGCTCTTACATTAACATAATTATTATCATCAAAGAATATTTTCATTTCATAATAATTACTATAATTACTCTTTAAATATTTTAAACTTTTAATACTCTTATAAAATAAAAATAAACCAATAACTATAATAACCATATACGGTATTTTAAACTGATTCTTTAAAAAATATATTCCTCCTCCCATAACAATACTTACTATATAAAAATATATAACATTCTTTTCAAAATACTCTCTATCCTTATAACCAAATGTAACAAGTACTATTAATAAAGATAATAAAACCTTTACTAAATTAATAATTAATATATTATTAATAAATAATACTAAAATAGATAATTCACCTAATAATGGTCCTAAAAATAATCTTATTTTAGATACATTTCTCCTTAGAATATAATTAACACTTAATAATAAAAATAAATCAAATAAATAATTAAATAATATTACCAAATCTATATATATTCTTATACCCATCACCCATTAATATTCTAATAGTACAAATAGTCAAAAAAGGTCAAAAAAAAACGATTTATTAAAAATCGTCTCTATTTCTTAAGAATGGTGGAATATCTTCATAATCATCACTCATATATGAAGTATTCGTAGGTAGATCATCTTCTAATCCACCAATTTGTTCTCTAGCATCATCAAATCCTGTAGCAATTACTGTAACAATAACTTCATCATTTAAGTTTTCATTAATAACTGCACCAAAGATTGTATTAATATCTGTATTAGCAGCATTTCTAACTACTTCAGCAGCATCTTCAGCTTCAAATAATGTTAATGTATTACCACCAGTAATATTAATAATAGCATCAGTTGCTCCATCAATAGTAGTTTCAAGAAGTGGACTAGCTACAGCTTGTTTAGCAGCTTCAATAGCTCTGTCTTCTCCTACACCAATACCTATACCAATAATAGCATTACCTCTATTTTGCATTACTGCTTTAACATCAGCAAAGTCTAAGTTAACTAAACCTGATACAGCAATCAAATCAGATATAGATTGAACACCTCTACGTAATACATTATCAACTTCTTTAAATGCATCTAAAATAGGAGTAGTTCTATCAATCATATCTCTTAATCTATCATTTGGTATAACAATAATTGTATCAACATGTTTCTTTAATTCTTCTAAGCCAACTTCAGCTTGTTCCATTCTCTTTCTACCTTCGAATTTAAATGGTTTAGTAACAATAGCAACTGTTAAAGCACCTTGTTCTTGAGCAATCTCCGCAACGATAGGAGCAGCACCTGTTCCAGTACCTCCACCTAATCCACATGTTACGAATACCATATCAGCTCCAGCTAAAGCTTCTTCTATTTCCTTCTTACTTTCTAAAGCTGCTTCTCTTCCTATCTCAGGATTAGCACCAGCTCCTAGTCCTTCAGTAATAGATTTACCTATTTGTAACTTAGTTTCTGCTTTACTTGCATTTAATACTTGTAAATCTGTATTGGCAACAATAAAATCTACTCCTCCAACACCAGATTCAATCATTCTATTAACAGCGTTGCAGCCTCCGCCACCAACACCGATAACTTTAATCTTAGCAATTTGATCTCTTTCTAAATCATGCATACCTCAAAATCCTCCTTATTAACCATTGAAAATATATCCAAATAGTTTTCCAATTACGCTGTTGTTTTCTTCATCGTAATTTGCTCCACTTAACTTTTGTTGTTCTTCTAATGAAAAGATACTATAGTCTTTATCTTTCAATTTTGCATTATAAGCATAATACTTAAGTAAACCTAAACAAGAACTATATTTATTATTTCTAACACCAATCTCTGTAATATTACCTATTACAGCATCAGTACCAAATACCTCTTCTAAAGCAAGCCTAAAATCTCTACTTTCCGTTAAGCCTCCTGTAAATATTATATAACTTATTTCCTTTTTTGTTAAGTTATTTATCTCTTTCTTGCATAAATTAAGTATCTCTAGCACTCTACTCATTACTACTTCACTAATTTCCAATTGATTAATATCTAACTTACGATTAAGATTATCATCTACAGTTCTAATATCTGTAGATTGAGCCATATTCTTATGAGCTAAAGCAAAGTTTTCTTTCAAATCTTTAGCTACATTAGTAGGAACTTTATAAACAAATGAAATATCATTATCTATATTTTGGCCTCCTAATGCAATAACCTTAGTATTAGTAAGTACCCCTTTATTAAATATTGCCATTGTTGTTTTTTGATCACCCAAATCAATAACAGCAGTGACTCCACTATCATATTCTTTTCCCTTAAATTCAAAATAATCTCCAATAGATGATATAGCAATATCTACTACATCAATATTTAGTCTTTCTAAACAAGCAAGTACTGGATAAATATTTTGCTTTGGTGTTGAAATCATTACTCCTCTAACAGATAATCCTTTAGAAGTTAATCCCTTAGGATCTTTAACAATTCTATTATCATCTAATGAAAAACTAGTTGGCATCATAGAAATGTATTCTAAGTTTTCATCTCGATTACTCTTAACAGCTTTTTGTATTACTCTAATAACATCTTTACCATCAATCATATTACCTTCATTAGAAATCTTAATAGTACCTGTTACTACAGAAAATACTGCATCATTAGCTGGTACACTAACAATTACCTGTTTAATAGGAAGATCCATAATTTCTTCACATTTTTGTATAACATTACGAAGTGGTTGTAATAATAAATTAGGATTAAAAACAATGCCATTCTTAACACCATTAGATGGTACTTCTGCCACAGCCAAAACATTAAGTTTTTTCTTAACCATTTCACCAACGACACATTTAATTGTTTCTGATCCAACATCTAAACAAGCCATTATCTTTCGCATCTTAATCACTCCATATTATACTACCTACAATTATACTAAAGTTTCCCTAACAAATCAATAAAGAGCACAAAAAAAGAGAAGTTAAACTCCTCTATTTTATTATTTACTTAATGCTTCTACTAGTTCAGCTTTTTTCATTGAAGTATAACCTTCAACACCAGCTTCTTTAGCAGCTTCTTTTAATTCAGCTACTGTCATACTAGCAAAATCTTTCTTTTCAGCCTTTTTTTCTTCTTTTTTAGGAGCAGCAGCTTTAGGAGCAACTTTTCCTTCTAAAGCATCTTTAGCTACTTTAACTAAACCTTCAAATGCTTTAGGATCATCGATAGCAATAGTACTTAACATCTTTCTATTAACTTCGATACCAGCTTTATTTAAACCAGAAATGAATTTAGAATAACTCATATCATATTCACGACATGCAGCATTAATTCTTTGTATCCATAATTTTCTGAAGTTTCTCTTATTTTGTCTTCTATCTCTAAATGCATAAACACCACTATGCATAGTTTGTTCTTGAGCTGTTTTAAATAATCTATGTTTAGAACCAAAATAACCTTTAGCAGCTTTTAGAACTTTTCTTCTTCTGTTTTTAGCAACATTTCCGCCTTTAACTCTTGTCATTTCCTTACTCCCCTTTCACTAGATAAAGTCTTTTAAACGACTTGTATCTCCTTTGCTTAATACTCCCTTATTTCTTCTTTGTCTAACTGCTTTTCCAGAGTCTTTAGCAGTCTTATGATTTCCATTTGATTTTTTATAAACAACAGTACCATTCTTTTTAGTCTTAAGAACTTTACTAGATGCTTTATGTGTTTTTTGTTTTCCCATAATTCTACACTTCCTTATTCTTTATCTTTTTTAGGTGCTAATAGCATAATCATAGTACGACCTTCTAATTTAGGTTGACTTTCAATAGTACAAATATCGCTCATTTCTTCTGCAAAACGAAGCATAACATCTCTACCTAATTCAGGGCGATCTATTCTTCTACCTTTAAATCTAATAGAAACTTTAATCTTATGTCCCTTAACTAAGTATTCAGAAGCATTCTTCTTACGAGTATTAAAGTCATGAATATCAATATTTGGACTTAATTGATACTCTTTAACGTCCTTATTACTCTCTCTTTGCTTCTTTTGAGACTCTTTTAATTTCTTTTGCTTTTCATAACGATACTTATTATAGTCCATAATTTTAGCAACAGCAGGAGTCGAATTTGCGCTCATTAAAACCAAATCTAACCCAGCATAGTTAGCTAATGTTAAAGCATCTTCAAGTTGCTTAACACCCATTTGTTCTCCATTAGGACCAATAACCATTAATTGTCCAACTCTAATCTCATCATTGATTAGCATATCATTTTTATCCTTTGCTATAGTAAAGCACCTCCACAAAATCAAAAAGGGCGAATACATAGTATCCACCCTTAAGAAACAAAACAAATATATATTCATTTAGCTCTTTACCTATCATAACTTTCTACGATCAGGTGGATGTGGATACATCGCTTTCTTTTCAATAACAATACAGATTATAAACTAATTTGCCAGTATTGTCAACTAATATTTAACTTTTTCTCTTTTTATACTTTCAACAGCTTCTATTACTTCTCTAATTAAATCATTATCTATTGATAATTCATCTTCTTCTAAAATAAATCTTTCACTATCTTCTTTTCTAGAAGCTTTTACACGTGTTGCAATTCTTTTAGCGTTCCATCGATTAATCAAAATATTTGGTAATACAATCATAAAATAATTTTATTATGTCATTATCACTCATAATTATCACCTATTTTTTAACAGAATAAACTATTAACTCATGTTGCGCTCTGGTACAAGCAACATATAATAAGTTTTTCTCATTCTTTAAATACTTACTATCTTTATCACTATACACTATTACACTATCAAATTCTAGTCCTTTTGCTAAATAAGCTGGTAATACAACTAGTTCCTTATTAAACTCCTCTGAATTACTTCTAAGTAATGATATAGGAAATTTGTCTTTTAATTCCTCATATACTCTTTCAGCTGTTTTACTATCTCTAGTTATTAAAGCAACTGATTTATATTTACTTCTTAAATACTCAATATCCTGAATTAACTTACTTGTATTAGTTCTATGTATCAATGGAACACTTTCAGTTCTTCTAATAGCACTAACATGATTTAAACCAAGTATCTTATTAGTAAACTCTATTATTTCAGGACTAGATCTATAAGTCTTAGTTAAACTAATACACTTACTCTTTTCAAATATCTTTTCTAAAACATCTAATGATTTATATTTATAATAAGGATTAATAGTTTGATTAACATCTCCTAAGATTGTAAAATTAGCATTTCTAAATATCTTACGAATAATTATATATTGTAAAAAACTATAATCTTGAGCTTCATCTATTACTACTTGTCTTATATTACCTTCATAAGGGAATCCTTCAAGTAATCCCTTCATATATACAAATAATAAAGCATCCTCATAACCAATTACTTTACTATTATTAAATTGTCTTATTTCTTGATCATTCATTCTTATCTTACAGAAATCACTACTAAAGAATCCTAAGTAAATATCTTTATAATCCTTTTTAAAGCTACTATTATCCATAATTAACTTTCTATAAGTTAATTTCTTCTTAGTACTTCCTTTATAATTAGCTTCTGATAACTTCTCTGCTATAATATCTACTCTCTCAAAGAAAGGTAATGTATTATATCTACTATGCAATAACTCGTTTAATTCTTCTTTTCTAACTGTATATATTTTATTTTCAACAAAGTCACTTATAACTCTTGCCTTACGAATATAATCTTCTATATATAATTTTATATCCTTAACAATTCTATCACTTTGTTTATATTGTACTAATGGAATATTAGGTATTTTCTCACTATAATATTTACCTAAAAAATCCATAAATGGTTCTACACCACTAAACTCACTTATTTGACTACTTAAATAATCATTAAAAGTAGTTTGTAATGTATTATCTTCTCCTAATTCTGGTAATACATTTGAAATATATTCCGTAAATATTTGATTTGGTGAAAATATCAAAACATCATTACTACTAAGATTATTAATTTTATAAAGTAAAAAGGCTATTCTATGTAACGCTACACTCGTTTTACCACTACCTGCTATACCAGAAACAATTAATGTTTTATCTCTAACATTTCTAATTACACTATTTTGTTCCTGTTGAATAGTATTAACGATATTTTTCATTTTACCATTACTATCAGTTGCTAGTACTTCTTGTAACAAATCATCATCAATATTCATTGAATTATCAAAAGCACTTAATAACTTTCTATCTTCAATTTTATATTGTCTTTTCCTAATTAAATTACCTTTAACAGGTCCTGCCGGAGCTGCATATGCACAAGGACCTACTTCAAAATCATAAAATAAACTACATATAGGACTTCTCCAGTCATAAATAATATTTCCATATTGATCATCTTTTAAATAAGTTAATCCTAAATATACGCTTAATCTTTCCTTATCCTCGTCTTCAAAAACAACTGAAGCAAAATAAGGACTATTCTTAATTCTAAATAACTTTTTAAAATAATCTTGTTTCATTAAAATCTTATTTGCTTCAAATTCCGAATCTGCTCTAGCTTGATTTAACTCTTGAACATCCATTGACCTCATATTTTCCCAAGTATATCTTCTAAATTCCTTATACTTATCTTCATCTTGGAAAATATCTGTTCCCATTTGAGCTAACCTATCATCAAGTAATTTTAATACTTCTTTAAGGCGCCTTTTTTCAAGTTTTAAGTCTTTTTCAGTTATTGCCACTTTATCACCCTCTCTTTCTATCATAACAAAACTCCACTATAATAGACTTCACCTATAGTGGTATAATCTCAAAAACTAATTGTCTAAAGTAAAAAGTCATATATAGTATATAATTTATTATAAATCATTGTCAAGATAGAAAATAAAAAAGGTTCCAAATTAATGGAACCTTTTAATATATTCTAAGCAAATGGTACGAAACCAGCTTCACTTGATGAAGTACTTACTGGAGAAGTTGCAGCATTATCAGCAGCATTTTCCTTTTCAATAGTATCAACTATTCTAGTTAATTTTTCTTTGAATAGTTTTTCTTCCTCATCTTCATAACCTAAGAAGAATATCTTATCAATTTGATCATGATCAAATAAGCAAACTTGATTAGAGCTCAAATATCCTTCTGGATAAACGCATCCAGAATAATCAAAGATTTTTTCTTGGTTTTCTTGAGCTACTGAACAGAATCCTGTAATCATAGCTCTTTTTCTACCACCTTTTAGTAGAACTACTGTTCCAATTGGTAAATATTTTTCTCTCATACTCTCTAAACCTTTCTATTCTTTTATAACGTTTCACCTGAACCGATAGATACTGATCCATCATCACCTACATGAAGTGTATCTAGTAAATCTTGATCAGTAGAGCCACCATCTTCATCACCAGGACTTTCTGGATCAACTGGTTGTTCTTCTTCACTATCAGGGTCTGGTTTGTTCTCTTCTCTTATTTTCTTCAAATATTCTGATTTTGCTTTATCGTATTCTTCTTTCTTACCATCAACTTCTTCTTTAGCTTTATCTAAAGCTTCTTTATCAGTCTTAGCTTTTTCGTAAGATTCATTATACTTCTTAACAAAGTCATTATATTTTTCTGCTTGTTCAGCAGTCCACTTAGTTTGATCTTTATCTAATGTCTTAACATATTCATCTAAGTTCGTCTTAGCAGCTGTTGCAGCTTCAATAGACTCATTAGTTGTCTTAGCAAGTTCATCATATGCAGCTTTACTTTCAACATAAGCTTGTTTTGCAGCATTAACTGTAGGATCTAAATTAGTATTAGTTAAGAATTCGTTAACATCACCATTATATAAGTAATCATAATCGAAATCTAATACATTATCTCCTTCAAAATCGAATCCAGTATCGAAATTTTCAATACCATGTTCTGTTGCAATCTTATTAGCCAATTCTGCTAATGCTAAGCTTTGTTCACCAGCAAGGAATGCATTTCTTGCTAAATCTTGATTACTTAAGATTTCTTTAATCTCAGCATCATTATATCCATATTCTTTTAACTTAGCTTTTAATTCCTCTTGTCCATCAGCATTGAATAATTGATCAAATTTTTCAATTAATTCAGCTTGATATTCAGCATATGCCTCTTCATCAGCAAATTGTTCTTCAAAGGCATCTCTTGCTAATTGATCAATATCTTCAGCTTCTGGTTCAATCTTAATTGGTTCTGGTATTTCTCCAGTAACCATTGTTACAAGTGTTGGTACTGTAACTGTAGCTGTTGCTGTAGCTGTAGCAGTTGGTGTACCAGGAGTACCAGGAGTACCAGGTGTACCAGTATATGGATAATCATACGATGATGTTGGATCTGTAGGTGTTGGATTTGTTGGATCTGTAGGTGTTGGATCAGTTGGTGTAGGATCAGTTGGTGTTGGTGCAACAATCTTATCTAACATATCAGTTAATGTATATGCAGATAAAGCTCCAAATCCTCCAAGAGCACCCATAGCTGTTATTAATCCTCCTGTAGTATCAAGTCCACTTATTAATGAAGCAATATCTTCAGGGCTATACATTGTAATTCCTCTAGCCTCTGCATCACTTCTTACTCCATTTATATCATCTGTAGAAGCAACACCAAATGCATGTGCAGCTTGTGCATGTCCAATAAATGATTGAACACCATCTAATATTGCTTGTTGTTGTTCTTTAGTCAATTCACCAGATTGACCTTGGCTCTCAGCATATAAGCCAGCAGCAACCATTGCATTCATAGTTGTTCCAACTTCTGTATAGAATGAGTTAACCATTTCAGCAATAGTTAAATTATATGTATTACCATCAGCATCAGTCCAAGTAAACTTCAATTGTTCAGTTGTTTGATCACCAACAGTAATCTCTTCAACATAGAAGTAACTTCCATCTTCTCCAGCTTTCTTACCATCTTCATATCCTTCTAAGAATTCTTTTAATGAAGCTGATTTACCATCGAAAGCTTCTACTAAAGCTTGAGCTCCTTCTAATGCTGTAGATATATCTCTTAAAGGAGTTATTACATCATTTTCTAATCTAGTTAATTGTGATTCACATTCTCCTTTAGCACTACTAATAGTATCTCTTTCAGAAGCAAAAGATTCAGTATGATCTAAATATTCTTCTTGAATGTATCCATTTCCGCTTGGTTTTGGAATCGGATTACCCTGATCATCAAGTTTATTTCTCCAAGCTGTAACATCATAACTAATTTCTGTAGGAACACATCCACTTAAGAATGATGAAACAGAAGATTTAAAACTTTCAAGATTTTCGATATAAATCTTAACATTACTAATAGCTGTGCTTAATTTTTCTTTATTTACCTTTAAAAACGCACCCATTAATTATTCTCCTTTCTCACCATTCTAAGTGACCTGCAGCACGACTATTAACGTCGTCTGCAGTGTCTTGCATTAATTTTGCTTGTGTATTTAATTGTGTAATTATATCTTCTAATGTGGCCTTAGCATCATCTACCTTAGATGCAATAGGAGTCATAGAATCTTCTTCATTTAATAATGTTAATGGACTAGTATCATTAGTTTTAAATGCAACTAAATCTGCAACTAATCCATCAGTGGAACTAATTGATCCACCAAGTGTCTTATAAGCTTTTCCCATAATCTATTCCTCCTTCTAATAATCTGCCCAATGTTGTCTGTTGTCGCCGGCATTACCAGATCCAGTCATTTCAGCATAAGTATAATCTCTCTTGCCACATCCAGGTACAGAGAAAGTACCATCAGCATTTTTTATTACAACAACATCAAACGTTCCTCTACTGTTACTATTACCTGCATCTACTTCAAACCCTTCTCCAAGTGTACCTCCGCCACCTAAGTCAATTTGAATTCTGTGAGTATGCAAAACAATAGCTTCTCCTGGTTTAGCATTTGCAAGAGCATTTGTATAGTCAGCGTTATTATTTACATAATGTATCTTACTTGCTGATCTATAAGCATTTTGTTGAATAGAATACGCTTCTTCCCACGAAGAGCTTGACATCCATTTATCTTGGTCATTTCCGGAACTAAAGCCATCTCCATCCCAATCCCAATTAAATGTGCTTTCTCGACCAGTATGAGGATTTTGATAAGTATATGTAACAGCACCATCACCAACTCTTGTACCAGTAATACCATTAGTATAAGATCTAACATAAGTATCTCTATTACTTGTATATACTTCAGTAGATCCATCTTTATATGTGGTATTTATATTACCATTACTATATTCTATACGTTGAGTAGGTTTATCAACGCCTCCACTAGCAACACTATATGTTGTAGTTGTTGATATTATAGCACCACTTCTATCAGTAACAACAGATTTAATAATATTACCTTGACCATCTGTTGGATAGTATCCTGAATCATATGCAACAGTAGTTACATAACCTTCATTAGTAGTCGTAGTATGATCAGCATAATCGACTGTTTTGCCAGTTTTAAATTCTTGATGATAACTTCCATCAGAATTTACTGTAACAGTTTTATATGGAGAATCTGGTCCAAATTCGTAAGTAACAGTTCCATTATTTTCTGTTCTATTTACAACTCCTTCATACCCATCAACATCAAATGTTGCTGATGAATCACCAGGATCTACACTAGGATCTCTCGTATAGTTATAACTATTTCCATCTTCTATATGTTGTGATTCTACATACTCTCCATTTTGATAGTAATCTATTTCTTGAGTACCATCAGGCATATAATGAGTTACTTGAGAAGGTTTACCATTAACATCATATTCGGTTCTCATAGTAACATTTCCTTGAGCATCTTTATCTACTATTTCTTTTGGATCACCATCAGTATCATATCTTATTTCTCTAGTTGTTTTAGAACCATCTGCATGTTCATAAGTTCTTATTTCTGTACCATTTTCATAAGTAGCAGTATAATCACCATGCTCATCGCTTCCACCATATGGACGACCATTATCTCTTAACCAATTATTATATGCTTCTTCGCCACCTATTTCAGTTCCATCTGGTGCATAGTATTTACCATCTTTAGATGATGCTACTAATTTACCGTCAGCATCTAAATAATAAGTAGCTCCGTCAGTACCTTCAATGGTTTGTCCACCATAACTATTAGTTTCTGTTTGAACAGTTCCACCATCCCAAGGATTACCACTAGGTTGTTGTTCACCTTCACCAGGTTGGTTTCCGCCATTATTATTACGATCTTCTACCCATTGATTATATTCATCAGGTCCACCAATTTCATTTCCTTCAGCATCATAATACTTACCATCTTTGTTAGTAGCAACTAATTTACCATCAGCATCTAACATATACAATGTACCATCATCAGTCTTGTAAGTTTTTCCACCAAAGTCGTTATTATTATTAACTTCTCTTCCATCATCCCAAGGATTACCTTCAGGTTGTTGTTCTCCTTCACCAGGTTGGCTTCCACTACCATCGCCTCTAGATTTAATAGCTTCTTGAAGTTCTTTTGGTAAGTTTTTGAAGTTATCATATCCAAATGCATTAATTGCCTCTGTTGGGTTATTAAAGCCTTCCATAAATTTATCAGCAAGAGCATCAATTACTAATTGTCTTGCCTCAGGGCTTAATTTATCTAAATCAGCTTGAGTAATATTATTAATATCAATTTCTCCTGTAGTTGGATCTTTTAGTGAATCAATATAAGCTTGAGCTTCTTCTTGTTGTTTAGATGTATCAAGTACCCATTCACCTTTTTCTTCATCCCAATAATAGTCTTCAGTAATGTCTTTGTTATAATTATCATTTTCATCAGTATGAGTAATGATATGTCTAACTCCATTTTCATCAGTATATTCTATTTGAACAACATTACCTTTGTCATCATAATAATATTTAATTTCTTTTCCATTTTCATCTTTAAATGTATAAATATAATATCCTGTATCTGGGTCTTTAGTAAGTTCAGGATTCTTACCATCAACAGTAACTAATTTAACTTCAACTAAGTTACCGTTTTTATCATATTTTTTAATTACTGTATTTCCAAATTCATCAATACTTCTTACATATGTAAAATCACCAATTGTAATTGTATTATTTTCATCATAAATATCTTGTCCATCAACTCTTAATGCACCCTGTCCAATTGCAGTTGTTACTCTTAAGTCATGAACACCATCTAATGTTCCACCAGTTGATTGGTGATTAGAGAACATATCAGCTGTTAATCCTTCAAATCCTCCATTAGCATTTGCTAAAGAAATAACAGTTGCACTCCAACTTTCAAAGTTTTTATAAAAATCTCCAAAAGTAGATGCATTACTATTCCAAAGATTAATAATACTTGTTCCATATCCTCCAAGTACACCAGAATCAGGTCCTACATTTATTTTTTCTTGAACTGTATTATTTAAAGTTTCAAGAGTTTTTGCAAAAGCTGCAAACTCTGCATCTAATTCATCAAAGCAACTTTTAATACCTTCATAATTAAAGTACTCAGTTCCACCTGATGTTGATGCTGCCGAAGCATCTGCATTTGCATCTGCTGCTGAAGCATCTGCATTTGCGTCTGCTGCTGAAGCGTCTGCATTTGCATCTGCTGCTGAAGCATCTGCATTTGCGTCTGCTGCTGAAGCGTCTGCATTTGCGTCTGCTGCTGAAGCGTCTGCATTTGCGTCTGTTGCTGGAGCATCAGCTGCTGGTGCAGCTGCAGTATCTGCAGTAGTATCAGGTGTTTCAGCTGCTGTATCTTGAGTTCCGCCAGCTAATTCTGGATCTATAACTTCTTCTGCCATAATTATCTTTCCTTTCTTTTTTCTATACCTAAATTGTTAATTTAGAAGCAACATCAGCATTTAATCCTTCTGCTTCGCCTTGAACACTAGTAAATAAGCTTTCAAAAGTACCAATCAGAGAGACCAATTCATTTAATGCCGGATGATAAAATTCGCATCTTGATATGAATGCATTATAAACTTCTCCTGACCAAGAACTATTCAAACTTCCAGTCAACAATCCATAAATATTGTCTATACTAGTTTGAAGTTCGGTTTGTGCCTTTTGTAGCTCCGCAACAACCGCTGCTAATTCATCTACATTATCAGCGAAGTCATAAGCACCACCACTACCAGCAGTTACAGTACCACTTGTAAAAGATGGTTGACTTTGTTGACCGGAATTTTCTCCGCCACTTGAATTTCCACCAGTTCTAGGTTTACCCATATAAATTCCTCCTTTTTAGTACTACAAGTACATTATAAATAAAAGAATCACTTCTTTTACTTATAATGTACTATGCCCAAGACATAGTACATAATATTCATCGTTAAAACTATCCGTTTCCAACTGTAGATTGAGCAGTTGATTCGAAACCTTGGTTTGTTTGAGAAACTGTATTAGCATTCTCAATACGTCTATCTATTTCTCTTACGAATGCTTCAAATTCTGCAGAAAGATTACCCCATTTAGCAGCAATATTTGCAGCAGCATTACCTGCCATAGCAACAGCTGGATTTTCAGGATTAATTGATAGACCAACAGATTCTCTTAGCGCTTCAGAACCTTCGTCTAATGCTTTCTTAGCAGCTTGTTTTGTTTCATTAGCATCTGTATTCATTATTCTTTTAACATTATCATAGTCAAATACTTCTGTTCCGTTCATTAAGTTCACCTCCATAAACTTATTTATTATTTATTGATAAATTATCCTACGATTCCGATTCCTTTTGCAGTATTTGCATCAGCATCTGCAGCAGTATCACGTAATGTAGAAATCCAAACTTTAATCTCACCTACCATTGGTTCAATATGTTCTTTTCTATATGCTTCAATATTTTCTTTGAATGCATCATAAACAGAACCAGTCCAATATCCTTCGTTTTTTAAACGATCGATGTAAGAAAATAGCTCATCAACCTTACCATTGAAAGTTCCCAATTTACTTTCTAAAGTATCAGCTAAACCAGAGATATTTCCTGAGTTATAAGCAAGTCCTTCAGCCATATTGTCATTCACCTCCTCTTACAATAGTATCAACTTCGTGCCATTTAGGATTCCACTTTCTAAGAAAGTTTTCTCCACATCATAAATGGTCCCATCATCAGCATTAATTAGTGACAAAGTATCAGACATTACAAATGCTCCACTAGTCATATCATTAATGGCTTTGTTTAATAAGAATATAATTTCAATAGTCTTCTTATTAACAGGAATAAATACATTGTATCTTTCTTCTATACTAGGTACAATCAAATCGACACAGACTTTATTATTGTTCATAATAAAACCTCCTATTATAAATAGTAGACCTAAGAATATATGATAGCCATACCATTTCTTAAACCAAATTCCCCAAACTATCGACCATATCCTTATAAATAAATTTTACATTAATTATCAAGTAAAGTCAATAAAAGAAAAAGCCAAAAAAAAGAAAGAGTAAACTACTCTTTCTATAATGTTTCATATACTTCTTCTTCGCCAACTTCAGATACAAGTTTAACAAGTACTGTAGTATTTCCATCAACATAGTATCCAAAGTCTTTTTCAACTTTAACAGATAATACCCTAGATGGTAATGTTGATTTAAGAGTATATTGATTTGCAATACCATTTCCAACCCAAACACCACGAGTTCCTGGTAATGTATCTTTATACCAAGCTTCGAATTCTCTCTTCTTAATATTATCAGCTGTATCAATAATTACAAAACTAACTTTAGGCATTCCTTTAACCATAGTAAGCAATCCACTAAAGGCTCCATCAAAGTCTCCACCTAATAAAGTTTTAAATTTATCTATACCAACAATTACACATACATAAGATGCATCATCTTTTAATGAATTAACATCAAATCCAGAATCTTTATATTTTGAATACATATCAAATATTGTTTTACCAAAGGCTTTAAAGTTATCTAAAATATTATTGTCATAATATGTTACATATTGAGCAAAATCCCCAACAATCTTTTCGGCATCGAAGACAAAGCAATTTTTTTGAATAGCATTTGATAACTCTTTAACAAACATATTAGCAAAATTCTTAATTTCAGATAACTCTGAACCCATAATAATATGAGCTGTATTACGAGTTAAGTCAAGAGTACGAACCTTAAGTGATTCTTTTTCAACACCAATAGGAACGCTATCTAATCCTCTCATTTGATCAGTACATTCAGCAACAGTAACAACTTCAGGAAGTACTGGTACTTTAGGTGCACTATTTGGCATCTCATCACATAATACTTTAATTTTATCTAAGATAAATTGATTTAATGTATCTTTCTCTGTAGGTACTGCTGCTTGGAATTCATAAACAGCATCTAACTTACATAAACCTCTTCCAAGTATTGGTGCTGGTTCTAACTTAGTTCTTGAAAGCAATGATGAATAATCATATTTATCATTCATTTGTAATACCAAGTGATTTGGTAAGTATTGAGATAATCTAGATCTAATACCATTACTTGTTGTACTTGTCATTACAAAGTAAACACCATATTTCTGGCAATCACGAGTTAATGTAATTAAAGTATCAAACAACTCATCACCATAGTTTTCATTAAATGTTTCAAAATTATTAATTACAACAATTATGTTAGGAACAACTTGTCCACTAGTCTTACAGAAAGAAACATAATCTCCACCATAATCAGCAAATTTTTTCTTTCTTTGAGCTAAGATAGAACTTATCATCTTAAATAAGTTATTAACCTTATCTACATCATTTTGAAGTATTACATCTCCTACTTGAGGAGCTTTTCTATAAATCTTTAATGTTTCAGCACCAAAATCTAATAAATACATATTTAACTCAATAGTAGAATATGTCGTGATACAAGAGTATACAAATGAATGAATTAATTCATCTTTACCACTATCTGCCATACCATAAACTATCCAGTTACCACCATTAGTAATAGGCATAGTAAGTACACCCTGTCTTTGTTGCTCTGGAGCATCAAATTCACCTATTATTGGATTAATATCACAATTAATCTTAGTAAAGCTATATTTTTCTTTTAAACCATCTATATAGATAATAGGTGGCAATGGATTTAACCATAACTGTTTAATAGATATATTCTCTTTCTTAGAAATATCAACTAAGTATTTCATAATATTAGGTAATTCTTCACCCTTTAATACACCTATTACATTACTCTTACCATCATCTACTACTTTAAATGGCATACCTAAGTTATCAACAAATGATATTGTTGTATCAACCTTTTTCTTTCTTACATCAGATTCATAATAAGGAGCTCCAGTCCATGCACTTTGTCCTAAAGCAAAATACTCATCATAACCAACTTGTAAGAAGAATCTACCTGTTTCTTTAATAGAAGCAGCATCTGGTCTCTTAATCATTTCTTGACTATCTGATCTATCTTGAACTTTTAAACATACTTTAAATTTAGAGTTTGACCAAATTTGATCATTAACAACACCACTTGGTTTCTGTGTAGCAAGAATTAAGTGAACACCAAGAGAACGACCAATACGAGCTGTTGAAATTAACTCATCCATAAAGTCAGGTTGTTGAGCTTTTAACTCAGCAAACTCATCAGAAATTATAAACAAGTGAGAAATAGGTTTTTCAACTCTACCTTCTCTAAATAATCTTTGATACTTATAAATATCAATAGTTGATTCTCCAACTTTATCTCTTGCTTTATTAAATTCAGCTTGACGTCTTTTCAACTCACTTTGTAATGAAGCTAAACTACGATTAATCTCACTCTTATCTAAGTTTGTAATAGTACCAGCAAGATGTGGTAGTTTTAAACCAGTTTCTCTATTTTCAAATGCACCTGCTAAACCTCCACCTTTGTAGTCGATTAATACAAATTGGACTTCATATGGATGGTAATTAATAGCCATAGATAAAATATAAGTAATAATGAATTCTGATTTACCAGAACCAGTCATACCAGCTATTAAACCATGTGGTCCATGAGCTTTTTCATGTAAATCTAATTTAAATATATCTCCATATTCATTTAAACCAATTGGAGCAGAAAGAGAATTAATTGGATCACTTTCTTTCCATTTAGCTAAAGCATTTAATTGATTAACATTAGAAACATTATACATTTCTAAGAACGAATATGTTGTTGGTAATACGAACTTACCACCATTTAAAGCAATCGGAATATTACTAATTACATATGAATATTTTTCTAATGATCCGAACATAAAGTCTGGAACAAAATTAATTTTCTTACTATCAGTAAGTACTCTTTCAAATACTCCACCACTACGTTCATCTACACTAATAAAGTGTTCAACTTCATTAGGTAATGAATTCAATTTCTCAGTTAAAATTATAAAACTAATACCAATATATTCAGTTGACTCTAAAACAGATCTAACAACTGATACGTTTCTAACCAAATCAATATCATCTGTAATAATAACAAATCTTACTGGTAACTTAATAGATTCTTTACCTCTATTATCAGCAGCCATATCTTTAACAGCCGTTACCATTTCCTCTAAATAAGAACTTATTTGACTTATTTCATCATTATTACTACCAAAGAATCTTAAAGTTCTTTCATTATTCCAAAAATATGGTGAATCTTTAATATCTTCCCAGAATTTAGAATTATTTGAATTAGTAAATACACATATCTTTAAAGTATCATATCCATGATATGCAAACATTTGAAGTAATAATCCTCTTAAGAAAGGATCAGTTACATTCTTTTGACCAATGATACCTGTAATATATTTATCTTGGAACGAATATGAAACTGGTACATTATCTAAGTGATCAGTTTCTTTTTCTAATTCTCTTAAATAACCCATTAAGTTATCTTCATCTTCCATAGAGAAATGTTCATCAGGATAATTAATCTTAAAGAATGGTGGAATTGTTCCAATACCTAATCTTAAAGACAAATAATCATAATCATCAGTATTCTTTTCCCATAAATTTCTTTTTCTATAAAGAATAATATCTCCAACTTCTTTTAAAGGAATATATTTTTCAATTAATACTTGTTGTTCCTTTTTCATCTCAGTTAAGAATTCTTCTCTTTTTTTACTTACATATATACTATATGTTTCTTGTCTTTTTCTTTCATATTGAACTTTTTTATGTTTATTATATAACTTAGTAACTGTAGGTAATACTAACATACAAGTAAGCATTGCTGCAGCTGTTAACAATGATGGCCATGCATCACTTATAGGAGTTGAACCATTAAACACTTGCGTTAATGTAATAACTCCAGTCATCATTGAACTCATTCCCATCATCATCATTGAGCCCATTGTTAAAATTGCTGGCATTTCTTCTTGCTTTTGAGCTTGTGGTGGTGGATCTATAACTAAAGTCTTTTCCTCTATTTTTTCATCAAATCTAGGTGGTTTTAAGAAATAATCCTCTTTCTTATACATTTCTATAACAGGATCTGGTTCATTAGGAATATTAGAATAATCTAATGTAGGTATTTGTCTTGTTACAAATGTATTAGCATCAAATTTAACTAATTTATTAGGATTATTCATATAGAATATATCTTTAACCATTGATAATTTAAATCCAAGTATAAAGATTGTATCTCCATATCTTAAATCTGTACTTTCAGTACATAATCCATTAACATATAAAGGAATTGAAGGATTTAAATTAACAATAGAATATTGTCCATTTACAATTGTAATTTTAAGTTGATTTCTAGCAATACCATTTTGTTCATAAGAAACAATATTAGCCATAGGATTACCCTCTGGTGTTGCATTATTATTTCCTATATACCAAGATGCACTATTATCATTGCCTTTTAAATATATATTTAATTGAAGGGCATTAGGATCGTAAACTAAACATGTATAAATAACGTATGATTTAGAATTCATGTTATCTCTTAAAGTATAGAATTTTTCTGGTTCTAGAATTACCTCATCAACCATTTGTCCATTTCTTAATACTTTAACTTCACTGTTACTTTTTAGAACCCAGTTATTATCTCTACCTTCTACTCCTACTAAGTTTTCTTTTTCTGAATTAACAACCCAGTAGTTTCCAAATACTTCTGTAGGCAAAACGAGATTAACTAACTTATCAGTATCCATCAACATTATTTTCATGCAAGCCACACTCCCATATTCTCTTTAAATTATATCTTAAATGAATATGAAATACAATATCAAAAACAAAAAAGATTAAGTATAAAAACTTAATCTTATTTATCATATCTAGTCTTATTATCCATATCGCTTTTTAATAATTTTAAGAATTCTTCCATAGATACTGTTGTAGTTTCTTCACTACCAGCTCTTCTATAAGAAATAGTTTTATTATCAACTTCTTTTTGTCCTAAAACTAACATATATGGAATTTTTTTCAATACAGCTTCTCTCATCTTATAACCTAGTTTTTCATTTCTATCATCTAGATGAACTCTATATCCAGCTTTTTTAAGTTCAGCAAATACAGACTCAGCATATTCTAAATGATATTCATTATTTACTGGTAATATTTCTATTTGCATTGGAGCTAACCATAATGGTAAATATCCTTTAGTTTCTTCTAGATAGAAAGCAATAGTTCTATCTATAGAACCAAATATAGCTCTATGAATTACAACTGGAGTTTTCTTTTCTCCATCACTATCAATATAACTTAAATCAAATCTAGCTGGTAAGCAGAAATCTAATTGACAAGTTGATAAAGTAAATTCATTACCAACAGCTGGTTTTAATTGAACATCTAATTTAGGTCCATAGAATGCTGCTTCACCAATCTTTTCAACATATGGATATCCTAAATCTTTCATTATCTTTCTTAAAGCATCCTCTGCTTTATTCCACATTTCATCATCGTCATAATACTTAACTTTATCTTCTGGATCACGAAGTGATAATTCAAATCTAAAATCAGTAATTCCCATTTCTTTATATACTTCTAGAATTAAATCTACTACACCTTTAAATTCTTGTTCAATTTGATCTGGTGTACAGAAAATATGTGAATCATTTTGACAGAAAGTTCTAACTCTTTCAATACCTTTTAATGAACCACTTGTTTCATATCTACAATCTCTTGCTATTTCAGCGATACGAATTGGTAAATCTCTATATGAATGAATATCATTACCATATATAACCATATGATGAGGACAATTCATTGGACGTAATACATATTGTTCATCTTCAACATCCATTATTGGGAACATTGCATCTTTATAATGAGCTAAATGTCCTGATGTTTTATATAGATTAACATTACCTAGTGGTGGAGTTTGAACATGTAAATAACCTCTATCTAACTCTTTACCACGAATATAAGATTCTAATATATTCCATAAAGTAAATCCATTAGGTAAATACATTGGAAGTCCTCTTCCAACTAAATCACTCATCATAAATATTCCTAAATCTTTACCAATCTTACGATGATCTCTTTGTGCTCTTTCTTCTAATTCTTTTAAATGAGCTTCTAACTCTTCCTCAGTTGGAAAACATACACCATAAATTCTTTGTAGCATCTTATTGTTAGCATCACCCTTCCAATAAGCACCACTAAACTTAGTTAATTTAAAATATTTACATAACTTAGTATTTTCAACATGTGGTCCTCTACAAAGGTCAGTAAAATCTCCTTGAGTATACATAGTAATAACTGTTTCTTCAGGATCCATTCTACTAATTAAATCTACTTTATAAGGATCATCTTTAAATTGTTCTAAAGCTTCTTCTTTACTAATCTCCTTACGAATAATATTCTTAGCATCTTTAGAACACTTTTTCATTTCTTTTTCAATTTTTGCTAAATCTTCTTCAGTAATCTTTTGATCTCCTAAATCAATATCATAGTAGAATCCTTCTTCTACAACAGGTCCTACCCAAAATTTAGCAGCTGGATATAGATGTTTAACTGCTTGTGCAAGTAGATGTGCACAACTATGATTTAATACATTTAATTTTTCATCTTCTTTAAAATTTACCATAATTATTTTCCTTTCTTAACTTCTTCATTTTTTTCTTCATTGTAATCAAACATAGCTTTAGCTATCTTTCTTTTGATTTCTTTTACTTTACTTTTAACTGAATTAATTTCTTCCTCAGATTTAGCAACTTCTAAATCATATCTTGCTCTAAATAACTCAGCTCTTAAATCGGTATAACCTGGAACATCTTCGTGTTTCACCCTATCACTCCTTTAAATAAAAAAACCACAAAATTGCAAGGAGCAATTCTGCGGTACCATCCTTTATTTTACTTAATTTAGATAACGGCTTGTTATACCGGGTATTATTATACCTCTCTGGAAATAGTAACTATTAAGTCTTCTATTAGTTCTCACCAACCACTAACTCTCTTAAGCAAGTTCCTTAATAATCGTGTTTTCCTTCATCGAACTACCTAAATAATAAGACTAAAATAACTTTTTGTCAACAATTGACTTACTTTATAAATAATATATAATAATACTTTAGAAAGAAGAGTATATATGCAACAACTACTAGAAGAGATAATATTTGAACTACTTAATTGTGATAAATTAAAATATAAATATATTGGGATGAAACTAGCTCATGAATTTACTAAAAGAAGTATCAATCATGATAAAAGAGATTTAAAAGTAGATAGTATAAAAGAAAGACTATATAAAATACTATTAGAAAGTGTTGATAATAATACTGCTGCTAGAATTCAAAATAACAATGTTTTAATAAAAGCTTTATCTTCCAGAATAAGTAAATCAAGTACATGGCATATAGATTCAAATGGTAATTTTGTATCTAAAGATGATAAATATACTTATACAGTCTTTAAAAATGAAGAAGGTTATTATGCTCATCCTAGAAAGAATTATGAATTAGGTAAAGTTGAAGCAGACTTTGTTACTAAATTCCAACCTGAACTAAGAATAATTCACTCTGCTTTAACAGAAAATGAAAGTTTATTAAATAATATAGTATGTTTCTCTAATGGATTAGTTAGTGATAAATTACTCTCATTAATAGTTGAATTTATAAACCATAAAGAAGAAATAAAAGAAGTAAGAAATATATATAAAAAATAGAAATACCAAGTATTTCTATTTTATTTTGTATTACTAATAACTAATTCTTTAATACCTTTATTATTTTTTAATATCTCAACTATTTCATCATTTACCAATTCTTTATCAACATATAAATATACTGTTTCTATTTTAGAACTAATCTTTTTTAAACAATCTCTAACTTCTTTTTTATGATTATTAAAATACTCTCCATTAATCCCAAAATAATTTTTAAATACATAATCATAACCTATAGAAAAAGGTCTTTCTAGATCTGTGAATTCAAGTATGCCCTCTTCTATTTCTAATTTTGGATCATACAAAATAGTATTAAATTTTAAAGAATATATATTGTTTATAACATAATCTAAATCCACAGGATATATAGTAAAATATTCTGACTTACAATTATATGCACATAATTTATTCATAATATCACCATATATATTTTACCATATTTATTTCATTGTCTTTCTTAAAACTCTTATATCTTTATTAAAATCCTCTTTAGCTTTTTCAACATCTATTTTATCTCTTAAATCTAAGTGTTCAAGAACAGCTTCAAAATCTTTGCCTATATCTTTACCATGTATTCCCATTTCTCTAGGTTGGTCAAAGAATATATCATTACTATCAAACTTTTTAGCTTTTCTTACAAAATTCTCACTACATGTTTGACCATATCCACTACCCCAATCATTTTTTACATCTAGAGATTCTAATACTCTAAACAATATTCTTCTTAAAAACTCTACATAACATAATGATTTATATAAAGACGCTTTATTAAATGTCTCATTATTATTTTTAATATTAACATCTATATCTACAATTTCATCGTCTTCTCTAGACAATTCAAAAGTATTAATCTCAACAACATATCCTGCTTGTTCAAATGCATTAACTAAAGCAGCAATAATAAGTGCTCTATTCATAACTTGATTTTTAGTTGTTCCCCAATAATAAGATAACATTATATTTACCCTTATAAACTTTGGAGTATATATACTTCTAGAAATTCTATAACATAATGGATCTCCTGCTGCATAAGATGGTATATCTAAATATCCTCCTCCAGGAGATTTAACAGTCATAAATTCTTGAACATATCCCATAGCATCTTCATTTAATCTCTCACTTAGTCTTAAAAATTCTCCATAACCTGTTCTAGGAGGATTTTCTAAATCTTCTAAAGCCTCATCAAAAGGTATTCCAGCAAAATCATAATCATTTTCTACACTATGAAGTTTTCTAAAAACAGTTCTATTTAATTTAGGATCACTTTTTAAATATTCATATAGATCATGTAAACTATTAAATCTTGCTCTATATCTAGTATATTCATCATCATTAATAACAATTTTATCCTCTTCATATATATTAAAAGGATATTCAATATAATTATGTGGATATTCTTTCATAGAACTCCTCCCTATTATTTCTTCTAAATCCTCTTCATCATAACCAAAAGGATTATTATAGAATAATAATAATTTTATTTTTTCTTTTAACTTTTTTAAATATTCCTTAACTAATTCTATATAATTCAAGGAGTCACCTCCTATCTTCTTTTGCCTAACTTTTTAACCTTATCCATAGCTTCTTTAGCTTCATATACAAACACTTCTGCTATTTGTTTAGTTGTTAAATCACGAAGTGATGCATTATTATAATTCATAACTTTTTCTAAACTAACATTTGAAATATCATATTTAGAACTAATACTTTTTACTAAATAAGCTAAATAATCTGTTTCTTTTGTTTGAACAAATATACCATTTATTAACATTGATACAGGCATAGACTCTTCTTTAATACATTCTACTATTGTAGAAGCATCACCTGTAGTAACATTACCTTCTGCTGCATCAAGTGATGAATTAATAGCCCAGTTATTACATTGTTCTCTAAAGAATTTAAAAAATTCATACCAAGATTTATTTCTATTAAATATCTTACCTTCTACTTGATCACTATAACCTACATAAATAGGTACTAATCTTTCTTGAGAAGATTCATCCATCTTACCACGAGCTACATATTCTCTGTTTCTACCTTTACCAGTTGTATTACCAGCAGCAATAATTCTAGCATTAGCATTTACTGGTACAAATCTTCTCTTAGCAAACTGAGCTAATACTTCTTTATTAGGATTATCTATCTTATTAACCAACTTAGATGCAAAAGTACCAAGTACTACTAAGTTATCAGGATTACCGTTATCTAATTCATCATAAAATATTGTCTTACCATAATATAATGCATAGAATAATGGGTTCTCATCAAACATACCTCTTACATCATTATAAGAAGTAATTGAGTGTTCTTCAGTAATCTTTCCACCATCTAACAATTCACTTTCAACAACTTTAGCCAGTATCTCAGCAACAGTTGTTTTACCAGACTGAGTTGGTCCATAAAAATAAACTATTTTCTTACCCATCAAATACCAAGGCAATGCTTCTTTTAAAGCTTCTGGAATAATAACTCCTTGTCCTTCTAAGAATTGTATCTTTAATTCAATTCTTTTCATTCTTTCTGAGAAAGGAATGCTTCTATCAAATGAAGGTAATATTCCATCAGTCATTGTATATTTAGGTACTAAGAAATCTTCTCCAGGTAATACTATTTCTGTACTAGGAGTTATTACTTGTCTTTGAGGAATTACTATTCCTGCTTCTGCTCCATTTAGTTCTCCTTGAGCAGCACTAAATTGTAGTAAAGCTTTCATAACTTCTTCTGAATCTGTAGCTACCTTTAAAGATGCTTGTAACTGAGGATTACTTTCTACATAATTTTTCAATGTTTCTAAACTACTTTGTGTCTCTTGTTGTATTCTAAGTAACTCTCTAGTTGTAGTACCAGATAAACTACTAGCAACTACTCTTATTTGCTCTACTTTTTCTCTAGCATCAATAAGCATTTGATTAAATACTTGATCACTATTAGCTTTCATAGTATCTTCTAAACTTACTAAATACTTATTTAATTCATCTAATAATTCTTTCTTAGAAGTAGCTAAATCTTCTTGCATCTTTTTTATAGAATCATTAGCATATGTTTCTATATCTTTTTTACCTTCTAAGACAGTATCTGTAATAGTTTGAATTCCAATTCTAGTTTTAGCATCTACCTTTTCAACATAGCTATCTACCTTTTTTTCAAGTACTTCTAATTTTTTTAATATACCTCTAGCTTTTTCTACTTCTCTAGAAATACTAGCTATTGTCTTTTCATTTATACCAGGATAAACACCATATCTCATTCTAGCTTCATTTACTCTTTTTTCTAAATAAGCTTCATCTTCTGATAAGATACTTCCATATAAATGTAAATAAGATATTATTTCTCTTTTAAGTAAACCCTGATCATCAATTTCTTTACCTAATGTAGTAGCAAAATTAACTATATTATCAAAATTATTTACTAAATTATCATCTTTTAAAATAATATCCATTACTTGTAAATAATCTAATCTATTATCAAATAAACTATATAATTCTTCACTAAATAAATTATTTCTAATAATTCCATTATTACCACAATAATGATTTAGAATTTCTCTTTTAATTACTTCATATCCTTCTGTTTTATCTCCTTGTGGTAATAAAAATTTCACTTTGCTTAATAACTCATTAAAGAAATCTACTAGTTCATCTTCATCTTCAAAAGTAGAAGTACCAATTTCAATCATTACACCTTGTAAAAAATCAAAATCATAAAAATCATTTAATCTTTTACCATCTCTTACTTCTGTTAAATATTTAACTAAAAAATCTATGTTTTCATAACTTAATTCAGAACCTTTGATTGCTTTAATTAATTCTCTATATTTTCTTTCTAATTCTGTTTCGTTAAAAAATCCCATATCTACTCACCTTTCACTAATTTTTTTATATCTTCTTTTACTAATAAATCAGCACTACATACGATATTATTATCTGTACTGATTGTTATTAAATTATTCTTATTTAAACTTAATAAACCATTTTTACTTTGTGTTAAATGATAAAAATATCTATCATTTAAATATGTATCATAATAACCATTGCCTCTTAACATATCTGCAAAATAAGTTTCTAATACATATACTTTTTCTTTACTATCTAAGAGTATTCCAAATACTCTTTTATTTACTTCATCCATTATCATTCTATTTGCATTTGCATCAAATGTTTTCTTACGTCTATATTCTTTAGATGCATATTCTCGTAACATAAATTCTTCACCTGTTATAGCTAAATACTTATTATGAGTCATAACTATTTGATCTACTTCACTTAAATGTTCAACCACATCATTAACTCCGTATATAGCATTCCATGGAAGTTTATACCATATCATTTCATCATTACCTGTAATATTAGGTAATGGATTACTACATTTTTCTAAAGATTGATTTTTATAAATAATAGGTAAACCTTCTTTTGTTACTCTAAAAACATTTTCAAAAGTATTATCACTTTTAACTCTATATACATTTGAACTATGTAACATATAATCTTCAAAATGAATATCCGTTTCGATACTATTCTTCTTAAAACTTATAGTCATTCTTAATGGTTTAAACTTTCTATCTCTACTTCTAATATACAAGCTCATTTCATTACCATTACTTACATAATTAATAAGTAATAAATCATCAATACCATCAATCTTATAATCTAAAGTATAATTACTTCTATAACCATTTATATTACTACTATCTAAAGTAATAACTCTATCTGTACAATCAAATAACTGTTTTAAATGATACTTTATAATAGGAAGCAAAATTCTAAATTCATCTTCTTGAAATAATAAATTATTATCATAACTTTTCTTATTATCATAAAATTTATATATTTCATTTATTAAAGTTAATTCTCCAGATTCTAAAATACTTTTAGAATAATCATCAATTCTAATCTTAGTTCTTGTACCAAATGGATTGAACCTAGGATCAACTATCTCTCTATCTTTTTCTAAGTTATATACTTGAAATACTTTTCTAACAAAGACATCAAAATATTTATCTTGACTACATAAACTTAAATATTTACCTCCATCATACATAACAAGTAAACTAGGTAATACATCTAATTTACCTTCCCTAGAAGAAGGAACTAAATCTGTAATATGTATTTCTTCAATATCTTTAATACCATAAATTTTAATTAGTAATGAATCCATTACTTTAATTGCCATCTCATTATTTTTCATATTCGTCCCTCCTTTTTTAGGTATGAAAAAAAGACCTTTATATTTCTATAAAAGTCTTGCTCTATTAAGTTTAACCCGGTAAATCGTCTTGACGTTATTAAACCATCATATGATGAGAACTACTCCCTCTTAAGTGATTAGATTATACCATATTTTGGTCTTTTTTTCAAGTAGTTAAAAACACTACGCTACTAATTTTCTTCCCTTTTCTAAATCAAACTTATTTACTTCGTTTAAAACAGGTATCTTTGTTCCATCATCTAATACATTATATCTTGTAGGGAAAGCTTTTTGTTGTCTTTCTTTATTATACTCAATTACTTCATTTACCTTCGCTTCTAGTTCTTCTCCTTCTAAACCAGATGCTCTGTACACCTCTGTAATTGCATCTCTAAATTGTTCACCAGTTACAGGTTTATTTACTTTAGAAAGTAGATATTCCCCAAATTCTAATAAAAATTGTTGTATATACTCTGTTGATGGAATAAATCTATATTCTTGTAATTCTTTATATTTATTAAAGAAATAATCATATTTTTCAGGATCAATAAATTTAATAGAATCTCTTAAATTAGTTAATAATCTTTTATTAGTCTCTAATGGAATATTAGACATATTGTTTTTATTATAACAACAACTATCATATGTTCTACTTAATTCTTTAAATGAATCAGCAAGTGTTTTATCATCATTTACTTCTTCATCTATAATACTCATTTTATTCTTAGAATCAGCTGTTCCTATATGCCTTGTAACATAAGATAGTATTTTTTTATATTCTTCAAATTTCTCTGGTTTATTTTTTTGAACTACTGCTAAGAACTCTATTATATTATTTTTTAAATCAGCCATATTATTTGTAAATACTCTTCTAATACTTACTGAATCTCTAGAAATATTTTTATCAATCCATATATTTACTTTTTGATAAAACTCATCTAAAGAATGAATAAAGAATAACTCTTCTACATCATAAAAGAATAAGAAATTATATCTATTAATACCATTATATTCATCTTGTGTCATTAAAGAATAATTATAAGTATCATGTTCCATATCATTGTCCCATGTAGGATCAGCTAGATATATTCCATCAATTCCATACTTAGGGTCTACTAAATGCACTTCTAACCTTGCATGTCCAGCATCTTGTGTTAACACATCATCTGGTAATACCAAAGCGTCATTAGCAACTTTATCTAAACCTATTTCTACAGATACACCATAATGTTTACTATCAATACCTAACTTATTTAATAAATCTCCTAGTAATTTAGCATAACCAACACAAACCATATAATCGCCATCTAATATTTCATATAAATGTCTTGATTGATCCTTATTTTCTTCATTCTCTTTATATTTTTTATACTTTTTAACTATATTATAAGCAAATAAATATTTTTCAAAAGGACTCATATTAAGTGCTGGTCTTACCATCTCAACAAGTCTCTTTTCATAAGATACATAATCTTTTAAAGAATATTCTTCATTAATACCAACCATTATTGTAATATCTTTATCTAATAAATCAACATGACTAAATAAATATTCGTTAAACCTATTTTTATTATTATAACTATTTTCACTTTGAACTCTAATTATAAAAGAATCTTTTTTACCTAATCCATCTAACCTATTAATTATTTTAAAAATATTATCAAAATCATCATACTTTTCAAATTTAAATGATGCTCCTTCTTTTGAATATTTCAAATACTCTATTTCTTCATCACTAAGAGACTTTTCTAATGTCCATTCATCTTTAGAAGAAATAGATTCATAAGTTAAATTACCAATTAAATATCTATCATCATTATTTTTTATCTTTTGACCAAATATATCTTTTAATTCATCAGAAACAGCAAATGTTTTTATACTTTCTATTGTAGAATTCTTTAACACTTCATAATGAGCAGATGTTAATGTATAACCATTCTCCTCTGTTCCTAATCTTAAATGTTTAATATGAGTATTTTGACTTAGTGCTTCTATTATTTCATCATTTATAAACTCGCTATTTAAAGAGAAATACGTAGAATCAATATTTTTACAAATAGTTACTAATCTACTCTGAATCTCTTGTTTATTATCTTCATAATACTTACTATCAAATCCTAAAAAATTTCCAACTAACAAATCATCTCCGATAGTAACAGGATTGTTTGAATCAGTCATAGTTAATAACAAATCTCTATCAGGTAAAGATAAACTAGGATCCATAATTATCTTAGAAAAAGAAACTTCACCTAAATGCTCAACAACATATTCTAAATCTATACTTTTTATATCAAATGAAGGATGTCCAATCACACTAACTTCTTTCATCATACTCACCTATTATAAGTATAACAAAAAAAAGATGATTATTCATCATCTTCTGCATCATCTTTACTACCTCTATTCTTAAACTGTAATTGAATAGGAGTTCCTGTAAAATCAAAATTGTTTCTAATTGTATTTTCTAAATATCTTTCATAACTAAAATGTACCAATCCTTTATCATTACATCTAAATGTAAACTTAGGAGGACATATACCAGTTTGACTAGTAAAATATATTTTTAATTTTCTACCTTTATAACCAGGTGCTTCATGTAACTTAGTAGCATCATGTATAACATTGTTAAGAAGTGATGTTTTAACTTCTCTTCTATTATTCTCATAAGCACTAATTATTTCAGGCATTAATGTATGTACTCTTTTCTTAGTTAAAGCAGATAAGAATACTATTTTAGCATATGTCATGAATTGGAATTCAGCTTTTAAAAGTTCCTTCCATTCCTTAATACCTTTATCCTTATCTTCAATAACATCCCATTTATTAACAACAAGTACTAATCCTTTACCAGCTTCAATAGCATATGAAGCAATATGTTTATCATGTTCAATAATACCAGTTGATGCATCAATTACTAACACACATACATCTGATCTATCAATAGCTTTTAAACTTCTAAGTAAACTATATTTTTCTACATTTTCATATATTCTACCTTGTTTTCTCATACCAGCTGTATCTATAACAATATAGTCTTCATTATTATATCTAAACTTAGTATCAGTAGCATCTCTTGTTGTTCCAGCAACATCAGATACAATAGCCCTTTCTTCATTTAGTATTGCATTAACTAAACTACTCTTACCAACATTAGGTCTTCCAATAACACAAAATTTTAAAGTATTATCTATAACTTCTTCACTATCATTAAAATCTATTGTTATTTCATCAAGTAATTCACCAAATCCTAAACTATGAGCGGCAGATACAGGTATTACATGTTCAAAACCTAATTCATAATAGTAATATATTCTCTCTTCTTGCATTTTAATATTATCTAATTTATTAAGAGCTACTATTACTTTTTTACTTGTCTTCATCAACATATCTCTAACTGCTAAATCATTACTAGTAATATCTTCTCTACCATCTAAGACAAATACAATGACATCACTTTCTTCAATAGCAATTTCTGCTTGAGCTTTAATATCTTTATTAAAATCTCCTTGACCTAAATCAATACCACCAGTATCAATTAGTAAAAATTTCTTATCACCATATGTTACATCTCCATATATTCTATCTCTTGTAACACCAGGAGTATCAAGTATTATAGACTTCTGTTCCTTAATTAATTTATTAAATATAGTACTTTTTCCTACATTAGGTCTTCCAACCAAACAAACAGTTTTCTTCATAATAACCCCTCCATTTCAAACGTATTTTATCATATGTTTCAAAATTAGTAAAATTAAAAAAGATAGCTAAGCTACCTTTTTAACACTTTCCTCTTCAGATTGTAATACTTTAGGTTTACCATTTAATTCATTAATTACATCTTGATTCTCTAAATATTTTCTCATTGACTTTCTAATATCTTCAGGATATTGAAATTCACCTTTAGTAAAACTAACCATTCTATCATGACAGAAGTTACGTACATCTTCTTCAGTAACTAATTCTCTAGTTCCCTTTTTTCTTTTTACTTCTGCAAGTAAACATTCTTTAAATACTACCATATCATTATGGCTTATTTCACTAACTACTTCTTCAGTTGGTGTTTCTTCAACTGGTGCAGCTTCTTCTACTGAAGTTTCTTCTGCTTGCACAGAAGGTTCCTCAATTGCTGGAACTACTTCTTCAGTTGGTACAGTTTCTGCCACTTCTTCAACCGGTTGTTCACCTACACCATTTATAGAAGATAAATCTATATCATGGTTTTCTTCTTCAATTGGAGTAATATCTTCTACCTTTTCATCAACAGAGGTAACAACTGCATCTCCTACTTCGCTCATTGCTTTAGAAAATACATCATGTCCTTCACTGATGATATTACTATGTTCAACAGGAACAGGTGATGCTAATTCTTCAAAACTAACAACTTCCTGACCATCAACATCCACTTTTTTATCACTACTTTTTTTAAAAAAATCAAATAGTCCCATGTTATCTACCTTCTAACTATAATAATTATACATAAATATCAAAAAAAACACAAACTATTTAAATCCAAAACATGAAAACGTAATAAAAACTATACTTTAATAAAGGATTATTTAGAAATAAATAATAACTAGATAAATAAGTTAACGAATTCATAACCATTGAATGAATTATAAAGAATACTAAAAGTTTACAGAATAAATCACTTTTCCCATATTTATTTAATAATGATGTCAAAATAATAATTGTATTTAATACTATTAACCAACTAAAATCTAAAAAATACCTTCCTAATATTCCCGCTATTTGAGTATCAGCAAATATTACTACCAAAACAATAAACATAGATAAATAAATAATCCAATTCAATTCTTTATCCTTAATATATTCTTTAAATAATGAAGGAATTATAGAACAAGCACAAATAAGATTTATAAAGAAAAATCCACCATGCATACCTTCAAATACATTAACACCTTTATAAACTGTTGTTATATTAAATGTTTCCAAAAAAGGAAACTCTGCAATGATTCTATTAGGTTGAAATAAAAATGAATAATATCCTAACATAGTTCTATCAAATTTAATTCCTCTACGAGTCATATCATTTGTAGTTAAATTATATTTTGCTCCAAATTCAAAGACAGAATCAAACCTTACATAATTATATGCCATCATTGAACTAGCGATAATAATAACAGGCAAAAAGAATGCAATTAATTCTTTTTTAGTATGTTTTCTAATTGATACTTTATTTTTTTTAATATCCAAAAAGAAATATGGAATACAGAATAAACATGATAATAACAATTGTGGTCTACAACCTGCTAATAAAGATATAAATAATGATCCTAAAACTATATACAAAATCTTATGTTTATCATTCATTGTATATTTAATCCAACAAGCTATTCCCAAATGAGCAAATGCTAATCCCATAATAATTGGTATTGGATAGAAACCTGATTCTGCTAAAGCAAACAGAATACCAGAAGCAAATATTGCAAACAAACAGAATAACAAATAATATGGCAATGAAATATTCTTATAATACTTTTTAAATAATTGATAATAAAAATAAAATACAGAAAAGCTAAAAAATATTGAAGTTATACTTAAAGCAATAAAGTTTCTTAAATGACTTCCAGTTACAACTCGATATGGAAGATATAATAATAAACACGGAACAATACCAAAATAAGAATAATACTTACCATTATAATATGCATAATCCCACCATGTTTTTCCTTCGGCCTTCTTATTACGTACTAAAGTGTCATAAGGATTATCCAAATTTTTTAATTCTTCAGTAACAGGTAAATCCAAATAAACATGTCCTTTTAAAAGAGCCTCAGTTAACGTTTGATATTGATATTGATTATGCCTTGGTATCTCATCGGCATTAGACGATAGACTACATGATGATAAATAAAAAATTAACGTAGAAAGGAAAAGTATAATAAATAAAACAATATTCTTAGTTATTTTACTATCAAATGGAATTTTATGGAAAACAGATTTATGATAAACAAATAAAATTAAAAACAATAATATAAACACAATAAAAATTCTTGCATTACTATAATACATAGGAACTTTTACATTTATTAGTATTTTATTAATTTTTATATTGCTTATTTTATGTCTATTTTCTAATAACTTGTCATTGTATTCCTTATCACTAGAATCATCCTCTGTATTTACTTTCTCATTACTAATTATAATTTTTATACTTTTAATCTTACCAGTTGCATTTAATCTATAATAATAACTCCTATCAATTAATGGAAAAATATTAACATCACCTATACTATAATAACGACCCGCTCCTTCATCAATGACAGATAAATTAGCATAATTTACTAAATCATCAGAAGAGATATCCAAATAAATATTTTTAGCTTCCTTATCAATATCTAATATTTCAAAATATGCTTCATCTTCCTTAATTTCACATACATCATCATCACAATCTAAACCTTCAATATTAGATATTTTTAATTCCGTTTCATTTTTAGAGAATAATAAAGATTCATAATGTCTAAAATTAAAAATAGTAACTTCTAATAAACAAGCTATAAAAAGAGAAATGGATAAATATTTACACAAACTATTTAAATAAATATTTTTGATAATATTTTTCTTATATAAAACAAATAATATAATGCTTAAGACAAATAATGTAATAACTACTACCATATTGCCACTCCTATCTTGTTGTTTAATAATAACCTATATAATTATTATAAAAGACTAAATATCAAAACACAAATAAAAAAGCACTATTCAGTGCTTATTGCTTTTTCTATTATAGAATATATTTCTTCTTTACCTTTTTTAGTAACAGAAGAGAACAATACAATATCATCATTTTCTTGTAAATCAAAAGCTTCATTCAATAATTTATCACATTTAGCTCTTTCCTTTTGACCTACTTTATCATACTTAGTAGCTACAATAGTAACTGGTAATTTATAATACTTCATAAAATTATACATTAATTGATCATCTTCTGTTGGTTTATGTCTATAATCAACTAGTAAGAATACTCTTTTTAAGTTATCTCTCTCTTTTAAATATTCTTCAATCATTAAACCAAATTTCTTTTGTGTTTCTTTATTAACTGATGCATATCCATATCCTGGTACATCAATAAAATATAAAGCATCATTAATTATATAAAAATTTAGTGTTTGTGTTTTACCTGGTGTTGCACTTGTCCTAGCAAAATTCTTCCTTCCAATTATTGTATTAATAAAAGAACTTTTGCCTACATTACTTCTTCCAACTAACAAAAACTCTGGTTTATTATCAGTAGGATATTGACTGGCTCTAACAGCCATTGTTTTTAATTCAACGGATTCTACTTTCATGTATCTCACCTGTGCTTAAATTATAAACTAAAAAAAATCATAATGCAAATAACTATGTGTCAATATAAAAAAAGCTGATAAATCTATCAGCTCTTTTTATTACTCAACTGTTACACTTTTAGCTAAGTTTCTTGGTTTATCTATATCACAACCATTATATTTAGCTACATAATATGCTATTAATTGACATTTAATAATTACTAGCATACTTTCAATTAAATCAATTTTATTAGGTATTATTATTTGTTCTTTATATAATTCTTTATCTTCTACTTCTTTATTAGTAATGATAATACTCATAGCACCACGTGATACCACCTCTTTTACATTACTTATAGTCTTAAGATAAATATCATCATCAGTAATAATACTTAATACAGGTGTATCTTGTTCAACTAAACTAATAGTGCCATGTTTTAATTCTCCAGCAGCATAAGCTTCACTATGTAAATAACTTACTTCTTTTAATTTTAAAGATGCTTCCATACATAATGCATAATCTACTTTTCTACCAATATAGAACACATCATTATGTTCATGAATCATATCAGCAATTTTTTGACAATCTTGATCGTTAGTAATTAACTCAGTCATCAATGAACTTAATTCTTTATAATCATCCAAAATATTTTTCTTTAGAATATGATTCTTAATACCCATATAACAAGCCATGATTGAAAGTACAGCTAATTGACACATATACGCTTTAGTTGTAGCAACTGCTATTTCTGGACCAGCTTTAATATAAATAACATTATCTGCTTCCCTAGCAATAGATGAACCAACTACATTAACAATTGCCAATGTATCAATTCTATCCTCTTTAGCTTTTCTAAGTACCGCTAATGTATCAGCAGTTTCTCCACTTTGACTTATCAATATTATTAATTCTTTTTTACCATATATATGTTCTGTATATCTATATTCTGATGCTATATCTACATCTACATTTACACGACCATATTTCATTAATAAACTTTTACCTACAAGTCCAACATGGTAAGCACTACCACAACCTACTATTGTAATATGATCATATTTTTCTAAATGATACTCATCAAATAAATTAATATCATCTAAAAAAGGTTTAATAGTATCCATTACTACTTTAGGTTGTTCATTTATTTCCTTTAACATAAAATGATCATAACCATTTTTTTGAGCAGCTTCTCTACTACCTTCAAAAGTTAATAAATTCTTAGGACATACATTACCATCACTATCATATATAATAACTTCATCTTCATCTAATACAGCATATTCATCATTTAATATTAAATAATACATATTAGTAAATTCTAAAATAGCTGGTACATCAGAGGCAATGTAATTTCCTTCAGGACTTACTCCTATAATTAATGGACTATCTTTTCTAATAGCATATATTTTATTATCACCATCAACTAAGATACCTAAAGCATAACTTCCTATTAAACGATATTTAAGTTCCCTAAGCACCTTTAACATATCTTTTTCTTCTTTATATAATTTATCTATTAAAGCTGCAATAACTTCTGTATCAGTTTCACTCTTTAAATCATAGTCTAATAATTCACCTTTTAATTCATTATAGTTTTCAACTATACCATTATGAACTAAAGTTATCTTACCAACCTTATGAGGATGACTATTAAGATCACTTGGTTTACCATGTGTAGCCCATCTAGTATGACCTATTCCAATATAACTTTCAGTATTTAAATCAAGTTTATCAACCAATTTTTGAATACGACCTTCACTCTTAACAATATTAACTTTATTATTAGTTACATATGCTACTCCTGAACTATCATATCCTCTATACTCTAACGAGAGTAACCCCTTTATTATTTTATCAAGGCATTTTTCTTTTCCTATAAAGCCTATTATTCCGCACATAAAAAATCCTCCATACTAAAAAATATGGAGAATTATCATTTGTTATAATCTTTATTTTACTTTTTGGATAATTCTAACGCTCCCACAATCACGTAGCAACACCCGCCGAGTCTTTCGATAGTTGCTATCCTCGTCATCCCGTAGGACCAGGCGCTAACTTATAACTACATCCTTTCATATTATAAGTTTTATAACCTAATTATAACTTGTAAGAATAGTGAAGTCAAAAAGAAGAGTCAACTTTACGTTAACTCTATCTCTTCTCCTACTTTAATCTCTATACTATTAAATATTTCATCTACACTATCTAATAATATATCAAATACTTCACTATCAGCACTATAATAAGCTATAACAACTTTATTATCTTTCTTATAGATATTAACTAATGCTTGATCCATATCATCTTCATACAAATATGAATAACTATCATATATAGTACTAGGCGAATCAAAAGTATTAATTAATTTATAATCTTTATTCTGCTCTTCTATACCATATATTATATCTGGTAATATATCTTGTAAAGATGTATCTAAATAAGTATCATCTAATACTAAACATTGAATATTTAATTTACTCTTAGTTTTTTTATGTTGTAATGTAATACCTTGCTTTTTACTAATTACTTTCCAAGTGGAATCATATGTAAAAGTAAAATCATCATTACCAACATCTTTAAATCCATTACTACTTTTAGTTACTAAAACAATTATGATAGTTAAGATTATTAGTACTCCAACTAGTATAAGCCATTTCTTTTTCATCTTATACCTCCATAATTATAATTATTAAATAATTTAAATCTTGTTTAATAACTATTTTATACTTACTATTTGTATATATCTTTTTAATATCATCAGAATACGTTAATTTATAACCATCATCTTCTAAACTAGATGTATAATCTGCTACAAAATACATAGATTCTATAAAATTAGAAATACTATTTTCATATCTTAAACTAACAATACCATCTTTATAACTACCTTTTAACAATGGTAATGAAATATTATTTTCTATATCACCAATCTGTTTATACTTATCCCATACTTTATCAGGTATATTATTATATGTTTTTTCCTTATCTATACCTAAATAGTATTTTTCTTTAAAGGTATCTAAAGAAGTTGATGCTATCTTATTAAATTCTTCTTTACTTAATATATTTTGCAATTCTATCAAATAATCAGTACTATGGGCATATGATAAATCAGAATTTAACACATCATTAACTGAGAATCCAACTACTTTACCATCTTTATTAAATAATGCACTACCTACATCAGATGAACTCATTGGAAATAAATTCTCCATAGTCCCATTTTCTATACTTACATAATTTCCATAGTTAATACTAAATCCCGTATTTATTTTACTATTTATTGTAAATATATAATCACCAGACTTCATATCAGAAGATGAAGCAAATTCAACCTTTTTACCTACTTCTTTATTAAGCTTTAATACTACAATACCATACTCAACATCAAGTGCTACAACACCATCAATTTCATATACATCATTATGATCATTTAAATATAAATCATTTCCTTTATTCAAATACTCTTTAAATAATGACCAAGGTACTACTACTAATCCTTCTCTAATAAAGAATCCACTACCATAACCATTATTACCAGTATCTTCCATACTAGTTATTTGAATTACACTATCTATACTATTATCATAGATACTTTGTAATAACTCATCACTAACTTTTTCCTCAGATGAATTAATACTAATCTTGTTATATGACTCACCAAGTACTTGTTTATTATTTTCATTAATAGTTACTTTGTCATAATAGTTTTCTAAATCATCATCAATACTTAACCAAGGATAATATATTTTATATTCATTATTATCTACTTTTAACCAGAATGAAAATACTAAATCTTTTTCTTCACCATCGATAATACATCCTGGTATAAATACAAAACTAATAACATCATTTTCATTAAATGAAACTGTTCTAATACTCTTAATATAACTATATTTAATTTGATACTCAGATATCTTATCAATAAATGTATTAATAAAAATACTTCCTGTTATTGTATCAAAACCATTTGTACTACTAATAAATGAGTACTTACCAAATTCTTTTTTCTTATCAGCTACACTCTTTGAACTAGCCGTAATTTTAACTAATTCCTTTGCTAACTCTTGAGCTTTAGCATCATAATAAATATTACTTTCAAAATCTTCAGCATCTATATCATATTTCTTATCAAGCATACTTGATAGGTTTTCACCCTTACTCTTTATTTCTATCTTACTTGCATCAATAGAAAAAGCATGTACATTTGAAACAAATATAATTAAAGAAACTATCAATAAACATATCTTCTTCATAATATCACCTACAAATAGCTCTTTAAGACACTAATAATCAACTTACTAGCAAGTTTTGCATCATCACCATTTAAATAACAATCATGAAATGCTTCTGCTATAGTCTCATCATATATATAATCACCATTGCCATCCTTAGCAATAGCATATTTACTTATACTAGCTCTAAACTCATCAAAACTTAGATTACTATTAGCTGATTGTTTATATTTTAAGTAAGCTTCATTAATTATTTCATAACTAAAAATACCTTCATTAAAATCATTATATACAGGCATTAACTTAGTATTAGTAGCTTTAACAAATGTTAAATCACTACTACTATAATGATTTAGTAGTGCTACATATGATAAATAATGACCAAACTCATGAGCAACTGTACTACTCCTAGAAGCATTAGGTGGAAAATATCCACTTTTAGAACCATAACTTACAGAACTATTTATCTTATTAGTATTCAAAAAGAATTTAGCATTTAATATTATTTGTGTTTTTATTCCGACTGGATAACCATTTTTAGTATTACTAGTAGCAAATGTAAATATAGGCATAAAGGCTGCCATAAAAGTAGCATCATTATCTACATTAGCTAAAGTAATATTAGTCATATGATTTCTAGCTGTAGGAAACTCTTCATATATATACTTAATAACATCTCTTAATTCCTCAGCAAAATCTGTATCCATTTCACATAAATTAATAGCTTTTATTCCATAACTACTAATAATCTCGTTTTCAATATTAACTACTTCCGCAGAACAATTATTCTTTTGCTTTAAACTGTCAGTAACTATCATCTTATAAACATCATCTACATCTTTTAAAGTAGTTTGTTTTAAATATTGATTATCATAAACTATAGATGTTACACCTAACTTAGCTTTTTTAGTAGTTTGACCAGACTTAGATACAGCTTCATAATTAGCAATCTTTGGATCTATTTCACCTATCTCAGATGATGAAGCTTTTACAAAATTATCTTTAAAGAAATATCCTCCATCTGATAAGAATAAAAAATAAACAGCAAAAGCCCATAGTAAAACTACTACTACAAAAGGCAATACTTTTTTAAACTTACCTTTTTTCTTAGTACCAACATTTAAATCCATAATAGGTTGTTCCATATTATTTAAAGAATTTATATTCATACTATTAGAAACACTTTGATTAACTGGATTATCTACTACTGATGTAACAAGAGTAGGATTTTGACTAATTGTATTATCTACAACTGGCGTAACAGGAGTAGGATTCATATCAAAAGAACTAAAATCACTATTATTTACTTCTTTTAGATATCCTTTACAATATGGACAAAAAGATAAAGAATCATCTAATACTTCTCTACCACATTTTTTACATATCATATAACTACCTCCTATCATATTTAATTATACCATAAAAAAAGTACTAATTAATAGTACTTTATTCTTGAGTATTTCCGTTTTTACCAACTAATACTTCTCTTGGTTTAGAACCATTTTGAGGTCCTATAACTCCTCTTTCTTCTAATAAATCAATAATACGAGCAGCTCTATTGTAACCTAGTCTAAATCTTCTTTGAATTAAAGAAGCACTTATCTTACCTGTTTCTACAGCAAACTCATAGATTTCATTATATAAAGGATCATCATCTACACCACCAGGACCTGAACCACTACCAGGATCATGTTCTGATTCAATAGCTTGATTTAATGTTTCATCATATACTGCACTTTGTTGTCCACAAACATACTCTATAATTCTTCTAATCTCATCATCAGTAATGAAACATCCTTGAATACGTGTTGGAGTATTTTGACCCATTGGTAAGAACAACATATCACCTTTACCTAATAATTTTTCTGCTCCACCAGTATCCAATATTGTACGTGAATCAACAAATGATGCAACAGCAAATGCTATACGAGATGGTATATTAGCTTTAATAACACCTGTAATAACATTTGTACTTGGTCTTTGTGTAGCAACAATTAAATGAATACCAGCAGCTCTTGCTAACTGAGTAATTCTTTGAATTGAACCTTCAACTTCTTTAGAAGCTACCATCATTAAGTCTGCTAACTCATCTATAATAACTACTAAATAATACATTCTTTCTAATGTACAAGAAGGATCCTTTTCCTTTTGTTTATCTACATACTCATTATATTCTTCAATCTTCTTAACACCAGTTTCAGCAAAAATATCATATCTTTCATCCATCATTGCAACTACTCTTTGTAAAGCTACACTAGCTTTTTTAGGATCATTTACAACTGGCCATAACAAATGAGGTATTCCATTATAATTAGACATTTCAACTTTTTTAGGATCTACTAATACTAATTTAACTTCATCTGGTCTATATCTCATTAAAATAGATGCAATAATACTATTCATACAAACAGACTTACCTGAACCAGTAGCACCTGCTACTAACAAGTGTGGTGTTTTAGTAATATCCATAGTTTGTACTCTACCCATTAAGTCTTTACCTAAGGCAGCAACAACTTTACCTTTTTCTTGTTCCTTAGGTATATATCCTAATATTTCTCTAATCTTAACAGCACTAATTGATGGATTAGGTATTTCAATACCAACAGTACTTTTACCAGGTATAGGTGCTTCAATTGATACACTCTTAGCTGCTAAAGCTAAGGCAATTTCTTTATCAATAGTAACTATTCTTGATAACTTAGTACCACTTGATACAGCTACTTCATACTGAGTTACAGCTGGACCAACATGTATTTCTACTACCGTTCCTTTTATATCAAAATCAGATAATACTCTTTCTAAGATAATCTTATTACTCTTAGTAAAATCATTACTAATATTCTTACCACCTTTAGGTATTTCATCTAAGATATTTATACTTGGCAATTTATAAAATCCTCTTGAAGTAGCAACTGGCATAGATGGAGTAAATGATGAAGGTTCCTGTTTTAATTCCGTAGATACAGTTACTGGTGTAACTTCAGGTTCAACCCTTCTACCTAAATCTTCTACTTCAGGAAGTTCTTCTTCCTCTTCCTCCTCTTCCTCTTCAAGTTCATTTCTTCTTTCTTCAATCTTTTCTCTGATCTTAGCTATTTCATCACCCATATTAATATCAAATAATAAAATAATAGCAATTATTGAAAGACAAATCAAAACAACTATAGTACCAGGTTTACCAAATAAACTCATAAGTATCCAAGATGCACCAGCACCTACTACTCCTCCACCAATATTTATACTTCTTTGTCCACTAGATAATATTGGGGAAGTATTTCCCATAGTTCCTATTCTTGTTTTATAACTATTCATTGTTGCATTAACTATTTCTTTAGGAGCATAATTATTAATAAAACCAAAATGAGCTACAACTAATATAACTAAAGTAATAATATAAAAACCTAATAATTTAGAAGTAAAAAACTCTGGTAATTTTCTTTTAATAATCATATATGATCCCATTATTAAAATAGTAAGTAATATAATAAACCACCATTCTCCTAATAGAAACATTGCGAATTTTTTAATAATAGTTCCAACTATCCCAAAACTTCCTAGACCTACAAAGCCTATGACAATAAGCAAGAAAGCTATTATATCAACACTATAGCTAATATTTTTCTTTTCTTGTTTCTTGGATGTTTTTCTTTTTCTAGCCATACTATCTCACCATAATAATTATACCTCATAAATACTATTAAAAGCAAAAGAAAAAGAGGTATTTCCTCTTATTTAACATATTTTATAGTACCTCTTTCCCTAGAAACTAAATATATGCCCCTACTATGATAATTAATAATATAAATAATACTAATATAATTGCAGGTCCTAAATTATTTCCACAATTATTCATAATACCATCCTCTCTTTATATCTTTTCACTTATATTCTATGGTTTAAAAGCTTATTATGTGAATGTTATTCTTGTTTTTTCTAGCTTACATTGTTATAATTATAAGTATGTTAAGGAGGAAAACATGAAAAAGAAAATTATTGTGTTAGCCCTTTGCGTATTACTAATTTCAGGGTGTGGAAGTAAAATACCAAAATTATCTAATGGTGACGAAGCGGTTGTAACACTAAAAGACGGACAAATGATTAGTGCAAACGAGCTATACGAAGCCATGAAAGATGATTATGCACTACAAACTTTGATGAATATGGTTGACAAAAAAATCTTAGAGGACAAATATGCTGATAAAGTTGATGAAGCCAGAGCTACTGCTGATTCTCAAATGGAATTACTAGAAGCAAGAATTGGTGATGACTTAGAAGAACTTATCAGACAACAAACAGGATATAATTCTAAAGAAGCTTATAAAGAATCACTTTATTTAAACTATTTAGAAATGAATGCAATATTAGATTATTGTAAAAAACAAATTCCTGAAAAAGATATAAAAGAATATTATAAGAATAACATTGTTGGAGATATTAAAGTAAGTCATATTTTAATTACTCCAAAAGTTAATGATTCTATGACAGAAGAACAACAAGCAGCTGCAGTTGCAGAAGCAAAAGAAAAAGCCGAATCAATCATCAAAGAATTAAAAGGAACAAGTAAAGACGAATTAAATGAAAAATTTGCTGAATTAGCAAAAGAATATTCAATGGATGAAACTACTAAAGATAATGGTGGAACATTAGGTTTCATTAATAAAGATACATTAAGTAGTTCATACGATGAATTAGTTAATGCAGCATACAAACTAAAAGATGGAGAATATAGCACAACTTATGTTACTACTGAATTAGGTTATCATATTATTATGAGAACTGAATCAAAAGAAAAAGATGATTTAGATAGCGTAAGAGATAAAATTCTTGAAGAATTAGCTAACACTTACTATACTGAACATCCAGTTGCATATGTTGAAGCAATGAGAGCATTAAGGAAAGAATATGATATGGAAATCGTAGATTCTAATCTTCAATCAGATTATGCTAAAGCTATTCAAAATCAATTAGCTAGTTTTCAAAATAGTACAACTGAATAATAAAAAAGAACTTATTTAAGTTCTTTTTTTATGTTTTCTATTTCTTCAATTGTAAAACCTTTTTGATATAACTTCATTTTTATTTGATAATCTAAATCATTACCTTCAAATTTTTTACTTAACTTATTATAAGCTTTCATGTATTCTTTTTTTACAATACTATCATCAGTCGTAATAACACACTCGTCTATAACATCTTCAATCATCCATTTGTAGAATCCCATTCTACTTAAATCATAAATGATTTTTTCTTTTAATTTATAAACTCCATATGTTCTATTAGTATTAACTCTTCTACTTATAATCTTTTTTATTTTATCTAACCAAACATCATTATCTATTTGATTAACTCTTTCTTCTACTTCACCTTCATTAATACCAAGTTTAATTAAATCATCTTTAACTTTATTAGGTCCATAACTACCAAAATTAATTTGATCACTTATATAACTCTTTAAGAATATCTCTTCATTTAAATAACCATCTTTTTTTAATCTATCTATAGTTTCTTTTATAATCTCTTTACTATAATCCTTTTCAAGATATTTCCATATTTCTTTTTCACTTCTTAATTTCTTTGTTATATATCTTAAACTCTTATAATAAGCTTCTAATCTATCATTATATTCTGTTATTTCTTCGAACTCTTCCAAAGATATTTCTTTCTTACGTAATAATTGAAACTTAACAATAACATCATCATATAACTTAACTTTAATATCATCTATTACGACTTCATACTTATTACTTTTTAATTTTTTATACTTTTCTATCTTCATAACTCCACCTATAAATATTATACTACAGTGTGAAAAAAAGTTTAGACCTCTAGTTCTAAACTTTCTTTATATTTACGACAATCTTCATCTAAGTTCTTTATTAACTGATCAACATCATCTTTACTGTGAGTTCTAACTCCAGATGCAAATTTATGGCCACCGCCACCTAATGCTGCTGCTGTATCATTAATAACAGGACCTTTACTTCTTATATTAACTTTATATATCTCGTTCTTTTCATCATATGTTACAAATGTCCACACATATACATCTTTTATATTACTAAAATCATTTATCATATTTGATGGCGTAGCTGTTTCAACTCCATATTTTTTTATAATATCTGGAGTAATATAAATATATGCCATTCCATTTTCAGTAATAGTTAAATTTTCTGAAATATAACCATGGAATTTAATCTCCTCTATTGGTCTTTCATACAAATATGGATATAAAGAAGTAAAATCGATATTAGTTTTCTTAATTAATTGAGCAACTAAATCAAATGTTTTAGCTGTTGTATAACTAATTAAAAATCTATCACTGTCTGAAACAACACCTAAATATAAATTCTCAGCCACTTTTCTATCTAATTTCATATTTGTCTTTAAAATTAGTTCTATAATCATCTGACAAGTACTAGAAGATGTTTCATCTACCCAATCACAAGGTCCAAAATCATCTATTGATGGATGATGATCAATTTTAAATATTTCAGCAAAAACTGATTTATCTACTCCATCAATTCTAGCAAAATTAGGAACATCTAAAACTATTAACAAAGCATTATCACCTATTTTAGTTTCATCTATTTTATCCAATGCTCCATAATATTTGAACTTTGAAACACTAGTTCCAACTGCATATACATTTTTTTTAGGAAATGTAAGTTTAATTGAGTCTCTAAGTGCTGTTTGACTAGCAATAGCATCAGGATCTGGACTTATATGTCTAGCTATAACTATTGTGTCATATTGTTTAATTTTTCTAAATATTCTTCTAATTCTAGCATCAAGCATAAAGCCACACCCTTTCTTTTATTCTATTTATTTACAATATTATAAGTATCTCTAATAATCATTATTTCTTCATTAGTTGGTAAAACATATACAGGAACACTTGAATCAGGTGAACTGATAATTCCTTCATGTTGTTCTTTATATGAAGCTATATTGTTATTAGCTTCTACATTTAACTTAATACCTAATGGAGCAAGTTTTCCTAAAACATCTGCTCTAAATTCAGTACCATTTTCACCTACACCAGCAGTAAATACTATAGCATCTACATTACCTTCAAGTTCAATATAATATTGAGCAATATATTTAGCTACTCTATCATTATACATTTCTTGAGCTAACTTAGCATTTTCTTCACCACGTAATGCAGCTTGTTCTACATCTCTAGAATCACTATATCCAGATACTCCTAAATATCCGCTTTGTTTATTTAAAGCATTAGTTACTTCAGAAATATCCATTCCTGATTCTTTACAAACATATTCTAAAATACTTGGATCAATAGAACCACTACGAGTACCCATCATAATACCATCAAGTGGAGTAAGACCCATTGTAGTATCATAACACTTACCATCTTTAATAGCAGATAATGATCCTCCACTACCAATATGTGCAATTATTAAATTAACATCTTCTTTATTTAATAAATGTTTCATTTCTTGTGTAATATACTTATGACTAGTTCCATGGAAACCATATTTTCTTACACCATATTTTTCATACCATTCCATTGGTACTGGATACATATAGTTTTTCTTAGGCATTGTTTGATGGAATGCTGTATCATAAACAGCAACCATAGGAACACCTGGTAAAGCTTTTTGCATTGCTTCAATACCAGCTAAATTACCTGGATGATGTAGAGGTCCTAACTTAGTTAAGTCCTTAATACTTTGAATAGCTTCTTTATCAATTAATACTGAATCAGAATACTTTTCACCACCATGTAAAACTCTATGTCCTACACCTTTAATTTCATCTAAAGATTCAACAGCTTTATACTTTAATAATTCATCTAACATAACTTGTACAGCTTCTGTATGATTCTTTAAATCTTTTTCTCCTCTTATTTTTTCTCCATTAACTTTAGTATTCCAAAAACTACCAGGAATACCAACTTTTTCAATGTAACCACTTATAATTACTTTTTCTTCTGGCATTTCAAATAATTGAAATTTTAAAGAAGAACTACCAGCATTAACGCATAATAATTTCATAAAAACACCTCACCACCATTATACACAAAAAAAAGCCCTATTGCTAGAACTTTATCTGTTTCTACACCTTTTTATGCTTAATTCTACGTCCATCACTCTTTTAGAATTACTATCAAAGTTATAACCGAACTCATTAAGTATTTCATACCTCTTTTTATCTTTCATACTTTTTTCATCCAAATCACATGTCTTATAAAAATAATCTACACTTCTCTTACTCATTTTATTCACCATTATTAGTATGAAAAATAATAATAAATTTATACAAAAAAAGAATTATAGTAGATCACTAAATTCTTCCTTTTTTTCATGTGGATTAATTTTAATAACTTCATGATTCTTAATAGCTTCGTATATTAAAGTTTCATAATCAAAATATGTTTCATATTCTCTTGCTGCTTCAAATGTTGGATTAATAACCGGATGCTCTGGAACAAATATAGTACAACAATCTTCATATGGTAATATGCTTGTTTCATATGTATCTATCTTTTTAGCAATATCTATTATTTCTAACTTATCAAAACAAGCTACTGGTCTAATAACAGGTATTCTAACTACTTCATTAATAACATTCATACTTGTTAATGTTTGACTAGCTACTTGACCAATACTTTCTCCATTAACAATTACTTTATCATTATTCATTCTAGCTATTCTTTCACTTATTCTATACATCATTCTCCTCATAATAGTTATTAAATATTCATGAGGACAATTCTTATATATAGCTTGTTGAATATCCGTAAACTTAATAACATGTATTTTAATATCATTATTATATATAGCTAACTTACTAGCTAGTTCAATTACTTTATTCTTAGCTTCAACACTCGTATGAGGAGGACTTTCAAAATATACACACTCTAATCTTACTCCTCTTTTAATAGCTAAATAACCTGCTACTGGAGAATCAATACCTCCACTAAGCATTAATAAACCTTTACCAGCTACACCTACAGGATATCCACCGATACCTTTAACACTATTAAAATAAATATATACAGAATCCATTCTTATCTCTATATTAACCATTAATTCTGGATTATGGACATCTACACTTATATTATCAATATTTTTAAGTAATACTCCACCAATCTTACGACTAAAATCCATACTACTTATAGGGAAGTTCTTATCACTTCTCTTAGTAACTACTTTAAAAGTTTTAAACTCTTTATCTTTAACTAATTTTAAAACATTATTAGCAATAACTTCACTATCTTTATTAGGTAATTTATAAGCTATAACATATTCATGTATACCAAATACATTTTGTAACTTATCTACTACATCATCAAAATTATTTCTATTAAGAGTAATAAACATTCTACCTTTATCAAACTTAATATTAACATCTAATTCACTTAAAGCTATAGATACATTATCTTTTAATTGTTTTAAAAATAAATTAATATTAGCTTTCTTAGTAGATAATTCACCATACTTAACCATTATCAACTTTTCCACATTATCACCCCAAATTCATAATAATTATACTAAAAAAAATAAAAAAAACAACCTAAGTTGTTTAAATAGTTACTCTTCTAATTGCATTAGATGACAAACTATATATTAATTTCTTAGAATCTAAATCTTTTTTCTTAGCCATTTCTTCTATTTCTCTTTTATATTCTTTTTCTAATTGCTTATACAACATATAAGCAATTTGATTAGTAGATACATTAGGATATTTACTCTTCTCAGCAAGAATAAAATTTCTATATTTAACACATATATTAGCTAATAATTCTAAATATTCATTACTTAATGGAGCAATAGTATGTAATTCTTTACCTACAGTTACTCTATAAAATACTTCTTCATCATAATCATAATAATCAAAAGGATCTATATCTATAGATAACTTTCTATAACTTTCTATAGCTTCTAAATTAAATAATATCAAAGTACTAACAGAAAATAATCTAAAGTTTTCTTCTCTTTCTCTACCATCTCTACCAAATATGTTACATATATCTACATAACATCCATCATATTCTTTACTCATTTCTTCATAGCTAGATTTATATTTAGTACTTAATATTTCCCTGCCTTCTTCTCCTTTTAATTTAAATACTTTAGCACCAGTTTTAAGAGTCAACAAAACTCCTTTTTGTAAAAAAGGATTACTTTGAGGTGCTTTCCTAAAGAAAATTCTAGGTGTATATAACATATAATTTAACCAAGGTAAACTATCTGGATGTTTACAATCAGTGCACCATAAACCTCCACAAGGTTTTATTCTTATATCAGTATCCATAATAGCATTAGCATATTCACTAACTAATGTATCTGTTCCAATATTAACATATTCCATGCCCATCACTTCACAATGAGACATATTTTACTATATTTTCTAGAAATAGCAAATTTAAATAAAAAAAATAATCTAAAAGATTATTTTTCATTTATTAAAAATCCTGTTAAATTCTTATATTCAGTTCTAAATAAATTCAAGAACTTACTAACTTCTTCATTAGTAGTAACATAACTTAAACTTATTCTAATTGTTGAAGTAGCTCTTTTTCTATCTTCATATATTGCCATAACTGAACTACTTAAATCTCCAGATGAACATGCTGTATTAGTACTAATATATACTTCATCTTCCTCCATTGCATGAATAAAAGTCTCTGGTTTAATATTTAATAAACTAATATTTAAAATATGAGGAATAGAATACTTAGTTTTATTTATAACTACATCATTATACTTACCTAATTCCTTACATATCTTATCATTTAATAAAGCAACATGTTCTTCTCTTTTTTCAATATCTGTTAAAGCAATCCTAATTGCTTTAGATAAAGCAACTATTAAAGGTAATGGTGGAGTTCCTCCACGTAAGTCTCCAAACTTACCACTACCATGTATTAAAGGAATCATTTTTACATTATCTTTCTTATATAAAAATCCTATTCCTTTAGGTCCAAATATCTTATGACCACTCATCGATGCCATATCAACATCATATAAATTAACTGCTACCTTACCTATAGCCTGTGTTATATCAGAATGGAATATAGTATTAGGATTTTCCTTCTTTATAATCTGTTTTATTGTCTTAAGAGGTTGTCTAATACCTACTTCTGAATTAACAGCACATATACTAACTAATATAGTATCTTCTCTAATTTTATTTTTTAAATCTTCAAAATCAATTAATCCTTCTCTATCATTATTAACATAACTAATTTCATAACCTTGTGTTTCCAAAAACTCACATATCTTATATATTGAAGGATGCTCTAATTTAGAAACAATAATATGTTTACCTTTATTAGCATATGAATATGCTACTCCTTTTATAGCCATATTATTAGCCTCTGTAGCTCCACTTGTATATATAAGTTCATTTTCTTGAATATTTAGTAAATCACATATCTGTCTTGTAGCACTATTAAGTAATACTTTAGATTTAACACCTAAAGCATGAATAGAATTAGGATTACCCATAAATTCTCTACTTGCTTTATTATAACTATCAAGTACATCATATGAAATTGGTGTCGTTGCTGAATAATCTAAATAAATCATCTCTATCACCTATCCTAATTATAAATCATAAACAAAGAAAAAAAAAGACAAGAATCATTTCTTATCTATTTCTATAGCTGTAATAATATAGTAATTATCCTTATGTGCATATGAACAAGTTTGCATAACTAGTAATCTAGTATTCTCATCATACTTTAAATTTCTAACAAATATAGCTCCATCTATCATTTTATCAATATGTTCTACCATACTTGTTGGATTAACCTTCATATGTTCATAATCAGTAGATATTTCTTTTATCGATAATATCTCATAAGCTCTCTCTTCACCATCAAATGTCATAATAACATATGGATGTGATTCGAAGAATTCTTGATCTAAGAATTTTTCCAATTTTCTAAAAGGAATATTAAATGTACTTGAATTATGTCCATATAAATTAATCTGCTTACTATCAAGACCAACTCTATAATCCATATATTCAGAACCCTTAATATCCTTTTTACGATATAAATTATGATTTAAATAATATTCATTATCAGTTGCTCTTGCTAAATAAACATCGATTAAATCAGGTATATATAACTCTGCAATTATTTCATTATTATCATACTTTTTTCTTACACTCTCTAAACTAGTCTCGTTCTTATAATAAATATCCCAAGGTTTAACTTCTTCCTTCTCAGGAACACTTGGATCATCTGGAATACTAGGTCTTGGATCATCTATTACAATAGTTTCAGCAGGTTTAGATGTATCTTGTTTAGTATTATTTTTGGGTATAAATATAAATCCAATACATAATAAAATTATAAAGATATAAATCAATAATCTCTTTTTATTCTTCATATTTATACCTCCAATCCAATAATATATTAATAAATAATATATTTTTTGTCAAAACCTATCTATATATAAATACAATCAACCGTAAACTCTTGTGCAAGATTACTTTTCTTATACTTAGTTAATATTATATCTCTATTCTCATCAACAGTTAAAGCTAATTTAGAAGTATCAGAAATAAAAGCATATTTACCATTATCTTTCTTTTTCATTCTAAATACATTTGTATCACCAGTTTTAGATATCTTAACTTTACCATCTACTTCTTTAATATAATACTTTGGTAATAAAGAATATCTAATCATAACTCTATGTTTATCTACAAGTAATATTTCCAACAAATCTCTTCTATTATAAGTATCACTTAAAGCAATAAACCTATCTACTTTAACAAATAAAGAACCTTTTCTATCTTCATTTGATATTACATGTTTTAATTTTTTAATATACATATTTTCACCTCCTTAATGCTTTCTCAATTTTAAAACAAAAACAAGTAAAAATATGTCTCAAAAATTAAGAATATACCATATTCTCAAAATTTGAGAATTTAAAAAAGCAAAATTACTTTTGCTTTTTTACCATGTTCCAGACCAATTAACCATTGCTTCTGGTGTAGTATCATAATAACTTGTTATTGAATTATCTAAAGCGATACCAATAGCATAGTTTACACTATAATCCATAGATGTTGCTTGCGTAATATTAGATGTTGCATGAGCATAATCACCACAAGCACGTTGATTAATTATAGTTGAATTTGGATCCACCTTGGTTACATTAAATGATAATGTCTGTTCTAATAATGTTAAACCTGTAGTAGTTGGTAACTTAAATGATGTACCTGCCCCAGATGAAAACACTTGTGGATAATGAGTACTTGCATAATAACAATTACCATTTGAAATACAATATTCTTGTTGGAAAGATAATCCACCAGTTGGTTTTACACTAGGAAAGAAACCAATTGCAATTATGTCCCAACTTCTTTTTGCTGGATATTGTTTCCAAAGTAATGCTGCTTCATATCTGTAATACAAACCATTAGCATATAATCTTGTTGTAAGTCTTTTATAGTTAGTATGAACTACAGTTTGACCACGAAGATTTTCTTCAGTTGGTGCATTATTATATTCTTCTTCAGTAATTTCAACTGTAGTGTTAATAATATTATCATAACCAAATGAATATAAACTACTAATATTTCCATATTCATATGATTTATAATACTTAACTGTTTCACCAACTAATTCTTCAGCACTAACCAACATAGGAATCATCATTATTATTGCAATGATAATACCATAAACCTTTTTCATTCTTTTTACTCCTTTCACCCACATTATATAAACTTAACTCTTATAAAAAAATCTCAAATTTTAAGAATTACCAAATTCTTAAAAATCGAGAATTTGAATTGGAATATTTATATTTTCACTTTCATATGATACTTCAATCAATAGATTATCTAATTTGTATTTTTCCTTTACATCAAAAACAATAAAGAAATCTTCTAAAAAAGATCTTAAGATTATATCATCTTTTACAAACGTATATGATCTTTTACATACTAGTTCACTTCCAGAATAAACATTTGTTTTCTATCTAATTTAGAAGGTATAACTACATCTAAAACAACATACATATCACCATATTTGTTACGACTAGGATCTTTAACTCCTTTGCCTTTTAAACGTAATTGATCTCCAGATTGACTACCAGCATCTATTGTTAATACAACAGTTCCAGTAAGTGTAGGGATTTCCTTTTTACATCCTAATACTGCTTCGGTAATAGTTATAGGAACATCTACATAGATGTCGCAATCTTTTCTTTCAAATAAAGGATGCTCTTTTACGTTGAATTCAATATAAATATCACCATTAGGTCCACCATTATATCCAGCAGCTCCTTTACCGGTAATACGTAATTGATGACCTGTATCAACGCCTTCTGGTACAGTAACTTCGATTTCTGTATTCTTATTTACATGGCCATTTCCACCACAACTCTTACATACTCTCTTATATATTTTACCTTTACCTTGACATTCAGGACAAGTTGATTCGGATTGGAATACTCCAAACATAGTTCTTTGTTGAGAAACTACTCTTCCTCTACCACCACAAGTAGAACAAGTTTCTTCATCAAATCCACCTTTACCATGACATTCATCACATTCTGTATCTAAATTAACATTAATAGTCTTCTTACACCCAAATACAGCTTCTTCAAAAGTTAAATTAACTCTTACTAAAGAATCTCTACCTTTAGTTGGACGATTACTTCTGGCACCTCTCCTTGAAGATCCACCAAACATTCCTCCGCCAAATAAATCATCAAAAATAGAAGACAAATCTATATCGGAAGCATCGAATCCTCCAAAACCTCCAAATCCACCTTGGCCAGCACCTTGAGTAAATGCTTCATGACCAAATTGATCATATTGTTGCTTTTTTTGAGGATCTGATAAAACAGCATATGCTTCACCTATCTCTTTAAATTTAGCTTCATCACCTGTTTCTTTATTATCAGGATGGTATTTCTTAGCTAATTTTCTAAAAGCACTTTTTATTTCAGCATCAGACGCACTCTTATCAACACCTAATATTTCATAATAACTTTTACTGCTTGCCATCTATTTCACCTTCTTAAGTATTTCTTTAACTTGATTAAGCTTTTCATTAAACATAGCAATACCTTTTACAATTGGTTCACTAGTTGTCATATCAACATTACAATTCTTTAAAGTATCTAATGGATATTTGCTTCCACCACTACTTAAAAATTCTAAATATCTTTCTTGAGCACCAGGTACATTATTTAATATATCACTAGCAATAGCTAATGCAGCACAAAAACCTGTTGCATATTTATAAACATAAAATGGTGTATAAAAATGAGGTATTCTACTCCATTCATATCTGATTAAGTCATCACTAACAACATCATCACCATAATATAATTTATTTAAATTATAATAAACTTCACTTAAACTTTCTTCTGTTAAAGCTTCTCCATTTTGTTCCATATCATGAGCTATCATTTCAAATTCAGCAAACATAGTTTGTCTATAAACAGTAGCTCTAAATTTATCTAAAAATGAAGTTAAATATAATAATTTTTCATTACCATCTTTAGCATTATTAATTAAATACTCATTAACTAACACTTCATTAACTGTAGAGGCTATCTCTGCTAAAAATATTGGATATTGTGCATATACATGATCTTGTTTATTATCAGAATAATATGAATGCATTGCATGTCCTAATTCATGAGCTAATGTACTAACAGAATCCTCTGTTCCTTCAAAATTTAATGAAACATAAGGATCTACTCCATAACTTCCCCATTGGTAAGCTCCACTTCTTTTACCATCATTTGGATATCTATCAATCCATCTATTCTCAAAAGCCTTTGTTAAATCATTAACATATTTCTCTCCTAATGGTTTAACTGCCTCTAAAACAATATCCCTAGCTTCATCGAAAGTAAATGTACGAGTACTACCAGTAACCATATCTACATAAATATCATACATATGTAATTCATCTAATCCTAAATAATCTTTTCTTACTTTCATATACTCATACATAGGATTCATATTATCATGTAATGTTTTAATTAAATTCTTATATACTGATACCTCAATATTATCACTATATAAACTCATCTCTAAAGGACTATTAAATTTTCTTACTTTACTAGTAAATAAATCTTCTTTAATTTGTCCTTTATACATCTCAGCAATTGTATTTTTATGATTAACAAAGAATTCGTAATACTTTTCAAATACTTTCTTTCTCGTATCTCTATCTTTATTATTCATAAACTTAATATAATTACTATGATTTAACTCTTCTTCTTTTCCATCAACTACTACAGTTCCAAATTTACTATCAGCATTATCAAGTGCTGAGAATACATTATCTGGAGTACCTAGAGCAATATTAGCTAAGCTAATTATTCTTTCCTCAGCTTCACTAAGAACATGCTTTTGATATCTAAAAGATTTTTCCAAATAGAAAGCATATTTTTCAAGCTTTTTATTCTCTTTTATATATTTTTTAATAGTTTCATATGGTGTAGATAATAATTCACTATCTATAAAAGAAGTTTTCTCTGTAATTACATCATCTAACTTATCTGCTTTATCTCTATATATCTTGCCTTCACTATCAGTTGTATCACTATAATGATATAGATAAGAATAAACATATAATAATTCAACATTTAAAGATATTTTGTCGTTTAATTCTAAAAAATTATACAAACTTTCAGCACTTTCACATATTCTACCTTTATATGTAATAAGTTCATCTAATAGTTTTAATGTTTCTTTATATAATTTTTCATATTCAGTTTTACTTTTAAAATACTTAGTTAAATCCCAAGTATCTTCTACTTTAATATCTTTTCTTTGCATTGTTTAATCCTTTCTATTATTGTCTAAAAGTTCTAGTTTCCTAGAACTTTTAAACTAATCATATTATTTTTCTTCGTAATCTGCTTCTTGAACATTATCATGTTTATCATTTGATTCAGCATCATCACTAGAAGCATTATTTTGAGCTTGATTTGCTTTAGCAGCTTCTTCATATACTTTTGTAGCTAAAGCCATAGCTTTTTCATTTAATTCATCTTTTAACTTCTTGATTTCATCAATATCGTCTTTTTCTAAAGCACTCTTTAATTCTTTAATCTTATCTTCAGCTTCTTCTTTATCTTTAGAATCAACTTTATCTCCTAAATCCTTAATAGCTTTTTCAGTTTGGAAGATTAATGAATCAGCTTCATTTCTAACTTCAGCTTCTTCTTTACGTTTTTCATCAGCTTCTTTATTAGCTTCAGCTTCTTTCATCATCTTATCAACTTCTTCATCAGTTAAGTTAGTATTAGATGTAATTGTAATACTTTGTTCTTTACCTGTACCTAAATCTTTAGCACTAACATTAACAATACCATTAGCATCAATATCAAATTTAACTTCGATTTGAGGAATACCTCTTGGTGCTGGAGGAATACCAGTTAATTGGAAGTGTCCTAAAGTTTTATTGTCACTAACCATTGGTCTTTCACCTTGTAAGATATGAATATCTACAGCTGGTTGATTATCAGCAGCAGTACTAAATACTTGACTCTTACTTGCTGGAATTGTTGTATTACGAGGAATTAATACTGTCATAACATTACCTAATGTTTCAATACCTAATGATAATGGAGTAACATCAAGTAATACTAAGTCATTAACTTCACCAGTTAATACACCTCCTTGAATAGCTGCACCTAATGCAACACATTCATCTGGGTTAACTCCTTTACTTGGTTCTTGACCTAATTCTTTCTTAACTAAGTCTTGAATATATGGAATACGAGTAGAACCACCAACTAATAATACTTTATCAATATCTTTAGCTGATAACTTAGCATCTTTTAATGCTTTTCTAACTGGTTCTAGAGTACTTTCAAATAAATCCATATTTAATTCTTCAAATTTAGCTCTTGTTAATGATGTTTCTAAATGTAATGGTCCATCACTATTTTGTGAAATAAATGGAATACTAATTTGAGCAGTAGTCATACCAGATAAATCTTTTTTAGCTTTTTCAGCAGCATCTTTAATACGTTGCATTGCCATTTTATCTTTAGATAAATCTACGCCATTATCTTTCTTAAATTCAGATACTAAATAATCCATTATTCTTTGATCAAAGTCATCTCCACCTAGTTTATTATTACCACTAGTTGATTTAACTTCAAATACACCATCACCTAAATCTAGGATAGATACATCGAATGTTCCACCACCTAAGTCATAAACTAAGATAGTATGAGCATTTTCTTGTTTATCAATTCCATATGCTAAAGCTGCAGCTGTTGGTTCGTTAATAATACGTTTAACATCTAAACCAGCAATTTTACCAGCATTCTTAGTTGCTTGTCTTTGAGCATCATTGAAATATGCTGGAACAGTAATAACAGCTTCATTTACTTTTTCTCCTAAATAAGCTTCAGCATCACTTTTTAACTTCATTAAGATTTTTGCACTAATCTCTTCTGGAGTATATTTCTTTCCATTTGCTTCAACTTTATCTTTTGTTCCCATTTTTCTTTTAATTGAAGCAACTGTATTATCTACATTTGTAACAGCTTGTCTTTTTGCTGTTTCACCAACTAATTCTTCGTCACCTTTAAAAGCAACTACTGAAGGAGTTGTTCTATTACCTTCAGGATTAGTTATAACATGTGGTTCTCCACCTTCAAGTACAGCAACACATGAGTTTGTTGTACCTAAATCTATACCAATTATTTTTCCCATAAATATTTTCCTCTTTCTTATTTGCTAACTTTTACCATAGCATGTCTAATTACTTTACCTTTATATGTATAACCTTTTTGTAATACATCTATTACAGTATTAGGTTCTACACCTTCTACTTCTTCCACCATAACAGCTTCCATAGTATTAGGATCAAAAGGTTTATTTAAAACATCCATAACTTCTACTTCATAACCATGTAATGTTGTACTAAGATTTCCATAAATCATCTTAAATCCCTCTAAGAATTTACTTACTTCATCTTCTAAATTAGTATCATCCATTTTAATAGCTCTTTCAAAGTTATCGACAATTGGAAGTAAACTTTTAATTATGCCCTCTCCTTCATATTTCAAAAGATTGGCTTTTTCTTCTTCCATTCTTCTTCTCATATTTTGCATCTCAGCATTAACTCTTAGATATTTATCTTTTAATTCTTGATTTTCTTCTAAAAGTTTTTTCTTTTCTGCATCATCTTTTTTAGAGAAGAATCCTTTTTTTTCTTCTTTAGAAGTTTCTTTCTTTGGTTCTTCTGGTTGTTTAGTAGTTTCTTCTTTAACTTCTTCTACTACTTTTTCCTTAACTTCTTCTTTTTCCATAATTCATCTCTTTTCTTGAGTTTAATTATTTATAGTAAATCTAATATTATTCACATAAATTATTTATTATTTTGTTTTTCAATTTCTTTATTAATATATTCAAGGAATCCTATAACCTTATCATATTCCATACGTTTAGGACCGACTATAGCAATAGTTCCTTCTTCACCATTAATCTTATATTTGGTTTTAATAACTGTTACATTTGGATCAAAATCAGAATCTTCACCAATATAGACATTAACACCGTCGCCAGTTTCTTCGATTTTTCTAACTAAGGATTCATCTTCAAATTTGGAAACAATTTTTTTAATTTCATCAATGTTATCATATTCTGGTTGTTTTAAAATATTAGTTTTTCCACTGAAGAAAACATTTGAACTATTCTTAGTAAAGTCAGAAAATGCATCATAGAATATTTCATAAACTGCTTCATATTGTTTAATTGTCTTACTTATGATTGGTTTAATATCATATTCTAATCTTTGACTAACTTCACTAATTGGTGTTCCAACTAGCATCTTATTAATTATTTCACAAGTCTTAACTAACTCTTCTGAAAAAATACTATCAGGAACATTAAACTTTCTATTTTCTACAATTCCTTTGTTAGTACAAACCACCGCAATAACCTGATTACCTGGAAGTGGAATAATACTTACTTGTTGTAATGTGTTATCATACGAATTCTTACCTAGTACTACACTAGTGTAATTTGTTAATTCGGCAATAATCTCCATACATTTAGTAATAGTATCATTAATCTGAAGTTGTTGATTGTTGAAAATTGTCTGAATCTTCAACATTTCTTCTCCAGTTAATTCCTTTGGTACCATTAAATGATCAACATAATATTTGTATCCTTTTTCTGAAGGAATACGTCCACTTGAAATATGGTTCTTCTCTAAATAACCTAATTTTTCAAGTGCTGCCATCTCATTTCTTATTGTTGCAGAAGATAATTTAAACTTCTTACACAATGCTTGGCTACCAACAGGTTTAACAGTATTGATATAACTTTCTACTATCTCTTTTAGTAGTCTTTCTTGTCTATCATCCATATTATCGCCACCATTAGCACTCATCATTTATCAGTGCTAAAAATATTATAATAACTTAATTAGCAGAAGTCAATAGTCAAGTGCTAATTATTTCTTTTTTATCACTACCTTTATAAATTTGATATAATTATCTTAGGATAGTGATGAAAAGTGGCTAAGAAAAAGAAAAAATTACATTTAAAATATGAAGTAAAAAAATTTCTTGTTTATTTCATAGTTATACTTTTAATAGTAATATATGCCGTTAATGAAGGTAATAAGTTACATAAACAAGCTGTATATGAAAAATCCTATGAATATAAACTAATAAAAAAGAAATATCCTGAAGAAGAAGCTAAAAAATTATCATCTATTCTATCCGATGAAATATTAGAAAAAATACTAAAAGAAAAAAATTATAATGAAATGTATTATCAAATAGTTACTCAAAAATATTATCTAAATAAAAACTTTAATGATTATGTATCATATCAAACACAACATACTTATACAGATTATGCTAAAACAATATCAATAATAAATGTTAAAGCAGATAAAGAATGGTATAAAGATTCAACTAAAACTAATTTAGATGACGGATACTTAATGCTAGTCAATAGACATAACTACTTAGAAAAAGACTATGAAAGAATAGATTTAGAACCATTTAGTTTAAGCTACTCATATGGATCATTCGGTGATAATAAAGCTGCTAAAATAGTAGTTGAACAATTTGATAAAATGCAAGCAGACTTAAAAAATGAATTAGGAGTTCAAATAATGGTAACTGGATCATATCGTTCATACGAAGAACAAGAAAACAGTTTTAATAGATATGGGTATGATTATGCAACCAAACCAGGATACTCTGAACATCAAACAGGATTAGGAATTGATATAGTTTCAACCATTCATCCAAAAGTAAAAGATTTCTACGAATCAGATGAAGGAAAATGGGTTGTAGAAAATGCCTACAAATATGGATTTATAATTAGATATCCAATAGATAAAGAAGACATAACAGAATATGATAATGACTCTCTTCATATTAGATATGTAGGAGAAAAAGTTGCTAAACAAATAAAAGATGAAAATATATCATTTGATGAATACCATGCTTATTATGTAGTTGGTGACAAATAAAAAAAGTGTACATTTTGTACACTTTTATTCTGTCTCATTTTCTGGTACAGGAGGATTAGATCCTTGTTGATTAAATGTGGCATTTTCTTTGTATTCTTTTCCATCATAAACATATACATAATACTTACCATCTTTTTTAGTAACATAGAATGAAGGATTATCAACTCTACAATAATATGTATTATTTACCTTTATTCCTTTTTCAGATATTAAATGTCCATCATAATCATATACAAATACTTCTTTTTCCTTAACACCTGCATAATAGTCACCATATAATTCTACATACTCATAGTCTTCATTACTAATCTTATTACCATATTCATCATAAACATGATAACTAGATCCTTTAGTCTTATAATACATTTTATTACTATTATAGCCTTGAATCTTTTCATCATAAGTAATACTAGAATCTCCAGATAACACAACCCATTTTTTATCAGTATTTAAACCAATAAACATATCTTTAACTTTTTCTATCTTATTATAAGCAAACGCATATACAGGTGATACAGATGATTGACTAATTCTAATCATTCCATATAGACCTTTTTTATTTAAAGCTACAACATTCATGTCACCACTATATACAGATACATTATCATAAGAAGAAATATAAGTATCAACACTATTATAAGAACTCATTGATTTATTAGAACTTATATCATACAAATAAATAGAATCAGAGTCTTTAACAAAGGCATACTTACCATTGATAATTGGTATAAATGAACGATTATTTTCAGAACCTGGTATCATCATATCATTATCTTCAAATACTGTATTTTTAGCAATAAAACAATCACTAAACTCTGAATTAGCATCAGACACTTCATTCTTTAATCCACAACTATAACTACCAAGTAATTCTTTCTTAGGTGCATCTTTATAGAAGAATATCTTTCCTTCAAAATAATTTACATATTCATACTTTGTATTTATTAAAGCCGTATTCTTATCTAAATATACATATGTATCCTCATCACCATCAAATACAGCTAATCCAATAGATGTATTTTTTTCTTCAATAGTAAAACTCTTTTTAGTTTCACTTAATAAATCATTTTCATCATATACATAAGTCTTAACATAATCTTTATTCTTTAATGGAATACCTTCTTCATTATACTTAACACCATCAGAATCCATTAACTTAGCTTTATTATCATCTACTAAAGCTGCAAACTTACCTTTAAGAGCAATAAAAGTATGTCCCTCAGATAATATATCAGCTTCATAATTATATAAAGTATATCCTTTTCCTGTTTCAGCTACTACCATATAATCATTGTAATACTTAATTGGATAAGACGTAGTATATGTCTTACTTTGCATTTTATTGTTTTTGTTGATAACAACATATCCTTTAGCAGTCTTAGCAATTAAGTTTTCTTCACCATCAATCATACCTAAATAAGTATATTGTGGTTTAATAACTTCTTGAATACCATCTTTGAATTGAATTAATCCATACTTATTAGATGAATCTTCAACAATAACATAATCATCTTTAAAACCTTTTACTTCTAAATATGTTCCCATATTAGACTTATCAGTTATTGAATACAATACAATATTTTTATCTTTACTACTCTTATTATCATATACAAAGACATAGTTATCTTCATAAATAGGTAATACTCTTTCCATACTAGAACCATCTTCTTTAACTAGAACTGGTACATCAAAAGTATCACTATTATTATTTTTAGCTACATAACATTGACTTTCATCTTGATTAACACATTCGTACTCACCAATGTCTTCCTTATCTTCATTAACAAAATGTAATACACCATCTTTATAATAATAATTAGAAACAATAACAGGTGCTGCTTCAACAACTGTTTCAGTAGGTGTATTATCATTGCCATCTTCTTTTTTCTTACCACCTAAAACAATTACTAAAGCTACAATTAATAATATTAACATTAATAATACTAATCCAGCTATTACACCATAAATTATTTTCTTATCTTTAGGTAGATGTTTCCATTTATCAATTATTTTAGCAAATCCTTTTTTATCGCTTATATATATTTCTTCCTCTACCTCTAAAGGATCAACATCTTCTAAAGCTTCTTTTTCTTGTTCTAGCAATGATTCCGCTTCAGCAATATTTTTTTCAGCTAATGCCTCTTCAGCTGCTTCCTCCTGATTCTTTATCTCTTCCTTAGCTAAAGAATCTTTATATTTTTCTTCTCTGCTACCTACTACTTCAGGTTTTTCAGTAGCAATTTCATCTATTTTATTAATAGGTTTTGTTTTACTTAACTCTTCATTATCCATAAAATTCTACCTTTCTAATATAAAAATTATACCACAAAAAAAGCCAAAAAAAAGAAGTAATTAAATTACTCCGGATATATAGGCTGATATTCGTCAGTCACTTCTTCAACTGCTCCTTGAACTTGCTCTATTTCATCTAAGTCCAATTCATCAGTTGTAATTTGTTCTGATTCATCTTCAGGAGTTGCTGGTTCAATCTGATATCTAAGTAATTAACACTTACTTCTTTTGAAGTCCCAATTGATTTATCACTCAAAAAAACAATATTCCTAATCATAATTGTAGATTTATTATCATATTGGATAATCATTCCTTCTAGATAATACCTATCATCTGCTGAAGCTAAATCATATATTTGGACTACATTACTAGAATTATTATTTACATCATTAAATATTAGAATACCTGTTATTGATATGAAACAAGTAATTAATAACAAAAATATTGTTAACCCAAAATAATTGTATTTCTTTTTAACTTGTTCAACTTTAGTTTTATTTAGCAATATATCATCTACACTTACTTTCAATATATTAGCTAAAGGTTTTAATAATAAAATATCAGGAGCTGTTCTACCATTCTCCCAATTAGATATCATTTTATTATTAATACCTAGTTCTCTTGCTACATCTCCTTGTGTTAAGTGTAATTCTTTTCTTCTTTTAGATATGCATTTACCAATCTTTTCTATACTATTTTTACTATCCATTTAAAACACCCTAAAGCATTTATAACATATCTACATAAATAAAATACCATTAATACTAATAATCTTTTATTAAAAAAGATACTTATTACTAAGCATCTTTATTACTAACAGTTTCCAATAATTTTTGATGTACACCAGGTTCAACAACATTTATTGCTCTTATTGTTACCTCTAAAGCTTTTTTAAAATCACCTTTATAGAATAATCCTTCAGCTTTAGTTAATTCAGTATCTATATTTTTATTAACTGGTCTATATCTATTTCCGTATACAACTGCTACTTCTACCATAGCTGCAGTTTTAACTGTTTCATTAGCTGTATTATATAATTTAAGAACTAAATCTCTAGCCGTATCAACTCTTATATTTAATGTTTTAATTGATACAGGAGTTTTATTCATTTCTTTTATCATTTCTTTTATAGCTACATTAGCTTCTGATAATTGTACATGATATTCATTAGGAATAACTGGTAACTTATAACCATTTATTCTATCTTTAGCTTTCTTAAGAATTTCTTTTATTTCATCTAATTGTTCATGAGCTCTTTGTTCATCTTCTTCAAGACTACCTAAAGTTTTTAATGCTCCATTTAATTTTTCTTCAGTAACAGTAAGTCTTTCACTTAATCTTTCCATCTCTTTACCTAATCTAGTATAAGCAAAAGATTTATTCCTTGAAGCATCTACTATCTCATTATAATCTTTCTTAATAGTAGCAACATCATCTTTAATTACATAAATAATTTTTACATCATCATCAGTAAGATCATATGTATATTTAATAACATCTAGTTTTCTATATAAACCATTATTAACTTTTTCAATTTGATTAGCTCTATATAAAACTTTTCTAACATATTCTTCAAATATCTTACGAGCTTTTTTCTCTGAATCAAAATCGTTATACACATTATCAAAATACTCTAATATTGTTTTAAGTTCTAATACACTATCTTCAACATTTAATACATTTAATCTTGCAAAAATATCCTGTAATTTTTTATCAGTTTCCTCAATATTATAATCTAAATTTAAATAATCTAAGTTATAACCTTCAGCAACCATTCTATCACAAATATTTTTAACATCTTGCATTTTATTAGGTATTAGATTTTTGCCCATTAATATAATTGTAGGAGCTTCCTCTATAATAATACCCAAATTACCAATTAAATCATCAATACCTTTAACAATCTTACCTACATCTTCATATTGATTTGCTTCCATAGCAACTTCAAATGCTGAAAATAACTTATCAACATTTTCAAATTGTAACTCTAGTGGTGAAGAAACTTCTTTATAATCATTTTTATTCTTATTATATCTATTTAAGATTTCACGATATTTACTTTTTAACTTAGTTATTGTTTCTCTATTTCTTTCCTCAGATAATGTTATTTCTTTTATTTCATCTAATAAGAAATTAGATTTAGTTTTTAAATAATATATATCTAATTCTGCTTTAGCTATTTTTTCATTTAATTCATTATATTTTTTTTCATTAAAACAATCTTCAATTTCAATCAAAGAATTAGTAACTTTAGGTACTTCTACATCTTTAATTTCTTTAAATCTCTTTTGCCAATCATCATATGTTTCTTGCATTTTTTCATTATTAACTAAAGCTTCTACTTTACTTAATTCACTTAAAATAGAAGATGAAATGATTAAGTTTTTATCTCTTTCAAGTGTTACTATTTCTTCTTGATATTTTTTCTTTTCTCTACGATTTATAAAGTTTAATACCAAAACTATTATTACTATACTAACAATATAATAAGTAACACCAGCAAGTATATAAGCAGTCTGACTCATAACATACCTCCTATTCTAATATCACATTATTATTATACTACAATATTGACTTAAAATATAGATTTAAAAGACAATACTTTAATTACAATTTGTAAATGTATTACATTAAACGACATCAAGTCGCTCAAACCGCGTTTTTAATTGACATTTACTGATTTTAATGTATAATTAATAGTGCGATGTATTTGGCAGCGTTATAAGTTGTTATAATGTGTCTACTACCAAAAGGTATATAAGTATCTAAGGCTGCCTTAGAGAAAATATTTAAGTAGACTCCCTATAATATATTTATAACAATCCTATATATCTAAAAATATATAGAAAGGAGAACTTATTATGGCAAGATACACTGGTCCAGTTTATAAAAAATCTCGTCGTTTAGGTTTCTCAATCCTTGAAAATGGAAAAGAATTAGCTAAACGTCCATATGCTCCTGGAGCTCATGGAAATGATAAGAGACGTAAATCAAGTGAATATGGTATCCAATTAGCTGAAAAACAAAAAATTAGATTAATGTATGGATTAAATGAAAAACAATTCCATAAATTATTCGAAAAAGCAGCTAAAATGAAAGGTGCTAGTGGTACTAACTTACTTTGCTTACTAGAATCTAGATTAGATAACTTAGTTTATCGTTTAGGATTAGCTAAAACTAGAAGAGCGGCAAGACAAGTTGTTAACCATGGACATATTACAGTAAACGGTATTAAAGTTGATATTCCTTCTTACCAAGTTAAAGTTGGTGATGTTATCGCAGTTAAAGAAAACTCTTTAGATCATCCAGCTATTAAAGAAGCAGTTGAAACTTGCTTAAGTCGTCCAGCATTTGTTGAATTTGATAAAAACAAATTAACTGGTAAATTCTTAAGATTACCTGATAGAAGCGAACTTAACCAAGAAGTTAACGAAACTCTTATCGTTGAATACTACAATAGATAGTAATATAAAAAGACTTGAATTAATTCAAGTCTTTTTTATATGGTTTTAACATCACAACACTATGATTTGATAAATCCATTTCTTTTAATACTTTCATAGCATCATCTATATTTAAAGAATTATATCTTACAAACATATCATCAATTACTTTACCATGGTTAATTAATTGATCCATTATATCAGTATTAACATATTCAATATCATCATAATCATTAATTAATGTTGATATATTACATCTAATTCTTCTTTTTAAATCTTCCTCATTTATTTCTAAATGATTCATCTTATCCATAACAATAGGAATTACTTCATCCGGATATCTAGTTTCCATATTTATCTCTAATGTTACTACATCATTAAATATTTCTCTATTAGCTCCAATTCCTACTACTAATTCTTTTTCCAATAATTCTTCTCTTAAATAACTAGTAGAACCAAAATTATTTCTTAATATAATACTTAAATATATACTAGTCATAACATCATCAAAGTCTTTAAAAATACTCTTTGGCATTTTATAACATATCTTTACCTTTGGTATTTCTACATTAGCTTCTATCTCTTCATATTCGCTATTAACTTTACTTGGTTCTTTTTCTCTTTTTTTGATAGGATTTAAATATTCTTTAAATTTCTTACCATCTTGATTATCTTTAATAATTTTAACAGCTTCATAAGGATTAAAATTACCCGTTATAATCACAAAACTATTCATTGGATGATAAAAAGTATCATAAACATTTTGTAATTCTTTAACAGTAGTACTTTTAACATCCTCTTCTTCACCAGTTACACATATTCTTCTCTTATCTTTTTTATATAAAGCTTTATTCATTCCATAATATAACTTATGTCCAGGATTGTTCTTACCCATTCTTACTTCTTCTACAATTATACCTTTTTCTTTCTCAATTAATTCTTTTGTAAAATAAGGTGTTTGAACATAATCAAGTAAATGATTTAAATTATCTTCAAAATCAGAAGAAGCAAATACTTCATATGAAGTAAAATCAAAAGTAGTAAAGGCATTAATAGAAGAACCTAATTTATTAAAATAATCATGTGCAGTTACTCCATCACCTTCATTAAAGTTAACATGTTCTAAAAAATGTGCTACACCATCATGTACTTTCTTCCATTCTTTACTTCCTTTTAATTTATACTCTGTATCAATAGATCCATATTTAACACTTAATGTGATATAAAAGTTATTTACTTTCTCATTTACAAGCATATATATAGGAAGACCATTACTACATTCATCGTAATATATTTTTTCATTAATACCTTTTAATAATATTTCTTTCATTATTTGTCTTCCCCCTTTAATAAATAAATTGTATTAAGTTTAACTTTCTTAGCTACTTTAATAATATCTTCTCTAGTTAGTTCTTTAAATCTCTTAATACGTTCATCATACAAAGGAAGATTATCTAAATCATTAAATAAATAATTATTAATAATACCACCTTGAGAATCTTCACTCATCTTTATAGAAGTAACTGCTGTTAATTTAGCATTTTCTAATTCTTCATCAGTGAAATCCCCTTCTTCCATTTCTTTCATAGCTTTTTTAACTAATTTTATACATTTATCTTTATCTTTTTTATTAATACCAGCATATATCATTAATAACTTATCATATTTTTGATACATACTTGATACTGTATAACATAATGAATTCTTTTCTCTTAAATACTGATATAACTTACTAGTTAGTCCTCCACTACCTAATATAATATTATATAGTTGAATAGCAAAACTCTTTTCATCATCAGTTAAATCTTCCAAGTTATAAATCATGATAAACGAATCTTGTTCATACTTACCACTTTCTTCAACATCAATATTCTTTTTGCGACTTTTATTACTAACATATAAATCTGTTTTGTTAGCACTATTTTTATTTAATTTAAACTTCTTCTTAATAATAGATACTACTTCATCCATATCTAAATTACCTATAACATATATATCACATATACTATTGTTAATCATATTGTTATATGTATTTACTAAGCTAGTTGGACTAATCATATCTAATTGATCTAAATAACCTACCATATAATAACTAGTAGGACTATCTTCATCCATACAAGATAAACTTCTTCTAAAAGCATATCTAGTTGCCATATCTTTTATAGATTCAATATCGCTCTTATTACGATTCTTAACTATATTAACAATTCTACTATCAAATTCATCATTAATTATATTAGGATTATTTATCATTTCAAAAGGAAATGATAAAGCCTCTTCTAAAAATCCCTCATCACAATAACTTGGATTTAAAAAATCCATAACAAAAGATATTAAACTTGTATTACCTAATCTAGTTACAAAACCTCTAAAAGTACTTGCATAAAGATTTTCTAACTCAATTGCTACATCTCTTCTTTTAGGATATTTTAAAGAAGATGAACTTAATACATCTACCAAAACATTATTTTCAGTGATTTTTTCTTTCTCTAAATTACTTCTAAACATTACTTCCATTGAACAATTTTTAAACTTATCAGTTTTAATAGTATGTATTCTATAACCATCACCATTGTATATTTTTAATTGCATATTCATTCTCCTACTATTTATTATAATCTTATCTAATTTAAAAATACGTTTCAAACAAATTTATATTACCTATTATAACACAATAAAAAAAGGTTCAAAGAACCTTTTTTAATTATTTTTTGTCTTTTGAAAAGTAATTTGGTGTAGTAGCAAGTCTAGTAACATCTTCTGCAACTTTTACAGATTTACCAGTATATCTATATAAATCACCTTTACTCTTAGAAGTACTATAATCTTTAATATAGTAAATTAGATTATCTTTGATATATTGATATGTGTAAACATCAGAATCAATTTTCTTACCTTTTCCGCCACTTGTTACATATAAGTCACCAGTATTTTTATAGTCTTTCATGTAATATACTTTAGATCCGTCATTACTTACATCAATTAAATTAACATAAACATCACTATCTACTTTTTTAGCTTTTCCGCCATGAGCGAAGTATAAATCACCATTTGAACCATCTTTAGATACATCAGCTACAAACACATAGCCACTCTTATATTCTTTTAATGATCCAGTAGCATCTTCAGCAATTGTTTTTGGTGATGAAACTTTATTACCATTTATCTTAGCATATTTAACTTCACCATCACTAGTTACATAGTAGATTTCTTTACCATTGAAGATATGAACAACTTTTACTCCGTCAAGATCATCTTCAATCTTAGCAGCATCAGCAGTTCCTTTTTTGAAGTATAATGTTATTTCTCCATCATCTTCTTCTGCATATACAACTAATTGTCTATCAACATCAGATGAGTATACATATATATCTTCAGCAACTTTTTTGCCTTCTTTACCATTATAATAATAGTAAGCATCGTCATCATCATGATAATACATATTAGTACATGATTTAGTATCACAAGTAAAGCTTCTAACATCAGAAGCTACTTTATTAGCACTCTTCTTAGAAATAGAATAAATTTGTAAATTACTATCTTCATCAATATAAATTACATTTTTACCATCTTTACTTAATCTAGCACTAGTAAAGTCACTAGCTACTTTAACTCTATCATCTTTCTTAGCATTTAGACTTCTTACATATAAGTCTCCATCTTTAGAATATAAAACTCTAGTATCAGTTACTGAATAAATACCACTAACATCAGAATCTAATTTTTCTTTATCCTTACCAAAGTTATAAGAATATAAATTATCATCAGAATCAGTTGCAACTACGAATTTATCATTTTCAGTAAATCCATAAATATCAACATCAGAAACTAACTTAGTAGTTTGATCTTTACTTTTTGAATCATATAGATACAATGAATCATTTTTTTCAAATAGAACATATCTATTTGAAGTATTAGCATATTGTACTGAATATACTGAATCACCATTTGATAATTTAACAGCCTTATCTTGACTCTTAACTTTTGAAGTCATCAAGTATAAGTCACCATCACTGTTATTATAAACAACAGGATATTCAACATCTTTACTTCCAAATAATCCTTTCAAAATACATACTAGTAATATTAATACTACTAGACAACAAACACCCATTATAATATGTTTGCCTTTAAATTTACCAAAATCCTTCTCTGAAAACTTTTTAGCTTCTCCAGCTACGGCATCTAAAGGTTTTTCTTTAGGTGCAACAGTCTCTTCTTTAGGAAGATCCTTCTTTTCTTCGTCTTTTCCCATAAAAAACTCCTTACTATGCGACTATATCGCTAATTAAATTATATACTTTTTGTCATTAAATTTCAATTACTATTTATACCATTTTTTAATCTACAATACTATTATATTCTTTAATCATAAAATCATCCGTCATACCAGCAATATAATCAATTACTTTTCTCTCATCACTAGTATTATTCATATACTCTTCAGACATATCATTCAAGAATATAGTAAAAATATCACTCTCTCTATTATCATTTCTAACATCATTTAAGAAATGCTCAAATACTTTATTAAACATATCTTTAAATAATTCCAAAGTCTCTTTAGAATTGGCTTTACTATAAATATGTTCATAATTAAACGCTTTTAAACTCTTAATAGCATTGAATATATCATCACTAAGCGATAAATAATCCTTTCCAACACTTCTACTAATTAAATCTGTAATAATAGTATTAATAATATCTCTATTAGCTAAACCTAATACACTAGTTATTTCTTCAGGAACATCTTCCTTACTTATAACTTTCATTCTAATAGCATCTTCAATATCTCTACCTATATAAGCAATAATGTCACTTACTCTAACAACACATCCTTCTAAAGTCATAGGTACTAATTTCTTTACTTGATCCTTATCAGTATATGTTCTTTCATATTCTTCTAAGAATTCTTCCTTAGTTTTCTCCCTAGGATGGTATTCTTTTAATTCTAATTCTCCATTATGACACATAATAGCATCCAATACCTGAAGAGTTAAATTAAGACCTTTTCCATTCTTTTCTAAGTTCATTAAAGTTCTAACACTTTGAACATTATGATTAAAATAACCTTCACCATACTCTAGACTTATTTGATTTAATATTCTTTCTCCTTCATGACCAAATGGTACATGTCCTAAATCATGTCCTAAAGCAGCTGCTTCTATTAAATCTTCATTTAATCCTAAGGCTCTACCTATATTTCTAGCTATTTTACTAACCATTTGAACATGAGTCATTCTCTTACTTATATTATCATTATCATTTAAACTAAATACCTGTGTCTTATCCATATATCTAGTATATGATAATGAATAAACTATTCTATCAACATCTCTATAAAAAGGTGTTCTATACTCATCATCTTTCTCTTCGTTCAATCTAATAGCTTCTTTATCTTTAGTTGCATATTCACATAAATAATTATTCTTAATAGCCATATTATTTCTAATTATTTTTCTTACTTCTGCATCCATACTACCACCTACCTATAGTATATCAAATAACTAAAAAAAGTAATAGTCTTCACTATTACTTATTATATACAGGCTTCCCTGTCTTCTTATCAATATATTTTAAATCTTCATAATCTTTAGAATCTAATGGTAATTTCTTTTTACTTAATCTCTTCTTAGCTAATCCATTAACAAAAGAATATAAAATAGATAATATTGGTACTCCTATTATCATACCTACCATACCAAATAATCCACCAAAGATTAATAATGATAATAATACCCAGAAACTAGATAATCCTGTTTTACTACCTAATATCTTAGGTCCTAATATATTACCATCTATTTGTTGTAATACTGTTATAAATATAATAAATCCTAATACTTTAGATGGAGATACTACAAAAATTAATACTGCTGCTGGAACAGCTCCAATAAATGGTCCAAAATAAGGAATAATATTAGTAACCCCAACTATAACAGATATAAGTAATGCATATGGCATTTTAAATATAACCATACATATAAAACATATAATACCAACTATTAAAGAATCTATTAATTTACCTACAAAGAAATCTAAGAATACTCTATCAGTATATCTAATATTATCTATAATAACATTTACTCTTTCACTATCAAATAAAGTATATAATAATTTTTTAGTTTGAGCTTTAAACTTCTCTTTATCATATAATATATATACTGAAATAATATAACCTACTATTAAATTATATAAGAACATTACAGTTCCCCAAATACCATTACCTACATGAGTAACAATATCATTTAAAAAGCCTTCATTTAACCAATCATTAATATATTCTCTAATACTATCATAATTAGATACGATAAAACTCTTTATAGAATCCCTATTATCAAACAAATTAAGTAAGAATGTCTTACTATTATCTAAATATAAATCAAAATTAGATATTAACATCTCAATACTTTTAATTACCTCTGGTATCAAAAAACTTATACTAGTTACAATAATACCAATAAATAAAATAGAACTTGTTGCTAAAGCTAATGCTCTTGTTAGCTTTTGTTTCTTCTTTTTTATTATCTTAGAATATACTTTTTTATCTAATAATTTAACTAATGGATTCATTACATAAGCAATTACTAATCCATAAATAAAAGGCATTAATACTCTAAGTATTGTCTCTAAGAAACTTTTAATATATCCCCATCTATAAAAAGAAAAGAATACTAATATAACACCACTTAATACACAAAATGCTGTTAGTCCCCAAGAAACATACTTGTTATTAAACTTGCCTTTCATAAATCATCACTCTATCTAACAATTATTTCAACATCACTTAATGGATATGTACAGCATGGATGAATATAGTTATGTTCTTTCATTGCTCCATCTCTTTTATCATTAACAACTTTTACTTTACCCATAACTAATTCACTATTACAGAATCCACAACTTCCATTATGACATTTACTAGGTATAAAAATACCAGCATCCGTAATTGAATCCATAATTGTTCTGTTATTATAACACTTAGTTTCAAATTTTTCATTATCAATGTAAATAGTTAATTTATACTCAACTACTTTTTTAATATTACACTTAGGAAGATAATCATCATATCTAATATATTTTTTAGGTAATTTAAATACTTCCAACTCTTTATTTAAATATTTAAGTAAACCCTCACCACCAGATATAAAGAAACTAGTATATTCATTCATTTCTTCTTTTAACATATCCGAAGTAACATAACCTTTTAAACAATCTTCTCTTTCTTCTTCAGAAAGGACATAATATATTTTTATTTTATTAGATTTCTCATCATATTCTTTTAACTCATCATAGAATAATAAATCTTCAAACTTTTTAACACTATAATATATAGTAAGATTAAAATTTTCTTCCTTAGCAATTATATCTTGCATCATTGAATATATCGGAGCAATACCTCCATCCGAAATAATAGCAATAACATCTTTAGCATCTCTAATACTATTGTAATAAAAATTACCAAATGGTTTAGAACATACTACTTTATCTCCAGTTTTAATATTTTCATATACTTCTTGAAGTAATGAATCATCAGGATTGTTATAAACCAATACTTTATATTCACCATCAACTGCATCTGCATTACTTGAATACAATGAAAATGATCTTGTAATATATTTATCATTTATTTTAAATGTAACAGATATCTTTTGACCAGCTTTAAATGTAGTTAATGATTCTTTATTATTACTTCCTAACACTATACTCTTATAATTATAATTTTCATTTCCAATACGTTTAATAACTAATTCTATACCTTCATCATACATTACTTTAGCCATTTCATCTATTGTATATTCTGGAGTAAATAGTGTATCTTCACCTGATAAAAGCCAATTCTTACGATCTAAACCTAAATTCTTAAAAGACTTTTCTTCATCATTTGATAAAGAATTAAATACAAAATCAGCCATTCTATTCCTCCGTTCTATTAATTGCTACCTTAGCAGCAATATAACCAGACATAATATCTGAATCATAACCAAAAGCATCACCCATAAATCCACCACATAAGTATAAGCCTTCAATATATAACTCATTCTTATAATTCATTATTCGAGGAACTAGATTATCTAATCCTTTTAATTTATATCCAAACATTGAACCATTATGTTCTTTATTTATATATGAATATCTAACCGGACTTATAATATTTATTTCTTCAATATAATCTTTGATTCTTATTTTTGTATTCTTTTCAAATCTATTAATCAATCTATTTGCTTCGTCAATTAAATAATCTTGATAATTAGTATCATCAATATAATTATCAAATATATTATCAACTACTAAAGTAGATAAATTAATTATTGAAGTTCCTTTATCAGATATATCTGGATTAATAACATTAGTTACTGTAACCATTTCATTACTATTATTTGGTTCTTGTAACTTAGTCATTACCATATCACTATCCAAAGAATCATATAATAAATAACTATATTCTTGTAAACCTAACTCTTCTACACTTCTATTAATACCTAAATTAACTGTAAACTTACTAGGTCCAATTTCTCTCTTATTAATACTTTTTAAAGCATCTCTTGGTATATCTGAAGGCTCTATCATCTCTCTATATACCTTACTTTCCATTGAACTAGCAATTACTATATTAGAATAATAAACTGTATTATCATTTAATTTAACACCTGTTACTTTACCATCTTCAACTAATATTTTATCAACTTTGCTATTTAATTTAATTTCTCCACCTTTTTCTAAAAAAGCTTGTGATAATAACATTGTTACATCATAACTTCCATTTACTGGAATATATAAACCATTACAAATAGCATCATATATAAACATTGCATATTGAACAAAAGATATTTCAACTTCCGAACTAGCAAAATACATCCAACAAGCATTTAATATTTCTTGAGCTTTTAAAGGCATTCCTAAACTATCTAATACTGTACTCACAGAACAAGGAGCAACCTTTATAAAATTACTATAGTTTTCTTTAAATTCATCATATGATATTTCTTTACCTATATTATCTACAATAAATTCCATAGCTTTTCCACATTCTGAAGCAAGATCAATAAAAGCATTCATAGATTCTAAAGAACCAGGAACATATTCTTCCATTTTTTCTTTAAAAGCATCTAATCCAAAAGGCATAGTATATTCTTCATCACCACATATTACAGTATAAAAGCTTTCTAAACTTGTTAAATAGATTTCATCTTCTACTCCAACTTTTTGAAGTAAATTATCTAACCGATAACTTCTATCACTATCTCCTAAATAATATACATGGTCATTCAAATCAAAATTAAAACGTCCAACTCTAACAACTTTAGAAGACTCACCAATATTATTATGTTCATCTAATACAAGAACTTTATACCCTTCATTTAATAATTCTAAGCCAGCCATCAAACCACTATTTGAAGCTCCAACTATAATAGCATCAATCTTTTTCATACTATCCCTCTATTCTCTAACATTATAACATAAAAAAATCTATATTCCTATGAATATAGATTATCTTCTAACACATTTTTCTTAACTAACATGTATATCACTTCTATAATAGTAATAATTACCATAACTAACAAATAAGCAAGCAAAGTTTTATAATATGCACTTACTAGTAAAGTAAATAACGGAACAATTCCAATAACAACAGATATTATCATCGGAGCCATAGATATAATTCTTCCCCCTAATATTTCTTGTACAGTTAAACTAGTTTTATCTACAAACACATAATCCAAAAATAAACCTGTAAAAGATACAAACATTAAACTTGCAAGCGGAAATAAATAAGCACACAAGACAACTCCCCAAACAGGTTTAAAGCCAATCCAAGCAATAGTTCCATTAATAATAACAAAAACACTACCTATAAGAACACTAGTTAACCATTTCGAAAAGAATATACCTTTAGTTTTAATAGGGAATGTTCTTAACATTTGTATATTACTTTGCTCCAAACTTAAACTAGAAATTGAAGGAACAGAAATACAACATAACATAGCTAAAAAAGATGGCATTCTGGCATTAAAAATCTTTACATATTCTCCAGTTCCCATTATTTTATCAGTATCTGCTACAAAAATTACAATTAATAATCCAATACTTAATAATACACATGATAATAATGAAGATTTTAAATACCCTTTATTACCAAATAAATAACACATTTCTTTTCTAACTAATCCACCTATTTTATTTAATCTAAACTTAGATTCATATTCAAATTTTCCTTTTTTATCAACACCCTTAAGTTTAGAACAAATACTCATATAACTATTAGATAAAATCATATTAAACATAACTAATACAATAGTAGGTATAGCAAGTAATAATACAAATAACAAAATGTTCTCCTTACTTAAAGCATTATTAAACAATATAACTAGAGGATATACATATTTTAATCGCCTATATATCTCATCTAAAATCATATTAGTAGGTATCCTACCTATACCTTCAAATAATATTATTATTAATAATACAATTAAAATAATAAATAATACTTTGGCAAGATTATATAATCTTTTATCTAACTTTAATGTACATGTTGAATCTATATAACATACTATAGTTGATAAAACAATCGGTATAAATGGTATAACAATAGTAAATAATATATACATTAATACAAACATATCTGATAAGCCATCAAAATAACTACCATAAGCTAAAATACCAGATAACATTATAATTATTGAATATAATAAATTCTTCAAATATATTTGAAATAATTTACTAAATAATACTTGATTAACAGTTAAAGGCATAGATAATAACAAATCACTATCTTCTCCTCTTAACACTTGTGATGTTATCGAAAATAAAGAAGAAATAATACACAAAAATGAACTTAATAAAAATGAAAGATTTAAAATCATTATTTGATTATTAGTATTTATCATTTTTAATACTAAATAATATATGTAACCGAGTATTATTGCTATGATACCAGTTAAAACTAATTTAGATTCACTTTCACTTTTAACCTTATTCTCACGAGCAACAATTATCTTATTAATATTAAACATCTTTAAAAGATGTAAAAATATTACTTTAATTAACCTATTCATCTACTACTAACTCCATAAATACATCTTCTAATGATTTATCTTTAACAATTCTTTCCATATCTCCATCAATGAATATCTTTCCATCTTTTATAATTGCAATTCTATTACATAATTTTTCAGCAACATCTAGTACATGTGTAGAGAAGAATATTATCTTACCTTCCTTAGCTTTTTCTCTTAACAATTCTTTCAAAACAAAAGCTGCTTTAGGATCTAAACCAACAAAAGGCTCATCTAATATGTATAACTTAGGATCATGCATAAACGCTGATATTAAAACCAACTTCTGCTTCATACCATGTGAATAACTATTAATTAAATCACCTAAATTATCATATAATTCAAACTTATTAGCATAATACTTTATATTCTTTTCTCTTTCTTTTTCTGTTAATTCAAACATATCTGCTATAAAATTCAAATATTGAAAACCAGTTAAATAATCATAAAGAATAGGATTATCAGGTACATAAGCAATATTACTCTTATATTCAACAGGATCTTTAATAATACTAACTCCATCAAGAATAATATCACCTTCAGTAATATGATTTATCCCAACCATAGACTTTATAGTAGTAGTTTTACCAGCACCATTTCTTCCTACAAAGGCATATATATCTCCTTCTCTAATCCCTAAGTTAACACCTTCTACTACTTTTTTACCTTTAAAATACTCCATACCATAATTCTTAATTTGTAACATTAAAAATCACCTCTATCTAATACTTTCTGTATTTCTTGTAATTTCTCTCTAATAAAATTACCATTCATCTCTTGTTGAGTAGAAAAACCTATCGCCAAAGCATTATAAAGTAACTTTAATCTCCTAAATTTACCATCTTCTCCTATAAAAGATATTGTTACATGAGTTGTTAAAAGAAACTTTTTAACATTTAAATATCTAATATTATCAAAAGGAATTACTACCACTTCTTTAGGTTTTTGATTTATTAATCTTAATCTTAAATAAACCAATCCATCCTCTGTTAAACCCAATCCCATTCTTCTAGTAGCAATAATAACAAATAATCCAACATAACAAAATACAGCTAGTAAAAATCCTAACCACATTGCTACCCTAGCAAAACCAAATAAAAAAAATACAGATAAGAAAAAAGTAATAATAACATAAGAAACAACTGGTCCTTTAGTATTACCATATACTGCTCTAAGAACCTTCTTATCACAATTCTTTTTAAATATATAAAGAAATGATTCATATCCAAATATCATACTATCACCACATATATTATAACATTAAAAAATAGTATTATCCTAATACTATTTTTATTTATAGTCATCTAGTATTCTAGAAAGACTTAAGTTATCATCATCTTCCAATACTTCAAATACTTTTTTACCATTATGTAATATATCTAAAGGCATTACAATCTCATCACCAGAAATAATTAATAACTTATCTTCATCTACACCAAAACAAAGATAAAAATTACTTAAAGTTACCTTCTCAAGTAATGTCTCTTCTCTACCAGTATATTTTACTTTATAAAACTTTTTATATCTCTTATCACGTATAGCCATAATTACAGCACATACATGTCTACAAAAATTATCTGTGTTACAACCACATTTAAATTTATAAGTATTATCACCCATATCAGTAATAACTACTAAAAAAGGTCTTCTTTCATCAACAATAGCATAATACTTATTGTCAATTTTTTCTAAGAAACTAACAGCTCCACTTTCAACATATTTTCTACCTATATTAATTGAACTACTTTTAAATAATTCTTCTAAGTTACCATTAAATAAATCAAACTTAATAGGTTTTCTAAAATTATAATTACTTTCTATCCCATCATATTTAGCAAACATTTCATTCAAAAATACTTCCATACTTCTAGGTAAATAAGAAAATATAATTGCTAATGGATCTACTAAGAATTTCCATTTTAAAGGTAAAAACCTATCAAAGACAAACTCTTGTACATTCTCTTTAAAATAAGATAATATCTCTACTCTGTCTCCAATTATCCTATCATCAAAATCATAATCACTAGTATAATCTTTTTTAGTCATTAAATTTACTAATCTTACAGATAATACCTTAGTAACCATTTGAACATTTACATATTTTTCAATATTTTTTTCATCAAAGAAATTTAAATCAAACCAAACAATTTTATAACAAGATAATTTAGGTACATAATCAAATCTGATATAAATATTATTTCCATTATAACCATCTAAATAGATAGACATACATAATTGATGTCCTTTTTTATAAAGAAATTTCTCTATTTTATCAAATACACTTTTCTTTTTTAACATATAATCATCTACTTTTTTTCTTATTTATTTTTTCTTTCAATTTTTTTACTTCCTTATTCTTTTTATTCTTTTCTATTTCTAATTCGGATTTAGTCTTTTTAGCTTTTGTTTTTAATTTATCAGATATATCTTTTAACATTTTCTCAGTTGCTTCATAATTAAATGATCTGTTAATTCTTTCATATAATCCACCTTTTTTAACAAGGATCTTTCTTACTTTCTCCGTTATTTCTTCTGTACTATCCTTCTTAATAGACATAGCTGTATCAGATATTTTATTAATTATTTCATATGAAACAACAATATCCATAAGGAAGAATAAGTATAGAATAACAAATGTAACAATTATCAATTTATCAGACATTCTACTTATTAAACCCAATACAAAAGGATTTATAAAATGAATTAATAATATACCTAGTACACCAAAAGCCATTAAATTAGTTAAACATATTCTTCCTTCTATATTAAATTTTCTATTACTATAATCCCACCATCTAAGTTTAAATAATTTTTCCATAATATAACTTGTAAAATATTCTAATATAGAACACACTACTACAGATAATACAAATAATGTAATAATATCATTTGCATACTTCTGCAATAAGAATAATATTAATAAACTACCAAATCCATATATAGGACATAATGGTCCTATTAAAAAACCTCTATTAACAAATTTCTTTGTTTCTATTAATCCTTTCACAGATTCAATAAGCCATCCTAGAAAACTATAGAAGAAAAATAATAAACCATAAATACATAATGATAAATACATATTATCAGCCCCACTTTACTAATAAATACATCCATCCTACCATACATAGTATATTCCATATATAAAACATAATTTTTCTCGTTTTATGTCTATTTATACACATTCCTAGAATACCACCAACTGCACCACCTAACAAAGCCATTAAAAATAATATTTTCTCTGGTATTCTATAACTATGTTTCTTTGCCATAAACTTATCAATAAAATACATTATAAAAGTAATAGCATTAATGATAATTAAATAAATTATTAAATACTTCATAATTATCACCTCTGTTTATTATACCAAAAAAAAGAGCCTACGCTCTTCTTTTCTTACTTTTTTTAGTTTTAAAAACTTTATTCTTATACAATAAGAATGTAATAATTATACTAGATACAGCTATAAATCCACCAATAATAGATATTTTTATAGCATTTCCTATTATATGTCTATTACTCTTTTTATTAACACTAACAGTTTCTGTCTTATAATTACCAATTACACCATATTGACTTAAGTGAGTTGTTTCAAAAACAATATAATCTCCTTCTATTGTTCCATCAATATATTCCTCTATCTCACCATCATCATTTACATAAATAATTCTATAATCTTCATACATATCTTTAGATTCATCTAATTTAATCTTAATTATATAATTACCATCTTTCATAGAAACTTCTTTACTACCATTAAAAACAGTTACATCATATAAACTTATTAAATCCTCATCTATAGAATTATTTATCTTGTCAGCAATTTCTTCATTCTTTAAATCCTTTTCATTCAACTTATACTTTTTATCTACTTTCTCATCAGATATTAATATTACATTTTCACTTTCTAATTTGGTTTCGTTTACTACTTTTTTAGTTTCTTCTTTTACATATTTAACAATTCCAAATCCATCTTCTGTTTTAGTAGATAAATTAGTTTCAATATGATTCTTTAACCATAGTTCTGTAACAGGTACAGACACCATCTTAGTATAGTCAATAGCTTGATTTAAAGAATAATCTGCTACGTTATATTCTTCAGGTAAATTATTTATTTCCTTAAGACTATCATAATTCTCTTCAAATTCTTTTACTATTCCCTCATATATTTTCTTATCTTTATCTAGAACTGGTTTATCATTATAAATGTATTGATAAACTGATTCACCGTTGATTACCTTTTTTACAAAAGAATTTTCCTTAAATTTAAGAGAACCTGTACCACTAATCTTAAGTTTTGTATCACTCAAATGAAGTAAAAATATATTAGAATCTCCTTTTATATTAAGATTAATATTTTCATCATAATTACTAAAATAATAACCTTCGAAATTATTTAAATATATATCTTCTCCTTCACCAGAATAATATATTGAATCTGTACTAGATTCATACTCTTTACCCTTACAAATATAGCTTTCTTCATCTAAACTAGAATATAGCTTATAAGAAGCTAATACTTTGCAATCATCAATTACTAGTGCTTTAGTATTAATAATACCAACACTTAATAGCAATACAATGAATGCTAAATATCTCTTTTTCATAAAATATTTCACTACTTTCTTAAAAAGGGAATGACTTGATTATAACATTATTATGGTAAAAAAAAAGAAAAATTATTCTGATATAACTTTTCTATATACCTAATTTGAGTTCATATAAGCTACTTTTAGAACTTCTTCATCTTCTAATAATTCCGTATTTAAATGCTGTATTTTACTCTTCATTTTAGCTATTTCAAGCAACATTTTATCATCTTCTGGTATTACTTCATAAACTCTAGCTTTAAAAGCAGTTAACTCCCTCTCAAAGTCATCCAATTCTTCTTTTATAATCTTACCTAAAACATACTTATTAACTAATTCATATCTTTTTACTTCTAAACTATCCATAGTATCTCTAAGTAGTTGTATATCTATTGAACTAGGTTTAAATATATCTTGTTTTAACAAATCATTAATTAATTCTACTTTGCTATTAAAAATAGTTATAGCACGAAGTGCTAACTCTTTCTTTTCAAAATCCAAAGAATCTAATTTATCTGCATAATCCATCATTTGATTAAGCAATATATTTAATTCTTCATTAATATTCTTATTACCTCTAATTAGTTTCTCATACAAAGAATCTAATTTCGAAACTGTTTCTAAAATATCATAAAACAATTCCATAACTCACCACTAAATAAACAATAAGACTAAAATAACTATACCAATAGCAGCAAAAACTAATTCAAAAGCATAATTTTTAATTAACTTTTCTTTATCCCAATCAAACCATACATCTTCAAAATCAATAGGGTTAATATGAAGATCTATAGTAGATCCCATCTCTGGTATTTTCTTTTCAAATACAAAAGGACTAACTACTGAATACACATTATCTTCTATAGTATATTTATAAATAACATTATAGAATTCCTTCTTAGTATTAGGATTCTTCTTTAAATCAACAACTTCTCCAATAACACTCTTAGAATACTTTTTTAAATTATGTACTCTTGTAATGAACGTTACTAATGCAGATAATAACAAGAAGCATACAAAACTACCTATAATCATAAAAGTAACAGCATCATCTCTGTTTAATAATCTAGTCATATATAAAGCCATAGTAATTGTTAACATTAATGATATAGAAGTTAAATAATTACCATATGTTTCATTTTTAATTATAGAAATAATTCCAAATAATAACCCTACACATCCTATTACAGTTAAACTAATTTTCATATTATCTTTAAATATTACAAATAATATTACCCCAGCTATTACTATAATAAAAGATAGAATATCTAATATATTTTCTTTTTTCATATTATCACCTACTATAATTATATCATTATTTCTTTATTTCTGGAACTGGGTCATATCCCATCTTCCCAAATGGATGACATCTTATTATTCTCTTAATTCCCATCCATATACCTTTATATCCATGTTTTTGAATAGCTTCCTTCATATATTGTGAACAACTAGGAGTAAATCTACACATAGAATGAGTGTGTAATGGTGTAACTTGATACAAATCAATTAATTTAATAAATACCTTTTTCATATCATCACCTACTGACTTATCATCCACTCAAAAGTTTCCTTTTTATATACTGCATTATTAACTGATCCATGATCATATCCAGACATTGAATAAAAAGTACATTTACCACCAGCACTATTAATTGCATTACAATTACTTAATGTATTACTATAATTCCATTTATCACTCTCAGAAGGAGTTGTATATGCTCTTGTAGGTAAATTTTTAAAATTACTGGCATTTATATTACCTGTACCAACAACAGGTACAAAAGCTGAAAACATAGAAGAATACTTATTAGCAATAAACCATGCTCCCATACCACCTCTACTAGAACCAGTTAATATAATTTTACTATTATCACATTTGTAATCAGATGCAATCTTTTTGATTAATTCAACAACTGCTTCTGGTTTACTACCATCTGTCCAAGATGGAATATCAGTATATGGTTGAATATAAATAAAAGGATATTCCTCACCATATGCACTTTTTACATAATACCATATACCTCCATTTTTTAATTCATCATATTTACCAACATGTCCATCTCCATGTAAGTATATTATAAGAGGCATACCTTTTGTAGCATTATTAGGTACATATAAATGATACTTTAGATCTAATCCAGAAGATGATTTAAAAGTTAAATCATAAACACCCGGTTCAGCTTTAAATGAAAAAGCTTCTTTAATCTTTTCTAATTGTTCAAATAACTCTGTTCTAATAGTTACATTTTCTACTAAAGCTATTCTATTTTTCAAATATTCATAACCTTCATCAGAATATACTTGAACTAATATATCCAAAGATTTATTTATATCAATTATTAATTTAATTTTATCTAACTCTTTTAAATAATTATTTCTGATAGAATCATCTTCTATCTTCATAATAGCAGCTTTAACTTCGTCATACTTTTCTAAGTCATATGATTTAAGTATTTCATCTAATAATTTTTTAGCTTCTTTTTGATAAGCTGCTTGTATACCTTCTTCTGTAGAATTATCTAAGCAAGCCTTTACATTATTAACATCATTACTAGCTAAACCTAAAATAGCCTCAATTATAGTAGGAGCTAAAAAAACAAGTAAACCAGCAATTACTTTTTTTATACCATTTTTAAAAACCTCTTTAAAAGAATCCTCTGTTCCTTCATTTAAAGCTTTAAAAAATGTAATAGTCACACTAATAACAATCAAAACAGGTACAATAACTCTTATTACTTCTAAACTTACTCTAATAATTCTAAACACTTTTAAAATATTTCCATTATCACATATATCAAGTAAAAGCATATTGCACCTCCTTTTCATTATCAAATAAATTATAACATAAAAAAACCAACGTAAGTTGGTTATTTATAAATGGTCGAGAAGACAGGATTCGAACCTGCGACCCCTAGTTCCCAAAACTAGTGCACTACCAAGCTGTGCTACTTCTCGATTAATATGGTGCGCCCAAAGGGAGTCGAACCCCTAACCTTTTGATCCGTAGTCAAATGCTCTATCCAATTGAGCTATGAGCGCATAGGCACTGCGCTTTCATAAACGCAAATTCATTATATCTTTATTTAAATGAAATTGCAAGTTTTTTTGCCTAATTTACTAAAAAAACAAGGAAAACCTTGTTTTACATTCAGAATGGTGTCCCGCTGGGGATTCGAACCCCAGACCCTTTGATTAAAAGTCAAATGCTCTACCGACTGAGCTAGCGGAACAAAAGAATGGCTGCCTTGGATGGACTCGAACCATCGGAATGTCAGAGTCAAAGTCTGATGCCTTACCACTTGGCTACAAGGCAATACAGAAATGGTGGGAGGACATGGATTTGAACCATGGAACCCGAAGGAACAGATTTACAGTCTGCCGCGTTTGACCACTTCGCTATCCTCCCAAAAAAATGGTGCCGACTGAGGGAGTCGAACCCCCAACCTACTGATTACAAGTCAGTTGCGCTGCCAGTTACGCTAAGTCGGCACAAAAAATGGTGGGCGATATAGGACTCGAACCTATGACCCCCTGCTTGTAAGGCAGGTGCTCTAACCAACTGAGCTAATCGCCCAAATTTCCCTTTGGACATGTTTAATTTTACCAACAATACCAGATATTGTCAACATTAAATTAAATTTTTTTAATTATTTTATTTAATAAAAGACTTAATTTTAAGCAAATATTACTAAATCATTGAAAAATAATCCATTTATAGCATAAATAATTATTACCAAAATAATCACAATATAATTATTTACGAGATGTTCAAGCACAAAAAAACTAACATTTCTGTTAGTAATTTATAAATGGTGGCTCCAACGGGAATTGAACCAGTGACACAAGGATTTTCAGTCCTCTGCTCTACCGACTGAGCTATGGAGCCAAAAAATGGCGGTCCGTACGGGATTCGAACCCGTGATCTTCTGCGTGACAGGCAGACGTCATAGGCCTCTAGACTAACGGACCACTAATGGTTGCGGGAGATGGATTTGAACCAACGACCTCCGGGTTATGAGCCCGGCGAGCTACCAGACTGCTCCATCCCGCGATATATAAAAATTTAATGGCGGAGGAAAAGGGATTCGAACCCCTGCGCCGCTTGCACGACCTTCCGGTTTTCAAGACCGGTCCCTTCAACCAGACTTGGGTATTCCTCCAACCTCGCTATTCCTCAGCGACAAATTGATTATAGCATAAAGAAAAAATATATGTCAACAAAAAAAGCTATTTTTTAGCAAATTGCACCTATATATAGGTATTTACCCACTTTTTTATAAAAAAACTATTGCAAAACATAAAAAAATGCGTTATACTCTAGAAGTCTTATGCAAAAGACGTTGGTGTTGCCCAAGTGGCGGAATAGGTAGACGCACAGGACTTAAAATCCTGCGAGATTTAACCCTCGTGCCGGTTCAAGTCCGGCCTTGGGCACCATTTGAATTTAACTACTCATTGAGTAGTTTTTTCATGCAAAAAAATAGAAGATTATTTATCTTCTACTCTTTCTTTATACTCGGATATCCATTCTGGAAGCATTTCTCTAAGTGGCGTAAAACCATTTTTATCTTCCAATTCTTTTTTATCTTCCACCCTATAGTCTAAATTTTTAATAGATAATTTTACTTTCTTATCATCTTCTAATACATCTATGACTTTAGATAAAATTTCTTCATCTAGCTGTACATAATCAAATACATTTTTTACAAACTTATCTGATATCTCAGAAATATGGATTAATCCAGTATAACCGTCATCTAGTGAAACAAATATACCATAGTTTTCAATACCGGTAACTTTTGATTTAACTAGATCACCTATTTTATACTTTCCCATCCTTCCACCTCGAAAGTATTATACCACAACAACTTATTTACACAAAACAAATTATAAGATATAATTACAAGTGGTGAGAAAATATGTCAAGTAAAGAAACAGACACTGTAACTAAAATTAAAGAAATACTAGATACTCTAAGACCATATTTAAACATGGATGGTGGAGATGTAGAATTTGTTAAATATGAAGATAAAATCGTCTATGTTAAATTAACTGGAGCATGTCAAGCATGTTTATTTACTGATGATACTCTTCAAAACGGTTTATATGAATCATTAAAACTTGATATCCCAGAAATTGAAGGCGTTGTAAACGTAGCTATATAGCTACTTTTTTTATGTAATTAAATAAGTGTATATCTAATAGTTTTTCTATCTCTAATAAATACTTCTCATATTCTAAAATGTCATCTTCTACATAATCTATCTTTTTATTTATATAATTATAAAGACTATCAAAATAAGAAAATGGGAAACACAATCTTACTAAAAAATAATTATAGTTTAAATTATTAATTACTTTGTTAATTAAAGAATAATCTTTTGTTATTCTTATATAACTAGCTATATCTCTTTCCCTATAATCAAACACAATATTTAAAGGATTATAAAAAGAGAGAGAAGATAAAGTATTAAAAGTACTATGTGCTAAATAAATAGTATTATCTTTTCTATTTAACATTTTCAATAACAATTCAGCAATCCCTTGATAATAATCATAATTCTCAATTACTTTGTAATTATCAATTTTTATTATTTTGTCTTCTATAAAATCTAGTTTATTTTCCCAAAAAGAAATCATATTAAATGGTTCTTCATTATGAACAACAATATTATATTTATTAACATCATCTAATGTAATATCATTAATAAAAGTATTAATTTTAAAAAGAATATATCCTTCTTCTATCACTTTACCATTCTCATTAAAAACAAAAGAATGAAATGGTATTATATTTCTATATTTATTAGATACATGAAATAATCTCATAACATATTCTTCTTCTAAATCAGTATATATAAAATAATAGTAATAATCATTTATAAAGAAAACTATTCCATCTTCTAATTCTTCGTAATAATCTATATCTATTCCATATAAATCTTTTAATTTATCTATCATATTTAATTATATAAAAAAACTTCAGTTTTATAACTGAAGTTTTAAATATTTATATTACTATCGTTACTTACTGATACCATCATAGGTTGTTGCATTCCTACAGGTGCCATCATTCCTCCTGGTGGCATCATTGGTTGTTGCATACCCATAGGATTTGTCATATCAGTACCCATCATTGGTGTTGGAGGAGTAACTGGAGGAACTGGATTAACAGGATTATTATCCATAGGATTTGTCATACCTGTTAAAGAGTTTTCTCTTTGATTCAATTCTTCTTCTCTCTTTTTCAACTCTTCTTCTTTAGCATATAATTCTCTATATACTTTTTCTTGAATTGTTTGAACTAAGTTTTTAACACCTTCCATAAACATTTGTTGAGAAGCAGAAACTACTTCATCTAAAGTTGCATCAGGTGCAAAACTACCAACTGGAGTCTCAGTACTTGGTACAACATCAGCTTCTGATGGTTGTACAATTTGTCCTTGAGGTATTTGTGAATCTCCTAATACAGGATTTACATTATTTTCATCATTAGCAATTACTAATGGAGTAATTACAGAATCACCATTAACTATTCCAGTATTATTAATTGGTTGCACTGGTTGATTTGGTTGAATTGGATCAACAACAACTGGTGTTGGTTCAACAGGAGGTTGATTATCAACAACAATTGGTGGAACTACTTCACCTTGTGTAGGCATAATATTATTAACTATTGGCATAGCCGCAGTTTGATCTAATCCTACATTTTCAGTAACTGGTTGGTTAACTGGAACTTCAGGAGTCATTCCTGGAACTGGAGTAACTACTTCAGGTTGTGCAGGTGCTGGTTGAGCAACTGGTACAACCGGTTGAACTTCAGGAGTAACAGGATTAACTTGCATTACTGGATTAACACCAGGTGATAACACTTGATCAGCTGTTACAACAGGAGTAACACTACTTGGAACTTGTTCAGCTCCAACATTTACAACTCCAGGATTAACAACAGGTTGAGAAACAGTATCAACAGTTTGAACATTAGCAGGTGCAGCAGGTGCTCCTGCAGCAGGATTATTAGCAACACCAATATCTTGAATTGGTTGAATTGGTTCTTGTTGTTGTGCTTGTTGATTAACTAAATTCTTTTCTCCATTGTTATAACTATTTATCATTTGATTAGCAGCTGTACTACTTACTGAAATATCTCTTGAGTACTGACCGCTAGCATTAACATTTTCTACAACTGGTAGATATTGAAAAGTTCCAACATTACCTGAGATAATTGCACGCATTATTGTTTTAATTGCAGACCATTCCTCATCTGTAGCAACACGTTGAAGATTGCCATCTACCAATTCACTTACATGCAAAACAGTGAGTCCATGAGGATCCACAGCGTTTTCTGTAGTAATAACATATTTTTTCTCAGTATCAGGAATCATAAAGATAGAAACAATATTACTATTAAGTGTTTCACCAGATTCCTTCAAAATAGATATCTTTTCTGGCATATCTACAGTCCCTCTCTATTCTTATCTAAATATAATTATAGCAAATAAAATATACCATTTCAATAACTTATTTGTTAACTTTTTTTAATACAAACCAACGACATCCATAAGCACACTTAGTTTCTATGTAATTATCTAATGTCGCAATGTCATTTATCTTTTTACATCTTTTATCATCAGAATCATAAAATCCTTTTAATCTAACCTTACCATATGCCCAATCTCCAACAATATATGTAAAGTCATCAAAATAATCCGTAATCTTTTCTGCTAAGATTTCTTTATCAATAGCATCATTAACATCTTTTTGGACTTCATATTCTATTTCATTTACCTTTATTTTTTTCATACAAAACCACCTAAATCAAATTTTTCTTTTTAAAATATTCATCTATTTCATAAGGATTATATGCTTCTAAAACAGCTATACTCTTTCTATAGAAATCACTATTATTAGCTGTAAATAATAAATTATAGAACTGTAATATCAGATTTTTATCCATTGGTTCTTGTTCATTTCTCTTTACTAACATATCAATAAGATCTTTTTGAACAACATTAAAATATTTATTTTTCTTCTTAATAGCTTTATCTTTTTGCCTAATTAACGCTTTATTAGCTTTTAAAAGACGACTAGTAAAGTCATTAACTCCATCCATAAAATAACCATATTTAGTTAATAAATTATTAAATCCTTGAACATCTTTCGCATCAAAAAGATTTACTATCTCTTCTCCATATATAATAATCAACATTCTTACAACAGATACCAAAAATCCATTATAAATAACTGCATCATGATTATCTTTATATAAAAGAAAAGCTTCATTTAATGCTGAATTTACAAATTCATCAGTCATATAACCACCTACTATATAATAGTACCACAAATAATTAATTTTAACTAGATACTATTGAACTAGATTTCTCTATTATACCACCATAATAATCTGGTATATCACCTGTAATAAGTTTTGAAGCAATTATTACTTCAAAATTATTTTCAAAAGAATCTTTACTACCAATCGTAATAATGTCATTTATAATCCTAATATTTAAATATAATTCTACTAATACATTATTTATACCATATTCTTTAACTTTCGTTTTAAAACTCATATCTACTTTTTTAAACATTCTTATTTTAACAGGTATTTTCATTCCAAAATTATTTAATAAAGTATTATTAGTTACTAATAAACTTGGTACAAAAAACACATTATCTTTTCCTTCAATAAAACTATCTGATAGTTTAATATTATTAACATCTTCATATAATCTATCCATACTATCATTTAAAAATACATATCCTTCATTAAAATGATAATCTATTGATACAATTTCTCCTTTATCATTTTTATTTATATATATCAAATCATTTATTTTTGGATTAGTAATAGCTTTAATATCAAATGTATTAAATATATATGAATATATTTCCTGATTAACCTTTTCTTCTACTATCTCTTTTATACTATTATTTAATTTGTCTCCCAATATCAACAATATTAATACTACATTAATAAAAATCAATAATAAATTATGATTATTTCTTTTACCTTTTAATTTCATATTAAATTATATGAATAAAAAAGAACTATTATTTAAATAGTCCTAAATCTAAATAGTTATTTGCTAAGAATACTATTCCTACAATAAATGCAACAACCAATAAGAAGATTAATATTCTAATAACAATCTTTCCAAAACTCATATCATCTTTTAAATCTTTAAAGTCATCAAAATCACTTTGACTAAATTTAGTTGAACTTGTAAAGAAAGAGTCATCTTTATCAACTATATTATTATTCTTAGTTTCTTCTAGTTCTTTCTTTTCTTCATCCTTTTTAGATGGTATTTCTTGTGTATCTTCATCTATTTCTTCAATTTCTTCTATATCTTCTTCTGGTTCTTTATTTATTTCCTCTTGAATCTCCTTATTACCTAATAATTCGTCTAAGCTAATTGAAGTTTCACTTTCATCAGGATAATCTTCATCAAGATCTACAGCAGCCATTACTCTAGTATTTTCATCATCGCCTCTTAAATCACTTAATAAATCAAGAGGATCCATTTCTCCATCTATTTCAACGTTTTCTTCTTCTTTAATTAATTCCTTAGCAGTAATTGTATCTATCAAATCAAGTAGTTTCTTCTCTTCATCTTCTCTATTAGAAGCTACTACATCAGAATAATCTTTTTTATCTTCTGTCTCTTTATTATCAATATTTAAATTATTTAAAATATCATATTGAGTATTACGTAATTTCTTTAAACGATCCTCTTCATAATCTACTTCTTTATCTTCTTTGGCTTTTGCCAAGATAGAATTAATATCATACTCTCTAGTTTCATCCAAATTTATTTTAGGTAAAGGAGTATCTTCTTTATTACCTAATCCTTTATCTTTTCTATCTTCATGATATTTTTCACTTAATTTTTCTTGTATTTCATTTAAGTCAATATTTTCTGTATTATCACCTAAAATAGAAACATTACTATTAAGATCAAAATCATCAATATCTAGATTACTTACCTCTTTATATAATTCTTGATTCTTTTGTAATCTTGAAGATACAATTTTGAATTCTCCAGTATTAGAATCTACTTCTTGTTCACTAGGATCAAAATACTTATCCATTCTAGAATGTCTTTCTTCCATAAACGACACTTCCTTACTATATTATGATAACATATCCTTTACTTTTTTAAAATATTTTATTTGCTTTTTTACATAACTGTTGTTATCATAAAGGAGGAGGAAATAATATGGTAAAAGTTGACGAAAGTAAATGCATCGGATGTGGTGCATGCGTATCAATAGCTCCTGAAAATTTCGATTTTAATGAATCAGGATTATCTGTTGTTAAAAAAGATGAAGTTAATGAATCAGTTAATGAAGCTAAAGACGCATGTCCAGTAGGAGCAATTGAAGTAAACGAAGGTACTGAGACTCCTGCAGAATAGTATGCATAATAAAAGTAAGAATTAAATTCTTACTTTTTTAATGCCTTTAATTTATTTATTTCATCTTGAGTTAAATATCTATATTCACCTGATTGAAGATTCTTAACATCTAAAAAACCTTCTCTTTCACGATGTAATTTATTAACTGGATGTCCTATCTTTTCAAATATTTTTTTAACAATATGATTTCTACCTTCTACTATAGTAATTTCAACTTTAGTTCTATTCTTTTCATTATCTTTTTTCTTAATTTTTACTCTTTTAGGAACTACTTTTACTCCATCTATAACTACACCATCAATTAACTGATATATCTCATCTGTAGTAATAACACCTTCTACTATAGCTAGATATGTTTTCTCTATTTCATTAGATGGATGTGTAAGTATATTAGTTAAATCACCATCATTAGTAAGTAATAATACTCCTGTAGTATCATAGTCTAATCTACCAACTGGATATATTCTCTCAGTAGTATCAATTAAATCAGTAACAACTTTACGACCTTTTTCATCATTTACACTACATATATAACCTCTTGGTTTATTTAATAAATAATATTCTTTTCTTATTTGTCTATCTAAAGTAACACCATCTACTACAATAATATCTTTATTATCTACTTTAGTTCCTAATTCAGTCACTAAATCTCCATTAACATATACTTTCCCTTTTGCAATTAACTCTTCTGCTTTTCTTCTAGAACAAAAGCCTAAATTAGCAATTACCTTTTGTAAACGTTCCATATAAATCACCTGTCCATAATTATACTTTAAAAATGAAAAAAAGAGAAATATTTCTCTATTTTATTAAATATTTAAAACATACAAAGATAAATATACCGGCTAGTATAACTCCCAAAACAATACTAAATGCTTTTCTAACCTTAAAAATTTTATTATTTTCTATTATTTGTTCCTCAGCTGAAAACTTATTTATATCTTTTCTACCATAAGTTAAAGTTGCTATTAATATTAGTACCACTCCTATTACAGCAATTCTTTTCATGTTATTAGTTAAACCTTTAAATACCGTTGGATCATATTTATTAATAATTAATAATGATAATACTAATATAATAGAAAGTATTAAATTTACTAAGAATCCTCTATTCTTACTATCAAATGCATATCCACATCTAATACATCTTTCCACTTCTCCGTCATTTATCTTAGCACATCTTGGACATACTCTTGTAGTAGATAATTCTTTACTACATTTAACACACTTCTTAGCATCAGATGTATTTTCTGTACCACAATTCTTACATACAATAATTTTTTTAATTTCTTTTTTCTTTTTCATATCATCACTAATCCTATTGTGATTATATCAAAAAAATATCTTACTAACAATAAGAGCAGTCAAAATACCAACAAGATCTGCAAATAAACCAACTATTAAAGCATATCTTGTTTTTTTAACTCCTATACTTCCAAAATACAGAGCTAAAACATATATAGTAGTATCAGTTGATCCTTGAACTACACTACCTAAAAAACCTAAATAAGAATCAACTCCGTACTTATTATAGATACTATTAAGCATCATTAAACTAGCATTACCACTTATTGGTCTTAATATAATCATTGGTATAATATCATTATTAAGTAAATTTAAAATACCACAGTTAACTAAAATATTAACTGCCATAATTAGAGCTACTATATTAGGTATTATCTTTACTATTATCTTAAGGCCACTTACTGCTCCTTCTATGAAATCATCATATATATTGTTTTTCTTAATCATTCCATACGTTACAATAAATAATACGAGTAATGGAATTAAATAATTACTTACCATTTCTTCTCCTTATAAAATAATCTAATAATAAACCACCAATAGTACTACATATAGTTGCTATTAAACCAGGTATTATAATAGATGTAACATTAACGCTTTTATGCATTAATCTTAAAGATAAAACTGTCATTGGAATAATAGTTACCCCACTAGTATTTAAAACTAAAAAAGTTATCATTGCATCACTTGCTCTTGCTTTATCTTTATTATCTTTTTGAAACTCTTCCATAGCTTTTAAACCAGCTGGTGTAGCAACACTACCAAGTCCCATCATATTAGCTGCTACATTACTAGAAACATATTCTAAAGCTTTATCATTACTACATGATGGCATTATTCTAGACAAAAAAGGTTTCAATATAGCAGCTATTTTCTTGAGTAATCCACTCTTCTCAGCAATATTAAGTATTCCTGACCATAATACTATATTAGGACCTATTGTAAGTATTAAATTATAAGCTTCATTACCACTATTTAATATTACATTACTCATATCTACATTACTAAAAAAAGAAAAGATAATACCACAACTTATCAGAATAAACCATATAATATTAATCATATATTTAATAACTCCAATAATCTTTTTACAAAGCTTTTCTTAACATATTCTTCTTTATCATAATATAAATACCTAAAACCTATCTCTTCACCATTTAACAATACTTTAACTTTACCTACTATACTACCATTTAATGAATCATTACTACCATCATAATCTATTTTAATTTTTACATCATCTTTATCATTAACAACTATATTAAAATCATCTATTACTTTAGTATTATCTTTATATACTTTATTTTTATCTATTACTTTCTTAACTTCATAACTATTAAAATATTTTTCATATAATTTTTCATGATCTGAAAAATCATTACCATCATTAAATGTTACAACTATTAAATTCATACCATCTTTACTAGCTGTAGTAACAAGAGTTCTTTTAGCTTTTTTAGTATATCCTGTCTTACCACCAGTACAATATTCATAAGAATGTAATAACTTATTCTTATTAATCCATTTATATGTTTTTATATCCGATTTAACTATTATTTCTTTAGTACCAGTTATTCTTCTAAAATCATCATCTTTCATAGCATACCTCATAAGTAAAGCCATATCATAAACTGTAGACATATTTCCATTACCATTTTTGTCTTCTAAACCAGATGGATTTATAAATGTAGAATTTTTCATACCAATATAATTTTTTTCTTCATTCATTAAAAAGACAAAGTTATCTACACTACCTCCTACATGAGATGCTATAGCAAGTGCAGCATCATTACCACTTCTAAGCATTAAGCCATACAATAAATCATCTAATAATAGTTTTTCTCCCACATTAACATATATACCACTACCATAAGCTTCTAAAATATCATTATTAATTGTAACTACATCATCTAAATTACCATAATTAATTGCTGTTATTGCTGTTATTATCTTAGTAGTACTAGCTATTAAATACTGTTTATCTATATTACTACCTTCTAAAACTCTACCACTATCCTTATCCATTACTATATAAGCACTACTACTTATTGCAAATATTTTAAAAGGAATAAACATTATTAAAAACATAAGAATATTTTTCATTATTTCACCTAAAAAAATATATGAAAAAAAGAACTATATTAGTCCTTTTATTTTCTTTCTTCATATGCATAATATGATATATCTAAATCAACATTACCTTTTATTCCATCTACTCTACCATTGTCAGCATACTGCCACATACTATATTCACCCTCATATGTTGCTTTATCAATATATTGAGCAAGCCATATATCATAATCATTAAAATAGTTAAGGTTCCAATGATTATTTAATGTTGTTAAATTACTATATAACATTGCATAATAACCATGTCCTCTTATATAATCTAAAAACCTTAAAGCATTTTTATTAATTTTATAATCACTTAAATCTTTAGTTCTATTACTACCAAATGTTTCAAAATCATATACAATTGGATAAGTTACTTTATAATCCTTAATTAAGTTTAATACATAACTAGCTTCTTCTAATACTTCTATTTCTGAAATAGCTGTTGAATAAAAATATATACCTACTGGAATATCTAATCTATTAGCTTCACTTATATTGTATTCAAACTTACTATCTACATACATTGTCTCATTAGCTAAACTTCTTAAACCACATCTAATAATTACAAAATCAATATCACTATCTTTAACTTTCTCCCAATCGATATCTCCTTGCCAAGCAGATACATCAATTCCTTTAACTTCTTTTTTTACTTTAACAACATCTAATTTATTATACAAATCCTTATCATTATTTTTAATATCATCAATTAAATTTTGTATTTCATCAAAATCATTACTTTCTAATTCCATTCTTTCCGAATAAGAAACTCTTACTAAATTGATAATTACCGCTATTAATAAGCATGTAAAAACAATAACAGTCGTTCTGTTATGACGAGCAACAAACATAGTAAATTTTTCAAAACGACTATACTGCATAAATATACCTCTAGATGATTATAACAAAGAAAAAAGAATAATAAAATATTATTCTTCATAGTTATACATACCATGTATTTTTTCTAAATCACTATTATTTAATTGTTTTACTCTGTATCCATCATTATCTTTAACAACTGTTAAAGCCATATCATATTCATGTTTATCACTAATAGTTGACATCTTATCTAATTTATAATCCATGAACTCATCATTACTTTTAAACATCTTAGGATTATTCTTATAATACTCCATTGCTTCCTTTTGAGCTTTATATAAATCAAATACTTTTACTTTAACATTTACTATTGTCTCATCACCATTAGTTTCTTCACTAACAATATCATATTCTAAATTAGTATACTCTCTTCTTAGCACTTTCTTATATACTTCTTCCTGTTCTTCTGTTAAACCTTCTGCTTTAACATATGAATTAAGTTGATCAACAATAGCATCATCTAATTTAATATATTTAGAAAAGAATTCATCAACAGCACTTCTAGGAGTCATACTCTTACCACATCCAAATAAAAATAATACAATTAACAATAATAGATATTTAAAATACTTTTTCATCATATCACCTACTTTTATTATTTTCCTTTATTAACTTTTTATACATCATGTGTTAAAATATCTTTAAAGGAAGTGAAAATTATGAAAAAAACAATTTTAACTGGTTTAAGACCTACCGGTAATTTACATTTAGGTCATTACTTTGGAGCTGGTCAAAACTGGGTAAAATTACAAGATGATTATAATTTTTACCTAGAAATAGCAGATGTACAAGCTTTAACTGATAACTTTAACAATCCTGATAAAGTTAGAAAAAATGTTAAAGAAATAACAACTGATTTATTAGCAATTGGTATTGATCCTGAAAAAGTTAATTTCTTTATTCAATCTCAAATACCAGAAATAGCTGAATTAACAGTTTATTACTCTAATCTTGTAACAATAGCAAGATTACATAGAAATCCTACTGTTAAATCAGAAATAGCTCAAAAGAAAGAATTATTTGGTAATGAAGGAGAATCTATTACTTATGGTTTCTTAGGATATCCTGTTTCCCAAGCTGCTGATATAACAGCTTTTGATGGAGACTTAGTTCCTGTTGGTGAAGATCAATTACCTTTAATAGAACAATGTCGTGAAATAGTTAGAAAATTTAATTCTATTTATGGAGAAACTCTAAAAGAACCAGAAGCTTTTCTTTCAGAAAATAAAAGAATTAAAGGTTTAGATGGTAATGATAAAATGGGTAAATCATTAGGTAATGCTATCTACTTAGCAGATGATGATGAAACTATTACTAAAAAAATAATGGGTGCTGTAACAGATCCAAATAAAATAAAAAAAGATGATCCTGCTAATCCAGATGTATGTATGGTTTACTATTATCATAAACTAATAAATAATAAAGAAAATTTAGACAAAATATGTTCTGAATGTAAACAAGGCTCTAGAGGATGTGTTCAATGTAAAAAAGAACTAATTGCCAAGATGCAAGAATTCCTCCAACCTATTAGAGATAGAAGAAAAAAATATGAAGACAATCCTGAATTAGTAGATGAAATACTAAGAAAAGGTACTGAAGCTGCAAAAGAAAAAGCCAAAGAACAAATGGTAAAAGTAAAAAAAGCTATGAAGATAGATTATTAATCTATCTTCTTTTTATTAACCATAAACCTACTAAAAATAAATAAAACTCTATACTCTTAATTACATACCATATATAATCTAATAAACTATAACCATAATAAAATAAATTTAAATATATAATCATCATTGATATACCAATACTTACTAAAAAAATACCTATTATTCTTTTCATATTATATTCTATTTTTTAAATATAAAATAAGACCTAAAGACAAATAATTAACTAATAATTCACAATTATTCAAATAACCAAAAAAAGTACTAAAATAAGCCTAAAAAAGGCAAAAAAAAGAATCTATTCACTAGATTCTTCTTTATTATCTATCATTCCTATATCTACACTATTAATAGAATCAAATCTCTTAGTTATCTTCTCAGTCGTAATATTAATATCCTTAATATCCTTAGTTACAGTATCAATACTACGAGATAACTTATCCCATCTTTCTCTGTACTTCTCAAATTCCTTACTTAACTTATTTAATTCCACATGGATAATCTTAGCATACTTATCTCTTTCCATATTCTTTAATATTACTTGAATAATAGTTAAAGTACTCATTAAAGTAGTAGGACTAGTTATCCACACTCTCTTCTCATAAGAATATCTAAGTAATTCAGGATGATATGCATTTATTTCCGCAAATATAGCTTCTGCTGGTAAGAACATTATTGCTTCATCTGCAGTCTCCCCAGGAATAATATACTTACTACTAATAGCATCTATATGTTTCTTAACATCACTCTTAAATAACTTAGTAGCTACATTTCTTTCTTCACTAGATAGTTTCTTATCTGTCATTCTCTCATAATTTTCTAATGGAAATTTACTATCTATACAAATAGTTCCTAAAGGTTCTGGTGCATATAAAATACTATCTGCTATAAAACCATTACTCATTGTATGTTGTAATTCATAAATACCATTATTATTTTCACCAAATACACTAGATAAAATATTATTTAAATTAATTTCTCCAAATATACCCCTAGTCTTCTTATCAGTTAATACACTTTGTAATCCAACTATCTCCGTAGATAAACTATCTATCTTCTTTTGAGCTTCATCTATCTTAGTTAATCTTTCTAAAATATTATTAAATGTTTTATTAGTCTTTTCAAAATTCTGATCTATTCTTTCATTAACTTTGTTATTAATAACATCAAGCTTTTTTTCTAACTTATCATTTATTTTATCAAAGTCTTCTACTAAGAATTTATTAATATCAAACTTAAAATCTCCTAAATCTGAATTAATACTCTTCTCTAATTTACCCAATCTTTCAATTAAATCATTATCATCTTTTTTCTTTAAAAGATTAATAATACTAAGTATTATCAATATACCTAATAATGCTATTATTACATAATCCATATTAATACCTCTCATCTATATTATACTTATCTCCAACTATCTTACTTACTACATATCCACCAGCAATTAATAATAATACTTTTAATAATGCATATGGATTAGTAAAACTTTCTATTAAACTAGTACCAATAAAACTACAATAAATAATTACACATATTTTTCCAAATAATAAAGAATAAAAATATTTTTTTATTGGAATATGTGATAAACCAGCAGCTACATTTATAAAAAATGAAGGAGCAAATGGAATAGATATTATTAAAACTATCTGACTGAATTTTAATTTATCTATTTTCTCCATTAACTTTCTTTTCTTATCTTTTTTATATAAAAATTTACTAAAACCTTTTCGACATAAATAAAAAGTAATGAAACTACCTGTAACTGTACATATCCATGAAATTGAACCACCTAAAATAAAACCTAATGTATGAACATTAATAGTTACAAACACAATTAATGGTAAAAAAGCAAGAACACCTTCTACAATAATAAGTAATGAACTTATAATAGGAGCCCACATACCTAATCCTTCTAAAAATGTATCTAATAACTCATTAAAATTGTGAAAAAAATCAATCAATTCCATATAACATCACACTATTATTATAGATTATAGGTAATTAAAAAACAATTGTTCACCTTATTATAATGTAAATACTTTACTTTAAGACAACTGTAACATCATATCCTTTATAATCTAACAGATTATAAAGCTTTCTAGACTTAACTCCTCCATTACAATATAAATAATATTTGGTATTCTTATTTAAATATTCACTATAATTAACAACCAAATCATCATAATCATAATTTGTACAACCATCTACTATATTTTTATCATTACTCATATTAATAAATACTCCCATATTTTTCTTATATTGCTTTAAACCAATATACTTCATAACATCACCATAGTATATTATGCAAAGAAAAAGAGATGACTTAGTTATTAGTCATCTCCGAAGAAATCATCAAAGAATTCATCATCTGAAATAACACTGTTATTATTAATCTTAACCTTATCTGGATCAACATTAACATTAGTTTTTTCAGGTTCTGTTTTAATAGTAACTTCTACTTTAGGTTCTTCAACTTTTTGTGAATAAACATTATATTCATCCAATTTATTAGAAACATCTTTAAGTTCATCTTTACTAATTCTTGCTATATCATCAGTTGCTTCTTCTACTTCTTCTTTAACACTATCCATCAAATTAGGCATAGAATTATAAATATTATAATCATTGTTATCATTAGGTTTAACAACTGTACCACTAGTATAAGTCGGTTTAATAATAGATGCATCTTCTACTTTAGGTAAATCTTCAAAAACATCTTCATTTTCATCAATAGGACTACTAGTTGCAATAGCTATGTTAGCTTTTTCATTACCAATTGATACACTTGTATCTAAGTTTGTTGAAGGTTTATCTTCTTCCACACTTGAACTACCAAAGATATTATAATCATGCTCAATTGGTTTAATTGAATCCTCTTTAGGTTCATACTTAACAGTAACCTCAGGTTCAACATCTTTAATCTTTGGTTCTTCAACTGTTATCTTAATATCATTATCTAACTTAGGTAGATCAGCCTCAACTTCAATCTTCTTAGATCCTTCTTCATTCTTCTTTTTATCCATTTCCTGTTTTTGACGAGCTTCTTCAGCATCTAATTCAGCAATCTTCTTATCAATATCTTTCATCATTTGATCAAGATCTAGACCACCGCTCATTCCACCAAATAATCCACCATCACTTGAAGAAGAACTAAATGGAGATCCAGATGATTCCCCAAAACCTCCTCCAAATGGACTTCCTACTCCAAATGGACTTGGTCCTTGACCATCTTTATTCTCAGTTGATTCTAACATATTTTTACGCTTTTTCTCTTTAACAAATGTTTTTAAATCAAATGTTTGAACAGGTTCTTTTTCTCTTGTTGGGAACTCAGCTTCTATATGTGGATGTCCCCAATCCATCTTAAAGTTTGGAGTATATTTAGTCTTAAATGGAGCCATACGCCATCTAATAATAATAGCTTCAAACAATTTTAACTTCTGTAAATCTGTAACAGTAACAAGTGGTGTAGAAGCAGTCTTATCTTTTTCTCCAGATTCCTTTTCACCACACATTTTACTAATTTCTTCCAATGCGGCTAACTCTGTACTTATCAAATAAACTAAGTTACCACAGTTACCTTTAATAGTTTCTGCATCTTCATTACCATATACACTTTTTAACTGTGCAAAGTTCTGAATAATAAATGTAAATCTAATAGCACGAGAACGTGCAGCTGTAACCATTGTTGTAACATCTTTAAGTGGTGGCATATTAGCGAACTCATCTAATATAAAATTAGTTCTAAATGGTAATTTACCACCATTAGCTTGTGCAACATCAATTAACGTTTCATAACATTGTTTAATAAATATAGTTGCTAATCCATGATATGTAGTTTTCTCATCATGAATAACAATAAATACTGCAGTTTTTTCCTTACCAATATTACGCATATCAAAATCACTATATGCTAACATTTCAGATAAATTTTCACGTGATGCGAATAATCTTATCTTTTGTCTAAATACTGATAAAATACCACCTTTTGTTTCTGTAGGAGCATTAATAGTATTAGAAGCAAAAACATATGGAGAAGAACCTTCACCTTTCATAGTAAAGTATTCTTTAATATAGTTACTTGCTGCAAACTTATCTTCTCCAACAGTACTCATTAAATTGATTGTATTTAAATTTATTTCTCTTTCTTTGGCATCTTCAAATAACCCTAATGCTAATCCTGAGAAGTAGTCAGCTGCTGATTTTTCCCAGAATGGATCTCCACTCTTATTATTAGGATCATACAAGATATTTAATGCTACGTCATCTAGTAACTCAGTAGCTTTATCTTGATTACCATGTTTATAATATTGATAAGGTAAAGTAAGAGGATTCCAAGCATTACCATTTTGAGGATCACGGAAGTTTAATACAACAACATTATATCCTCTTTCTCTCATATAATTACTTGCCGCTCTATATAACTCACCCTTAGGGTCAGTAATAATCATACTCTCGCCTTTTTTAATTAATAACTCTACCATTGGTTCAACAATAGTTTGTGATTTACCAGAACCAGTAGAACCTATTACTAAGTTATGATATTCACCATTATCAACCCATAAACGTTTACCATCATTAACTAAAGGTATACCAGCATATTGAGAATCAGTCGCTAAAGGATCTACTTCTTCAACACCTTTATCACTTTTCATTTCTTTTTCCTTAGACCATCTAGAATAACCTTTACCATCTTTTTCAGATATTTCAAATCCAACACCTTTTTTACGTTCAAAGATATATGATGATACACCTGAGAAAATAATAATCAAAAATATAATAAATAAAATAATAGTTGTTCCTAATAGTTTTGTTAAGCCAGGAATAGGATTCAATCCAGAAAAGGAACCAGTAGTACTTAAAGCATTAATATTACCAGTAATTATTGCACACAAATACAAAAGCATACCAGCAAATATGCCAAACATTAATAAGTCTTTTCCTGAGATACGAAATTTCATTAATAATCCACCCCAAATCTAAAAATATTATACTACATAATAGTCTAAAAATAAAAGGAGTTTATCCTTTTATTTTAATTTTAGACAAAATAGCTGCCAATATTATAAAAGCAATTATTCCAAGCGCTGCTACTAAAAAAGGATGTTGATCTATAAAAGATTTTTTCTTTTCACTTTTTTTGGTAGTAGTTTCTTTTTCATTTTCTTCTACTTCTTTATCTAAAGTATTACTCATCAACAAATAAACACCTTTTTTAGTATCTTTTGAAAAATACCATGTATAAACATTACCATTTACACTATCTGCATTATGCTTAATTACTTTATAATCAGTTTTAATATTAACTTTAACAGTTTCCAATCCAGGATAAGTATTAAAAGACTTTAAACCTCCTGAATCAGTTGATAATAACATTGTTTTCTGTGAACTACTATTTTGAATAGTTACTGATCTAAATGCATCATTAACTGTTCTTGCATTTTTATATGATCCAAAATCAAAAGTATGACTATATACATTTTTATAACCATTACTTAACTCTTCTTGAGTATGATCATAATATTTAACTCCACTTACAGGTTCATCAGGTTCTGTATCAGGGATTTCAACATTATTATAAATAGGCATATAGTTCCTAAAACCTTCTAATATATTTTGTTTTGTATATGTACTATCAGCATTAGTAGTTATAGAAACAGTTTCATTTATACTAGAAGGGGTTACTTCTAAATTAACTTCAGCACTACATCCACATAACATCAAACCAATAATTACTAAAAATATAACCTTTTTTTTCATTATGCTCCACTCCTTGCATGAGTTTCATAGTATCCATCCATTTTAACTCCCCAATAACCACCATCTGCATATGATCTTCTAGTAAATAATACACCTCTTGCATTTCCACTTGCTTCAGCACAAATATATTGATGATTTTCTTCGTCTACACCAACTACTAAAACAATATGATGTTGACTCTCTAACAAGTCACCAGGTTGTAAAACAGGAGATGAAGATGATAATGAAACTCTTTGTGCACCAGATAATCCTTGGAAATCACCAGCTAACATATGAGGAATATTAAATCCACCATTTTTTATAGCCCATGGTACAAATCCAGAACAGTCAAATCCACAATAATTGTAATGTTGGTTATTAGCATATGTATGACATTGAGTACTTCCCCAATATCCTAATACACCATCTACAATTCCATCATAATGTCCACCACCCCAATAATAAGGGATTTTAACATTATAATTATTTCCTAATTCTGCAATTAATGTTACAGCAGCAGCAACAACACCAGCTCTAGTTCCATAACCTGCTTTATTAACATTTGATGATATTAAATTTGCAAAATCCTCTAAACTCGTTCCATGATCTGATAAGAATTGATCTAGTGGAACATGTAGAATTTCATCATCACTAGAATCTAGTACATAATCTCCATAATCAATATTTCCATAATTAGAGCATGTAGCACTAGCCATATCAGATGCATTTTGAGAAGAATAATGTTGTTTTAATATTTCATCATAACTTAAACCTTGTTGAGCTAATGCCCACCAATTCTCTTGATCAGTATTAACATAATTTGTATTTACAACATTACCACTTGAATCAGTTAATACTTTTCCTCTAACTTCACTAGCTGCGGCCAATATTTCATTCTTAGTATTTTCATCTAACTTATGTTTCCAAATATAAGCTCCTTCTTGGCCTTCTGCTTCAGCACCAACAATAGCTTTTTCTCCGTCTCCTCTAACTTTACGATAGCAATCTTTTTCATAATCACAATAATTTTGATCGTTAGAGCAATTTCTTAATCTTATTTTTCCAGTAGAAGCATTGTATCCATAGAAGCAGTCATCTGGATGACTAGGACACATTCCACTATTTCTTTTTAAAGAGAAACCTCTAGCTGCTACTATTTGAGCTTGGAAATAAGCTGGGTAATCAGAATGCCAACTTACTTCAGCTAAAGCAACTCCTATTACATATTTTTCAAAATCTACAGTTTCAATAACAGTATAATTTTCTTCTGTTGCATCACAGTTAACTATTTCAACTTGTAAACTATCCAAATTAACAGTACCAGATTCTGTAACTCCCTTTAATTGATAATTACATGCATAACTACTTGAACTATTAGATTTATGATCAGTTACTTCTGACTCTAAACATATTAAAAATATAATTAAAAATACAATTAATATTCCAGCAACATAAGGATTCCTTTTAAAGAAATCTAGAGCCTTCCTCATTACCCTCGCAAATCCTGAAGAAGTACTAGAATTTTTTCCTTCACCGCTTCCATCTAATCCACTTTGTTCAGTTCCACTAGCTCCACCAGAGCTTAATCTACTAAATGGATTTAATTTATTTCTAACATTATTTAAAGCGTTTCTAAATGGATTTAATCCTCGTGAATTACCTCCAGTTCTACCAGTAGTTCCTCCACTAGCAGAAGGATTGCCATTACCTTCATTAGCTCTGTTTTGATGTCCTAAATTTCTTCTAGCATTTGCTGTTGGATCCCCACTTTGACCATTATTACCAGAATTAGCTCCATAACCATTGCCACCAGGTCGTCCTCCAGTATTATTTCCACCTTGAGTTCTTCCCCCAGCTTCATTATTTCCTTTTCCAGAACCATTTCCTGCTTGGTTTCCACCTTGGCCATTATTATTTAATCCAGATCCAGGTTGAGCTCCTAATCCATCTTTATTTCCTAAACCAGGAGTTCCTCCATCTGCACCTTGTTGTCCTTGTGCATTTCCTTGATTAGGAACACCATTATCTCTTGGTACTCCTCCTTCTCCTCCAGGACCTGCAGGAATATCAGGGGCATTTTCCCCAGGTCTTCCCAACTTATCGTCATATGGATCACTAGCTGGTCCACCAGGTACTTGAGGTTGTTCTCCACCTTCAGGAGGCTGTGAATTATTTTGCTGTTGATTCATTTGTTCTCGAGAACCACCATGAACATCAGGAACGCCATTTTGTCCCTCTCTTTGCCCACCTATACCCTCAGGATTATATCCATTACCTGGATCACTTACACCTGGTCTATCTAAACTCTGTGTAGGTCTAGGAGCACGTGTACTCTCATTATTACTTTGTTGATATTGATTAGCATCAGAAAGATGTTCACGAGAGGCTTCTCTAGTAGCATCATGTTCTACTGGTTCTCCACCATCTCTATCAGCATATGGATCATACCCATTACTTATTGGATTACTAGAAGTACCTTCACTTTCTTCAGAAGCTTTAATTTCTTGCTCATGTTCAGTGCTTTTTGGTTTATCACCGTCATCATCACTTTTATCAGCCTCTAATAATGCTTTTTTCATTTCTTCTTCGGAAGAAAGATCACCTTCCATTATTGGTTCATCATAATCTTCAGTTTTTCCAACTTCCCATCTTACTTTATTACCGTTTCCAGAACTAGGCATAATACCACCATCTTCATATATACTAAATAAAGTATAACATAAAAAAAGGCAAGAAAAAAGCTAGTAATTTACTAGCCTATAATCCTCCTCCTGAACCGAATGAGTCAAGTTCTTCTTGAGTACATAATATTCTTACTCTCATACGTCTACTTCCGCAGACAAATAAAGCTTCACCTTGATTATAATACTTAATACTATCAGTTTCACTTTCATTTAAATCTATTAATAAACCTAAATCTTCTGCAGCTTGTTTCTTCAAGCCCATTACTAAATAATAAGAAGCATTATCGAAAATTGCTTTACCATGAACTATTACATTTGGTGCAGCAAAGTCAGTTGGTTGTTGAGTAATAATAATTGTTCCTGTGTTATATTTACGAGCACGTCTTTGCATTTGAGCTAAGAACTCTGCTCCTAATTCATTTCTTGTTGATAAAAGAACGTGAGCTTCATCAACAGTTAACACAGTAGTTACTTCTCTATCCAAACATTGACTCCATGCATATTTTAATATGTTAAAGAATAATGCATTTCTGATGTTTTCATCACTGTTCATTAAATCTTTAATATTAAATACAATAAAACTACTATCAATTTTTAATGTTGTCTTACCTGTAAAGTAATATCTCAATTCTTTTGTTAATGGTCTAACTTTTAACTCAAGTCTTTCCATTATATCTCTTTCTCTAGTCTTATCTGGCATTGATAATAATCTACCTTTAATAGTAGCATATACATCATCAAATGTTGGATAATCTTTAGAAGTCAGAGTCGAAAAGTCTGTATTAAAATCTATTTTATATCTCTTATATGTATCTTGTACTACTTCACTAAACATTGCAAGTACATCTTCTTCTATTGTTGGAGAATAATACTTCATAAATGCTTTAAGTGATTGTAAAGATCTAGTTAATACTGTATAACCCAAACCTTGAGACAATTCTTCATCATCAGCATCAGATACAATTTCAAGTGGATTAATCATACCATAATCTCCACCTTTACCTAAATCTAAGAAACTACCTCCTAGATTACGGCACATATCTTCAAGCTCACCTTCTGGGTCAACACATATTACTTTATATCCATTTCTAATATGAGTTCTAATTAATACCTTAGCAGCTGTAGATTTACCACTACCAGAAGTACCTAAAATAATCATATTAGCGTTATTTCTATTATGTTCTTTTTTTATCTTATATAAGAACTGATTAAACAAGATAACTCCACCTGAGAAGTCTACGCCAAATAATGTTGCATCTCCTGGATCCTTAACACTATCGAATACAAATGGATACATTGCAGCAATAGTAACTGAAGGAATTGGAGTACCAATTCTATTTTCAATATCCTGTTTAGGGAATATTGGAATAATTGATTTTAAAACCTTTTCTTGTTCAAACATTAATGGAATAGCTTTCATTCCTAAAGCATCTATATAACTTAAAACTTGCATTCTTTTAAGTTCTAATTGTTCAGGGCTATCAGCTGTAACCATTATATGTAATTGAAAATCATATATTCTAGCTTGAGTAGCAGCTAGCATTTGAATAAATTCCTCTAAAGATTCATAATCTTGTCTAATTCTTTCTTGAATAGTTTGATCTCTTTCAGATTGGTATCTTACTTTTAAATCTGCAATTTCTTTATTTAACATATTCTGTAATACTGAGAATTCAATTGGAATATGTTTAGCTACTAGCTTAACTCCTGAAATACTAGTCAAATTTGCTAAAAATCCAGGACCAATAGATTTAGGATAAGAAATAACTGATAAAATAGTTGCATTCTTACCACTAATAATAAAATCTTTAATATTAAATTTTATACCCTTTGGGGCAATTTCACTCTTTAGATTCATTCAGGTCTCACCGTCCCAAGCGTTGTAGTCATTCCACCATTTAAGAAATTATCTAAAATCATTCTTAAATCAGCATTACTAACTTGTGTTGAATTAATTGATGCATTAGCAAGGCCGGCTACCATATTATGTAATTTCTTTTGAATTACTTCTAATTTCTTATCTTTAAATAATAAGAAATACTCTGTATCAACAATATTATATTCAGCACCCATAAAAGCATTAGCTTTATTAATATCCTGAATAATTAACTTTCTAATTGCTCCATCAGTACACTTTTGATATAAAAGTTGCAACTGTGATAAATAAACATTTATATCTACTGGTCTATCTGCAACTATTAACCAAAACTCATAATCAATCATATTATAAAAGTTTTGTAAATTGAACAATACATTTTCCATTTCTCCTTGATCAAGAATGAAAATATTCTTAGGAGCAACTTTTATTCCAGTTACATAATAATTATTATCTAACTGAATCATTCCGTTCATTATATTTTTTATAGGAACCCAGTCTTCGGAATACTTAACTGGTCCTGAGCTACTATTACTAGTAGATGTAGAAGTATTATCTACCTTTTCTATTAACGCCATAGTCTCTTATGCACCAACCTTTCCACTTATATTCTCTTTGTCCTGAATAAAATTTCATTATATTATTACACAAAGTCATTACATTATGATAATGTGGCACAGGAGCAACAAGTAATGCTGAAAATAATAAAGGACTTGCTAGTAAAAACAAAACTCTTAAATCGTCTGAATGTACTACCATCAATAAAAATCCTGATATTCCTAAGCCACATAGAAATATAGCTAAATCTGAGGGTGTAAAGAAGCCCAATATCATCTGGGACTTCTTTGAGTTTGCAGGAATAATATAATTCATTACTTATCACCCTTCTTTTCTCTCTTTTCACGCGTTTGCATAGCTCTTTGTTGTAGTGGACTCAATTCTAAAATATTAGTATACTTCTCAGCATCACTACCAGTTTTACCACCTTTAGAAGTAGGTGTTAAAGCCTTAACTCCACCAGTTGGTGAACTGTAACTACCAATAAATTCAGCTTGACTTTTAAATCTAGGGGCGCCATCTTTTTGACCTTTTTCTGGAGCTTGAGTATCGTAGAACGCCATTTCACTAGTATATTGAGGATTTCCTTTTTCATCATATCCAGTAATTCCTCTTCTTAAGTAAACATGCTTACCATCACCATATGTAAAATCGCCTTGCGCAGAATATGATCCTTCTCTTGCTCTAGTAGGTGAATATTGTCCAGCTTGATATGCTTCCTTACCATACATTCCTTGAAATATTACACCTATTTCTTCAGTTATTGGTTTACCATCACTATCTTCACCAATAATAACTCTTTCGTGAGCATGTTCTCTAACATATGCAATACTTTCTGCAAATTGTGTACTCATTAAGTTAGCAACTTTTGAACCAGATTTTTGTGATTCTTCAAATATCCACATATCTGCAGCAGCTTCTGCTTGTTCTTTTAATGATTTAACTTTTATAGCATGTTCTGCTTGAGCAGCAGCAAATTCGCTATCGTTCATTTTGTATTCAAAATCAACTTGAGTGTTAACTTCTGCTCTATATGTTGCACGCGCACCTTCTAATGTTCCAGCTTCAAACGTTTGAAGCTCAGCAGTTTTTGCAGCAATTTGACTTTGAATACTACCTTTAGCAGCTGGGTCAGTAGCTCCTGCTAATTGAGTTTGTAAGTCAGCAATTTCAGTACTTAAAGCAACACCGCGAGATAAGCTACTTCTTCGTGAATCCAGTTCGTTTCTTCTTTGTTGAAGAGCCTTATAATCATCAGATGCCATAATTCTTGCTGCTTCTTCAGCTGATTTACCAGCTGTAAGACTACTCATTCTACTATCTAATGCTTGAATATCTCTATCCATCATTCTTGACATTTCTGCTGAATTAGCACTATCAATTCTTCTTCTTCTTGCAGTTGCTTCTTCTCTGATTGAGTCATCGTCCCAACCATCTCTATATCTTGATACTTTCTTCTTTGATTCTTGTTGCCATTCTTGATACTTTTGAGAAGCTAATGTATCAGGTTCTTCATAAGCTAAGTCTCTTAATGCTCCATTATTCTTTTTCATCTTACCAGCAAATTCAACTTTAGCTTTAGCTTCCTTAGGATCAGATACCGGAGTCATTTGTTCCATTAAATCTTCATATCTAGTCATAACTTTACCATGGAATGCATATTTTCTTCTAACATTACCAGATACATTAACAGTTTTTTCTAGTTCTTCTAGTTTTTTCTTCAACTCTTCTGATGATGAACCTTCTGAAAGTCCTAAACTATTAAGTAATTCTTGTTCATCTCCCGTTAGAGGGTCATGATCAGGATTTTCTAATTTTTCTTTAAGAGCTATAAATGCTGCCAAATTAGCTCTATCAGCTCTATGTTTTGCCTTAGCATCTTTTCTTTCAGCTTTTTCTTTTAAAGCTTTTTCTCTAGCTACATCAGTAGCATCAGCTGCCGCATATGCAGCATCTCTTCCTTCTCTCCACTTATCAGCAAATTGATGACCAGGTTTACCAACCTGAGACCATGCATTTCGTGCGGTCGAGCCAATACCTCCTGTAATAGCTCTTCCTAGTCTTGTACCAAATCCTTTTTTACCATCACGGTCATCATTCCATCCTCTCATAGCTCCAACTTTAGCAGATCTTGCTATACTAGCAGCTCCAAAGAATCCACCTTTAGACAATTTTTCACTAAGTGATTTAAAGTCTCCCATACCACCTTGAATACCAAGTGATTCAGTAATAACTTTAGGAGCGTCTTTAGCAAATATTATTAAACCCATTATTAATAATGCTAATGCTAAGCCTCTCTCTGCCCAGTTAAGATCTTGATTTCTCCACAAAGCAGAATTTGTTGAAAACATATCTGTTAAATGGCAAATAATATAAACAACAATATATACAACGGAAATACGAATAAAGACTTCCATAAAGGTCTGGAATAAGTTCGATATATACGATGTAAAATTCTTTTTAAATTTAGGCAATATTTGCAATACCATTGGTATTGGTGCAATTATTTGATAATAAGCTAACTTAGCAGCACGAACACCCATATCTATTGAGAATGATACGAATGCATATAAAGCAAAAATACCGCAAAGAGTTGAAACACCCCATAAATAAGTTATTTCTCCATCTGATTGATATTTCCACAAGAATCCTGTATATACACCAAATCCATTTCCAGAAGAACTCATAGCATAAGCATCAGCTAGAGATATTTCTTCACTTCCAATTTCTGATTCAAGGTCATCACCAGCAGAAAATGCTTTATGAGCTGCATAGAACAATGCTCCAACGGCAAGTAATCCACCAATAACCCATCCAACAGGGTTCCAAATATTAGCCGCCGCTACAGCCAAAATACCAACAGCAACACCAGCACCAACTAATGCCCATCCTGCATTTTTAAAATCCTCTGCTTTTACGGTTATATCTTCTGCATTTTTACAACCATCTGGTCCTCCGCTTGAATCACAAGGATTAGATGGATAAAAGAATGCTGACCAAATTGATGTTGCTGCTACAGCACCACCAATTGATTTAACATAACAGTTTGCTTGCGCCGTTTTATCATCTGGATCTTGGCATGAATCATCAGGTGATGTTTGAACGCCTGCTGCTCCTAAATCAATTTCATTGTTATCAAAATTTCTAAAAAATATTCTACCAATAACATCATGTTCAACAAATAACCCTTGAGCTTGATATAAATATTCAAAAATAGTAGGTGTAAGAGCTAAACCTATAACAGCTATGGCGATACCCTTAACTAAATTACCACCAGATAATTCACCTTTTGTAGCTTGATCAGGGTCCATTATTGTTCTAATAACAGCGTAAGCTAAAACGAATAACATTACTACACCAACTATAGCATACATACTATTAGCTATTTGAGTATAAGCATCACTTGTTAATAATCTTGCACTGGCTAGAGCCATAAATATTTTGTATGCACCAGATATCAAACCATAAATGATTGTATCTAGTACAAGCATTATACCAGCAATTCCTTCTTCTAATATATTACCTAATAAGTACATAAGTATGACCTCCTATTATTCAATGCCACAAGTTCCACTAAAACCTAATAAATTAAAGAAATAATTCAATAATGTAGGAACTACAAATAATAATATTGCAAGAAGTGCTCTTTTTAAAGCTGTTTTAGCTGCTTTTTTAAGTGCTTCTTTATCTTGACTAGCTGCTGCTTTAACAAAGTCCATAGTAGAGAATACTAGAACTAAAACAGGAGCTAAATATTTAAATACATTATATATTTGTTGCAAAAATTTTAATACTTCAGGATCAAAAATATCCTTACATTCTTTAGCCATTACATAAGGAGCAGCATAAACTGGCTCTGTAATAAATAAACATATAACAAATATAATATATTTTAAGTTAATTTTTTTACACATAAAAAACACCTCATATCATAAAAATTATAACATAAAAAAAATGATATTAAAAGAAATATCATCTTTATTATTACAATATTATTTAATTAAATTAACTAATATATTCAATACATGTTCTATAGTCAGCATCGATTGCATTTCCTAATAGACCAAATGCTGCTTTAACAAGTTCAGGAATAAAGAATATAACTAAACCAGCAATGAATCTCATTAATAATTGTTTTGCTGCTTTCTTAATATCTTCGTCTTTACTTCCTACAACAGCTTTTCCTAAATCGATCATACCAAAAATAACAACTAAAATAGGAATTACTATTCTAAATATATTTAATAGTTTACCAACTAAAGTCCAAACTGTTTGAGTATCTTGACAAAAAGTTCCTAATAAATACATACATACATCTCCTTCGTTTCTAACTTAATTGTATTTTATATTTGTAAAGATGTCAAGTTTTATTAACTATTCCTTTACAATTCCAAATAGCCTTGCAGCTCTTGAACTATCTGCAGCAGGTCTATTTTTATCAAAGCCTAACTTATTTAATAATTCATCTAAGACTCTATGTTTATCCATTTTATCATCCAAAGGTGGGATACAATGGAATACACTTAATCCGGCTTCATTTTCAAATTCTCTAATATCATTTTGATCTAACAAACTTCTATTAAGAATTACCTTTTTACCTTTAATTTTTTCAATAATGTTTCTATCTCTACGAACCATTTTATTTAACATTAAAGTTGATGGTTCGATTAAATATAACATTTCAGTGCAATTCGCTTCTTCACTACTATCATTAATATCTATTAATATAACATCATAACTATTAACAGGATTATTAATAATAGATTCTAATTCTTTACTACTTGCGCTCTTCATCTCTGGATCATTGAAGAATAAGAAATCATTCTTATCCAATTCCAAAGCTAATACTCTATAATTCTCAGATAATTGTTTTTTTAACATATATATAAGTGTTGAAGCACCAGCATGATCAGTCAAATCCTTAATTCCAATAACACGAGTTCCACCTAAAGAAGGAACAGCAATCGCATTATTAATAAATGATTTTTCATTTCCACTAGTTCTTCCATTTTGTTGCATTTGTTGAGGAACTGGACCATTGTTCATTCCTCCTCCACCATTTCCAATTATATGGAATTGAGCAACATCTTTATATGAATTTGGATTATCTACCAAATATGCAATAGCATCAATATTACGAGTAAAATTATATATACCCATTGAAACTAATTCCGACAAATATTGTGGATTATTTACAGCAGGAGAATCATCTAATAACAAAATAATCTTAGACATATCCATGCCAAATGATAATCTTTGAATTTGTGTTATATCTTGATAATTAACAATAGCTGTAATATCAAGAATCATTTTGTTGAAGAAAAAATTATCAAATTGAGCAATTAAATCATCTACTTGAAATTCGCCATTAATACTTTTAATCAAATCAATATTCAAGTTTGATAACATTGCAGCATATTTATTTGAAACTATAACGTTCATCTAATCATCCCCTTTTGTATTTTTTGCATAATCTTCTTTACTTACTTCTATAACATTTCTATCATCAGCGGCAACATCAGCAACATCTTGCAAATCAAATATTTCATCAGTCATACCATCTACTTTAACCGCCAAAAATTCACTTAAAACTGGCATATCAAAGCCATAGAAAACACGAACTTTATAATAAGCACTTGTATACTTACCAGTACTTAACTGAGCATCATATTTTGCAAAACACCAATAATATTTTCTTTCATTAGTTTCAACTTTTTCAGTATGTTCGTACAAATGGCCTAAATTTTGAACAGTACCCATATCAGTAACACCATACCAAGTTCCTGGTAAATCATTACTTCTATCTTTATTATTAGGACATCTTCCCAAAGTATCATAACCCATTCCTTTTAAATAAAGATTAATAGTTTGGAAAGCTCCAACATCACAAGTAATATCATTAGTACCAGAAAAATTAGAAATACAATTTTCTCCCGTTTTACTACCTAAATTACTAGTCATTCCGTGATGTTTTTCGATAATAGTTAGCATTTCATTTTTCATTTTAAATGCTTTAGAGTAATTAATAGTCGTAATAATATAAGCTGAGAACATAGCAATAAAAACTACAATCATACCTAATAACCAAATATTAGAAATACCTTGTTTCACTATCTCACACTCCTAATTTCTACAACTATCAAATTCACTAAGATCACGATTTAAGAAAACTATTGAAGTTTCTCCATCTATCCTGATATTAAAGAATTGATTTAATATAGGCCACTCTATTTTAAAGAATACAGCGACTTCATAATACGCTTGAGGAGGATGACCAAGAGCTCCATTAAGCATACCTGTTGATTCCCAATCGCCATCTTCATTTACGTGTTTAACATCATATACGATAGCATGCATTGCTATACAATAATTAGCTTTATCAGTATCCGTTAATGTACTATCATTTCTACCAACACTAAAACCAAGCCAGCAATTACTATCTTCTGGACATTTTCCAGTAGAACGATATCCAACTCCGTTCATATAATTGTTAATAACAGTTAATGATTCTTCATTAACTCCTCTTTTACGTTCTATAGCTGAAATTATTTCATCTTTAATTTTATAGCATCTCGAATAATTCGTTGTAACACTAACAAAGGTTGTAAATAACGCAATAAAAGTTATTGTCAAACCAAATAACCAAGTACCACCAATAGCTTCCTTCATATTATCACCTAACCTTTAAATGGGCATTCGTAAAAATCTTTATCTACGCCCTCGTCGGATGGAGAGTAACACCATGCCATACCATTTTCATTAAACCCGATATCACATACAGCATTAGCACATGTCGCTCTATCTTCCATTCCGCTTTTAACCATAGGCCATATGATCATAAAGAAAAAAGCCGTAAGCACAGCCACGGCCGCTACAACAATTACAGAGCCTGCTAACTCACCTGTAGCTTCTTTCATATTTTATTCCTCTAATATATTTAAATTAACTATGTAGTTTTTGTACCACTACATTGTTTACTATAACTACGTCCATTATAAGTTGCTGTACAAGTAAAGTTTGAACAAGAAACTGCACTACCTCCAGCTGTAGAGTTCTCATCAGTAACTTGACCATCATAGTTACCATTAGCATCAATATTTGAGCAAGCAGTTTGCATTGCAATGTTTGCTTGAATTTGTGGCATTATAAATATTGTAAACAATGCAGCAATTGCAGCAATTGCAACAACAGTTATAACTGTCATATTTAATTCTCCTGTAGCTTCTTTCATTAATATATCATCCTTTCCATTTTATAATTATATTATACTATTATAATTTCCCCTTTTCAAGAAAATTATGACCCAATCATATTCATAACGGCAATCAAAAGTAAAATCATAACACCTACACCTGTACATACAAGCATGTTCATTGTCTTACTTTCCATCTTATCTAGACGCTCTTTATAACGAGTATCTCTTGCCTTTTGTTGAAGATTGGAAATTGTTTTTGAAAATGTAATCAACTGTTCTTGTTTTCTTTCTTGACGTCCTAAACTTAAACGATACAATAAACGCATCATACGCATTGAATCTCTAACTGGATATGTTTGAGCAAACTCCATATATGGAGTAACCGTCGCATCACCAGCATTAATCTTATTAATCATTTCAATTAATCCAGATCTAAATATTTCAGGAGCATCAGGTATTGATTTACCTAAAGCAACTGGAACAGTATAGTGTTGAATTAAAATTTCTAGTCCCTTTAAATAATAAGGAAGCATAGAATCTATCTGTTGTAAATGTTTTTTATAAAAACTCTTTAAATTAGAATAATCCATTTTAAAAGCAATATAACCACCAACAACAGACAAAACAACTTTTACAAGTGATAAACTAGATAACATAATAAATATCAACAAAACGATTACAATTAATCCATTTTTAATTCTCTTTTGATATAAAACATCTGAATCTAATCCATCACCATATTTAGCTTTAACCAAGAAATCATAATCTTCTTCTTTTAATTTCATAAAGATATCTTGATTATCCTGAATAAATTTATTTGGTTTAATATATCCATTTATTGTTAAAACAACAAATGAAATTATTCCTATTGCTAATATCTCAAAATACATAATTACTCAACCCCCACATCTTCATTGTAGAATTTTTCACCAGTAAGTAAGAAATAACAATCTATTATTATTATGGCATGTAATATCAATTTTACATATATTTTCTCTAACATTTTCAGATACTCACTTCTACCAAATAAAAGTTGCATAACTAATACCAGCATAAATAACGCTCCACCAAATGTTAAGAACTTAGTATGGAATGTTTGTCTATCCATTCTGTCTTTATAAACACCTTCAACTAAAGCATCTATATCCATTGACATCAACTCAAGAGCCTCACCTGAATCTCTTGCACCTTCTTTTGTAATCTGTAAGAATAATTGATGCATATTTTTAACCATATAATATGGATATGCTTTATTGAAGAAATCTATTGATTCATCAATAGTACCATTTTCATATGACATTTGAATCATTCTTTTAACATCTCTTAATACTGGATCTTGCAAGATACCAGAATCTCTAACACCTTCTAATGCTTTAACAAAAGATTGTGTTGTATTAAATTCCATAATAACGTTAGTTGTATAAACTTGAATCTGTTCAAATAGATATTCACTATATAATCTATTTGTTCTTAAATAAGACAAGTAAGGAACAAATGCAATAGCAATTCCTGTATATATTGCTGCAATAGCAATACTATAAAAATACAAGAAACTAATAATTGCCGCAAATCCACCTAACAATATTACTTGAACCAAATATTGTCTTGGTGTATATTCATAACCTAATTCCTTAGTCTTTTCTTTAACTTCTTTATAACTATAAGGTGCATATGTATTATATACATTAGCAACTGTATCAGCGAAGAATTTATAAACATTATCGCCTGTATTATATCTATAAGCTAAAACAAATATTGCTATAGCTATCCATAATATCAATTCCATATAATCACCTTACTTTCATAATACATCAGGAGCTGGAGTACTAACTCCACTACCTGCTGTACTTTGTCCTTGTGGTTGTTGTACAACTTGTGGTTGAGGTGCAGCCACTTGTTGTACAGGTGCCGCTTGTGGTGCCGGAGGCACAGCAGCAACTGAAGCCGGTGCTGGCGCTGGACTAGTATTAACAGCAGAACTAGCAACTGGAGCTGGCGCAGGTGCCGGTGCTACACTTACATTAGTTACTGGTGTAACTGGCGCAGGTGCCGGTGCAGCCTGTGGTGCTACTGGTTGAGCCGGAGCTTGTGCTGCCGGTTGAGCAGGAGCCGCAGGTTGAGTCTTTGCAGGTGCCGGAGCTACTGGTTGAGCAGGACTTGGTGTTGCACTTTGTGTTTCAACCTTTGGAGCCGCTGGCTTAGCAGCCTCATTACTAGTTGTCTTTGTTTCTGCTGGCTGTACAGGAGCAGCTTCAGCTTTAGTAGCTTCAGCTCCTTCTTTATTATCTGCATTTAGCATAGCATCTAATCCTTCTGATGAAGTAGATTTATTAGCTAAATTATCACTAGATCCATCTCTTAAATTAGATAAATCCTCTTTATAGTCAGCATCGCCTAATCCAAATATATCATCATCTTCAAAGTAAACATTACCTATTGCTAAATAATCGATTAATTTTTTCGTAGGATTATGTAATGTTACTTTTCCATCTAATGTTTTAGTATATAATTCATTAGCTTTAGGTCTGTTATCTTCATCAACATAAAACTCACATACTTCCATAATTTCACGTTGAAATCTTCCTAAAGCTTTAGAAAAATAACCTTTAACATATATTCCAATTTGAATATATCTATGAATTGAAGATAAATATTGTTCAATATCTTGACTACCTTCAAGCAACGCGTACATACGCATTGGTATACTAGCTGCCTTATCGGCATGGATTGTTGAAATAATATGGTGTCCAGAAGAAATAGAGTTACGAACTGCCATAACTGCTTCAGCTGAACGAACCTCGGCAAGTAATATCCAAATAGGGTTCTGTCTCATGCAGGCTACTAATGCTTCTGTATAAGAAGCAATATTATTAGTCTTCATAGCAACTATATCCCTGTGAGGGAAAATCTTATCTAAGTGAAGCTCTAATGTATCCTCTATAGATATAATTTTTTCATCCTCTTTAGCATTACTTGCTAAATATTTAACTAGCTCTGTTTTACCTGAACCAGTTTCTCCTGCAACCATTATATTGCAATGTCCCCAAACGCATTTAATTAAGAAATCATGCATTTGCTCAGTAACATATTGTTCATTTAATAATTTATCTTTATTTAAACGTATTTTTGCTGGTGTTTTACGTATTAAGCAAGCAATACCATTTGTTGCTATTGAATCATGAACGAAATTCATACGTAATTCAGCACTTTCGGAGTCTAGAAATGGATGAGCCATATTAAATGTTCTACCCATTACGTTAGCACATTGGAAAGCCAGTTTTTCCATAAATGGATTATTTATATCTGGTCTCTCAACTTGATAAACTCCTCTAGATAATGTTTTAAGCCAGACCTGACCATCATTACTATATGATATATCGGTTACGTCATCATCCTCTAAAAACTCTGACAACGGTCCGAAGTCCATCTGGGAGAAAACATTTTTCTCATCCATATAAACACCTTCTTTATTCTTTTTGTTGTACTACTAAATTAACATTGAGAAATATTTGTACATTCATTTGTGATTGTATGAGTACGATTTAATATCATTGACTCTAACTCTTCACTTTGAACTTTAGTAGCAGCAGAATTTGACGAATAAGAACTACTTCTTGGTACTGGTTCGATCTTAACGTCTACTAATTGAGCTTTCTTTAATAATAAGAACATTTCTTCAGGAACAGCAAATAATAACATAGCTGATTCTGAAGGATTATCTTTATCTGCGAAAGCATTTTTACCTTTTTTATCTCTAACTTGTAAAACTCTAATACTTGAAATCAAACGTCCATAAACAGGTAATCCATCATCATCTGTTGTAATCATATATAAGTCAATAGCATCATCAGGGAAGATTGCATTACCATATGTTGATGTAGCATTAACACTTAACATGAAGATTGTATCTCCATCTGGTATTAATGAGAATACAGAATCAGGCATAGCCTCTTCAGTAATTAAATTCTCTGCGAAGAAGAAGCCATTTGCAGGTATCTTAGAATCATAAGAAACTAACATACCTACAATTTGAGCTTTATTAGTAACAAGATTAGTCATGTTCTTAATTGTTGACTTAGGAACATCTTTAAAGCTAACATCACTTTCTGTAATCTTAGTTCCTGAAATAAGTGTTCTTGTTGCATATGGTATTTGTGTTGGCTGTACAGAATTTTTAACACGCCAAGTATAACCAAAGTACAAGACAACAATTCCAAGTAATACACCTAAAATAGTAATAGTGTTTTTGTTACTTAAGAATTTTTTAAAAGGTGCTAATAAATTTCCCATTTTTATTCCTTCTTTCTAATCTTCTGGATAATATTCGCAAGGTGGACAAGCATCACCTTCACATATTCCCGCAGCATTCATATTTTTTATTTTTCCAGGATTGAATTCAATAATCAGGTCGATGCTGTTAACGACATCTAAGTCGGTAACAGCATTTTTCTTACCTGTACTTTTTTCTGTATCCCTTCCAACAATAAATCCTGCTGTCTTAGTCGCAACTTTAACACTAACTTTAGGAGGCGACTCATATAAATCGTAGAAACTTACATCATAACTATCAGTTACTGATACAGTTTCAGCGAATCTACGAATGAAGTTCTCAACAAAAACTTCTTTCAAGATTCTAATTTGTCTCGTTTGCGTATAATACGAATAATCAATTGAATCATACAATGCACTATTCGCAACTTCTTTTAATTGATAATAGTCTTGAGTATTTGTTGTTGTAGCATCATTTGTTAACATCATAACTACTACAATAAATATACCAAGAATAATTAACCAATAGCCCCAATAGGATTCTTTCATACTTTCTTCACTCCTTTCCTACTTAAACGATAATCTGAAGTATCGATCGGTATCTTTGTCATATTGAACATAATCTACCCATCTACAACTTTGTTGTTTTTCTTTTAATTGATCTGCTGTAAAGCCTTTTTCTACATAACAGTTTTCATTCATTGATAAGTTTGTACTATCATATAATGAATAATTTACTTCAATTCCTTCTTGACCAGGAATAAATTCATTTAAGAAATTACTTGTAAAGTGTGAGAAATTAATCAACCTATTTTCACGGAAGTCGTCTTCATCATCCGTCATTGGTACATCCCACATACAGCCAGTAAGAGTATCACACTCTGAATATGTATCTGGATTATATGGAACCATAGAGTATCTAGCCACACTAGTTAAATTAGTATGATTCAATTCATAACTATGTTCATCATTATAATCTCTAATATTCTTTAATCCAGCAGGTCTTAATGTATAAGAGTATTCAGGAGTTTTTGAATAAATATTTTCTCCATTTTCGTTAGATTCTATAACTTTTAACAATTCAGAACCTTTCTCTGTAGAGAAGCTTGAACCATTAAATGTAAATAATGAATCATCGCTCCAGTTATTACCAAGTTCTCTCTCGCTATCAGAACGCATATCAGATAATGAAACAGTTGATGTATGGAATGATAATGTTCCTCTTATATCATCTGGATCATAATCTGTTTTACTTGGAGCATATGGAGTATGAGTAGTTACCCACTCTTGTGGATCCTCTAATCCTCCACCACTTATATGAGTGTTAATTGGATTTCCGCAACATAAGCATATTTCTTCAAATACTTCATAGAAACATGTTCTATTATTTGTTGAAATTAATGATTGATCAGATCCCATTATTCTACCAGTTTGACCACTAGAATATGAACCTACATCTGCAAATGTATATGTATATTGATAAATATTTCTAGCTGTTGTCATCTTAATTGGGAATACATTATAATCTCCTAAAATTGTCCAACCGTATCTTTCAACAGCATCCAAATCATAATATACAGGATTTTCTCTATCAGCAGCATTCAATAATGCTTCTGTTAAGTTATCACCATGTTCTTTAACATCTTCATTATTCTCAAACCAATAACCTTTATTCTTATAGAAACTACTATTTTCAATAGAAGCTTTAATATAGTTAGCTTGAGCATAATTAATTCTCATTACGTAGCAGAATCCTGCAGACCATCTTGGATCTTGACTACGAACAACAGATGTTCTAAAGCCTCCACCTTTGAAGCTTGATACCATTGTTGTTATGCTTTCTTCTACTTCACCAACTACACAGAATAATGTACGTTTATCAACTGTATAATCGGATTCATCTACATATTCACCAAAGTCACAATCAGATCCACCACATGTAAATGGATTAACACTTGTGTAAACACCATAACTAATAGCATTCCTATCATTTGGTGCCCATCCAGTTTGAGGTCCAACACCAGATCCATCATTATTTAAATCGTAATAATATAATTCAAGATAGTTACGAGCAAGCTCTAAATCATAAGCTTCTTTTGGTCCTTCTCCAGAACCATTAGCATAAGAAGTAATTCTTATCTTAATCTTATTATTTGTCTTTTCATCGTAGCAATCTTCTCTACCTTCATTTAGGTTAGTCATGCTTGCACAATCTCCACCATAGAATGAAGAGTTTAATCTTCTAAATCTTTCCATAACATTATCATCACCTAATATTGTCATGTACTCGTTTTCATCATATGTATATGATATTGAAGGACTAAATGCTGATACAATTCTCTTAAATTGTCTCTTAGTTCCTAAGAAATTAGCAGTTGATAATTGGTTATTAGCCATACCAGTTTCAAAGCTATCTGATGAGTTATACAACTCAAAGTGTTGACAATCAAACATGTCTTCTGCATAGTCAATAATTAAGTTATTAGATCTTTGCATTTGTCCACTATAGCCTTTTAATACACCTTCAGCATTAAAGCCAGCCATTACAGCTTCTCTAAATTCTATACCTGCATCTCTATCGCAAGACTTACCACCTTTACCATCACAACTTAATGTAAATTTAGATCCAGCACTTGCATCAGGCACATCATTTGAGTTTGTATTACATTCTGGATGTAAGCCCTTATCACAAACATCTCCTTCGCTTGCACTAGCTTTAACGAAGTTATTTTCGTTTCCGATAGCAATTGTTGCTCCTGCAACTGAAGCACTACCACCTGCAGTTCCAGTACAATCTCCTTCAGTACCAAGTCTCTTAACTCCAGAACTTCTTGATTCAGCAGAACTTGTAAATCCGTTATCATTAGCTTTATCTGCTCTAGCAGCTTCTTCTGAGTCATAAACATAACCCATTCCACTTTCATCTAAGCTACCAGAAACTATTAATACACTATCATATGGAGTAGCATTAGCAATTACTGCTCCAGAGTCATTACTTACACCATCGCTTGTATCTTTATCATTCTTACAATACTCACCAGGTCCAGTTTCTCCTCCACCAGTTCCACATGTATCATTATCATCTAAACCATTAGATGTACTTAATGAATATATAACACAGAATGCCCATCCATCATCTTCACACTTATTATATGTGTATGCTTCATAAGTTTCTGAAGCTCTGTGAATACAATATGGATTGCCATTTTCTGGCTCAACAAGTTCATAATAATCAGATGAACATTTATTATTTCCTGAAGCATCTTTAGATACTGTACCATAAGTACTTGTATCTTTAACACAGTTAGAATCTCCAACCTTTGTGTCACCTTCATCACAATAATGTTGAACTGTCCATTTATAGCAATATTTCTTAGTTCTATCTATTGCAACAGCATTATCAACTTCAAATGGTAAACCATCACCATCTCCACCTAAATCACTATATACGTGACTTAAATTAGAATAATTATTATAAGCTGCAACAATATTATCAGATTCTCTAGCAACATCAGCTGTAAATCCAGAGAAGCTTCCAATATCTCCTTCAACTTGATAAGAACCATAATCTATAAATGTTGAATAACATGTTCTCTTACCACTTATAAACATATCATTTTTATTAACAGCAAAGTAACTACCAGCTGCAATAGCATTTTGGCCAACATAATTACCATAAGAATCCATCGCTAATTGCCAGTCTTCACTACAACTTACTCTACAATAACGATTGCTTCTATAATCATCTACCATTAATGAGTTACCAGCATCATCATATCTTGTAACCAATCCGGCTGTTTCTTGTTCTTCAATTGTTCCTGTAAATGCATCAGTATTAACGATACAAGACTTGTTACCACCAATCTTATATGTACCATCACTATTTTTACCTTCGTGAATATCATATATATCTGGTGAACCAGTATATTCTGGTCTATAGTCACATACAGGAGGCATTGTAGAATTTGTACATGTACTATTACATACATTTTCCATAATATAACTATATTTTTCTTCATCTGTAATCAAATTACAGCATCCAGAAGCTTTAAACAATGATGGATTAAATGCAGTTGTTGTTCTAAATGAACCATTTGCTGTAACTTGTGTACAACTATCATCCATACAATTATCTGGATTTAATTGTGGAATACTATTACATGCATTTGATTGTACAGATGGTGAGAAATAAATATATAATGTTACATCATGAGGTTCAAACGCTAACATTCTTTGTTCAGAACCAGCTTCTGCAATAAATACATCACTAACTGAATTATTATTTGTTTGATATGTTAATTTAAAACTCATATTTCTAGATTCTAATCTAGCACTTACTGCACTTTCACTAACTGATTGATTAGAAGAAGAAGGTATTTCTAACTTAGTAGCATCTATATCAAGATGAACTACATAATCATATACTGTTCTTCCAGTTTCGTTACTCTTAGCAGTATTAATTTCGAATTTATCTTTAACTCCTCTTATACCAGCAGTAGAATATGAATCAAATCCTTCTAAACTTGCAACAATATTAGTACCAACACCAGGTATTGTCATAGTACCAGTATAAGTAATAGTAATATTACTACCATTTATGTCATATTGAACATCATCTATTGTTCTTTGGAATGTTCCTCCAACTTCAACATCATCATATTGATAGTTATATAAAATATCATAAACTTTAGTATAAACACCGCTTCTTAAATTAGCATCACTTAAATCATTAGCTAATTCATCACGATTTATTTTATTATCACTAGTTAAATGTGATTTAATCTTAGCAGCTAAATCCTCATAATATGTATAAGCAGCCATTGTTTCAGGATCTCCACTATTCATAGTACTATTAACTGCCATTCCATCCAGAATTGCTACAATACGAATTACTACGTTAGCTGCATGAATATCATCAAGAGATCCGCTCTTAATATTTTCAAAATATCCTTTAGCAGCCATATAAGTTAATAACTTACCAAAGTCAGAATTCATAGCAATATCTTCTTTTCTACTATAAGAAATAGCAGAACCATCTTCTGGGCTTGAACGACCAGCATCTAAACATAATGAATAATATGATTCTCCAGTACAATTTGATTTCAATTTATATACTGTAATCTTACCAGATCTTTCATCATTAGTTGCATATGGATTACTTGTGCTCATATATCCTTCATAAGTATAAGAATTACATGAATCAGTTTGATATCCATTTAATGAAGTATAGTCATTATATGTAGAAATGATATTAGGATTAACATCAATAACAAATGGATTATCTCCACCACTAGTTCTTCCTACTCTAGAAACTACTGAAATATAGAATGTTCTTTGATATTCATTTTCACCATATAAAGTTACCTCAACAGGACTATTTTTTTCAGTTGCAGCAACACCTTGTAAAATACAATCATTTGTATTATCTCCACTTATAATTTTAACATATGAAGTATTTGAAGATGTACACTTAGTAACTTTAACACCTGAAGGTTTTAATACAGTATTTTCATTTACATAAATTGTTTTTCTAAAATCTCTTATTTCTGTAGTAGCTGTATACATAGCTGTATACGAAGTACCATCAGCAGGAACACTATCTCCAGGTTGATAAGTTTTACCATCCGAATTACTCTTCCATCCTTCGAACTTTTTACTACTTGAACTTGTTCCTTCAAACGTAGCTTCAGGAAGAGTTATCGTATCACTTGAACTACTTGCACTTTTGAAATAAGCACCATTAAATGCTCTTTGCCATGAACTATCTACGCTTACTTTTGCACCATTAGGATATAATGCTACACCAGAAGCATATTTAAAACAAGCAAAGTAATAAATATTAGGTTCTACATCAAAAGTACCAGTTTTTACTTCATAATTACCACTCGCACAAACATTAGTTGTTTGTCCATATATATAAGCTTCGCTTGGTATTTTAACCCAGCCAACGAATACTAATGGAGGGAATGCTCCAGCTTTAGGTTTACATTCTGGGAATGGAACACCATTTAAAGCTTTAGATTTATAAATACCATTAGTATATTCCCAATAATTAGAATCAAATTCACAAGAACCAAATTCTCCAGGAACAGCTCTTGCTCCAGCACTCTTATAAATCTTAATAGTTAAATGAGTAGTTACTTTAGCATCAGAGCCAGGAACTGTATATACTATTGTTCCTGTTGTATTTACATCATCAACTTGTGGTGCACTCTTAGACATTTTTATAATACATGTATGAGAACCACTTGAACAATCATTATCAAAGTATTCATTACCATTATCTATAGTTAAACTAACTACTTTATCAATACCTAGTTCACTAGTTAAATCAACCATACTTGAACTTTCATCATAATTATCTAAATTAAATGATAATGAGTTTTCCAAATTATCAATTGAATAAGTAAAATGATATTGAAAACTCTTTTCTTCAGAGTTTGTAGGATCAACATATCTACAATTTACATAATAATCTCCGTTACTAGATGGAATTTTATCATATGTAGCTGTATAACCATCAGCTGTTTTTTTAATAACAAATATAGTATTGTTAGGATCTGCAGGTTGGCAAGTTAGCTCATATCCATATCTACTATAACTTGCAAAAAGTTTTGTTTCTTTATAACCTATTTTGCTTATACTAGTTTCAGTATCAGCGGAAACATAAGTAATAAACGACAAAAAACATACAAGTAAAAGTACTGTATATTTTCTTATATCAAACTTCTTCATTACTCTTCACTCTTCTTTCTTTTAATAATATAAATAGTTGCTAGAACACCACCAGCTACAATCAAACCAACAATAACATATTTATATTTAGATATAGCTGTTGCTGTTTTCTGTGTTCCATTCGAACCATCTTTTATGCTAGGATCATTTTCGCTCATATTTTCTAAAGATTTCTTATAATTATCTACATTATTAAAAAAAGTAGCACTATCTATATCAAAAGTAACGAACTCATTACATAAATAATAATCACTTATATCGTTACATGCGACAGATTGTGAATATGCATTAAATCTTGGAACTGTTAATTTTATCGTTCTAACCAAATCCCCATAGCAATTATTATAATCAGAATAAACTAGGATAACATAAGTAGTAACTTCGTCTATAGCTGGATGATTAATCGTAATTGCTCTATCTTCACCAATATTCTTATAATCTACTGTAAAAGATTCTTTTTTAACATTCTTTCCAGAATATGAAACTTCTAAGAACATATTACTTGTAACATTATAAAGTTTAATTTCTTGATGAAGTTCATTCCTTACTGATTCATTTCCAAAGGCATCCTTTTTCTTTACTTCTCCCATTACTGGATTAAACGTCACCCTTATATTAGCAGCTTGCTGTTTAATATAACCTTTATCAACTGCTGAACAAGTTACATCTTCCTTTTCTGCTAAAACAAAACTGGAAAAGCTAAAAAATAGCCCTATTATCATTAACAAAAATAACATTTTCTTTTTCATATTGCACCAACCTTATTTTCTATCTATAATTTTACCATTAAGAATGCAAAATAACAATATTAAATTGAAGTTAAAAATCGAATATGATATATTATTAGTGGTGATATAAATGAAAAAGAATATAGCAAAATGGGCTTTTCTAGCCATTTGCATTTTTGCAATAGCAATGGTTATTATTGGTGCAATAATTTTAAAACACAGAGAAAACGAAATGGATAAACATCTAGTTGAACTAAACATAAGCGAACTACAAGAAAAAATTAATAATAAAGAGTCATTTATTCTAGTAATTACTCAAACAACATGTAGTCATTGCGCAGAATATAAACCTACTCTAAAAAAAGTATTATATAAATATGATATAACAGCTTATTACATTGAAAAAGATCTACTAAGTGATGCAGAAAAAGGTCAACTAAATGAAATAGCCAACGTTAGTTCAACACCAACAACTATCTTTATTACTGATGGTGAAGAAAAATCAACAAATCAAAGATTCACTGGTAACAGACCAGAATCTGAAATTATTTCTAAACTAAAATACGAAGGATATATTAAATAATAGGTGATTTATTTGAAAGCAATAAATAAAGACGAATTAAAAAAAGGATTGCTTGTTATAGGAGGGTACTTAATAATACCTTCCTTCTTATTTAGTCCTTTAAAATTCTTTATAAAAAAAGGTATATTCACTACCTTATCCGCCAATGTTATAATACTACTAATAATGGCTATTCTATTTGGACTTATATATAGAAAAGACTTAATAAAAGATTTAAAACTAAATTTCAAAGAAGTTGTACTAACAACATTTAAATATTGGCTAATAGGATTTATTATTATGTACATTTCATCATTAATAATAGAGTTATTTAAATTAGCTCCAAACGTTAACCAAGAAGCTAATATAGCTCTTTTAAAAGAAGCTCCTGTCCTTGAATTTATACTTGCATTATTATTAGCTCCTTTTGTAGAAGAATTAGTTTTTAGAAGAAGCTTAATAAAAGCCATAAACAATAAACACATATATGCCATAACAACTGGATTAATGTTTGCTTTTATTCATGTTACTTCTTCCCTATCTCAAGGAAATATTATGCTTCTATATCTTATTCCATATGCATCTGTAGGCATAGTATTTGGATATTCATATTACAAGACAAAAAATATTTATGGAACTATGATTATTCATTCCTTCCATAATTTATTATCTTTATTAGCTTTACTATTTATATAGGAGGAATTAATATGAAAGAAGAACGAAAAACAAGATATGTAGAAAAAAAAGAAACTAAAGTCAAAGAAGAAATTGAAGAAAAAGAAAAAGATTATTTTAAACTTAAAAAGTTTATCCTAATCTTTATCGTTATCATTGCAGCTTTTTTCTACTATACAATCAGTATTGAACCTAAAACATTCCTAGTTAAAGAATACAAAGTTGAAAGTAATTCTCTTCCAGAATCATTTGATGGTATTAAAATAGTTCAGATAACTGATATACATTATGGTACTACAGTAAACAAAAAAGAATTAGATAAAATAGTTTATAAAATCAACGAATTAAAACCAGATATAATCTTTTTTACAGGTGACCTAATTGATTCTAGTATATCCATAAATGACGATATTAAAAATGAAATAACATCATCATTAAACAAATTAACCGCTTCTTTATATAAATATGCTATTTACGGAAACGAAGACGATGAAAAAATATACAAAGAAATAATGGAAAAAACTAATTTCAAGCTTTTAAAAAATGAAGCCGAACTATTATATTACAACGATACTACTCCAATACTAATAGCAGGATTTGATCCAATTGATTCTAATCCTAAGTATTCCATTTTAGATGAACCAGTAAACGATATTAATACACAAGATTTATATAAAATAATCTTAGCTCATGAACCTGATACTATAGATAATATAATAGATTATAATCCTAACCTAGTATTAACAGGAAGTACCTTGGGTGGAACCATTAATATTATTAAGCCATTATTTATTGATAATTCTAAACACTATTTAGATTATGAAAAAATAAATAATACTGACTTATACATATCTAATGGCGTTGGTACTAAAGGATTAAATATGAGACTTAATAATTATCCATCTATTTCTTTATATAGACTATATTATGAAAATGAATAAAACCAACAATAGTTGGTTTTATTTTTTTATAAATTACATTCTACATACGTATCAGATAAACATCTAATGGCACATAAACAGCCTAAGTCCATAGTAAAAATTGAATTAGTAGCAACATATGGATATAAACTTGTTGTATCAGGATTAGTAGCTAACACTCTAAAAGTACAACAAGTTCCTTCTATTTTTTCAACTCTAAAAACTACAGAACAATCATCTGTCATTCCATCACAAGTTGATGTTGTATCCTTAACAGTTGGCATACTCCATGGAATACTTCCATTACCACAAGTATATAACATGACTGGACGAGTATTACATATTAAACAATTTGGTCCTCCACCTAACATTGGTCTATCACAAGAATCCAAAGAACTATCTACACAGGCATTCTTTTGTAAAACCAATATTACACCTAAAATTTCTGCCAAACTATTTGTATTATCATTACACATATCATTCACCCTTTCCTATATATCTCACTAATAATTTATGTATCTTGCCAAAAATAGTGCATTATACAAAAGCTTTTATTTTTAAAAAAACTATAGTATAATTACTAACAGGTGATAATATGGAATGGTTTCAATATGTAATTATAATTGCAATATTACTTATAATTTCATTAGTAGTAATAAAATTACACAACAAAGACTTTTCATCAGAAGTAAATAAATTAGTTAAATACCTAGGTGGTAAAGATAATATCATAAATGCTGAATGCAACATGTCTAGATTTAAAGTAATCTTAAAAGACACATCTGTCGTAGACAAAAGTGGTATTCAAAAACTAGGTGCTAAAGGTATCGTCGAAATAGATAACCAATTAAAAATTATCTTTGGTAAAGATGCCAAACAACTTAAAGATTGTATTAAAGACTTACTAAAATAAACATGAAAATGTTTATTTTTTTATTTCATAACTTACGATATCATCAAAATAAACTTTTTCATTATCCAATGTAACAAAATAATTACTTTTACATAAAACTAACTTACATCTCTTATCTCCATTTTTTAATTTAAAATTAACTTCTAGTCTATTAACATATCCATTTTCATCAAAATAACTTTTTAATTTTTCAATATTGATACTATTATTGTTTTCTTCATAATAAACATCTCTATTATTATTTATAACTTTATCAAATTCATTAGCATATACTTTAGGTAAACTCATATAATCCCTCCACTTAATTATATGTATAATAATTTATTTATTGCTAAACATAATAATATGAAGAATATAAAAAATTATATAATTTTAATACCAATCTTAATATTAAATATAATAAGTATTATCTACTTATATCAAACTCCTTACTTTTATAAACATTTACTATTCTTAACTATTAGTTACACATTACTAATTCTTTTTTCTAGAATAAAAATAAATTATATTATTAAATATATAAAATACTTATATGTATTATCTATATTATTACTATTTATAGTTCTAATTATAGGTAGAGAAATAAATGGATCCAAAGCTTGGATTCATTTGTTTAATATTTCTTTTCAACCAAGTGAATTAACTAAATTAATTCTCACTTTATACTGCCCTTATCTTGCCATCAGAAACAAAAAGATATTATTACTTATTATAATCATAATACCTTCTATTTTAACCTATTTAGAGCCCGATACTGGAGCTATTATCTTTTACTTCATAATTCTCCTAACTTCCTTAAAATACACTAAATACACCCTTAAAAGCTTATTACCGATAATATTATTAATAATAATCATAATAAGTTCTCATATATACTTATATATTAATTATAAAAATATTCTAATTAATATATATGGTAATAAACTATTCTATCGATTAGATAGATTACTATCATTTAAGAATGGTACTAATATTCAAAATATTAATTCCCTAATATCAATTGGTTCTCATCATCTGCTTTATATTCCTGAAAATCATAACGATTTTATCTTCGCTTCAATAATAAGTAAATACTCTATTACCTTTGTAATAACTCAAATATGCTATATATCTATTCTAATATTCATAACAAAAAAATTAACTAACAAAAATAACATATCTAATATTTATACTAATACAATATTAAATATGTTATTATTTCAAATATTCTATAACATTCTTATGAATATATCCTTACTACCTATTATAGGAATTCCCCTACCATTTATAAGTTATGGTGGATCATACCTTATTACTCTTTATATAGAAATAGGTCTTCTAATCAATCTTAATAGTAAAAAGGTCCGTTATAATAAGGACGATAATAAGGATTATAGTATGGATTAACAAATACAGGTCTAGGTCTAGTTACACTAGTAACTCCTGCTCCTACCAATCCACCTAATAAAAATGGTGCTAAAAATCTATTGTTATAAGGTCTATTATACATAATAAAAACTCCTTTCAATCTATTCTATGAAAGGAGTTTTATTTATTTTAATCAAATAAACCAATAAACTGTTTTTTCTTACCTTTACGAATAATTATTACTTTTCCATCAATAGCTAAATCTTTAGTAATAACTTCATTCTCATCAGTATGCTTAACATTATTTAAACTAATAGCATTTCCTTGTAATAACTCTCTAGCTTCTCTACGACTAGTACATATTTCTTTATCAATTAATAAATCTATTAATTTAACTCCTTCTTCTAAATCAAAGCAAGGAACTTGTTTCATACCTAGCATAATATCATCAGCACTCAAGCCTTCTAAGTCTCCACCAAATAAAGCTTCACTAATTTTTACAGCTTTATTATATTCCTCTTCACCATGAAGACCAGTAATAATATCTTTAGCTAAGGCTTTATGAGCAATTCTTAAATGAGGAGCTTCATTATGTTGTCTTTCTAATTCTTCTATTTCATCTGGTGTATAGAAAGTTAACATTTTTAAATACTTAATAATCATTTCATCTTCTAGATTAATTAAATATTGATACATCTCATAACTAGATGTCTTGTTTTTATCTAACCACAATGCATTACCCTCTGTTTTACCGAATTTTTTACCAGTAGAATCAGTAACTAATGGCATTACCATACCATATGCTTCTTTACCTAATTTCTTCTTAATTAACTCAATACCACTAGTTATATTACCCCATTGATCACTACCAGCTACTTGTAAAACACAATCTCTATTTTCAAATAACCACAAGAAATCTAATGCTTGTAAAATCATATAACTAAACTCAGCATATGTAATACCAGATTCTAATCTAGATTTAACTTTATCTTTAGCTAACATATATCCTACATTAAAGAATTTTCCATAATCTCTTAAAAAGTCTAATACACTAATATCCTTAGTCCAATCATAATTATTAACTACTTCAAAACCAAATATTTCTTCAGCTTGTTTCTTTAATCCTTTAATATTACGCTCTACCTCTTCATAAGTAATCATTGGTCTTTCTGCATCTGGTTTTGGATCTCCAATTAAACCAGTTGAACCACCTACTAATAAAATAGGATGATGTCCATGTTGAGCAAATCTCTTACTTATTAAGAACGAACTATAATGTCCAATATGCATAGAATCAGCAGTAGGATCTGTTCCTATATAAAATGTTAATCCTCCCTTATTAATCTTATCAATCAAATCAGGACTACTTATATCTTGAACTAATCCTCTCCATTCTAGTTCTTCAAAAAAAGTCATCTCTTTTGCCATTATTTATCTCCCTCCATAATCTTTACTCCACTACTAGTACCAATTCTTGTAGCTCCAGCTTCTATAAATTTCATAGCTGTTTCATAATCTCTTATTCCACCACTAGCCTTAATACCAATATTATCTTTTTTATTTTCTCTTATAATATGAACTGCTTCCATAGTAGCTCCATGTTCATCAAAACCAGTTGAAGTCTTAACAAAATCTACACCACATTCATTACATATATGAGTAATTCTAATTATCTCTTCCTCTGTTAAACAACACTCTTCTATTATTACTTTTAAAATTTTCTTTTCTACTACTTCTCTTATTTTCTTTATTTCATTTTCTACATAATAATATTCTTCATTTTTCAAAGCAGCTACATTAATAACCATATCTATTTCATCTGCACCATTTTCTACTGCATCTTTAGCTTCAAAAACTTTTACATCAGTAGTATTCATCCCAAGAGGAAACCCTATTACCGTACACACAGATACATCACTATCTTTAAGTAGTTCTTTAGCGTACTTAATATAATATGGATGAATACATACAGAAGCAAAATTATACTTTATTGCTTCATTACATAACTTTTCTATTTCATCTTTAGTAGCTTTACGATTTAAATTAGTATGATCAATATACTTATTAATTTCCATTAAATCCCTCTTTTCTAAATAAAAAAGATTCATAAATCTAAGGACGCATTAGCGCGGTACCACCTTAGTTTATGAATCTATCATACACTTTATCTCTTAACGCGAGTAACGATTTAGCTCCAGAGTCGTAAATTCCTTCATCACTAATTGAAAGGTATTATACCAAATATTTTTAACTATGAAAAGATATTTTTAATCTTTTCTCCTAAACCTCTGAAGAAAGCACCAATTACTTCAAAATTAAAGTATAACTTATATCCCATTAATCTTAATACTAAGTAAATCATAATCAATACAAATATAATGATTAATAATACTACAAAGAAACCACTCATTCCTTTTTTAATATCTTTAACCGTAATTGTATATTGAACAGATGTCTCTTTATCTTCAGCTGTACATACAATCTTAACTTCACTACGAAGTTTTAAATCTTCATTACCTTGTGCTTCACAAGTAGTTTTATCTCCTGATACTGGGAAATATTCAAACTCTAATTCATCTTCACCTTTATCTAAAATAATATCATAATCTGTTTTATTAGGTTCAAATTCAAATTCATCATGTCCTTTAATTTTTAAATCTTGAAGTTCTGGATTAGTATCTTCAGTAACTTCAGGTTGTCTAGTAATATTTAACGTATAATTATTAGTATAATTAGGACACATCTTACTCTTAACTGTAATAGTAACTTCTTTAGGAATATTTTCCTCGAAATCTTCAGCACCAACTACATCATAAGTATCTTCTTCTTTTTCTGTAAATGCCTCAACAGTTAAACTAGTTACACCATATGGAACCTTAACGTTGTAAACCTTAGTTTGAGGATCAAAATCTTCAATTTGCTCTAAAGTTATACCAGGAATATCAACTGATAAATTAATACCTTTTAATAAAGCCATCTCTTGAGTATTAGTTGTACATTCAGTAGGTAAATCTTCTCTAATTACAGTAATACTATATACATTAGTTTCACCTTTTTCATTATTTACTTTAACATATACATTGTTTGTTCCAAGTTCTAGCTTACGAGGTCCTGTACCGAATCCATCAACAAATGAAGATTTAGCATCTACTAATGTTGCATCTACCATTACTTCCTCAATATCATTTGTAACTGTTGCTGTATAAGAATTAACAGCAGGATTAAATTCTGGTTCTAAAACACCTTCGCTTAATGTCAAAGTTGCAAGTGAATTAACAGTACTTCTACCATCTTCTCTATTAACATTTATAGTATAAGCAACTACTTTTCCAGCAGAGTTTTTAACTTTAACAACAACTTTATTACTTCCATAATTCAAATTAACGCTTCTTGGTCCAAATCCAGATACAAATGATGATCCAGACGCTGCAGATGCATCAATAGATATTGAAGATACATTTGTTCCAACATTTACGCTATATGTCTTAGTTCCACTAGAAAATCTAGGAGATAATGAACCATCACTAACTGATAAAGCAGATAGTGTTGGAGCAGGAACTGTTGGTTTAACAGGATCTTCTGGTTCAGTAGGTTTTGTACTTTCCTTCTTAGCACATTGAAATTGGAAAACAACCTTACAATAACGTTTAGAAACACCATTAGTCATCTTAGTTGTTTGACATTCATTTGTTACAACCTTAGTTTTTGATTCATCCAAATAATATCCGCTTCCACAAGAAGCTATAGTAACATTAGATTCAGAATATGGATTACCATTATCTGAAGTCTTAACATAACATCTTTCTACTTTAAAAGGATCTGTGTTTGTTACATTTAATTTAGTAGTATCTGAACATGAAGTAGTTAATTTATATGGTCCAGCTAATGTTTTTCCACCACTGGTATTAATTGCCCAGAAATAGTAAGTTCCATTCTTTAAACTAATATAACCATTAGATGAAGAAAATGATCCTAAACCTTTAATATTTTTAGCCGAATTATAACTATTTGTAGTATTCCAGTAAATAGCACTTGCTGCTGGGCTAGAAGCTTTGATATGAACCATATCTTTGTTAGAGCTTACATCTACAGCTGCTCCTACCTTAAATACGCCTACGGCCATTATTGTTAATATAAAAATAAAATATCTAAAAACATTCTTCATTTCAATCTATCCTTATCCAATATTATAATATCATTTACAGAATAAATTTACAATAATAAAAAAAATAATATCAGCAATTTGATATTATTTTTCACTTTTTTTTGCAATTTTCTTAGGAGCTTTTTTTTCAGGGTTTTCTAATTTATTTACAGCTCCCTTTAAAACTTCTACAGTTTTTTGTTTTAAATCATTAGCAGCCTTCTCAACTACAGGAGTTGCTTTTTCTTTAGCTTCATCTGCTAATTCAGTAACTTTGATTTTAATTGCTTCAGCTTTTTCTTTAGCAATTTCTACAACTTTTTCTTTATCCAATTCAGATAATTCTTTCTTAATTTCTTCGACTTTCTCTAAGAAAGAATCTCTAACTTCTTTTACATCAATTTCTTTGATTTTTTCTACTAAATCATCAAATTTCTCTTTAAGTTCTTTTCTAGTTTCAGCACCACTTTTTGGAGCAAATAAAACTCCCAATCCAGCTCCAACTAATGCACCAGCTACAAAAGCACCAACTTTATTATTTTTTCCCATTTCTATCTCTCCTCATCTTCATCTTTATCTTTTTTCTTAAAAATATTACCTATAAGGCCACTTACACCATCAACAACCCTGTCAGTAATTGATACAACCTTATCTGTTGCGAAGTCAACCAAATTAAAGAATCCGTTTAATGTTTGAACTTTATCATTAACATCATCAACAACTTTGTCAACTTTATTTAGAGTTTGAATAGCTCTCACACCTAATATTATTCCAATAATAATTAATATTATAAGTAAAAAATAAATAATTATTGGTAATGCTGTTTGTAAAAAACTAACCATTGTCCTCTTCCTCCTCTCCTTCTTCGTACATAGAATCAATTAAATTAAACAAATCATTTTCTAATGTATCATTACTTTCTAATTTTTCTTTTTCTGTTTTAGGAGCAGGTTCTGGTATTTCTTCTTGTTCTATTTCTTCCTCTTCCTCACGATTCTTGGTAATAGGTTTAATAGAATTTAACTCCTTTTCGATATCATCTAAAATTTGTAATGTACTTGTTTTTTCTATATCATCAAGTTTTCTAGGTTTCTTCTCAACTGTTTCTACTTCTTCTTCATTCTTTTTAGAAATAACTTCATTTTGAATCTCATCAATTTTTTCATCATCTTCTAAGATTTTAGTTACATCTAGAGGTTCTTCATTTTCAATTTGATCTTCTACACTAACCTCTTCAACAACTGGTTCTTCAACCACTACTTCTTCCTTTACTGGAACAGGTTCTTCAACCTTAACCTCTTCTTTTCTAGGTTCTATTGGTTTTTCTCTAACACTAGTATCTTCTTCTGCTATTTCTTTTTGAGCTTCTTCCTCAAGCTTATTTAAACTTCCATAAGCTTTTTGTCTAACAGAATCAATATTTACTTTAATTGGTTCTTCCTTTTTTAACTCTTGTTCTTTTTTAGCAGCTTCTTCTTTCTTTTGTTGAATTTCTTCTTCTGTAACTACATGAGCAATAATTGGTTTAACAATTTTTTCTCTCTTCATTCCATCTTTTTTATCAACAATATCATCTTTTTTATAATTTTCACCTAAAATTCCATATACAGGTGATATTACTGGAGATGGAGTAAATGGTTTCTTACCAGTTGCTAGTGTACCACTATTAATTTTACTATCTCCCTGACTACGAGTAGTTGTTGTAGAAGAATAATTACTATTTGCTCTTCTAGCAACATCTAAGTCTTCACTTTTTCTTTCTTCTCTATTTTCATTACGGCTTACACGAGAATTTAATCTCTCGAATTCATCTTCATCAAATGATAAGAAAGGTGATTTTTTTTCTTCCTTAGGTTCCACTGGTTTAGGCTCTTCAACTACTTTTGGCATCGCCATCTTGTCTTCAACAGCTGGAATTTCTTCTAACTCGTCATCTTCAAATGGCATATAAATATCTCTTTTAACATTATTAAAAGTTGGATGTTCTGATACCTCAATAGGTTTTTCCTCTACTACTGGTTCACTCTTCTCAACTACTTCTTTTTTTTCTTCAACATCTTCTTTAGTATAGACTGGCATTTCTTCAACGACTTCTTCGTCATCTTCAAATAAAATATTTTTTATTTTTCCCCATACGCTCATCTATGTCACCGCCTTAATTAATTTTATCACTATCATGTATTTCAGTATCTTTTTCTTCTTCACTCTTAAGAATTTGTAAGTACTCACTATCTTCTGAAGTACTAGTAGTTTCAAAAATATTGAAATCATACTCTTTGAATTGTAAAGTTTCTTCATCTAACATTGTCTTTAAGACATTATCGTTAAATTGAATTGACGTCAAAATAGATATACAATTTGACACAACTACGTTGACATCATGCTCCTTCACTATCACCTCTATTTTAGCATAATTATACATAATTTCAATAAAATACTTATCATTATCTATTTTATTAATTTCTAAATAACCATACTTATCTTCAAAGCTAATTGGTAAAGAAACATAAGACTCTTCATTAGCTTTATATGTGTCAATAACCTTATTATAATAACTAACTGCATCCACAAATAAATAATATGTATATTCTTTATCTAAAATAGTTTCATTATAATCAGTGCTTTTTGACACTCTTAATCCCATAGGTAAATTATATTTATAACCTTTTCTATATTTATTATAAACTTTTACATTACGACTAGTGCTCTTATTTATAATACTTTCTAATGACATATCATAAACATTAGAACACCCACACAATATAAAACATATAACAATCAAGAAAATAATATATTTCTTTTTCATCATAATTTCTTAACTCCTATATCTAATTATATCATTTATAGCTTCAAAATTAAATTAAAATAAATAAAAACCTCATATGAGGTCCTACTTATTTTTCTTAATAGCTTTTAAATAATTAATTTTTATTCCCTCATTCATAAACTTAGTTTCATACTCAGTATATGAATTAGGTTTATCAGTACTAGCTAAATCTAAAGAAATATCTTCAATTACATAACCATATGTACTTAAACTTACAATTGAACTCTCAAATAATCCAACATTATCTGTTTTTTGAATTATTATTGTATCTCCTCTACTTATTTCATCATAAATAGGTAAAAATAAATGAGATGTTAATCTTCTTTTAGCATGTCTCTTCTTTGGCCAAGGATCACTAAAATTTAGATATATTGTATCTATATCTTTAGCAAATATATCATTTAAACAAATAGCATCTACACACAATATTCTTATATTATCTAATTCTTCATTTTCTAATTTTTCAATTGCTCTAACTACTACACTTTCATATCTTTCTACCCCAATAAAATTAATATCAGGATTCTTTTTAGCCATATCAATTAAAAAATTACCTTTACCCATACCTATCTCTAAATGAATAGGATTAAAATTATGAAATACTTCTTCTCTAAACATTCCTTTATGTTTACAAGCTTCTTCATAAGATATTACATACTTACTATTATTTACTATCTCTTTAGCATTTTTAACATTTCTAAGTCTCATATTATCACTACTTTCAAAATCTAACATATACTTTTAATAGGAGGATGTTTATGAAAAAAGATCGTAATACTTTCTTTTCCAATTACAACGCTCAAACTGGAGGTTATATACCAGACCCTAACATGTTCATGAATTTTCCTAATACTCAAACATCTGTTAATTCCAGTTATTATAATGGCCCAGATTTAAATTATCAAAACGATTTTGATAACCGATTATCCAAAATAGAAAGACAGATAAATCGTTTAGATAATCGCCTAACTAAGTTAGAAAATAACACTAATAATATACCAAATAAAGAAGAAAATAACTACACAAATATGTACATGTTATAAATACTTATCTTATAAAGGTAAGTTTTTTTATATAATTTTTAACATTACCTTTTCCTAATATATCATTAAACAGATTTAATCTCCAAGATATTAATATATATGTTGCTGCACCAAGTAAAGCATTAATTACTACATACATAACACAAGACCATCTACTATATAAATTATATGGAATAAAATACATACCAAGTAATACCACTACAACCATACAAATAGCAGGAATAAAAGTTTTAGAAATAACTTTAATTGTCTTTTTATACTTCATATTACATTCTTTCTTTAATCCAATTAAAGATATTAAAATACTTATACTATACCCAATAATAGTCGCTGTAATAGAACCTAAGTATGGATAAAAACCAATATGATCATATAACAACATAAATGGTATATCTAATAAAACATTAATACCAAATCCTATTATTGTAGACATATATACTAATTTAAATTTATTCATACCTTGTAAAGCTGATTCTGTAGTCATATAAACATTTAATAATAAACCTGATACCACATACAAAGATAATATCCTACTTCCTATAATATTATGTCCATAGAATATACTCCATATAGGGTTACTCAACATCATTATTCCCAAAGCCATTGGTAATGAAACAAAGAAAATTAATTGTATAGCTTGATTAAACCTGTTATTAACTTCCGCTTTATCCCCAGCTGTCCAAGCACTAACCATAGTAGGTATTAAACTTGTACTCATTCCCATAGCAATACTTGTAATAATCATATTTATCTTAGGTGCCCATGTACTAATAGAACTTGATATAAACTCTACATCACTTGTTTCTAGTCCTATATAATTCATTGTTCTAAGTACTAATGCCATATCTACAAAATTATATAAACTACCTATGATATTAATAATAATAAATGGTATAGCATAACTAAATAACTTTTTAGTTATCTCTTTATCACTAACATCATCTTTTTTATGATTTATATCAAAATTAACTTTTTTATCTTTAGATATTTTAATTCTAATGTATAAATATGCTACTAAACCACCAATAAATGCTGCAAATACAGCAAGACAAACTGCCGTTCTAACACTACCATTAAATACCTTTAATACCAAATAACCGCCTAATAAAATAACTGTAATTCTTACTATTTGTTCTATTACTTGACTATGACTAGATACATTAATAATCTTATGACCCTGTAAATAACCTTTAGTAACACTTAAAAATGGAACCACTAAAATAGCAAATGATACACTTCTTATTGCTAATGCAACATCTTCTATTGTATTACCACCACTTAAATCTCCTAATAATAAATGAGCTATCCCAGGAGCAAATATAAATAATATCAAAAAGATAACAATAGCTAAAAATATCATTATTCTTTTACATATGTTATATGCTCTTACCTTAGCATCCATCATACCTAATGTATTATATTCATTTATTATTTTACTAACAGCTATTGGCAAACCTGCAGTAGATATATCTAAAAAAATAACATAAACATTATAAGCATAAGCATATAAAGCACTACCTTGTACTCCAACCATAGCATAAAAAGGTATTACATAAAACATACCTAACATCTTAGTAAATATAATTGCAAAAGTTGCAATTATAGTACCTTCAATAAAAGAACTTTTCTTCATAACTATACCTCTTATTTTTCATCATATACTATTAAAGCTGAAAAACAATATATTTGATCATCACCAGATGTACTAACAGCTACACTATACTTAATATCAATTATATCATAATCTCCACCACTCAAAAATTCATTTATGCTATTTTCTAAATCTTTTTCATGCTCTTCGTCAAATACAATAACTTTCAAGATATCACCTCTCTTAAAATATAAAAAATACTTATGACATTTTATATCAAAAAAAGTCGATTATACTTTATAATATTTACTAGGTGATATTATGAACAAAATTAGTAAAATCAAACCATATCTTATAAATATAATTATAGTATTAGGAATATTTATGATTGCTTTATTACTAAGACACATTTCTCCTTTTGGAGATACATCATTAAAAATAAACGATGGAGTCTTCCAATATAAACCTATGCTTTATGATTTTATTAAAAAAATACAAGAAGGAACTCTTTTAAACTATTCCTTTAATAATGGACTAGGTAATCCAACTATATTCGAATATTGTTATTACTTAGCAAGTCCCTTAAACTTAATTGCTATATTCTTTAAAACTCCAGATAGTATGTTTCTTTCAACTATTATCCTTAAACTAATAGTTGGTACAATAATTATGACATATTACACAAAATCAAAAACAGATAATAAATACATAATTACTATCGCCACAATTTCATATATGTTCTCTAGTTTTTTAATAACATACTTTAGTTTTATAACATGGTTAGATATCATAATCTTATTTCCTCTTTTCCAAAAAGGATTAGAAGATTTACTTGATAAGAAAAAACCAAATACATATATTATCTCATTAGCTTTGTTAACTATTTGTAACTTTTATCTATCATTTTCTATTTATATATACACAATAATATACTTTATTATTTACGAATTATTTTATAAAAAACAATCTAAAAAAGATAAAATAAATTCTTTTAATCATATAGTTCTATATACAATATTGACATTTATAATGATATTTATATGGATATATATACTATTTACTGTATTTATTAAAACGAATCTTGCAAATACAGAAACAACAAATTCAAATTATATTTTAACATTTACTGATTTATTAAAATCATTATTATATGGAAATATTAATAGTAACGCCAATATAGATGGAAATGCCTTCCCTAATATTGCTTGTAATCACTTCATTTTAATGAATATTATTTACTTCTTTATTAATAGCAAAATATCTAAAAAAGATAAGAAATACACTTTAATAGCCATAATTATAATTCTTATGGCCTTCTATCTTAAACCATTTGATTATGTTTTAAATTTATTCCATAGCGTAAGAGGATACCCATTTAGATATTCTTACATTATATGTTTCTTATCTATTAAATTAATGATCAATAATTTCACTACATTTACCAAAGAAGATGCTAAAAAAATATTATTAACTATACCTGTTATAGCATTATTATTACTTATTACTTTTAAAGAAACCGAATCCAAAATAATAATAACAAATATTATATTTACACTTTCATTGCTAGTCTTCTTCCTTTTGTATGATGATAACAAATATACGAAACTATTATTATGTTTTATAGTTATTATTGAATCTTTTACAATAACTTACTTTAACATTACAGATAATGAAAAGACAACAGAAATAGATTATTCACTTTATGAAAAAGAAAACCAAAAATATCGTCAGAATTATGCTATTTCAGAAAGTGAACCAATAACAAATAATCTATACTACAACAAAAAAGTAACATACCAATTCTCATCTCTATCATATGCTAGATCTTTATCAATAGGAAGCAAATTAGGTTGTAATTCTTATGACTCAATTATGGTTTGTACAGATAATAATCAAATAACTAATTTATTATTTAATATAAAAAATCAATACTATCTAGAAAAACTATATGCTGTAGATAAGAAAATAACTCTAGCAGATACTGGTTCTGATACAAGTATAAAAGATAATACAGAAAATATTATTTCTAGTATGACTGGAATAACTGATATATATAACAAAGAAATCCTAGAAGCAACTGAAAAAGATGATAAATATTATTTCAATACCGATTATGACTATTACTTAATAGAAATTGAAAACGAAGATGGTTCATCAGTAACAATTCCACAAATATATCATGAATTCACCCAAGATAAAGAAAATGGTAAGAATACAGCTACTATATATACAATAAACGAAGATAAACTTAAAGAGATATATTCATACCTTTCAAAGAATCAAATTGAATATACTTACTATAACGATAACAAAATTGAAGGAAAAATCCATGTTGATAATAATCAACTTATATACACTTCAATTCCTTATGATATTTCATGGGAGATAAAAATAGATGGTAAAAAAATAAAACAACCATTAATAATACTTGATTCCTTCATTGGAATTGAAACTACTCCTGGAGATCATACAATAACAATGGAATATAAAAACAAAGATTATATTGGACCAACCATTGTTTCAATATCTACAATTATTATTTATGTTTATCTTAATATTAAAAAGAAGAGAGCTTAGCTTTCTTCTTTTTTCATTCTTTTTTTAAGTAACATTATATCTAACTTTTCTCTGCCTCTTCTTTTTTCTAAACATCTAGAACATAATGGTATATATCCTGCATCACCTACAACAATAGCTTCTGTTTTCTCTCCTTCAAAATAAGTATAAGAAGCATCTCTACCACAATCAAAACAACTTGCTTTAATAACTTTAACATCATCACTAATAGCAAGTATTTGTGGCATCGTTAAAAATGGTTCTTGTTCAGAGGTCATATTTAATCCAGATACATATATATCCATATCTTTAACAATAGATAAATATGATAATACCGATACATTACCTTCTATCATTTGTGCTTCATCTATAAATATTGTTCTTATATTATCTCTTTCTTCTACATGAGGTAATATATCTTCAAAACTTACAATACAAATAGCAGGTACTTCTAATTCATAATCCTTACTTTTTAAAACACCTAAATCTCTGCTATCTTTAGCTGGTTTAAAACATAATATATTATTCTTATTCCATATCTTATTATATGTTGTTATCATTGCAGCTGTTTTCCCACTATGCATAGGACCAGTAAACGTTGTTATCAAATCAATTCCTTCTTTCTTACCTTATCCATCTTTGCAATAATAAATTACTTTATTCTTCTTATTGTTTTATTTTTATTATCTAATTCATGAACAGAAGCTGTTTCAACACCAAACTGTTTCTTATTCATATCTACATCTTTATTATTTAAAATATAGTAAATCATATTAATTACTCCTCTATGAGTAATAATCAAAGTATTATCTTCAAACTTCATTATTTCATCTATATAATCTTTAATTCTATTATATAAATCTCTTAATGATTCACCTTCAGGGAATACTGTATCTACTTCTACATCTTTATATTCAGGATATAAAGCATACGCTTTATCCTTTAATACACCATTTAATTTACCTTTATTTTGTTCTCTTAAATTACTATTTAAAGTATATGGTACTCCAATAGTTTCACTAACTATTTTAGTAGTTTCTATAGCTCTTTTAACATCACTACATTGAATACTTTTAATATGTAAATTATCTCTAATCCATTCAGCTGTTTCTTTTACATCCTTTTTACCAGAATCAATTAAAGATACATCACTCCATCCGCCAATAAATGTTTCATCATCTTGGCCATGTCTCATTAAATAAATCATTTTTCCTCCTAGAATATACTCTTATCTTCAATTTTTTCTTTAAACTTATATACTTTAGCTGGTTTATTACCTTCAAATCTATCACTAGTATTAGTATCTTCTATTAGATTAAGATTAAGCATTTTCTTTCTAAAATTTCTTCTATCAAATGTTTTACCTAAAATAGCTTCATAAGTCTTTTGTAATTCTGGCATAGTTACTCCATCTGGAAACAAACTCTTTAACATATTACTATTAACTATTTGTTTTCTAAGTTCCAATAAACCTTCTTGTAAAATCTCTTCATGGTCAAAACCAAGTGGAGGTATCTTATCAATTGGGAACCAATCTGCATTTGATGTACTTCCAGTCTCTCTTAATACATTAACTCTTTTACTATCAATAATACCAATAAAAGCAACTGCAACCATTCTCATTACAGGAGATCTATCTACTTTACCAAAAGCTTTAAACTGTTTAATAGGTACATCCGTAATACCAGTCTTTTCAGCAAGCTCTCTTAATGCTCCTGTTTCTAAGTCCTCATTATTATATAAAGCACCACCAGTTAGTACCCAATCCCCCAAAAAAGGCTCATTCTTACGTTTTATTAATAAAACCTTTGTAATTCCTTGTTCAACAGTAAACAACGTTGTAATGACGTGAATACCTTGATTTTTATATAATTTATTTTTAACATCCATTTCATATTCACCTAAATCAATTATAAAGTGTAAAAATTACACTTGTCAATATCTATAACATAATTTTTAAAATATGATATAATCTATATAGTAAAGGAAGTGACATATGTTAATCCTAACAATTGTACTTATTGCTCTATTCATTGTCATGTATGGAAGAATAAGTAAGAATAATGACTTAATTAAAAAAAACAATAAGACAATAGTAGACACTGCCAATGTAAAGAATGCTAAAAAATACTTTCATAATACTAAAATTGCTACTATTACATTACTAATTGGTGTATTCATCTTATTATTTTGCATAGTTTGTGAATTCACAGATATCGAAACAAGTTTTATTGATATGTTCTCAACAGATATTATAGAAACAATAGAACTAGATAGAAGATTTTATTTCTTCCCTTTATACTTCTTAATAGCTAGAGAAATATATATTCAAGTAAGAATAAGTGAATATCTTCAAAAATTCTTTGACGATCATGAAAAAGAAGAAAAAATAGATTTAAAAAGTATTGATATTAAAAAAATACTTTATAAACCAGCTAAACCTAAACCAGAAGATCCTAATAAAGTAATTAGAACAAATGAAATAAATGAAATATTAGATGTTACTCCAGAAAAAAAATCAGAATAATTATTCTGATTTTTATTTATTCTAATTTATCATAGCTAGTTCAACAGTATATGTTAACTTACTAGAAGATGCATTATTTTCCATATCTACATCTTGACCTTCTAACCACATATAAATTCTTACTTTAGTTACTCCAGCAGGTATATGCATTAACTCTTGGTTAGCTGTAAAACCTTGTACTGTAGCTACTTTAGGATTAACTAAAGTAAAATAAGAACTTCTATCTGTTTGATCAATAAACACTGGAGTTTGGAACTCTTGATTAACTCCTCTATAAGGAAGTCTAGCAGCTCCAGTATATGTTGTCTCTAAACCATATACATTTCTAGCATTATCTATACCATAACCGTTATGTCTATCATAATTTGGCTCCCAAATATATGAATTCAATCCACCTTTTAATATTTGAGCAGCATATGGATTACCTTCTGCAACTGTTCCTTCTACAACAAATCCTACTCTTGCTGCATTTTGGGCTCCTCTATCAATTGCCCCTGCAGTAGGAACTACACTAGAATTACCTGTTATAGCAATAGTAGCAGGAGATGTTACCAATAAGAAGATATCAAACGCAATATAATGTTTATCTACACATTCTTCATCACCAGTACAATTAATTTCTGTTTGTTTAGAAGTAACTAATGTAAATCCGCCATCTCTTTCCTCGGTTGTACTACCTAAGAACATATCCATCTTACCTTCAGTAACTCCACCAACAGTAGAAACGTTAGTTAAAGTATCAGGTAACTGATTCTCAGCTGTACTATATGTTTTATACGCGTTAATTATTTCATCCTTTGCAATTTCATTTTTCCAATCAATCGCATCTACAGATACTTGTAAACCAGTTACAGTAGCAACATTTATATCAATTGACTCAATAGTAGCATGTTTATTTGATGAAAACCATGCATATGTTCCACTAAATAATAGTAGTATCATAACAAGCACTAATAAAATCAATAATAATATTCTTCTCTTTTGCTTATTATATTCCTTTTTAGTATTTTTTTTCTTTTTATTATTTGTCATATAATCACCCAATTATCTATACTAATTATAAATTATTATCATAATAAGTTCAATTACTAAATACTATTCTTTACAATAAAAAAAGGAGCAAAGCTCCTTTTTATAAACTATACATTGTCTAGTGAGAAATATAAAGTTAAAGTAGTATCTGATGCAGAAGCATTGTTTTCTGTATCAACATCATTACCTTCAATCCAGTAATATACTCTAATCTTTGTAACACCAGGTCTAATCTTAAATAGTTCGAATGCTGAATGATCAGTTCCAGTACTTTGTTTTACAGTAACTTGTTGGAAACATTGATTCCATTGAGTAACTTGAGTATTTGAACCATCTTTAATACCATCTAAAGTTCTTCCAGCACTACTATTCCAATAATCTAGAGGAATTCCACTACAAGCATCTACTGCACCTTCATAAGGTAATGCAGAACTACTTGAAATACTATTTAATCCATAGTAGTTAGCAGCATGTGTTTTACCAGCATTAGTATGTCCATCATTATTTGGTTCCCAAATAAATACATCAGTTTGATTACTTGCTGGGTTCTTACCAGTAATAGTTGCTCCTTGAATTTGTCCTAAATCATAATTATCAGTATCTAGATATGTAGCTAAATCTACAAATCCTTCTTTAACGAATGCTACACGAGCAGCATTTTTAAGTCCTTTATTATTAGTTTCTGTAACACTTGAATTACTTGTAACATATACAGTTTTTTCTTCTCCTGTACCATCATTATCAAGTTTCAAGAATACATCGAATGCTACAAAATGAACATTACCACAAGCACCATTACTACCAGTACAACTAGCAGTTACTTCATTTTCTTTAGTTAATGTTAAGTATTCAATACCTGCATCTGCATCAGTAGTTGTAGTACCTAAGAACATATCAATTTTTCCATCTACTACATTTCCATATGTAGACATATTTGCTAATGTATCAGGTAATTGATTTGTTGGATTTACTGCAGAAGTATCTTCCCAGTCAGCATCAAGTAAATTTTGTTTACTAACTCTTACTCCCCAGCTAGCTGCATCTGCAGAAATTTCAAGACCACCAGATGCACCAACGTCAACTTGGATTTCTTCAATAGCAACTTTTCTATTAGAAGTAAACCATGCGTATGTTGCTGAACTTAATACTACAATAGTTACTAAAAGTAATAATAGTAATAATAAAAGTCTTCTCTTATTTGCTTTTCTTTTCTTATTAGTTGTCTTTGCCATAATCTCTTACTCCTTAATTATTTTTTTCTTCGATATGTTCTTCATATATATCCATATGCATTTTCATCTCTCCACCTAAAATTGCATTTACACATTCAGGATCATTACCTTCTAGGAATATAACAATCGTAATCTTATCTCTTTGTTCTGGCAACATATCAGCACGTTTTTCTAAGATTATCGTCTTGTCTTCATCGTCTCTAAATGGTGTTGTGTCTGGTTCAGGTTCTCCTGTAATCGGACTAGTTTTTGCATATACCTTATAGTCATCATTTACATAAACGATAATTCTAACTGCATCATCAACATTCTTGATAATGTCATCTATTTGAACAGAATACCAATAATTAATTGTTTCCTCACCAATATTCTCCAAATAGAAAGTATATGCAATATAATTCTCACCATTATGAGCGCCTTCTGCCTCATTATTAATGTTATCAGGCAACCATTTCATGGTAATGTTATCCATGAACGCAATCTTTGATGTGGAAAGTTTCAATACATAGCTTCTATCATTTAATGATTCGTACATAACTAAATTTGAATTTAAATATGTGTTCTTATCCATACTGATAGTAAAACTACCTTCGTTATACACGATATTTAAAATAAAATAAGTTATGACCAGAAATAGTAGCAATGCCAACAAGACTATAACTACTATCTTTTCATTCTTTTTTCGTTTACTTACTTGTTGAGCAGTAACAACTACTTCACCTTTCGCCATAATACAACTCTCCTTTTTTTTCCTTTAGCCACCCTTAACAGTATAAAATGGAGATAACGAATATGAACACTACCATATCGTTAGTATAATTATAGCACAACATATTTTTAAAAACAATATATCTAAAATTAATTTTTCGCAATTTTTCTATATATTTTACACACTATAAAAAAATGATAAGTAAATATTATATTTATTATAAAAAGAAAACATGTTATAATTAGACTAGAAAGATAGGATGTATTATGAAAATTAAGAAAAAAATCATTCTAGTACTAGCCATATTATCGCTGATAATATTCTTATCTAGTGCTGCTTATACATTTGCAAAATATCGAACCGCGTCTTCTAACTCTACTGAGTCAGAGATTGCTAGATGGGGTTTTACTATAAATGATAATGATTTCTTCGGAACAAATGCAGAAAAAACATTTACAATATCATCTTCAGATATATTCACTTGTACAGGTACTAATTGTCATGTTTCTTCTGGAAAAGTTGCTCCTAACTCTGAAGGAGAATTTGTTATTACAATTGATTATTCTGATGTATCATTAAATTTCAAATACGATATATCATTTACGGCATTAAATAGAGATTCATTAGGAATAGATGCTGGAGATTTCAATGATTTAAAAATAATCAGTTATTCAATTAACAATGGCACATCAATAGATGCAAATAACGATACAACAATTACTAAAACAATAAATCCTGCATCAGTATCAGGAAGCAAAATAGAAACTATAAAAGTTAAAGTTAAATGGATTGATGACAATACTCAAACATATAATGATAAAGCAGATACTTCATTAGGAACTAGAACTGATTTAGATACATTAAATGTTGGGTATAACGTAAACTTAAAACTTACACAAATGCAATAAAAAAAAGAATAATTTAATTATTCTTTTTTTATGGTGTAGGATTAATTTCACTAACATTTATTCTTAATGAAATTGATAAATCTTTGTCGCCTTCTTCTTTAGTCTTATGATAATCATAAGATCTTTCTCCTAAGGCTGTATCAATTGTATCATAATAATCAATATACTTTTCTAAGCTTTCACAATAAATATCAGATAAATCTTCACACTCTTCATCAAAATCAGCTTGTTCTTTTTCATACTTCCATTCTAATTCATAATACAATTTAGTTTCACTAGTTCCAGTTGATGATCCATCTTTATAAATAACTTTATCTTCTACAACAAATTTTAAATTAAATGCATAACCATTAATAACATATTCTTCTCCATCACCAACAGTTTTCTTTGAAATAGTATAATTTGATTCATCCTCTTCTTCTCCAAATAATACTATTGAATCAAAGATTAATGAAATACTACCATCCATTTCACCAGAGTTAGTAATAGTAATACAATGATTATCTTCATCACAATCATCAGATGAATCATAAATAATAGATGTTCTACCAGGATATAATTCCTCAAGATCAATTAATATCTTATTTTCATCTTCATCTATACTAGAAACATCAATTTTCCATGCTTTAACCTTATTACTAAGTACTTGCATTTCTACTTGTGTATTATAAGTAAACCAAGCTAATGTAGTAGACAATGTACATAATAATATAACAATAAGAAGTCCTAATTTATGTCTTTTTAAAGCAATCAATATTAAAGACTTATTATCTGATTTTTTATTATTTTGCTTTTCCACATAAATCACACTCCTTATCTATCATCACTTATATTCTACCATTTTTCCTTGTTGTTTACTATTTCTTTTTCTATTATTTTTTTTATAATTATTATTTCTATTTCCATTATTTTGGTAATTATTATACTTTTTATAATATTTTTTTTGATTATTTTTTACTTTTTGTTTTTCCTTGTTTTCTTGGTTACCAACCTTTTTTTCTTCCTCAATTTTAGGTTCTTCAGGAACTATTTCTTCTTCAACTTCCTCTACTACTTGTTCAACCTTTTCAGAAGTTTCATCCTCTTTTATTTCTTCCTTCTCTTCAAGAACAACTTTTTCCAACTTTCTTACTGGAATTTCTTCCTCTTCTTCGTCTTCCTCTTCATCTTCATCATCATTCTTTAAAGCTTTTAACAACTCAATAGCTGCAATAAAAGCAATTGGAACAATAACAAAGATAAATGTTGTAACCATATTAGTAGTAACTCTTCCTAAAATACTTAAGAAGAAAAATTTATGAACTACTTTTCCTAGAACTTGTTCTTCATATACTATTGGGTCTTCTATATTATTAGCAATACCTTTAGTATTAAATGAATACTTTCCGTTTTCATCAACGTTAACATTCATAACCTGGTGGGTAATAATCATTCCATCTTTCCCACCTTTTTCTGCTTTATACGTAACAGCATCTCCAACATGTATTTCTGAAGAAGGCATTTCTTGAATAAGTAAAGTGTCTCCAATGTTATATGTTGGTATCATACTTCCTGATGCAATTGTATATATTCTATATCCAAAAAAATTACCTTGATTAGAAAACTTTTGAAATCCTGTTAATAATATAAGCAACACCAAAATCCCACATAATATCCATTCGAATATTGCAAATATTGTTTTAATTATTTTGTTCTCAAATATTTTCATAATGCCTACAATTTTATATTACTAATCTTATTCATATATTTTTCAATATGTTTCTTATATACTTTATTAATACCATCCATAGTTGCACTATTTTTATACTTAACTAAAGTATATTGTTCTCCAACCATATCTTTTAGTTCCTCTTCAGATAAACTAGCATTAAGATCGATAATTTTTTGAATAACTTGTTTAATAACTTTTTCTTTAGCGTTCTTAGTAGAATATTTTTCTTTATTTAATGTACATAATGCTAAATAATCTAACATAAATGTCTCATCAAAGAAATTTCTAAGTTCGCCTTCATCATTATAATTTTTATCCTTTTTATCTCTTTTAGAATCATCTCCACCATGCTCTTGTAAATAATTCCATAGAATCATTGCATATTGGAAATTAGTATTCTTTAAAATAACATTTGTTTTCTTAATTGGTGGTCTAACCAAAGCCACATGAGCTCTAGCAAGTGATCTAAATACTTCACTACTCTTTAAGTCTCCTATTTGTTGAGTTAATTTCTCAATTCTTTGAGCTAAACTTTCACCATTTTTATTTCCATCATCACTCTTTGAGTGAAGACCTGATTTAATAGTTAAATCAATGCTTACATGTTCTCTACCTACTACAGTAGCAGCCTTATATTGAACTGATTTATCATCTTTTAAATAAGAACCTTCTAATAAATCCTTTTTCTTAATAGAAACGAATGTCTCTAAATTAATAATCAAAGTATATATAAATCTATTTTCATATGTATCAAAAGTTTCTTCTTTATTAATATTCAATATTTTTGAAGGTTTAACTTCTTCTGTAACAGGATCAATATCTTGAATTAAGTTAGTATTTCTAGCTAAATGTTTAATACTATCAACAGTAACTCTCTTAGCTTTTTCTACTTTAACTATTTCATCTTCATTAATAATGAATCGGTTAGGATTTCTAAGGATATTATCTAAGTATCTCATAGTACCTTCAGCTATTTCTAACCATTCAAAATTAGCTTCTAATTTATCATAATGAAGATCAACAACCATATCTGACTTTGTCTTTTTAATAAAAGAACTAACTCGTTGTTCATCTGCTTTATCAAACAAAGACGTAACACTTAATTCATCCATAGCTCCCAACCTTTCTATTCATTTTATTTATTATGTTAATTTCTTAAGTCTTAATAAGTACTCTGTACATTCTTTCATTCTTCCTTTACCAAATGTAGTATCAAGGAATTTAATGAATCCATCAATTTCATCTCTAATATAAGAGATATTTAATTGTTCAAATTTACGTAATATCTTTTTAGCAATAAAGTAATCAATACCAGAGATTTCATCTCCACCACATCCAACATAAACTGGAACGAATTTCTTCATATGAGCAACAATACGGTTACCAAAAGCAATTCTGAAATGTTGAATTACGTAATCATCCATTTTTTCAACTTTATCTAATGATTCATCAGATATTTGATTATCATTAATTGCTGATTCATATAATTTTTCCAAGTATGAATAATTAACATCCATTGCTTGTGTAGGTACTGGTTCAAAAGGAACTCCCTTTTCATTAATATCTATTGGCATAGCACGGTCGTACACTTTATCTGTAACCATAAATGTTGAGTCATCGTTATTGATTGTACCGATGTACCATACATTTGGTGCTATTTGTAATTTACCATTATGTACATGTTTAGGGTCACTACTCCATGCACTTGGTGTTAATTCTACTATCCATTCATCTTGACTAGGCATTTCTAGAATAGATAACATTTCTGCAAAATAATATTCAACACGAGAGATGTTCATTTCATCTAAGATAACTGTATAAACATCATCTGTATAACCGGCTGTATATATTTCTGCTAATAAATCTGTTTCATTAAACTTCTTTGTAAATTCATTGAAGTATCCGAACAACTCTGTTCTATCTCTCCATGATGGTTGAACTGATGCAACACAAGAATCATGTTTCATAAATTTTCCCCAAGCATATGCCAAAGATGTTTTACCTGTACCAGAAATACCTTGTAATATAACAAGTTTAGTACTTGATAATGCTGCAATAAATAATCTAATTAAATCTAAATGATAATATAACTTTAATTCTGAAGCACAGAAATTACGGAAATTTTCACATAATTCTGGAAGTGTAAATGAATTTCCATAATTAACAATTTTATAATCTTTAAATTTCTCATCAATAGCAAGTAATTTAGGGAATCTAGCATCGCTATTATGACCATCTTCAGCTGGTCCTTCTTCACCTTCAGATGTAGTTTCAGAAATAGTAGCATCTTCATCAGGATTAAGACCAAGTTGTGATACTTTCATAGCATATAATTCGTCTTTTTCTTTCATTAAATCCCTAACTTGTTTATGTAAAGCAGCTAGCTCTTCAAGTAGTGATTCTTGTTCTACTAATGTCTTTCTAAATCTAATATATCTTCTAATTAAGAAATATACTAAGAATATTATCAAAGCAAGTAGTACCATCGTAACAATAATAGCAATTACTACTAAGAACCATTCTCCTCCACTAAAATCATTAGCATAATGTTTTACTAACTGAGCATAAGCTCTAACATCAAACATTTGAAGTATACCTAAGAACAAGTCTTTTAGGGCTTTTATAACGCCTCCAAGTAATTGATCTAAGAACTCATATAAAAATCTAACATAAGTATCCATTACTTCACCTCATCTACACTTATTATTCTACTCTTTATTTTACCATTATTTTTCATATCTTTGTAATAATATTTATCAGTTTTTATCAAAATCTTATCAAATAGTTCTAAATACTCGATATTATCACTGCTAAATTCAAAAGAATCATCCAAAAATAAGGCAAATACAAAACCATTTCTAACTAATTCCATAATATCTGCTTTATTTCTAACAAAGCATTTATAATTAATTACTACTCTTAATCTATCTTGAATAAAAGGATTATCAATTATTCCAAATACTCTATTTAACTTAGTCTTTTTATCAAATAAACTATCACTTACTTTAACATAATAAACTTTATCAAATTCACAAGTCATTAAGTTATTAATTATTAAAGCTGTCGTCTGTAATAAACAAATACTAACTAAATCCTCACTTATTACATCACTTTCTTCTGCTTTCTTAATAGCTAATTCACTATATAACTCTGGAAATTTAATATTATTTACTAAATTTACATCTATTTGATTTCCATCCTTTGTACTAAATGGTTTTAATTCTAAACTAAACGTATCTGATTCAAAAGATGTTAAGAAATCTTTTCTTTTTTTAATATCTTCCTTTAACATAGAACTCATTTCATTAACAAAATCATCTTTCAAATCTAATACATTACTTCTATCTTTATATATTTCAGAGATGGTTTTCTTCTGTGTCTCTAATATATATAACTGATCTAAATTGTAAAAATAAGGTATAAATAAAGATGTTACTTCAATAATTTCATCATAATCAGTATAATCTTTTAATAATTCCTTTTTTGTTTGTAAAATAGCTGCTTCTATTTTCTTTTGTAAAGAAAGTTTAACAGAAGAACTATCTAAAAAGTCACTATATCTAATACCAATATAAGTATTAATAAATTCTTCACTAATATCTTTATTATAATAATCAACTAGTATTAACTTTAAATATTTATGGAAACATTTCTTAGTAAAAGAAATATACTCATCCATTACATTAAACACATTACCACCTCTTTTTATTAGTACCAAGTACAACCATTAATAGCTGACGCTGTCAAAGTATCACTATCTAAGACACAATAACTTATTGCAGGTCCATCTGGATCAGGATCAGAACTAGTGTATGAAAATGATCTGTTTACATTATCTCCATCCTTATAAAAACGTACTAAAGCACTTGATCTTGTATTAACTTTAAAATAAATTTCACTTACATATTCATATCCATTATCATTCGTAACACTATAAGCACACTCTTGATTAGTTAAATTACTAACTGTAACACAGCCATTATAAACAGTATTACTCATATCAAATGTAAATTTATCTATATTAAATTTCAAACCAACATATGTTGCTGTACCATTTGTATTTGTTATTAAACTATCTAAATAAGTTCTACCAGCTTCATCATTAATTTCATATTTAATACCAGGCATTCCAACTGTAATTTTAAAATTACCTTTTAATGTCTGACTATAAGGAGATGTTGATGTTGCTTCAACATGAACATTAATTATTTCTCCTTCATTTAATAAAGCATTACCTTCTAAATCTTTTTTTGGAGTTACCATAATAACAAATGAATCATTATCGTTTTCAATATTAGTACTATCATATGGTATAGTCCATTCAACATTAGGATTTAAACCATAAGTATCAGAACCTTTTTTAATAGAACAAGTTACTTTACTATTATCACAAGTAGCAACCACTTTATATTTAACCTCTGAAGTAGTTCCTTTTAAAGAGTTATCCAAACTATTAACTGTAATAGTTATAGGTAAATCTGCTGCAGCATCCCATGGTGAAATACCATAAGTTTTTATAGGTTTTGAAGGATCAGCTTCATAAACTAATTTATTACTACCAAAATAGAAATTCTGTGTTCTAAAATAGTAAACTTTAACAATATTATAAGTATATCTACCATATCTAATACCGAAACTAATTAAAGCCACAGATGCAATTAATAATAAACATACAGCAATATATTTATGATTTCTAAAGAATGTAATAAAAGCTGAATTATTTTTCTTAAACTTCTTCATAATTAACCTCCATTACATGTATGATTAGAATCCATTTGTTCAGAAACCAATTGTAACTTTATAGATTCAATCATATCTTGATATATACTACTCATATATTCATTTTTTGGTAAAGTAACTTCTAACTTATAATTATCTGTAATTTCACTTGAATAACTCATACATACTACAGGATACGCAAAATATCTAAAATAAGTTTCATATCTATCACTAGATACGCCATAATCATAAGAAAGCTCTGTATTATTCTTATATAATTTATATTGTAAACCTAAATTATTAGTTGTAATCAATTTCAAAGAATATCTTAAACTAGTATCCGTTAAAGTACCTTCTTCATTAGTATTACTTACACTAAATTTAAATGTCTTAGTATCACCTGGTTTTATATCTCCAAGATTGAACTCAATGATTTGTTCACTAGTTCCATCCTCTTTCATTCCACCATAACTAAATGCATATAATGCAACATTCATCTCAGCAGTACCTACAGACTTAGAAACATACGAAGCAGATGAAGTTCTAATAAGAGTAAATACTAATAACACATCCAAAAATAGGAAAACTGTTAAAAAATTCATTCTACTTTTTTTATTAAATCTTTTCATCTCTTCATCTCCTCTCTGCTAGTCTTTCATTGAAAAATATATACAAAATAACACAACTGTTGTAATCAAAGAAATAAGTACCATAGGACTCATAATTGTCTTAGATAATAATCCATAACCATGTCCTATATATATAACTTTACCTATTACATCATTTTTAGTAATAGGATTATCAATTGTATTATTTGCATCTCCTTTAGTAATAATTTCCTTATCATTAATATCAATAATTCTATGAGTTACAATAACATCATCTGCTCTAAAAGAAATAATATCATCTTTTTTAACATCTTTCGTTATTTTAACAAACACATAATCATCAACATTAATCGTATCAACCATACTACCCGTTAAAATATCAAAATAAGTATACCCAAACAAATTAGTATAATCTTTCTTCAATACTTTAATATTTATTAAATTATAAATTGCTAATAATAAGAATATACTTAAGACAACTATAAATACATTACTTAATACTTTAGCAACTATATTAATAACCTTTTTCATGATGTTTTTTGTCTAAATGTTATTTCAAAAGGAATTAACATTTTAGGATCATCCGCACTCATACCAAGATTGGTATCCTCTTCATTAACATCTTCCTCATAATTCCATATAACCCTAAATGATAATTTTCTTTCATATGAAGCATTACCACTAAAATCACTTAATAGCATAGTTCCTGTTATAGTATTACCTCTAGTACCAGGAGTAATTGTTACTCCATCTACCTCTAACTCTATATTAGGATTATCATAATCTACTTTATTACCTTCTTCATCATATCTTTGCAATTTATTAAATACAATTTCATAATCAAAAGAAACATCGGTATCATTAGGTTTAATTACTAAATCAAAAGTACCAGTTGTTCCAGGCGAAAACAAACCAGGTCTTACATATGAATTAGTAAGAGTCTGATTACCAGTATAAGTAATAATCGTTTTATCATCATTATTACCTATAAGCAAATTAACTACATAATCATCGCCTTCAACTGAAGTACTACACTCTATAACTCCAGAGTTATCTCCAGGACACCCATTAACTGAAATATTCCATTTAGCAACCTTCATCTCAGCAATACCTAAAACATCAGTTGTATATTTGCTATATGAATAAGCTCCAGCTAATACAAGTAGAAGTAAGAAAGACAATAATAATATTACATGTCCCTTCTTCATATAACTAAACCTCTTTCTTTAGTTCAATAACTTCAATAATAATTGCATATAATTCAACAATTACAGCAATCATAGTAGGTAAAATAATCAATAATAAGAATCCCCATCTAGATTCCAAAACTTTTAATACAGTTCCTACTCCACTATACACTTTCTTTTCCTTACCTACATAATAATCATAATAAACATTATATTCATTACCAATTACATATGTATAATATCCATTTGAATCAATTACTCTATTAACTTGAGCAAAATTAACTACACCTGGTTCAGCAGGATTATAAAAGAAAATAAAATCATCAGGTTTAACTTCTCCACCTTTTCCTCTATTTACTATTAATAAATCACCTTTTTTATATTCTTGAGATAAATCAGAATCAAGAATAACTAAAGAATCGTTACCAAAAACTGTAATATTTTGATCATTGTAATTTAAAAGACAAACAGTAACAAAAATCTCTACTCCTAAATACAAAACAATAAAAACAGTTAATAATATTTTTAATATAGCTTTCATAGTATTTTTCATATTTTATCACCATACTAATTTTATCATAATTAGACAATCATTTCAACACGCAAAAAGACCATAAAATGGTCTTATTTATTTGCTTCAATTATCTTTTTAGCTTCGAACAAATTATTTATGAAATCCATATCCATATCATATTTTTCAATATAGAAACTATTAATAATTACTAATAATGATTTTAAATAATCATCTATACCATCACTAGTTAATTCATCTGGATTTAAACCAATCTCTAACAATTTATAATGGTCCATAATAATTACACCTAAATCAGTTTCTGTATTAAAATTAATATTTTTTAAAATATTTAAATATGGATCATATAAGAATGTTTCAAATTCCTTAACTAATTTCTTAACTTTATTAATATCAATATCTTCTTCATTTTGTTTTAAGCAATATCTTAAATATCCTTTGAAAGATAAAGCAAAATTAAATACATCATAAATTGAAGAAGTTTCACTTAATTCAGAATTCATTTTTTCAAATATTAATGCTTTATCATAATCTGAGAACTTAGTATCTAATTCCTTTATTTTAGCATCTATATCTAAATAATTCTTTTCAATATCCACTTTCTTCTTAAAGAATAAGAAACCTTTTGAAGAACCATTGTTAATTTCATCAGTTAATCTAACTAAATCATTAACAATATTATTAATATCTTTTGTTAAAGAAGCAATTTCTCCTTGATGACTAGTTCTTTCTGCAAATTTAGCTTTAACATCATCAATAACATATGAGAATTTCAAATAATTCTTATACTCTATTAAACCATGATATAAATTTTTAAAATCTTCAATCTTAGCTTTACCTTTATTTACATCAGCATTATCTCCCAAGAATTTAGAATAACATTTAGATAAATTAACTATACTATAGTCATTTAACAAATATTCACCTTCCATAAACCTAGTAACTAATACTGATTCATCATAATTTTCTAGCTCAAATTGTTCTCTTCCTAAATTATTTCTTTTAAGAACATAATCATCATAAGATAAATTATCTATAACAATTTCTTTTTTCTTATCTTCAATATACTTATCAAAAGCTTTAATATTTTTATTAAATAAAATTCTAAAACTTGTTTCAATATGAGATATTACATCAGGACATTTCCAATGAAGATCTTCGAAAACATCCTTCATTCTTTCTAAATCATCATCTTTTAAAAATTCCTTAATATAACTCCTTGCGTAATTACTATATATAAAGTCATCTGCTGTTAATTCAACTCCAGCATCGCTAAATCTCTTGAATACTTCTTTAATATCTTCATTAACAGAAGCTAAATCATTTTTATAGTAATGAATTAAACTATAAAGTAATGTATCAAACCCTAGCTTCTCATAAGCGGTATTTATTGGATTAAAAAGATTAATATCTTTATAATCCAATAATTCCTTCTTAACTGTTTTTAATCTAGCACTTTCACCATAATTAAAATACTTATTAGAACGCTTATATATTTCATTATATAATTGATCTCTATAACCGCCATATTCTTTTACTAATTCAGATACTTTTGTTTTGTATAAAGCTAAATTTTTAGCATTATTTATAGGCATACTAGAAAGTACTTCTTTTGTAACTTCAACATCATGATTAAAATCATCTAATTTTTTAATTCCCATTTTTATTTCCTCTTCTCTACTTCAGTTGTTTCTTCAATTTTTAAGAATTCAACGAATTCGTTCATAGCATTAAATAAATCAATTAATTCTTTAAAGCTAAGATCTTCAACTTTCACTTCCATATGCCTAACCTCCACTTCCAGAACTAGCAACCAGTTCTTCAATATCTAGTTTTCTTATAATTAAGTATTCATAATCACTACCCATTAATGTAGCATCATTAACATCTCCATCAAATATAGAGAATGTAACTTTATATGTACCGCTTCGCCATAATGATGTATCAGGAGATGATATATCATTTGTTGTAGGTTCTTTTAATGTTACCTCAACGTTATAAGTTGTTTGAACATTCTTAGCAATTGTTCCTAAATCATAATAAACTGTATTACCATCTACCTTTCTAGGAGCATCACTACAATTAACAGATGTTCCCTGAACATTAATAGTTGTAACAAAATCACACAAATCTTTAGGAGTATAACTTATAACTGAGTAATCATTGCTATCATGATCATCTAAACGACTTATTGAAACTTTTAATCTCGGTTTAGCTAAACCATTAACTTCTTTAACTTTATAAACTATCTTTCTATTACCATCACTATCTTCACCAGATAATACATCGTGAGTAATCATAACTGGTTCTGTAGTAACATCAATACCAAAGCTATCATTCAATAATTCAAAATTGAAACATGTTTGAGAACTATCATCATGTTCATTCTCTGCGTATAATCCATCATATGATCCAAACGGATCTACACAAACTTGATATTTACCAAATTCAAATTCGCTTTCTGATATCTTGCTAAAATCAAATATTAACGTAGATGAAACAGTTGAAATTCTACCAGCTAATGATAATCTAATCGTTCCATCAGTCTCAGGTGAATAATCAATACCATTAACATTAACAATTAATCCTTCCAATACATTATAACCTAAGTCTGTTGTTGTACCATCAGATTCAACTTTCTTAAACGTCAAATTAGCTCCCAACTTATAGTCATCAAATATTGTATTAGTATAATTATCAATTGTTTCATCTGTATTTAAACTAGTATTTAAATATAAACTAGCTGGAGTTTGTCTATAAATATTATAATATGTAGCAGGATTTACAACAGAACCTGTATTACTTGGATTGCTTAAGAATCCACCATTTGTTTCAATATCAATATTAGCAGCACTAACTACTGAATATGCCATTGCAGTTCTTGGATTACCTGTTGCCAAACTTACATCTGGATTACCTGCATTTGCCGTATCAACTATTTCCATATATAAATATGAATCAATAGACGATGGCATATCTTCACTAGCAACACTTGAAAAATCAACCGTAAAGATAAATTCTTCAGTTTGTAATTCTGATGTTGATTCTCCATTTGCATAAGCATTGTAATATTTCCTATTTTCCGAGTCATCATATGGAGAGTTAGTTAAAATATTACCTAAATCATTCGAATAATACATAATATTTCCAGAAACATTACTCATTGATACAAAATCACTTAAAGCATAAATATAATTATTAGCATTAATTTAGTTGAATCTAAATCTATAGGATTTTCATTTTTACTATTATAAATACTAATAGCACTTGCTGTAGTACCAATAAATATACCAACAAACAAAATAACCAATCCAAATACTAGATATGTTTCTAATTCCTTACGAAAATTAACATTTTTCTTTTCAACTTTCTCTATACCTAATACTTTCTTATTTCCTTTTTTACCCATCGCACATTCTCCTTACTATTTATAGTATAACAAATTTTTTTAGCTAAATAAATATATTTTATAAAAACTTAATCAATATTTCGTCCATAACATATATATCAGCAGGATTAATGTAAATATATTCTCCATCTACAATTAATTCTTCTTCATTTAATACATCTTTTAAATCAAAAGCTTCTTGCATATTTATTTCATACTTCTTATAGAATTCCTTTAAATTAATACCTTCCATTTTTCTAAATCCAAGCATTAATTCATAATACATTTTATCTTCTTTGCTAAGCATTTCTTCACTCTTTACATATTCCCCATTAATATACTTAGTTAAACTTCTTGTATTATCATATCTAACTCCATGAATATATCCACTAGCTCCTAAACCAAAGCCATAATATTCTTCATTATCCCAATACTTTAAATTGTGTTTACTCTTTTTACCAGGCTTAGCAAAATTAGATACTTCATAATGTTCATATTTTTTAGAATCTAACATATCACAAATATATTCATACATTGATGCATCTAATTCTTCAGGTATAGGTAGTACTCCTGATGATCCTATCTTAGTATTATCTTCAATTATTAAACTATATGTACTAACATGATCAGGATTAAGTTTTAATATCATATCCAAATCCTTTTTCATATCCTTAATACTTTCCCCTGGTATTCCATAAATAAAATCAACATTTATATTATCAAAGCCTAAACTACGTGCTAATTTCATAGCATTCATAGCTTCTTCAAAAGTATGACTTCTTTCCATGAATTTCAATTTATCTTCATTAAAAGATTCTATTCCTATACTTAATCTATTAACACCATTATTCTTTAATAATGTTAATAATTCCTCATTTATATCGCTTAAATTACATTCAAAAGTAAATTCCAATTCAGAGCTTAAATTAAACTTCTTTATAATATCAAAAAGATAGTTTAAATCTTTAATAGTTAAAGCTGATGGTGTTCCTCCTCCAATATACAAGGTCTTAATTTCTTCACCCATATATCTATCTTGTATTTCTTTAATTAAAGCATTCAAATACTGTGTAACAAATGAACCATTATAGTACATTTTACAAAAATCACAGTAACTACAAATACTCTTACAAAAAGGAATATGTATATAAACACTTTCCATACTCTACCACCACTTTTATTATACCATTATTAAATATCTACAACTATCTTTTCCTTTTTTATTCTGTCAATCGTTTCTTCTATTTCTTTCTTAATTATATTGTTGTAATTGCTATGTCTTTCAATCTTTTTCTTATAAGACATTATTTGATTATAATTAGCATCACTAGATTCATTTAAATAATCTTTTACACTTAAATAGAATAATTCAAGTAATGCTTTAAAGCATCCATTACTAGATGCAAATCTTAAATATTCCATAGCTTTATTTACATCTTTAAATGCAACATTACCATATCCTTCTAAATAAAAGTATTTAGCTAAATTATAATAAGCATAATAACATAATGTACGATAATTACTTTCTAAAGCTCTATTATAGTAATAGAAAGCTTTTTCCATATCCTTTTCTACTATACCTTCTCTATACCATTCTCCAACTTTATTACATGCCCAACTTTCACCCAAATTAGCACTTGTTAAATAAAGTTTAAATGCTTCTTCTTTGTTTCCTTTATTTTCTTCTATCTTACCTAAGTTATTAATAGCAAAAGCATAATTACTATCTTTAGCAATCTTAAAATACTTAACAGCTTCTTTCTCATTTTTTTCTAAAGGATGGATTCCATTTAAATACATAAAACCAATTAAATTAGAAGCAGCTATATTACCTAGATCAAATGATTCTTTTAAATACTTATATCCTGTTTCTAACTCTTCATTACTTCTACTGCCAATAAATCCTCTAACAAACATATTACCTAACATATATAATGCTCCAGCATGATGCATATCAGAAGCTCTTTTTAAATATTCATAAGCAACATCATATCTAGGATGATTCTTAACAAAACCATAATATTCATTACTACCAATTTCATAGTTAGCATATGCATTACCATTTAATGCTAATTCTTTCATAGCATAATCAAAATTAATACCTTCTCTTAATTTTAAACTTAAATACTCTTGTAAAGATAAAGAACTAATACTTGTATCATTTAAAATATTTTCAAACACTTCTTTTTTTAATTCATCTTCATATATAGGTTGTCTCTTTTCTAAGACTATAAATAATAATTGTTCAACTAAGCATTCATATATCTTATTGTTCTTTATAAGACTACCATAATAATTACATGCCTCTTTATCTACTTCTTTATCGTTCTTAGCTATGTTATATAACTTTTTAGCTAAATATAAAGCACTTTCATTATTATTAATAAAATCTATCTTATTATTGTCTACATTATATAAAACACCATCTACAATACATAGAATACCAATAATATTATCACAGAACTCTTCTTTATTAGTTTTATATCTTTTAGATTTAGTTAAAAAAACTTGTTTAAATTCTCCACCAATTCCTCTACAACCTACACAATAATTACTTACTGTTGTATCATTTATAGAATCTATTTCAAACAAAGTACAAAACAATTCTGATTGTAAAGCAGATGTTTTATTTTTAGATGAATCCTTAATTATTCTAAATAAATTACCTAAACTTAAATGTTCATCATTATTATTCATTTTAATAAATACCTTTTTCATGTAATCACCACCTACATTTTATCATAAGTGTGGATTTTTATCTATCCACTTTTATATAGTGTGGAATAATATTACTTTCTTTTTAAAAATTCTAAGAATATGATTTAAATAAGAGGAGGAAGAAGTCCATGAAAAATATATGGAAAAATTACAAAAAAACTATATTATTAGTTTTAGGCTTAATAATTGGAGCCATTGTAGGAATAGTATTTGGGGAAAAAGCCAAAGTTTTAGCACCATTTGGAGATGTTTTTATCAATCTACTATTAGCAATAATTGTTCCACTACTATTCTTAACAATTACAACATCTATTGCTAAAATCAAACAACCAAAAAGACTGGGAAAAGTACTTGTTTCAATATTTGTTTCATTTGCTTTAACTAGTTTAATTGCAGCTGCAGTTGGTATTGGTACAACTTATTCATTTAAGTTAATCAATCCTAGTGATACTAATGCAATTAAAGAACAACTATCAGAAGAAACTGAAGAAGTTGAAGAAACTGAAGAAGAAAAAGATTTCTTATTCTATGCCAACACTACTGTTGATACTGTAACAAAAGGTGACTTTGCAAGTTTACTTACTAGGCAAAACATTGTTGCCATCGTTGTATTCTCAATTTTAGTTGGTCTTGCTATAAGTCGTACAGGAGTTGCTGGAGAAAGTTTCTTAGGAGTATTAGAATCAGCTAATGCTGTAGTTCTAAAATTTATTGATCTAATCTTCGTATATGCTCCTATCGGATTAGGATGCTACTTTGCAGCTTTAGTAGGAACATTTGGTAAAGAAATTGCTGTAGGATTTGGTAAAACATTTATTATTTATACAGTAGTTGCATTACTATTCTACTTTATCATTTATTCATTATATGCATTTATTGCTGGTGGTAAAAAAGGATTTATTACTTTTTGGAAGAACATTCTACCTGCAACTGCAACATCTTTAAGTACTTGTTCATCAGCAGCATCTATTCCAGTTAATATGGATTGTGCTAAAAAGATTGGTGTATCAAATGATATAGCAGAAACAATGATTCCACTTGGAACAAGTTTCCATAAAGACGGATCAGTTATTGGTAGTGTATTTAAAATTATGTTCCTAGTTTACTTATTTGGTACTCATCCATCTATTTGGACAGTAGTATTAGTTTCATTAATTGCTACATTGCTTGTTACTGCTGTACCTGTTGGTGGAGGAACTATTAGTGAAACATTAATTCTTACAATGATGGGATTCCCATTAACAGCATTACCTATCCTAACAATCATAGCTACAATTATTGACCCTCCTGCAACATTATTAAATGTTGTTGGAGATACTTCATCATCTATGTTAGTATCTAGAGTTGTAGATGGACCTAATTGGATGGAAGCTGAATATAAAGAAGTTAAAAAAACTAAAACTAATAAAAAGAGCTAATGCTCTTTTTTATTTTGGATTTATTTCATAACTAACTAATAAATACTTATCATTGTCTTTTTTAAATACATATTCATAAATATATAAATCATCATATTTATTTATTTCTTCTTCTATATTAATTGCATATCTACCATTATATGTTGTTTTAAATACACTATTCTCTTTATTACTAGAATCTTTATAACTTCTATAAAAAGATACATTATAATCTCTATTTTCATTTAATATAGTAGAAAATACTTTATATACCCTTATAGTATATTTATCTCCTTCTACTTTACCACTTACATACTTATTAAATACATCGCTACCAAATCCATCTCTAGGATGCATATAGTGATTCTTATTATCTTCATAATTATCATTATAGATATTATATAAATAAATATAATCACTACCTCCTAAACGATTAAAATGGGTATTACAAAGGACATTTTCTGGTTCTAAAGGAAATTCCATATAATTTCCCAAATATTCCTCTAAAGCCTTAAAATTGATTGAATCTGATACATTATCTTTATATAAATAATAAATAAATTGTAATACTTCTTGATTAGTTAATTCATTTACTTTAAAACTTTTAGAATAATAATCTAAGTATTCTAATTCATCTATTTCTTTCATAATAGTATTTTGTTCTTCTTCTGATACTTCTCTTACTTCTATTTCTTTTTTCTCTTCTACTACATTTTCATTTCTTCTCTTACCACAACCAGTAATCATTAATAATAGTAAAATTATAATAATTATTCTTTTTTTCATAACATCAATACCCAATCAATACCCTTTCTACTCAATTTATTATTAAGTAAAATATACATAATAATAAAACCTAACATATTTAATATATAATCATCTATATCAAAAGATCCACAATTAGTAGCAAGTTGCATAGCTTCTACAAAGAAAATACATATAGTTGTAAATATAAAATAAACATACCATTTCTCATTCTTAAAAATTCTTGGTAAAAAGAAAGCCAAAGGCATAAAAGCTATCATATTACCAAATATATTATAAAACATATTAACAAAAGATATATTATTATTTTTAAATGCCAACATATAATTATTTATAGTTTTAAATGGAACCATATTAAAATTATAAGTTAAATAATTCTTAATACTATGATAATCATATGTATATAAGACTCCTCCACTTCTACCAAAATAATTATCAAACAAAGTCAGATTAAGTAACATAATAACATATAAAATAAACCATATATATAAATTAAATCTTGGTAACTTAACAAAAACTTTATGTTCAATTCTTCTTAAATAAATTGAACCAAAATACATAAATGTAACAATTAACCAAATTATTAATAAGCGTTTTATTGGAGAAGAAAGTGAATATATTGAAAATTCAATAATTAAATAATAAAAAATTAAAACAAAAGCAATGATATAAGATATAAATCCAATATATAAATTAAACTTATTTTTATCCATATCATCACCTCCAATTATAGATAAAGTATACCATAATTAAAGCATCAAAAAAAGTACAACAGCTGTCACCATTGTACTTTTTTCTACTACGGATTATATTATAGTAAACTGACAGGTAAACCATAATACTCATTGAATATTTCAAATCCGCATGTACGTACGCCTTAATAGTCCAATGAGAGGCAAGCGACTTACAAATATAAATAAATATATAAGTAAGCAATAACTACATTTCCACCCAGAAACATAATTATAAGTTAAGATCACTATCCCAATAATCAAAATAATTAAAATCCGAAGATAATAATAAATCAATTACTGCTACATAGTATATCTAGGCCAAAGTTATAATAAGAAAATATCATCCTAAGAAATAAATATCCATTATAGCTAACGCTATACAACCTAAGAATAAAAAATTCAAAGTAATGTAAATTCTAAATTATAACCCCTCCTACAACCTTAAACTTTCTATTACTTTCGTATTATTAGTTAAAAACTAATAACATTCGGTAACCTATAAAGTAAAGAAAAGATAATAATAATGAAAATAAAGGAAAATAATCAATTGTTCCGAAGAACCATATCGTTCTCTAATTAAAAAGGTATCTTTCAACCATAGTTTAATTAGTAATAGAAACAAAAGATTAAAAACCAAAAATTTTCAAATATCAAAATCAAAAATCTTTACTTTGAAACATGAAATGTTTCAGGTTGCTGTCAGGGTATTGAATACCCTCACAGCAACCTACAGGGTAAGAAATAAATCTAACCGCTGTACCTTACTATTAAGTAACTTTATTATACAATTAAAAAAAGGTTGTGTCAACACCCTTTTGTTAATTTACATATTATTTAATTCCTCTTCTCTTATTTCTTTTAATTTAGCTTTTACAAGTAAAATTAATTCCATACTAGCATTTACTCTTGGTAAAACAATTAAAGCGTCTTGTAACTTGGTTTTTAAAGATAATTCACTATCTACTTTTTCTGCTTCTTCTCTATAATCAAAACCATCTACATAGTTTTCTTTAACATAATTACGTATATAATCCTCTATATCTTTTAATACATATTCTTTTAAATCATAATTATCCATTTCTCTAATTCCAAAGTAAGCTCCAACTATATATCTAAAAGTATCTATTGATTCCATAAAATCACCTTTAGTTATTATACCATAAAAAGAAGAAACTAATAGTTTCCTCTATATTGATCAGCATCATTTTCCCATAGATTAGGTTCATATACTTGACCCATAAACCATACTTCACCAGTTTTCTTATCTCTTATTAAGAACATAAATGGTTTATTAAATTTCAAATCAATAATATTCTTTTTCTCAGGCATAGCAATAGCTGAATCTCTCATTATAAATACTGTAACAGCAGCAGCTTTAACTCCATCTTCACTAAATTCAATCTTAGCAACATGAATACCATCTCCAACAAACAATTTTCTTTCACTCATATTACTAAAATCAGCAGTATCTCCATTAAAGGCATCTTTAATTCCTAATGTTTTTAAATGATCAATAAAGTCTTCCATTGTATATTCATACTCAAACTTAGGTATGTATAAATGAACTTCATCTTTTTCATTTTCTACACCACTTAACTTAGATATAACATCTTCTACTTCACCATCTTTTAACTTATTAATATAATCAGATAATGAAACCTCTCTTGGCATTATACCTATAAACTCAAATTGATTGCCATCATACTCTTTTAAATCTTGACTAAAGGCAATAACATTATCATCTTTATAATATTTAAAATCATCTCTATATTTTGAATATGATTCATGCATAGTAGTTGCTTTTATTTCACTACCATCTTCTTTAGTAAATGTTTCTCCACTTGTTTTTTCTGTATCAAACTTAGTATTCCAAGCCATATCTATAGCTAAAGCATTTATTAATATCATTTCTGAGTCAGGATTTTTAACTTGTTCATCTCTAACAATATTTTTTAACATTTTAAATGTTTTATTTTCTATCCAGTTATTAACATTTTGAGCATCTTTAAACTCATCATATATTACTTCAGAATTATATTTACTCTTAACATTGTCAATATAACTATCTTTAACATATTCTTTATATGTATCTCTAATAAATACACTATTAGCTAAACTTAAATGGTCTTCTACATTTTCATAAGTAGTTAATTCTTTATTACCAATAACTTTTTCAATTTCCGTTTTAGTATTATTAGAAGCACCTTCGTCTAATAACTTCAAAGCATATTTCATAGATAAAGGACTATATACCATATTCTTTTTATTATTTTCTAGTTTAAACATTTGTAAGCTAAAGTCTGATATACCACTTATATCAACTATATTTGGTTCCTCTACTGGATCTTTCTTTTTATTTTTTAAATGTTTACCAACAACCAACCCTAAGCATAAACCTCCAACAAAAAGTAATAAGAATAACAATATTAATAATCTATTACCTTTTCTCATAGTATCACTCTCCTACTTTTAATTATAGCATAAAAAAATACTATTAAATAGTATCTTTATTTATAAAACTATCAAGTATATATTTAGCTAAGCTATTTAGTAATTTTTTTGTATATTTATCTAAATTTCTACTTTTAAGAATAATTCTTATAATATTATTAAACTTATGTAAATCACTATAATAAGTTAATCCCATTTCCCTAAAAGAATTAAATATACTCTTTGTAATCATTTCTCTTTCATATTCATTATGATTATCTAACCAGTCATTTAAATTATTATATAAATTTAAACTTCTTTTAGAAATAGTTCCTCTAATAAACATATCTTCATCTACATCCCAAGTAAATAAAACATGACACTTAAAATCTTTTCTTTTACTTTTAACTATATAAGCATCTTTATGTTTTAGTAATATACCTATAAAAGAATATTCTGGTATATAATGTTTAAACTTCTTTTCTATCATTTTATATCTAAAAGAATTTAATTCTTTTTCTATCAAACCTGGTCCATCAAATGAATAGATATTTTTGATTTTAAACTTATTTATTATATTAGCATACATACTAGCTACTAAAGCTAAATGTCCACCTTTAGAATGACCAACTATATATACTTTCTTATCACTTAATTTAATAACTCTATTTACATAATTAATAGCATCTATTTCTGCTCTAACTGGAAATGTATATGATAATGCCATATCTTCTTCCCAACTTATTAAAGTATCATCAGTTCCTTCATAAGCAATAACTAAAGAATTATCAAACCTATAACAAATAGCTTTAAATTGCTCATTTAAAGTTGTTCTACTGACTATATCAGTTACTTCTATATCTTTATATCTTTTACTATCTGATAATATTAGAGCCATATTCCATAAATCTTTATTCTTATAACTTTTTTTAACAAAAGTCTTTTTATCATTATTTGCTAAAAAATAATCAACATGTTTTTTTAAACTATCATTTTTATTATTAAATGTTAAATAAGTAATTAAAGAAAATATAGAGGCATCTATTTCATTAAATTCTTTATCTTTAAAAGAAATATCTTTATACTTTTTTAAATAATCTAAACAATTCATAAATACCTCCTAAATAAAAAGAATTATATAATTCCTCTTTTACTTAACTCTTTTAATACTAAATTAGTACTAGTTGTAAAAAAGTCTATTATATATTCTTTATTTTCATAAATAACTCTAGTTTCTTTTTCTTCATAGTTATTCCATATTAATAACCAATTATCTTTAATACTATTCTTAATAGTTTCATAATACTTATCATATTCATCATTATAACTACTTATCATGCTTCTTAAAATATGTTTATTATTAAAATCATATTCTTTATAATTAGCTTTTAATAATTCATCTAATGGTAATGAAAAATCACTTATTTTAAAATACTTTTTTTGTAATTCTTCTACATTAAATTTTATATTTAATTCATCATATATTTTTTTATCTTCTTCTGTAAACCTCATACTTGTAAGATACTCTGTATCTGTTAAAACAGTTAAGGCGATATAATCTTTTTCTTCTTTACTAAATTTATATACATTCTTAAATAAATCATATATTAATAAACCAGTAGATGCATATTCCATCTCTAAGACGTTTTCTACTTCATTAGTAATAATATGATGATCTATAGCTCCAATAACATTATCTTTATCTAAACCATCTAAATTGTTATGATCTACTAAAATAAATTTCTTATCTTTAATATCTCTTATTACTTCTATAATCTTGTGTCTCTTGACCAGTTGTTGTATAGAAATATTGTTCATTAGTTATTAAATCTAACATCGTAATTCTTGTACCAGCAGGTAATTGAACACCTGATTTCAAGAATCTTTGATAACTAGTATTTTGTCCATATAATAAACTCTTCCATGTTCTTGTATCATTAGTACTTACTTGTTTTTGTAAATCCATTGACAATGACTGATAAATACTAAATGAACCATTAGAACTTATTGTCGTAGTTCTACTTGCAAATGCATTATATTTTTTACCTGGTGCAATATTAAATCCATATCCATCAAAGTCTCCATCTGTTAATGAAATATAAACTTTAATAGTTATAGGATATGATGCTTCACTACCTTCTAAAGCGTTAGTTTGTCTTGCAAAAGCATCAATATTAACTACACCTAAAGTAATTCCTTCTGAATCATCAGGATCAACAGCATAACTTAAGTCAATATTTTTAGATGAATATAACCAGAATGATAAATCACGAATTCCAGATGTAGAATCGTAATAATAAACATCATTACCAGTATATCTATCATTAACACCAGCACTACCTAATATGTCAGTTGAATAGTTAGATAACCAACCATCAGTTGTAGTACCCATTGTCAATCCAAATACACGGTTTGCATTAGTAACACCAGTTATTGGATCAACATTTTCATTAATAACAGGAATATCAGTCTTAGGTACTAATTCTGTTGTAAATAAAGTAGTACTATTTCCAATATTATTACCACCAAAACCTGAAGTACTTACATTTCTAATTTCAATTACAGCATCTTTCCATCCACTTAATTGTTCAAGACGAATTGATACGTCTTGATATGAATTCATTGAATATTTAGACGCTTCTAGATATACTTCTATTTCCAAACTACGATTTCCAATAACCCATTCATAATAATTTTGATCTTCTGGAGTAACTCCAACATAATCAGTACTCAATTCTCGTGTATCTTCATCTACATAATTAGAATAGAATCCATCAACATGAGTATTAATTCTTTGTCTTTTTCCAGCTTCATCTAAATATTTTTCATAACTACTACCATAAACATATGTGAAATCACTATCTGGACTAAATTCATTATAAATAGTATCGCTAACAACTCCACCATTGTCTTGAACTACACCATAAATATTAGGAGCATAAATACCTGTTTCTATAGTACTTCCACCATGATGGAACATTCCTAAGAACGCAATACCATTTACATATCCTGGAGCTGTAGAATAAGCAGCACCAGTAGAAACATATAAAACTTTGCCTGGAGCCATATAAATTCTATTATCAGCTCCAACTGGATTTCTTCCAGAAACTGATTGTTTAACAAATTCATCAGTATCAGAATCAAAGTAACCACTATATGTATTACTTAATTCCTTACCACCACCAGCAAGATATAAAGTTGTTCCTGTACTATTTGTACCATCACTACCTAATAAATATAAATTATCAATTGTAACGAATGAATATTTCTTTTTATCTAAATACTGTGCTTTATCTCTATCTCCATTCATTTCGATAACACTATCTGTTATTTTTACATTAGTAGCTCTGGCAATTAACAAGATACTTGCAGGGTTTTTTAAAGTTCCGTAATTATTAATAACTATATTAGCTCCGTCTGTAACACTTGAGTTATTACCTTCACCATAAATTGAATGATTAGTATTTATTATTGAAGTTGTTCCATCATAATAATCAGTAGAATCAATATTAACATTTGTTGATCCACCAACACCAATACTACTATATGTATAATTATCATCATCACTAGCATTACTATAACTACCACCAAATATATTACCATCTATAGTAATCACATTACTTGAACTAGCTGTTAATCCTAAATTAGTTAAAGCTTTTTTACCAATATTAACATATGTATTTCCATGAACAAACGCAATATTACCAGAACCAAATACGCTTCCTTTAATTGTTCCTTTTGCAATATTAACAATTACAGAAACATTTGAATTTGGCGAACTCTCATCAAATAAACCTGTATTTTTATTATCACTACCAGGTCCACTTAAAGGAACTGAATATCTTGTTTGTGAGGTACCTATATGTGCTTGATTACCTCCACCAAAAACCGAACCATTAATAGTTCCATCATAGATGTTTACAGTAGCATTACCAACAACAATAGCTTGGTTACCTCCACCATAAACAGTTCCACTAATAGTTCCACTCTTTATCTCAACTAAAGTAGAACCAGATGATAACATTCCCATATCAATATCTGCATCATATGCAGCAGATGAACTACGAGCATAATTACCTATAATTGCACCCTTACCATTACTTCCACCAAATACGTCAGTAATAGTAGCGTTACCATCAATAGTAACTTTTGTATCAGTTGTTGCACCACCGGCATTATTACCACCAAATACATTTTTAACAGTACCACTAGTAATTGTTACATTACTTGTTGATACTAAACCGTATTGATTAGATCCACCATATACATTATTTAATGTAGATCCATTTAAAGTTATATTTGAAGTTGTAACATTAGCAGATTGACCACCACCAAAGGCATTACCATATAACGCATCTGCAGCATCTTCGCTTACTAATGCTGCAAATGTTGTTCCATTAATATTTACATTAGTAGTATCTGCTTCAGCTTTTAAGCCTCCACCATATAAATTACAATTAATTGTTCCAGCATTGGCATTAACTGTAGTAGAAGTTTTAATATTACCTGAAACATTTGAACCACCATATACATTGTTTAATACTGCACCTGATGTAATTGTAACAACTGTTTTATCAACTGCGTTATTAGAAACTTCGTTTCCTCCTCCAAATACAGAAGCACCAGCGCTACATGTACCATCAAATGTTCCACCTGAAACATTAACTTTTGTGTTATCAACGGCAGCTTTGTTTCCTCCACCGAAAACACCACCATTAGTAGATTTATAAGTACCTCCAGTAATTTGAACTACTGTACCTTGGCTAACAGCACCCTCATTACCACCACCGAAGGCATTACCTATAGTACCGCCACTTATAGTTAATTCTGTAGAATCTACAGTGGCTTCATTACCACCAGCATAAACATTACCATAAGTAGTTCCCGTACTAGTAACTACTCCAATTACTCCATTAGTAACATTAACATTAGCTTTACCTGATGTTGGAGCTTTATTTCCACCACCAAAGACATTTCCAATTGTTCCTCCTGAAATAGCAACATTAGTTGCTGTTGCGGATGCACCAGCACCATTACTACCTCCAAAGACATTTCCAATTGTTCCTCCTGAAACATTAATATGTAATGTTCCATTTGGTCCACCTAAAATATTATTACCATTGAATGCATTATTAATAACACCATTACTAATATTAACAGTAACGTTTCCTAAACTACTTGGAGTATGATTTAAAATACCATGTCCTCCACCATAAATATCATTAAACGTTCCACCATCAATATTAAGTGTTGTCGTACCATAAGTATTAACTGTTCCTTGAGAACTACCACCATATACGTCACATACTGATAAAGCTTCATCATCGGTTGTTGATGAAATCAAAGTTGTGTTTCCATAAACATACGTATTTTGACCATAACCACCACCATAAATACCAGTTTTAGTTGTGTCATTACATGTTGGCATAGTTCCTTTATACATGTTAATAAATACATTTCCATATACAGTTCCAGAAACATTTGAACCACCATATATAGAATTATCTACAGTACCACCATTTAAATTAATGGTAATTGTATGTTTATAAGTGTTACTTGATGTAGTTGAAACTTCTGGAGTAACTACAACATAATGATCTCCACTTTCTTCCATATAAGTATTAGAAGAATTATAAGTATCTCCAGTATGATAAGTTACATTAGGAGAAACATCATAATATCTGCAAGTATATGTTGTATTTCTAGTTTGAGATCTATTTCTTGTTGAATATCTTGGATAACTTCCATATGTTGGTGTACCACTGTATGTCCAATTTCCTGTATCTTGCCATGTTGTTGAATTAGTAGTAACTCCACTAGTAGAAGAATTACATTGCATTGGTGCTGTCAAATAAGTGCCATCTGCTAAGTACTTACCAGCTGGTATTTCACCAACTGAAGTCATTGAAGAACTTACTGTTCCATAGCTATCGCCATTCCAATAGCCACTAGTAGTAGAACATCCTACATAACTATTACAAGTTTGTGTATGTGTTCTAGTATCAGTAGATGTAGATGTTACTTGTCCACCAGAAACTAAACTATGATAATCTTTTGCTAAAACTGAACTAGATGTTCCACTTCCGCCAGAAGAACTACCTCCTCCAGCACTATTACCAGCTCCATAAACAGATCCTTTTACTTCGCCGCCAAGTAAATCTATAATAGCAGCTGAATTCCCTGATCTTCCATATCCAACGCTTCCGTAGTTTCCACCACCAAATACTGATCCATTAATAGTTCCACCATTTATAATTACGTGTGAATTATTAACAACACCGTCTGTAGTAGTACCACTTTGTCCTAATCCAGCTCCAAATACTGAACCTTTATTAGTTCCAAGTTCATAATAAGCAGTTGTAGCCCAGTTACCATAAGTATTAGTATTAGAACTATCATCTCCTATAACAGCATTACCACCAATGTATACTAACGTGTCACCACTCATAGCTCCACCAGAGTTAACATTTCCGTTACTACCACCAGCAACAGCATTAGTTACATTACCACCAGTTACTGATATTATTCTATTTCCGAAAGTTTCTGTTTTACCGGCACCACCAAATAAGTTTGAAATTGTTCCACCTTTAACATAAATACTAATAGCATTACCATTTATATCTGATGCAACACATGGCCCACCATTAATATTAAGGATAATTCCGCCTTCAACAACAAGCGATCTAAGCGCACTATTGTCTGAAGATGAACTCCATGATCCAACATAAATTCCTTTGGTATAAAAGTCTGTGTTATTAGCATTATTTTGTTTACCTTGAGTTCCATTAGAATTATAATATCCGCTCGTACCCGCAGCAGTACCATAAATACCACTCTTTATAATTATTAGTGACGAAGGTACATAACCATTATTAGTTGCATTTCCTCCTGATTTATTTGCAGAAGCAGAATTTCTAATTGTTAATTTATCATTCCAGTTACGTACTCTATCATAATCTGAACCATATACAAATATTGCTTCAGTACTAGATTGGTTTCCAGTTCCTTTACTTAATAAGTCACCATATACTCCAGATTCAATAATAACTTTCATCTTGCCACTAGTAGAACCACTAGAACCAGTAATAGTTCTGCTTTCGCTTCCTGAAGATACATTTCTACCTATTTTAAAATTATGATATCCAACTGTTATATTATTACTTATTGATGCTGCATTGGCAGTTGTACCAACAATAGCCAAATCATTACTTACAGTAGATCCTGTATATTGAGCATTTTCAACTGTAAAAGGTTTATTTACTGCAGTTGTATTCGCAGTATAAATATTTATATCTCTCGTTACCAAATAATAATAATTACCCATTCTTGAAGCATAATTAGTATTATCAATCTTACAATCTACTTGTGTTCCATTAGCTGTGTCTTTATTACATGAAATTTTTCTTGTATCTCCAGCACTAGGTGTTGCACCAGTAACATAAGAATTATATGCACTTATATTAGCATCAACATAATCAGTTGTATTTGCATCTTGAACAGAATCTCCATATTGAATTAATTTATAAACACATGTACTTCCGCTAGTACATTTTTTACCATTTTCATCATAATCAGCTGTACTTCCATCGCTATAATAATATCCACTAGCGTTAGCAAGTCCAAGAGAATCTGTTTGTTTACCGATATTTACTGCTGTTTGAGTAACCCAATCATAAATAGGATCAGGATCTCCATATAATGATACATTACCATTATTTAAAACAACAACTACACCATCGCTTGCAACAGCATAAGAACTTACTGGGTCAATTCTATTTCCAATTGTTACATTGGCAACATCATAATATCTACATTGATAATAATTACATTGAGTTCCAGAAGCAGCCAAAGTATAGTTTATAGACCAATTTCCATTATTACCAGTTCTATAAGTGTAGTAAATTTGTGTACTTCCAGTATGAGTAACACTCATATTATTATTGTTATTTACTTGAGTATAATCATTATATAAATATGTAACACCATTTTTAAAGTTATAATTATATCCAACAATTTCATATTTTTCATAATTTATGAAAATATTATGGTTTGTTGGAGTAATATTTTTCATAACTTTATCACTAAAGTCATTAATATTATTACTTCTAACATCAGCAGTTGCCCAAGAAGCATTTAAATATAAAGTAATATTGTTACTAGTTCCAACATTCAAAGTAATATATCTTGTATAATATGTATCATCATAAGATAATGTTGAACCAGTACAAATACCACTAGTAGCTCCAGTTCCATTTTGATTGCATACCCAGCCATTAAAACCTAATCCATTAGGTCTAACAGTATATGGATTATCTATTAATTCAATCGTAATATTATTACCTGTTTTAGGATAGTACTTATAGTATTCAAGTTTATATTGATGTTCACCAGTAACATTAGATACATATCCTCTATAATTAGCATCAGTAGAGTGATTTATATCAGTACCATCATAAATAATTTTTACAGCAACTAAATTATTTTCATTATATCTATCACTATATGTAGGCAAAGTAGATTTAGAAGTAACTTCTGTATAATTAAGACCCATATAATAATTCCAATCCATTTGTAAATCATTAACATATACAGTAGTTCCATCACCACTTATTCCACTATTTGGAGCACTTAAAGCCGTAGTAGCATCACTATAAGAAGCATAGTATCTTACTATAGAAAACATAGAAATTGCAAACAAAAGAAGTATTGTAGTCCATACAATAGCTTTTTTTCTAGGTATTTTTTTAAGCCTATATTTTAGCATTTACTTCACTTCCTTCGTCGCCTACTATTCATCATTATTAATTATACAATAAAAAGCAAAAAAAAGGAACAACTTAGTTGCTCCTAATTATAATTTTTTCATCATTTTCAAGATCAATTAAAATATTAGAATTATCTTGTATCTTGCCTTCTATCAATTCCATAGCAATCAACGTCTCGATATTATCTGAAACATATCTCTTTATAGGTCTTGCCCCAAAATTCTCATCATAAGCATTATTAATTACATAGTCTTTAACCTTATCAGTTAATGATATTTTTATATTTCTAGATTTCAATCTATTTTCCATTTCCATAATAATCTTATCAAGAATCTTATATACTGCATCCTTACCAAGACTATTAAAGAATAATATCTCATCTATTCTATTTAAGAATTCAGGTTTAAACGTGCTTCTTAATTCTTTATTAATAAATTCATCCTTATTAGGTAAATTCTCTAGAATATACTCACTACCTAAATTACTTGTCATAATAATGATTGTATTTTTAAAATCAACTGTTCTACCTTGACTATCTGTAATTCTACCATCATCTAGTATTTGAAGTAATATATTAAAAACATCAGGATGAGCTTTTTCTATTTCATCAAATAAAACAATACTATATGGATTACGTCTTACTGCTTCAGTAAGTTGTCCACCTTCTTCATATCCAACATAACCAGGTGCTGCACCAATTAAACGAGAAACATTAAATGATTCCATATACTCAGACATATCTATACGAATCATATGTCTTTCATCATCAAATAGCTCATATGCTAAAGTCTTAGCAACTTCTGTCTTACCTACACCAGTAGGTCCTAAGAACAAGAATGAACCAATTGGTCTATTAGGATCTTTAATACCAGCCCTACTTCTTAAAATAGCATTAGAAACTTTATGTAATACTTCATCTTGACCAATAACACGTTTCTTCATACTTTCTTCAAGACGCAATAATTTCTCTTTTTCTCCTTCAACTAGTTTAGTAACAGGTACATTAGTCCATTTACTAATTACTTCAGCAATATCTTCTTCAGATACAGTATCACTTATTAATTTATTCTTATTATTCTTCTGTAACTCTTCTAGTTCTTGCTCTAGTTTAGGTATTTCACCATGACGTAATCTAGCAGCAGTCTCTAAATCATAAGAATTCTCTGCTTCTTTTAACATATGTCTGGCATTTTCCAAACTTCTCTTTTTATCTAAAATATTTTGATTAATCTCTTTTTCATTTTTAAAATCATCTTTCATCTTAGATTCTTTTAATTTTAATTGATATAACTCTTTTTCTAGTTCTTCTAATCTAGCTTTACTAGACTCATCTTTTTCTTTCTTTAAACTTTGTCTTTCTATTTCAAGTAACATAATCTTTCTAGTTAAACTATCCAAACTAGCGGGTACACTATCCATTTCTACTTTAATAGTAGCACAAGCTTCATCTATTAAGTCGATGGCTTTATCAGGCAAGAATCTATCAGTAATATATCTATCACTTAATGTTGCAGCTGCAATAATAGCTCTATCTTTAATATTAACTCCATGATGAACTTCAAATCTTTCCTTTAAACCACGAAGTATAGCAATAGTATCTTCTACACTAGGTGCTTTAACAATAATCTTTTGAAATCTTCTCTCTAATGCTCCATCTTTTTCAATAAATTTTCTATATTCATTTAAAGTAGTAGCACCAATACACTTAATTTCACCACGAGCTAACATTGGTTTTAACATATTACCAACATTCATAGTTCCTTCTGAGTTATCTCCAACTATCATATGTATTTCATCAATAAACATAATAATCTTACCATCAGATTCTTTAATTTTATTTAAAACTGCTTTTAAACGTTCCTCAAATTCACCACGATACTTAGCTCCAGCTACTAATGCAGCTAAATCTAATTCCCATACTGTTTTATTTTTTAAACTATCTGGTACATCACCATTTATAATACGTAATGCTAATCCTTCCACTATAGCAGTTTTACCAACACCTGGTTCTCCAATTAATACAGGATTATTCTTTGTTTTACGAGATAATATTCTTTCAATACTTCTTATCTCATCATCTCTTCCTATAACAGGATCTATTTTATTATTCTTAGCTGCTTCTGTAATATCTCTACCATATTTTTCTAATACTTTTTCTTCCTCTTGAGGGTCCATTTGATAATCCATTTCTATTCCTCCTTATCGCCATCATTATACTACCAAAATTAGCACTCGTCAATAGAGAGTGCTAATTATTTATAAAAAGAAAAGAATGATATCAAATCATTCTTCTAAAATACTGTAGGTACAAAGAAATATACCATGAATAATACAAATACTACAATAGTTACAAAATTAATTTCTAACTCAGGTTTTATATCTGTTTTACCAGCTTTATATCTAATTAGATCAACTATATAAATAATTAAATCCATAAATACAAATGAAACAATTCCCATACCAATACCTTTAGTAATTGAATAAGCTAGTACCATAGTAACAATTGTCATAAATGCTGGAATAGCATTTTTAACATTTTTAAAATCTATATTTACTACATTGCTCATCATTAATACACCAACATATATTAATGCACTAGCAGCTGCAGGTAGTGGTACAAAAGCAAATAACGGTAATAAGAAAATAGCTAGTAAAAATAATATAGCTGTAGTTAAAGCCGTTAATCCAGTCTTACCACCAACAGATACACCTGTTCCACTTTCAACGAATGTAGTAACAGTACTAGTACCAAACAATGCACCAACAATAGTAGCAATACTATCAGAATGCATCATCTTACCATAATTAATTGGTTTACCATCTTTATCCATCAAATTAGCATTACTACAACATCCTACTACAGTTCCCATAGTATCAAACATATCAATCATTGAAAATGATACAACTAACATAACAGAAGTCATAACAGCACCTGCTGGGAAATGGAAACCACCATGGAATAATGATAAAAATACTGAATCTTTTCCAGCAAAGAAATTAGCAATATTCTCCCAGAATTTCCATGTAATACCAGCTTCATGACCAGTTAAGATATTAACATTTGCAACTCCAAGTGGAATAGCTAGTAATGTCGAAGCTACTATACCAATTATTACAGATCCTCTAACTTTGTAATGAGAAAGAATTCCAATTACAAATAAACCAAATAAAGCAACTATAGCACAACAAGCAGCGCCACCTTTTGCCCATAGTTCCATATTATTAAAATCAATAAGTTGTAATAAAGTAAATTGATTATCAACAATAATACTTGCATTTTGTAATCCAATAAAGGCAATAAATAAACCTATTCCAACAGAAATACTCGTCCTTACTGCTTTTGGAATTCCATCAAATATCTTCTCTCTTAAAGATATCCATTCTCCTTTCTTATTCTTCCCACAAGGAACAACTGATAAGAATAAGAAGATTAATCCACTTATGAAAACTAATGCCATTGCATTTCCATAAGAATAAGCAAATCCCATTGCTCCACCAACAATAGTTCCTACCATTGCATTCAAGCCCATTCCTGGTGCTTGTGCTAAAGGCATTTTAGCTAATAATGCCATTAACAAAGTTCCAACAAATGCACCTAAAGCAGTTGCTATAAAAACACTAGCGAAGCGAGGATCTGCTGTTCCACCCCACAAAATGTTTTTTGGATTAACAACTAAGATATAACACATTGCCAAGAACGTTGTTATACCAGCAAATATTTCTGTTCTTATACTAGATTCTCTCTTAGTAATCTCAAAGAACTGATCAAATCTACTGGTTTTCTTTTTCTTTGTCTTTTTCACAAAATCTACCTTTCTTTCTAAAAAAATAAAAAATCCTCCCCTATAAGCAAGATATAATTATGAAATTCTAGAAGAAAACATCAAGTGTGATATTTTATTTTTCGACTACATTATTGCACCCAAAAAACAAAAAAACAATTCTGTTTTTTTATTTTTTAATATGTTATAATAATAGAAGAAACAAAAAGAGTACTAAGTACTCTTTTTTATTTTGTCTATTAACTCTTTATTAAATATTACTCTTAATTTCTTATTTAACACTTTTATTCTAAATACTTTATCAGTTAACTCTTCTCCATCTATATTACAAGTTATTTCTTTTTCTGATTCAATAGTTAACTCCTTAGTTTGATATTTCTTAATCTTATTACTGTTTTCTTGTTTACCTTTATTCATACCAAGTATTAAACCAGCCATACTTATTTTAGACATTTTTGGAGCTAAATAAACATCTACTAGATTATTATTAAGTTTACTATTAAATCCTATTTTATAACCTCCACCATAGTATTTACCATTACATACTACAATAGTCATAAAGTCATTTTCTATCTTTTCTCCATTAATAGTAACCTTCATATGTCTTGCTTTATACTTTAAAAAATTAACTAATAAACTTGCATTATACCTTTGTGATTTAGGAATTAATTTACTATGAATAATATCACTATTATTAGCTATATCTGCATCTATTCCAAAACAAGCTGTATTGATAAAATACTTATCATTTATTTTAACTAAGTCACATTCATTTTCTAAAGAATTATACTCTTCTAAACAACTCTTATAAAAATCATTACCTGTTCCATACGGAATAAAAGATAATAGATTATTATTTAAATCCATAGAATTTAATACTCTATTAATAACTCCATCTCCACCTACTGCACATAATATTACTTTTTTATCTTTGTATTTTTTAACAATATCTTCAGTAGATACATCTTCATTATTAACTTCTATCTTATATTTTAGCTTTAACTCTTTACAAGATATTTTTATTCTACTTTCAACTTCGTCTAATTTATCTTTTAAAGTAAACCTATTTAATAAAAAAACATATTCCATATACATCACTAAATTTATTATAACAAAAAAAAGTAAGATACTACTATCTTACTTTTTTTGTTTTCTTTCTTAAATGAAAATATGAACCAATTACTACTAATAGAACAATTACACCTACAATAATGTAACTAGCAGTTTTAGAAAGTGGTTTTCCTGTTTCTTCCTTAACTACTAAATCTTCATTAACTTTAATTAGTTCTTTATCTTCTTTAATATATTTTTCATCAGGTTTCTTATTAGTTAAAACATAAGCACTATTATGATTGATTCTAAATTCAAACCATCCATTATCATTTAAACCAATTGAATCTCCTAAGATATCAACAAACATCTTTTCATCATCTTTATCATAATAATAAACATATACATTTTCACCAACATAATCTCTTAGAGCATAGTCAAGTTTTATTCTTACAGTTGCTACACCTGGCAATTCACCATTATCAGCGAAATCTAATATTAAAGCTTTATCTAAATATTCAGAATCTAAATCACTATAATTATAATCGTAATATACATTTAACGTTGTATCTACATTTTTAACATTTTCAATATCTTTGCCATTAAAAATCCACTCTATTCCATTTGATTCAATATGAATAGTTTTATTAGTACCTTTAATTTCTTCAAAGATATATTTTTGTACTACAGGATTTCCAGTAGCATCAATTGCTATAACTGCATCATCTTTAGCATCATGTATCTTTTGTAACATTTCTTTATCTGTTGTACTAGTAGTTACATCTGGAGTAAATTTAGATGTTAATTTAAATCCTAAAGCAATATCTAAATCTTCATCTTTATACTTTTGATTATAGTTACAATATAATACTCCATTACCAGCTGCATCACCAATAGATACATCAGTTAATTTATATTCTCCAACTTCTGCATATTGATTTATTTCTAATTCACCACGATATACATTATCATCATTTAAATATAATGTTGCTGTTAATTCCTTATTGTCACTTCTAAAAGTAACATAAGCTTCATTAGCTAACTTTTTGTTATCAGTAGCTGTTAATTCTAATTTAGCAAATGATGGAATTGGGAATTCTGTTTTATTAATCTTAACATCTTTTAAAACAGGTTTTTCATCATCTTTAGTACCATCATCTATTACTTCAAAATATAAATCACTTCTTAAAGATTCACATGTTTTACAAATCTTTTTATAGTAATCTACTGCTAAACTACCTTTATATCCATCTACTAAATAGAATCCCGTATTACCATAAACATCTTCTAGTATTACATATTCTACAGATACCTTACCCATAGTTTTATGAACATATGGAGTATATTCAAATGTAGCTACACTACCTTTAGATACATCAAAATATTGATGCATAGATACACCATTAGATAAACCTACTGAAATATAAATTTCACGGTCACTATCATCATCTACTTTTAAAGTAAAATAATAAGTATCTCCATAATTTACTTTTTGATCTTTCATATCAAAAGCAGCTACATATGGAGCTTCATCATCAGTTTCAGGAGCTTCTACAGTAAACTTAACTGAAATATTAGAACGCACTGGTTCATAACCACCAGTCATACCATCTAACCAATCATCAAAATTGTCATCTAATAAAGTAACACTTGCTTGACCAGAAGATAGATAATCATACATTTCATGGAAGTATTTCATTTGATCAGCTGTATAATACCAACTTCTATTATCTTCCTTATCCCAAAGTTCTACTTCTCTTATGTAATATGAACCACCAATATAAGTATTTGGAATCATAACATAAGGACTATTATTTTCATCATACTCTACTTTTAGTGCTTGACCAACATCTTCAGCATTTCCATAGTATGAATCATTATTAACTATTATTCTTGATGTCCATAAATATACTGTTGCAACACCGGATACATCATCTTTGATATCAGTACTTAAATATACTTTATCTCCAGGTTTAACAGTACTTCCATTTACAAATGATAATTTACTAACTGTAGGTGCTTTAGTATCTGTAGTAACAGCATTTACAATTGGTAAACCAATCATCATAAATAGGATAAATATCAACACAAACCCTATTCTCTTTTTCATTCCATTCTTCACTCCATTCTATAAGTTAATTATATATCTTTTGCCATAAAAAAAATAGATATTTCTATCTATTTTTTTGCCCTACTTCCATTTCTTTTCTTAAAGTCTTACATTCAGTTTGACCAAACTCATTTTCATAATGTTCTTCTTCACAAGTTAATGTATGAACATATACTGCTAAATCGTAATATACTTCAAATGGATTTTCATATTCACCAATTGTATTACGTAAATGAATAACTGAATCCCATTCTTCTGGAGATGCACATCTAGGAATCATACCTAATTCATAAATATTTTCTAATTCCAAAATACATGCATCTGTATCTTCTTTAGAATTAATAATTCTTTGTAAAGCTGCATTCATTGCTTCATCATTACTATCATTTACTGATTTAATAACAGTATCACTATATGAAACAGTTTCTACTGGTTCATCTTCAATGACTACATTACTATCTTTTTCTACATAGCTATTTTCTATAATTGTATTATTGTTTTCTTTTTGGATATTTGAAGCTACTTTAGCTCCTGTACATCCACTGATAGTTATGGCAGTAGCAATTGTTAATGCCACTAAACTAATCTTTCTTTTTTTCAAAATAATCAACTTCTTTCAAAGCACAAATACTATATATCTTAAGATTACAAAAGTCAAATTAATCCACTAAAAAAAGGAGTTAAAACTCCTTTTATTTAACAACAATATTAACTATCTTACCAGGAATAACAATCATCTTAACAACTTCCTTGCCTTCCATAAACTTAATAACATTAGGTTCCGCTAAAGCCTTTTCTTTAATAGAATCTTCTGTTTCATCTATACGTGTAGCAATAGAAGCTCTTAATTTACCATTAACTTGTACTCCAATTGTTTTTTCTTGTTCAATAGTCTTTTCTTCATCATATTTTGGCCATTCTGTATCACAGATTGGTTTATAACCCATTAATTCATTTAACTCTTCAGTTACATGAGGCGCTAATGGATTTAATAATGTTAATAATACATGATAATCTTCTTTAGTAATTGTCTCTTTATCATCCATAGCATTAGTTAAAATCATTAAAGTAGAAACTACAGTATTATAAGCCATATGAGTTAAATCATATTCAACCTTTTTAATACTCTTATGAATTAATGGTTCTAAATCTTTAGAATATCCTTCTCCATCACCGATTTTATCATATAAACGAACTACTTTATCTATGAATCTCTTACATCCTCTTAATGAATCAGTACTCCATGGAGCATCTTGTTCATAGTCACCCATAAACATTTCATATACTCTTAATGTATCTGCACCAAATTCATTAACTATATCATCAGGATTAATAACATTACCTTTAGATTTACTCATCTTTTCATTATTAGATCCTAATACCATACCATGACTAACTCTAGTCCATATCATTTCTTTTTTAGGAACTAATCCAAAATTATATAACATTTGAACCCAGAATCTTGCATATAACAAGTGTCTTGCAGTATGTTCCATACCACCATTATACCAATCTACTCTATTCCAATACTTCATAGCATCCATTGATACAAATTCGCGTGTATTATGAGCATCCATAAATCTTAAGAAATACCATGAACTACCAGCCCAGTTAGGCATTGTATCTGTTTCTCTCTTAGCATCTTTACCACACTTAGGACATTTACAATTTACCCAATCAGTAATTTTAGCTAAAGGAGATTCTCCAGTATCAGTTGGTTCATACTCAGCTACATCAGGCAATACTAATGGTAACTCTTCTTCAGGAACTGGTACCCATCCACAATCTGGACAATTAACCATAGGAATTGGTTCTCCCCAGAATCTTTGTCTAGAGAATATCCAATCTCTCATCTTATAGTTATTAACTCTTCTACCAATACCTTTTTCTTCTAACATATCAGATATTTTCTCACGAGCTTCATCACAAGTCATACCATTAAATTCTTCAGAATTAATCATCTTATAACCATGACCCATATAGTCTTGTTTTTCAATAGCATGTTCTGATATATCACCGCAATCAATTACTTGAATAATCTCTAAATTATGTTCTTGAGCATATTCAAAGTCTCTTTGATCATGACTTGGTACTGCCATAACAGCTCCAGTACCATAATCTCCTAAAACAAAATCTCCTAAGAATACTGGTACTTCTTTACCATTAACAGGATTAATAGCTTTAATACCTTTAACTTCTACACCAGATTTACCTTTATTTAACTCAGTTCTATCCATAGCTGATTTCTTAGCAGTTTCTGATATATAAGCATTAACTTCATCTTTATTTTCTACTCTTGGCATTAATTCCTTAATTAATTTACCATCTGGAGCAATTACAAAGAAAGTAATACCATATATAGTTTCAGGACAAGTAGTAAATATACTAAACTTACCTCCACCTACTATATCAACATCTACTTCTACACCAGTAGATTTACCAATCCAATTAATTTGACCTAATTTAACCTTCTCTGCAAAATTAGTATCATCTAATCCTTGAAGTAAATCTTCAGCATATTCACTCATTTTTAACATCCATTGAGACTTTTCTTTTTGTTCTACTTGTGAACCACATCTTTCACATACTCCACCAGCAGCATCTTCATTAGAAAGAACAGTCTTACAATTAGGACACCAGTTAACTGGAACAGTTGCTTTATAAGCCATTCCATGTTTATAAAATTGTAAGAATTGCCATTGTGTCCATTTATAATACTCAGGATCAGTTGTAGAGAATTCTCTACTCCAGTCAAATGAGAATCCTAATGATTTCATTTGTCCTTTAAATGTAACAATATTTTCTTTAACAGCATCTTTAGGATGAATATGATTCTTTATTGCATATTGTTCAGCAGGTGCACCAAATGCATCCCAACCCATTGGATATAATACATTAAATCCTTGCATTCTCTTCATTCTAGCTAAAGCATCTTGCGCTGTATAACTTCTAACATGTCCTACATGTAATCCAGCTCCACTTGGATATGGGAACTCTACTAATATATAATAAGGATCTTTCTTAGAACCATTTACAGCTTTAAAAGATTCTTTATCATCCCAATATTTTTGCCATTTCTTTTCTATTTTTTTAAAATTATATTCCATTATTTATCTTCTCCCCACTTCTTGTTTAATTGTTTTCCATATATATAATAAAGTACAAAAATCAATATGAGCATTAATAAAAATGCCATAATCAGTCTTATTATCATATGAAATTTCAGAGATACAACTAAAGCCACAGTAATAGCAATAATAAATGAATTTATTCCTGCTACTCCCATTAATATGCTTCTATAGTGTTTTCTATCTTTTTTTAATTTGAATTTATTAGTCAGCAGTACTAACTCTGATATTCTTGCATATTTTTCTTTCTTTAACATATCATCAAAGATTAAATAATACACAAAGAATGCCACAACAAATACTATAAAAAACATCACTACACCAAACATAAAAACATCTCCTTCTACCAAAAAAAGACATTCTCATCATAAGGACGAGAATGTCGTGGTACCACCTTAATTCCTAGTAAAACTAGCTTAAGATCTATATAGGAATCACCCTTTTTACTCCAGAATCAAGTTCATATACTTTCATAACTAGTTTCCACCAACCACTAGCTCTCTATATACTTCCATATACTACTACTATTCTTTCATCGCTTAAAATGTATTATAAACAAATTATTGCATTATTTCAAGATACTATTTAGCTCTTCCTTCTGGAGCATATTCATATTCTACTCCTAATTCTTCACATTGCTTCCTCATATATTGATAATATTCTCTTTCATTGTAATATTCTATTTTATATAAATAAGCAGCATATGCTTTATGAGCATTTAAACATCTCTTTACAAAAACATTTCTAGTTATCTTACCTTTTTCTAAATCTTTAGCTGCTCTAACACATTTAGCATAACAGTTTTCTTTACGTAATCCACCCAAAGTTCTACCTTTAAAAGCAATTATTCTTCCTTTAAGACCGCCGTGTCTAACTTTCATTCTAACATTGTCAGCAAACTTTGCTTCTTGTCTTTCAGTAAATCTTTCGATAAGAGTTTGGTTTAAAATACCATCTCTTCTAGATTTTCTATATCCGTCAAAATATGATGGTCTTCTTAAACCATAGTTAACCATACTATTCATTCCGGCTCCACTTGGTCTTGGTCCTCCTGGTCCTCCTGGTCCTGGCATAAAATCATCCCCTTACAAGGTTATTATAATATTTTTCCTAAATTTGCGCAACATACTCAAGCAATTTGATAAACATATTGACAAACATTTTATCAAGTCCTTGCTTTTGTAATTTTCTAATTTCCATTCTCTTTTTATCAATTGTTAATGAAGAGAATATTATTTTACCTATTTGTTCTTTTAATACAGTTTTTATCTTTAAGTCAGATATGATTGAATCAATATCTTCATTAATTAATCTAACTGCATCTATTTCAATATCTTTACCCTTACAATTAATTGTTAACTGTTTACTTGTAGGAACATCACTAACTTCTACAACAAAATCAGTATCTTCTACATAAGAGAAACAATCTACTTTTTCATTATCAACATAAACAATTACATCATTAGCTTCTCTTGTATTTCTAAATCTTATTCTATAATTTCTCTTAGCTGTAATAATACCTGTCTTACCTTCTACTGGTCTAATAATTAAAGTATAATTATTAGCCATATAGTTATAATCTATTCTTGTTAATAAATAATAACCATCTTCATATAAATTACTATATCCATCATCTTCAAATAAATTATATTGATTACTCTTACCAGGGAATACATGTATTTCCATAGATTTAGGAGCATTAGTAACATTCATATTCTTCTCTAAATCAGCCATACAAATAATAGAACCATCTCTAGCAAATACTGGATAATCTTCTGTTTTATAAAACAATATATATCTCTTATTCCCAGGATATTTCTTACCAGTTTTAAAATCATACCATGTACCTTTAGGTAAGAATACCTTCTCTATAGATCTATTCATGACATTATCTTTTGGCTTAGTAATTGGAGCTACAAATAACTCAGATCCAAAGAAATACTCATTACGATAATCTAATTCATCATATATTTCTGGATATTGATAATAAAGTGGTTGAATAAGAGGTAAACCAATTTTATGATACTTATAAGCTTCACTATATAGATATGGTATTAATCTATGTCTCATTTGACAATAAGTACTAACAACATTTAATGTCATAGCATCCCATTTCCATGGTTCTCTCTTATAATATCTTCCATACTTAGAACTAAATCTAAAGATTGGACTAAATGTACCATATTGAACATATCTTATATATAATTCTGAATCTTCAATACCATCTTTATATCCACCTATATCATGACTCCACCAAGATAATCCTAAGTTAGAAGCTGTACTATTAAAGTATGGTAATGCTTTTAATGTATACCAACTAACACTTGTTTCACCACTATAATGAACAGGATATTTATGTGGAGCATATTTATTTGGTCTAGAAAGAATTAATGGTCTTAATCCTTCCATCTTCTTCATATCTGTAAAATGATAATAATTTAAAGCATCATTAGTAGGTGTATCTTTTAAATTACGATAATTAATCCAGAAGAAATCTACTCCTAATGCATATAAAGGCTCTATTAATTCATTTAAATAACTAATTACCAAACTCTTATCAAAAACATTAAAAGGAATTATTTGTTTTTCTTTAACACCTAATGCTTTAGCTATTTCATCAAACTTAGGTTCATGAGGATGTATTCCTTCAGATGGATCTAAACTAAGTCCAAGCTTTACTCCTCTATCATGTAAATACTTGCTTAAATCTTCTGGTTTATAAAATAATTCTCTATTAAATGTAAATCCAGAATTAAATCTTTGTAAATTATTCTTATCTTTTAAATGCCAGTTATCTCCAAGTAATAAAACACTTAGAGGAATCTTATTTCTATTAAATCCATTTAATAACTTTTGAATATCATCAAAATAATAGAAATCATTCTTATTCCACCATATACCTAAAGCATATCTAGGTATCATAGGAGGCATACCTGTTAACATAAAATAATTTTGTAAACAGCTACCAAAATCTCTATTATACATAAATACATATATATCAGTTCTTGTTTTATCATTAAATATTACTGTTCCATCTGGAGCAATAAAATTACTCTTAGAATCATCAATAGATACAAAACCATCTGCTGAAAATAGTCCTTTTACTCTATTAAATACATATTGATCTAATTTACTTTTAACATATTTAAATTCTTTACCATTACCTTTATCTACAAAAGGATCATCTGTCTTATCTAAATTAGTAATAATACCATAATAATTTCTAGCTTCAGGATGTCCATAATACCATTCCTTATTAGCAGAATCTAATAATCTTATTTTAAGAATACTTTCAGGAGAATGTTTACTACCAGTAAATGAATTCTCTTTAACATATCTTAAATTAAAATACTTAGTGGTAATATCTAATATACGATCATTTTGATCTATCTTCATTTGAGGTATAGAAAAATTTCTGAACTTAACTAATTCAGTAGGTCTATCTTCAAAATAACCTTCTTCACTAAATTCTAATCTTACTAGTAAATCAGAAAGAACTGTTATTCTATAGAATTGTCCTTGGAAAATACTCTGTGGTTTACTTTTACAAGCATCATAATCTATTTTAAAATGTTCACCTAATTCAGCCATAGTCTATCCCTCTATTCTCTTAAAATTATACCATAACATAATAAAAATAGAAATAAATTATGTTATAATGACATCGGTGATTACATGTTTAAATATACTCTAGACAATAAAAGATATCATACCTTAAATTACTACTATAAGAATAAATATGGTAAAAAAACATTTAAAGTATCTTTAAATGGTAATTTTTCATGTCCAAATAAAGAAAAAGATGGTCATGGATGTATTTTTTGTTCCAGATTAGGTTCTGGAGACTTTGCTGGTAATAAAGAAAAAGACCTTATTACTCAATTTAATGAAGTAAAAGAAATAATGGAAAATAAATGGCCAGATAGTTATTACATCGGTTATTTCCAAGCTAATACTAATACATATGCTCCTTTAGAAGAATTAAAAGAAAAATACGAAACCATTCTTAATCTTCCAAATGTAGTTGGTTTAAATATAGCAACTCGTAGTGATGCCATATCTGAAGAATGTTATGACTATTTAGAAGAATTATCTAAAAGAACTGATTTAATTGTCGAAATTGGTCTACAATCAATGCATGACAAAACATTACAATTTATTAACAGAGGTCATGATTTAAAAAACTTTGAACATTGTATTAAAGAATTACAAAAAAGAAATATAAAAGTAGTTGTTCATATTATTAATGGTCTACCTAATGAGACAAAAGAAGATATGATAGAAACAGTTAAATACTTAAATAAATTAAAAATAGATGGTATTAAAATCCATATGTTACATATTATAAAAGATACTGATTTAGCTGATTACTATCAAGAACATCCCTTTCATATTCTTACAAAAGAAGAATATATTGATATTGTAATTAATCAGTTAGAACAACTATCTCCTGAAATAGTAATACATCGTATAACAGGAGACCCTAAAAAAGAAGATTTAATAGAACCAACATGGTTACTTAAAAAATTCGTTGTTTTAAATGACATAGATAAAGAAATGGTAAAAAGAAATACATGGCAAGGAAAAAGCATAGAATAATCTATGCTTTTTTATTAAACTTTAAAACATATACATGAGAACTCTCAGTACTATAGCTTTTATTAAATCCTAACTCTGTAGCAAGTTCTATACCAGTTTCATTATCCTTTCTAATAGAAAGTAATAATTCTTTTAACTTTGTATTATCAATAATAGCTCTTACTGCTTCTGAAGCAAAACCATTACCTAAATAACTTTGATATATTTTATATTCTAAATATCCATTAAATTTAACAGATATTTCACCTATTCTTTCGTGTTCATCCTTTGTATAAACAATATATACTATTGAAGCAAAATCTGAATTATCTTCCTTTTGTAAATGTAATCTATCAGTTTTAATGCTATTAGGATATTCTGAATCATCAAATGTTTCTAACTTAGCTAAAGTAGAATCTTTTAAATCAAAACTTAAATGATTATCTGGATTTAATACTGTTGCATAATCATCCTCTTTAGTCATTGTAACTAAAGCCGTACAATATATTTTTAACTTTCTTAAATGTTCTCTATCAAAATGAAATCTTAGTTCTTGTTGAACATTTATATATTCCATTAAATCAGTACCAAATTGTTTACTTCTAGCATGACAATCACATGCCATTTCCATAAGATCCAAATCTGTCATATCATTTGGTGAATCATAATACTCAGGATGATGAGAATTTCTTTTCCAATGAATACTCTTAGCTTCTATTTGCTCTTGATTAGGAGAATAAGAAATATCCTTCAATTCATCTATTGTATCTACAATACTAGCTAATGCCATAAATTCCTCAGCATTAGTTATTTTAGACATATCATGTATCTGACATCTTCCAATAAGTCTTATGGCATCTACGCTTCTATTCATATGTATTAAGTATCTAGCTAAATAATTTCCACTTCTCATAACACATTGTCTGTGTACCAAAGTATCATTTATTTCTTTAGATAACTTCTCTGTATCTATATTTCTCATACCATGGGACCTCCAGATATATAGCTGCTATTATACTACTATTTTAAAAAAGGTCAAATTACATTATCCATACATAAATATAATATATTACATAAAAAAGTATCATAAACAGTCCCATTCTTTTACTAATACTATCTCTTTTAAACATTACAAGTAACATACCAAATACATATATTATTAAATCCATTATATTTCTAATACTTAATCCTATTGGTAACAAAAGACTACTTATTCCTCCTATAAATAAAAAGTTTAATATATTACTACCAATTATATTACCTACAGCTATTCCTTTATCATTTTTTATTAAAGCAATAATAGAAGTAAATAACTCTGGTAAACTAGTTCCAATTGCTACTATAGTTAATCCAATTACTCTTTCACTTACTCCTATACTTTTAGCTATTATAATAGCATTATCAACAACTAACTTACCACCTATTACTAACATTACTAAACCAATTATTAATAATAATATATTTTTATTATTCCATTTCTCTTTAATATTATCATTATTAATTTTTCTAATATTTGAACCTATATAATATATTAGTAAAAATACTAATAATAACCCACCTATTCTACCTATCATATAATTACCATTAAATATATGATAAAAAATAGATATAACTATAATACCTATTCCTGATAACAATAAAAACTTATAATCATTATCTTCTATTTTAAAATTACAAAATAAACTGCATATACCTAATATTAAAAACAAATTAAACATATTAGATCCAACTATATTAGATATAGATAAATTACTACTATTATTAATAACAGATATTAAACTAACTGAAAATTCTGGTAAACTAGTTCCTAAAGCTACAATAGTCATACCAATTATAACCGAAGGTATATTAAAAACTTTAGCTATTCTACTACTACCATCTACAAAATAGTCTGCTCCCTTAATTAATAAAATTAATCCTATAATCAGTAGTATATATTTCATTTTAGCTCCTTAAAAAAACTTTCATACTCAAGTATAAAAGCCCTAATAAAATATATTACTAACTACTAAATTTATTCTTAAAAATATCTTTTAATACTCTCTTATTACTTCTTGAAAGAAGATTAGTCTCTTTATCTCCAAAAGATATAATTCCCATATCATAATCTATTGAGTTAACTTTCTCTATATTTATTAGACAACTTCTATGAGACTTATAAAATATACTGTTATCTAATTCATCAGATAATACACTTATACTCTTTGGTATACATATTTCTTCTTTATCAGTTACTATTAATGAACTATTATCATTTATATTCTTTTCAATATATAAAATAATATCATATGGTATTAAATGACATTCCCCTTTATAACAAAAGAAGATATTCTTCTTAGAATACTTAACTTTTAATATTAATTCTATTGATAATCTTAGTTCTTCTTCTAAATTATTTATATCTATTGATTCTGTTCTCAATAATTTATCTGTATATCCATCATTATTACCATTATCCAATAATACTATAGGACTTATCCAATCTCCGGTTTCTCTTATTCTACCAGCTATATCTAAACCTTTCTCCTTATTACTATCACAACCAATAATAAACACTTTATTATTCTCATCTTTAGCTATTAAACTATCATTATCACATACATCTATTTGATATTTTAAATCATCGCTTATTAATAGACTTAAAATAGTATTTTTACATCTTCTAACTAAATCAACATCACATTCATAAATAATAAATTTCATGTTTTTTATCTCCCTATTTTCCAAATATAATAGCACACAATTAAATGTGTGCGTTGTAATCAATATGTATAAAATCTGTAATAAAAAAAGCTCTTAAAGAGCTTCTTTACTAGTAATAATACTTCTTACTTTTTCTAAATGTTCTAATGTACTAACATAATCATTTGCTAATTCTTTATACTTATCTAATTCATCTAAAACATCTTTTTCAGAATCAGGTAATTCTTTTGCTTTAACCTTAAACTCAGTTAATACATCAACCATCTTTTCTTTCATATTATCTACTATATTTTTATCATCAACTTGGTTTAATATTTCTATTATTCCTAAAGTTTTTATTTCTATTCTACTTAAGAATGATTTACCAGTTTCTTTACCTTGTACTATCTTAATAGCTTTATCTATTACTTTACCAATAGAATTATTTTTACTATTACTTACACCTGTTCCAACTTGATCAACTACTACAGATAATTCAGATATTAGATTTTGACCAATTTCATCAGCATATGATTGAATAGAATATAAATTTCTATCAGAACTCAAATACTTACTATTTTTAGGTACTGCATCTACCATATCATTTAACTTATCTTCATAAGATATAACTATTCTATCAAGTTCATCTTTAGCACTATCAGATAAAGCACCTGTTAATAACTGCACATTTAATAACAAGCTATATATTTCTTCATCATATGTATAATAGTAACCAAAAGGTTCTTTTTGACCTTTGAATTTTCTTAAAGTATTTATTAATTTTCCATATGGTTTTAAGCCTTCATTTATAATGTAATTTTCATAGAATTTACTAAACACTTCATCTCTATTATTAAAGTCTTTTATTAAATCATATCTCAAAGTTGCACAATCTGGATATCTAGTTAATTCACCTTTATTAATACTTCTAATTTCTCCAGCAATAAATTTTTCATAATAACTTAATCTATCATATGTCTTAGAAATATCACTAAAATTACTATCTAAGAATTTTCTTCTTTTTCTTTGTTTCAATTCTTGTTTAACATATTCTTTTAAATAATCATTATATATTTCAAATACAGAGTCTTCTTTATTACTTTCTCCTCTTACTTCAGCAATTAAATCTACATATTGACCTATTCTAGAATCACTATATACCTTAATTACTTCTTTATATAATGAATTAATTTCTACTTCGAATTTCTTTTCTTCTGTAAAGACATAATTACTTAAATCTACTTTTAAATATAATATTGATTGAATAATATCTTTAGTTACACTATCTAAAATACCATCCAATCTCTTAGATAACTCAATATCATTATATTTTAAAGCCATATAATGTATATAATAAGCTTTATCTACATCTGTTTTAATAGATTTAGATAATTCAAATATCTCTTTATCCATAATAGAAACTATTTTATCTATTTTACTAAAAATATTTTTTAATACCTTAGAATCATTTAATTTAAATATAATATTTTGTAACTTATTAACTAATACTTTAGATGTTAATTCATAATTATCATTACTTAAAGATGTATTAACCATTCTCTCTAATTCATCTTTAAATTTATTCTTAATATAACTAGGAAAATCATCTACTTTATTTCTAATAGTTTCTAATAAATCATCTATATTCTTATCATCAGAGAATCTCCAATTATCTTCAAATACAATTTTAATATTACTAGATACTTTTTCTCTTAATTTAGTAACATATATATCTGAATTATTAAAACCTAATACTATCTTCTTTAACTTAGGGAATGATTTCTCTTCAATAAAGAATAATATTTTAGAATTTATCTTTTCTACATATATAGTTTCAACATTTGGTGCTTCACCAAATATTTGTAATGAATTAAATACTGGTACAATTGTTGAAGGAATAGATATTTCTCTTAATCTTAAACAATTTTTAAATGCATTCTCATCTATTTTCTTAACACCTTCGGCAATATATAATGTTTCTATTTTAGAATTCTCAAATGCTTTTTCACATATTTCTTCTACATATTCTGGAATAACTACATTTTCTAGATTAGACCCTGTAAAAACAGATGAACCAATTTTTGTAATACCTTCTGGTAACACTAGTTTTCTAGACTTACCATGATATCCTAATAATTTACCATTTTCAACATAATAAATCTCATTCAAAATATCCATTAATATCACCTACCTTACTATAAAATAATGAACTACAGCGATAACTCCACCTATTAGTATTCCTACTACTGCAGCAAGTATTATCATTGCAATATATCCTTTAGTTGGATTGTCTTCAACAATCTCAACTTCTTCAACAGGCTCTGTTAAATCTTCTTCAGTAATAACTTTTATTATTCTTCCAGTCTTACCATCTACAACAATTCCTGATTCTCTTTTTTTAGTTAAATAATCATTGATTTTCTTAGTACTAAATACATACTGTTCTTGACTATTTTTAATTTGAAATTTATTTTGAATAAATTCTTCTACTTCTTTAGCTCTTTCATCATAATTAGCATCACTTAATCTACCAAAAGAATCCATTATTCCTTTTATATCTTCTCTAAAATAACCAATAAATTCTTTTTGATTAGGATAATATTTATTAATAATATCATCTAAATTATTTTCTGCTATATCTATATCATCTTTTAATCTTGGTAAATAAGACTTCTTAACTATATTTACTATATTTGGTATTTCCTTACCAGATGACCATGGTGAATAAGATAAAACCTTACTTTCAACTAAAGTATTAAAGAACTCACTAACATTAATTTCAAATTTATCCATAGCATAAATTTTTCTATAATTTCTAGAAGTCCAGTCTCTAGTACTATATCTTTCTTCTGTAGCTTTATAGAACATATTACCATCTAATACATGAATAGTAATTTTTCTATTGCTAATAGTTTTTTCAATAGCACCTTTAACATATTCATCTAAGAAATACTTAACTATATATTCCCCATTTTCATCAAAATATTCATTAACTGTTATGCCTACTTCAACATCATTTTGAAATACTGTTCTAAAGAATGACTGAAGTGGACTATCTGAACATATTAAATGAAAATTAGCAGCTGTATCACTTTTATCTTTAATTAATTCAAAAATATTATTACTACCATAGAATAATATAGCTGGGACTCTAAATAATTCTTTAGCTCTTTCTCCTAATTCAGATTCTATCTTTAAAGAATTAGCTAAATTCTTTTCAAGAACTTCATTCTTAACAGGCAAATACTTTTTAGCAAAATTAACATATATCTTATAATAATAATCAAATTTAGAACTATCAACTAAATTAGGCATTACATATTCTTTTTTCTTATATTCAAATAAAACATAATCTGCTATTTCAAGTAATGATTTAGAAACTGGTAATCTTAATGATCTAGGCTTACATTTAGCAAAACTATAATCTAACCTATTTCTATCTATAGCATCCGCATCTTTTAAAATTTTATAAATTAAATTTAAATTTTCTATTACTTTTTTACTTCTTATATTTAATCCACTTAGATCTAGTTCATTACTTTCACTAGCATGTAATGCTATTAATCTTTTAATAATCTCTAAATCTTTAAGATCATATTTATCTTTATTATATTTTTCGAAAAGATTAGCTCCATCTACACCATGTGTCTCTTTAGGTTTAGATCTATCTAAACCACTATCATGGTATATAGCAGCCATCATTACATAATCATAATATTTCTTTTCAACATTCTTTTTTTTGCATAATAAATGAGTGTATAGGGCACATCTTATAGCATGATTAACATCATGCTTACGGTCGTATAGCACTACATATAACTTATTATCAGATAACTGCGAAAAATAAGGTTCGAAAACCTTTTGGTCGTTAGCATCAACTAAGTTTAATCTAGTAACAATATCAAAAAAGTTTTTGAATTCTTTTTCAAATACGGCCATATCACTTCACCCGAGTACACTCTTTCTATTCTAAATAATTATATCACACTAATATGTCAAAAAAAAGAAAAAGAGTTAAAAAACTCTTCTAATCTAATTCAATCTTTTCTCCAACTTTTCCTTCTAATAACTCTGGATTATCAAAGATATGTTGAATCAATTTAACACACTTAATAAAATAGAAACCATCAGCTATTCTTTCGTCTAAGTTAATACCAAAATCAACTATCTTACGAACCTCTTTCTTACCATTGATTAATACTTCTTCATCTTTTATTTCACCCATAGTAACAAATACTGAAGCAGTACCAAAATCATTAATATTATGTAAGATAGATGGACTATGTAATGTACCTAAATTAGATACTATCATACTACTATAATATAAATTATCTTCTTGAATAGATGCAGGTAAACATCCTTTATCATCCATCCATTTCAATATTCCTACAATAGGTACACGGATAATATTAGGTAATTTAGCTAATACATCTACAATACCATTAGCTCCACTTTTTTCAGTATGTTCTCCTCTAACTCGATGAACTTTATCATAGATTTTCTTAGAAATAGTTTCTAAAGTATCATTTTCTTCAAATGGAATTTGAACCATTAACTCTTCAGCAAAATCATCAAATTTAACTTTTGCCACAAAAGCAATAACTACCTTATTATGTATCCAAATATGTCTATTTGCTACAAATCTATTTATTTTAGGTCTATTATATATAACCTTACCTAACGCAGTCATAAATAAATGAAAGAATGTTAGATTTGGATTATCCTTTTTAGCTTTCTTTAGATATTTATCTAATTCTGTAACGTCTAATTTTTGATTAATATAAACATCACTTACACATCTGTGTGGTTTCAAATCAATTGAAATTTGTTCTGTTCCCAATACATCTTTTGCTCTTACTGCATCTCTTCTCATTTTTAACCCTCCTAAGCTGGATTTGCAAATACTACACCACTTGGGTGTTTAGCTTTAAAATCCGATAAAGAAATATTGTATGTCCCCCAGTCATGCTGAGCTACTGCGAAACTATCACTGGTTCCATTATAATTACCATCTTGTACTGTTATTGTATCTCCATTAACAGCAATAATCATTCCCGTATGTCCATGTGGATTACTTCCTGTAGGTAAAATCGAAAATACTGAACCAGCTACAGGAGTATCTGATTTATAAAACTTATCCCCATGAGCTCTCAATAGCTCATCAACACATTGGCATCCATCTCCAGTAAATCCAGGACTATATCCATAAGTCTCATAAAATTTACCCCAAGAAAACCAAGTACATTGACCAGTATATCCTGCTTGTGCATATGGATTCTTATTAACCCAAGCATCCAAGTTAGTAAAATCTGGGTTAGAATTAGAATTTTTAATCATTGATTGACTAGAAGATGAAGTCTTAGCTTGTGTAGCAGCTACAGCTGCCTGCTCTGCTTTAAGAGACTCTGTTTCTTCTTTCATATCGAATGTAATAATATTATAATTCTTTGATACTCTAGTAAATCCACTAACTGATGCTACTAATCTACTTTTAAGTATTCCCAAATCCCTATTTAATGCTTCAATATCATAAACCAATCTACTTCTTGTAACAGCATTTTCTTCTGTGTTAGGAGTGTTATTTAATTGGGTTTCTAATCTATCTCTTGATTCTTTTTTATCTTTATAGCTTTGTAAGTTATTTAAACAACCAGCTAATCTTCTAAGATTTGATACTTGATTCTTAGCATTAGTTACTGAAGTACTATAATTACTCATTAAATTATCATGAGCTGAACCAGACCAAATAGAATCGAAAGAAGACTTTTTACCACTTATGGTAGCAATATTAGATTCAATTGTATCAGCTGCAGAATTTAGTCTTGTAGCTATTTCAGAATAATTACTACCCATAGTATCACTCCTATCATATGTTCATTATATCACAAAAAAACATTATTCCAATGAATAATGTTACCCAAAAAAATATTTAACTAACACTCTGTTATAGATATCTTCATCTTCATTATTTAAATCTACATCTCCAGTATTCTTAGTTTTATAAGAAAATGAATAAAATAAATTATGTACTTGCCATTCTCTTCTCATAGAATCAATACTTCTTTGCCATTCACTAGGATATTCTTGTTCATATAATTGTAATATATTAACAATATCATCTATTTCATCTCTAGAACATATTCTATAAGAATTATATACCTTCATATTAGGATCACTATTACATCTACTATCTAATATCATTACATCATTTTCTGTTACTTGATCTCTAATAGATTCCAAAAAACATGCATCCCCTATATAAACTAATCCTCCTCTATAACTAGCATATGCTTCACTATCTTCTACTATAGCTATTTCAGGAGAATATTCATGAGAACTTACCACTTTTGGAGTAACCAACATTAAAGACAAAATAATTAAAATAGCTTTTCTTCTTCTTAATTCTTTTTTAGTCATTTAATCACCTCCAAAATAATGGGTTTATTATAACAAGAAACAATTTGATTAAAAACCTTTTTTTAATAACTTTACAATATTTTTTTTATACATTTCATAGTATAATATTGGCAGGAGGTATATATGACAATATTTTGGTTAATTATTGTAATAATTCTTGGACTTATAGAATTACTTACAGTAAATCTTGTTACCATTTGGTTTGTTGCATCAGGAATAGTTGCTTTAATCTTATCTTACTTTGATGTCCCTACTATAGTTCAAGTCGCAACATTTGTCATATTAGGTATTATCTTACTATTTACAACCAAGAAACCACTAGAAAAAATGCTTAATAAAACTAAACAAAAAACTAATGTTGACAGAGTACTTGATATGGAAGGAATTGTAACAGAAGAAATAAATAAAAACTCACCTGGTGAAGTTAAAGTAGATGGTAAAAGATGGACAGCAGTCGCTGATACTAAAATTCCTAAAGACGCTACTGTCAAAATCCTAAAAATTGAGGGAGTAAAATTAATTGTTGAGGAGGTAAAATAATGGAATTCTTAATCCCTATTCTTGTTATTGTTTTTATTGGTATTGTACTTTGTATTAAAGTAGTACCACAAGCAGAAGCTTATGTTATTGAAAGAGTTGGTTCATATTTAGAAACGTGGCATAATGGTCTTCATTTCATGATACCATTTATCGATCGTATATCTAACAAACTAACATTAAAAGAAATTGTTAAAGATTTCAAACCACAACCTGTTATTACAAAAGATAATGTTACTATGCAAATCGATACAGTTGTATATTATCAAATAACAGATCCTAAACTATATACATATGGTGTTGAAAGTCCAATTATAGCCATTGAAAATTTAACAGCAACTACATTACGTAATATTATTGGTGAACTAGAATTAGACCAAACATTAACATCAAGAGATGTAATTAATGCTAAAATGCGTTCTATTCTAGATGAAGCTACTGATCCATGGGGAATCAAAATAAACCGTGTTGAAGTTAAAAACATCATTCCACCAAAAGATATTCAAGAAGCAATGGAAAAGCAAATGCGTGCTGAACGTGAAAGACGTGAAAAAATATTACAAGCTGAAGGTTCTAAAAAAGCTGCTATCCTAGAAGCTGAAGGTGAAAAAGAAAGTGCAATTCTTAAAGCTGAAGCTCATGCTGAAGCTGCTATTAAAGAAGCTGAAGGTAAAGCTGAAGCTATTATTAAATTAAATCAAGCAGAAGCTGAAGCTATTAAACTTCTTCGTGAAGCTAAACCTGATCAAGCAGTTATATCATTAAAATCTTTAGAAGCTGTTGCTAAGATGGCTAATGGTACTGCAACAAAAATCATTGTTCCATCAAACTTACAAGATGTTGCATCAATTGCCACAACAGTTGGTGAAATGCTTAAAGAAAACGATAACAAATAAAAAAGAACTAATAGTTCTTTTTTTATGCTTCAATTTTCTTTTTTTCTACTTTAGCATCTTTACTCTTAAAGAAAAAATATGTTCCAACAATACCTAATACTACACATACAATAGCAGTAATATTGTTAATTAATTCATAATTACTTACTTCATTTAATACTAAAACTCCACCTACTACTGATAATATATTATTAGCAGCATGACATAACATACAAGTAATTAAAGATCTAGTCTTATAATAAACTAATGCTAAAACAACACCTAATACAAATGCATTTAATCCTTGTAATAAATTCATATGGATAACACCAAATACAATAGAAGAAACTATAATAGCAGTCCATTTCTTACTACCACTTAATAACTTATTCAAAGTTAAACCTCTAATCATTAATTCTTCCATTATTGGAGCCATTATAACTGTAGATACTACAGTTGACCATAAACTACCACCAAATATTGCTTCAGTAATGGCCTCTAAACCACCATCACTTGGAGGAAATATATTACCAATTAATTCAACAATAAAACTTGATATTGTTCCAACACCTAGTATAAATAATATTGACCATATTGAAACTGAACAATGACTTTTCTCTGTTACAACAGGAAAAGCTTCTTTTTTTGTCTTTAAATATATTGGTAAATATATTGCTGTACCTATTACTTGAGCAACAATATTAATTGGCATTGAATACTTTATTATTTCACTAACTAAATCATTAGGATTTTCAAATCCCCCTTTTGCCATTAAGAAAACAACTAAAATTATTGCTCCAATAATACTAACTACAACTGAAATTCCTAAAAACACTAACGCTGGCCAAAATACCCACCATGCTACAGAGTCTTTAGTATTCTTTTTAAAACTATATACATCTTCCATATAAACACCTCTCTACACTCATTATATAAATAATAATAAAAGATTTCAACGAATTGAAATCTTATTGACACATAATATCTCTTATAATAGAAAACTCTTCATGATGTTGTAATAATCTCTTATCTTTTATCATCTCTTCTACTTCATCTAAAGTAAACCAATTAACATCCATTACCTCTTCTTCTTGTAAGACTATTTTACTTAAATCAATATCTTCATAAGAAACATATATATCTACAAATTCTCTACTATCAATATTATTAATTTGAAATACTTCTTTAATAGTTTTTAAATAATTAATCTTAAGATTTAAACCTAATTCTTCACTTAATTCTCTTTTAGCAGCATCTATAGATTCTTCACCAGTACCAACATGTCCTCCAACAGTTATATCCCATCTACCAGGACCTAATGATTTATTTAAACTTCTTCTTTGTAATAACATTCTTTTCTTATCTTTACTAAATACCAATATATGAACTGATTTATGCCATAAACCATCTCTATGAGCGATATCTTTATCGATTACTTGACCATTCTTCTTACCAGTTTTTTCATCATATAAATCAATTAATTCCATATTATCTCCTTTTATATTTACATAATAAAGATGGACGATGACCACCTGTACTTACGCTTTTTTTAGTTATTTCTACCTTTTCAGCAATCTTTCTTCTAAATGCAGAATTGATTAATTCTTTACCTAATAACAATTCATATACTTGTTTTAATTCACCAATTGTAAATAGTGATGGCATTAAATGAAAGACAATATCTGTATTTTCAACTCTACTACGTAACTCCATTAAACTACTTACCAATATTTGATCATGATCAAATGCTAATACATTATCATTGCCTTCATATTCATAAGAATTAGTTAAAGAATCTATCTCTACTTTTTTAACTGAATATGTAATTACTTCATCATCATTTTTTAAAGAAACAAAAATATTATTACCTTTTTCTTTTATTTCTAAATCAAACCATGATGCATCTTCATTTAACTCTTCTTTAATTAATGTTCTATCTACTAAAGCCATATATGTAGTAGAAATAATTCTACCTCTTGGATCTCTATTTACTGAATCATTAACACCAATTTGTTGTAAATAAACATTATCTAAACCAGTTTCTTTTTTTAATATTCTCTTAGTAGCTTCTTTACTAGTTTCTACTTCATTAACAAATCCACCTGGTATACACCATTTATCTTTAAATGGTTCTTTATTTCTTTTAACAAGTAATATACTCAAATACTTTTGTGGTAAAGAACGTAAATTATCATCTCTTCTACTATCTACACCAAAAATAATTAAGTCATTTGTATATCCAAAATTCATATTATCACCTACTTAAAGCCTTACCTTGATTTCTATAACTTTCCAATAAACTTCTTTTAATCAAACTAGGAACTTTACTATCTTCAATATCTGTTTCTACTCCACAATCAATACATCTAATTGTATAGAATATATCATGTCCTCCACCATAATCATAATTATGTGTTAAATAAATATCTCCCATTTCTACTAATAATCTTGCACCACATCCACAACCACCATTACCAGCTCCAGTACATTTGCATTCCATACTCCATCCTGGTCCTTTTTCCAATACTTTCATACCATCACCACATAGTTACATTTTAATACTAAGTAGTATATAAGTCAATAACTTTGTAGCAAAAATATACAAAGTTATATAAAAAAGAATACTACTCTTCCGTAGTATCTTTTAATTCTTCAAACATATTTCTCATAGTAGGACTATTACTAGTTAATTTCTTAATAGTTAAATCCTCTGCTTTACTATTAGCTAGTCTTAAATTATTTTCACTTGATAATAATGCATCTTTAGTTTTCTGTAAATGATCAATAGTTTTATCAATCTCTTCAATTGCTTTACTAAACTTTTCTGATGCTAATCTATAATTACGAGAGAATCCTTCTTTAAAAGCATTCATATTTTCTTCAAAATGACTAATATCTATATTAGTATTTTGAGCTATTACTAATTGTTTCTTATAATCTAAAGCATTTAATGATGCACTTCTAAGTAATGTAATAATAGCTATAAATGATTGTGGTCTAATAACATACATCTTAGGATATTTATAAGAAACATCTGTAATACCACCATTATATAATTCGTTATCTTTTTCAAGTAATGATACTAAAACAGCATATTCACAATTCTTTTCTTTCCTATCTTTATCTAATTCTTTAAAGAAATCTTCATTCTTATGTTTTGTAGCTGTAGTATCATTTTCATTTTTCATTTCAAACATAATAGATACTATCTCTACTCCATCATCGTCATAATCTCTATAGATAAAATCTCCTTTAGAACCAGTCTTAGCATCATTATCTTTTTCAAAATAAGCATTTGGAAATAATGGTCTTAATCTATTGAATTCAATTTGACAATGTTGTTCTAAAGTTTCTCCAACCATCTTTGTACTTAAAGAAGTTTTTAAATCTTTATAATACTCAATCATATCATCTTTTTGTTTTATTTCTAAAGCATGACTTTCTTCTATACTCTTCTCTTTTAATTCAAATTCTTTCTTACTTAATTCTAACTGACTCTTTAATTCATCAATACTCTTGTTTTTTTCAGATACAGCTTTTTCTATTTCTAACTTATTCTCTGTATCTTTAACTTTTAAATCATTTTCTAATTTTGTTTTTTCTAGTTTTAATTCACTAATTTCTTCTTGTAATTGTTCTTTTGTATTAGCTTCTGCTATCTTAATAGCATTTTCTTTATCTAATTCATGTTGTTTTTCTCTTACCTGTATTTCTTTTTCAAATTCATGATCTCTTATTTGTTTAACAATTGAATCATAACTACTTTCATCAATTTGAAATACTTTACCACAATGGGGACACTTTATCTCGTTCATAAAAACCTCCTAATTACAAAAGAATATACTACATCAGCTATTAATATAACTAGTATAACAATACTTACTATATCTACTTTTTTACCTAACTTACTTACTAACTTTTCAAATAAAGGTTGTAAAAGATATAAGAATAATAAACCACCTAATCCAAATCTTATACTTGGACTTAAAGCTATTCTAGCTTGGAAATTAATCTTATAATCTGCATATGTTTGCCATGGCCATGATCCCATTGTCCATTCACATAAATAGGATGTAAATAATTCAAGTAATGTAGCACTTAACATACATAATATAAACACAACTGGTATCATTAATAATTTCTTCTTTAACTCCTTACCTCTTATCAAAGGATATACTAAGAAGATAAATAATAATGCTCCAAATCCATAAACTGGTAACCAAGGTCCAAATAAAACTCCCTTGTTACTAAATCCCCACTTATACACAACTACTTCTAAGAATACTTCATATATCCATCCTACCATTGCATATAACATAAAATAGATTACATATGGTTCTAACTTTCTTAACTTATCCTTCATACCTTTCACCCTTTACTAATGGTTTTAAATCTCTTATCTTTACATCACCAGGTACTACTACTTCTGGTAATTCCTTCTTTTTTATATGATAAAAAATATCTAACATATAATCTAATGTTTTATCTTTCTTACTCTTAAATATCTTAAATAATTCTATTTCATTTAAAACATATAAATCGTCATAGCAAATATACTCTTTAGATATAGCATATCTAGTTATATCAGCTAGTAATTCCATCATATAATGATCTTCCCTAGAATGACATACAACATCTATACTATTACTAATTTTAACTATTTTCTTAACCAATCTTTTACTAGTAAAACCTATCTCTCCATGATCTATTCTCATATCACTAATTACATCAGATATAAATTTCTCATCTACATTCTTCGTCCAACTAATACCAGTAAGTATTACACCATCTAATCTATCAGCACATACTCTTGGTCTTTTATTATCAACAATACTATATTTTTTAAAATCTATATCTTCTAAACTTAAATTATCTTTTTCTAAACAAGATATTAAACATTTATCATTACTTAATATCTTACTCGTATATTCTTCTGTCGTTTCTTGATTCGCATAATCTTTATTCATATAATCTATAACATGTGAAAAACAAGGTGTTGCAACATCATGAAATAATGCTGCAATAGTTTGTTTCTTATCACTTGTTAATCTATAAGTAAGTAATGCTACTGTTAATGAATGATCATACCTAGTAATATACTCCTTAAAATCATATATATCTTTAGAAGCATAATCCATTCCACAAAAGTATCCTACCTTTTTTAATCTTTTTAAAGAAGAACATCTTAAATACTTTTTTAAAAAGATTGGAACATCTCCTAATAACTTTTTGTAATAATCTAGTAGCATAAAACCCACCTCTAATATATGTATTATATCATTTATTTCTTAATAACAATACCACCATTAGGAGCAAGTATATCTTTATTAGATTTCTTTAAAGTTAATATTTTCCTACCATCCCTATATTCTTCTGGAATATAAAAATCTCTAAATTCTTTAGTATTATTAATAGCAACAAATAGCTTTTCATCATTCCCCATTCTTTCAAAACTAACTAAGTAACTATTTAATTCAATGATATTTGCATCTGCTGTTTTTAAAAATGGTTGACTCTTTCTATATCTACCCATCATTCTAAAAAATTCTAATAATTCTTTATCTTCTTTTCCCCACGGATATGGTCTTCTATTAGCTAAGTTATTAAGACCTTGCATACCTACTTCATCACCATAAAATATAGATACAATACCTGGCCATGAATATAAGAAGAAACTATAAGCTTCTACTAAATCTCTTGCTTCCTTATACTCTCTTTCTGTTAATATATAGTTTTGTGTATATACTAAATCTTTTTTTACTCCTTCATTAATATCTTTAGCAAAATCTCCAAATGGTTCAAATGGTGTATAACTTAGTATACTTTTTAAATAATTAACTGTATCAACAGGTACACCTTTTTCTCCTAATTTCCACATTAATTTATGATAATCATAATAACTAATTTCTTTCTCTCCATAGAATAATGCATATACATCATCTTCATGATAACCGATTTCTATTAATGTATTAAATATTTTATTTTTTAAATCATTAGGTAAACTTTTAAACTTATCATAAGTATCAAATTTTCTTTTAGCTAGTAATGTTATTAATCTACTAATATCATGAGTAGAAGTAAAATTCATTAAAGCATCTATTGTTTCTTTAGGGTACTCTGCTCTTATATCTCTAACTATATAAGCTAATTTTGTAACATCTCCAAATTTAAAATATCTAACTAGTGCATCAGATAATGGATAATTCATAACAGAATGTAATCTATCTGGTGTTAAGAATGGTCTACCTTTACGAGTAGCTAATTCCCATAATTCGCCAATTATTAAAGAATTAGGATTATAAAAAATACATGTTTTATTAATATCAATTAAACCTTTATCATCTACATTTTCTGGTACATCTATTCTTACTCCATCAATACCTAATTCATAATAAGTAGCTAATGCTCCCTCTTTACCACATATTATTTCTCTCCATACTTCTCCACTACTATTATTCTCTGGCATTGTTTGGAAGTCCCACCAGAAAGTATTCTCTTCATATCCATGATCATATCTATATCTAAATAAATCATGGTATTTACTTTCTGGATTATTAAATGCACCATCTTCATGCTTATTACCAGTTCTATACTCACCATGTCTATCAAAATAAATAGATTCATCACCAACATGATTAGGTACTAAATCTATTATTACTTTCATACCTTTTTTATGAGCTGCATTACATAAACTTCTTAAATCTTCATTACATCCTGCATATGGATCAACATGTTTATAATCAGCAGCTTCATATCTATGATTAGATTGACTTTTAACAATTGGACTTAAATATAAAATAGTTACTCCTAATGATTCTAAATAATCTAATTTTTCTTCTATTCCTTTTAAATCTCCACCAAAGAAATCTACATTCCATACTTCTTCTTTATCACTATAATGTTTAACACTTTTATTATCACCAAGTACTACATCTTCATCCCAAGATTTATGTATCTGTCTTCTCTCCATTGGTTCCATAGCAAACTTACTACCACGTCTAAATCTGTCAACAAAAATATGATACATAATAGCACCCTTAGCCCATTCAGGAACATTGTAATTAACACTTAACTTACTCTTTTCATCATACTCTATTTCAGTTTTAGTATCTTTATCTGTAACATAGTATTCTGTACCATAAATATTATATTTAAAATAATATCTATATAATGATCTTGTACCTAATTCTAATTCCGTTTCAAATATTGCATATCCATCTTGATTATCAATAAATGCCATAGGTATTTCTTTAGTAATACCATTATCTTCAATTACTAACTTACTATATTCTATCCAACCTAACGATGTAGGTATTTTAATTTGAAATTTATATTTTTTACCATTTGAAAACTCTTCAATAGAATTAACATCTATTAAAACACTATCTTTTCTTTCCATATAACTACCTACATTCTAAACCCGTTTCTATTCTATATAAATTATATCATAAAAAAAACTAGTTATTTACTAGTTATTTTAGACAAATATAAGAATGGTGTATCACATAATGCAATAACTATTTCTATAATAGTTGTCGTTGTAGCAATAGATATAATTGTAGGTATACTAAATATTCCTATAAATGCTAATGTATTAAAGAAATAATTCTCTATACAATTACATGTTATTGTTGCTACATTATTTCTTAACCATAATTTACCTGGTAGTTTATCCTTTAACTTATTGTAGATATAAATATCTAACATATTAGCAATAAAGAACATACCCATAGATGCAATACTTGTTCTAAGATTAATAGCAAATAATGTTTTCATAGCATCTTGTACTACATCCTCACTACTAGGTATAAATAATAATGTTAATTGTGTAATAATTATAAAAGTAATACCAGAAAATATACTTAAATATACTGCTTTTTTAGCATCATCTTTAGAATACTTCTCTGATAATATATCAGTTGCTAAAAAAGTAGAAGCAAATATAACATTACCTAAACTAGTTGTAAAATTAAATACATCAATCATTTTACATACTGTTAAATTTGCTAAGATAGTAGCAATACTTACCCATACTACTAATCCATCTTTTTTAAATAGCTTTTCTATTAATACTACTAAACTAAATGTTACAACAATATTAACAAAACCTAATGCAATATTCATAATTATCTCCTTCCCTTTTTTATACTAGGATGTGTAGGTTAACTAGTACCTGTTCATTATACCACAAAAAAAGACTATTCATAGTCTTTATATTTGTTTTGTACTTCATCATATATTTCTTGATATACTTTTTCTCTATTATCATTCATAATAATCTCTTATCTAATATTTGGAGTACCATCTAGTTTTTGTTGATTCATCCATACCTTCATAACTAACTTATGAGGTAGTATTTTAGTAAGTACTCTTTGAAAATTATTTACAAAACCATAACAAGAAACATCTTTATTAGAATTATATAAGTCTATAATAGCTTTTCTTATTACATCTTTAGCTTCATACATAGCATTATAATTAATTACTACCTTTTTCTTCTTATCATCAATTGCTCTATTAAAGAACTCTGTTTTAGTCCAATAAGGAGTTACAGCTAGTACATGTATATTTTTATATTTCAATTCTTTATTCAAAGCTCTAGAATATGACAATAAATAAGATTTTGTAGCAGCATAGTCATTTATATAAGGAATTGGTTGAAAACCCGCACATGAAGCTATATTCATTATTTTAGAACCATTACTCATATATGGTAATGTATAATCAATTAAAGCTACAGGTGCCTTAACATTTAAATCTATCATATTTAACTTAACATCTGTATTAACATTTTCAGAATGATCAAATATACCAAATCCAGCACAATTAGCAAGTATAACTACATTAGGTTTCTCTTTATCAATTCTATCTTTATATTTTAATAAATCTTTATCATTAGATAAATCTAATTTAAAAGGAATAATCTTATTACTTATATCTTTTTTTAATTCTTTTAATTTATCTTCACTTCTAGCAATAGCCCATACCTCATCAATATTAGGTTCTTTTTCTAATATTTGAATAAGAAATTCTTTCCCCATTCCAGAAGAAGCTCCACTTACAACAATGATATTCTTCATTATTTCATCTCCAATTTCTAAAAATATTATAACATATAAAAAGCAGGAATTTCTTCCTACTCTACATTAACTCCTTTATTAAATATCTTCTTACATACAATACTCATTAAGAAAATAATTAATATATAAAAGATAACTACAATAAGTATTAATAATTTAAAAGCACTTGTATCTAATACCATATTATCTTTAAATAAACTCATAATACTTTCATTAAATAAACCTACTATAAACATTACTATTAATACTAACCATTGAACAACTATATAAGCAATAAATCCAAATAATACAGTGAATCCTATCTTACCATTATTTCTTCTATGTCCTAGTATTATTCCAAAGAAACCACATTGAATAGCATTAAATATTTCTAAGAATACAACTGCTAACATACTTATTACAAATAATGTTGTATTAAAATTCAAACCTGTTGTTATATTACTAACGAACTCTTTAACTAACAACCATCTATCTTTTGTATAATATGTAATAAATAAACAAGCTACAATAATAATAAATCCTAATATAAAGAATATTAAAGTCTGAATAAACTTAGAATTATATATATCATTTTTAGTTACAGGTAATGTATGTGTTAAATAAGATTCATCTTTATAAATAGAATCTCTAAATCTTATCCAACTTCTCATCATAGTATTAATTAATATATTTGCTAACATAGCAAACATACAACCTACACTTATTTGACTTATTATTTTTACAATAACTGTTTCATCTAATGAAAATAATATTCTTGTTGTAATAGCAAAGAAGAATGCTAATAAATAAAATATACTCATATTTTTAATCATATATTTTAAATCATATTTTAATAACTTACTTAACATTTAAACATCCTCCTAAATATTTCATCTATAGATGCTTTTTCTTTCTTTCTAAGTTTATCTGCATCACTTTGTAACACTATCTTACCTTTATCAATAAAGATAACTTCATCTAATATTCTTTCTATATCAGATATTAAATGAGTAGATATAATTACACTAGCATTTTCATTAAAATTAGAAAGTATTGTATCTAATATATAATCACGTGTAGCTGGGTCTACACCACCTAATGGTTCATCTAAAATATAAAGATCAGCATTTCTAGACATAACTAGTACTAATTGTACTTTCTCTTGCATACCTTTACTCATCTTAGATAATCTTTGATCAATATCTAAATCTAAATCTTTTAATAATCTCTTAGCTTTCTCACTATCAAAGTTATCATAAAAGTCAGAAAAATAATCAATTACTTCAGATACTTTCATTTGTTTATTTAAATAAGTTCTTTCTGGTAAATAAGATATAATCTTTTTAGATTCAACACCTACTTTTTTACCATTAACTAGTATCTCTCCACTAGTAGGTGTTAATAAATCATTTATTAATTTAATTAATGTTGTTTTACCAGCACCATTCTTACCTAATAAACCAATTATCTTACCTTCAGGAATACTGATATTAACATCTTTTAATATTTCTTTTTTATCAAATGATTTATTTAAATCTTTAATCTCTAATAATTTCATTAACCATCGATTCCTTCCAAATATTTTATTGAATCAGCTTTACCTAATCCTATTCTTTTCATACCATCAAAATAACTCTTAGCAAGTGTTATAGCATATTCATCTTTTAATTTATCTATTAATTTTTGATCATTAGTAACATATTTACCATTTGTTCTTTCTGTATAAATTAAATTCATACTTTCTAACTCTGCTAAAGCTTTTTGCATAGTATTAGGATTAACTTTAAAAGTAACAGCAAACTCCCTAACTGAAGGTAACTTCTCTCCACATTTAAATACTCCTGATATTAGATATATTTTTAAATATTCTAATAATTGAATATAAATAGGAATATTATTATCAAAAGTAAACTCCATTTTATCACCTCATTGTATTACTTACTTAATACAATAATATTGTATATCTACATATATATTCATGTCAATAAAAAAAGACTATTTAGTCTTTTTAAGTGTTAATGCAAGTGCTGTAGCTCTTACTCTGTTAGACGCTTCTATTCTTTCTCTAGCTGTTTCATAATTAATACCTTGTCTATTAGCATAATCACCAACCATAGGTTTTGTATGATATTCTAACAGATACCATTTCTCTTCTTCATTACTATATATAAAATCAAATCCACAGATAATACCTAATTCAGAGCTATATTTCTTATGAGTCTTTTTAGCACTTTCTACTAATTTAATAAATTGATCTGAATTTATATTATGAGCTTCTAAAAGTTTTACTTCAAAATGTGGATATGATCCTTCTCCAATAAGAATATTCTTACCACCTTTAGTAGTATTAGATACAATTGACTTACTACTTAAAGGGAACTCTTCTCTAAGTAAATAACCTAATAATGATGTATTATCAACATATGAAGTTGGTGCTTTATATTTTAATGCTCCATATAATAAATCATTTGATGAAGATGTTAATAATCTTAAGGTAGTATTATATTTAGATGGAGTTGGAATATATTCTTGAACAGAAAAATTTAAAGTTAAATATTTTTCATAATCAGTAATACTTCCTGCATTTCCATGAATCATTTGAGCTAATAAAATGGCTTTTTTATTTATAAGTAAAGTACAAGCGTTAATTAAATTATCATAATCTTCTTCTGTTTGAATTAAGAACTTTTCACGTCCACAGTTCTGATTTTCATTTTTTAATACAAATGGAAGTTTATATTTATGTTCAAATAAATCATTTAAACTAAGTTTACTAGTAACAGGTTTACTAATACCATCTTCTTTTAAAGAATCTTGAATTCCATTATCTAAATTAGTTATGTATTCTTCTTCAGTAGAACATATAAAATCTTGTCTTCTTCTAGTAACATAAATAGTAGAAGCAGTTGCTTTTCTAATATCATCAATAACTCTATATCCTCTAGATAATAAACTTACATATAATTTAGAATCTATATCATCTTTTAAATAAATAGATTGACCTATTGAATAAGGTAACTCATCATAAGATATAATTCTTTCCATAAATATAACCCCCTTCTCCTATTCATAATTATACTATAAACCCTATTTTTACTCAATTTTTGCCCCATTTTTCAAAATAAAAAAGACACTATATTTAGTGTCTAATTATTAAAATCAAATATGATTTTATTATCTTTATCTAATTTTAATTTAGCTTTAAATTCTGTCCCTTTTTTAGATATAAATCCCTCTATCATAGCGGTACTACCATCACTTAATAATTTTTCTACATTACTTTTAGATATAGCTCTACCACATATTACTGAACTTATTTTAAAACTACATTCTTTATAATTCTTACATCCATATGCATATCTATTTCTAATAACATCATTACCACATAATGGACATTTACCTACTACATCTCCAAAGAAACCTAAATCAGTATCTTTTTCAATAGCAACATCTTTTTTCTTAAATACTTCTTTTATTTCATTCTCTGCAATTTGAACACTATCATCTACACTAATTTCATCATGATAAACTTTCTTTAATGCTTTACCTAATTCACTAGTTTTATACTTATCCATAGAAATTCCCATTTGTTGTAAAGAATTAATTAAGAATTCACCATTAGGTAATATTGTATATACATCTTTCTTAAGAAGAATATATTCACTTCTTTTAGCATTATCTATAATACCAGTACGAGTAGCTTCTGTACCTAGTTCTAATCCTTCAAAGATTGCTTTATAATCTTCTGCATCATCTTCACCTAATTCACCATTATTTAATTGTTCATCAATTTCTTTTTTATCTTCTTTAAAAGGATTTAATAAATAATTATTTAATGTTTCAATCGTGTAATGTTTAGGAGGAGTAGTTTCTTTTTCTTTTAATTTAAATAAAGTATTAACTTTCTCTCCAACATTTAAATCTGGTAATATTTTATCTTTAGTAGATGCTTCTTCAAAACGAGTCCAACCAGCTTCCTTAATGATATTGCCTTTTAATACAAAGTCTTCATATTCACCAACACTTATTTTAATTTCTGTTTTCTCTACCTTACAATCTTCACTACAGAATACTGCTACAAATCTTTTAAATACTGTTTGATATATTAAAAACTCTTCTTGATTTAATTTATCTTTACTAGGTATTTTATATGTTGGTGTTATAGCTGAGTGTGATTCTATTTTACTATCATCAAATATAGTTTTCTTATCTTTAAACTTAACTGGATAACCAATCTTTTCAATATTCTTAAGTATTGCTTTTACTTTATCTTTTTCAGCAACTGCTAAATACTCTGAGTTAGTTCTTGGATATGTTAAATATCCATCTTCATATAACTTTTGAACTACTTCTAAAGATTTATCCATTCCTATTTTATATTTCTTACCTAAATAATTTTGTAACTTAGTTAAAGAAAACAACTTAGGAGGATTCATTACATCCTTCTTAACTTTTTTATCTGTAACAATAGCATCTACACTATTATATTTATCACATAATTCTTGAGCTTTTTGATTATCTTTTTTATCAAATTTTTCTTTACTATTAAGTTCAACTAATTCACCCTTAGTTTCTTCATTACTCCATAAACCATAATACATAGTTGGAACAAAATTCTTAATAGCCATATCTCTATCATATATAGCTTTTACAATAGGAATTATTACTCTTCCTACTCTAAGTAATGTCCCTGTTTTTAAAGATGCATATCTCGTTAAATTAACTCCATACAACCAATCTATATATGTTCTAGCAAATCCTTCATTAGCTAAATTATCATACTCTTTATCTAACTTCATAGTAGCAAGTGCTTCTTTAATAGTTTCTTCTGTTTGATCAGGTAACCATAAACGATATATTTCTTTTTCACTTTCTAATCCATTAGAAATACATAATCTTACAATTATTTCTCCTTCTCTATCAGAGTCGCCTGCATTAACTATTTTTACTACATCTTCTCTATTTAATAATGTCTTAAGTATATTAAATTGTTTTAAAACACCTTTATCTATTTCTTTACCATTCTTCTTGATATTAAATTTAAACTTATTAGGAAAACAAGGTAGATTATCCATCTTCCATTTATAATCTGGATTATCTTCATAATCTTCTACATCTGCTAAACTAAATAAATGACCAAATGCCCATGAAACAATATATTCACTATTTTCAAAATATCCATCATTACGTTTCATACTTCCAATAGCACTTACTATATTTCTAGCTAAAGATGGTTTTTCAGCAATAATTAGAATCATACCTTACCTCCTTTACACAATAATATTATTATACCATAAAAAAAGAAGAAGTATTTCTACTTCTTATATGCTGGATTATCCATTTCAATAATATGTTCTTCATCAATAATAAATTTTAACTTCTCAGCATTAGTTGGTACTTCATAACCTATATAACCTGATTCTTTATCACCAGCTAATATTTTTGATCCAGAAATATCATTATAATCTTTCTTGCCTTGTTTAACATTACAGAATGAATCGTTAGCATGAATACTAGATTTATTAACAACTTCTGAATCAGCTTTAGCTGTAATTCTATATGGAAGTGACATATTAGTTAATGTAGTCTCACCTGTATTTTCTATAACAAAATGGAAAGCAATTCTTTGATATCCATCTTTAGTATTACAACCTCTAAATGTATCATGACTATATTCATAGAATTCATATTCATCTATTGTAATAGTATAGTTATTTGCTTTAACTGATTCATTAACAGTTTCAGTAACATCCTTTTTAGAACCACTATCTTTATTTCTAGTAGTACCAAATATAGTAACTGCAGTTACTATTAAAATAATAATAAAAATAATTACTGGAAAAATTGCAAATGTCCCAAATCCAACACCTACTGCTTTAGCTGCTTGTTGCGCTTGACTTTGTAATTCATTTTTTCTTTTTTCGGCTTCTGCTTCTTGTTCAGCTTTATATTTCTTTATTACATTAACACAATTAGCTCCACAATTAGGACATTTTGTATCAGTCTCTGTAATAATATGACGACAATATTCGCATTGTAAAACTTTCTTTCCCATTTCTAATACCTCTCTTTTAATCTTCTAATTCCAAGTGATAATAAATAAGATCCACCCATTATTACCACAATCCAAATAATAGACATAAATATACTTTGATCTCTAACTTTTAAAAATGGATATGGTCCATCAACTACTTTAAATAAATTCAATGGTATCATTACAATAGCATATCCAATTGTTAAAGCATTAGCTATTAAACACTCATTCTTTGAAAATTTTCCACCTTCTAAAAAGATAAATAGTATAAACGACAATATTGGACATAGTAAATGAGTATATAACATACTACCACTAAATAATAATAACTTATAATTAAAAGAATACATTGGCCCTAAGACAAATATAACAACTAAAAAAGTAACTGTAAGTGATAATACTGAAATAAATTTTAATACTCTTGCCCATCTAGGTATTTCTCCTTTAATTAAGAAAAATACAAATACTAATGCTGATATTAATCCAAGAAGATTACTCAATTCAGTATAATACATAATTGTTTCTAATAAACCCATATTTTTTAGTGTTATTGATAATCCAATTACTTCTAATACTATAAGCAATATATTTAAACCTATAGTAATATTTTTTTTATTCATATCTTCACCTACATATCTTTTTTCCAAAGTCCATGTAAATTACAATATGCATAAGCACTTTCTACTTTTTCATCATCAACTAAACTAAATTTAACTTCTGGTTTATCTCCAGGTTTTAAATTAACAAGATTGTATCCTCTATTAGTTTCTAATAAAATCCATTCAATATAATGTTCTTCTAACATAGGATGCTCTACTTCTCCAACTTTAACAGTTACTGAAGAACCATCAACTTCTACTACTGGTACATGTTTTTCAACTGCTGCATCTACTTCATTAGCTTTTAATTCAACCATTTCTTCTCCACAGCAGAATGTTCCACATGCACTATTTTTAAGAATAACTATTATCTTGCCACATTTTAAACATTTAAATATTTTCATTACTATCAACTCCTAAAAATATTATATCATATCCTTAAAAATATTACCTCTAATATCAATTATCTTATCGATATTTATTTCACTCTTATCCGTAAGTATTACTACTCTTTTAACTTCATCTATTCTTCTTATATTACTAGTAATTTCTTCATATTTACCACCATCTTTTTTTATATCATCTATAAAATATGTAATAGTTACCAATGGTTTATCTTTAATAAAAGACTCTATAATATTTAATTTATTACTAATAACTTCTTTAACTTCATCATCTAATACTATTTCTTTATCTACTAATCTAGCTGTTTCTTTAACTTCATCATCATACCCTGTTAATGCTGCAAAAGGTGCAAACTGTCCAGCTCTTTCTGACATAGGCATTTGCTTTCTTGTTTTAGAAACATGATGAGGTAAGTTAATAATATCATCATATAAATATGTATTTTTCATCCACTATGTCCTCCTACTTGTTTATTTCTATCTATAGTAGTTCCACCTTCTTCAAGATTCATGGCTTTTAAAATAGCATTCTTACCATATTTATTTTTTATATCTAATATTATTCTTTGAAGATTTCTTTCTTGTTCTTCTTTTTCCTTAATAACTTCTCTTTCTCTATCTATCTTTTCAAAATCAGTAAATAAATCAAATTGTTCAAGAATAACTTCATCTTTAGCTAATTTCTCTGATACTACATTACAAGCTGTAATATTAATTCTCCTAGTTAATAAATCTTTATTAACTATTCTATCAAATAGTTTTAATATATTTTCAATTATTACAGTTGATGAAGATGTCTTATGATCTAAATTAATTGTACCATGTGAATGCTTAGGTACTTTTCTTCCATAATGATCAGTTACTACTTCCCCAAAATATTTATTACTATAATAAGGATTAGTTAAATTTTCTATATCATAACCAATTGTTAATACTAATTGATTTGTTACTATATGTTTTTCTACTAAATCTAAAGAAAGTAAATCAGCCATTTCTCTTACTATTAATCTTGTCTTATCATAATCATATGGTTCATGTAATACTTGTCCACTACTAATACTATTTACACTAGGTTTAAAAGACTTAATATCTTTCATCGTAACTGGTTCCCATCCCCAAGCATGATCTATTAATAACTCAGCATTAATACCTAATAATTTATATAATACATCTTCATTATTAATAGACATTCTAGCTACATCACCCATAGTATACATATTATATTTTTCTAATCTTTTAGCTATACCAGGACCTACTCTCCAAAACTTAGTAATAGGTCTATAATTCCATAAATATTTACGATAATTCATTTCATTTAATTCAGCTATTCTTACTCCAAAATCATTTGGTTCTACATGTTTAGCTATTATATCCATAGCTATCTTAGCTAAATATAAATTAGTACCTATACCAGCAGTAGCAGTAATACCAGTTGTATCATAAACATCTTTAATAATCATTGTAACTAGTTCTCTAGGTTTCTTCTTATACATTTTTAAATAATTAGTAATATCACAAAATACTTCATCTATAGAATATACATAAATATCTTCAGGAGCTAAATACTTTAAATATATATTATAAATATCTGTACTATATTTCATATAATGATGCATTCTAGGTTTAGCTACAATATAATCTAACTCTACATTAGGATTACTATTTAAGATATCAGCATCATAACTCTTACCAACAAATTTACCTTTTATCTTTCTTTTTCTATCCTTATTAACTTCTTTAACTCTTTGAACTACTTCAAATAATCTAGCTCTACCACCTATACCATATTCTTTTAAAGAAGGACTAACTGCTAAACAAATAGTTTTCTCTGTCCTAGAACTATCTGCTACTACTAAATTAGTCTTTAAAGGATCTAAATTTCTTTCTACACATTCTACAGAAGCATAAAAACTCTTTAAGTCTATACACATATATACTCTTTTCATTTCTACACCTCCAACCACACATATTATAGCAAACATTTGTTCTTTATACAATCATAAAAAAACAGATATTTACTATCTGTTTTTATCAATATAACTTAGTAATAAAATTACATTATTCTTTAGATCTAATAGATTACTATAATTATCTAATAATACTTCTTTTTCATCTTTTTGATAATCTATATTTTTTCTATATATTATTGGATTATCTCTCTTATCAGTATCATATTCTTCTAGTAACTTGTTAACTAAAATACATAAACTGGATAATTCACTATTAAATTCATTTCTTTGTTCATCTAAACTTAATAACTTAAATGAATCTAATAATTTACCCTTTTCTACTCTTACCTCATCCATTTAATCACCTTTTAGTTACTTTATCTTTTTTTCTAGAAAATTTATGTTGTCTATAAGTAGTAGTTCTCTTATCATAAGATAACTTCTGTAATCTAAATCTCTCTAAGGCATCTTTAGCTTCTTCTTCTAATCTTAACTGTTTATCTAAAATAACTCTTTCTCTACCAGTTAAATTTTGAATAGTAGCATCTCTTCTTAATACACCTTGTTCTTTTAATTTAAATAATACTCTTTCTTCTAAAGAAGACTTACTAGTCATTTCTTCCATTATTTTCTTATCTAAATCTATTCTAAATCTAACATGTTGATCATTTACTTCTCTATCTTTATTAATTTGTCTACCTAACTTAATAGCTTCTGAAATATCACTAGAACTCATTTTTTTATTCTCTGCATATTGTAATAATCTCACTCTCATCATAGCAATCTTATCTACATTTTGAGGATCATTCTTTAATAACATTTCTAATTCTGCATACATCTCTGCATATGTTAATAATATATGTTTATCTTTACCAATAGCATCCCCTATTAATTTAATTTCATTATCATTATAATTAGTTATTTGATTTTGTAAACTAGTTTCTAAAGCATATTTAAGTACTGAAAGTACCATATAAGTATTTTCAAATCCTAAATAATGTCTATCTGTAGCCATAATACTAATAGCTTTATCAACAGCTTCTATTTGTTTTTCTAATGTACTAATTCTTATTAAAGCTGCTCTTGATTTTTCACCAGTAATCATAACTCTAGATGGTGAATAATTAGATCTAGTAAATAATGTTCTAGAATTAATAACATTAATAGTATTCATTTCTCCAGTTCTTACTTTACGATCATATTCATCTAATAATTGAATTCTTTCTTCTGTAGATATAGATGCAGTTGGTACAATACTTTCTTTATATTTCTTATCTACACTATGAGTTCTATACACTTCAAGTACCAATGTTTCTAAAGAATCTATTAAAGAAGACATAGTCTTATTACCTATATATACATCTAATAAGCCTTCCTCTTTTAAAAGTATAGATAATCTTCCTATACCAGCAATAACACTCTCTAAATCATATGTATCATTATCTCTTTTTTTTCTATCATCGTTATAAGCTTTCTTAATCATACTAGGTACTTTACTATCTTCAAATTGTTCTTTAACTACTTCTACTGCTGTATGTACTCTGATAGCTTCTTCTGTAAAACGACTTATCTTTTTAATACCAAAAGTTACTTTTTTAAATATAGTAACAATATTTTCTAAATTATGTACTTTATCTTCAAAGTATTTAATTCTTCTTAAATATTCTGTTTTATATAATTCCTTTTCTTCAGGAGTTAAAGAATCATATTTAACTTCTACTTCATGCTTAAAACCATTAGCCATTAGAATAGTAGAATTTAAATAATCTAAAAATTCTTTTTTATACTTTTCTAACTTAGCTAATTGCATAATAGTATAATCACTCATCACCAATTAACTCCTTTCCAAGATATACTTTTACATCTCTATCTTCTTCAGGACTTAAATTATCTAAATATGTTTTACCATTATTTTCAACAATTTTACCTATCAATAAAAAATTAATTATTTCATTATAAACAGGTTCTTCAGTATATACTAAATAAGAACTATTATATTTTTCTAATGTAACTATAGTAACTAAATATACTTCTTGTTCTTTACCATTTGCAACAATAGTTATTTTTTCTCTCATACTAATCACCTATTATCATTAATATTTTATCATAATAACCATAAAAAAAATAGATGATTAATTATCTATTTTTCATATCATATCTACTATTAACAACAAATTTATATTCAGTAAAAGTTTCCTCTTCTTTTCCTTTAGCAAATAACCTAACAGTAGATTCACCTTCACCATTAGATCTAAAAACCACTTTATATTGTGTTTTATCACCAGATGAATTCGGAATTTTTTCTATACTAACAATATTAACCACATCATTATTTTCAATTGAATAATCTAATTCATCATCATTAGATAATGTTTTAGACACTTCTATCACTCTATAGGTATTTGTTTTTTCATTTTTTACTTCCGCTACCCACTTTAGTCCTTTTTTCTCAAGAATTATTTCTTTAATAGAATATGGGAATTCATAAGTTTTTTCACCATCATCATATTTATCCCTATCAATAAAAATAACATCATCATATATATTTATTTCGAAAATATTTTCTTTTGGTTTTGACTCATGAGTTAAGATGGATACAACATGATATACATCATCTTTATCTTTCATAACATAATCATAAGAATATATTTCAGACCATTCTAAAGACCAAGAAGAATATGCATCCTCTTTAACAAGTTCCCAATCATCAGGTATATAATCTAATTTTTCTAATTGTCTAATAACATTATCTCTGTCCTTTTCTTTAATAGTAGGACCACAACCAACAATTAAAAAGCACACAAACAATATTAATAAATATTTAAAATATTTCATATTATTACTCCAATACAAATTCACTTTCATAACCATCTATATTTCTCACAAATGTATTCTCTTCAGTTATATCAAATTCCATTACTTCTTCATTACTTAGTTTATCCCATTTAACTTCCTTTTTACTTTGTGTTTCTTTTAAAGTAACAATTAACTTATCATCCTTAATTTCAAAAATTCCAGTATAAAAAGAACAAGTTCCTTTACTTTCACATTTTCTATAAAAAACTGTATCATCAGAATTTAAAGCAATCTCTTCAGCAGAACCATTATTTATCATATGATTCTTATCATAATAAGTCCTATTATAAACATTTATTTCTTTAACAATAGTATCTTCTTCTAATACAGATTCTTCCTTTTTTTCACAACCAAATAATCCTATTGATAATAATATTAACAATACAATTAAACTCTTTTTCATTAGTAACACCCTATCCTATATAAATTATAACATAGCTTTTTTAACCAAGAAAAAAAGAGCAATGCTCTTTACACAAATTTTAATTATATTCTTTTAAATCAGAATTCCAACTACTATCTAGACAGTCTTCTTCACACATCATTTTTGATGCTTTAGCTACACTACCAAACAATTTAGAAACTCCTCTTTTATCTTTTTGATAGTTAGAAATATTATCCATTCTTATACCAATACTAGTCCCTTCATCAAATGAATTAATATCAGCACCAATATAGATAAATTCCCAGTTTTTATGGGCTTCTATCATAGATTTAATCTTATCCTTTTTAAACTCTTTGGAAGCATTCTCTAATCCATCAGTAGTAATAACAAATAATACCTTTTGAGCACCTTTACTATCCATATAATTTATAGTTCTACCAATAGCGTCAAGTAAAGCCGTACAACCTCTTACATAATATTCCTTATTTGTCATCTTCTTAACATTATTAATGTCAACTCTATCATATAGCATCTCATACTTATCATCAAAAAGAACCGTTGTAACTTTAACAGGATTTTTCCTTTGAGAATCTAAATAACTATTGTAACCTCCTATCGTATCATTTTCTATTCCACCCATAGATCCACTTCTATCAAGTAGAAATACTACATCTGTTTCCATTTTCTTTTTCATACTCTTTCCCTCTTTCTGATGCCATTTTACTAAATATAAATTATTATTTGGTCACTTAAAAAGCGACAAATAAAAAAAGCTACAAAGTAGCTTATTTAGTAATAAATAATACTAATGTTACACAAAATGTAATTAAAGAACATATCCAAGTTACAGATTTTAATACATGAATCCATTTTGGTACTCTATCAATACTTCTAACAGAACATTTTTCTAATAAAAACTTCTTAAATGGTTCTATATCTTTAGCTTTCATAGTACTCTTATCAATTATAATTCCTTTATATGCACTTGTTACTAATATTATTAGATTATCTCCTTCAATAATAGTATTAATCTTAGAATAATCCCATTCTTGTTTAGTATCTCCTACAGTAAATAAAATATTATCATCATAAAATCTATTCTCAATTAATTGTAAATCATTATTAACTCTTTTCTTATATCTTTTAAAATTATGTACACTATGATCTAAATATATATTTAATCCCATTAATACAATAATAAATATTCCATATTTAAATGCTATATCATAATTTCTCTTAACTATTAATAATAAAACAAATAAACAGAAAATTATAATAGCAACATATTGAATTATTCTATATAAAAATCTCCATGTTTGATTTAATTCACGATAGTTCTCTTCAGTTGGTAAAAAATCTCCTTTAAATTCATATTTTCTTCTCATAATTACCACCTATTAATATTATACCATTTTTTCTATTTCTTCTTATATTTATTATAACAAAAAAAAGACTAATTATTTAGTCTTTTTAGGTTCTGTTTTAAACTCTTTCTTACTTATAATAGCTCCATCATAAAAACTATATGATGTTTTAGAATATTCTTCTCCATTAACAACAGAATATTCTAAATTAGCTCCTTTACCTTTAAATACTACTACTAGCATAATACCTTCTACTTCAGGATCACTAAACATATACACTTTAGCTCCATCTTTTTCATAAGCCCAAGATTTTCTTTTTACAAGTTCAAATCTAGGTAAATCAGTAGCACTCCAATATCTATTTATTTTATTAATTACTTTAGCATTTACATCAACCACAGTAATCCCCCCTGTAATTAATAAACTATTATATTTATTTTCAAACAAAAAGCAAATATAAGATTAAAAAAGAAGAAAATAATTTTCTTCTTTTTAATGTTTCAACCATTTCTTCAAATAATCCAAATCTACCTCGCCATTAATCTTAATACGTGGAATAGCATATTGATTATTTCCTCGGTAAGCATAACCATATTTTTTAAAAGCAAATCCTAATTTAAAATCTTTTTCCTTAGCAGCTGCTATAACATCATCATTGTAAACACCATAAGGATAAGCAATATACTCAAAACCTAATTCCTTTTGTTTTTCAAAATCTTCTAGCAATTCTTCTTTTGAAAAATCTTGAACTTTATAATGTTTATCTTTTTGATAATGAAAACCATAAGAATGACTTTGTAGTTCAATCGTAGGATAATTTTCTCTAATATCATCCATAGCATCTTCTCCTACATAATCTACTCTACCAGGAGTATATGGTTTAGTCGTCTCTTCTATCTTATTTCCAATTATAAAAAACGTAGCATGAATATCATATTTTTTTAAAATAGGAGCAGCAAAATAATAATTATCTGTCTTACCATCATCAAAAGTAATTAAAACTGCATTTTTCTTAAGTTCTATTTCACCTTTATACCACTTATAAAACTCATCTAAAGTTAAAGTATGATAATCATTATCGTGTAAATACTTCATCATTTCCTCAAAAGTAGATTCTTTACCAACCCATTGATTTTTAGAATAATAATTTTCTTTATCTTCATCTGGAACAATACTATGAAATGTCAAAATTGGTATACGATCTGTTCGATCATTTAGATTCATTTCAATCACATCATGTTTAATTAAATAAGTTTTTATTATATTTCCTTTAAAATGCCATGTAATGCCAAATGCAACAACAAGAGCAATAAAAATACCTAACATTATATATAATAATTTCTTTTTCATATATTCATCCCCACATTTTAAATATACTACTTAAAAAAATTTATTCAAGAAAAAACAAATTTTATACAAATAATTATTCCAATGGTATAATAATATCATAAGGATTGTGATAAACATGTTTTTATATATACTAGGTCTTATAATAGGATTCATTCTATTAATAAAAGGAGCTGACTTCTTTGTAGATGGTTCATCATCTACAGCTCAAAACTTTAAAGTATCCAAAATGCTAATTGGTCTAACCATTATTGCCTTTGGTACTTCAGCTCCAGAATTTGCTATTTCTATGCAAGCACTAAGAGAAGGATCTACAGACATGGTATTAGGTAATGTTATTGGTAGTTGTATAATGAATACCTTACTTATTTTAGGTATAGCTGCTGTAATAAGACCAATTAATATTCAAACTAATACTGTTAAAAAAGAATTACCACTTACCATGTTAATATCTACTCTACTAGCTGTATTATTTTTAGATATTAGTTTAGGTAGTGGAAACTCTAATGAAATAACTAGATCAGATGCTGTTGTAATACTTTTATTCTTCACCATCTTCTTATACTATCTAATAAATCTAGCTCGTAAAAAGAAAGAATTAAATGAAGAAGAAAAACCACTACTATCATTACCAAGATCACTTATTTATATAGCTATTGGATTAGTAGGAATAATATTTGGCAGTAACCTAGTAGTAGATAATGCTTCTGAAATAGCTTATGAATTAGGATTAAGTGAAAGAGTTATTGCCTTAACAATAATTGCCTTTGGTACTAGTTTACCAGAACTAATTACTACTATCGTATCATCTCGTAAAGGTGAACAGGACTTACTAATTGGTAATATAATTGGTTCTAATATCTTTAATATATGTATAGTACTAGGTATACCAGTTGCTATATATGGAACCATAACACCAAGTAGTTTCCAAATGATAGATATAATTATGTTAGTAGGTTCATCTATCGCTTTATTCATATTTGCTGAATCAGCAAGAAAGATATCTAAAGCCGAAGGCGTAATAATGTTAATGGCCTTTGCAATCTACTATACATTAGTATTTGTAATATAAAAAAAGAACTTAAAAGTTCTTTTTTATTTTACTAAGTAAATTTTATTTATTTTCATAAATATCAATACAAATGAACTAATTAGTAATAATGCTGCTATTACAACAATACTCATTGTTTTAGTATTAGGGTTCTCTGGTACTTCATTAACATTAACTATTAACTTATAAACATCTCTACCATATATAGCAGTTATTTCTGTTGTACCTTTTTTAATACCTAATACTTTTCCATCCACTATCTTAACAATAGATGGATCTGCAATAGACCATTCTAACTTATCAAAATCTATATCTACATCTTTAAAAATATCTTTTAAACTCATGTTATCTTTAGCATAAAGATCTACAGATTCTTCAGTCATAAAGTATATTTTACCACCAGATATTTCTGCCATTAATGAATCTCTAAAATACTCTTTTACATCTTCAACTACAAAAGCATACAAACTCATTAATGTCTCTGCATCATTTTCAAGAATTTTATAATATTTTTTTTCTTGAGCATCATAAAAATATTCTCCTTCAACAACATACCTTTTGTTAAAAACAGGATAATCATCTTCAGTGAAAACACCATTATGCTCTTCAACGAAATTAACTAAATCAGTTGGAACATCCGATTTACTAACAACTTCGGAAATATCTTTAAAAGCATCAAATACATCATCATAAACGCTGGTTATTTCACTTAAATCAAATCTTCTAACTTTATTATAGAATTCATCAGTTTTATTAATATAAACATTTGAGTTCCCGCATAGATTTGTACCATCACATTCATATGGTAAAGTAATACATCCACCTATCTCTGTACAAATAGTTTCACCATTGAAATCATCAATTCCTACAGAATATATTCTATTTAATTTCGAATTTTTAACATATACATCTACATTTCCACCAACTAATAATAAGTATGGTAACTTACTATTATTAATAGTACCAGTTACCTTATCTCCACTACTAGCAAAGAATGGAGAACCAATATAATTAATATTATTAATCTCAAAATCAGTATTAACTATACCAGTAAACATTAATCTTAACATCATACTCTTTGATTCGTCTAATGTTGAATCAAGATTATCAGCAGAAATGCATAAATACATATATCCCCACTTATCAAAGACCGTTATAGCTGTGTCATCAGAAGAACCATAAAACATATTAAACGCTTTCACTATTAAATCATCTGTTCCATCCAAGAAAGCTTTCTTTTTATCTTCAATCAATGAATCCATATCTACGTTATTATATTCAACATATTGGGTAGGAAAAAAACTGTCTAAAGCAAGTTCAATATCGCCCCAAATATTATATATATTTCTTAAATCTTCACAATCAGGAGACATGTCATCATTACCACACATATCATCATTAAGATAACGACCCCATCCAATAGCCAACAAATAAGAAAATTCTGCTTCTAAGCTATAATAAAAATCATAATATGGTATTTCATCATCATAAGTATTTAGTGAATTAATTATTTCTCCAAAAGTAAATCTTTTACCATCTTTATTATATATTACCAAAGACTTATCTAATTTATTCAATTCAGTTAATTCTTTTTTTAAACTTTTAATTTGCTGCCAAGTATACTCATCAATTTCCTTAATAATAGAATCATTTTCCTCAATAAAACGTTCTCTAAGATCTGCTTCAACCAATATCTTATAAAAATTATAAAGTTCTTCTTCACTAAAAATATCAGAAGAAGTAAATGCCTGTCTAATATAATCTTGAGGAATATTTATTACGTCAATAGTAGTATTATTATCTTTATCACCATTAATAACTACTGATTTAACATGAGGATTTGTAATATGAGCAGCTTGCTCATCTTCATCCATTTCCATAATTACATCAAAATGATTCATATCAAAGAATGTATACACACCATCATCTTTAAAATTTATAACTACATCAGTATCTTCTGTTAGTTTATAAATATCATGCCATACAACTAGAATACTATCGTACTCACAACCTTCTTTACAAATATTGTATGTTTTAGTTGATGCATTAACTATAAATGGTAAAAATAATGCAAATAAAAATAGTAATTTTCTTCTCATATCAAACACCTCTACTATATATAAATATTATAAAATTTAATATTAAAAAAAGCAATCAATGATTGCTTTTATTTTTTAGGTCTCATCCAATATGGAACACCAGGTATGCTAGGTCCAGTTGTTGGTGGTGCATATTTAACCACAGGTTCAATAGGTGCTACTGGTGGTGCATATGCTGGCACTACTTCTGGTGGTGCATATTTACTTATAATTGGAGTTGTTGGAGGTGCATATGCTGGCACTACTTCTGGTGGTGCATACTTACTTATAATTGGAGTTGTAGGTGGCGCATATGCTGGTACCACTTCTGGTGGTGCATATTTACTTATAACTGGAGTTGTTGGAGGTGCATATGCTGGCACTACTTCTGGTGGTGCATATGCTGGCACTACTTCTGGTGGTGCATATTTTGTTACAGCTGGTGGAGCATACTTCTCTACCATTGGAGGAGCATACTTAGTTACAGCCGAAGTAATAGTCTCCTCTTCTCCTATCACATTAGGAGGTGCATACTTAGTTACAGTTGATTCAATTGACTCAATTTTAGCACTAGTAACTTCTCCAGTTAAACCTGGAATAGCAATAGCTGTTGCTCCAAATCCAACACCTTTTAAGGCATTTAACCCGCTTAACAAATTCTCTGCTTTTGCAGATAATGTTGTAATATCATTATCTAACTCTTCTAACTCTTTAGCAGCTGCTTTTTCATTAGCAATTGTATTCTCTACATAAGCAGCTAATAAAGTACGAACAACTACAAATGTATCTTCAACATTAGTAATTGGTGCTTCCATATTATCAGATAAATTTTGCCATCTTAAACCAAGATTACTATCATCAGACATAACTATATTACCCATGTTAGAACATTCAGTCTTAATAGCTTTAATATTTTCTAGTAAAGATGAAAATACCTTTTCAGATCTTTCTTTTAAGTTTTCAAATTCTTTAACATTAAAATTACTATACATCATCTTCACCTACTAACCATTTAAACTATCTTGAGTAGATAAATACTTATTAGTTTTATCTTCTAATGATTGAACAACTGTTTCCAAAGATGTTAACCAATCACTTAATGCTTTTAGTTGATCATTTAAACTTTTACCTTTATTTGTTTCTTGAACAAACTTTTGAAAATTAGCATCATTAAACAAACTAATAAACTCTCTATTAGATGTTGATGCTGCATCTAGATTCTTTTTAATTACATTTAAAGAATCTCTTGCGTTTTGAATTGCTGTTGCACCTAGTGCCATAACACCACTCCTCTATTATTAATTTAATTATACTTTATATTTACTAAAATTACACTATTTTTTAGTTTCCTTTGTACTTTTCTTTGTAGTTGTTTTCTTAGCTGTTTTTTTCTTTTCTTTTTTTATTACTTCCTTAGCAGTTTCTTTTAATACTTTCTCTTTTAATTTTAAGAATTCCTCTGCTAACTCATCTCTCTTTTTATAATCTTCTGCAAATAGTTCTCTTACACAGAAATTAGGTTTATTTTCATTCCAATCCCATGTATGGAAAGCATCTCCTAAACAAGATTTCCAATCAGGACAACTTAAACATTTTTCATTAGAAGTTCTATCTATCTTACGATATGGTTTAAATTCATTCTCCCAAATATCTGAGAATTTTCTTTCTCTAATATTTCCTTGAATTAATTCTGGTCTTCTTTCAATATCTGGGCATCCAAATACATCACCATTACTTAAGATACTAGCAACCCAATATCCTGTAAAACAGAAATAACAATTTCCACCTAATAATTCAATATTTAAATCATTACCTAAGAAATGTCCACATCCATATTTAATTTTCATATCAGGATATCTTTTTCTAGCTTCTAAAATAAATGCTATCATTCTCTTAATTTCATCAGGTCCTAATAATAATTCATCATTACCTTTTGCTCTACCAATTGGATCTACTTCTATAATACGCCAATCTTCTACACCTAATTCTCTAACTAGTTGTAATATATCTTCTAATTGATCAATATTTTTCTTATTAACACAAGTTGTTAACTGTAAATCTACAATAGTAGGACACTTTTGCATTAATTTAATACCTTTAATTATTTTATCAAATGCTCCTGGTACCCTTCTAAATGATTCATGTAAATCTTTTAAACCATCTATGCTTATAGAAACAGTTTCCATATGAGCTTTTTCTATTTTCTTAATAGCTTCTTCATCAATTAAAATACCATTACTAGTCATTCCCCAGTGGAAACCTAGATTATGAGCATATTCCATTAACTCAAATAAATCTTTTCTAACCATTGGTTCTCCACCAGTAATAAATAACATAATATTTTCAGCACCATAATGCTCTGCTACATCATCTAAAACACTTTTTATTTCATCAGCAGTAATTTCATCTTTAGGAACAAAATCTCCACAACTACTACCACAGTGTTCACATCTAGCATTACATCTTGATGTAACTTCAAAGAACAATGCTCTTAACTTATGTTCTTCATATGATTTTTTCTTAAATTGATATAAAGCTTCAACATACTTATTTTCCATAACATCTACCCACCTATAATATGTAATCTTCAATATATAGTATACCATACTATATATTTAATAAAAAGGAACATTTAGTTCCTTTTATTCTTTTTCTTGCTTTTAAATACAAAAGCAAAAATTATTACCAATAATATTCCTAAATATACATATAAAACTACATCAGGAATTGATATAAATTCCTGTAATACACAAAGTAAGAAAAATAACCCAATCATAAATAAAATTAATTCTGCTCCTAAAGATGATTTAAATCCTAACCCATCCACCATTAAATTATCCATTCCTACACTATCTACATATATTCCTTTATATGTTTTTTCTTCTTCTAACTTTTTATTCAAAGTAATTTCTTTTTCAATTAACTTATCTTTAAAATTAAAAGCTACATAAGTAAGGAATTGATTATCAGTAGGTACTACCTTCATTACCTTAACATCTACTTCTTTACCTTTATACTTAAACATCAATCTCTTATACATAAAATAAATACTAAAACAAATTAATATACTACTAATTATTACAAATGGTATCATTATCAAATACTTTGATATTATCATCACTATCACCTATAAAAAGTATATCATGAAAAAAGATAGATTACTCTATCTTTTTACTATCCCCATTTAGCATACAATGTCATATTTTCAGTTACAGTAATTTCTTGTTCATCAGTATACACTACAGATCCAGTACTACTTGTTGCCCAACCTTGGAATGTATATGTTCTACCCCAATAAGTATATCCAGTAAATGTATTTGGATTTAACTTCTGTGATTCCCCACTCACAAATGTCTGACTATCCATAGACCCACCAGCACGATTTGAGTTTTTATTAAATGTAACTGTATATGTTTGATTAGCTCTCCACTGAGCAGTTACTTCAATATCTCCAGTACTTCCTTGAGTAACAGTATATGGATTAACAGTATTTGTTAAAGTTATTGTACCTCCACTAACTACTGAAGTAAATTGATCATATGTCATACCTGGATCATTTATATCTGGTGTAGAATTAAATCCTCCATTACTTAAAGTAAAGTATTGATAATAAATACCATTTGAACTATTCCAGTTACTTATAGTATTCCATGAAGTACCATTCGTTGAGTATTGAACAACACTACTACTATCATCAGTAAATACCATTACTCTATCTGATCCATTATAATCAACATTCATTGCATAACCAGTACCAGATGTTGTTCTTAAATAAATATGATTAGATCCTTGAGTACCTAAATCATAAACGGTACCATTTTCCATTTCAGTAGCAATACTAACAACTCCACTGCTACCTGATACTACTGTTTCGTTTCCCCAACCTAAGAATGTATAACCACTTTTTGTTGGTGTTGTTAAATCGAATGTTGGTGTCATACTTGTATAAGTATTCTTAGGATTATCTAATGTACCACCATCCAAATTATATGTAATAGTATATCTATTTAATTCACATACTTCTTTTATTGTAGTATTATCATTTACTACATAAGTATTACCATTATATAAATTACCATTTACATAATGCTTAATACTACTACAATCTAGATTAGTTAACGTATCATTTATACTAACCTGTGTACCTACAAATACATTATCAGAATTACTTGATTGAACTTCAACTTCTGTATCATTTTCATCTAAATAATAGTATTCATAAGTTACTTCTTTCAATTCTGCAATTGTAAAAGTATTCACCTTTTCTTCTGATTTATCAGTAAAGTATGCATTTACAACTCCAGAATTAAAAGAAAAAGCGAAAAGGAAGACTAAAATAGAATAAATTATTTTACTCTTGTTATTCATAATTAATCCTCCTTTTCTTTTTTTATTTTTCTTTATCTTCATCTAAAGATTCATCTTCTTTAGATTTTTTCTTTTTATCATCGCCAAATAATAAACCTGTTACTAATAAAAGTACTACGCATGTTCCAAATATTATCTTACCTTTAGTAGATTGAATTAACTTAATTACATATCCAGCTTTAGGTATCCAAAATATATTCTTACCAACAAAATTATCTTTTGTTACTAAGCTTCCATCTTGATTATCATTATTATCTCCTTTAGTTACAAATCCATCATCTTTTATTTCATCAACTCTATGTGTAACTAAAGTACCATTTGATTTAAATGCAATAATATCTTTTACTTTTGTGTCTTCATATTTAGCATGCTTATTAATAAAACATAAACTCCCTGTTTTTATCGTTGGTTCCATCGAACCAGATAATACAACATATGGTGTAATACCAAATATGTATAATCCGATGAATATTACACCAACGACAATAATTAACGTTGTTAAAACGTTAATTAAGCATTTGATTATCTTCATAATTATCTATTAACTAAAATTAGCAAATACTTGAGCAGGAGTTCCTGTTACATTATCAGCTTGAATACCATAAGCATTTACAACTATTTCAACATCGTCAGGATCATCAAAATCGCCACCAACTAATGCTGTTAAAGCTTCCTCATCTAATGTAGACTTCAATATTACTGTATCAAATAATGTACCAGTTGTTGCATTTGCATCTACTTCAGTCATTGCTGATGCATTTCCATATGCATATACAGTAGTAGCAGTTGATACACCAGTATTTGCGCTACATGCTCTTTCAGTTCCTACTACAACCCAACCAGAATTAACTTCATCATTTGCTCCAAATGTAAATACAGGTGCGCCTTCATAACAAGGTTCAGTTACTTGTAAGAACATATACGCACCAGTTGTACCTGTGTTTTTAATTTTTGGGTCTTTTTCAACTTCTGTTCCAGGCATTAAACTTTCAGCTTTTGTTTGTCCAGTTGAATCCCAAGTTGGTTCTTGTAATTCAATTTTTACATTACCAATTGTGAATGTATTTGTTTTTGTATCAGTATCTGTGAAATATGCTATTAATCCACCAACTAATAGTACTAGCATTAATACTACTGCTGCTATAATTGTTTTTTTTCTGTTCATATTTTTTCCTCTTTCCTTTTAACTATTTTTTTCTATATTATCGTTTTCTTTCTTTTCAAGTATCATGACTATGATTAGCCCTAATGCTGAAAATAAGAAAACTATTATAGACAGATCAAATTTCAAATCCCATGTATTAGGGATTTCTTCAGTACTTTCTACTTCTAAAGAAAATACCCAAACTATTTTAGTCATCAACTTACTAAAATCATTATCTAATTCTACTGGTATTTTAATTTCGAAGTTAATATCATCTTTATCTCCACTATTATAAGTACCAAGTACTAATTTATTTATATCTGTTAAACTACCATCTTTTAGTACTTCACCAGATTTATTTTTTATAACGATTTTAATATTATCTAGTAAGTTTTTTTCTTCTTGAGTTAAGTCTTCAGTATTTACTGATAAATAGTACTTAATTTTATTTTTACTATTATTATCAATAATTACTTTGTCACTTATATTATCTCCTGGTAATAGACCTCCTAAGTTATCAAAAAATCCATCTCCAATATCCAAATATTCTTGAGCATTATTTTCATAAATAACTTCAGATCCTCCAGAAGGATCTATAGAATAAGATCTTTCAACTGCTTCTTTTATATCCACATTCCAATTATTATTAAAATTCTTAGCTTGTATAGCTTCTACAAGTATGTTAACAATTATCTTTTTACCTTGATATTCATTAGTTAAATTATCAGGTACATGTATATAATCAAATAAACTTACCTCTCCATTTTCAGCTAATACATTGTCATAGTAATAATAATCATCTATCTTATTCCATTCCTTATAATTACCATCAATATATTCTAATTCATCATATTCTTTACCATCAATAATATAAGTAATCTTAGCTCGTATATAACAATCGATTCCAAGATTATCTACTCTAGGATTTAATGATATATCTTCTCCCGGCATTACTATCTCATTATCTTCTGTATATAAAGTACCATCTCGATACTCTTTTATATCTATATCTACATATGAAGTGGATAATTTGCTTTCAGTACTATTAACAACTTCATTAGATAATGAATAGATACCAGATATACTCATTAATATAAAGAATACTACTCCTAGTAAAAATAATCTTTTTTTACTAGCACAATATTAAACCACCTCCTACTTTCCCTATTATTTATTATAATACATATTACAAATTTTATAAAGACTTTTACTATAATTTATAAGCATGAATTACTAGTCTGCCCTTATTATCATTACTACAAGTAGATAAAGTAATTATTTGTTCTACATTACTTAAATCTTTTTTATAATCATAGATACTTCTATTTTTAAACTCTTCTAAAGTTTTATCAAAGTCATCAAAGTTCTTATTTGTATAATAATCATTAGTACCAGTTTTATATACTGAGAATATTTGGTAATACCTATTTTCTCCATTAATTACTAGTAATATCTTACTATCATCATGATTCTTAAATAAATTATCAATAGTACCAAACATACTACCATCTCTTCTATGATGACCATATATAACTATGTTTTGATCATCTAATTCATTATTAGAATCCATAAATATCCAACCAGCACTATTCTTATTCTTATCATAGTCATGATTTAAATAAAATTTATTATCATTAGTTTTAACTACAGGATAATCAATTTTAGTATTATCTACTTTTAACCATCCAATAGTATCAGAATTATACTTAAGTATTTCATCATCTATACTATAAACTTCATCTTCTACATTTAAATAAGTACTAACATTACTTACTATGTCTTTTACTTTTTTATTTTCCTTATACCATTTATAAATATTAATACATGACAATACTATTAATATTACAAATACTACTTTTAATATTGTAAATATTTTACTTTTCATATCATCACCTACTATTTAAATTATACCATAATTAAGTTATAATACATTATAGAGGTGAATAGAAAATGGTTTTTACAACAGAGATGTTATGGATATTCATAGCAATACTTGTAGTATGTCTAATAGGTTTTAAAAAATATGTATGGTTTATATCTTTAGGCTATGGTTTCTCTATATCTATTGTAGGTATAATGTTATTATTCCTATTTGATATGAATCCAGCTTTATTAATATCAAGTTTAATCTTAATACTATATGGATTAAGATTAGGTGGATTCTTAGCATATAGAGAATTAAAAAGTTCTACTTATAATAATAAGATGAAAACTGAAATTAAAGATGGTTCTACTATGAAATTACCTATTAAAATAGCTATGTGGATTACATGTGCCATACTTTATATATTAATGACTGCACCTGTTATCTACAGATTTATTAATTATGATGAAATGGATACATGTTTCATAATTGGTATGATTATTGCTGTATTAGGAATAGCTTTAGAAGCTGCATCTGATTTACAAAAGAATAGTCTAAAGAAAAAGAATCCTAATAGATTCTGTGATACTGGATTATTTAAAATAGTTAGATGTCCTAACTACTTAGGGGAACTACTTATTTGGACAGGAGTATTCATATCAGGGTTTACTACTCTAACAGGTATTGGACAATGGTTATTATCAATTATTGGATATCTAGGAATTGTTTATGTAATGTTTAGTGGTGCTAGAAGATTAGAATTAAGACAAGATAGAACATATGGTAAAGATAAGGAATATCAAAAATATGTTACTACTACACCTATTCTAATACCATTCATACCACTATATAGTGTTAAAGAACATAAATGGTTAGTTGGATAAAAAAAGACACTAATTAGTGTCTTTTTTCATTTCATTTATTTGTTCATTAATACTTTTAATATTCTTTTCTGAACTTTCAATACTTCTATTAATGCTATCATTAGTTGCTTTATTAGCTTTATCATTCATTACCATAAAATCTTCTATTCTAGATTTTACAGTAACTCCAGTAGCTGAAGAATTTACAATTTCCAAACATTTATTAATACTAGCATTTAATCTACTAATTTCTTCTTGTAATGCATCGTATTTTCTTAGACTTTCTTTTTCTGAATCTAAATTTTTTTCTAATCTTTTTCTATCTTCCATATTACCTTTGATATACATATTTACTACTTGGAGTAATAGATGATACTTGTTGTTGAAATTGTAATACTTCTTGATAAGCTTCTTCTAACATTGCTTCAGCTTCTTCATATACTTCATCTAATCCTTCTACTTTAGCAATAACCTTATCTAATTCTTCTATTATTGCTTTAGTAGCATCTATTTGAGCTTGAATAGTGTTAACATCATAAACATGTTCCCATCCTTCAATATATTGCCCTTCATTTTTAGGATCAGGATATGATACAAGTCTCATTTCACCCATCATACCAGTTAATGTTTCTATAGCATCTTCATATTCATCCCTAGCTGCTTTATATTCATCTAATCTAGAAGAATCCAACATTTCATAAGGTGCCATATAATCTTTTAACATCTTTAAAGCTTCTTGAATAGCTTCTCCTAAATGATTAGCAACTGTTGCTCTTGAAGCCAAAGCTGTTTGAAACTCTGTCATTTTAGCTCTAACTGCTTCCCATTGTTCACCACTAAGTTCTGCTCCAGATTGTTCAATAAAATCTACTAATTTGTCACCTGTAGAAGTAGCATCAGTACTATCTTGATTCAAAGTATCAAAAGTAGTAAAAGACATTGCAGCTTCTAATTCGTCAGAATAAATCTTAGCCATTATCTATCACTGCTCCTTCTAATAACGCTTTTTCAATCTCTTTGAATTCTTTATTTTCTAAATATTCTTTCTTAATATAAACATTAATACCATTACCTACTACTTCTAATTTATCGAAGTATTCTAAATCTTTATATTTCTTTAATAATTCATCATAAGCTTTAGCAGCTTCTTCATTAGTTTTATATTCATAATAATACTTAAATGAAGAAATTTTATTATCTTCTATTTCTATTACTGCTTTTCTATTATCTTCAAATTTAAATTTCATTGTCTTTATATCTGGTTTTGTTTTATCACCATTTCCACTAGGTCCATAATAATCAGGTGTTTTTCTTGGAGGTTTATAATTATTTTGTGGTTTAGCTCCTTCTTCAAAAGGAACTTCTACTATAGAACCTAATTCTTCTGCTCCTTCAGCTAAATGTTTATCCATATCTATCATAGCTTGAGCATAACTTAGTACTGCTTCTGTTTGTAAAGATAAATCAGTTAATAATTGATTAACCATACTAAAATAAGCATTTAAGTATTTACCAATACAACCAGGTATTCCTTCACTACTTCTAAATGATTGTTCACCAAATCCACCTAGATAACCAGAACTAGATACTTGAGATCTAATACTATTCATAGCACTTTCTACATAACTATATTTAGAAGATACTTCTCCGCCTCTACCATTTAACTTTAGATTAGTTAAACTTCCAAGTACTCCCATATCATCTGTTTTAATAATATTATCTGTAATTAAGAATTTACCTGGACTTAGCAATCTTTTTAAATTAGGTAATCTTATTCCATCCACACCAGTAGGTCTAACATCTCCAATATCAACATTAAATTTCTCTCCTGTTTCTGGATTAAAACATACTAGATTATATTTAACTGGATGACTACTCCAATCAGATTCATTACCATATTCATCGCTATAACCTAATAAATAATCTACAAATCTATTATATAAAATATCTCTATTATATCTAATATGACTACCAGATGATGATTCAAGTATATACATGTTATAACCATTTCCTAAACCAGTTATAACTCTTCTTTCTCTATCCCAATATCCTGGAGGATCAACATAAAAAATTGGTGTTCCATTCTCTATAATTGCTTGATATCTTTCAGGATGATTAACTGGTGTACCATCATTACCAGTGTTGTTAACAACCATACTTGTATTAACATTAGGATATGCTTCTAATAAGTTATTTAAACTTGTAAATCCATTACCACCACTAGCACTAAATGACATTTGACATACATCAGTTATATTAACATTTAAATTTTCTGTTAATGATCTATATGTATCTGTAAGTAAATTTTCTGCTGTATCATGATATGCTGTATGTGAAATACTAATAATATAATCAGGAGGATTATCACCCATTATTTCATCTCTTAACATTGCAGCATCATTATATGATCCACCAGCACCTGGTAAATAAGATAACATACCCATATTACCATTATAATTTGGAGGTATATATAAAGCATTTCTACTAGCATCTTCACAATAATATCCACCATTATCTAATACTTGTACAGTTCTATAATTTTCTTTTAAATATTGTTCTATATCCATAAAACCACCTACTATATAAATTGTAACATTCCATCAATAAAATGTAAACGGAACTACATTTTCTTTACTTTTACTTTATATAAAAAAGATATCAATCGATATCTTTTTTTAAATCATTATTTATTATATTTTGAAAATTATCATCATCACTTAATGTTCTAAGTACTACTGGTAATAAATTTTCTTTAGCTAAATCACTTATCTTAACCCATTTGTAATAACTAGCATCAGAATCAAAATTAATCATATCATCTGTAAATCTAGTATCATAATCATCTATTGTAATCTTATATAAGAAATATATTTCATGATACTTTTTATTATTCATTTCAAAGAAATTTTCTATTAAAGCTTTCATCTTAACTTCTGTTTCTAATATATCAACATGCATTTCTTCTTTAATTTCTCTTTGTAAAGCATCTAAACTACTTTCTAATGTTTTAACTCTTCCACCTGGTATTGTAACAAAATCTATATCAGGATTACATTCAACTAATATAGAATCACCTTTTTTAATCATAAGACCAGCTCTATAATTAAATTTAACATCCTCTATCATCATAGATAAATCCATACTATCACCTACTATATTAATATTCTACCATAAAAAAAGATGTTCTAAGACATCTTTTTACCTACTTCTACTCCATTATTCATTTTTTTCCATTCTTCTGCTATTTCATTTCCTCTAGGAGAAAAACGTATCATAGCATTAACTGCTTGTATTTCTGGAGTTCCATCGGCAGCATATTTATCATAACAAATCTTTTGAACTACTTCTTCTAAAGATGTTCCAATAGATAATTCTTTTAACATATCAATAGCCATTCTACAAATCATTACTGTATATGCAGATTTACCACTATTAGTACATAATCTTGTCCATTGTTCTCTAGTTTCTTCTTTTACTAATGGTAATGTTTCTTTTAATATACTACCTAATTCTTCATTAAATTTTTTAACACTTTCTGAATCTAAAGCATCTTCTCTTCTCATTTCTTCTTCGATATTTTCTATCTCTTTTTTTCTTTCAGATGCGAACTCTTTACCAAATACTACTTCTTGTGCTTTAGATATTTCTTCGATAGTATCTCCTTTATAATTATTTATAAAATATGGTTCATAGTATAAAACATCATCTTCGCGTACTATAGATAATATAGCTCTATTTCTACTAGCAAAATTTAACATAGTATAACCTATAGAAATAGTATAGTTTTCATCATCAAAACTACTTAATGATCCTTTTAAAGATTTTAATTCTCCACCTGACCAATATTTTACAGCTACTGTTTTACCTATATTTTTTTTAATTTCAGCAAATTTTGCTTTTACATTTTCTTCCATATTTCTACCATCCTTACGTACTTTAATTATACCATAAATATAAGCTTTTGTCGAAATCTCCTACTTAGTATAATCCATACTTTTTAACAATTCTTCTTTAGTATATAACTCATCTAAATCATTTTCTCTTTTAACAATAGCTCCTAATATATAATTAGGATCTATATAATTCAAATTACCTCTCTTATTATAAAATGGTTCTTTAGTTTTAAATGATAAATCATCAGATACTAATTCTTTAGGAAACTGTAATAACACTATTACATTATTACTTTTATAAGAACTAACTAAGTTTATTAAATCACTAAAACCTTTTATAGGTGATGTTGTTAAAGCTAGTGATGGATTAGCATCAAATGCTCCTTGCATACCATGTCCATTATTAATTAATCCTTCACTCATAATACTATTTAAATTACTATTAAATGGTAATCCATCTCTATCTTCTATTTCACCTAAATTTGTTCTGTGGATAGCTAGTACATTATCAACACTATTCATTTGTTCATTAATATATTCTCCTGCACTTCTAGTTAAATAACACTTACTATCCCAACCAGATACTAAATCATAAAAGAACATATATTTTTCATAGTCATTTAATTCTTCACATTTACCTAACATATTCTGAACACATAAAAATTCAAATAAACTAAATCTACCTTCATTATTAGCTTTAGCAATAATTTCTTCAATTATTTTTTTCTTTTCAAGTATTCTACTATCTAACTTTTTATTTCTTTTAAATAAATCTCTAATTCCCATATAAATCATCTACCATATATTCATTATACCAAATCTTTTAAATAATAAAAAAAGATATCTTTCGATATCTATTTTTTTGATTTAATAGTAAGAATTGCTGGATTTACTACACCTTTTTCTTCATCAGATATTCCGTGTAATCTATTCCAATATTTTCTAAATTCTTCACCTCTTGGTGAACAAGAACTAATAGCATTTGCAGCTACACCCATTGCAAATCCGCTAGTACCATATTTTTCTTCAGCTATTGTTTTAATAGCTTCTTCAAATTCCATACCTTGTCCAATAGCAATTAATAATTCAGAAGTCATTTTAACTATTAGAATTCCATACATATTGTAATTATTATTTGCAACCATTTGTTTAAAGTTTTCTCTTTCAGATTCAATAATATATGGTAATGTTTTTTCAATTAATACAGCAGCTTCTTCAGTTTGGAATTTTATAATTCTTTCTTGATCTTTTCTTTCCTGTTCTTTTCTACGTTCTTCATATTTTCTTTCTTCTTCTAATTCCTTATCAGCTATTTCATCACCAAAGAATTCTCTTTTAACTTCAATTATTCCTAAACTATCTCTAACATCATATTTTGGTTGAATTAAATGACCATATAACATTATTCCTTTTGAATCAATTATTGATACAATAGCAACACCATATCCGATAAATGGTATACTCATACCTTTTAATTCAACTCTTTCAAAATCAGTTACACTACTAAGTATACTTTTTTCAACATGAAGTCTTCCATAATGCCAATAGGTTACTGTAACTTCCTTTCCAATACTTTCTCTTAATGCATTAAACATACGTTGATTAATTTCTTTCTTACTACTTTCCATCTATTATTCCCCCTAACATATCATAAAAGTCCAATAGATGAAAAAAGACTTTTATGATTTTTAAATTCATAAAAGTCTTGTTCTTTTAAGTTTAACCCGGTTTCCGTGTTGACGGAATTAAACCATCTTCCGATGAGAACTACTCCCTCTTAAGTGGCTCCTATTATAAGGTAAGAAACCTATTTTGTCAAATATACCTATCTTTTTAAACCATTAGATTGGTCTTCTACTTTTCTTTCAATAAATGATTTAATATCATCTATCATTCTAGGTATTTCAAATTCATAATCACTTATTGCTGGTTTTTCATCAATTGTATCTTCATCAAATAATATTCTATTTTTATCATCATCTCTTCTTTGACGAAGATATTCCATAATTTCTAATTTCATTTCATCAGATATATGTTTAGTAAATAAACTAAATACAATTAAGTGTTTACTCATTTCATCAAATAATAAATCATAAAAACTAACTTGATTTTTTAATTCATCAAAATTAATACTAATATGTTGTTCTTTTAATTTTCTTTTAACGCTTAAAACAACACGATTAATTATTATATCTTTAACACGTTTTCTTTCTGCTTCATCATATTGCTGTAATCCTTCTTCATATAATTTTGTTACTTCATTACCAAATTTAGATTCAGCAAATAAAAATATTTTAGCCATATATATCACCTATTTAAATTATAACATATAAAAAGATATCAACCGATATCTTTCTAACCATGTTTACTCTTTCTATACTGATAACCTATTACATCAGGATTATCTGTTATATAGTAAATATCATCATTATAATCACCATATTCTTCTTGTAACAATTTAAAATCTTTATAACTATTAACAGTCCATAAACTAACTTGTTTATCATGTTCTATTATATCTTTAACTGTTTCTTCATCTACTATAGTATATTTAATACCATATGCATCAAATTCATAATCAATTTCTCCTATAGCAGTTTTAGAACTAATTAATAATTGATATACATAATCTGGATATAAATCCATCATTTGTTTTAATAAACTACCACTAAAACTTTGTATAACAACATTCTCTTCTCCTTTAATAAGTTCTCCTATTTTACTTATTAATATATCATCGTTGTAACCACTAAACTTTATATCTATAAATAATATTTTACTTTTATCTCTACTTCTTAATATATCTTCTAAAGTACATAAAGTATATTCACTTTCTCTTAATACTTCATATCTTTTAGCAAGTATTTCACATTCTTTAAAATTATATCCTTTAAATAATAATTGTCTATTACCTAATTGATTACTTAAATCCATATTTTGTAGTTCTTCATATGTAAAATCTGATATAGGTTTAAAACCTATATAGTCATTATGCATTAATATTAACTCATTATCTCTAGTTAATCTAACATCTACTTCTATACCTTCTATACATTCTAAGGTCTTACAAGCTTCTATACCTTCTAAAGTATTATCTGGGTATGTATTAGAATATCCTCTATGAGCAACTAAGTTAACATCTTCTTCTTGAGTAATACTATACTCTACTATTCTTTTTTCTAAAGAACTAAAAGCCTTATCTATAGTAATTTTAGATGTCATAAGTAATGCTATTAAAGATGCAGATAATACTATTCTATTTCTCAAATCTCTATCCATAGTACACCCCCAATTAGGGTTTTATTATATATGATATTTTTCTATATTACAAATAAAGTTCTTTTTACTTTACACATCATTTTAATATTTCATGTTCTAACTCTTTAATAGATTTATTCGGAGTTGGTAAATCTTCACTTATAGCTACAAAATGACATTATTAATTAGTTATTAAAGTTTTAATATTTTCTATATTATCTTTATCGCTTTCATTTAATATTTTCATTTGAGATATTGCTATTATATTTAATCTTTCTAATCGTATTGATTGATTAAGTTTATCATTAATAAATACTGAATTTAAATTTTCTAAATTTGCTAAACATATTAATTCATTTATAGATGCATAATCTCTAATATTTCCATCTAAATTAGGATGTTCTTCTCTCCACTGTTTAGCAGTAATTCCAAATAGTGCCATATTTAATACATCTGCTTCTTCAGCATATACATGATTTATTTGTTCTTTAGTCAATTTAGTTGGTATTAAATTATACTTTATTGCACTAGTATGAATTTTGTAATTAATTTTAGATAATTCTCGTTTAGCATTCCAACCCAGTTGCTTTTGTTCTTCTTTCTTTAATCGTTCAAACTCTTTAATAAGTAATAATTTAAATTTTGGACTAATCCACATTCCAAATTCAAAAGCAATATCTTTATGAGCATAAGTTCCACCATATCTACCAGGTTTAGATGTAATTCCAATAGCATTTGTTTTTTCTACCCACTCTTTCACGCTTAATTTATAACTATTTAAACCTGCTTGACTTTTAATTATGGCGAATTCGCCATAATTAAAATTTGGATTATGTAATTCTTCCCATATACCTAAAAATTCAATAGTATTTCTATTCCTTAACCAATCAGTAACAAAAAAATTGCCATCTTTAGATTTTAACATATCTGTTATTGATATATAATCCTCATCATCTATTTTTACATAATTAATTGTTTGATTATCAACTTTTAATTTCATATTATTTTTTCTCCTTCCATTATAAAATTATTAAACACTGATATTGATTTGCCAATATCATTAGCTGTCTCACCATTATATAGTCCTTTATACCTTCTATATAATCTTTTTTCATCTTCTGATAGTTTGCCATATTCTTCTTCAGATAGTTCCATTCTTCTAGTTTGTATAGCAAAGTATGTTTGACCTAGAGCAACGTTCATATACTTAGGATTTGAGTTTTGAACTATTAAATAGCATGCATATCTTGATAACTTGTAGTCTATAATACTCCTTTTGCTATTAGACCCTATACTGACCATTTTGGTGTAAACTCCAAAATGGTCATTTATTAAATTATTGCTGTTTAAGCATGCCACTTGAGCTTTTTCTATAATATTAGCAAACAATCTCCATTCTTTATATTCAAGCAACGGCATTAACTCTCTTGCTTCCCAGTATTCATTACCATATTCATCAATATGTTTTATTTCTTCAAATGTCTTTTCACTATATTCTTTTATATTATTCATAAAATATCTCCCTCTACTTATATTATTGTCAGTCGAAGGTAGATTTACTTTTTTTTACATAAAAAAAGATATCATTTGATATCTTTTTTATCTTATAAAATTAGTCCAAGAACCAGATTCTCTTTCTGGTAATCCATATTTTTCTTTACCAAGATTAATAGACTTAATTAAGAAAGCCATATTCTTACCTAAATTATGCATAGTTTGAATACCTTCTTTATCTTCAACTACTTCTTCTTTATTAGATCCATGTACTTCATTCCAATAAGTACTTGTAACAATAGGCATTCCTGCTATACCAAAATATTTATGTATTTCATCATAAGCATTTGTACTACCAGCTCTACGTGATGATACTACACATGCACCTACTTTCATAGATTTACCTACATAACTACTATGAAAGAATCGATCTAAGAAAGCTTTTAATGTACCATTCATACCTGAATAATAAACTGGTGTTCCAATAAGTATTCCATCACATTCAGCAAACTTAGTTGCTGCTTCATTTACTACATCATCAAATACACATTTCTTTAATTCTTTACATTTTAAACAAGCAATACAACCTCTAATATCTTTATTACCAATGTTTAAAGTTTCAGTATCAATACCTTCATTATTTAATTCTTTTTCTACTTCTTTTAATGCTGTAGCAGTACATCCATCTACATGAGGACTTCCATTTATAATTAATACTTTCATATATTATTCTCCTTTTAAGAATTCTTCTCTAATACCCATCTTACCTTCTCTAAATATTCTTTCATCCATTAATTTTAAATCTTTAGATACTAATGGTTTGAAATCCATATTAGATAAGATATCTTTTTCTAGATCTACACCAGGAGCTATTTCTATTAACATTACACCTTCAGGAGTTAATTTAAATACTCCTCTTTCTGTGACATATAATACTTCTTGATTATTTTTAATAGCTTGATCAGCAGAGAATGTAATTTGTTGAACACTATCAACAAATTTCTTTTTACTTCCTTCATTCTTAATAACTAATTTGCCTTCAACTATTTCTTCTTCTAAATCGCCAGCCATAAATGTACCCATAAATACTACCTTAGGAGTAGATTGAGTTATATTAATAAATCCTCCAGGACCAGTTACTCTAGTTCCAAACTTAGAAACATTTACATTACCATGTTTATCTACTTCTGCAAGTCCTACAATACCCATATCTAAAGATCCACCATTATAAGCATCAAATTGTTCTGCTGTTTGAATAACTGAATCAGGATTTATAGAAGCACCAAAGACAATACCACCAATTGGTACTCCGCCAGTTGGACCAGATTCAACAGATAGATAAATATCTTCAGATATTCCTTCTTCTGCTGCAGCGTTAGCTACAGAATCAGGCATTCCAACACCAAGGTTTATAACATAACCTTTCTTAAGTTCCATAGCACTTCTTCTACCACATACTTTTCTTTCATCTAGTGGTCTTATTTCTATATCTTCTAATTTAATTCTCTTATCACCAGTTATTTCTGGTTTATAGAATGGTATATTATATTCACCTAATTTATTATCAGGTTTATTAACTACAACATAATCTACATATGAAGAATGAATTAATACATTTCTAGCTCTAAAAGAATTCTTTGGTTTTATTTCTTTTACTTCAACTATAACAATACCACCACTATTATGAGTTGCTATTGCCATATTATATTGTTCTCCAATAACTCCTTCTTCTTCTAAAGATATATTTCCATCTTCATCAGCATAACTAGCTTTTAATAAAGCAACATTTATTGGAAATGAATGATAAAATAAATTTTCTTTTCCACCAATATTTACTACTTCAACAAAAGGATCTAATTCTTTAGCTTTTTCATTAGCACAACATCCTTCTACTCTAGGATCAGCAAATGTTCCTAAACCAATATGAGTAATAATACCTACTTCATTACCAGCAATAGCTCTATATAAATGATTTATTACACCTAATGGTACTGCAAAAGCAGGAAATTGATTACCACCAATGGCATTTCCAAATACTCTTCCCATTCCTAAATGTGCACATATAGCTTTACCTACTAATCCTGGTTTTGCAAGCATATTCATACCAACATCATCATTAGTTAGATTACCAGGAGATATACCACATGTAACACCTATATCACAAGGATGTCCAGTATTCAAAAATGAATCCATTACACTTCTAATTAATGCTTCAGGACTACCAGAACCTCCACTACCAGATATAGCAACCATATCATTATCTTTAATCAAAGATGCAACTTCATTTTTATCAATTATCTTCATAGTTATCACCTATATTTAATATATCATAAAAAAAGAAATGATTATATCATTTCTTCTTTAATTAATCTTTTTTAAGAATTGTTTTTTCCATAACATACTTAACAATCATTGATAATACAATTGAAACAATTGCAGTAGGAACAAAGATTTGCCAGAATGTATAAGGATCAGATTCAGAGTTCTCACCTAGTATTCTTAATACTAATATTGCTACAGGATAATGTAACATATAAACATATAGTGATATACCACCCAAGTATCCAAATAGTTTATTAGTATATTGATTATTTAATACTCTAGTAAGACCATCTTTGTTAAGTAGAGACATACCAATAACCATAATGCATAAGAATGCAACTGGCCATCTTTCTAACTTGAACCATGTAGGTTGATAAATAATATACCATCCAAGTAATGCAGTAATAGCTAAGTTTAAAACAGTTAAACCAATTGAAACTTTGTCTCCACGTTCTTTTAGTTTTTCAACTAAATAATATAGTATTACACCAATTAGCATACCTATTGTAACGAATACTAATCCATTATTAAATCCTAATGTTGGTGTTGCAGCTCCTGCAGCTCCACTCATACCATTTGTTGATGCTGTTTGGAATCCTAATGTAGACCATGCAGTTTGTGCTGCTCTAGTTCCAGTGAAACTCCACCATCCAGCAAAGAAAATAGAAATTAATGGTGCCCAGAATCCTGCCATTTTATCTTCATCTTTACATAGTCCCCAATAAATGAAGTAGCCTATAATAATCATTGCAGAAATAAACCATAGTGGTCCATTTAAGTTGAAGAATTCTCCGCCTTCACTTCTTAAACCTGCAGCATGGAATCCTAAGAATTCCCAAATACTATTAAATAGCATTACACAAGTTTCTTGGAAGCCATAATCAGGATAATAGAACTTAGTACAAATAACTACACCTAGTACATAACCCAAAATTAATACAGGTAACAGTGCTTTAATTCTAGCCCAAGTATACTCTCCAGCTCTACTCATTGCACTCCTTTCTTTATATTTTGGATCTTTAGCCAATTTTTTATAATGAGATACCATGAAATAACCAGCTGTAACAGTGAATAGAAGTAGTATTTCACTAGAGCCAAAGAACCAAGTGTTTGTTGGTGTCATCCAGTATCCGTTTGCTCCATTACATGTTCTTGCAATAATCCATCCTACATGGAAACCAATGATTGCAAAAGCAGCAAAGAAACGCCAGATCTCGATGGCAACATTTCTTTTCTTGACTTCTTTTTTCTCTTCCATTAAAGTCAATCTCCTTTCCTAATAGGACCCATTATCCTACTATTAATTATATTTTATCAAAACTAATTAACCTATACAACAAAAAAAGATATCCTCGGATATCTTTTATTTAATACTTGCTTGATAAATCATATCAATAGAATCTGCTAACTTCTTATCAAATTCTTCATCACTATCATGTACATTTAATCCTTCAAGTAATGCTCTAGAAAATGATGCAATCATTCCTTTGTTTCTAGATAATCTTTCACATGCATCTTCTCTTTCATAGCCACCAGATAATGCTACTACTTTAACTACATGTTTATCGTTCATTACATCAATATAATAATTATCTACACTAGGAATAGTAAACTTAAACATAACCTTAGTATCATCACCTAATTTATTTAATTCTTCCATTACATAATTACGTAATATCTCTTCACATTTTTCTTTATCAGCTGCATTAATATCTACTTCTGGTTCTATAATAGGTACTAATCCTTTAGAAGCTATTACTTTAGCAATATCAAATTGTTGTTCAACAATTTTCTTAATACCTTCTTCATTTGCTTCCTTAATAACACTTCTCATCTTAGTACCAAAAATACCACGTTCTACTGCTACATCTAATGTATCTTCTAAACCAGGTATTTCTTTCATTAATTGAACACCATCTTTTAATTCTTCTAATCCTTTATCTACTTTTAAGAAAGATAATATGTTTTTACTCCATAAATATTCACTAGTATACATATCATCTATCTTTCTATTCATAGTTTGTTCAAATAAAATAACACCTACTATTTTTTCACTAGTAAATTCTTTAGATTTCATAACTCTAGTTCTCATAGCATGGATTAGATCAAACATCTCTTCTTCTCCATTATATTCATCTTCATTAATACCATATAGTCTCAATGTTTTGGCACTAGATCCTCCACTTTGATCTAATGCTGCTATAAAACCTAATCTTTTTTGCATAATATCTAATTTTTCCATATTTCCATCTCCTCTATTTTAAAACCAAATATTGTGGTAAACCATCTTTATAAATTTGTTTAACATCACCTTGTATTAAAGGTCTAATATATTCTACTACTTCATCTTTAACATAGTTATTATCTAAATCTATCCAATCAAGTGGAATCTTCTTTTCAACATTAGCTATCTTATGAATATCATCAAATACTTTGTATTTAACACCATACTTATTACCTGGTTTTCTTTCCATAATAACCATCTTACCAGATTCACCTTTGTATGCTAATTTAGCTCCTAACTTACCACATTTAAATGCTTCATCTAAATCTCTCTTAGAAGCTAAATGAGCTCCTGCTCTTTGTAAACTAGATAAAGTAATTGGTCTAGTCTTAACTCCTAATCTGTCTCTTAAGATTCTACTTAAAGCATCAGCACAACCAAGTAATTCTTTATGTCCAAAAGAATCAGTCATTAAATTAGTATCTAATAATTCACATACAAATCTTCTATCTGGAGTTCTTATTCCTTCAGATACAGCAATAGTAATATTAGATTTTTTCTTTAATAGTTTTTCTACATTACTAACAAATGTATCTATATCAAAAGATACTTCTGGTAAATAAATAGCATCTACTCCAGGACATGTTTCATCTTTTGCAAGTGCTGATGCAGCTGTTAACCATCCAGCATGTCTACCCATTATTTCTACAATTGCTACAGTTGGTTTTGTATTACCATAACATGTATTATCAAGTATTACTTCTCTTATAGTAGTAGCAATATACTTACATGCACTACCAAAACCAGGACAATGATCTGTAACTGGTAAATCATTATCTATTGTTTTTGGTACACCAATAAAGTTTTGATGCCTATTATGTTCCTTAGCATAATCAGATAATGATTCAACAGTATCCATAGAATCATTACCACCTATATAAATAAACGAATCTATTTTATGTTCATCTAATATATCAAATATTTTCTCATATATATCTTCATGATCTTCTATCTTACCTAATTTGAATCTACATGTTCCTAAAAATGAAGAAGGAGTTCTTTTAAGTAACTCTAAATTTTCTTCATTACTTAAATATTCATCTAAATCTACTATTCGGTCATCTAATAATCCTTCTATACCATTTAGCATCCCATATACCTTATCGAAGCCTTGTTTTTTAGCTTCACTATAAACTCCAGCAAGACTACCATTAATAACTGATGTTGGTCCTCCAGATTGCCCTATGATTAAACTTTTCATATCATACCTCCCATTTTTCATAAGAGTACATTATAACATAAAAAGATATCACATGATATCTTTTTTTGCCTTATTTAATCGCTTATAGTTTTTTGTACTCTTTCTTTTTCTAATTCTTTAATAGATTTTTTAGGTGTTGGTAAATCTTCTGGTAATGTTGCGCCATTTTTTATAATTACATCTCTAATATTTTTACCAACATTATAATGAACATTACTAGCATTATTTTCACCACTAATATTATTCTTTCTTAAAACTGATTCAGTTTGTGATATACGAAACTCATTAGCAGCTAATTCTTCAGAACACATATTATCTAATATATCCTCTCTATACCTTAAACCTTTTCTTTTAGCAATATCATTAGCTGTTTCTCCATTATATAACCCTTTATATCCTGCATTATGAAACTTATCAAAATTCTTAACACCAGCTTTCTTAGCAGTTTGGTTTAATAGATAATTACCATCCCTAGTTTGTTTTCTTTTATATAATCTTTTTTCATCTTCCGATAAATTAGAATACTCAGATTCGGTTAACTCCATCTTTCTTGTTTGTATAGCAAAATAAGTCTGACCTAATGCCACTGATTTTTTACTTGGATTAGCATTTTGAACTATTAAATAACAAGCATACCTAGATAACTTATAATCTATTAATTTCCTGGTTGAATTAGAACCTATTGTAACCATTTTTCCCACTTGGGAAAAATGGTTTATTGGATTAATATTGCTCTCTGTACACGCTAGTATTGCATTATTAATTACATTTCTGAACTTATCCCACCTCTTATATTCAAGTATGTTCTGAAGTTCTCTAGCCTCCCAATATTCATTTCCTATTTCATCAAAGTGTTTTATCTTCTCAAATATCTCCTCATTATATTCTTCTATATTATTCATATAAACAGCTCCCTTCACTTATATTATTGTCAGTTAAAGTCTAATTTCCTTTTTTTTCATGAAAAAAAGATATCATTTGATATCTTTTTTCTCTTTTAATCCATACATTTCTATAATAGGACTATCTAATACATTACCTATTCTATATTCATCTAATATATGAAAAGGATAATTAGGATCTAAACATACATTACCATTAGCACATATATATTGTTTATTAATTTGTATACCTTCACTACCATATTTATTTATTACATATGTACCATCTATATCTACTAAATTAGATATATCTGGAATATTACTAGATAAATCATTAGATAATGCTCTACCATATGGTAATAATCTTTCTGAGTTATATTTATCATCTAAGATAATAATCTTAGATGGTAAATCTTGTAATTTATCTAATACTTCTTCTTTTGCTTTTTTATGATATTGATCTTGAGATATACCAATCCTACCAAAACTATTAGCATTCAATATATTATATTTTTTATTCCAACCAACTAATTCAATGTATTCATGTAATCTTTTAATAGCTATACCAAACTTATCATCATAATAAGTTCCATTAATAATAACTCTATATGTACCAACTACTACTCTTCTTTCAATTATCTTATTTACTAAATATAATAATGCTTCACTATTCATAGTTGGTTCTCCACCAGATAATAATAGATTCTCTATAAGACGTATATTGTTATTATCAAATAAAGCATCTATTACTTCTTTAGATAAATCTGTATCTATTGCATCTCCTCTTAAACAATGTTCACACTTTTCATTACATCTACGAGTTAATTCAATACCTAATTCATGATAAATAATTTCCATATACCTCACCCCAATTTAAGAGCTTATTATACTTAAATACCATAATTAAATCAAATATTAATAAACTAAATAACTACATACTTTCTTGCTACTATCCTTTTATCAGAACAATATTTAATAACATACTTGTTATCTTCTGTAATTTTAATATAATATTTAACTTCGTCTATATTATCTATACTAAGTATCTCTACATAATGAGACCAAGATAATTGTGCAGACATTGTCTGCACTTTTTCTTGAAACTCATAAAAACTCAACATCAGCCACAAATTTCTTTTACTATATCCTTTACCCAGCTTCATACAATAACTTACCAACATTATAATAAGTATCTAAATCATTCCTATTTTTACTATAATCTTTTACTCTTTTATAGACTTCATTACTAATTAATCTATTCTTTATCTCATCATAATAGTTCAAACCAAAAACCTCCTTTTTTATTTAAACACTTTATGTTAAAATATATTTAGGAGGGCACAACAAGTGCCACCTATGGTTTTGTGGCACTCTTAATGAGTGCTTTTTTTATTGCTTTTTTTCACTAGTCAAATAAAATGAATAGGATGATTATTATGAGCAATATAAGAACTAATAAGTCCTTTTTGGACATATACATCACCTCACTTTCGAGGTAGCACTCATTATATGCCCTCCTACTTATATTATTGTCAGTAGAAGGTCGATTTCCTTTTTTTTACATAAAAAAAGATATCACTAAGATATCTTTTTATTTAATAAACAATCTTCTATTCTTTCTTAAAGTTACTATTAATAACAATGATATTATCAACACTCCACCTAATAATAAAACATAATCAATAGTATTAGGATTAATTAAACTATCTGTACTTTTTTCATTGTCTTTACTTACTTCACTGGCATCACCCGAATCAGTTGGTTCTGTTGGTTCTTCTGGTTCCTTTGGTTCATCTGGATTTGTCGGATCCGTAGGATCAGATGGTTCAGTTGGATCTACTGGATCTGTCGGGTCTGTTGGACTAGAAGGTTCTGGTATAATAAACTCAGCAGCTATAACTTCTGAATCAGAATACCCTAACGCTGTAACATATACTTCTATCCAAACATGATCACCTGGTGTATTAAAATATAACTTTACCGGTCCTTCATCAGGATTAAAAATATAATATCCATCTTCCTCTTTATAAGAACATTCTTCATCAATCCAAAAGTTTCCATCATTGGTCACTCTAACTACTATTGTAGAATCTTCATATATTTCAGTTGCTAATACTTCAGCCACATATCCACCAGAATCTAACAATCGAGTATTAATACTTGGAGCTTTAGCTTCTTCAATTGGATCTTCATATGGGCCATAAGCATACAATTTAAAAAGGACATAATCAGAAGCACTATTATAAGATATTTCTTCTACACTCCATTCATTAGCACCTATTTCTATTTCTACAACACCATTTGTAATACAATAAACATCTTCAGTACAAAAAGCGTTTTTAAAAGTTGTTGTTTCAGGATAAACATAAGTATACATTGGTTCTTCTTCATAACCATAATCATAATATTCGAAAATCAAATTTTTTGTACCATAATCGCCATAATTTCCATCTATTATATATTTTTCCATTGGAAATAAATACTCATCTTCATTAATATCATTTATTGAATAATCAGCAAATACATATGTAGTACAAATAAATAAAGAAAATACAAAAAATAATACCTTTTTCATATCATCACCTACTATATAAATAGTATATCATGTTAACATTTAGCATCTGTAAACAAAATGTTATATTTACACATCAATTGTCGGTGCATAAATAAAAAGATATCTAAGATATCTTTTTACTAAAATCACATCAAAAATGATATACTTATAATAGGAGGAATGAAATATGGCAAACTGTCCAAATTGTGGAGAACTAGTTAGTGATGGAAGTAAATTTTGTACTAAATGTGGAACACCAATTAATGCTACACCAATAGATAATAGTATTGAATACGAAATAAAAGGTGGTAATCTACCTTTTGTTGAAATGAACTTAAAAAGAGGTCAAAAAATAATATGTGAAAGTGGTTCTATGGCTTGGAGAGATCCGAGTATTACTATGGAAACTACATCTAATGGAGGAGCTAGTAAAGCTCTATCAAGATTATTTAGTGGAGAAAGATTATTTCAAAATATCTTTACAGCTACACAAGATAATTCTAAAATCGCCTTCTCTTCTAGCTTCCCAGGAACAATAATGGCTTTAGATGTAAAACCAGGTCAAGACATTATCTGTCAAAAAAGATCATTCCTAGCAGGAACTGCAGGAGTTGATCTATCTATCCATTTCAATCAAAGAATGGGAATAGGATTCTTTGGTGGTGAGGGTTTCATCATGCAAAGATTATCTGGTAATGGTAAAGTATTTATTGAAATAGATGGAAGTACAGAAGAAATTGTTTTAAAAGAAGGAGAAAAAATTGTATTAAGTACAGGTCACTTAGTATTAATGGATTCTACATGTCAAATAGATATTGAACAAAATACTGGATTAAAAAATATCTTATTAAGTGGTGAAGGATTCTTTAATACTATTATTACTGGACCAGGTAGAATAGTAACTCAATCAATGCCTATTAGTAAAACAGCTAATATGTTATATGATTACATGCCTCACCCATCTAATACTTCAACTAAATAAAAAGATATCAAAGGATATCTTTTTTTATTTAAAGAACAATAAGAATTAACGATGTGATTTAGGTATACCATTTACAGATACTACATTTAATTTAGGCTTACCATCTACAGCTGTTACTCTTAATCTAGGTTTATCATCTACAGCTATTACTCTTAATTTAGGTTTATCTGCTTCACTCATTATCATAGAAGCATAATCTACATCGATAGCTTTATCCCAATCCTTATCATTATCACCTACCCCAGCATTTCTTTTCATAAAGAAATCATAACTATTTGGTTTTGACCTACGATTAGAATCAGTTCTTGGTTTAGCAACACCATTAACATATGTATACTTGTTATCTTGATAACCATATGTTATTTCTCTAGATAAATCAACATATGTAACATATCTCTCCTTATTATCACCAATTAAATTTATTTTACAGATTTCATGCACACCACTCATTACAGTACTAGCATCTATATTAAAGTATCTATATATTGACATCAAACCATTTGCCAATCCTGAACATGTAGCATATTTATCATTTATTAATCCTAAATAATCAGCTGGATGATCAAGTACTCTATTATCATCATTTCTTATTCTATTATATCCTTCTCTCATTGCCTCTGCAGGACCTTGCCCTGGCTTTCCGTAATTAGCTCCTGGATTCCAATATGATGCTTCCATTTTATATTTATCATATATATATTTCATAATAGCAGTTGGTTGATTTAAAGTAATATGTTTCTCTTCTAATCCTTTTTGTATATCTAATACATTATGAACTAGTTGCAAAAAATCTTTTGTAGTACCCGGTACGTAAAACATTTTTCCAGTAGTAAAACCACCATCTACTAAAATACTATGATTATAATTATATAAATCCATCAAGTCAGTTACACTAAGCACGCAACCATCTATCATATCTGTTCTTTTAATTCTCATACCTCCTGGTCTTATTCTAACACTAGGATCAATTCTTACTTCATCTAATTTTCTTTTAATAAATTCAATATTAGTAGAATTAACTACATAATAATCATTTCCAAGTTTAAAAAAATAACTATTAGTATTATTGCCTGGTAAATAGAAACTTGTATATTCTACCTCCTTAGCATGCTGTAATAATTCATCAATACTCCAATTAATAAATCTTGGTTTTAGTCTCACTATAGGTTTTACTTCCATAATATACACCTCTCATATATAAAAATTATATCATACGTAATTACATAGCGTATAATTTATCTATATTTATATTATAAAATCAAAATAGAAGAATAATAAAAAGATATCAACTGATATCTTTTTTATTATTTAATCTTTTAAACTGTTCTTCACTGATATGTCTATTTAAAAATGTTTTACCGGCATTAATATCTTCTATCATTTGTTTATCATTAACTCTATCTATAATACTATCTATATCTAGATTATCTCCTACTACATCTATTAATTCAGATAAGTATTTACCGTCTTTAACTTCTATATAATAATCAGCTATTTGATCAAAATTATACTCACCATTTTCATAATTAAATGCTAAACGCCATAACCATTCTCTTTCATCATGTTCAATACCTACTTTAACTAATCTATCAAACTCATCTTTACTAATTTGAGGTGGAAATGGTGCAGATATATTTTGACAAATAAATTCTAATAACTCATAATCATTTAAACTATCATAACACTTATTAAAATAATCATTATTGTTAATATAATCTACTATTCTATACCATCTATCTTGACTATCTACTTCTTTATCATATTTCTTCTTCATATTATCTAAACTCTTATGAATAAATTCAAACTCTTCATCAGATTCAGGTACTTGTTCCATTATATCTATAATAGATTTTAACTTCTCTTTCTTCTTAGTAACATACTCATCTTTTACATTAGGTACTTCTTCTACTATTTGTTCCACATTACTTATTATTTCATCTATATTTTCATTACTAGTTAATCCTTTTAATAAATCTAATAACTCATTAGAATTAATAAACCTATTAAAATACTTATAACATATATTTAATAATTCCTTATTCATACCAATCACCAACTTCATTATAACATAATAAAAGACTTCTTAGCTCTCTTCAGGGGGTGATACATTTGTTCGATATTGTATTTCCCTAACCCTTTAAAACCGCATAAATACGGGATTGTTTGTCCTTAACATTTTACGTAATTTTAGCGGTTTTTATAATTCTGTATTTGTGAATGTATTTGTAAAACCCTTTATAAATATGCAAAGAGGAGAATTTTGTATTTGTAAAAATCTCCTCTTTTTAATATGTACTTAAAATATCTAAAATCATTGTGTCAAAATGAGTTATAACGAGCTTTATTACTTAAGCTACTAATTACGCCAATAATAATCACATATACTATTAAAAATAGTATTGCAAATGATAATATCGACGTAGTTATCTTTCCTATTCCAATAAAGATAAATGTATTAACAATATACCAGAATAAATAACTAATACTACCAATAGATGGCATACTGCCTCTTTCATAATAGATAGATGTAATACCATATGATAATAAATGTAAAATAGCTCCACCAACTAAAATATTAAATAAATCTGCATATGAAGAACTGATTATAGTTGCAAATGGATTAGGCAGATAAAACTGTCTAACCCATGCACTAATTAGTGAAATAATTGAATACATTAATATTCAACACCAATATTTACTAATAGAGTTAAATTATTATCTTTAACATACTGAATAAATTCTATTATAGAATTATATGCCTCCAATACTTCTTCTTTAGTAAATAATCTTTCTGAGAACAATTCAGTATCCAAACCTTTTAAATCATTAAGATATAATTCTGCAGCTACTTCTACATCTTCTTCTTTTGATTCATATGGTCCAGATTCTTCACACCAATCTAGAGATAGTCCTGATTTCCATTCCTTTTGTTTTTCCAACATGGAATCAATGTACCCATCCCATAAGACTAATGCTGTATCATTATTCTCCTTTATTTTAAAAGCAATATAATCATATTCCTCATATCCTTCATAGTATTTTTTGTTAATCTTTCCAATGTGCACTGTCGAGCACCTCCTTCTGTTTATTTGTAAGTGTACCATTGTTTTTAGCTTTGATACACTCCTGATATTTATCATGAGAAATCCACTTTTTCGATCCATTTTTGCCTTTCAATAAGTGGTATTTCTCCTTTTGTCTTGGATTTGAACCATGGCCTTGTCCTTTTACTATCTTTTCTACTTGCCATGATTTTCCCATATAACTTGGAGAGTTAGGAGTTTTTTCATGCCATCTGGATTCATATTTAACTCCATCTCTTTCAAATTTATAAGTCACTTGCTTATAACCATCTTTTTGTTGCTCTTTGTAAGTAGCACTAGATGGTATATTTATTGGAGATCTTTCAGCTTTATCTTTAATACTTTTAGAAGCTCCTGATAAAGTACTAATAACTAATACTGAATCATTTTTACTTGCTGAAAGTATATGAGATTTAGAACCTTTTGTTGCACCAAAGTCTCCACGATAACCACTACCCATATTGCTTCTCCTTCATCTTTTTGAAGTTGTAGTTTTCAAATACATGAAAAGTCACTTCAGGATAGTATTCCTTTATTTCATTTGGTAAACTGCCATAAATAACTATGTCAGTAGGTTCTAAAACTTCAATAGTTTTCTTTATAGCATTTACTATCAAATCTTTTTCTTCTTTTATTTTAGTAGTACCTATAGTACCTATAGAAACTACATCACCTTTGTAAAGACCATCGAATCCAAACTTATAAGATCTTTCATCACCTAGTCTTACATTAGGTATAACTTTAATACCATTTTCTATTAACCAATTAGCAAGTGCTCTTCCCATATAAATATGGTACTTTTGCATAACTAATGGCATGTTAGCATATAAACTAAAATCACAAGAAATAACACCTCTAAACTTCTTTAATTTAGGCAAATATTTCTTTGGATTATTCCAGAACCTGATAAATAAATAATCAAGTTCATAAAAGCATACCCAGCAATCGAAATCATTATAATTAGACTTCATTGCCTCTGAAAAAGGTACTACTTTATTAGGAATTTCGTTGCATGATTTAATTGCAGGAAATTCCTCTTCACCAGCATAAGTTGCTGTTCTTACTAAATATGAATGAAACACATCATATTTAGAAACATAATTATCGCTTACCATATGTCAAACCTCACTTTCTTTGTAAATTAGTAAACAAAAATTACTACAAAAATTGAATTCTTGATCAACATATGGTAATATATAGTTGTTACGGCATATATTTATATGTTGATAATTTTGATCATATTGATTGTTACAGCAATCATTATGATCTTTTTTTTTGTACAAATTTCATCACCTCCTAGTGATTTTTTATATCAATCATGTTTATGATTAATATTATATTGATATCTAGCAGCTGGATAAGATACTCCACACTTCTCTTTAATTTCAGCAATAGTCATATTTGCTGTTAATTCATCATCAATCATAGCTTCACCAGCGAAACATTTAGCCTGCCATTCCGGATCCATACATGTGCGAACCTCTAAATCTTTTGTATTTCTTGCAAATATAATGCCATATACTTTTAATAGAACATAATGTCCCATTTCATGGACAATAGTCATTCTAGCTAATCCATCTCCATCACAAGCATTATCATATACACTTTTCTTAATTCTTATAATATTATTAAGAATATCTGTATCAGCTAATGTATTAAAGTCTAATTCGTTTTCATCTACTATATCAAATGAAACTTTATTATCTAAACTAAATACATCCATGAGTTCCAATACTGGAAAATAAATACAATCCTCAATTCCGTAGCGTTTTCTAAACCATTTTGCTACTGCTTTTATTTCTTCTCTCTTTTTTGGTTCACACATATATTTTGCCATTATAACCTACTTCTCCCTTTTACTTAATATTTCTTGTAGCATTGCTACCATATCCTCATCCATATCATCAAATGATCTAGCAAAAGATATAGCAAGTTTTTGCTTAGACACTTCTTTATCTGATATGTCGATATCAACCTTTTGATTAGCTACTAAAATAGCTTCTTCTAATTCTTTTTTTTCTTCTTCTGATAAATTATAATTACTTATAATCTTATTGTAGAAATTATCAGGGACTTTCTTCTTTCCGTTCTCAATAGCAGATAAAAATGTAGAAGAAAAATCTAATTTATCAGCCATATCTTTAAGTATCTCTTTATTGTGAATTCTTATCTCCTTTAATAGAATACTTAATTCTTTCATCCCTTCACCTTTCATAGTTTCACTCCCATATTTCCTTTCCTTGTATGACATCCCTTTGCCTTACATCCTAAATATATCACAACCCAAAAATAAAATCAACCTTTTTTGTTCATTTTATAAACCTGATTAGTTGTTATAGTCTTGCTTGTTTTTTTATTTGCCTAATTCTTCTAAAAAAAAATCTCGTTTGTACTTAATGCTTTATTAAGTTTTAACTATTTTTATAACTATTTATTTTAAAAAACTTACTTCTTTAATTGACTTACTTTTGGTCATTTTGTCCTAAAGTAACTTCTCGCCATCTTGGCGAACTTCGTGCCCAATGGGCACACTTCGCGACCACTGGTCACATACTATAAATTATAAAAAAAGATATCTTTTCGGTAGATATCTTTTTATTAATTTTTAATTTCAAAGTCTATATGGTAATCTTCTGGTACTTCATTGTCCAATACAATATCAAATAATAATGTTGGATGTTTAACTCCATTTTCTTCTGTATACCATGGCCTTTCATTTGTAAAATTACCCAATCCAAAATACGTATATGGTAAAGTTACAGTATCTTCTGATTCCATCTTCCTTATAAATAAATGAACTTTTTTAGAATTTCTTAAATGTTCTTTTTCACTTTCAGAAACATCTGCAATGCTTTCCCATTGGAAAATCTTACTACTTAGGAATTTATCTTGATAATTTAATTTGCCTTCTTCATCCTTTTTTATTCCTGCAAAGATATAAGCTATATTATCTTCATAATATGTTCCTTTTTGTAATAAACCGTTTTTTAACATGATTCTAGAGGCTTGCTCTTTATAGTAGTTTCTATATAGTTTAAATAATCCTTCATAATCACCAAATTCACGATTATATCGAACAATTCCATATTGAAGCAAATCATTTAGGTAATCAATTAATTCATCATTTTTGGTAATAATACTAAAAAATAATCCCTAGAGTCATCATTTAATTCTTCATATTTATTTAACATATTTATCTCCCTCCAGAAATATCATAGCAAATAAAAAATCAGCACTATACTGACTCCGAATTAATCTTCTATTTGTTTAACCTCTTGAGTAATAATATCGCTGATTTTTACATTCAATACCATGGCTATTTTATATACTTCATCTAATCTTGTTTTCCCTTTACCAGTAAGTATATTATTTAATCTCTTTGGTTTAATTCCAGTTTTTACAACTAGATACTCTCCAGCAGTTATACCAGGACATTGTTTTTGAAATTCTTCATCTTTTTGTAATTTATCCATATAATACAAAATATTTATAGCTATCTTTTCATATATATTCATGGATACCTCCCTAAGCCACAGGAGGGGTATAGTATCCATAGACACATCTACGCCCTCCTCTGGAACAATCAAACGTATCATATAGTATTCCATCTTTTACACATGCAAGATGTTTACTAACACTTACTATTATTATACCACTAGGTAGTTCATTTTCGTTAAGATGTACCTGACACCCTCTCCCTATAAACATAGTTGGCACCCAGGTCCATCCCATATCAGTTAGTACCTTATAAGTAGTATCCTTAGATACCCCGTTACGAGCAGTAGACCTATTAGTACCCCTCTCTCTAGAGGCATAACTATTGATTAGGTCATAGATTTCTTTATAATCTTTTCCTGTGGCATTGCAAATTGCACGAGTAACACAGTCCCCAACTTTAATGACATCATAATATTTAGATCTGCCTCCATCAGAGTAGACAAACTCCATACTACTCATCCTCCTTTTTACTTGATAAGAATGTGATTTTTTCAGCAACGACTTCTATCTTTTTGTGGTTATTGCCATCTTCATCTTCTACCATACGAGATTGTATTCTCCCTTTTACTCCTACTATGTCTCCTTTTTTACAATATTCAGAAGTACTTTCAGCAACGACTTCCCATAAAATACAATCAATAAAGTCAGTATCATACTCACCATCGGCATTTTTAAAGGTTCTTGGTATAGCAAGAGTAATATAACTCATCTTCTTACCGGATTCTGTTTCAATAACTTCAGGCGTTTTAACTAATCTTCCAACTAAAATAATCTGATTCAACACACTAACCCTCCTTTCCTAAATTAACTAGGTAGATGTGTTTATCATCAAATGCGTTGTTGGCAACTAACAAGTTATATTTTTCTGTTAAAATTGAATCAACTAAGTTATATATTTCTCGTTCTTCATCTTTACTATAAATAAAAGAATCTTCACTACTGTTATAAAAGTACTTATAACTTTCTAACTCATCTTTTTTATATATACGATGTTTTATTTCTATTGTTTTTGCAATGTACTCAGCTAACCACAATTTATGGAACTCTCTTATTTCTTTTTCCATCTTTTCATATTTACTCATACATCCACCTCTACGTCGATGGTACTATAAGAATTGGTTGTTAGTTACTGAAACTGAATCAATTAAAAAGACATCAGTGATGTGCTGATGCCTTCGTCATACTAGATATAATTGTATAATCTTTTGTACTAGTAAGTGATATTTCTTTTTTGTTTTTTGAAAAGTTTAATTGTAGTCTTAATGTAACATATTCTTTTTATAATGACAACCCATCATTCTATTTTTTTATAATTTTATTAAGTCTTTTTCAAAATCATAGTATTTTTTAAACACTTGTAAGAATATACTTATTCTTTCTTTGTTAAATTGTGAAGGTGTGTATAAATCAAAATTAATTCCATTAAGTTTTCTATATCCATAACCATTTAAAATACTTTCCTTACTTAATAATGGTAAAATTGGAATAATGTGGTAATCTCTAATTTCTGCATCAAGTTCCTCAAGACTCTTAAATCCTCTATTGTTTATGTAATCAACCAATAATCTACGTACTAAACTTGAATTAGTATATTTTTCATTTTTATATTGCCATTTATAATATCCATTGTCATTATTTGAATCATCTGTTGGTACATATGAAGCTTCCTCTTCAATATCTTCTCTAGATATATCAAGCATATCTTCAATCTCAGTAATTAACTTTACCTTACGATTTTTAATAGATTCAACAGTCCATTTATTTGTAGTTTTGAATTCATCGACAACCCAGTTTGTAGTATCGAAAGCAGTCCTTCCAGTTTTTTGACTATCGTCACCTAAGTATATATCTAATTTTGTTGGAACTCCAAAGTTCAAAGCTTCTTCATTCTTTTTACCTAATAATAGAGCCATATTACCAATAGTATTTAGATATGGTAATGTTTCATCTTTATTAGTTATATATTCCCACTCTTCTGGCTTTTCATAATACTTTTTAGGAAGAATATGATCCATATGAATTTCTTTATCTGCAGCATAAAATTCAGTTAATAATTTTTCTCTTACTTTATAATCAATAGAAAGCATTAGTGGCTTTAAGAAAGATTCACCATATATGTTGCCATCCAAAGCATTATATACATTAGTTATTATTTTATTTCTCATAATGAAACTATTTATAATTGTTTTTATATCATCTAAAGATGATTTATTACCAACAGCCTCAATTATATTAAATGATGTTTGTTTAATACCGTTTAATGTTTTACCACTTATCCAAGATAGATAGTAGAATCTTCTTAATTCATAAAGTAAATCATCAATTCCTTCATAATTAACTTGATAAGCTGTAGCTATCGTTGTATTAACATAAAACTTCCATGGAATATATCTTAGACTATATATTACGGGATCTTGTGTTGTAAATACTTTCTCTACATTTTTAGCGAATGATAATAACTCTGAAACTATTGAATTAATTTCACTATTTTTTACAATGTCTGTTATTTCGTCAGATAATTGTCTTTTTGGATTTTTCTTTAATTTAAAGTATTCATAAAACACAAAGAAATCATCCATTGAGAAATCATATTTATTACAAATAACCTCTATAGCTTTCCAATTAGAATTGAACACGTCTTTATCGTGTTTTGTATATTCTTCACTCTTATCAAATTCATTATAAATAACTGACTTAATAATATCAGAATTAGCTAAATCCATACCTCTATCATTTAATACTAAGAACAATTTAATTGCAAATGATTGATCAAAACATGAAATCTTAATAATATTTGTTTTAAACAAAATATAGTTTACGAACTTTCCTAGTACATCAGCACCCTCCGTATTTAACAATTCACTAAACTTGTTATAAAAGAAGAAAGCAGTATTAGTAAACTTAAATTGTGGATCTTCTTTCTTTAATTCTTCCTTTGTTGGTTTTTTGAAATTCTTATATGATTCTGATGCTGATATTATGTTTTTAAAATATGTATCATAGTCTGGATCTTGTTGTAACCTTAACCTATTAATTTTTTGGTTAAAAAATATCAAAGAAGATATTAATGAATTATCTGCATTTAGCACTCCACTACTAGTACTATTTATTTCTGGAAAATCACGTAATAAAACATTTAACATAATCATTAATGTAGTAATTCTTTGCTGTCCATCTACTAATTCTTGTTCACCATTACCTCTATCAACTATAACTATTGAACCTAAGAAATAACATTTATCTATTCCATCAACAAACGAATTGTATAAATCATCCCATAATTCTTCAAGATTTTCATCATTCCATGAATACTGTCTTTGATAATTTGGGATTGTATAAATACCAGTAAATGAGAATATATCACTAATATTTTTATTTTCCGGTTTAAATATTTCATTATTATTCATTACTATTTCACCAATCCTAACTTATTTTGCAAATAAATATAATCTCTTGCAATCCCGTGTTTTTATTTGTCCAAGCATTAGTTTTAAATCTTCTGTAATCTTTTTTATAAACTTCAACTTTCCCTTTTTTACTTAAAATATTTATTATATCGTTTTCTGACATTAAACCCTCAGAACTGTAACTCATTACTATATACTTGCAATCACAATTATTAATTAAATCTGTGAATGATTTTATAACTTTTGACTTTTGACAATAATCTGATTTTTGTTTTTCATAATTCCTTAAACCGGTTTTACCGTTTAATTCTTGTTTATCATCTACTACTATATTTTCTAATACATGAAAATTACTTGCGTACTGTCGTTCATTATATGGAGGATCCAGATACACAATATCAATATCTCTTTGACCTTTTATAAATTCATTTACATCATCTTGATATATATAATTTTTCCCTTTTGATGTTATATCTGGTTTTTCTAAATAAATATCCTTTAATGCCATAGAACGCCATACTTTTAAATAAGCTCCATATGTACCAGATGTATTTGATATTCTATCTGCTGCACACATCAATATTCCCACTAAGTACATATATCTTGAATAATCTAGTACCTCTCTCCACTCACTTATTTTTAAACGTATTGCATCGATTTTTTGCGCATTTGAATCTGAAAAGTATTGTCTTTTATATTTGCCAGATGGAGCATAATTCAAATAATAATAACCTTTAACTCCAGGTAGACAATTTAAATAATTCAATACATCATCTAACTTATCTCCACCAACAATTTTACTTAATTCTGCAAAAAGAGGTTCTTTAGTAAAATAATTAACTCTGTATTGTTCACATATACTATATGTCATATTATCGCAGGAGAAAACTTCACATTTGTTTTTTAGAAAGAAGTTTGAAACACTACCGGTACCAGCAAATAAATCAACAACCTTTTTCTGTTTATAATTTATTCCCGATTCTACTAACGATTCCTCTATAAAATCTAATACTCTTGTTTTATTACCTATGTATTTCATATTATCTTTCCACCATATAAATGGTCATTTTATCAGATTGTTCTTGAACAACCATTACAAAATCAAAATTAGAATCGTTTAATATTTTCTTAGCTTCTTCGACAGTACCACCAAAAGCGGCAAACCTCTTAAATGGAATTTCCATATTAATATTTTCCTCAATAATGTGAATCACTTTTTCTACTTTTTCTTCTTCTCTATGTAATGTCGATTTTAAGTTATTATAATTATCTTTGCTCTCCCCAACATAATAAGTATTATTTGACTCATCATAATATGCTATGTCAGCCCTTTCATCATTTCGCGCATAATAGTAAAATCTATCTGTTGGATATAATCTTAAATCTGACCAACTTCCACTTGGGGGATTAATAAAAGAAGGCTCAATGTCATCTATTGATAATAAAATTCTTAACAAACATGTAACATCATTTTCTGTAATATATTCATTTTCATAGCGATTTCTAGAATCAATAGTGGCTTCTTCACTTCTATTAGATAAATAATTATAATCTTTATCAATTACTAGATTAACATAATTATTAATTGTTCTATATACTTTAGTCCTCTGCATTGCTGAAATACTATAATTTGTAATATTAGAATGGTCAAAAACCAATAAAACAAAATTAATTGGACCAAATGATTGATTATATAGTTCATAAAAAGCTGGAATTTCTCCATTATATGGGTCTTGTGTACTAATCATTTGGTGTGTATTAGAATCAGATTTTCTAAACTTAGTTGGTAATATAACCGTAGGATAATTTCTATTTATGTTATCCTGAAAATAACCTCTATGAGATGAATGACTGTTTAAAAAATTAATTAATTCAGGAGTGTCAAATGTTATTCCAGCCTTACAATCTCCTGTTAATTGATAAAATTCCATATTGGATAATTCATTATCTAAAACATCATTCAATTTATAAACATAAACATTTTCACAATTATCATTTTTTACAGTATAACTTTTGTTTCTCCATTTAGACAAGTTTCTATTAAATAATGGATGATTTTCATGATTATTAATTGCGTTTACAATGTTTGAAGCAAAGTTTGGATCTTTTACATAATCAAAATTTCCATCTACAAATAAAGTATCAGAATCTACGAACCTTTCAATATCATTACCATAATAATAATTTCTCATGTTTTCATAACATCTTATTAAATTAACATCTTTGTTGTCTGCGTCTACTATTAAATCTTTAAGATACATCATTATTTCTTCGCGCCAATCGTGTTTTCCGACTGTTAAGTTTTGTCTACGATCTTCATGTTCATAAAATCCAATTAATGCAGGAACAGAATACTGCAACGACAATGCAATATACGTTGCAACAAATAAATCACTTGCACGTCTTGGAGGAGTATTAATACCTGCAGACATATCTCTCTTAGAAAAGTATGATATAAATGCGAATGGAATACCCTCTTTTATAAAGCTTGTTGCTCGTGCCGTTCTTTGCCAAGTGGCATTTCCCGCTAATGTACTTACTGTACTTTCTACTCCAAAGATTACTTCATCTTTTTCTGCAGAATAAATAATTACATCAGGTTTATCATTTTTAATTAGTAATTGTCTTACTGCATCTGGTAATTCACCATTGTGAAAATATGATGTTAAAACAAAAGTATAAACTTCATTATTAATTTTATATTTTTTTATGTATTGAGATACAGTGTGAAAACCATACTCTATCAATTCTACATCTTCATTATACTTTTCAAATAGTTCTACTAGTTCAATAGATTCTAGTAAATTATCACCGAAAAAATAAAAAGTATTATCAGTAGGGACATCTACATAATCAAATTCTAATTTATCATTAAATCTCATTACTCATCCCTCCTAAAAATTAATATATTTTGATGAATCATTGAAGGTACATACGCAGCTGGATAGCCAAATACATGTAATGACTTACTAACGTCATACCATACTATATTGGCTTTCATTGTTAATCCTTTTATTTCTAATAATTTTAAGGCTAATTCTCCAGACAAACAATGGTACTGACTATTTCTATACATATCACCTATAAATACAGCCATATATTTACCTTTTTTCAGTTTTTTAACTGATTTTGATAATATTTTCTTCATTAGATTCAACCATTCTTTTTTCGATTGTTCTTCTGTTTCATTTTCAAAATTATTCAATTTTGATTGTTTTACTTTTTTATTTCTAGTTTTTTCTAATGCATCCATATTCCAGTATGGTACATCAGTTAAAATGAAGTCAAAACTCTCATTCTTTAGTTTATCAAGAACAACTAATGAATCACCACACTCTGTTTTTTGTTCCTTAATATTTTCTAACCTTACTACCTCTTTATAAATATCAATCCATCTTTGATTTAAATCTATACCAAAAGCTTCTCTATTAGCTATTGAAGCACCAAGTAATGTACCTCCTACACCCATAAATGGATCTAATACGTTCATGCCTTCTTTAGTAAAAATCTTTATTAAATCTGCACATAATTCTGGTGGCTTTTGTCCTCCATGTTCAGATCTTAATTTATGTTGCATATTAATTGGATATTGTTTATTAATTACTGATTTTGTGGCAAATTTCCATTCTCAAACTTTTTATAATCACTAATTATCTTTTCATCATTAGCTATATAATCATAACCTTCACTCAATACACAAGGTATTGCTTTAATTCCTAATTTATTCAAAACTCTACTTAATAAATATGATGAAAAAATAGAATCAGTATCTGGTTTTCTATGACCAATTATATATACTTCATTATATTTTTTAGAATCTCTAATAATCTTAGTTAAAATAATATCTTTTAAAACATTTCTAACATTACATAATATTTTACCAATATTATTTTCTCCTTGTTTATTATCTCCAACACCCCAATAATATTCTTTTACAGTCATTTCTCTTATGTTTTTATCTCTTGTTTCAATAAGTTTATACATAATATCTTTATTCTGTATAAATTTTAAAAACAATCCTTTAAACATTACACTATTTTTTATTAAATAAAAATTATCTTTTCTAATATTATTTCTATCTCTACCTATATTAGAAGCTTCTTTAGGAGTTTCAGCATTAATAATTCTATTTCTTATTTCTTCATTATCAAATTTATTTGCTTGATAATAATGTTCTACTGTTTTATAAAAAATTCCATCATCATAAAAACCATAGCTAGAGTAATTAGCTAGATATCCTAAATCACCAAATTCTTTATAAAAATCAATAGACTCCATATTTTACTCCTTTGCTCCAGGGAACAAGTATTTATCTTTTTCTGTTATTAAAGTATTAATTCCTGGAATATTTAATTTCTTTGAGAATGATACTTGTCCTTCAACAGAAGCTGTATTAAACAATTCTAGTTTTTGAATAGTTAATGAATTATTAAAATCGCAACCTAACATCCAAGCATAATTTTCTTGTTTCATAGTACTACAATATCTACCATAATTTCTTTCATGAGTTGGAGTTAAAGGTTCATTTATTAACTTAGTTAAACCTTTAAATAAAGATAAAGCTCTTCCTAAGTTACAAATAGTTCCTGTATCAATAGTAAACTTAGAATCAAAGAAACATACTGGATTATAAGAAGCTTTTCTTAAAGCTTTAACATATACTTCAATCAAAGGAATAACATGTTCAACTATGTATCTACTCTTTTCTATTTTACCACATACTTTATAATCATCAGATATTTTAGTTAATAATCTCATTACTTCATTTACATCTTCCCATGAAGCTTTTTTAACTTCTCCTCTTAATGTTAAATTATATTTCTTTTTAAATTCACATAAAGCATTTAAGAAGAATCTTTCAGTAATTAAATAACCAGATGTTTTTCTCTTATCTGTAATTGGAAATATATTAATACCATAGTTACCTGTTTCTTCAATATGAGGATTTATAGCATAATAAATACCTTCTCTATTTTTCATCTCATATACTTTAGCATCTCTTACATACTCTAAAGGATTATTATCATAGTATTTAATAAAATCTTCTTTACTAGTTACATCAAAAGGTAAATTATATTCCTTAAATAATAAATAATTTTCTGTAAGACTAATAGCATGTTCATAAGCATTATCTATATATGAAACATTTAACTTATCAATTCCATCATGGATAAATACATAATTACCAGTAACTATAAACATCTTATTATCATAATTAAATACAAATACATCTTTTGTTTCTACTAATGGATTATATCTTAGTTCTACACACATTCTACGAGAACCAGATCCATATTGATCATAATACTTTTTATATAACTTTAAAAAATTACTAATGTCTTTTATATATTCAACCTTAGATGCTTTATCTTGTTCTTCCCATACTCTACCATATTGACTTATAGATAATCTAACTCCTGCTAAAGAATGTAATAAATCACTATTAACAATTCTCTTATGCATATCATTTAATTGTTTATTTTTACGACTATAGCCTACAGTAGATATACGTGTTCTAACACCTAATTCTTTATAACATAAATCTATAAAATCATCTAAATGAGGATATGAAGCAATATCATTATTTAAATATGGAAATATTACTCCTACTCTATGTTCTTGTCTTCCATAAGCAAGTAATACTTCATCGTCTGTATATTCTAAAGCTGTATACTTTAAAGCAGCAATAATATTTCTTAAACTCTCAATATCCCAATACTCACTTTTACATACTGAAAACTTACTACAAAACCCACAATTATTAAAACATCCTATTTGTGGTTGTAAATGTCTCATCTTTGATACAAATTCTTCTGGCAATGCTAAGAATTCATTATATAGTTTACTTCTCATTTCCCAGTCTTTTTCACTTATTTGTTCTTCATCTCTTAATAAAAAATCCATGTTATCACCTTAAATTAGTTGAATCTAATGTTCCTATAAATTTTTTTGCTGCTTCTGTAGCATATTCTTCAATATACAAAGCGCATATATCAATTCGTGGCAATTGTTCATTAAATGTTACCACTTCAAATCTATCTTTATCATCTTGAGTATCAATAACGTTTTTTATAAAATAACCAATTCCAACTCCACGTCTTACCATCTCAAGCATCATCTCAGTTGTCCAAGATTCTAATACAGGAGTTAACTTAACATTTTTTAATTCAGTAAATTCATCTAATTTTAACCTAATAGAAGAAGTTGCACTTGGAAGTATTAGAGGATAATTAGCTAAATCTTTAACATCATCTATGTCTATATTTGGAAATGAATCTTTATCATAAGCAAAACAATTTTGTAGATTACCAAGAGGTATTTTCTTAACTGAAGCCTTAGTTGTTAATATAGGTAATGTATCAACAATTAAATCCAATTTTCTTGTTTCCAACATACTAACCATATCTGAAGTAGATTTACTTACTATTTCAAAATTAATACCAGGATATTGCTTTTTAAAATCAGATATATATTTTGATAAATAGAATACTCCAATATGAGAAGGAGTTCCTATTCTAATAGTACCTGTATTTAAACTACTTAAATTCTTTAAGTGTTCTTCTCCATCTTTCATAATACTAAAAGCTGTTGATATATAAGAATATAACTCATTAGCTTCCATCGTTGGTTCTATACCTTTTGAATTTCTATAAAATAAAGTATATCCTAATTGACTTTCCAATTCCTTTAAATTGTAACTAACCGCAGGCTGTGAAACATATAACAAACTTGCTGTCTTAGAAATACTTTTTTGTTCATACAAAGTTAAAAAGATTTTATATAGATTATAGTCTGTGTTCATAGCTATCCCCCTTATTTCCATGTATTATATTTATTATTTATGGCTTTGTCAATATCCATAAACACTTTTTATAATAAAAAAAGATAATAATTTAATTATTATCTTATATCCTTAATCATAACATGCATTCTATTATGATAATCTCTATTACTATAGAAACCAATAGCATTCTCATTATATGCAAATACATCAATTAAAACATACTCACAACCATTATCTTTAAAGTACTTTTCCATAGCCTCCATTAATTGTTTACCTACACCTTTACTTCTTACCTTAGACGTTACAACTAATTCGGTAACAACTCCTCTTTTAGGACATTTATAATCTAGATAATCATACTCATCATATGGAGGAATAGTTCCCATTATTAATCCTAGTACTTTATCATCTTCTATAGCTAAATAACAAATACCATTATTCTTTTTAACATCATCTAAATCTACTAAAGCCATCTTTTCTCTATATTCTGGATGAACTTGGTCTAAATGATCTTTATCTATAGATACAATATATTCCTCTAGTTCTACTAATAAATCTCTTACATCTTCTAAATACTTATCTTGGTACTCTACTATTTTCATCTTTCTTTTTTATTCTTAGTTTAACTTTTCTAAGAACATCCCTTTCATATTCTTCTTGTGATAAAGGTAATCCATACATCAATCTTGATTCAAATGAATAATGTTCTAATTCCTCTATCTGTTTTTTTAATATATAAAATCTATGATACATTCCCATCTTTAATAAAAATTGATATGTAGGTGCATCAAGATAATATCCATTATCTTTATATCCTCTAATAAAAGAATAATATAAATTAGATCTAGCTACTAATAAATCTTGTGAAGTTCTTTGATTTTTAAGTAAATTGACTAAATATTTCCATGCTCTAATATCAGCTAGTCTTTCTTCAGGATCAATTAAATAATGTTCCTTTTTTCTAGCTCTATACATCAAAGAAAAGAAATCTTCTTTATCAAATGGATCCATTCTATCTAAGCCATTTTCCAAAGCATAATCTTTCATAGATAATCTAATAACCATAGATTCAATATCAGTTCTACATTGATGTAATCTTTGTGTATTTCTTGCATGTTCTATTTCATGTCTTAATGTTCTAAGAACTAACATTCTTTTATTAGGAATATCATCACATATATTAGGATTTAAAATATTTGTTTTATTAATTGTCATCTTTTTTTCAAAAGGATTATATGTACCTAAAGAATTCTCTTCTAGTTTATCAACAATTTTAAAATCATTTATGAATGGCAATAAACTACTATCATCACTCATCATTATTTCAAATGCTTCATTAATAAAAGCATCATCTATATCTCTTCCTTGATTTTCAACAAGTAATCTGTAAATTCTACTATTCATTATATCACCCAAAACTTACCCAATATAATATCATACTTTTTCTTTATTTGCTTTATATTCTTTATTAATCCATGTTAATAACAAATATACTATATAATTAACTTCATTATCTGATAGTTCTTTTCCTTTTGGAATTCCATGCCACTTTTCTAAACATCCTCTACAACAACATCCACAAGCATGTTGAGCAATAAATACTGGATGTCCCTTCATAGGAGTTTGTTTACCATCATTTTTAAGATTACTAGGTTTAAGTTTATCATTTATAAAATCATAAGCATGTTCTTTTATTTTTTCCATACCCTTTTCATCAATATAATCAATCATGTATTTACGTAGATGAAAAGAACTTCTAAACTTAGATTTAGACAAACTATCTAATTTATTATTAATAATTATATCTTTTTTATTCATAGCTATCACAACAAAATTATAGCATAAAAAAAACAGAATAATCTGTTTTATGCCACAAAAAAACTGGCGACTACCTATCTTTGCAATGCTATTGTCGGCGTTTAAGTGCTTAACTTCTCTGTTCGGTATGGGAAGAGGTGTAACCACTTAGCAATCGTCACCAGTGAAAATAATATACCATAGTCGAAATAAAAAAGCAAGAATTATTTTTTATCCACTTCCATAGGATTAACATGTATTACTGTTAAATACACTTCTGGTACTTTCTTATCTATTTCTTTTTCCAAATTATTAGCAATATCATGGCTTTCAAAGGTACTTAAATTACCATCAACAAATATTGTAAAACTAATATAATATCTATATCCTACTGGAGTAGCATTAAAATGATTTACTCTATATATTTCTTTATGTTCTTCAATTATTTTTAATACTTTATCTTTAATTTCAGGGGACATAGTCTTATCCATTAAAATATCATAACTTTCAACGAATATTAATAAACCATTATAAGCTATCCATAAAGATATAATCATACCAACAATACCATCTATATAATTAATATTATAATAACTTAGTATTACAGATAATAATGTCATTAATGTTAAGAAAACATCATTTCTATGATCCTTACTACTCGCTTTAACTAATAAATTATTATGTTTCTTAGCAATACTATTAGTATAAATAAAAAGACTTAATTTAGTAACAATAGTAACAATACAAACTATTATTAACCATATATTAACCAAGTATTTATTAGTATCAAACATACTAAAGAACGAATCTTTAAAGATAGAAAGACCTAATAAAACCATCGTAATACTTATTAACATAGAATATATATACTCTGCTTTACCATGTCCTAAATTATGATCCTCATCTGCTTCTTTAGAAGATATTTTACTACCTATATAAGACATCACTGAATTAAATATATCAGATGCACTATTAAAAGCATCAGCTATCATAGCTTGACTATGAGATAAAACACCTACTATTATCTTAATAATAAATAAAAATATATTACCTATAATACCTAAAATACTTGCTCTTTTTGCTAATGTATATCTTTCCATATTATCACCTATTATAATGCCATTAAATTATATCATATTTATCCTAAATATACATCTAATAGTAACATAATTATAAAACCAAATAAAAATCCTATAACATTACTATTACCATTAGATGACTCAGGTATTAATTCATGTATAACTACATAAAACATAGCACCTGCTGCAAATGCTAAAAAATATGGAAATATAATACTAACTATACTTGTAAATAACAAAGTAATAATTGCTCCTAATAATTCAAATACAGCAGATATAACTCCATATATAAAAGCTTTATTCTTACTAAAACCTTTTCTAAATAAAGGTAATGACACTATAGATCCTTCAGGAAAATTTTGAATACCTATTCCGGTTGATAAAGCTAAACATGTAGATAAAGATGATAAACCAATTAAATATGAAGCAAAACTGATTCCAACAGCCATCCCTTCAGGAATATTGTGTATTGTTACAGCAAGCATTAAATTATTATCATTCTTAATAAAAATATCAATTAAACAAAATATTAATATTCCCAAACTAAAACCAATTACAGAAGCAAACATACTTATTTCCATAGCTGGTATTAATAATGACCAAATGCTTGCAGCTACCATAACACCACTAGCAAATCCCCATATAATATTTTCAATATTCTTATTCAAATCATCTTTAATAAAATAAACTAATAAAGAACCTAGACAAGTACCTATAAAAGGTATTAATAAACCTATAACTATATTCATATAAATCTCCCTAGTATAGGTTATTCAAAACAAATAAAAAAGTACTTAAAAGTACTTTATAATTCAATGACTCTATTATCATCATCAAAATGAATATCTATTACTTTACGACTACCTAAATAATCACACATATGAACAAATTTTTGTTCAGGTGTCTGAGGAATAGGTAAAATAACATCACTGTATTCACTAGTATTAAATCTACCCATATGACTTGCTATACAACCATATACAAATTCAATATCTTCATCGCTTAATTTTAATTTGTCCTTATTCTTCTTAACACTTTCAGCAGCAAGTATAGGATGATCAAAACGAGTATACTTTTCTTCTACTTCACCTTTTTTCAAAGTATCATGAAGTAAACAAGACATAATAATTAAATCTTTAGTTCTCTGAGGGAATCTATAAATACCAAATAATTCATGAGCCATTCTAACAACAGCTTTCGTATGTCTAAGTAGTCCTCCATCACCAGTTGCATATAATGGATGGTATTTACCTGTAGAACTTGCAGGAATATGAAAGAAATAATCTGGTATCATATCTATCATTGTTTCTAAAGAATCCTTAATATCTTTATCAACAACATAACTTAATTCATCTTTAAATATTTCTCTCTTATCCATATATATCACCTAACTAATTATATCATAAAAAAAGCGATTTTAGATAGAAACCGCTTTTTCTTCTACAGCTATTAAACCTTTTTGAACCTCAGCTAAATCATTATGAGCAGTATTTGCTTTCTTTAGTATTTCATCTGCATACTCTTTAACTTTATCAGATGTATGTCCTTTAAAAGATCCTAAATTAGTTATAGTTGATGATATATCTTTAATATCAGCCATACAATCATCATTTATTTGACCTAATATAGTTCTCCAAGTATCAATTGCTATTAAATCTACTCTTACCTTATTTCCCATAATTATCACCTAACTAAATTTAGTTTCATTTTCTTTAAAATTATTTACTTTAGCTCTTAATAATTTGCTATAACTTTTTAAACTTTTACTAATTGCTTTATATATTTCAATATAAGAATTTAAATAACTAATAAAACTAGGCTTAACTGTTTCATCAACCCAATCAGTAGATGCTTCTATCTGCTTAGATAATGTCAACAACTCACTTATATGTGAATCATAATTTGATATCTTAGTATCTAAACCTTTTAATTGATTTAATAATTCCTCTGGATTAATATCTAACATATTATCGCCTCCATTATTTTAATCTTGCTATTACTGTAAAATCACTTGCTAAAGCAAACTCTAAAAAACTTATAATAAGTCCTAAAGCCTCATCTGTCTCATCAAAAGAAAATGCTGGTGCTAAAACATATTGTTTTAAATCAGTTAAGTATTCATTTATATCAATAATATCAAATGAATTACTACTATATGGTCCACTTTTATTTAGCCAATCTCTTGATAAACCAAAATTAGTATCAACATTATCTGGTTTATGATTTAAAAAGTCACTTATATACCTTGACCAAATATGGATAGCATAACCTGGGAATTCTTTAATCATAAAAATACATTCATCTTCCCATTTATTACCATATTCATAATTATTTACAAACTTTGAATCTTCCATATTATCACCTAACTAACAGTAGTATATGAATCTTGAGTTAAATTCATATTTATTCCAACCCATTTATTACCATAGTCTCCTAAACTACGTAAATTACCATTATTTAATTCAACACGATATTTAAAGTTTCCACCATTAGTAAATCTATGTCCTGCATCATATAAAACTACAGCAACAGTTTGTCCCGCAGCATTCTTTTCTACTTCTCCAACACAACAAACATGGTACCAATTATAATCTTTTAAATTACCAGCATTAGCAACTGTTGCAGCACTTGCAGGAACTTCATTTCTATAACATTGAATTAAATCTCCTACTTTTAATTCACTAGCATTAGTAGTAACTCCTCCACCTTTTGACTCAGCATATTTAGCTAAAGATCCAACTGCACATGAACTAGAAGGTGCTCCATCAACTCCTAAAATACCAGCTTTATGATACAAATAATCCATACCATAATTACAATTAGTAGTCATATTAATTCCATCTTTAGTAGTACCTGCACATATTTCATCGATATTAGCTCCATTAGTACAATTTTCTTTACTTTCTGAATTATATACTCCTTCTGGATAAAAGGCGTTAGATGCAACCTCTTTGTTATTTGCTCCAAACTTACCATACTTTTCAGCTTTACCATTACAATAATCAAAACCATACATTACCATCAAACCAAAAACATATTCAGCAATTTCTTGGAACTCAGATGCTGTTTTACCTTCACCTTTTTTATTCTTTCCTACCCATTTAGCAAATACTCCACCTAAAGCTTCTTTACAATATTTTTCAAAATCTTCATCACTATTTATATATTTTCTAAAATTAGAATAATTAAAATCATTAGCATGTTTAGAAACAATTTCTTGTGTTTCTTTTGAAAAACAACTAGTAATATCTTTTCTTGTACTCTTAATATTTAAATTAGTATTAGCAGCACATATTCTTTCAGTAGGTGCTGGTGGTACATTGCTCATATCAATTGTTTCAACAACATAATTACCTGGTGAACTAGATGTTACATGAGGAGTTATATAACTTGAATAACTAGGTGAACTACTATAATTATAGTTACTACTAGATGTATATGTTGGTGTATATGTAGTTGATGTATTATTAGTATTATTACTTGTCAATACAGGAGCTTCTTCCTTAGTAGTTTCAGTAGTTTTTAAAGTCCTATCAAATAAACCTGAAGGAAGTAAATCAATCGTTGTATCAACAGCTTTAGTAACTGTAATATTATTTAATTTATTAGAATAACTACTATTTATTTTTCTTAATGCTATATCAGCTTGATCTTTACATTTATCCATTTCGGCTTTATAAGAATTCTTACTAGATTCATATGATTGTCTTACACTATCATAATTCTCTGCATTAGTATCTAAATTACCAATAGCAGAACAAATCTTATCATATTCTGTTTTATTTGCATCATATGCATCTATAGCTGATAAAGCTGTAATTAATGCTTCTACAAAACCTTTTTGATTATCTAACTCTGTTTTTAAACCATTAATAATTTGAACTTGTTTAGCTTTCGCACTACCTTCCCAATCGAAATTGGTTTTTAAATCTACATTAGATATAGATGATAAATAAGAATTTAATTTTTGAGCCAGTTAAATCGTTAAGTTTATTTTTATCACTATAAATGTTACTTCCCATTTTTGCCTCCCTGTAAATAATGTCACCATTATCTCTCATTTAATATTATAGCATACTTTTGGGCTATTTTTATATTGTTATTCCACATTTTCAACCATTTCTCCAAACATTTTATCTACTGTTAATAGATTTTACTTACTAGGTGCAAATAACCATAGAAAACCACTTATCACATATACGATTTGCCACCTAAACGCCACCTAAAACAGATTTACTAAACTGCCTATCCTTCTCAATCCCTTTATTTTCAAGCAAACAAAATGAGGACACATTACTTCGTGTCCTCTTCAGGGGGAAGAGAGCACTCAAAAAGACACATTTCTGTGTCTTTATTTTATATCTATTATATTAATCTTACTACATTCTTTAATACTATTACCATCATGTAATACTTTAGAGTTTATTAATTCTTCTATAGTATCAAATTCATATATATAATTCTTACCATTATATTTATATCCTAAATATAATGGTATAGATATATAATATAATACGTTATTATATTTAAATGTAATACTATCTATATTACCATTTTCTATTTCATTAACTAAGTAATATATATCTTTCATATGTATCACCACCTAAATTATAACATAATAATAATAAAGGTGTTAACTAACACCTTTATTTCATTTCTATTTCATTTTGATTAATATATTCATAATTTAGATTATTATTAGATATAATAAATAATTCTAAACATGCCTTCTATATCAACAACATCAGTATTGTAATACTTGCCATCTGAGGATTTTAATTTCAGTTGGTTACAATTTGTAACCGACTCATTTCCTTCTTTTTTAAGTCTATGTTTTAAAACTTTCCAATAATTTCTAGGATTTTCACTTTCTGTTAATACACCAACCACATCAACAACACTAACATAGTATTTTTCTTCCTCCTTATTCCATACTGTTCTAATTGTTTCATTATTAAATATTTTATTTATTAAATGCATTTTTCTTGATTCATAATAATGCCTCCTTCTACTTATATTATTGTCAGTGAAAGTCCAATTTTCTTTTTTTATAAATCAATTTATAAAAAAAAGACACGAAATAGTGTCTTTTAATGTCTATATGTTGTTGTATATATTTTAGGATCATTATAATATTATAAAATTAACTGTTTTAAGGCCTTCTCACTTATTATTTCTATGTGACTAGTATTCTTTATTATAATTGGATCTTTAACTAAATCTTGAACCTCTAAATTAGTTTTAGAAATAAATTTATTTCTAGTAGAAATAGGCAATCTTTCATATTCATTAGATTTTATTTTTTCTCTTAATTGTCTAACAGATAAATTATAATTAACAACAACATTTAAATAATATTTAATTTCATTATTATTTTTAATCCATATTAATTCTGTAAAATGCGACCAACTAATTTGGCAGACACTGTCTGCCAAATCTAACTCCGTATATTTCAGATAAAATTGTCTCATATTTCTTAAATTTCTTTGACTATACTTTTTCCCTAATTCCCTAGTTAATCTAATGGAATATTCTTTAATAAGATTATCTCCATACTTAGCTCTCTTTTCACCACCTTGTGCTTCAACAATTAGTCTCCCTATTTCATAGTAAGTCTCTAAATCTTTTCTATTCTTACTATAATTTTTTACTCTTTTATATACTTCATTATCTATTAATTTATTTTTAATCTCGTTATAGTAATTCAAAATAAAACCTCCCTCTACTTATATTATTGTCAGTCGAAGGTCGATTTCCTTTTTTTATAAATCAATTTATAAAAAAAAGACACATTAGTGTCTTTTTATTATGCAACTTTTCTAAGTATCATTTCTTCTTGTTCTTCTTCATCAACATCTACAGTTATATTACCATGTATTCTTGTTGCAATATCATATCCACGTCGATAAAAAGATAACTCACTTATTCTATTAAATTTATCTCTCCATGATTTATATGCTTTTCTAGTTTGTAATTCTTCTAATCTAGCTTTTATTCTTTCTACTTCTTCTGTAGTATTATTAATTAAGAATGATCTACCTGCTATCTTTAATTCATCACAACTAATTGTATTAAGAATACGATTCATCTTTAAGAAGTTATCACCAACTTCTGTTACATGTGATATACTTATTTTTTGTAATAATTCATTATCTCTTAAGAAATTATCTCCTATATCTTCTACATTTGGAATATATATTTTATTCAAAGCTCTATCTTTAATTAAGAAATTATCTCCAGTACTTAATAACTTAGGAAAATACGCATATTGTAAACATGTATTTGATTCCATAAAATATCCATCTGATATTTCTAAATTAGGTAATGATAAACTAGTTAATGTATTGTTATAACATAAGAAATATCTACCAACTTTTTTTAAATTAGGTAAAGATACATATTCAATCTTTTCACTAAATAAAAGAAAACTATCTCTTATATCTACAACTTTTGGTAATTCTATTCTTCTAAGTGCTCCACCATTCTTTATAAAACGTTCTCCTATATATAAAACATTAGGTAAATATATTTCTTCTAAACAATAATTGCCTGTTAAAAACCAATTATGTATTGTTTTTACATTTGGTAAACTAATAACTCTTAAAGTATCGTTTTCAATTAAGAAACATCCACCTATTGATGTAGCTATATTATTATGATATTCAATCATCTGATTAGATGAATTTAAAACAATCATAATATTATAATTAATAATAATTATTTTATTATTATTAGGAGTTGTTCTAATTAATAACTTATCTATTTTACCAATAGAATCTATAAAAGAATCTCCCAAACTATTTCCATATTGAAAAATCTTTTTACCATCAATATCTAATATATAATGATCAAATACTAAATATTTATTTTTATCAAAGTGTTTAACATCACCATCATCAATTAAATAATTATCGTAACAGTAATATACATCATCATAAAAAGAATAATATTTATATAGTTTTTTATCATTACCCATAACATATCCATTAAAATAACTAGCTAGTTCATCTCTATCACAAGTTATTTTTAACTTTGGATAATGTTCCATAAAAGAATTCTTTAACCCAGGGCATATTTTATTTAAGTCATTTGAATATGTAGCATCAGGATTATTAACTGTATGATTATATCTATTCTTAATAGATACTCTACCATCTCTTCTTCCAAACTGAATACTCATAACTGATGTTCCATATTCATCTTCTCTATAAGGCCTAATAAAGTCTTCTCTTTTTATTTCATCTACATTTTTCTTAACAGCAAAGAATACATGACAAGATTTCAATCTTTTACCTTTAAAAGTACATAATTCTTCACCAAAAGCATAATACTTTTTAAAACTTTGAACTTCTTCTTCTGTAGTACACTCATATAAATCATAACCTACAGAATCTAATAATTCTTTAGGACTTTTAACATTTTCATCTTTTTTAATTTTATCTTCTTCCTCTATATAAGAATAAATATAATTAACAAATAATTGTTGAATATCATTATTTACAATATCATCATATAAATACTTAGAATATGCAAATGCATTAGATAAAGTAGAAAATAATAAACCTGGTTTTTCTAATAATGTAGGAAATAAAGACCTACATAAATGCATCATATTCTCCCCATAATACTTCTTAATAAGTTGTAAATCATTAGTATCACTTTTCATATAAATCCCCTTGTGGTGGTCTATTCTAACATATTTATTTATATTGAGCAAATATTATTTATATCATAAACAATTGATGTTAATAAGAACTAAAAAAAGACACATTAGTGTCTTTTTATTATTTACCTAGATGTCTTTCTTGTTCTTTTTTCTTTAATTCAGCTATTAAACTAATATCAAATAATTCTCCAGATAAAATAGCTTCTTTAAATTCTTTAAAAGATTTAGGTCCTGTAAATTCAACACCAGATCCTTCAAATGCTTTAACAAGTTTATCATAGTGAACATAACCTTGATGAGTGACATGATGTTCCCCAAAATCTCTTTCATTAGTTTTCTTACCATCTGCATAACTAGTAAAACCAGCATCATAGTAACGAACTACATTATTAACAGGTTGAGCACCTGCTTTAATATGTTGTTCTTCATCTACATCATCTGCAGAATAGATTAAACCAAGTAATAATCCTACTTCCATAGTATCTAATGGATATTGTCTTGCATAAGATGCAGTAGCAGAACAAAAATCATCCATAAGTAATTCTAATTCTACTCTGTCATAGAAATTTTCCATTTTCTTAGCAAATGAATTAGTTTCAGTACCAACTTTTCCATTATTATAGAAAATAACTTGTCCAACCTCATAATCTTTTTTAGCTTTCATTACTTTATCTAATAAAGATTCTTTCATTCCAAAACCCTCCTTTACCTTATATTGTCTGATTAAGGCCCCTTCAAACGATTTGTATACTAACATAACTTGTGGTATAATGAAAATACATTTTTGTTATGTGAGACATAACCATTAGTTATGGGGGTTAACTATGAAAACAAATCTTGAATTATATAAAACTTTTTATTATGTAGCTAAAAATAATAATATTACTCAAGCAGCTAATGAGTTAATGATATCTCAGCCAGCTGTTAGTAAATCTATTAAGACATTAGAAAGAGATTTAGATACTACTCTATTTAATCGTAATAATGATGGTGTATCATTAACAGCTGCTGGTGAATTATTATTTACTAAAATAAATAAAGCTATGGAATTAATAATCTCTGCTGAAGAAGACTTAGATAGTTTAAATAACTTAGAACAAGGTACTATTAATATTGGTGCTGGTAACACTATTATGCAGAGATTCTTAATGCCATATATAAAAGAATTTCATAATAAATATCCTAAGATAAATGTTATTGTTCATACTGTTGTTACAGAAGAATTAATTAAAAGAGCACAATTAGGATTAGTCGATATAGTATTCACTCATCTACCTAATGATATTCCTAAAAACTTTGAAATAAAAAAGATAAAAGAATTACACGATATCTTAGTAGTAAATAAAGATAGTATGTATAAAGATAAACTAATTACTAAAAAAGACTTAAAGAAATTACCTTTAGTTCTACTACCTTTTAAAGCTAGTAATAGAAAAAACTTTAATAAATTCTGTACTACAAATAATATAGTTATTAATCCATTAATGGAAATTGGTAATGACCTTATTATAGAAGATTGTGCTATTAATGGATTAGGTGTTGGTTTAGTAGTAAGAGAATATGTAGAATCTAAATTAAATAAGGAATTATTTGAATTAAATACATCTTTTAGTATTGATCCTAAATACTTAGTATGTTTAATAGAATCAAATAGAAAAAATAGTATTTTAATTCAAAAATTCCTAGAACTATTAGAACAATAAAAAAGACACATAAGTGTCTTTTTATTTATACATATCTTTAATTACACTTCTCCAATAAGTATAATATGTCATACCTAAATGTAATTCATAATCTAAATTAGAATCTTCTTCCTGTTCTTTCTCAATCATAATATTATTTAATATATCATATATACTTTTATCTACACCAAGTAGATTACCCATACCCATATATACTATATGATATTTATCTGATTCTCTTTGTTCATCAAATCCTTGTAATGCTTCTTCCCATTTAGGAAATTGATTATATAGACTATCTTCAAAAGAATATAAATCATCTATTCTATATATCTTTACTCCATCATTATCTCTATAAGCAAAACTACATCCATCTACATCACCCATTCTACCTGGATATGTAATAAGTAATACATTATCTTCATTTAAATTACTTAATTCTTCTTTAGTAATTGTTATTTCTTCATCCATAATAATCCTCCTATTCATTACTAGAGTTAACAATATTTTGAAGTTTTTGATTCTCTATTAATGCATTTAGTATATTAAATAATGCTTTAGCATCTTCTTGTTCTGTTTCTTTATTGTATGGTAAGAATTTACTAAATTCTCCAATATTACTAGATATACCTATTAACCATTCACTATTATCTTCAGTCATAAACTTATAAATATTACAAAAGTTATCATCAAATCTTATCGTATTTGTATATTCAAGTTTAAATGGTTCTTTACCTAAAGCTTTTTCATTCATTAACCATCCAGTTAAAAATAATCTTCCTTTAGAAATAAATGAATTAAATAATGTTAAATATTGATTTATATTATTTTCTTCTAATGATTCTTTAGTATAAGTATTATATTTAACTATTTTATTAGTATTATAATCATATACTACATATGTATTATTATATAAATCAATAATAGGAATTATATTATCCATATTTGATTCCATAATTTCATTAAATGGTAATAATCTCATATTTTCTCTTTCCGCATATTTGCCTTGAGGACTTACACATTCAATTAAACTATAGAAATCATCATTAACTGCTTTAGCATTTCTTATTAATTCTTTATAAAGATTAAATCCAAATAGTTTACTACTTTTTATATATTTATCAAGAATTATAAGTATTGCAAGTGCTATACCAAATTCTAATACAGCAACTAGCATAAGAATACTATTGTCTTTTAAATAAGAAAGCGACATCAGCATTGTTGAAAGACATGATATATTACCAAGTAATTGTAAGTTCTTTAATTTCTTTTGATATACAATTATCATAAATGCTAATGTAGAAAACAAAGAAGTACCTGCAATAACAAGAACAATTATTAAAGCAGCGAGTTCAAAATCATGACTTAATGAACTTACTAATGAATAAAAGAAATTAACAAAAGTAAAAACAAATAATACAACAGTTAATACTTTTAACATAATACTCATTTTTTTCAAATTATTCTTTTCATCGGCATATTTGTTTTTTAAATTAATAAAAACACTGTTCATATACTTCACCTATCATAATTATAACATAATAAAAGACACCTAAGTGTCTTTTTTATTAATCTATTTTAGGTCCAACTATTTTATTTGGTTGAGCAAGTACTAATTTTCTAGGGTGTACTGGTTGTACATCTACTTCTCTATCTCCAAATGTATATAAACTTGCTTCTTCTGTCAAACAAGCATTTATAAAGTACTCTAAACCTATTTCTCTTATTAATGGATTCTGAATTTGATAATGTCTTAAGAACTCAGTACCAATAGTATCAACAGCTATTCTACCATCTGGTAAATATCTATCTATTACAAATAATGGTCTACTTGATAATCCTAAACTTTGTTCAAATCCACTTTGACCTGCTCCACTACCTGTAATACTTAATAACTTATTATCTATTACAGATGTTTCAAATACATGTAAATGTCCCATAAATGCTCTATGTATCTCATTAGATAAGTCTCCCATTCTATCAAAATGTCTAGACATACCTTGAGTTGGTGTATCACCTACAGCAGCTCTATATAAATGACTATAAGCTACATTATAACCATTTACAGTTTTACATCCATGAGGAGCTTGTAAAATATCTCCACGTTTATTAACTATAAATTCACTTAATGCTATTTCTGTATCAGCACCAGTCATTTCTTTATAATTATTTAATTCTTGTTTTAATAACTTAACTAAGTTATAACCTTTTTTATCCCAATCTGAATTCCATTCATGATTTCCTTCAGCTAAATGGATAAACTTAAATATCTTAGTAGCTACTAATTTTTCTCTTATTGTATCTTCATATGGTTTTAATTCTAGAGGTAATTGTAAATCTAATGTTCTATAATCAACACCATCAATTACTAAATCAGAATTACGATATACACCTTTAAATCCATCTACAGCATGTATATCTCTTAAATGAGCCATTATCTTAGCAGATGTACCAGTATCAATAATATAACTATCATATTTACCAGTAAATGCATCTGGTTTAATAACACCAAATGATTCTTGAATATATGGTTTTAATAACTTAATGAAATCTACCATTTGTTGAGCTACACTCATTGTACCTAAATGTCTAGATTCATTAGCAAATGATCCATAATTCCATCCATGTTGGAAATCTCCATTACCCCATATACCTTTAGGAGCAGGATAATCATACATGAAATGATCTAATGCTTTTAATGTATATTCCAATCTTTCAGTTAATGAACCTAATTGAATATCATTCAAATAGAATACATCTACCTCTTCTAATGGTTTACCTGTTCTATTAACATATTCCATTACTTCTCTTACTCTCTTATAGTAAGGAATAATAGTCATCTTTTCTCTAGCATCACCTGTAATAGTCCATGCACCAGGATAATTAGGTCTAGTACTAGCCTTAGTTACTCTAGCATGTGTAGGATCAGATGTAATATGTTCTTTAATACCTGATAATAATTCAGGATGTTCTATATATTTAGCATCATCTATCATTTGTGGAACATTCATAGTTACTTGATCTCCACGATATGATATAGACATCATAGCTTGTCTACCATCAACAAATAATTGAGGTACTCTCTCTAACTTACCACTACCTAATGCACCAGTCTGATGTATCTTTAAATTCTTAATAACACCATTAGTAGGATTACCATATTGAGTATTAGATGAGAAATTAGGATTACTTAATAAATTAACAGATAATGCTGGATCTTTAGCATATTGATCTATTGTAGAATAAACTACTCTAAACATCTCTGTATCTTTTAAGAACTCTGGTTTAATTAATTTAGCTAAATCACCTAAAGGTAATCCCTCTAAATAATTCTTAATAGCATTACATAACTCTGTAACTCTAGTTTCTTTTTCTTCATCTGTATAGAAGTTAGTTAAATCTTCACCACTTCTTATTAAATAAGGTATTAATTGTTGAATAATAATAGGTCTAACCCAGTCAAATGCTGATTTCAAATCATCTCTTCTTAAGAAATTATTACCTTTAACACCTTGTTCTCTAGTATATATAGTAAACATATCTTCATATAAATGATATTCCTCATCACCCATTTGATATACTACTTTAATACCAGCATCATTTAATCTCTTAATTAACTTCTTAGCTGCTTTTAATCTTTGATCTAATGTTTCATACTTAGGATCAATTAACATTCTTCTATTAGTTTGTTTATGATAATAAGTAGAATATATTAATCCTTGAATATATATAGTATCTATCTTATCAGCAATAGCCATATCTATAATATTTTGTAAATCTTCTTCACTATTATATATATTACCTATATTAGCACCTGCTATAAATGTTAATAGAGGGAATCCCTTTTTAGCAGGTTCTATAGGAGTTAAATGAGTAAGTGACTTTCTTGCTTTTCTTCCATCTTCAATAAACTTAGCCCCAATACTTTCATATGTACGAATATTTAAAGCTGCAGTTGGATGCATACTAAAGTTATTAGAACCACCTCTATTAACTTTAATAAAATGTTCTACATTTTTCTTAATAAAAGGATAAGCTCCTTGGAAAGATTCAATATGAGGTAAAAAAGCAAAATCTATAGGGAATCTAACTGAAGTATCATCTTTATGTATTAAGCCTTCACTAGTTAAAATTCTTTCTAACTTAGCTACACCAGCATCAGTAGATATATCTACACCAGGTACAAACTTAACAGCAGATTGACCTTTCTTATTAATTAAAGATCTATATCCTTCATATATTTCATCATTACCTAAAACATGATCATCACCATTTGTTTTAATATCTTTACATAAATATTGAACTAAATCTAAATAATTATCTCCTTTAGCAAGATAATCAGTCATAGATACTACAATAGAATCAAATAACTTCTTATGTTCAGTACTTAATTTACCAGTAACAGCATTCATTATAATATTATAATGTCTACTACTATCATAAGTCATTTCTCTAGCATATTCTTCTATCTTAGAAATATTAAAACTTTCTTCTAATACTCTCATAGCTCTATGAGCTAAATCATGTTCTTCTGCTATCTCTTCATCATATCTAGCAGTTTCTTCTTTATACTTACGTAATGCCTTAATACGAATACGTTTCTTATCCATCTTAGAAGTATCTTCCTCTTCCTTAAATACTTGGATAATATACTCTTCATATTTTTTAGGATCTAAACTCTTAATAATATCTTTATCATCTAAACCAAATAAAGTAGCAACATATCTTTCTTTAGTATCACAAGCTTGCATTAATAAAGTATTATATATTGCATTAGCAATATTATTAGTCTTTCTATCAAAGAATAATAATACTGGTTTAGCATTACTATGCTGTGCAGCATATCCTGCTAAAGAAGCCATTACATAAAAACCACCTACTTGACTTATCATAATAGGATTACGTTTTTTCTTTTGTAAACTTCTAAAACCATCACTTAATTCTGTAAAATCATCTGATGAACATAATTTAATTCTTTCATCATTAAATTTTAAATCTGCATCTGAATATTCTTCTAAAAATTCAGTAATCTTTTTTTGTTTAAATGTCTTCTTTTTTGAAGTCCCCATAACTTCATTTTCTCTACCCATTTTATCTACCCTCCATCATTTTAATTATCCCATAAATAAAAAGGATAGTAAAATAAATTTTACTTAATACTACCCCCTTTGTTATAATCTCCTTTTATTATCGAGAAATAAATATTTCCAATAATTGTAAATACTTTTTACACAAAATTGTCACAATAAAAAAAGACGATTATATCGTCTTTTACACCTTACGTCTATCTTGATGAGAAGCCCACTCTAATACAGTCTCTTCTTCACCATCAGGAGATGTATATTCTTGTTCAAAAGTATAATTTTGAACCCAACCATGTCCTGCTCCTTGGAAAGTATGCATTAATGCTGTTCCTCCCATAGAATTAATCTTATTTAATTGATTTAAAGCGCCAGAATAAGAACATTGTCCACTACCCTCATCATTAGAACCATGAAAAGCCCATACCTTAACATTTCCAAATGAATCCGTAACTTTATCCCATCCACTAATAGGAACAGCAGCTGCAAAATAATCTGGATATTGATTAATCATTCTATAAGCTGTAATAGCTCCATAACTATGACCACTAACCGTAATCTTATTAGGATCTGCATTATAAGTATTAACAACATGATCTGTTAATTCCTTAATAACCATACCTATATTATCACCTTCAAAGTTCCTAATATATGGACATATTACTATACCTGGTGGTGTAACTTCTTGTTTTAATATTTTACTAGTTAAACCCATTGAAGTCCAACCACTTATTCCAGTTCCATGAGCAGAACCACCATGCATATATATCATAACTGGTAAATCAGTAACTTCCTTACCATAATCAGGTAAATACAAATAATAATCTACCTTAACACCATTTGATCCTGTAAATGTATATGTATTAAATGATCCATAAGATAAATTACCTAATAAAGCTGGATCAAAATTAGTAGCTGATTGTAATAAAGGTATTACTCTTCTACCAAATACATCTATAAATTCTCCATTATAATTAGCACTAAAACCACTTAATTCATTCTCTACAGAATTCATTTCACTTATATATCTACTTAACCAAGAACAAGAATTGCTATAACCTTTCTTTAATCTTGTAAAAGAATTATTTAACTTACTAACAATACCACTTATTTCGGAAGAAGATAAACCTTTTATATAACCATTATCATAGTCTTCACATATATTTTTAACACTTACACTTTGAGCATTCAAATCATTTTGTTTAACACCAAGTGCACTTAAATCAATACTATAATTCATGTTTAACCTCCTCCTACTATATAATTATATCACAAATGACACAATGTATTATTCTAACTTCATACTATCTCTTAAAATATTTTCTGGTATAGGTAATTCCTTTTGTTTAGATAAACAAGATTTATATGTACTTAATAACTCTTTAAATCTATCATCTTCACTCTTACCTTTTACTCCTAACAATGCATATGCTAGATTTACAACACTACTTTTTTCATTTAAATAAGTTTGAAGTAAAGTATTAAACTCTTCACTCCATTCCCTACCTTCAAATTTTTTTAAACTCCATAATGCATTATTAGACTTATCTATATACCCAAATAAAACACTTAATTTATTTTCATTAATAAAATTAATTATCTCCTCATTAGAAGTAAACTCTTTACAACAGAACTCTGTTAATGCTCCATCCATTATATAATCAAATAATTCAAAACATGCTTTGTATTCATCATATACTCTAGAAGGAAATAATCTCTCATCTTTATATTCATAATCTTCTAAATCATAACCAGCTTCTAACAACTCTCTTCTAAATTCTTCTGATAAGAAGATTTTAGTACTAGTTGATTCTAAGAAGCCATCTGTTACTCTAAAACCATACATTCCTCTAGTATATTGAACGCCATCTTTAAATTCACATTGAAGATAAAAATCTCCTGTTCTTTTTACAATAGGGCATTTATCATCTTGTAATCCATATATTGAATGTTCTGTAATAACATGACCTAATTCATGAGTTAATATTGTTATTAACTTAATATAATTAGAATCATGAATATAAGACATACCATGTATTACTTTACCATCACTATCATAAGAAGTATCTGTACTACCAAATATCCTATCTTCACCAGAAAAATCTTTATCATTAGGATCTATTTCTTTAAAAGTAGTTTCACAAACATTAATAATACCAGATATAGGAATCATACCATTAGTTTCTCTAATATATCCTCTACATATTGCTTTTACTATAGGTTTAATATCTTCTGGTATCTTAGTTGATTTATCTACTAATTCACTTACTTTACTTAATAACTCTTCCATATCATCATCTCTACTTATTAAAGATTATCTCTTACATACTCCGCTAATTTAACATCAGCAGGACATAAATCATTGTTGATAATATCATTCTTATCAACATACTTATATTCTGAATGAACATGTAATTTAAAATCACCACTAATATACTTACATTCATATAATCTTAAATCTATAGTCTTATCTGGATATTCACATAAATTATTAGTTACAAACCTATTACATTTTACATTCATATCAAATTCTTCTCTTATTTCTCTTTCAATAGCATGTTCTTCTGTTTCACCTTGTTCTACTTTACCACCAGGAAATTCCCATTTATTAATAGTATACTTAGATCCATCTAATCTCTTAGCTATTAAATACTTACCATCTTTTTCTATTAAAGCTGCTACTACTGTTAACATATTATCACCTACATAAATAAATCCATTATTACAGTTAAATCTTCATCTTCTTGTTGTTGTTCTGTAATAAAATCACTTCTTTTATAATACTTACTACCATTTTCAGTTTGTATTAAATATAAATTATCTTTAATATCTTTAACAATACCTTTTTCTCTAGTACCTAAAATAATTACTTTAGTTCCAATTTCTATTTTCATAAACATCACTATATATATTTTACCATAAAAAAGAAGACATTTTAATGTCTTCTAAATCCACCATCTTGTTTCTTTAATTCTTCAAGTCTAGGAATAATAGTAGCTCTATTTGCTTCTACATATTCATCCCATCCATCACTAAATGGAGTTATTGTTTCTCCTTTTTTAGCATAATCTTCTTCTTTTACAGAATCAGATAAGAATGGCATAGCATATGGTAAACTAAAGTTTTGTTCAATCTCTTCTTCACTATAAGCTCCACCTCTAAGTAAATCTAATGATCTATAGAACTTATCCATATTTTCTCCAGAACAATCTTTATAAAGCATCCATATCTTAGGTCCTCTAATTCCTAGTGAATCTAATGATAATATTTTTAATAATCCAGTAGGATTACTTAACATATTCATTAATACTGTTAATGCTCCTGGATTACCTTCTGACATAACCATTAACATATCCATCATAGACATATCTGGTGTAATTTTTTCTTTCATAACCAATCCCCTTTACGTACCTTAATTATACCATTTTTAGATCTTTTAGTCTAATTTTGCCTCATTCTTTAATACTAATTTATATTCACCATTACTTTTTGTAATAACATAATCTTCTTCATTCTCTGTAAAATGTATTTCTCTTAAAAAATTACCATTACTATCTAATATAGTATGACTACTTTGTCTCATTAAATAACTCATATAATTATATAGAAAAACTGCATCTGAATAATGATATCTACATTTACTACTACTTAAGGCCTTACTTACTTTATTCATATAATCATATCCAGATTCCCAGTTATATATCATATACTTTTTCTTATCTTCATATGTAATACCTAATTCTTTATCAAACTCTTCAAATGGGAAATCTTTACCTTCTAATTGAAATCCTTCAGGTATTAAACTCATCTTAACTCTAGGGAAATCTCCTAGTGTCGCATCTAAACTCCATTTTGAACCTAAATTAGTTATATTAACAAAAGTATGCTTACCTTCAGTTAAAGATACATTCAAAATAGTTAATTCCTCTAATAAAGGCTTTAAAATGCTTTTAGAAAAGGTATGACATATTACTAAAGGACTATCTATATGTTCTATATCAAATATACTACCTTCTATTTTCTTTATTAACTCTTCACTAAATAAGGTGAAATAGTTCCATCTAGCATCAAAAGAAAATATCTGACAACATCTAATATAAATATATCTAGCTTTTTGAAATTCTGTATAATGTTTATCTTTTAACTCTCTACTTAACATCTCTACTAGATTCATACTATCTCCCCCTTTACAATCAAGTATTATATATATTCTAAATAAAAAAAACAATATTTATTTTTTTTGATATAATGACTATAGAAGGACGTGTTAATATGGGATTATTTGATAGATTTAGAAAAAAAGAAAGTACTCCAACTCAAACATTAGAAGATCAATATGAAAAAGCTATGAAAGAAGCCGAGGAACAATATCAAAAAACTACCAAAGAAGCCGAAAATCAAATAGCTGATTTAGAAGGAAGACTAAGAGCTATGGATAATGCTCCAGGTGCAAGAAGAGCTAATAGCGTAGCTAGAGAATATGCTCAACAACTAGCTAAAGAACTTAATTTAGATACTAAACCAACTCCAGCTCCTAAAGAACTTGAAAAAAGAAGTAATGAATCTGGAATATATAATTACTATGTTAGAATATTTAATAATACTTTCCTATCTAGAGAAGAATTCCTAAATCCTCAAACAAAAGAACAATTACTAGAAAAGAAAAGACTTCTTCAAGAACATGATGCATTTATGAGAAGAATAAATCATCAAGATGAAGAACCACATAAAACAAAATAAAAAAGACATTAATGTCTTTTTTTATTTACCAACTTCTGTCTTATTAACAGTAACATCATCTACTGGTCTATTATCAGTAGCTTTTCTTTTATAAGGACCAATAGCCCAATTACCTACATTTATTCTACTAGCATCTACTACACCATGACTATCTGCTTCTACTTTTCTTCTACCTTCTACTTCAGTATTAACATTTACACTAGTAATATCAATAATAGGTTTATTACTAATATCTTCTCCTTTAAAATTATTTACTTCTTCCATAATACTCCTCCTATACTATATCCTCTTCATTTAACTTCATAATTATATCTTTTAAATACTCAGCTACATTAGCTGAACTAATCTTTAAGAATTCATCATATGTAATTTTATTATTACCATTAGGAGTATCTGAAATACTTCTAATAACTAAGAATGGTATATGATTTAAAAAACACACTTGAGCAATACTTGCTCCTTCCATCTCTACACATAGTGCATTAAATTTATTATGTATCTTCTCACTCATCCATTTTTCAGTACAAAATATATCTCCAGATGCAATAGTACCTAATAATACATTTATATCTTTATTAATAGATGAAGTAGCTAAACTAATTAAATAATCATCACTCTTTACATAATCACCTACATTAGGTATATAACCTTTATTATGATTAAAAGCCGTTAAATCAAAATCATGTTGTACTAATTTTTCACCAATAACAATATCTCCTATATTTAATTTATCACTAATACCACCAGCAACACCTATATTAAATACATAATCTACTTTCATATTATCTATTAATATCTGAGTACATCTAGCAGCATTAACTTTACCAATACCAGATTCTACTAATACACACTCTATATTTTCATATCTACATTCATAAAATTTCAAATCAAATATATCATATTCATTCTCTAGTCTAAGTCTTTTTAATAACTCATCTAGTTCTTCTTTCATAGCAAATATTACACCTATTTTTTTCATATAACCACCTATTTAAGTATACCATATAAAAAAGACTTTTTTTAAAAAGTCTTATTTATAATCATACATATTAGGTACTACAATAACCTTTTCTCTTAATAGATCTACTTGTTTAATATCAAAATCATCTTCATAAGAAGGATTAGTATTTAAATATACTCTCTTACTCTTAACATTCTTAATAAATCTATTAATATTATCGTTATCACTACTAAATATAGATGATGCATTCTTACTACCATTACTATTTATATAACTAATAGCTTCATCTACATCTCCTACTATAGTAGCATCATAATTTAATTCTATATCATCTCTAACATATAGATTTAAATTCATACCTAATTCCATTATTTTATCAATTAAATCTTTATGAGTAATATCTTCTATATATAAATCATAATTATTATATCTAGATACAACTACCTCTGTAGTACATTCTTTTAAATATTTATCAACAAATTCTTGATCACCTATAATAACTGTCTTATCTATAGATTTATTATTTTTAAAGAATTCACTAACTCTTAAACTCTCAGATTGTTGAAATATCTTCTCATCCATTCCTTGTTTCTTAAAGAATGCTTCTACTATATTAATTAATAATGTATTACTACCCCACATATAACCGTCATAATCAAATATCATAGCATTATGAGTATATAAACCTAATAACATCATTTCTAACATAGTATAGAAATTACCATCAAATAATACTAATACTACACCTAATTTATCATATACTTTAGATTTAATAAGATCATCACTTAATTCATTAACATTATTATCTCCAATAACTGAATTCATATTTTCATATTTATCTAGTATTCTATCAATAACATTAATATCTAACTTAAAACCATTATTATTCTTGGTATCAACCAAATTAGAATTTAAAAACAATTCCTTATTTAATCTTATAGCATCTATAAAACCTTTAATAAGTTTTTTATCACCTTTAAATTCTTCTCTAGTTGCTCTTACTGCATTATTAATAATAGTATTAACACTAGTTATTTCCATGTGATAATCCCCTTTCTTCATCTAATTCATGATCTAAATTAGTAGCCATCATAAATACTCTCATTTGTTCATCATCTAACATAGAAGTATTAAATTTCTTACCATTCTTTATATGTTCTAATGCTAATCTTATTTGAATTATTATCTTAGCTGCTGCATCAACATCATCCGGTACTTTAACCTTCATATTATAGAATAAATCAGCCAGTACTATTTCATCTTCCTTTTCTGCATATATAATTGCATATGTAGGACATACTATTACTTTTGTTATATTAGGATTTAAACCATAATTCCATGCTATTTCTGTAACATATCTACCTTTACCACTTACTTGAGTAGTTCCTTCATATGCTCCTTCTTTAGTAGCAATCTCTAACTTATTTAACATTAATAATTGTTTTTCTCTTAATGTAGAATCATCATATACCTCTATTTCATCATGATAAACAGTTAATATTGGCTCATCTTCAGAAGGAGTACCTTGAACACTTTCATCTTCAACTACTACATACTGAGTTCTAGAATCTGATATATATAAATCTTCATCATGTAATACTGGAGAACCTGCTTTAATTGGTTCTGAAGGAATACTATTATCTTTTTCAGATGTTCTTCTAATAGCTGTAGCAACATCGTTATATCCTAAACCAACTGTTACTTTCTTAAGTACTAGTGCTTGATATTGTTCTTCTGTAATTAATCCTTGTTGTAGTAACTCTCTATATTTTTCTTGATCAGCTCTTATTAATTCTTCAGCAGCATCTCTATATAATTCATAAACTATATCAGCAAGTTGAGAATTACTTAATCCTTTAGCTCTAGCTCTATTAAAGGCTTTATCAGGTATTTCTATATTATCAAAACAAATAACATTCTTATTTCTCCAAACCCAGCTTTGAGCAACTGTTCCTTCAGAATCTGTAATAACAAATAATCTACCATGTTTAGATACCATACTATGTTCCATACTAGTATCAGCAGCACCGTGTAATCTTTGACAACAATCACTTCTTGGACCAATAACTAATGGAAGTGGACTATCTAATCTAACTATCTCACATTGATATCCATCTTTACTAAATTCTATTCTAGGTATACTACTAAATGTTCTTAATTTACCATAATTAAATAATTGTTGTAATATTTCAAATGATGCTTGATCATAACCTTCAGCCTTAACCTCATCAGCCAAATCAGAATTACCATATTCTATACCTTCATAAGCATTTGATTTAACAAATGCTACTGCTAATTCTAATGTTAATACTCTATTAGCATTAACCTTCTTAATCTCTATCCATTGTCTTTGTACTTGAGGTATATATGAAATATATTCATCACTTGTTAATATCTCATCCATATTCTCTAATATGAAATCTCTAAATGATGGATCATATTTAATATCAAATCCCGTAAATAACTTATGTGCTTTATCAGGACTTAATACTCTATCATTACTATGTTCAAAAACAACTCTTAATTGTCTAGCAATATCTTTATTTTGTTGTACATCAATAGTTAATACATAATCACCATCACTATTCATAACATAATACTTAGGTAATAACTCATCATCTAATTCATTTTCATTTAATTGACAATATTCATAAGCTTTATTATATTCCTCTTCTGTTATTAACTTAGGTATTCCAGAGAATAATTGAACTATCTTATTAAACCCTAATTTATCTCCATCAAATACTCCAAAACATACACTAGCTTTTAATAAAGATTCTATATTTTCATCACTATTATTAAAGCTTTCTAATCTCATTAATTGAGACCATAATCTTCCGTTAGCTATAAATCTATCAATATATTCTGTAGGTAAAGCAATCATAACAATATGATGAGGTACAAAATGTAATCTATCATACCATTCACATAATTTATCTAATCTACCAGTTCCTAACATATACATAACAGAATCTGGATTCTTAAGACCCATTCTTAAAGTTTCATCATTACCATATTTTTCAAATAATTTCTTCAAATTAGATTTAGTTGAATTATTATCAATACCTTGTAATAAAGCTGCTATTACATACTTACCTTTTAAATATGGTAACCATTCTCTATGTGCTTTAATAACATCAAATGTAAACTTAGAACTACCTCTATTATAGAAGTGTTGTTTTAATTCCTCTGGAGCATCTTCATCTAATAAGAATTCATCATGTTCACCAATATATGGTCTTATATCTTCATCATAATATGTACATTTTAAACTTGTAATAGATTTAACTATTGTTTCTCCAAAGAACTTTCTAATTTCATCTAAATCTGTTAATTCTCTAGGACAATATAATCCATGTGGTATAACATATTTACCATATTCAAATAATAATTCTAAAGCATCTTTTTTATCTAAATGACTTAATCCATCATAGAATTGAGCTCCAAAGCCTCTCATACATACTTTAATATCTACATTAATTAAATATGGTAACCATTCACTATGATCAGCTATTGCTGATGGAGTTATTTCCTTTTGATAGAACAAATTACGTAATGTTTCTGGAGCATCTTCTGGTAAGAATAACTCTGGATGAACATTTCTATAATCTTCAGGGAACATAGACTCGTTATACATTATTCCATCTTTAGATATACCTTTTGTAAAGCACTCTAATAAATCACTTAATGTTTCTTCTACACCTCTATTAGGTTTTAACAAATCTTCTAAAGTATAACGTCTAGAAATATTCTTTAATATAGAACCATATTCTATAAAGAACTTTAATAAAACATCTTTTGATATTCTATCACTTAACTCTTTTATTAGATTTTTTTCTATTCTACCAGCTTCAGATATACTAGTTACCTTAACTGGTTCTAAACATAGAACTAAATCTACATCTTTTAAATATGGAATCCAATCATAATGATTTTGCATTGTTCCAATATCTAATAAATCTAAAGCTCTAAAATAAGCATTATTTATTCTTCCATAGAAATAATATTGTAAATCCTCTGGAGCATCTTCTGGTAAGAATAATTCTGGATGTTTTCTTTTAAAATTATCAGATAATTTTCTAACATCAACTGGTCTTTTCTTACCACTAGTAATAATTGAATACATTGCATCATCAATAGCTTCATCAAGATCATTAGCATTAACAAGTGAATCCATTAAATGTTCTAATTCTTCACCTTCAAACATTCTAAATAAATTCTCAGCTTGATTATCTAATTTACTATAAATTAATAAGAATTTCTCTACTCCTGCTTTATCTAATAATTTCTTCAAATTAGGATGATTAGGATCAATTCTTAATTTCATTTTAGATATTATAGGCATTAATTGTGGATACTTATTAATAACATCAAACAATCTAGAAACATTATCTGTTAAAGCATTTTCTATATCTTCAATTAAATTTTCTAAATCTGCTACACCTATATCTGGAATTAATTCTTTTATCTTTTCTTCATCTACAAAATATTCACCATAATATTTAGATAATACTTTTCTATTTTGAGCTATTGCTCTTTTTAATTCATATGATCTTGATACTGTAATCTTTTCAATAGTTTTATCTAATAATTTCTTAATATCATCTATTGATTCAATTTGAATATTCTCAATATCTAAGGTTTCAACCATATAAGCAAGTAGACTTCTCTCAAAAGGAGTAAAACCTATACCTACTTCTAAAATGAATTCATATTGTTTATTAAATGCTATTAATTTATCTAAACCTACTTTATTAATAAAAGCAGCCATCTTTTCATTGGTTATATCTTCAATAGAAGTAATTTTTAAGAATCCCATAACTTGTTCTAAATTATAGTAGAAATTATGATCATTTAAACAACCAAATAATGCAATTTGTTTTCTTGTTTCTAAATCAGCTTCTTGTAATTGTTTAATTTCTTCATCACTATAACTAATACTAGAGAAATAATGTTCAAATATATAATCTAATTCACTAGGTATTTGTTCTAAATAATTATCTAACGAACCAAATACTTTATTAACAACTCTTACACTACCAGAATCCTTAGTTCCTAAAGCAATATCATAGTCTTTTAAAATATCATAATAATATCTAACAGTATAAATTGTTAATTGACCAGAATAATAATCTTTTAATACTCTTTCTGGTATTATACCTTCTTTAATAAATACATTAGGAAACATATCTATTAAATCTTGTGGTATAAAAGATTCAATCATTTCTTTATGATATTTATCAGATATACTAAAACCATATCTACTTCTTAAAGAATTAACTATCTGATAAAAGAAATATCTTCTTGCTTCTTCATAACTAGGATTTTCTCCTATTGCAGGTTCTTTACCTATTGCAATATTAGGATATCCAAAACTATCTCTTTCTTCATATAAAGCTTTATCTGTTAATTCAGGATAAGCTTCAATTAATTTTAGTAAATTATCTATTCCTATCTTTTTAACCAAAGCTGATGAAATACTATTGTATACATGTCCAAAATTAGCTTCAGTTACATACTTTCTTAATTGTGGATACTTTATTAAATCATAAATAAGTATTTTCTTTTCATAAAATGCTTTTTTAATATCATCAGGTAAATCTACTGGGAAGAATTCTGGATGAGCATCTTTAAACTCTTGATCAAATGTATCCTCATCATAATCAATATATTGAAGATTCTTAACATTACATCCTCTTATATCAATTGTTTCAAAATATACTTCATCAAATAAAGCAAAATCTAAATTAGCATGAGTCTTAGAAAAATCTAATAAGCCCTCAATAGCAATAGACATACCTCTCCATTCTTCAAATGGTATATCACTTAAATCACTAGATAATAACTCCTTTAAAAGACCATTATATTCAGTTATTATTTCCTCTTCAGTTAAATCAGTATCTCCTTCTTGAAGACCCATCATCCACTTAATTCTTTCTTTAATTTCTCTAAATCTTTCTAAAGTCATTTTATTCATCAGAATCACCTATTTTTCTATCATAATAATTATAACATTACAAAGTAAATAAAGATATAAAAACTTACCTTTACTTTAATGACTCCTTATGATAATATCTAAGCAAGAGATGATTATATGAAAAAAATTATATTATTATTCATACCTCTTTTATTACTAAGTGCTTGTAATAAAAAAGATGAAAAAAAAGATGAAATTAATGTAACTACAGAAGATATCACAGTCAAACTTAATGAAGAAATACTTAATACTAAAGGTATTACTAAAGTAGAAAATGGTACTATTGTTACTGAAGAAGAAAACATAGATACATCAACTATTGGTGAACAAAAAATTACTATTACTATTAAAGATAATGATAATAATGAAAAAGAATATACTTATACAGTTAAAGTAATAGATGATGAAGCTCCAGTAATAACTTATAAAAAAGAATTATCTACTACTGTAGGTAAAAAGATTAGCTTACTAAATAATGTTACTGCTAAAGATAATTCTAACGAGAAGATAGAAGTTACTGTAGAAGGAACATATGATTTCAATAAAGAGGGTACTTATAAACTTAAATATATTGCTAAAGACTCTAGTGGTAATGAAACTAAAGAAGACTTTACTCTAACAGTTAAAAAAGCTGCTACTCAATCTACTACATTCCATTCAACTGGTACAGATAGTAGTTTAAATGGTACTAAAACAAGTAAAGGTTATACTATAACAGTAAAAAATAATATTACTTATATAGATGGTTATCTAATAGCTAATAAAACATACTCACTACCTAGTTCATATGGACCAGGTTTAAATAGTAATGTTAAATCTAAAGCAGATGAAATGTTTGCAGCAGCTAAACTAGAAGGTTTTAATCTTTTTATAGCTAGTGGTTTTAGATCATATGATACTCAAAAAAATCTATATAACAATTATGTTAAAAGAGATGGTAAAACAGCAGCTGATACATATTCAGCAAGACCTGGTGCTTCAGAACACCAATCAGGTTTAGCATTTGATGTATGTGATAGAAATGTATCTGCATGTATTAACTCTAACTTTGATTCAACTGCACAAGCCAAATGGTTATCAGAAAATGCCTATAAATATGGTTTCATACTTAGATATCCTAAAGGTAAAACAAACGAAACCGGTTATAAATACGAATCATGGCATTTTAGATACGTTGGTACTGAATTAGCTACTAAGTTATACAATGGTGGTAATTGGATTACTATGGAAGATTACTTTGGTATAACAAGTGAATATGACTATTAAAAAAAGAGCTATTGCTCTTTTTTAATGGTGATGATGGTGATGATGTTCAGTTTGTTTAACTTCACAATTAACTTCATCACACTTCTCATCTTTTAATTCTAATTCAATTGTTGAATGACATATATTGTGTTCTTCTAACTCTTCTTTAACTTTATGTTTAATCTCTTTATCATACTTATTTACAACAACATGTAATGTAGCAAAATTATTATAACCATCTATACTTCTTACATGTATATGATGTACATCTAATACTCCATCTACTTCTAGTAGATGTTTTTTTATCTCTTCTATATCTACACCTTCAGGAGTTTTCTCTAAGAATAAATCAACTATCTCTTTTAAATTCTTTAAAGCATTTACTAAGATAAATAAAGCAACTCCAATAGATAATATAGAATCAATATAAGTAATATCTGTAAATCTCATTAGAATAGATCCTATTAAAACAACTACCCATCCAAGTACATCTTCTAACATATGTAAATTAACAGACTTCTGATTTAAAGAATCTCCTTCTCTTGTAAAATATGTAGCTAAACTATTAACAATTACTCCAAATATAGCTAATAATATCATTCCATCATAATTAATCTCTACTGGATCAATAAATCTCTTAATAGCTTCTACTATTACAAATACACTACCTACTAACAATATAACAGTTGTAATAACACTACCCATTACTGAATATCTTACATAACCATATGTATGCTTATTATCAGCTTTTTGTTTACTCTTTCTTTCTAAGAAGTAAGATAAACCAATACTTAAAGCATCTCCTAAATCATGTAATGAATCAGAAAGAATAGCTATACTACCTGTAAATAATCCACCTATTAATTCAAATAAAGAGAAACCTATATTTAATAAAAATGCTACTAATATATTTTTTTCTGTTTTCATATTCTCAATCCTCTTTTATATAATAACATCTATTCATTACCTTTTAAACTAGTTACCATATCTATTTTTCTAATTTTTCTAGATAATAACAATGATATTAAATATGATACTAAGAATGTACCTATAGAAGCCATTACATATGATATTGTTCTAATAGTAGCAGCAAAATCATAAGAATCTCCAATAGCATTCTTAAATATATAATCTAATACTACATATCCAGAAGGTAAACCTAGTAATATAGCTATTACAGCAATAATAATATTTTGTTCTATAAATATATGAGCTATCTTACTATCTTTAAACCCTAATACCTTTAATGTTGCAAATTGATAATTCTTTTCAGAGAATGATAATATTCCCATATTATAAATAATTACTGCTCCTAGTAAACAAGCAAAGATAATAATTATTACAATCATCTCATTCATTGTACTTAACATAGATTCTACACCATCTAATAATGAATTTATATCTTGAATACTAGTAACACCTTCAGGCAAATCTATTTTACTAACATCTTCATCAGTATATAAAGAATCTGGTAAATAATCTATTCCTATCTTTTCTGCATACTTAGCAGTCATTTGAATATTTTGATTTTGGGGATTAGTAGTTAAACCAATAATCTTTTCTTCATTATCTTCCTTAGAACCATATATATGGAATGTAATAGTATCTCCTACTTCTAAATCATTCAATTCAGCCAATTTTCTAGTTATATAAACACCATCATCAGATAATTCCATAAACTTATTATTTTCATCTAAATACCTTACATATCCATCAGAATTATCTATTGTAACAGTATTAGATTCAAAACCATTACCTAAATCTATTTCAATAGGATATGTCTTAGTAGTATGATTACCATACTTATCAATTAAACTATTTAATTCATCTTCAGTAATAGATTCACTTAAATTAAAACGATATTCATAATTATATAATTTATTAAATTGAATATTAATAAACTCTCCAATAGTATCTTTCATACCTAATGCTGCTAATATTAAAATCATACATCCAGTCATACCAGCAATACCCATTAACGTACGAGGAATATTTCTAATAATATCTCTTATATTCCATCTAGTACTAAATGGTAACTTATTAAAGAATTTATTATTTGTAATATCTAATGAACCACTCTTAACTTTAGGTCTTTCAACTCTTAAAGTCTCAGCAGCATTTAACTTTAATACTTTATGTGTGCATAAATAAGTAGTTATACACACTCCACCTATTATTACTAATGAAATATATAAACTAGATAAATCTATATATCCACGATATACAGGCATTTCAAAATAAGCCATTTCCATACTTAAGAAGAAATTACCAAACCATAAATATCCTAATCCTACACCAACAATACAACCTAATACACTAATCAAAATACCATAAGATAAATAATGTAACATTACCTTAGTATTAGTAAAGCCTAAAGCTTTTAATGTACCTATTTCTGTTCTTTCCTTCTTTATAACTCTTGTCATAGTAGTAATAACAGATAATAAAGCAATAAATATAAATAAACCACTAAATATTCCTATATAACTCTTACCTTCATCTATTTCACTTTGATAACCCATATAAGAAAATTCATCTTTTATATCAACAACAGCATTAACTGCTTCATACTTCTCTATTTCACTTTTAACAGACTTCTTATTATCGGAAGAATCTATATCTATCATAGCTGAAGTATAGTAATTAATATCTTCACTATTAACTTGTTGTTCTACTACTTCAGTAGGTAATTTCATACTAGAAGCTATCATATCTACTAATAACTCTTTAGGTAATTCCTTAATACTTAAATATACTAAAGCAAACTCAGAATGATCAGGAAATATCTCAGATTCATCTTTAACAGCATATACTTTATCAGGTATATAAATAATACCTAATACTTCTTTTTTAAATGTATATTTTTCATAAGTAAATTCTAAAATATCTCCTACTTTAATATCATTTTCATTTGCATAATAAGCATCAATCCAAATACCATCTTTATCTACATCAAAATCTATTCCATCTCTAACATAAAACTTAGAAACATCATTTTCTTTAATAAAATTAACTTCTGCTTTAGAACTACCATAATTACTTATAGAAGCACTACTTATTAAAGTTAATTTACCATCTATATCATTAACATGGTTATACTCTTTTAAAGCATCTATATCTTTATCAGTTAATAAACCAAAAGCATCCAATTCTTGTAAATTATTATTTTCATAATATAAATCAGCACTTCTTTCCATTCCTAGCATATAAGATTTAATACCAGTGAAAGCCATAGTACCAATAACAATCATTAAGAAAATTGTAATATATTGAGATATATTAAACCTAATATCTCTAAACATCTTTCTTATAAGCATATTACCATTTAACACTTTCTATGTCTTTTGGATGCTCATTTACTTCATTACTTTCTACTTTACCATTCTTAAGTCTAATAACACGATCTGCTACTTCAGCAATTAATGAATTGTGAGTAACTATAACTACTGTAGTATCTTCATCTGCTTGTTTACGTAATAACTTTAATACTTCTACACCAGTCTTAGAATCCAATGCACCAGTTGGTTCATCACATAATAAGACTTTAGGATTCTTCATAACAGCACGAGCTATTGAAACTCTTTGTTGTTCTCCTCCTGATAATTCAGATGGGAACTTAGAAGCATGTCTTTCAAGTCCTACACTTTTAAGTACTTCTTTAGCACTCTTAGTTGTTAAAGTAACATCTTTAATAATTTCAACATTTTCTTCAACAGTTAAAGTTGGCATTATATTATAAAATTGAAAGATAAAACCAACATCACTAGCACGATATTGTGTTAATTCCTTATCATTATATTTAGAAATATCTTTTTCTCCTACTATAATACTTCCACTAGTTACTTTATCCATTCCACCAAGTAAATTTAACAAAGTACTTTTACCTGCTCCAGATGGACCAAGTACTACCACAAACTCTCCTTGATTAATGCTCAAATCTACTCCATCTAAAGCATTGAATTTTTGTTCTCCGACAATATAGGTTTTCTTTACCTTTTCGAACTTAATAAAACTGCTCATCTATATTCCCTCTTTCTAATGATTACATTTATCGCAGTAAGGACAATTTTCACATCCTGTATGTTTTCTTGTTCTAACAATTATTAAAACTACTATTAATAGTAATAATCCTATTATCACAGTATTAGCTATATTAATACCTTTAATATGAGATGCTACTTGATAGAAGATTGTTGCTATTAACCAAGCATATGTTGTTTGGAAAATAACTGCTAATAACATTTTCTTTCTACTACCAAGTTCTCTTCTCATAGCACCTATAGCTCCAAAACATGGTGCTGAGAATAAATTAAATATCATAAATGCATATGCACTAATTGGACTAAAGAAACCAAATGATGAAGTGTTACTAAATATATCAGATGCTTCTCCTTCTTCACCAAATCCTGCAATAATAGACATTGATGATACAACTTGTTCTTTAGCAACTAATCCTTGAATAGCTGATACAGTAGCACCCCAACTCTTAGTACCTAACATAGGCTTAAATACTATAGATATCTTATCTCCTACTTTAGCTAAGATACTATCTTCTACTTCTACACCATATTGCATTTTAAAATTAAATGATAATAAGAACCATATAACTATAGAACACAATAGAATTATTGTTCCTGCTCTTTTAATAAATGCTATTACTTTATCAAATACATCTTTAGCTACATATTTAGCACTTGGTAATTTATATTCTGGTAATTCAGAAATATAAGTACTACTAGTATTCTTATAGATAAATTTCTTTAATAATAATGCTGTAACTATAATTATAAAAATAGCTAACATATATAATGAAAATGAAATAACACCAGAATTCTTACCAAAGAAATATCCAGCAAATAATGAAATAATTGGTAACTTAGCACTACATGGTATAAAAGGTGTTAACAATGTAGTCATTTCTCTTTCATCAGGATTCTCTATTATTCTAGCTCCCATAATACCAGGTACAGAACAACCAGAACCTACTATAAATGGTATTAAACTCTTACCACTTAAACCAATTCTTCTAAATATCTTATCTAAGAATAAAGCTATTCTAGACATATAACCTGTTGTTTCTAGTACACTAATACATATAAATAAAATAATTAATTGTGGAACAAATCCTAATACTGCTCCAACACCAGCTACAATACCATCTACAACTAATGATACTAACCAACTAGATGTTCCAATATTAGTTAACCATTCTTCAAGTACACCACCTAATGCTTCAAACCATCCTGCTATTAAATCAACAGTAAATGATCCTACCACACCTACTGATAAGAAATATACTAAGAACATTATTACTACAAATATTGGAAAAGCTAACCACTTATTTAAGAATATCTTATCTAACTTATCTGTTAAAGTAATACCTTTCTTTTCCTTAGCAACATCTTTCTTAATACTAGATATAAAATCATATCTTTCAGTTGCAATAACTTCTTCTAAATCTACATCATATGATTTAGATAACTTTTCTCTTATCTTAGTAATATTCTTATTATCTAAGTCTTTAAATCTTTCATCTTCTTCTAATAACTTAACAGATATAAATCTCTTATGTATCTCCTTTTTAGGAATTTCTTCTTCTATTAAAGATATAGCATTTTCAATATCTTTATCATATGTCTTTATATCCTTAGTTTTACTCTTCTTATTAATTTCATCTATTAATTCATCAATACCAGTTTCTTTTAATGCTGATATCTTAACTACCGGAGTACCTAACTTTTTAGATAACTCTTTAACATCTATTTCAATACCACGTTTTTCTAATATATCAGCCATATTTAAAGCTACAATAACATGTGAATCCAATTCCAATAATTGTGTAGTTAAATATAAACTTCTCTCTAACTGAGTACTATCTACTATATTAATAATAATATCTGGTTTATCATCAAAGACAAACTTTCTAGAAATATCCTCTTCAATAGAATATGGACTTAATGAATATATCCCAGGTAAATCAGTTATTTCATGCTTAGTATTCTTAATCTTACCTGTTTTCTTTTCAATAGTAACACCAGGCCAATTACCAATCTTAGCATGCATACCAGTTAATAGATTAAATAATGTTGTCTTACCACTATTTTGATTACCTACTAAAGCTATCTTCATCTAAATCACCTCCACCTTGATATTAGCTAAATCCTTCTTACTAATACATAGTTCATAATCTCTTAAACTAATATCAATTGGATCTCCCATTGGAGCTTTTTTCTTTATGAGTATTTCCACTCCTCTAGTAATACCCATATCTAATAAATGTCTTCGCACTTCTTTGTTGGATACATCGAGTTCAATTACTTTTGCTCTATCGCCTAACTTTAATTCATCGGCCATACAAGTTCTTTCTTTCATACATATCCTCCTCAAATATGAAATTTCTTTCATATTTTCATTATATTACTCATTAATGTATAAAGTCAATGAAATATGAATTTTATTTCATATTTTTTAAAATGTGTTATAATATCTCCTAGGAAGTGATATCTATGGATGAACAAGTAAGAGTTCCAAAACAAAAAAGAGCTATTGAAAAGAAAGATAAAATAATAGATGCAGGATTTGAACTAATATGTGAAAATGGTTATTACAATACTAATACTGCTGAAATAGCTAAAAAAGCCGGTGTATCTACAGGTATCATTTACCAATACTTTAAAGATAAACATGATATTTTAATGGAAGCTTTAAATAAATATGGAGAAGATCTCTTCTTCCCTACTATTAAAACAAATATTACTAAAGATAATTTTGAAGAATCATTACGTACTATGATTAAAGATCATATTAAAGAACATAAAATGTCTAAAATAGCTCATGAAGAAATAACATCTATGATTCATTCCGATCCAGATGTTGCAAACTATTACTATACAAAAGAATTAGATACATCTAATAATATAAAAAAGAACTTAATAGATAATGGTTTTAATAATGAACATTTAGATGAAAGAGTTCATATAATGATTGGGATGATAGACAATCTATGTCATGAAGTTACATACCATAAACATCATGATATGAACTATGATATTATGACAGACATTGTAATTAATAATATTAAAGAACTATTTAAATAGTTCTTTTTATTTACACTTGTTTTCAAAACCATTTACACTACAATTGTAAATAATTAATATTTTAGTTACAATATTATTAGAATAGGCAGTGATACTATGGAAGATAATAAATACTTTTCAAATGAAGATATAATCACTAAAGAAAAAAAGGAATTTGATAATATTGACTATTCAAACTTAACAGAAAAACAAATAACATCTATTGTTCAAAAATATATTAATGAATTAGTTGATAAATTAGACAAAGCAAAACCAGAAAAAGAAAACATCATAATAGATTACAAAGACTCTTTAGATGATTATTTCAATAAATCTAAAGAAGCATATAACTTTGACGAATTATTAGCCAAAAATAACTTTGCCCAAAATCTTCTAGATTCTAAGGATGTATCAACTAAAAACCTAGGTAAAATTTTAATGTTTCTATATAAAAAGAATCTTTTAATGTATTCCAAATTATATAAGTTAGTTATAGATAGAATTAGTTTTATTAATGGTGAATTAATATTTGCTGATGGTAAACTAGATATATTTAGAACAGAAAGCTGTTTAGCTTATCTACAATTTATTTTAAGTAATGAAAAAACAGTACCACTAGCTGAAACATTTATAGTAGATTTAGTAACTGGAACAAACCATGATTATGAATTTGATTCACTACACTCTTTCCTTAAAAACTTTATCAACATGTCCAAATTAGATAGATTAGATGACTATCTTAGTTTTATGAAAGACTGTTATGAAAAAGGAAATAAAGAACATACAATTGATAATCTAAGAAAATTAGTTATCCTAGTAGTTAATGGATTATCTTTATCAACAGCTAGAGACTCAGGATTCTATGATCCAATCACTGACGAAATATTTCTTGACGATATTTGCTGTACAAGTGTCGTAGCAATGCATGAATTCGGACATGCTATAGATAGACACTATAGTCTTAGAGATAAAACAAGACAAGACAGAGAATTATTTGCAAGAGCAAGAGAACATTTCTTAAATCATCCCCATGCTGTTTCAATAGTCAAAAAAATTGCTAAAGTTGTCCAGAATAAAGGTGAAGAAATTGGAAGAGCTTTTGATAAACAAATGATAAAAACATATGGTTCTTACGAAAAAGCAATAGATCACTTTGAAGAATATGCTATAAACGCTATCAACAATGGAACACTAAATCAATTATTTATAGACTACAATATGCCAAATGAACTTGTGGATAATATTGAAAGTGATCTTCAAAATCAAAGACTTAATACAAGATATATAGCTGAAAATCTTTATGAATTATCTAGAAACAACTTAATTAATAGAGCTCAACTAAATATGCATGAAACAAGTTTCTTAGATATAATATCAAGTATATTTGGTGGTTATGATATTACACTTAGAAATGGAAATTATGTCGATCTAGTATTTGGTCATGATAGCTCATATTTTAGTCGAGAACCTGACCTTCCTATGTGTGAAATATATGCTAACTTAAATTCATTACTTGTCCATAACAAAACAAACTTCTTAAGTCTAATACGTGAATTAGCTGGTGAAGAATTTTATGAATATATAATGAATGATCACAACACAGATCGAATACCAGATTATGTACCTGAAGATGGTTCTAGAAAGAAGGTTGTTTAATGAAAGATTTACTATTACTTTCTATATTAATAGAAAAATATAAAAATCAAATGAAATGCGAAGAATTACCTAACAATTTTGGAAGAAAAGAAATAAATGAACAGATAGAATTACTTATCAAATCATTAGAAAATAATATAAAATTAGAAGAATTAATGAATATCAAGGGCCAAAATTTGACTAAATAGCCATCTTAAGTTATAATACGACTCACTTAAGAGGGAGTAGTTCTCATCTGTTAGATGGTTTGATTTCGTCAACACGAATACCGGATTAAACTTAAAAGAACAAGACTTTTATGAATTAAAATCATAAAAGTCTTTTTTCATCTATTATGACTTTTATGATATAAGGGGGAATAATAAAATGATGAAAATAGAAATCTATGGTGATTTGGAGGAAGTTGTTAGAAAGCTATTAAAATACAAAGAAATAGGAATTGATGTTTATTGTGATTTCAATGGACACAAACTTTATTCAAGAAACATAACATTAGATAGTGCTTACTTAGAAGTTACTGGATATACTTATCAAGAATACTTAAGAAGACAAAGAGAATTCTTAGAAAGTTGGAAAAAAGAACAAGAAGAAGAAGAAAAGAAAAGAAACGAAGCTAAAAAACCAGAATGGATTAAAAGAGGTAGAAAATTAATTGATGAAGCTCTTTGGTCAGAATGGGAAAGATGTATTGATATTCGTTTAAAGGACTTATATAACGGAATGGAAATTGAATGTGCTTTACAAATAATGGAAGCCTATGAAAACAATACACCTATTGCTGAAATATCAAAACAAATTGAACAACAAGGTCATTCAGGTGCTTCTTATGGTATGTTTAAAAGTATTATAATTCACTTCTATCGTAGAGGTAACGAATTATTTCAAAAACTTAGTGAATTCGAACAAACTCCAAATAACGGAAAAAGATTCTAACAAAAAAGACACAATAGTGTCTTTTTTATTGCAAAAAAGTGGACCTCTTTCGAGGTCCTTCAGGGGGTTTTGGTTGATCCACTTTCATTTCAATCATGAAAGTAATCAGCATGACATCTATCATGCTAATTAAATGATATATTATTTTAAAACTAATGTCAATTGAGTTTTTAAAATTTAAATAAATAATTTTTAATTACATGTAAATCTAATAACAATTTACAACCTTACTTTACTAGACCAAATAAAAAAAGTAGTAACACTACTTTCTTATTTAGTTTTTCTTTTTTTACTTAAATTATAAACAAGTTTTTGAACAGGTCCCATTTTTCTTAACTTTTGTCTTTCAGATATTTTTGCTACAATTTCATTAATTTGTGCAACATCTTCTGGAGTTAATGATTTTTCAACCATATGTTCTTGAACAACAGCCAAATCTTCAAGTCTTAGTAACATACTTTTAATACGTTCTAATCTTGGATCAACTTCATTAGTATCTGCCATAAAACTATGTTTCTTTTCTTGCTTTACTAAGTAATCATATAATTCAATAATAAATTTATCATCCATTGTAACCATAGCAATGTTAAATTCATCATCATGTTCTACCATATTTTCGAAAGTACGATATTTAATATCCCTTTCCATAATTACTTGTTCTAATACGGAAGCTTCTTCAACCGGGTGTTCCTCACCTTTTATTGGTTCCATAAAAAAAATTCTCTCTCTTTCTATGTGCATTATTATATTCATGAATATATAAAAAGTCAAATTCTCCTTGAATTTGACTATTTACTTAATCCTCTACCAGATTCTATTCTTTGATAATATTCAGTTTCATTTAAATCATCATATTTCATAGTACCAGATGATTCATCATAGTAATAATATCTATGACTAACATCGCCATTAGATTCAATTTGTTCTATATAAGGCCATACAGATACTCCTACTGTAGAAGGAACTGAAACACACTTAGTAGTACCATCTGCTTTAATAATAATTAAATCTATTACTGAATTAATCTTATTAGCATATACTCCTGCTTTTAAATAATCTGATTCTACATATCTTCTTTGTTCAATACTACCAGATGAATATCCATTAAATCCATAAAATGATCCTTGCATAAAAGATTGATTTTGACCTTCTATACAATTAACATTACTATAAATATTAGAATCACTTATAGGGAATCCCATCATTTGAGAATTATGTATTCTATCATCCATAGTATCTTGAGTAATACCATCTACTGATGGGAATACACTTCTTATAGTTGTATCTATATGAACATTATCAATATATACTTCTACTCCTTCAGGTAATCCATCAGTACATATATCAATATACATTTCTTTATCAGATGTAATAGTCCATCTAGCATTATCATCTAATAAGCATTTATAATTAACTACTAATTTAAATGTTTCTCCAGGAACATCAAGAATTTGTTGAATACCATTAGTTGCTATTTCATTATCCATAGTATCTATAACATCATAAGCTACATGAGCATTAGTAGATACTTCTCTTGGTGTACAACCAACAAGTGTTACTGATACCATTCCAGCACATAAAACAATTTTACCTTTTTTGAATAATTTTCTTAAATTTTCTTCATTAATTTGAATCATATCAAAACTCCCTTTACAGGGAGTTATAATATGTTAATTTATTTAAAATGTCAATCTAATCTATGAATTCTAACTTCTTCAGTATTTCTTCATAAACAGGATAATCTTTAAACTTATTATCTATATTATTCTCTAAAAAAGATAATGAATCTTCCTTACATTGTACTAATACCTTAAAATCTCTAGTAATATCTCCTAATCTAAAGACCATATCACCTGATTGTCTAGTACCAAATAAATCTCCTCCACCTCTTAATTTAAAGTCTTGCTCAGAGATATAGAATCCATCATTACTTTCTTCCATTACATGTAATCTAGGTGTATCTAAATCACTAAGTAAGTAACAATAAGATTGTAAATCATTACGACCTACTCTACCTCTTAACTGATGTAATGTTGCTAAACCAAATCTTTCAGCATTAAATATTACCATCATAGTACTATTTTTAACATCTACACCTACTTCAATAACTGTTGTACTAATTAATACTTGAATATCACCATTTTTAAATGATTCCATAATATTATCTTTATCAGTATTTTTCATCTTACCATGTAATATTTCTACACTTATCTTATTATTAAATGCCGTATCAAACTTATCTTTTAATTTAACTACATCATTTAAATTACTTTCTCCATCTTCATCTTCTATTAATGGAGCTACTACATATACTTGATGTCCCTCTTTTATTTCTTCTAACATCTTATATAAGACATCTTTTAATTCATTCATCTTAAAGACTTTAGTAATAATATCTTTTCTACCACTAGGTTTAGTCTTTATTATAGATGTATCCATATCACCATATAATGTTAAAGCATATGTTCTTGGTATAGGTGTTGCACTTAAATAAAGGACATCACACATAACTCCCTTATTCTGTAAATTACTTCTTTGATTAACACCAAATCTATGCTGTTCATCTGTTATTACTAAACCTAAATTATTAAATTCAACATTTTCAGATATAACAGCATGTGTTCCTATTAATATATGTATCTTACCATCTATTAAATCTTTACATACCTTATTCTTTTCACTTTTCTTCATACTACCAACAAGTAATCCTACTTTAATATCAGTACCATTAAACATCTTACTAATACCATCATAATGCTGTCTAGCCAGTATTTCTGTTGGGGCCATCATTGCACTTTGATAACCACTTAAATAATTAATATACATAGCTATCTCTGCAACAACTGTTTTACCACTACCAACATCTCCTAGAACTAATCTATTCATTCTATGTGGTTCTGTTAAATCTTTATATATATCTTCTACTGATTTTATCTGATCTACTGTTAATTCAAAAGGTAATTTATCTATAAAAGATAATACATCTTCATAATTAACATGTCTTTCCAATCCTTCGTTATTTAAACTATACTTATATTTTAAATAATTAATCTTAAACATGAATTGAAAGAACTCTTCATATATTAATCTTACTTTAGCTTTCTTATATAAATCACTATTAATAGGATTATGTAATTCTTTTAAAGACTCTAACTTGTTAATAAAATTATATTTATCCACAATATAATCAGGTATATAATCTTTAACAACATTTTCATATTTAAAACTTTCCATAATAATCTTATTTAAGTTTTTACTTTTTAATCCATTAACTAAATGGTATACTGGTTCCACCTTAGTACCATTTATTATCTCAAACTTAATATCACTAGCAGTAAAAGTATTATTCTTTCTTTCATACTTACCTATTAAATTAATCATTCTACCAACATGTAAATGTTGTTTATAGAATGCTCTATTAAATATAGTTACATTTATTAAAAAATTATCTGTTAATACTTTAAAAGTCATTCTATTTAATTTCTTATTTATATAACTAACTCTAGGTTCAGTATCTACTATACCTTTTATAGTAACTGTTTCTCCATCTTCTGCTTCTACTAAAGGTACTATCTTAATAATATTATATCTATATGGATAATAAGATATTAAGTCTTCTGTAGTATATATATCCATCTTATGTAATAATTCATATGTTTTAGTACCTATTCCTTTAATACCACTTATATCCATATTATTCACCCATATTCATTATATCATTATATCCAAAATATAAGTTAGTTATAATTTTTCTTTATAACCAAAATTGCCCATAATTAAGGGTAATTATGGCAATTTAAAAAATTTAAATTTTTTTCATTTTTTTTGCATTTTTTTGAATATTTTTGTTGACAAAAATCCCTTTAGACATTAAAGTATGAAGTACCAATTCACTTAAAGGCGAATTGGTGCTAGTATCACACTAGCCAACCCCTTTTTATTCTTTTTGGAGTTGTTCTCAGGGGGACAACTCCTATTTTTTTTGTTATAAAATATGATAAAATGATTAAGGTGATTTATATGAATAACAAAGCAAGTCTATTAGAACAAATAAAAGCTTTCTTTTTAAAACTATTAACTATTATAGTTTCTTTCTTCCATCATCTATTCCATATAGATAAAAAAGAAGAAAAGAAAGAAACTATAAATAAAGAACAAATAGTTAATACTAAAAAAGAAAATATTAATCAAAGTACTGATAATATATCTATACCAGATGATGAATCAATACTTTCTAATCCTCATAATGATAATGATGAAGAAGCACCAAATGATGTTATTCTAGAATTGCCTAAATCTAAAATAGAAAATATTAAAAACAAAACAATTGGTACAAAAAGATTTATTATTACCAAAAAACTAATAGAAGAATTAATAGAACAAGCTATTGAAGAAATAGAAGAATATAAAAAGATAGATTTCAAAATAAAAAAAGCCGATAAACAAACTGAAGAAGTAATAAAAGAATTTAAAGAAAAAGTTATTCCTAAAATAAATCATGAAATAGAAAAAACAAAACCTCAAAACAGTAAAGAATTAATGACTATTGTTACTGAAGTAGTTAAAGAACAAAATAAACTTACTCCTATCCTACCTCCTAAAAAGGAAGTTAAAGAAGTAAAAGAAGTTAAACAAGCAAAAAAAGAAATACCTAAAAAAGAAAACATTATTGAACTTGATATAGATAATGATAAAAAACCTGATTTAACTTTAAAAGTAGATAATAAAAAGAAAGAACCATACTTTATGGCATCTATCGTTCCTACTACAGCATTAAATCTTAAAGAAGCTGTACCAGTTAAAACAGAAACTAAGATTGGTAAAACAGTTAAAGAAGTTAAAGAAGAAATTAAAGATAAAGCTGATGATGTTCCAATAAGGATGGTAAAAAATACACCAGATCCTCTAAGGCCATCTATCAAAGACGAAGTTAAAAATGTTGCTACAGTAGCTGCTGTAACAATAATAAAAGCAGCATCAGAAATACTAACATCTGCTCCTAAAGAAAATAAAGAAAAAATAAAAAAAGCTACTATTAAAGAAGTTAAAAAGGAAGAACCTGTTAAAGAAGAAATTAAAGAATTAGATATTCCTGAATTAAAAGTAATTGAAGATAAAATAAAAGAAGCAGATAAGCCTAAAGAACTAACTAAAGTAAAAGAAGAACTTACATATATAGATAAAAAAATTGAAGATAAACAAGAAGAAATAAAAGAAACAGAAAAACCTAAAGAAAAAGAAGAAGTTAAAGAAATAAAACCTCAGGAAAAAGTTAAAGAAAAAGAATTCATAGATGATTCTATTATTGATGAAATATCTGAAGATATTAATAAAGCTACTACTAAAGCTAATGAAGAAATAAAAAAAGAAGATATTGAAGATAAGAACTATAAAGATGTTGAAAAAGATTTAGATCTTATTTTAAGAGATATAGATGATACTCGTTATAAATATAAAGATACTATACCAGAAATACAACTACGTAAACTAGAAGCTCAAAGAGCTAAGATAGAACAAACTAAATATAGTATAGATGCTCAAAAGAAAATAGATATTAATAATGAGAAAAAACACTTAGAAGAAATAATTCAAGAAAGTGAAAAACAAGGTTTAAAAGAAGAAATAGATAGACTTAATCTACAACATCGTCTAGATTTAAATGAAGAAGTAATTAAAAGAACTAATAGACTTAATACTCTATCAGAAAAACAATTAGCTGATATTGAAAAAAAAATAATTAAGAATAGACTTAGAGAAGCATTTAGACATGCTACTATTACATCTATGATAGCATTACCTTTTGTAAGAACTAAACATTTCTTATATTTTACTGCTGGTATGATGGTTAAAACATTCTTCCTTCAAATAGGACATGTTTTAAACCGCAGTAACGAACCTTTATCTCTTCCAGACATAAATGCTTTAAAAAATGGTGAAGATGCCCTAAATGAGGCTATAAACGTTACAGAAGACAATATAGATACATTAGATTACTTAGTTACTGAAACAATAACTAAATATCCAGAATTAAAATATGATAAAGAATTTATAAGATACGTTAATGGTTTACAAACTAAACTAAATCAAAACTATAATAAACTTACTAGAAAAAGAGATATTATAGATAATACTCTTCATAGATCAAAAAGAAATATTAAAATACTAAAAAAAGATTTAAGAAAAGACCAAGAGAGAATGGCAGCATAACCATTCTCTTTTTATTATTTTTTTGATATAATTATTAAGAATAAAGGAGGTATATTATGAAAATAATGTATCAAGGAAAAGAAATTGAAGTAGAAGATATGGATCCACAAGCAGAATCTTTAGATATTCTAACACCAGTTAATATTCCAGAAGAACAAGAAGAATTAAATGATACTATGGAATTAACTGAAGAAGACTTAAAGAAAATAAGAGAATCTGTAGGTGAAGAACATGAATAGAAACCTAGATAGTAGAAATAGAGATATAAATGAAATGCTAAGATATCTAGCAGAAGTTGCTAGAAGTAATCCTCAAATGCGTTTCAATACCAAACAATCTCATAATCTTGTATATGGCATGTTAATCCATAACGGAGTAAAACAACAAGATAGAAATACTGATCTAAGTTACGGTATTTCAAAAGATGTACCTAATCTAACCTTAAACCCAGATGCTATATCTTATTATGCTCATCCTCAAAGTACATTTAATAACTGGATACAACTATTTTCTAGAAGAAAAACAAATGTCTTTGTCGATCCAGATTGGTCTTACTTCTGTCAATTCATATCAGAAAATAAACAAGCTAGACAAGCAAGAGAACATTTAAAAATATATATACCTTTAGATGCTGATCATATTGAATTTGGTGCTAAGATGATATTTGAATTCTTAGAACAACAAAACATACCTCACCTATCTAAAATAGGTAGAGCTATTAGATTTGATGACATCGTAGTAAGATTAGTAAATCCTAATGATGTAGATAAATTATTAGATTTTGTTAAGAATAATTCATATCTAAAAGAAGGATTAATAAAACCAAATCCATTTGCTTTCCAAAAAGATGGTATAGCAATGGCTGTAGATGGTTCCCTATCTTACAATAGTACAGTTGCTTCCTTAATGGAATTATATACAGACAACCGTCGTCGTACTAATAAATTAGATACTGTTAGTGTAGATGACTTCTATAACTTTGTATATCAAAAATATAAAGGTCAATTCATAGATAGAAATGATAATACCTTACAAAACTTCTTTAATTGGGGAAGTGAAGCTGAAGCTAATAACTATAGACAAGTAATGCAATTATTAATAAATGCTCATAGTCCTAACTTCTCATTTAAAGATTATCTAGAACATTATGCAGAATGTGCTGGTATTCAATTAGAAGATCAAAGAACTGTTTCTGAAACTAATGAAATGTTATTAGAAGCTCTACAAGCCATGACACTAAGATTTGATCATCCAACAGGATTCTGGAATGTTGAAGGTTTCTATAATACTGGTCAACCTACTCTTATAACAAGTAAAAATGGTTTAAGAGCCAGAATGGTTAATAGTACATTTAGACAATCACTTGCATCTATTCTAAAAAAGAATAACATGTCATTTAGTCAATATGCATCTCAATTACTACAAAAGAATGGTATTGATTTAGCAGAACTAGATAGAGAAAGAACATTAACATAAAAAAAGCGAATTAATTATTCGCTTTTTTCTTCGCTTAATTTTTTATAATATTCATAACGCTTTATAGCTTCTTGTTTATTCAATTCTAATATTTCTTCAGCAACATCAGGATTCTTCTTAACTAAGCTACTATAACGTACTTCATTCTTAAGTAAATCTTCATACTTATCAAAATCAGGTTCTCTACTATCCATAGTTAATTTATCAGTTTCAGGATTATATCTCATTAATGATACATAACCGCAATCAACAACTAATTTTTGTTCTTGACTACTATTACCCATTCCACCTTTTATACCTTGTTCAATACAAGGACAATAAGCAATGATAATACTTGGTCCATTATGTGCTTCTGCTTCTTTAAAAGCATTTATTGTTTGCATGAAATTACTTCCAAATGATACATTAGCAACATAACAATTTGGATAACCCATAGCAATCTTAAATAAATCTTTCTTAGCTGTCTTCTTACCAGCATCAGCAAATTGAGCAACTTGACCTATTCTAGAAGACTTAGAAGCTTGACCACCAGTATTAGAATATACTTCAGTATCTAGTACTAAAATATTAACATTCTCACCACTAGATAATACATGGTCTATACCACCAAATCCAATATCATAAGCCCATCCATCTCCACCTAATGTCCATACACTACGTGCTGGTACATAATCAAGTAAATCTCTTAATTCTCTAGGTATAGTCTTATCTTTTAGCTCTTCTTTTATTCTTAAAGTAATATCAAAGTCTTCTCTATTATCTAACCATTCATTAAATAATGATTTAACTTCATCTTCTACTTTATCTATATTATCTCTCATTAATGATTCAATTCTATCTCTAGACTTATTGAAACTTAGTAACATACCAAATCCAAATTCAGCATTATCTTCAAATAATGAATTAGCCCATGGAATAGAATATGGTGTACAAGGAGCAGATCCTCCATAAATAGAAGAACAACCAGTTGCATTAGCAATAACTAATTTATCTCCAAATAATTGAGTTAATAACTTAACATATGGAGTTTCACCACATCCAGCACAAGAACCACTAAATTCAAACTTAGGTTTCTCAAATTGACTACCTTTAATAGTGAACTTAGGGAATAAATCTTTAGGATTTTCTCTAGTTTCAAACCATTCTTCTGCTTCTTTAGCTACCTTATCATCATATTCACCAAATGATAAAGCCTTCTCTCCACCTTTACCAGGACAAGCATTAATACATAGACCACAACCTGTACAATCAGCTTCTGATATCTTAATTGTGAAATTATAATCAGGTTTACCTAACATAGGTATTCCTTCTTCATCTTTACCAGTAGCAAATGGTCTAATTACTGCATGTGGACAAACTATACTACATTGACCACATTCAATACATTTTTCAGAATCCCATTTAGGAACAAAGTCAGCAGTTTTTCTCTTCTCTTTCTTAGATAAGCCACAAGGGAATGTACCATCTCTATAAGGAACTAAATCAGATACCTTAAGATTATCTCCTCTTCTAGCATTTATCTCTTCAAAGATATTTTTAGTACTTTCTACCATTTCATCTTTAATACTAAAGTTAATAGCTACTCTATTTAAATTATCTAATGCTTTAGTAATAGCTTCCTTATTAGCATTTACTATATCATCACCTTTAGTACTAAATTGTTTTTCAATACTATGATTAATAACATCTAAAGCATTAGGATATTCTATTAAACTTAATATTACCATTTCCATTATCTTACTAATCTTACCTTTAATACCAGCATCTAAAGCTATTTGAGAAGCGTTAATTGTATAAAACTTAACATCTTTCTCTTTAATAATCTTCTTAACTTTCTCAGGTAAGAAAGAATCCATATCATCATGTACTGTATTTAATACTAAAATACCATGTTCTTTAATATCATCTATCATATCAAATTTAAATAGATATTCATCTTTAGTTATAACAACCATATCTGGTCTAGTAACATAATAAGGAGCATTAACTTCCTTATCATATATTCTTAAGTTACATATAGTAACTCCACCACTCTTCTTACTATCATATTGATTATAACTTTGAACATAAGTACCATCTTCTTCTCCGACAATCTTCATTATGTCTTTAGATGTACTTACCATACCATCAGATCCGAATCCAAAGATTTTAATCTCTTTAGCACCTAAATCTAAATAATAATCATATGTAGGTAAACTTAAATGAGTAACATCATCATCTATACCAATAGTGAAATTATTCTTTAATTCACCTTGTAACATTTGATATACAGCATATATTTGATCTGGAGTAGTATTCTTACTAGATAAACCATATCTACCACCTACTACTTTAATATCTGTATCAGCAAGTGCAGATACAACATCTAAATATAAAGGTTCTCCAATACTACCAGCATCCTTAGTTCTATCAAGAACTGCAATATTCTTAACAGTTTCTGGTAATACTTTCTTTAAATACTTAACACTAAATGGTCTATATAAATGTACTTCCACTAAGCCAATATATTCACCTTTACTTACTAAATCTTCAACTACTAATTTAGCAGTATCACAAACACTACCCATAGCTACTATTACATTACGAGCTTCTGGATGTCCATAATAATTAAATGGTTGATAATCTTTACCAGTAAGACCATTTATTTGTCCCATATAGAAATTAACTATATCAGGCATTTTATCATATAATTCATTTCTAGCTTCAACACTTTGGAAATATATATCCTCATTTTCAGCCATACCTTTTTGAATACCAGAACCTACATTTAACATTCTAGCTTTAAAATCATTAATCTTATCATAGTCAACTAATGGTAATAAATCTTCTCTATCTATTTCATCAATCTTAACTACTTCATGACTTGTTCTAAATCCATCAAAGAAATGTAAGAAAGGTAAACTACCTTTAATAGCACTTAAATGAGCCACTGCAGCTAAATTATGAGCATCTTGTACATTAGTAGACGCTAACATACAGAATCCTGTACTACGTGTTGCATATACATCACTATGATCTCCAAAAATAGATAAAGCATGAGTAGCAAGTGTTCTTGCTGCAACATGTATTACTGCTGGTAAACATTCACCAGCTATCTTATACATATTAGGAATCATTAAAAGTAAACCTTGTGATGCTGTAAATGTTGTAGCTAAACTACCAGCAAGTAATGCTCCATGCATTGCTCCAGCAGCTCCTGCTTCACTTTGCATTTCTACAACTTTAACACTATCTCCTAAAATATTTTTTACATCCGTATGACTAATAACATCTACTTCTTGAGCCATAGGACTACTTGGTGTTATAGGATAAATACTAGATATTTCACTAAATAAATAAGCTACATCAGCACAAGCCTTATTTCCATCAACAATCTTTTTCATAAAATCTTCCTCTCTACCTTTTAACATAGTTTTCTATATCAAACACTTCATTGAAATGTTCTCTAGCATATTGTGTATTATTTGTTACATTAGTAACCCAATTAGAATTTAATCCATTTGGATCATCCCATCCTCCAACAGGACAATAAACCTTACCAATCTCTTCTATAGTTGTTCTACCATTTTGAATAAACTTTCTAACTTCTAAACATGTTTCTACTATTCCTTCTTGAGGAGTACTAAATTCCCAAAATCCTTCTGGATTATCAGGATTTCTAAGTCCTGCAGGATTATTACTTTCTAAAAATAAATTACTCTTTAATCCAGATTCACTCATTATTATTCCATATACTAAACAAGGATCTACATCAAATATATCTGAACAATAACGAATATTCTGATAATAGTTCATACTATCTTCAAAATCTTTATTTATAAATAAACCTTCAGTACTTAATCCTACATTAGAAGGAGCTTGTTTACAACATCTAACATATAAAAGTAATAACTCTCTTTCACTACTTGCATATACCTCATGTCCTTTACAAGTAACTCCTTTTATATGATGATTATTTAAATAATCTTCACTAGTAAAATTATTAGTAATACTTTTTAAATGATTATATACTCTATTAAAATCAACTTGGTATATATCACAATAATACATTAAATCTTCTACTCTTTCTGTAACATCATCATAACTACCAACAGTTGTTTCATATCTTTCTAATTCATCTCTAATATCCTGTATTGTAGGTTCTTCATATATAATACCAGAACTCTCATATGTTTTCTCAACAGCATTACTTTTTAACTTAGGAGCAATAAAACTAACACTTATAAAGACTAATACTCCAAACATAATAACTGGTATCATACCATTCTTTCTAACTCTCTTCTTAGGTTTATAACCAGTATATTTATCTTCTCTACTTACTTTATAAGTTCTTTTCTCTTCTCTATCTAAATTAACATCTTTAGCTATATTAGGATCATTATAGTATCTTCTTAAGAAAGCAATTTCTTTATCTTGTAGATAAAACATCTTAGGAATATTTACATCTACAAACCTTCCATTACTTCTTATTTTACTGATGTCTAGTTTTAAAAGTTCTTCTCTACTTAACACTATTATCACCATACCAATTATACCATAATAAAAAAAGATATACTCAAAAAAGTATATCATTTTCCTAAATGTAATAATATCTTATCGGGATTTAAAGAATTATTAGATTGAGCAGGAACAAATACAACATAATCTATATCATATTTCTTAGCATACTCTACTATACTAGTACCACTCTTATTATCTCTATAATCAATACCTATCATTCTATTAACAGATGGTATAGTTAAAGCCTCTAAAACATTTGTAAAAGAAGAACCTGCATACATAACATTAGGTAAATCTTTTCTATTAGTTTCTACTCTAGTATAAGCTCTATCTCCACTCATAAAAGCATCCTCATATTCTGTTCCTTTACCCCATACTGCTAAAGTACTTTCTTTATCATCTTCATATCTTGTATATAGAAAATCTTCTTTTAAAGTTAAATATAACTCTTCATTACTTAATTTAACACTCTGACCAACTTGTTTATTAAATGAACCATTTACAGGAACTGAATGAATCTCATATAAATCATCAAGAGAATATATATTAACATCATAATCCTCTTTAATAACATTCATTATTTCTTCATACAATAACTGTCCACCTCTAACATTAATATGATGATCAGTCTTAAAATAATAATGATTATCTCCTTTATTATTATCAAATACTTCTAAAGCATCTATTAAAATAATATTATTATTCAAATTATCTCTTAGTAGATTAACTCCATAAACATATCTTTCCCTACTACTTTCATAAGTACTAGGCAAATAATCTTCTAAATATGCATCTTTTCTAGGAATAGATAAAAATATAAATTTAGTACCATTTTTCTCTAATTCTTCAGCTACCATATTAACTTCATTTATAGCATTTAACATCTCTTCAGTATACAAATCAATGTCATATGGCGTTTGTACCGAAGAAAACATTTCTCCATCCTTACCTTCTACAACATCACCTAAATATCTTTGAAATTGCATTAAGTAATAACCTTTAACTAAATGTCCTCTACCAAATAATTGATCGCTATATGCTGTAGTTAATTCAGTATAGTAATCCTCATCTATTAATCTTTTTAATTCAAACTTAGGAAAAGTTGCTAAAGATCTTTTTTCTATATTACTGATTTCCTTATTACTAGTAACAGTCCTAGCAAAAAATACTAACAAGATAATAGCAAAAATTCCAATAAAACCTATTCTTAACTTCTTCATATCATCACCTAAAATCTAAAGTATATAAATGGATTAAATGCTGATTTAGCTAAGAAACATACACTAATCATAAATAGTCCTAATAATCCTACATACTTAATAGCATTAAACCATACTTTATCCTTAAACTTATCAGTAATTATATAATATATTGGAGTACTAAATAATAAACCAGCAACTAAATATATTGCATATGTTTCTAAATATATTAAGAATGTATTAATATCTCCTAATTTAAAACTAAATAAATCTTTAGTAAATAAGATAATACTATTAAAACTTTCACATCTAAATATTACCCATCCAAATAATACTATTATTAATGTATATACATGTTTAATTACCTTAGTCTTCTCTAAATATTTACCTAACCATAACTTCTCTATAAGTAAGAACACAAAATAATATAATCCCCATAAAACAAAGTTCCAACTAGCTCCATGCCATAAACCAGTTAAAGCCCATACTACAAATATATTAAATATCCATCTACCTTTACTAACTCTATTACCACCTAAAGGTATATAAACATAATCTCTAAAGAATGATGATAAACTTATATGCCATCTTCTCCAAAAGTCAGTAACACTATTAGCTATATAAGGAAAATTAAAGTTTTCTAAGAAATGGAATCCAAATACTCTTCCTATACCAATAGCCATATCTGAATAAGCACTAAAATCAAAATATATTTGTAACATATATGCAATAGCACCTAATAAACTTATTAGTGAACCTACATTACCACTTTTAAATATAATATCTGCTAAAGCCCCTACTTGGTTAGCAATAATAACCTTTTTAGCTAATCCTAAAATAAATCTCTCAATACCATCACTTATATCTTCTATACTAGATTTTCTTTCTCTTATTTCTTTCTCTACTGTTTTATATCTTACAATAGGTCCAGCAACAAGTTGTGGAAAGAAAGACACATAAAATAATAATAAAAAGAAATTCTTTTGTACCTTTACTTCTTTTCTATAAACATCAATTGTATAACCTAAAGCTTGAAATATATAAAAAGAAATACCTATTGGTAAAATAATACCAAATGTATTAATATGACTTCCAAATACTTTATTAAAACTAGTAATAAAGAAATCTAAATACTTAAAATAACCTAGTATTCCTAAGTTTAAAGCTACTGTAACTATTAACCATAGCTTACTTTTATATTTATCTATAAGTAAAGCACCTACATAATTTATTAATACTACACTTAATAATAAAAATATAAACTTAGGTCCCCCAAATATATAAAATATTAAACTAAATATTAATAACACATAATTTCTAATCTTCTTAGGTGCTATAAAATAACACAAAAATACTAAAGGTAAAAAACCAAATACAAATATTGCACTACTAAAAACCATAATTACCTCCATATAAAGATAATTATATCATAAAAAAAGAGAATTACTTCTCTTATTCAAACAAATCGCTATGACTACCTGTTGCTACTAATAATAAAATCAAGCAACCTTTATCTACTCTATACACCAATAACCAATCAGGTTCAATATGGCATTCTCTACAATTATCTATTCCATAACCTATTAATTTATGATCATGATATTTTTCCTCTAATTCTTCTAAACTAGCTAATTTATTAATAACATATATTAACTTTGTTAAATCTTTGTTTTGTTTTTTTATTCTTTTTAAATCTTTTTTATATTCAGTAGTTGTACTAATTTTTAGTTTATTAATCATTATCTAAAATATCTTTCATCATTTCTTCAGCAGAATCATAAGCTTTTGTTTTTGTTTTACCACTTGATATATCATCTGCTTCTTTTAATGCCCTTTTTAATTCTTCTGATGGTTTTAAACTACTGACTCCAAAAGGTATTTCTTTTTCTCTAACACAATATTTTAAATACATATTTACTGCTGTACTCATATTTAACCCAAGGTCTGAAAAAACTTCATTTGCACTATCTTTAACATCATCATCTACTCTAATACATAATGTTGCCATAATATCACCTCATATATATATTATATATACATCGTATATATAAGTCAATTAAAAAGAGAATTACTTCTCTTTAAAAACAAATAGCTTACTAAATATATAATTAAATATTACTATCAATATCTGAGTAATAATAGTAAATACATATTCATTTAAATCTAATAAAGTAACAAAGAACCACATAATTAACATCTCCATACCTAGTGTTAATAATCTAGCTCCAAAGAAACTTGTCATTTCTTTTATTATATTTTTACTCTTACTTTTAAATACAAATACTCTATTTGTAATATATGCAAATAAAACTGATATTATCCAAGATAAGATAATAGATATTTGTAATTGAATAGCAACATCTGGATCTAATACCAACCATAATAACCATTTGCTAACTAAACTAACTACAGTAGTTAATCCACCTACTATTAAATAATTCCATATTTCTTCATTCTTATGATATACTCCCCAACCCCATCTCCAAAATCTTACAATGAAATTAGGTTTATAATCATAATAATTATATATCTTATCTCTTTTAATCATATAACCATTTTTAGCTTCTTCTATTAATGGTAAATCAGCAACAGAATCAGTATACATCTTAGATACTATTCCTTTAGGGAACTCTTCATAGAATCTTCTAACCTTTTCCTTACCGTGACAATTAGCTCCTATTACTTCCCCAGTCTTAGGATCTATATCTGTTGCAACTAAAGCACATACTTTATATTTATCTGCTATTGGTTTTAACCAAAATACTGCTGAAGCAGATATAATTACATCCTTATTATGGTTCTTCTTCTCTATCCAAAAACTTTTAATCTTATGTTCATGTTTTTCCCAAAACTCTTTAACAAATGTATCCATATCATCTATCTTCTTAAAAAAAGAAAATAATCTTGTTTTCATTTGTTCCTTAGTTCTTAAACCTAGTTTATATAAAATAACTATTCCTAAAGAACCTAATATACCAAAAATAAATGAAGGATGTTTTTTAATAGCAAACTTAACAAAATCTATACCAGAATCTCCATCATATATCGTTCCATCAAAATCATATAAATCATATTTCATGATCTCACCTCAAGTAATAGAATTATACCATATTTTACATATAAATGACTATTTACACATATATTTTTAATTACTTTGAACAATGAGGTAACAATTGTTATAATATAAAGGAAATTGGAGGTTTACTATGAAAAAAATAATTAAATCAATAATTACTTTAATATTTTTAGCATTATCAATCTTTTTAATATTTAAAGTAAATAAACTAGGTTTAGTACCTAACAAATACCTAATAATAGGAGCTATTACCTTAATAGTTTTAAATGCTGTTGCTAGTACATTGTTATTTTGCAAAAGTTTAATACCAAAAATATTTAGTGTAATAATATATATCATTATAGCAATTGTTTTAGGTGTAGGTATACACCTATCAACAACAGTTGATAATTTTTTAGATAATAGTTTAGATAATCCTACAAACACTATTGTTTTAAAATATTATGTATTAAGTAAAACAGAAATGGAGCCAGATAGTCTAAACAATTCAAATGTATATTATTTTGATAACAAAATATATACTGATAGAGCTATTAAAGCTTTAAAAGAAAAATACAATGTATTACTATTTACCACAACATCTGTTCAAGATTTATTCAATTATGATTTAATATTAATTGATTCAGCATCATTAAACCTAATAAAAGAAGAAACAACATTAGATATATCTGAATATAAATCAATATATGAATTTACTGTTGAATATGATCAAGAAGAAATAGATAAAATAATAGAAGAAAACAACTCATTTATTCCAGAAGAAGAACAAGAAGGACAAGAAGAAATAGTAAAGAAAAAAGAAATAACAAATGATAATGACCATTATTTTAATATTTATATAGGTGCTTATGATTTTACTAATAGAACAGATTTAAATAAAATAGTAACAGTTAATACTAAAACAAACGAAATACTAATAACAAACATTCATAGATTTACTTATTTAGATGTTCCAGGGTATGGTATAAAAAACAGACTTTCTGATATAGCTTTATATGGTATTCAAAATAATATAAACGCCTTAGAATATAAGTTAAATATTAAAATAGATTATTATTTAATCGCCAAACCTGATGGACTTGTAACACTAATAGATGATATTGGTGGAATAGAATACTGTTCTGACATGGCATATACAACTGACCACGCTAAAGTAATAGGAACATATGATGATACTTTAGGAGATCATGTAGAAGTTAAAGAAGGATGCCAACACTTAGATGGTATTGAAACACTAACTGTAGCAAGAGAAAGACTAGCATTTAAAGGTGGTGCATGGAAGCGTGACGAAAATACAACAGCAATAATGCTTGATATTTTTGAACAAATGAAAAAACCAAGCAACATCACAAGATATTCAACAATACTAAATGATTTAAGTGGAATGTATAACACAACAGTATCTAGAAACGTTTTAACAAGAAGCATAAAACAATTATTAGATAACGGATGGTCTATTAAGGTTCAAACTTTAAGAGGAAAAAATACAACTGGTAAAATAGGATATTTTGATAGAGTAGATGCAGCTATTGTTAATGTATATGATGATAGTTTAGAAGAATGTATTAAAAACATCAAAGCTTTAGACAAATAAAAAAGGATTATTCATCCTTTTTTTTATGCTGAAATAATATATCTGTTTTCATTACTAAGAACAATAACAATAACATTAATATTACATATATTACTAATGCCATTCTAGCATCTCCTAATACAAAGAAGATAGATACACTAGCAAATAATATATTAATAGCATATATAATTAATACTGTTCCTTTAACACCAAACTTCATCTTTAATAACTGATGATGAAAATGTTCTTTATCTGGAGCAGATATTTTCTCTCCTTTTAATAATCTTCTAAGTATTGCTAAACCAGTATCAAATATTGGTATTGCTAGTATTACTATTGGAATAATCAAAGATGTTAATGTAGCTCCTTTAAATCCTAATAAAGATATAACACTTATTGTAAATCCTAAGAATAAACTTCCAGTATCTCCCATAAATATCTTCGCTGGATTAAAATTCCATACTAAGAAACCTAAAGTAGATCCTAACATTATTAATGATAATATTGTATCTAAACCTTGCATCTTATTTAAAATAAATGCAATTATAGCTATAGTTGTAAAATATATAGAACTTACACCAGATGATAAACCATCTAATCCATCTATTAAATTAATAGCGTTCATAATACCAACCATAAATAATATTGTAACAATATAATTTAAAGGTACTGGGAAAGTAAAATCTAATCCTAAGAATGTTACTCTTCCTAAATATATTCTTCCATAGAATACTACTACAGCAGCTGCTATTATTTGTAAAATAAACTTAGTCTTAGCAGGTACTGGTTTAATATCATCAAATAAACCAGTTAATACTATTATAAAACCACCTATTAATATAGATAACATTTGATTACTTGTTCTTGCAAATAACATATAACCTAATAAAAAAGCACCAAATATAGCTAATCCACCCATTCTAGGAATTGGTTTAGTATGAACCTTTCTTTCATTAGGTATATCCATAGCTCCAGCATGTTTAGCTGCTTTTATAATAAATGGTGTTAACAATGCACTAGTTAAAAAAGTTACCAAGACAATTAAAATAATATTATGTCCATTTACTTCTAAATTCATATAACCACCTAGAAATATTATAACAAAAAAAAAGAAAAGTACTATCTTTTCTTTTTCTTATTCTTCTTTTTATTTTTCTTAGAAGAAAGTACTTCTTCACTATTAGGAATCTCTTCTAATATATCTTCATCACTAATAATAACATTTTCTCTAGTAGCTAAGAACTCTTCTCTCATTTCTTTAGCTTCTCTTTCTTCTTCTTTCTTTAGTTGTTTAGCCAACTTCTTAAGTTCTCTTTTAGATAACTCTTGAGGTTCTGATTCTTCAGTTTCTTCTTCCTCTACTATTTCTTCCTCAGTTTCTTCTATAACTGGTTTTTCTTCAGGCTCATTTCTACTTTCTTCTGCTTCTCTATCAATGAACTCTAAGAATCTTAAATCCATAGAATTATCTATTTCTTCATCTGCATCTTTTAGTTCTACTTTCTTTTCCTTTTTTTCAGGATGAACATTTTCTAATATAGCAATTAATTTCTTATTCTTCTTATCTTTACTATTATTCATAGCAAGTAAGATTAATAGAATAATAATAGAAACTCCTAAACAACCAGCAAATAACATAGCTATTAAGAAATAATCTTTTTTCTCTTTTTTCTCTTCTTCTTTAACACTTTCTTCTTTATATCTTAAGAAAGTCTTTTCTTCAGTATCATATCTATACCATCCAACATTACCAGTAGCAACATTCATACCATAGATTAATACTATATCTTCATTATCATTGTAATAAACAACATAATCTTTATCATTAATATTAATACTCTTAGTATTACTAAATCCATCTAATGTTTCATCAGTACTCATTACTAAGAAACTAAATCCATTAACTTCTATTACTTCATAAGGACTAAAAGTACCATCTTTATATACATATAATCCAATATTACCATCTGCATCTTTTAATCCAACTAAAGTTATTTTAGCATTACCATTATAGAAAGATGGAACACTCTTTTCATCTATTTCTACATTAGATAATTCATATCCATTTGGTTTTTCAAGTTGATCTGCTTTTTGAATAACAGTATACTCTTTACCATCAACTGTTACAGTTATAGGATCTTCACTTTCTACATTAACTACAACTACATATGTTCTTTTACTACCATCTTCAGCAGTAACGGTTATAACACATCTATTTGCTCCTTCTTCTAAAGATACTTCTTTAAAATCTCCATTAGCAACAGATTTACTATCTTTTTTAGTTATATTAATATTAACACTCTTAGTTCCAGAAGGAACAGTAGTACTATATTCTAATACATCAGGATCAAACTCTGGAGTTAATTCATATCCTTGTACTTCTAAACTATTTAACTTATTAACAGAACTCTTAGTAGGAGCTACATACTCTGTAACCGTAATCTTAGTAGTATCAGATACATTAACTACATTCAATTCATTATCACTTATCTTACCACTTACCACTAAAGTAAATGTTCCAGGACTAGAAGCCTTGCATGTTGTTGTAAGAGTCTTTGTAGTATTAGAACCATCTCCAGTATCATCTACCCAGTGATTACTACATCCATCAGTATTACCTGCTGATGTAACTGATACATCCCATCCCATTACATTATTTAATCTAATGGTTAAAGTAACAGTACCACCAGATTGAACACTGAATTTATTAACAGTAACACTATAAGATGGTGCTGCATGTACAGTTCCAACAAATACAAATAATACTAAGGCAAAAATTATATATTTTAATTTTTTCATAAATTCCCTTCCTATCCTTGTTTTATATCTTGTTTACCAAGTAAATATAATCTTATTTTTAATAATGATGTAATATCTACAGTATCACCAGTTAATTTACCAGCTTCTAAATATGCACCACTAAGTGACTTCTTTTTAAGTAAATATAATCTAATCGTTAATAAATCAGTTATATCTATTTCACCATCACCAGATACATCTCCATATACTACAGCAGTATATGTTTTATTACCTGTATTTATTACAGTACCTGTTTTAATTATATCATTATTACTAAATTTTATATTATTGTCTTTCGCTTGTAAATCAGAAATCTTAGTTCCTACTTTAAAACCAGATACTTTATCACCATTTACTTTAACACCTAATTTAGTAATATCTCCTACTTGAGGAGTTTCTTCATTTTTAGGTTCATCTTTAGGCTCTGGTTCTACAACTGGATCTTCTATTGGTTTAGGTTCAGGATCTACTACTGGAGTAGTAGTTTCTTCACCAGTATATGTATTACAGATTGTACATACTCCACCAGATGCAAATACTAATCCTGCACTAGTAGGATTAGATGCTGATGAATAAGCTCCGATATTATAGAAGTTATATAATCCACTATAAGTAACTCCTTCATATTCAAATTGAGCTCCACTAACATTTCTAGTACCTATTTCAATAATAGATAATGATGCTAAATAAGCAGGATTTATATTAGCTTTCTTACCAGCTTCCATAAATATAGAAGTATATGTCTTATGATCAACTGGATCATATTCAGGAAGTAATACCTTAGAATATAAAATACTTCTAACTACACTTTCACTTATTTGTTCATTATAACTTAAATCTTCAAACATAAATACATATGTCTCATTTAACCAATTTCTTGGATCCATATAATATCTAGTAGCTTCTTCAGTTGGTTTATACCAACCAGCTTCAGTTACTATATTTTTACCATTACTATCCACATATCTCATCTTAACATTTTGAACAGCACCAACTTCTTTTTCAATAGCAGCTGCTGCTTCAAAATCTAAATTAGTTATCATCGGTTTAAATACCCAATTTGGATGATCTTGATGTAGATCTCTTAAATAAGGTTTATAACTATCAGGGAAGTCTTTTATCATTATCTCAAAAGCATCATCTGTTAATTCAGAAGTAGATAAATTAGCTCCCGTAACACCTTCTACTTTATATGATTCAGCCATATTATTGTAAACAGGAATAGTGAAAATAAAAGGGAAGGATTCACTACCTGTTTTCATATATCCAGCTTTATCATATGCTCTCCATGATGAATATGCTTCTGATGAAGGTGCTGCTATATTAGTTTGATACTGATGGTTATATACTGCATAATGACCATCAGGATTTACATTAAACTTCTTTAAATATGATGTAAATTGACCTTTAGATATATATCCATTAGAAATGTAAATAGCTCCACCTACAATAGCTTTATAAGGACTATTCCATGGTCTCATGTATTTATCTTCTATTCTCTCAGTAGTAACATACTGACTACATACATATCCATCAGTACCATTAAATGTTACTTTATACCAACCATCACTACATCCAGTACCTTCTATCTTATTATCATCAACTACTGTAATTACATTACCCGTAGACATAGAACCAAGAATACTACTATTCTTAGTAGTTGGATTTTCTCTTAAATTAACACCATCAGTCTTAATATAAGCTTGATATGGTGCTGCTCTTGCAGTCATAAAAGTTAAAAGACAAGTAAATATACAAACAACAAAAAGACATTTTAATTGACATAATGTTTTCATATTATCACTTCCCTTTATTCATAGTTATTATACCATATTTGACATACGGAATAAACGCATATCTGTACAAGTGTGTAAACCTTACATCAAGTAAAAATCGGCATTTGAGAAGATGTCAGTTATATGTTATAATTTAACGTAGTTAACAAGTGACAGGTGATGACATGAAAGTATTAAAAAGGAAATTAAAAAAAGTACATATTGCTAAAAGAATATTTTATCATTTAACAAATATACTATATATTGCAACATTAGCATTCTTAGCATATATGTTATTAAAATATATTAAAGTAGAAAGAGCACTAGAAATAATAGGAGTTGCTATCTTTGGAATATGGTTCCTAATTTACCTATTAGGTGGATTAATAACTATGTTATCTAAAAAGACTAAGACTTTTATTTTTCTAACAATTATATCTCTTCTATTATCAGGAATATTTGGTTTTGGAGGATATTTCATCTTCAGAACATATTCAGCATTAGGTAACATGAACAGAGAAGTAATTACTTACTCTACTACATTAATAACTTTAAAAGATTCAAACTTCAATGATTCAATGACAATTGGTATGATTGATGAAAAAGAAGATGACGTTGAAGGAGCTCTTGCTAAAAAACTTATTGAAAGAGATAAACTTACTAATAAAATAGAGACATATGAAGATTATAACTCAATGATTGCAGACTTACTTGATGGTAAGATTGGTGCATGTTTTGTACCAGGTGGATATAAAACAATGCATTTAACTGATGGTGGCGAAGAAGAAAGTTCTAAAGAAGAAGAATATCTAAGTAAAATAAAAGAAATAGGTTCTTATTCAGAAGATAGAGCTAACCAAGATTTAATTACATTAAAAAGTAGTAAAACTAAAACACTAACAGAACCATTTACAGTATTAGTAATGGGCGTTGACTCAGCTCAAGATGGTTTAAAAGCTAATCAAGCATTTAATGGTGATACATTAATTCTTGTAACATTTAATCCTAATACATTAACTGCTACAATGTTAAGTTTACCAAGAGACTTATATGTTCCAATAGCTTGTAATCATGATAGATATGCTAAGATTAATTCATCTGCAGCATATGGTTCAAGTTGTGTTATTAAAACAGTTCAAAAACTAACTGGTATAGATATTGATTACTATGTAAAAATTAACTTTACTGGTGTAGTTGACTTAGTAAATGCCCTAGATGGTGTTGATGTAGAAGTTGAAGAACCAGACTTCTGGTATGATTCAGCTCATACTAATCAAGTATGTGAATCTAACCAATATAGACAAACAGATAGTGCTAATATAGTATGTATGGGATTAGGATGGCAACATCTTGATGGTGCTCAAGCACTTGCTTATGCAAGATGTAGACACTTATATGCAGTATCAGATATTGCTCGTAACCAACATCAACAACAAATAATTGAAGCTATGGCTAAAAAAGCTAAAACAATAAAATCAGTTAATGATTTCAATGCTATATTAGATGTTGTATCTAGAAACATTGAAACAAATATTACACCAGAACAAATTATGTCATTCTATGACGTAGGTAAAGATATGTTATTAAATTCATCTACTGATGCTTTATCAATAAAGAGAACTTATCTTGAATACTACAGTTTACCAGTATGGCAAAGAAGATATGGTAGATATACTAGTGCATTAGGATATTATCAAGGTTCACTTGATGCTATCACAAAACAAATGAGAATTAACTTAGAGTTAGAATCAGAAACTCCTGTTAAAACATTTAGTTTCTCTTATAACGAAGACTACTCTACTCCAGTAATTGGTCGTGGTATCTATACTGGTACTAGATTAGAAAGAATGGAAACATTCATTGGTTATGATAGAGAAACAGCTAATAACTATTGTTTAAATCATGGTTTAACATGTACATTCGAATTTATAGAAAGTGCAGAACCATATGGTATAATTGTTGATCAAGAAGCTCATGAAGGAGAATTACTAAAGAGTATTTCAGGATGTACATTCTACATGAGTAATGGTCAAGGAGCTCAACCAGTAACACCTGTAGAACCTGAACCTACTGATCCAGGGCAAGGTGGAGAAACTCCTGGAGGAGATAATCCTGGTGGTGATACTCCTGGAGGAGGAGAAGAACCTACTCCAGAGCCAGAACCTGAGCCAGAGCCAGAACCTGAAATTCCAGGTGGACCTGAAGGAGAATAATTGAAGTACCTTTTAAGGTACTTTTCTTTTAGAAAGGAAAATAAATATGCATAATGAAGTATTTGAAACTAATAAAAATATTAGTGAAATAAAAATAGCATTGCTTAGTGATATACACTATTATGAAGGTTATAATTTAAAAATATTTAATAAAATAATTAAACAAATAACTAATACTAAACCTAATTATGTATGTATTGCAGGAGATATTTTAGATACATCAGATACAACTGAAATAACTCCTTTAAAAGAATTCCTAACTACTCTATCTAATATATGTCCAATAATAGCTGTTTTAGGCAACCATGATGAAAAAAAAGGATATATGGGAGAATGGTCATATGAACCTAATAATGCTTTAAGAGACTTCTTAAATACCTCTAAAAACATATATTTACTAGATGATACTAGATATATAGATAAAGATAATAATATATGTTTCTATGGTTATAATTTATCTTATCATTACTATGAAGTAACTGATGAAGATTACAAAGTATTCGAAGAAGAAACAAATAAATTAAAAGAAACATTAAATAATGATACATATAATATTACATTAATCCATACACCTATTAATATCTTTAAATACTTAAAAGAAAATAATACTGAATTATCTAAAACAAACTTAATACTAGCAGGACATATGCATAATGGAGGAATACCATTTATTATTACTCATACCATTAATAAATTATTTAAATCATCAAGATCTTTATTTTCTCCATTAAAAAAATTCTTCCCTAAATATGCACAAGGAAGAGTTTATAATGAAAAAGTAGATGCTTATATATATGAAGGATTATCTAAACTAAGTCATTCTACTAGATTATTCCACTACTTTGATTTTATATTTTCCAAAAATATTGAAATAATAACAATTAAAAAGAGTTCTAAATAGAACTCTTTTTTAATACTTAGGATTTAATGTTGGTTGTATATCTACAACACATAATTTCTTATCATCTTGTTTAACAACTATAACAGATGCTTGAGTATCATACTTATAATCTTTAACATATGTTATATTCATTTTAACAAGATAAGCATCTACAGTATCATCACCTAATTTATAATCAGTTTTTTCAGTAGATACTACACTAACTTCTTTAACCTCTGGTAAATTTTGCTTTCTATCACCATATGTATCATCTAACATACTTTGATACATAGTATCAATTAACTTTTGAGAGAATATCTCTTTTTTATCAGGATGTATAAATTGAATACCACCAATATCATACTTATTAACCTTTGTATCCATTGTATATAAATCAATAACAAACATCTTAGCTAATTGAGTAGCATATTTTTCTTCATCTACAGGTTCTGCAAATAATATTTTCTTTAATTCTTCATATTCACTCTTAAAATACTTAGAATCTCTTTCTCTAATAGAATATTCGAACTCTTTAATTTCATCTACTACTTCATTTGATTGTACAGACTTGTTACTTTTATGGAAATGTTTCCATCCAAAGAAACCACCTGTTCCTATTAAAGCTAATACTAATATTATAACTACTACTTTAACAAAAGTTTTTTTCTTACTTTTTTCTGTTTTAATCTTTCTTGCCATAGCCTACCTCGCCTTCTTCTGGTGTATTAATCTTATTATTCATTACATTATCTCCTTCACGAAGTATTAAATCATGAACAATAATATCATTAGATATTGTTAATCTCTCATCTGTATAATCTTTTAAGTTACTAATATAATCTTCACTAATAACATTGTTATTCATATCACATTGCTTCTTATTATTAACTTTCTTACCATTCTTAATATTACTTAAGACATTATCACAACCAAATACAAAATAACTACCAGTACTATTATTATAATAAACCTTATTAGTAACAAAGTTACCACTAGGGAATATAACTACATTATCTTCCTTAATATCAAATATATCATGACCTAGTGCAAACTTATCTTCAAATCCCATCATATTACCTAATGTAGGAAGTATATCATACATACCCATTACATTAGTATTAGTAGATTTAATCTTCTTTAATACAGCTTCATTCTTAGTCCATATTATTAATGGAGTTCTTCTATTAATCTCATGTTGGAATGCATCATAATCTCTATATTCAGGATCTCCTTCTTCATAAAGATTACCATTAGTAACATCATAATTATAATAATATTGATATTCTTTCTTATCTAATCTTGCATCATGATCTCCATATAATACAAATACTGTATTATTATAATAATCACTATTCTTAACATAATCAATAAAATGACCTAATGTAACATCTCCATAATGAGCACTAATAATATAATTACCTAACTTAGTACCTTCTAGATAATCATCTTTAACTTCTATAGAATCTCCTGTCTTACGATCTATCTTAGTATATGTATTAGTTAAATCAATTTTACCAAAATCATAATACTTTTCAGGATTTTCTTTTGTCGCAGCAAATGGTGAATGGTTAGACAATTGAATAATAGTACCCATATAATGTTCATGTTCTGTTTCAATCTTTTCTAACTTTTCTTGTAATTGAATAAAGAAATCTTCATCATTTAATCCTAAACCTAATCTTTGAGTCTTTTCATCATACTCAAATTCATCTTTAAATATCAATTCTTGATAACCTAAATTAGGATGCATTACTCTTCTATTCCACATAGTTGCATCATTAGCATGTGTACTAAATGTATAATAACCTTGTTCTGAAAGTAACTTAGGTATACTAACATAATTTCTATTTGCATAACCAACGAATACAGTACCTGATAAAGATGGCATTAATGAAGTATTTAAAGTAAACTCAGTATCACTACTTGTACCAACGCTTATTTGAGGATAGAAATTATTAAAATACATACCCTCTCTACTTAATTTATTAACAGTAGGTGTTACTTCTACTCCATTAACTTCCATATCTACTAATGTATATTGAATACTTTCCATATGTATAAATACTACATTCATACCTTTTAATACATCAGTATACTTATTATCTTTATGTTCTTCTTCAAATTGTTTACTATAGAATTCTTTAAATCTCTTAGCAGCTTCATCATATCCAAATAATGAATTAATCTTAGGAGTTAAACTTTGTATCAAGTCATTTCCTTGATACAAAATAATACCAAATCTTTCAACAATATATACACGGTTCCATTGTTTAACTAATCTAGATACATCAGTACCAGTAATATTTACAACAGTAAAGACAAGTACTAAAACACCTACAAGAATTGTAGTACCAAACATCTTCTTACTCTTTTCAACTTTACCAACAAAGGCATAATAACTACCTTTCTTTAAGTTAACATGTAATAGTATATATAAAACTGGGAAGATAATATAAATAAAATCTTTTACCCTAAACTTCTCTACTAAAGAATCTCCAACTGCTCCAACTAAACCTAACTCACTTAATAATGAGAATGAAGCAAATGAATTATAAAATACAAAGTATATACTATTAACTACACACATAGTAGTAAATATTACTAACCATATAAAATAATACCTAAACTGTTTTTTAGGTTTTACAAAGTATCCTAATGATCCAATTATTATTATAATAGCCAAATCACATATAAAAGGCTTATAATCAAATGTATTCTTTATTGTATAATTTCTAACTAATACTGTCTCTAGCGCAGAAAAGATTACAAAAGTAATAAATAATCTATTTGTAGATAAGTATTTGGAAACTTTTTTTCTAACTTTTTTAAGTAAATTAATTATTTTCCTTTTCAAATTAATCCCTTCTTACATCCATAATTATACCATATATATTTTATTATGACCATACAAGTAACCATAATAATTTACACTTGCATTTTATTACCATTAATGATATTATACATATGCGATGCAGGTGTAGTACAATGGTTAGTATGCGACCTTGCCAAGGTTGAGATGGGAGTTCGATTCTCCTCACTTGCTCCATTTTTAAAGTAACTGGTTTAAAACCAGTTTTTTTATATATTAAGGAGTGATTATATGAAAGACTTTGTAATACTAAGTGAAGAAATACCTGAAGTAATATTAGAAATGCGTTACTATACTACATATAACTTCGTAGGAGATAAAATAGACGGTTATGAAGAACCAATCGCTATACTTACAAAAAAAGCTACAGAAGCCTTAAAACTAGTAAATAATGAATTAATGAAAAAAGGCTATAGACTTAAAATATACGATGCTTATAGACCTACTAGAGCAGTTACTCATTTCCTAAAATGGGCTGAAGATATAAATGATACTCGTATGAAAGAATACTTCTATCCTAACTTTGATAAATCACTAGTTTTCCAAGAAGGATTCCTAGCTAAACAATCTGCTCATAGTCGTGGTAGTACAATAGATCTAACTCTATTTGATATGAAAACAGGTAAAGATGTAGATATGGGTGGTACATTTGATTACTTTGGAGATATATCATACCCTACATACGATAAACTTACTAAAGAACAACTAAGTAATAGAGAATTACTAAAAAATACAATGCTTAAATATGGATTCAAACAAAGTATTAGAGAATGGTGGCACTTTGTTCTAATAGATGAACCATTTCCAGATACATACTTTGACTTCCCTATTAATAGTGATTCAATAAAATAAAGACTCGTTGAGTCTTTTTTATTTGATATATTATTCCGTTATCGGTATAATATATATTGAGGTGATATTATGAAATATATATCAACAAAAGAAGCTGAAAAGAAATGGAATATCAGTGAAAGAAGAATAAGAAAGTTACTAGAAGATAATAGAATTGAAGGAGCTTTCAAATTAGGTAAAACATGGAATATTCCAGATAATGTTTCTAAACCAATTGATAAAAGAAATACAAAAGATAATTCTTATTATACTTTTAATATAAACCAAGAATTATTAAATCAAATAGAATCATTAAATAAAGAACTTAATAAAAGAAGACCTCTATCTAAAGAAGCTTTAAAAACTATTAAAGACTCTTTTAATCTTGAAATGATATATAACAGTAATGGTATTGAAGGTAATACTCTTACTTTAAGAGAAACTCAAATAGTATTAGAAGGAATAACTATTGGTGGAAAGACAGTAAAAGAACATTTAGAAATCATCAACCATGAACAAGCTTTAATATTTCTAGATGAATTAGTAAAAGACAATAATCCTATTAGTGAATGGAACATTAAAAATATCCATCAATTAATACTTAAAAATATAGATAACGATAATGCGGGCAAATATAGAAATGAAAATGTATTAATCATGGGCGCTAAACATAATCCACCAGACTATATAAAAGTACCAGAGCAAATGGAAAGATTAATAGCTAACTATAATAAATGGAACTACCATCCATTAATAAAAGCAGCATTATTTCATGGTGAATTAGTAAAAATACACCCTTTTATAGATGGAAATGGTAGAACAGCTAGACTAATAATGAACCTAATATTAATTAATAATGGATACTTACCAGTAATAATTAAAAAAGAAGATAGGCTTAATTATTACAATGCCCTAGATAAAGCTCATACTACAAACGATTATACTGATTTCATTAATATAATTATTGAATTAGAATTAGAAATATTAAATAAATATCTAGAATTTTTAGTACTATAAAATCTACTCTTTCATACTAAAATATGATATTCTTATATAGTAAGGAGGATTGAAAATGAAATATAGTATTTTACATGGATTAAATATAACTGATGAACATTTAAAACAAATAATTACAGAAGTATTTGAACAAAAATTCTCCTATATGAGTAAAATGGATTATTACAGATGGTTAAATAGTAGAAAACTAGCTGAAAGAATTAAAAAACTAACAGTTGAGTTAATGACTCAAGAAGAAAAAGATCTACACCCTACTTGGGCTGGATATTATACTAATGGAACAGATTGCGTTAAACTTGAAGATTCAAGTATTGTTCCTAAAACATTAGATCATGAATTAAATCATTTTATAAATGATTATACTAACCAGTTCCCAAGATTTATTAATGAAGGTATTACTGAATTTCTAACCCAAGAATCATTTAAAAGTGCTGGTAAAACAACACCATATGTTGCTTATCAAATAAATGTTAATACAATAGCTTTCTTATATTCAATCTTTGGTGATGAATTAATAAAATGCTACTTATCTGGAGTTTCTCCAGAATTTGAAGCTAAGCTATCTAAATATCTTAAAGCTTCTGATCAAGATAGTCTAAGTGACTTCTATGATGTATTAGAAGAGCTACATGCTTATTATTATCCTAATACCGAAGAAGAAAGAAAAATACAAGAAACTAAAAAAGAAAAAATAAGAGAAAAAACACTTCCTAAAAGAGATAAATATTTAGAAAACATTCTTACTAATAGCATTATTAATGATGTTTTAGATTTTAAATTCTATAAAGATGCTAAATTAGATTTAGTATTACTAGTTAATACTACATTTGAAAAAATAAAATTATTAGACAATGCAACAACACTAAGATTAACGGTAGAAGAAATGCACAAGAGAATTAAACAATTAATTGTAGTAGCATTATCAAATACATATTTAAATACTAAATATACTCAAGAGGAATTAATTGAAGTAGTAAATAAATCTTTAACTTTAGATGAAAATGGATATTTCCATTTTGATAGAAAACATATTGAAGAAATGGAAACTAAAATTAACAATCGTAGTTATCATGCCCTAAAAAATAAAATAAATTATTACGATTATAAAACAGATAATGGTTTTGACTACTCTTCTTTTATGCTAGATTTCTTTACTTTAATATCTTCTAAGAAATTTAAAAATAATGAAATAGATATAGAAACATATTTATATAGTTTCTTATACAAAAAGATACAAGGTAATGTTAATACAACATTAGTAAATAAATTAATTGAAAAATATAGTAAACTATATCTTCAAATAGGAGCTATCAATAATGAAAATTCAGCTAATACTTCAGAATCATACATAGCTGATATAAGTGCATATTCTAATACTAGAATATTCCTAGAAAAAAGAGAAAATGAATATTATGTAACACAATGTAATCTATTAACTAATGAAGTTATTACTGAAAAAGCACATGAAGAATTTTATGGAAGTAGAAATTCTACTCCTCATTTATATTTCTTTACTGTACCAACAGGTAAAAGAGATACTATCTCTATAGATACAGAATCTGGTATTGTTTCATACAATCATAAAAAAGTAAAACTTCAAAAAGGATTAAAAAGTATTATTGATAGTACTATTACTAGTGAAACTATATTAACTAATTATGCAGACTACATTTATTATCTAAACGATAATGATAGATTTTCATTCATCAATAATGTTTCATATGTTGGAGGAAGAATTGAAGATTTAGATAAAAGAAGTAGATTTATTAACTATGAAGACTTATTAAATGATTTAAAAAATCTAATTCAATTCTTACCAGCTAATCAAAGAAAACAAATAGTAGAAAATAATATTCGTAATTTCTTAAAAGCTTGTTATCATAGTATGCCAATATCAGATACTATGATAAATAAAATAGTATTTACTGCTAATAAATATATTGAAACAAATGAAGGAATAGATAAATTAAAAAAATTATCTTCTGAACTCATAAAAGAATGGCAAGAATATATTGCAAATATTCAACCAACTGGATTACTATATTTTAAAAATGATGAAGACGCTAAAAGTTACTTTAAAACACAGCATCGCAAAGATAATCATAAAAAAGCTAGTGAATTTGCATCTGCACATTACCAAGACTTTATAGTAACACCAAATGAAGACTATTTTGATGATACTATAGTAACATATGGTATTAAAGGAGTAACTCTTAATAATAGAGAACTAAGAGAATTCCAATATCCGCGTGCATCTAAGATAAATTTCGAAGCATTAATAAGTTTCTTAGCTGGTATTATTAATTCAGAAAAAGATGATAAAGAAAATTGCTTTGATGCATATTATGGTAGCTTAGAAAACAAATTATTTGGATGGCCATTACCTAATAATGATGAAATAAGTGAATTAATGGCCAATATATATGAGCATATTAAAGATCATATAATAGATCATAAAAATATAGATATACCTTATCTTGAGCAACAATTTAATGAATTAATAAAGTTATACAAAGATATAAGAGAACAAGTAATAGAGAGATTCAAAAAAGATCGACTATCAATAAATACTCCAGTATCTGATGCTACAAGAGAATTAATTAACAAGATAAAAGCAATAGAAAACAATGATTCTATACCAGAAGACAGAAAAAGAAGAGAAATAATGCTTTTACTAGATACTGTTGAAGTAATTAATCAAATTCAAGAATATCAACTAGCTATAAATGAAATGGATGAAATAGTTAGTAAAAGTAAACAAACAAAAAAGACTAAATCATAGTCTTTTTTTCTTCCTTATTTTTACCTAATATATCATCACATAAAGGTTTACTAGTTAAAGGATTAATATATTTACTTGGTGTTACAAAAACATCAATTATAGCTTTTAATCTATCATATTTAACATCATTACCTACTCTAATTAACTCTCTAAAATCTTCTAAAGTCCAATGAGATATCATATTAGGATTTTTAAATATAGAAAAATTTAATCTATATGGTACACCAATACCAATCTTTAAATCAGCTTCATTCTTTTGCCACCAATTACCTAATTCACCCTTCTTTTGTGATACATATAACATTGCTAATCCACTAGGGCACAAATACACTCCATAACCATCATGCAATATCTTATCTAAATCTAATAATTCTTTTTTAGTTAATTCTTTTAATACACTAGGTGGAATAATAGATTCAGTAGAAGGACTACTATTACTATATCCTACTGTTATCCAATTATAATTATCATAAACATACTCTGGTACAAAATCAAAATGTTTTTTTAATAATTTATCTGGTAACTTATCAACTTCTCCAACATCTTCTATATTTCTATTTCTTTCAAAATCATTTCTTTGTTCTTGTATTTTTTTTGAATCTTTATGAAAATAGAAAACAGCATTATCTTCACTTATATCCCCACTAATTAAATCATACATAAATCTTGATGTTCTACCATTGCCATCACTAAACATATGTAAATTAATTAATGTATAATAAGTTACTGCAGCTCTTGCTTTTATATCCTCTATTTTACTTATATTACTCAATAAATATTCCAAAATCCTATCTTGTACTTCTCTAGTTGGAGATACTAAATCTCCAACTGACATATTATCATCTAAGACTTCTTCTTTATCATCTAAAGACCTTAATAACTTATTTAATTTTATTAACATCTTTATAAATTCTTCTCTAGACATTTCGGAAATCTCTTTATTCTTAGGATTTATTGATTTAATTATTTTCTCTATCATATAATCATCTCTAACATTATTAATTATAACATATAACCATTATTATAAATTACCTTTTTACTTTACATTTAAAAAGTAGTTCATAGAACTACTTTTATTGTTGATTATTTGGATATTGTTGTTGTACTGGTTGTTTCTTAGATAACAATGACTTAATTAATACTATTAATCCAATTGCTACTACAAGTAAACAAATACCTAAGATAGGTCTAAATACTATCCATGAAATAGCTATTACTACAAGTGATATAGCTAAACCTACAAATAAAGCAATTAAACCAGTAGCTCCACCAACTATACTTCCAAGTATTGGAACATATGATGTAATAGTTTTTAATGGACCAAATACAGAAGCAACACCAGCAATTATTAGGATTGTACCTATTAATCTTAAAATCCACTTCATTGCTTTATTACCTTTTTCAATAGAATTAATTACATATTCACCATCATGAATACCATCTGTTAAATAAGTAATCTTACTTCCTTTTTTAGTTACATACTCAGTAATAGTACTACCATTTAATTTACCCATTACTGTTACATCACTATAACTAGCATAAGCAAAACTAATTCTTACATCTCCTACTTTTGGATTACTACTATCTTCTGAATTAGTAATATATCCATTAGATACCTTATATCCTTCTGGAACAGTAGCTGCACTTAAATCATTATAAATTCCTTCAACACTAAGTAATGAAAAATAATCACTTGATAATTTATATGCCCCAACATTTAATTCCTTAGCTTGATAACTAGTATTTGAATAAGGCATACTACCATTATTTTCATGTCCACTTTGTTCTTTAAACTTAGATGAATCTACTACTTCATCTGACCATTCTTTAGAATATTTATAAGTAGTCTTATCATCACTTTCTTCAGTATCTTCTACCCATTGATATATTTCTACTTTTCTTTCTAATATAGGAGCTTTAACTGAAATACCAAATGTCTCATCAGTTAATGTTTCATCTCCATATCCTAATGTACCAGAAGTAACTATTAACTTACCATCATTATCTTTATCTACATTATCACTCTTAACATCGACATAGACATCTCTTAATTCTTTAACATTCTTAATGTTAATAACATTACTTCTTTCATTTATTACAAGTACTACAATACCTATAATAACCATGATTATTCCGAAGAATATACCAGTGAATGAATTCTTCATTCTTGTTCCAAATCCTTTTTTTTCAACAACTGTATCGCTCATCTTATCACCTCTATAATTATTGTATCATAAAATATAATAATTGACTTTTAAATCTTTAATGGTATTATAGAAAACATTATTAGAGGTGATTAATATGTTTGAAGAATATGAATTACTATCTAAAAGAGTAATTGAAAGTGATGAAGTACTAAGTAAATACGAAAGTGATTTATATAAGAGAAGTAAATATATAAGCAATCTATTACTTAATGCTAATGCATTAGATAAATTACTGCATCCAGTTAGATTAGTAAGAACAAAACAAGAAGATAAACGTATACAAAGAATTAAAACTTCTTACTATGATTTAAAAAACTCTTCTCTAGTAGAACATTTTGATGAAGAGTCTGGTGAATTAGATCATGATTTCTATGCAGCAGCTACTTATTTTAAACCTAGAAGGATGAGAGAATTTACCAAAAATAATCCAATAAATATAAAGAAAAAATTACTAACAAAAAAAAGATGATTTAATCATCTTTTTTTAATATAAAGGATAATTATCTGCACTAGATAATTGTTTAGGTTCATATACAGTTCCAGCAAACCATACTTCACCAGTATCTTTATCTCTTACTAAATACATATAAGGATTATCAAAAGTTAAATTAATTCTCTTAACAGGAGCAGTAAATCTATATTCAAATCCCATATCTATTCCGCCTTTGCCACCCATAGCAGTAGCTGCAGCAGCTTTAATACCATCATTAGAGAACTCAATATTAGCTTTATGAACAGCAGAATCAATATATGTATCACTACTTGATAAATTAGATAAATCTGACTTTTCAGAATCAAATACATCAGTAATACCAAGTTTCTTTAAGTCTTCCATTAAATCTAATTCATATTCAAAATCAAACATTGGAATATATCCTTCAACTATAGTTATATATCCATCTTCAAAGCTATCTGATTCAATATCTTTTAATCCACTTATATAACCATTAATCTTCTTAGAATCCATATTATCTACAAATGTAGATAATTTATCTTTCTTAGGCATTATTCCTACATATTGTAATGTTGTACCATCATATGTTCTTAAATCTTTAGCAAATACTTTAACATCTTCATCATCATAGAATAAGAAATCAGTTGAACTACTTACATGTCCATAATTACCTTTTAATTCTTTCATATACTCATTTATATCAAAAGTATCATATTGTAATTCATAAGAATCTACAGTTTTCTTCCATTCATTATATTCTTTTAATACTGTAGATTTAATATCTTCTTCACCTAGTTCACTAATAATATCAAATTTATTAGCAACTGCTGATATTTCTACTGATTTAATATTTTCTTTTCCATTAAATTTTAAATTATGATATCCTGAACTATCTAAAGATGAAACATATGCTCCAGAATCATAGTCATGAGGATACTCTGCATTAGGATCTGCTTCTACTTGTTCATGAGCAAAATTAACTTCATAATCTACATGTTCACTTTGTATCTTATTAACCCATTCCATATCAATAGCTAAGGCATTAACTAAGATATAATCAAAAGAACTAACATCATCAAATAAATCAGGTATTAATTTAAATGTCTTATCACTAACCCATTGATTAACTACTTTAGGTGATGAAAAACCATCAAAATAAACTTCAGCACCATATACATCTTTTAATGTATCAATATAAGTAGTCTTAACATCATCTTTAAAACTATCTCTTACAAATAAACCATTAGCAAATGACATATTCTTACCATTAGTATACTTTCTAGCAACATAATTACCTATAACAGCATCTAATTGAGTTTTAGTATTACCATCTGCTCCCTCTGATAACATTTCTAAAGCATATTTAATTGATAAAGGACTATATACTTTATTAACTTCACCATTTTCTAATTTTAAAAATGCTAAGTCAAAATCACTTAATGAATTTCCTTCCATTTTTAAATCAGATTTACTTTCTTTCTTACTAGTAACCTTTTCTTTAGTTTCATTATCTTTTCCACTAAATAATTGGTCTTTAAATACTATTACACCACTAAGTCCAATTATAGCAGCAAATATAATTACAATTATTGGGATATACTTTTTATCCATTTTATCACTCCATTCCTATTATAAAATATATCACATTTTGTCATTTAAAAAAACACTATTTTGTGTTTTTTATAAATTCATTTAATAACTTTTTAGAATTATCATCCATTAGATATTCAGGATGCCATTGAACACCTATAATAAACTTTTTATTAGGATATTCTACTCCTTCAATAACATCTCCACATTTAGCATTTATAACAAGTTCATTCATTTCAAATTTAACTAAATCATGATGAACACTATTTACCATTAATCTATCAGTACCAAATATATCCTTTAATTTATTACTTACAATAACATCATGCATATATTTATCAGGTTCACCTTTATGAGAATTAGTACTATCTTCGGAAGTATTATCAAACTTAGTTCTATCTTTAGCAAACATACTACATAATGCTTGAAAACCTAAACATATACATAGTAATGGTTTATCATTTCTAATAGCATAATCTATAACATATTCATCAAAATGATAAAAATATGTACCACCAGGAACTATAAATCCATCACATTTATCAAGTACATAATCAATCTTCTCTTTATTAACTATATCTTTACCATTTACTACATCTAAATAATTAATATTCTCTGTAGGAAGTAATGTAATACATACACAATCTTCATTATCTACAATTGCTTTTCTAACAGCATCATGTGTCTGAATAATACTTTGATTATCTTTATTATAATAAGCTCTTCCTACTATGCCAATTAATTTCATTATAATCACCAACAAAATTATAACATAAAAAAAGATGATAAATATCATCTTTAAGAAATTACTTTAAAGTAATAAGTTGCATCTGCATAATTAACATCTAGTACTTGAGCTTCTATACCATCACTACCATGATCAACAATAATCCAAACTGCTTTCCAGATAGTACCTTCTTGTAAATTAGTAGATGTTTTATCTTGACCACCACTAATTATTTTCTCAGGAGTAAGTACTAAAGCATATACATCATCTGCTGTTATTCTTCCATAAGATTGCTTTACTATTGCATCAAGTTTACTTTCATCTATACCTACAGATTTTAAACCTTCCTTACCAGTTAAATAAGTATATGTACCATACCAGTAATTATCATTTAAATCCTTATAATCTTTATACCAATAAAATTCTCCATCATTAAAAGTCCAATAAGTATCAGAATCAGAAAGTAATCTCCATCCACCTTCTATACCTTTAACTCTTGATATATTAGCACTATTCCTTTTACTAGAATATACATTCCAATTACTCATAGTATCTAATGCTTCAGCAATTTCTCTTTCTTTAGCAGCATTAGTTAATTCTTTTTTACTAATATCTAAAGTTTTTAACATTTCTCTTATTTCTTCATCTACTGATTCAATACTCTTATTTGTATTAGATATAAATGATATTAAAACATTCTTATCTTTAGAAACAATTAAATAATATCTACCTCTAAGATTATTCTCATCTTTACCATAATCATAATAAGCTATATTAATATCATCTATTAATACTTCAAATGTAGTATCACTCTTAATTAATACTAAAGAGTTCTTAACAAGTTCTTCATTCCACATATCATAGAATTCTGAATATACTCTTTCCTTACATGATGCATCATCAAAATCACAACTAAATCCTTCATCAAATGCACTAATACCAATTGGAGCAAATAAAGTATTACCAGAACTATTTACTAATCCTTTATCATCTTTTACCCAATCACTCTTATATTTAAAAGAATACCCTGTACCTTCATAAACTAATGTAGTTACTTCATCTACTTTATCACTCTTTTTAAATATTTTTCCAAAAACAATACCAATAACTCCTACAAAGACAAGTATTAACAAAAAAGCAATTAAAACAACTTTATTACCATCACCTTTAGGTTGTTGATATGAAGGAGGCACCTGACCTACAGGTTGCTGTACTGGCTGTTGATACATAGGCTGTGTAGGTTGACTAACAGGTTGTACTGGTTGTTGATACATAGGTTGTTGTACTGGTTGTTGCATTTGAGGATTTAATCCATCAACTTGAGGTTGGGGACTATAAAATTCATTATTATTTTCTCCATTTAAATTATTATCTTGATTCATACATATCACCTATTCTATATAGAATTATACCATAAAAAAAAGACTATAATAGTCTTTTTATTCATCAGCTAAATTATCAAAGTATCCTTGGATAAATACTACTGGAGTACCTTTGTCTCCTGAACCACTTGTTAAATCACAAAGTGAACCAATTAAATCAGTTAATCTTCTAGGAGTAGTACCTTGAGTAATCATTTGTCCCTTTAAATCAGCATCTTTAGCTCTAATTTCTTCTTGAATAGCTTTCTTTAATTCATCTCCATGTAAATCTGGGAATTTATTATCAGAAACGAATTTTAATTTTATTTCATTAGGAGTTCCTTCTAAACCACTAGTATAAGCAGGAGAAACAACTGGATCAGCAAGTTCCCAAATCTTACCTACTGGATCTCTAAATGCACCATCTCCATAAACCATTACTTCAATAGTCTTACCAGTAGCTTCTTTTAATCTCTTTTGAATTCCTTCAACTAATTTTTGACCAGTTCTTGGGAATAATTTCAATCTTTCCTCAGTAGATTTATTAGAACCTAACATACCATATTTTTCATTATATCCAGATCCATCTACAGGAGCATTCATTATTTCATATAAACCATATACTTTAGCTCCTTTAGCTTCTAAGTTCTTCTTAGTTTTATATCTAGTATGAATATCGCAAGATAATACATTATTAGTATATTTTAGGATATCACTTGCTGAATTAGATAATACAAATACTGCTTCACAACCTTCAGCTTCAATTAACTCTTTATAGAATTTAATCATATTAATACCAGTAAATGGATGTAACCAATCACCAAAGTTTTCCATATATTCTTCTTCAGTAATAACACTACCTAAATTAAATTTACTATTTTCTAACTTTTCTTCATCTAAAATACCATTACCAACTTCATCACTAGGGAATGATAATAATACATATAATTTCTTAGTACTTCTAGCAATAGCTTTTAATATAATACTAAATCTATTTCTACTTAGTATTGGATATACAATACCTAATTCTTCTGGATTATTAAATTTATTCTTAATATCTTGTGTTACTTGATCTACAGTAACATAATTACCTTCTGAAATACCAACTACTGCTTCTGTAATAGCAACTACATCTTTATCATGGAATTCAAATCCATTATTCTTAGATGCATTAAGTATTGATTCTACTACAATACTTTCCAAATCATCATTCTCTTTAATGATTGGTGTTCTAATCCCCCTAACTACTGTTCCTAAATCTCTCATTTACATCTCTCCTTCTTTTAATTACCAAAAATAAAAAGGAAACAATATAGAATTGTTCCTTTGTATACAAAATCATCTAGTTGTTAAACCAGCACTTATTTCTAGTAATTTTAACTCTGTGGAATATCTTTTCATTTTTACCACCAAGAATATTATATCATTAATTAGTATACTTTCAATTAAAAATATTTTAAAAATGTAAATTAAACTCTATCAACTATAATTAATGGAATATATACTTCATCATCAGTATATCCTGCATGATGAGAAAATAATACTTCATCACCTTCAGATACTAAACATTTATCTGTATTAGCTATAGCAATAAAATCACCTAGTGCATCTCTAAATAATTCATTTTCTTCTCCATCACCAAATAATTTACTATCTAATACATCTTCTTTAGTATATAAAGAAAAATCATTACCAAAGTATTTATTAAATACTTCAGGAAATTTATCTATATATTTATTCTTAATTTTAAATGATACTGCTCTTTGTTCAATTGCTGTATTTCTTTCCATCATCTCTAAAATATCAGGATAATCTTTTAAGAATAGATGATCTACTTTTTTATGACCATGGTCTGCTACAACAATTACTAATGTATCTTTTAAATTCTTACAGAATTCTTCTGTCTTTTTATTTCTTGTTTGAATCAAGAATTTAGCTTCTTCTGAATCTGGTCCACAATCATGCATTGTATGATCTGGTTCATCATTATAAGCATATATAAAAGTTTTTTTATCACTTTTTAATTCAGTATTAATCATAGAATACATTTCATCTAAATCTCTATATACTTTAGCATTACTAGCTTTAAAAGGAAATAACTCTACTCCTTTATTATCTGTTTCTCTATTAATAGCATCAGCAATAGTATCTTGATATAACATATCTTTAACTTTAAAGAAATCTCTACAAGGTACTTCTTTACCTTTTTCCATATTTTTATATAAAGTTATTATCTTATCAATAGGTTTAATATATACATTCCAACCTATCCATCCATGTTCACATGGATTTAAACCTGTCCTAATTGCTGTAGTAGCTGCTGTTGTCGTAGCAGGAAATACCGTAGTAATCTTTTTATATCTATTCTTAATAAAGAATGAATCCTTATCTAGATTTCTATCTAATATATTAGATCCCATTCCATCAAATAAGAATAGTATTACATTTTTAGGTTTCTTTTCTTCTAATATTTCATCTACATAAGATAATGTATTATGTTTATAATCTAAACCAAAATACTTCCTTATACTACAAGCCAAATTAGTTAAACACTCATTATAATCATTTTTAACTTTCATAAAACCCTCCTACATCTTTTCTATTAATAGATTAATAAACTTCTCATCAGTTACTTCTATTAATTCCTTATTAACAAATTTACCAAAGAAGAAATCAGATTCATCATTTATATTAGTTAGATAAGCATAGTTAATATCATATAATTTAATCATTCTTACAATTACATATTTATTATTATGATATGTAATTACTTTACCTTCCTCTACCATATGATTCTTCTCCTTCTAATGATTTATTAATACTTCTTTCTATTAAAGCAAATTTAATTTCATGTACTTTACTTAATTTAATAAAATAACGTTTAACATCCATATATACATTCATAATTTCTGAATTATATAAATGACTTCTCAAATATAGTATTAAACCATCAACTTTATTCTGAACAAATAATTTCATTATATTAAGTTTATATCTAGCTCTATCTATAATACTAGATTTACATCTTTCTTCCACTACCTCATATCCATTATCAACTGAAATTACTTCTGGTAGAATATAATCTGCAAATTCTACATCATCTTGAGGATCTTTCAACTTTAGAACTAATTCTTGATTAACAAATCGATCAAAAGCATAATCATTTTTTTCTTTTAAGTATAAATTAAAGTCATCTAATAAACTTTCAATTTTATCTGGATTATTAATCATATATTCTTTAAATTCACGAACAACTTTATAAAAATTATATGGTAACCATGATTTATAAATATTTAAAAGGATAGATAAATGATTTATTAATTTTGGTCTTAAAGCTTTATTAGGATATAAAGTATCTAGATAATTAATATAATCTTTAATTAAATCATAATCTTCATCAGGGTCTTCATAACTAAATATTACTGATATAGCATCATATATAGATGCAGTACCATTGCATTCTTTTAATAATTTATGTCTTTTAAAATCTCTACTCTTTTCTTCTAAAATCTTCTTATTACCTAATGTTATTACTTGAACAGATATATTTTTAATAATCTTCTTACTAAAATCTCCTAATACTAAACATGGAACACCATCTCTTACTTCTCCATGGAAATCTCCAAATAACTCATCAATTCTTTTAACATCATTAGGATCAAATTGTAAATTATTTAAGAATAAATCTATACATTTTTGAATATCTTCTTGAACATTATCATTACCATCGAATGTAATCTCACCAGTTTTAATTCTTAAAAGTCTTTCATAAATAGAATTAATACTAGCAACTGTATAATAACTATAATCTTTTGGATTAATTCTATCTAAAATTTCTGGATGTTCTCTATATAAAACCATAGAACTAATATCAAAGAATCTAACAAAATCATTATTTAATATACCCTTACTCTTAGCTCTAAATAAACGACCATAATAATTAGCTATAAAAATAATATCTGAGCTATTATAATTACCATAATTATTGAAATAATAATTATTACGTATATATATATTTAACAACTTACAATCATTTTCTAATAATTCATTTGGTATATACCTAAGTACTTCATAAGTTCTAAAAGCTGGATACTTTTTAAAAAACTCTTTTAATACATCATTTGTTTTAATTTGAGAACTAATCTCCTCATATGAATCTGCACTATATCTAAATACATGTGTATCATAATTTTGACAAACAATACGATATATTTCTTCTATAGATAAATCACTTTTAAATATCTCCATTTGTTCGAAATTAATTGAAGGATAATGAGATAAATACTGAATAATTTTTAATGTAACATCTTTATCCGCAAATAAACTAAAATCTAATAAACCAGATAAGTTTTTAAACAAACCTTTTGCCTCTAAAATTATTAATAAAGATGGATTAGCTTTACCTAAATAATCTAAATAATTTTCTTTACTAATAAATTTTGAATATCTCTTATAATAATATACTAATTCTCGTATATCTTCTATCTTTCTATCTAAGAATTCTCTGTTATCAAAGCCCCCTAATATATCACCATTATAAGATGAGAAAACATAAGATAACATAGCAATAATATGACCAAGTTTTTCATTAGGATATTCTGCAATTGAACCAATATTATTAATAATCATTAATCTAACTTGTTCATTAATACTTTTATTATTTAAAACAGCACTTATAATTCTAATTATTCTATTAATATCTATTTGTTTACCATTATTAATAATACTTGCTAATAAGCTAGGATTAGATTTTATAATATCTACATTAATTAAGTTATACACATATTCATAACCGATATCAGAATATTTCCTTTTTACCAATCCAGATAAAATTTCATCAGAATTAATATAATCAATAATAGTATCAACATATTTAGTATCACCAAAGTAATAATCAATAGTATTATCATCTATTTCTTCTAGTAATACTTGATATTTATTAAAATTACTAGTTAATAAATTAATAACTTTTTCTTTATTCTCATCTTTAACATAAATAAGATTACGATAAGAAAGTACAGATCTATAAGAGCCATTATCTCTAAATAAATCATTTAATTTTTTTAAATATTCTATATCTAAAGATAGTATTTCTTCTACAGTAAATCCATACCATTCTCCATTATCTACTATCTTTCTAAATTCCATTAATTTATTAATTTTATCTTCATTACCATCTATAAAAGTATAAATACCTGTTGATATATTATAAAATTTTAACATCTCTACATACTTATCAAAATATTTGAAACAAGCATATCTACTCGCAGTAAATATACCATCTAATTTTCTTAATATATTATCTTTTTCTGCAGAGTTAACCATAGTAAAATTATCTGGATATAAAAAACTTTCTTCTGAATAATACAAAGTATATCTATCATCACTATTAGTTGCATAATCTGAATATATACCTTTTGCAAACATAAATTCAACAGCTTCACTAAGTTTTTTATATAATTCCTTATACTCATGACTTTGAACATTTCTCGTAACGTACTTCTTAAATAATAACTCACAGAATAATGCCATATCACAAGACACCATATTTTTAATTAAATATTCTTCTAATTCACTTATCAAAGGAAGTCTTTTTAAATAATCAATCTTAAGAGTTAATAAATCTAAAGTTTTCTTAATTAATAAACTCTTATCATTTCTTTTATCAATAGAATCATAATCTGCTTGAGACATATTACTTTCTATTAAAGAATATTCTAATTCTCTATTGTTTACTTTTTTATATAAAGCCTTACATAACTTACTTAAAAAAACATAATCTGGATTACCAGTATTACTTTCATAAATATATCTACTATTTTCATAAGTAGAACCTGTTTCTGGATTGCTTAATTTAGAATCAAAGTCACTATCTCCTACTAAGTCTTTAATTTCTTGCTGAGTAGTTGAATTCAATAGAAGGAAATTTATATTTAAATCATGTACACTGAATGAATCACTATTCATACCTTGTCTAAGTAGTAATACTTTTATTAATAATTCACACGCAAAAGAGATATCTACTATCATAGATTTCTTAAAAACATATTCATCCATCAAATTACTATTACTTGTAGAAGAGATAAATTTATCAACTCTACCTAACAAGATATCTACATATCTTAAAGCATTAGATTCTTGATGATTAGTTACATATGATTCATCTATCATAATATCAATCCTTACTCCAATATTATAACATATATGTTATAATTTATAAGAGGTGATAAGATGTTAAACGTAAAAAATATAACCAAAACATACGGTACTTTAAAAGCTGTAGATAACTTATCATTTGAAGTTAAAGAAGGAGAAATATTTGGTTTACTAGGAGTAAATGGTGCTGGTAAAACAACTACATTCAGAATGATAGTAGGTTTACTTGAACCAGATTCAGGTTCCATAACATTAAATAATCATAAAATTGATTATGATATTACAGATCAAATAGGATTCCTTACTGAAGAACGTAGTTTATTTCAAAAAATGACAGTTAAAGATCAAATACTATATTATGGTCAATTAAAAAACATAGATAAAAAAACTATATTAGAAAGATTAGATCACTGGTTAAAAGTATTTAATATAGAAGAATATAAAAACTCAGTAATTAAAGAATTATCTAAAGGTAATCAACAAAAAATTCAGTTCATCTCTGCTATTATTAATGAACCAAAACTACTTATATTAGATGAACCATTTAGTGCCTTAGATCCATTTAATGTTTCCTTAATGATGGATGTGATTAAAGAAATAAGCAAAAAAGGAACTATGGTTATCTTCTCATCACATCGTATGGAACATGTTGAATTGTTCTGTGAAAAGCTCCTTATACTTGTTAAAGGAAAAGCAATATTACAAGGAGAATTAAAACAAATAAAAAATGATTATCAAAAGAAATTTATTCATATCATAGGTGATATTGATATAGATAAGTTAAAGAAAATAGATGGTGTAGAAAATATTGAAAAAACACCAGAAGAATACATCGTTAAAATAACATCTAAAGATATAATAGAAAAAGTATTTAATGCTATAAAAAATGATAAAAATATAACTAAGTTTTTTGTAGAAGATCCTACTCTAAATGAAATATTTGTATCGAAAGTAGGTGAAACAATTGAATAAGCGTAATTTTTTAATAAAAGAAAGTTTAAAAAAGAAACTTAAATCAAAATGGTTTCTAGGTATTAATATATTTATCTTAATAATGATAATACTAACCATAAACTTAAATAGTATCATCTCCTTATTTGGAGGAGGTTTTGAAGAAAACTATACTGTTTATGTAAAAGATGAATTAAATATCTATGATGAATTTAGTAAAAACTTTACTAATAACAATTTATATTTCAAAGACAATTATAAATTAATAAAAAGTACTAAAACATTAGATGAACTAAAAGAAGAAGCTTTAAACAATAATAATATTATTATTCTAGATATAACCAAAGATGATGAAAACTATATAAAAGCCGATTTATATAGTAAAAAAGAAATATCAGGTCTTATTACTTCAGCATTTCAAAGTTCATTAAATACTATTAAATATGAAATAGCAGTTAACAATTCTAATGTAAGCAAAGAAGAACTTCAAAAAATAAATTCTGCTGTTGCCATTAATAGAAATATTCTTATAAAAGAACAAACTGAAATTCCTCAAAATGAGAAAGTTAAACAAAATAATCAACGTAGTATTATGGGAGCTATTGTTGTAGTAGTATTTATTCTTCCATTCTTCTTCTTAATAGTTACACTAGTTCAAATGATTGGTGCAGAAATAAATGAAGAAAAAACTAATAAAAGTATGGAAATTATTATATCTAATGTAAAACCAAAAGATCATTTAATATCTAAGATAGTATCTTGTACAACATTTATGATAGTTCAAATACTATTAATAGTATTATTCTTCTTAATAGCTAATCTAATTAAGAGTAGTCTTCCAACTACAACAACTGGTACAGCAAATGTACTTATGGAAGCTGTTAGAGATATGATTACTCCTGATGTAATTAAACCTATTATTCAAATAATTCCATTATTAATCATATTCTTTATAGTAACTTTTATATCATATGCAATTATAGCTGGTGTCTTAGCATCTATTACAACAAGTATAGATGACTTCCAACAATTACAAACACCACTTATGTTAATAATATCATTAGGTTTTTATCTATCAATAATGGCTGTTATCTTTGAAAAAGCAAGATTTATAATTGCTTTATCATATCTACCATTAATAAGTTTCTTACTATCTCCTTCATTATATATGTTAAATCAAATATCAGTAGTATCATTAATAATATCTATTATTATTCAAACAATATTCTGTATATTAACTTATAAATATGGTTTAAGAATATATAAAGAAGGTATCCTAAATTACTCAGGTACTAACCTTTGGAAAAAATTATTTAGATCAATTAAAAAATAGAGATTTATCTCTATTTTTTTTCGAATACTAATTTATCTTCTTCTAAATCTATTTCAATACCTTTAGCATTAGTTAAAACACTTTTTATATCTGAGTTAGATTCTAATTCAGTATCATTATTAACTACTATATATAATTTCATATCTTCTGAAACAATATAATATCTAGATTCATTATTACTTACTATATAAATAGCATATAAAGCTTTAATGTTTTCATTACTTTCTTTATCTACTAACTTATCTCCATTTTCAAATGATACTTCTTTATCAGTACTAAATACTAATTTATTCTTAATATTTTTATTTAATGATTCTTCTTTAGGTAATATAACCTCTTCTACCTCAGAAACAACCTCAGTAATTTCCATCTTTAATTCATTATCAATAACATATTTACCATTTTTAACTTCAATATAATAAACTTTATTACCTGTTTCTACTACTGGTTTAGAATCATATAAACCTATTTTAGTAGCTTTACTCTTTAATAAAACAAATTTACTATTTTTCTTTGTATAAACTAAACCTTTTTCAGTTAAAAAGTATTCTCTACCATCAGCTTTTACATAAGCAACTACTTTAACTTTTTTAATTTTACTAACTGATGAACTATTACTATCAGACCAATCTACTTCAATAGTTTTAGTTACTTCATTAGTTTTTCTAGCTGTATTAGCATTATATACTTCCATATATGAAGATTCTTTTATAAAGTCATTATCACTTACTACATCAAATTCATAATTATTCTTACTAGATTTAGCAATTAAAACTATAATGCCAATAACTACTAAAATAACTATAGCAATCATACCAAAGTTTCTTATAAGTTCCTTCTTATTCATAAATACACCCCTTAAGTTGACTGTATTATACCATAAAAAAAGAGAAATGCAATTTCTCCTCTATTTTACCTTTAACTTTTCATTAGCTGAATCTTCCATAATCATCTTAATAATAGCTGTTACAGGTACCGCTAAGAACATACCTAGTACACCAAATATAGCACCACCTAATGTAATTGATACAATTGTTAAAAGTGGACTTATATCAACTTGACTACTAGTAATCTTAGGATTAATTATATTAGCATCTACTTGTTGTAATACTAAAACAATAACACCTGCTATTAATACAGTCTTTATTCCACCTGTTAATGCAATAATTACTAAAGCAAATCCAATACCAAATATAGCACCAAAGAATGGTATTAAATTAGATATACCTATAATCATACCTAATAATACAGCATATTTAACATCTAATATAGACAATGCTATTGTTGCAAGTATTCCTACTACTATAGAATCTAATATTTGACCAGATAAATAATTAGCAAGTACATTATTAATCTCTTTAGTATACTTACATACTTTAGAATATTTATCTTTAGATAAATGAGCTTTAGCTTGTTTATTCCAGAAAGCTAGTATTTCTCTTCTACCAGATAATAAATAGATAGATACTATTATGGCTACAAAGACACTAAATATCTCCTTAGCTACACCAATAGTACTCTTAATATACATAAATATATTATCTATACTTAATATACTAGAAATATCTATCTTATTTAACTGATCTACTAAATAATCACCTATTTCATTATTTAATATTTCAATATCTTCTAGTTTATTATAATAGTCTGGTACATTCTTAACAAATTCCCCAACACTATCAGATACAACTGGACTTATTATCTTAATAAAACCATATACAACTAATGCTACTACTACATAAATCATAATAATAGATAATACTCTTTTATGTTTATTAAAGAATCCATCTTTTTTAGTTTTACTTAATACCTTTTCTATATTTCTTTCAGGTAAATAAAGTACATAAGCTAATATAACACCTACTATAAAAGGCATTAATGCACTAATTATTGTATTAATAAAACTGGTAGCAACACCTAAGTTAGCAAATATAATTGCAAAAGCTACTACTGAAAAAGCAAATAACCATTTTTTAACTCCAAGTTTTTCTTCCATATTAACCTCCATTAAACATATTCTTTATCATATTTTTTAATATAACCACTAATCTCTTTACTATACTTATTATACATCTTATTTTGATAATCGTGTTTACTAATTAAATTTTTATGAATTGATATATTACTTTTAGCAATACTTATATTTAAACAATGATTAATAATACTTTCACAACAATTTAATATTTCTAAGAAAGCTATTCCACTTTCTACACCACATTTGCCTTTTTTAAGTCTTCTAATATGTAAACTCTTATACTTCTCTCTTCTTAATTCAGCAAAGTCTCTTAAAGCTTCTATTTCAACACTTTCATCTTGATTACCATCTTTAAATACACTAATAGATTTTTCAATAGCAGCCTTAGTAATTCTATACATTACATCTAATTCTTTCATTGCTGACTTGCTAAATGTTATATCATTATCATTATTATTTTCATATTTCTTAGCTAATCTATAAGCATAATCACCAATCTTTTCGTATTCAGCTTCTATTCGTAATAAAGACGTTATCTTCTTATTATCTTTTTCAGATATATCTAAATTCTCAAGATTAACTAAATACTTAGTAACAACACCTTCCATTTTATCTATACTATTTTCACATTGTTCTATTTTTCTTAACAATGATTCATCATAAGACTTTAATAATTCCAAAGTTCTATCATAATTAGCTAATGATAACTCTCCCATTTTTATAACTACATCTTTACTATTTTCAATAGCAATTTTTGGCATAGTAGATACATTATCATCTAACTTATTTAGTATTACTAATGAAGCATCTAACTCTTCTTCATTCTTATTATCTCTTATAGTTACCATAGTTAACTTCTCTATTAATCCCATAAATGGGAATAGAATAACTGTTGATGCTACATTAAATATCATATGGAAGTTTGCTATACTACCCATATTAACTATATCATTCCAAAATTTAAACCCAATAAAATGTTGATATGAATAAATAACTATCATAAATATAATTGTACCAATTAAATTAAAATATAAATGTACTGCTGCTACTCTCTTAGCGTTACTAGAACCACCTATACTAGCAAGTATTGAAGTAAAACATGTTCCTATATTTTGACCTAATATAATTGGTATAGTTGTTGAATATGTAATCTTTCCAGTAGTAGATAATGCTTGTAATATACCAACAGTAGCTGAACTACTTTGAACTATTGCTGTAACTAATGCTCCAGCTAAAACACCTAATAAAGGATTACTTAAACTACCAAGTATTTTACCTAATACAGGTAAATCACTAAATGTGCTTGCTGTACTAACCATTGTAACCATACCAGTAAATAGAATACCTAATCCCATAATCATAGATGAAATATCTTTAGTTTTTTTCTTCTTAGCTTTTTGATGAATAAGTAAACTAACTATCAGTAATATAGGAGCAAAACTAGCTGGAGAAAGTAATCCTATCCAACTATTACCACCTAAAGATGTTAATCTTAGTATTTGAGAATTAACAGTAGTACCTATATTAGCTCCCATAATAATAGGAATTGCACTCTTTAAAGTTAATATCTCAGAGTTTACTAAACCTACTACCAATACTGTTGTAGTAGCACTACTTTGAGTCATTACAGTTATTAAAAAACCAACTAATAGTCCTTTAAATGGATTGTTAGTGGCATTTACTAATATTTCTTCTAACTTACCACCTGTTAACTTCTTTAAATTAGAACTTAACATCTTCATACCATATATTAGTAATGCTAAACCTCCTAATAATGTTAATATTGATTTTACTACTACCATAATTACCACCTTATTAATTATAACAAATAAAAAAGATTATTTATATAACCTTTCTTACATTCCTCCGCGATACTTATATACTTTTTTAACTATACCAGGATCATACTCTACTTTAGATAATCCCTTACCCTGTTCTAATGCTATACCATAAGTAAGTAACATACTCTGATAAGTTAAATAAAACTCATTAACAAGTGGATCATCATATTTATAAGGTATAGTAGTAACTTTTCTATTATTTAATAATGATATTAATAATTTATCTAACTCAGTCTTACCATCAAAATAAATTAAATTAGTATCTTTACCAAAACCAATAGTACTTCTACCATGACAATAATCATATTTATCATGAACAATACACTCTCCTAAACCAGATTCAGTTAAAGTACTTTCTAAATACTTAGCAGCTACACTACTTTCATAACCGCTCATTACTTCATAAACACTACCTGTTAAATTAGTAACTTGATTAGAACTACTAAGTATTTCCTTAATAACAGAAGTATCTCCTTTTAAATAATATGATAATAATATTGCCATTGGAGTAAGTGTAGCTGCTAATGAAATAAAACTTCTTTCATTATCCATAACATAAGTTAAATTATTAACTCCGTCTATTCTACCAGTACTAAGTAAATACTTATTTAAACTATTATTAAATGATGTCTCTACTCCAAAGTTATTACCACTATAACTACATGAAATAACATTTTCATAATTACCAATTGGTTTATATAACAAATCTCTTGGTGATAAAGAAGTAGTAATAATACCATTAGTTCTTTCAAGTACTTTACTACCATATAAACTAACTACACTACTACCACCACTACCTGTAAGTATAGTAGATCCTTTTATTTCTCTTAACTTAGAATAAATATATTCCAAATCACTTCTATCTAAACTATCTAATACTCTTTTTGTTAATAAACTAAAATTATCCTTCATTAATACATCAGGATGATTTATCCATTTAATAAATTCTTCTGTTGCAGATGTGTGATTATCTTTTCTATGATTTCTTTCATAATCACTCATCTCTGCTAATGTTTTAGTTTCATTTTTAGGAATAAATACTTTCCATAAATTAGATTTAGCTCTTTCTAAATCTCCACCACGTATAGTTGTAGATAACTCACCTTCACTAATTCCATAAAATTGTTTAACATTTATACCATCAAAATAAGTAAGACAATCTACAAATCTACAACTTCTTCCTCTACCATTCATTACTTCTAATAAATAATCTACATTTGTTGATATACCACTTCTTTTAACAAAAGCACCTGGATATCCTGGATTATCTGGATAATCATCTATATAAAAGCCTGAATCTGCTACAAATAAGGGCCTCTTTAATACCTCATAAGCTTTTCTAGCTTTATCTTCACTTATTTTAGAAATATCATTTATTTCTAATTCATCTATATCTAAATCTGCATATTCAATTTCAATACCATGTTCCATAAAATGATCTCTAACAGCATAGTATTTACCTTTATTACCAGTTACATATACAATATTCTTTTTCATAAAAAATACCTCCTACATAAAATATAACTCATGTGTAGGAAGTATTTCGTCTACTTAAAAATATTCATCTAATAATTCTATTTCTTTTATATCTTTTAATCCAAATTGCCTCATATCTTCTCTTAATTCACAATAAGCTACACAATACCAACCATCTTGAAATAAGAACATTTCAGCTGGATCTATTACTCTGTAATTATCTCCCGATGATTTAGAAGTATATAATATCTTAACTTTCCTCTTTTCCTTAATACCTCTCATTAAAACATTATATTTATTTTGATCTTCATTAGATAATTTAACAACATATTTATTACTATTAATCTTAACCTCTTGATTTAATACATAGCCACCATAAGGGCCCATAATAGTATCTATAAATATACCTGCTTTTTCCAATTCTTCTTTATAAACTCTTACCATACGAGGTGTTACTTCCAGTAAACTAGATAATTCATTTATACTATATTTTTTACCATTACTTAAATACTGTAACATCAATATAACATTAGATATCTTAGACATAATAACACCTCCAATACCTGTATATTAACACAATAAAAAAAGAAGGACAATTATTATCCTTCAAATACTGCATCTAAATAAAATATAGGTCTTTTTTCTTTAAAGTATTGTTTTTCAAAGTCAGTCATTACATTATATATTTTTCTTTCATCGTTATGTAAATCTAAACTAACACATTTAAATACATACCAATAATCAGATAAACTTTCTAATGCAGATGCAAATAATATTTTATTATCTGTCTTTAGAATAATATGTTTATTCTTCTTAAAAATCCTATCATACATCTTTAAATAACTTATATGAGTAAATCTCTTATTCTCATCATGTTTCTTTGGCCATGGCTCTGAAAACGTCAAATAAATAGTATCTATTTCTTTACCAAAGAAATTAATTATATCCATAGCATTTGCATTTATAAATTTTAAATTAGGTAAATTCTTATTACCTACATTCTTAACAGCAGTAGCTGTTTGAGAATTATCTAATTCTAAACCAATATAATTAATATTTGGATGTTCTATAGCCATTTGAATAATAAAACTTCCTCTACCCATTCCTAATTCTAAACATATAGGATTTCTATTACCAAATACTTCATTCCATCTATTCTTATATTGAGAAGGATTACTTACTATATAAGAACTATTACCAATTATTTTATTAGCTCCTTTAACAACGTTATAACGCATAATATCACTCCTCGGTTAGGTATTATATCATACATTTAAAATATTTAAAATTTATCCTTTATATCATCAGTATTTACTAAATTAATTTGCTCTTCTAAATCACTTTTCTTCTTTAATAAATCTTGATTAGTAGGATTATCTTCTAATTGTAAATTAACATCATCTAAAATATTTTTAAGTACTCTATACATCATATACTTTCTACTAGCTATAGATATATCTAATTTATCTGTCTTTTTCTTATCTCCAGTAATATCATTTGATTCTAACATATTCTTTTTTTGTTCTTCTAAAGATAATATCTCCATATACATAAGATTTAATAAATCTTGTATTTCAGTATTACCAGATAACTTACTTCTAAAAGACTCAATATCTAATAAATTTTTAAAATCTAATCTTTGTGTATTATTAGAATAATATATTGCCATTAAAAACTTTAAAGCACTATCTACAGTATTTACCTTATATGTATTAAAATTAATATATTTAGCACCATTTTCCCCTACTAATGACTTAAACATATTTATATAATTATCATCTAAATCATTTCTTCTTCTAACTGGTAACTTTTCTATTTCTGAAATAAAATCATTTAAATGTCTTTCTCTTTTTTCTAATATTTTCCTAACATTCCTTTTAATCTCTTCAATACTATTAAAAGTAATTATTTCAGGATCATGTAATGTATCAGCACCAATTACTACTCTAGTAACTATATAATTATCTACTGAAACAGATGGTATTGTCCATTCATCATTACCTAATTCATTAGGACTTTCTCCAACACTAGGTCCATTTAAAAATAAACCACTGGTATCTATATCATACGTAATACCAACCATAGGTAAATGAACATATTTTTCTTCACCATTAACTATATAATTAACCTTATTATTTAAGACTATACCTTCTTCATATTTATTATTTGAATTATCTCTAGCTACATAAGGATTATCAGTTAAAATAAGTTCTTTTTTACCTGCTTTAACACTTAAAGGTTCAAGTTCCTTATTACCTAATGCTACTGCATCAAAATCCGCTACATTAACCTTTATACCAAGATAAAGAAATCTAGGACTTACTATTGCCACACTAACTTCCTCCCTTTATACTAAATTCTATAATAGTTCCATCTTTAACAATGGTTGAATCCTTAAATGCAATTATTACTTTATTATTATCTAATATTACATTACCAGCAAGTACTCTTTCACTACCATCAACACATTTAAAATTTGCTATATTATTTTTAAAACTAGCAGATACATTCATTATTTGTGCTTTATCTCCATATACAAAATCAAATACTAAAATTCCTCCACTAATAGATTTAATCTCAATATAATTTTTATCATCCTTATTCTCATTTAAATACCATTTACTAATATAATCATTTATATTTATACCATGTGCTTTAAATTTAAACATATAACTAGTATTATTACTAATACCTTCCACAGTTGAATCATTTATTTTAATCTCAATAGAATTATCAGTTAATAAAACATCTCCACTTATCTTACTTTCATCATCTCTAGTATATGTTTCAAAACTACCTTTATTATCAGCTATTTCTGCTTTAATAACTCTAAAACTAATATCATCTATAGTTAAATACATATTAATAGTCATACCATCAATACCCATAACTAATAAATTATTCTTATAATCAGTATCATAACCTTCATACCAAGTACCAATATATGAACTAGATAATACAGGTCCTTCTACTCTTTTTATAGGTTCCTCTATTTTTTCTAATGAATCTTGCATATATCCATATCTATAAGTCTCACCTAGATCTGCTCCTTCGTATGTTGACTCTGTTATAGTAATAACTATTTGATTATCATAAAAATATAAAGTACCTTTAAAAGAACTATCTCCATTACTATAATCTATATCTCCAGTATCTCCATCTACTACTACTTCTACATCATTAATATATGTACTATATGGAAAATACAAATCAAATTTAATACTATTAAAATTTACTTCTTTAACATGAACATACTTATCATCAATTTTATCTTTACTTAAAAACCAATACCCAACATACTCTTCTAAATTAACGTTAGATGATATTTCTATCTTATTAGAAGCTTCTAAATCTTCAGCTTTCTTAGAATTGCCTTTTATAACAAAAAACGTAATAAGTCCACCAACAACTACTACTAAAATAGCAACAATACAAATAATTGTCTTATTTTTCATCGTAACCACCTATTATAATTATATCATACTAACAATATTTTTTAATCTACACTTTATACACCTAGACATTTTTATATAAAAAAAGAAACTATTCTGTTTCTTTTTTATATGTAATAAATTGATCAATTCCATCTCTAGAATCATTTTCCTGATCTAACATAATAGAATTACTAATTATCGTATAATAATCTCTTTTAACCTTAGGTAGACTAGCTCTTTCTGATAATTCAACATCTACACCCAAATCACTCATCAAAGAAATTTTATCAGATTTACCTAAAGTTGCTAAGAACTTATCAGTTTCTTTCTTTTTATACGCTTTAATAAAATTTTCTTTTCTATCTTGATTAATTATGCCATTAGCTTTATTAATACGAAATGCTAAACTATCATAATTTTTTTCCAAAGCAATTAAATATAAACCTACTCTAACTGATTCATTTATATACTTTAATTGCTTTACTATTTCATGAGTATCAGCATTCATAGTATATAACTGTTTTAACAATTCATTCATAGCAGTTATTAACTGTTTACCAAATAATTTATTAATTACTTTATCATTCATAATAAGACCCAAAGATTCTATCAAGGAATTCGATATCTAAAGAACTTTCTGATATATTACTAGGTATTGTTGTTTCTTTCATTGGATCACTAAGATCAAATACTGCAAGTGGAGTAAAGAACTCTTCATATTCTTCTTTACCTAATCCTGCACAACATAATTGGAATACTTCGTTTTCATTAACTGCTAATCTATCTTGATATACACTCTTTTCTAGATATGGATCAAAATAGAAGTACTTACCATCTACTAATACTAAATTAGTTAAATAATAATTACCATCTTCATCATTACAAGCAACACATTTAACATCCATATTTAACTTACTTAAAATATGATTATAAACTAATGCCGTAGATATATTATCTAAATCACCATTAACTACTCCATGGAATATACTATTCTTTTGAACATTTCTACCAATAGATTCCCACTCTTTATCATAGTCTTTATTAACAGCTAAATATGATTGTAACAAACAAGCATTTCTAACTACATCTAAACTAAAATCACATTCTCTAAGATTTAAATTACCTATAATATCTCCAACTATACCATTTAAACCTAATTCAACAGATACATCAGTAACATCTAAATCAGTAACAGGATTACTTTTTCTAGTCAACTCTAAATTAGATTCAGAATACATCTTTTCCTTACCATTTAAAGCTACTACATATAAGTTATAACCATCTCCTAATACAGCAGCTACTTTAACAATAGTACCATCTTCATTAGTAGATACTACCTTAATCTCATCTCCAACTTTGTATCTTGCTTCTTTATTCATCTCTCACACCTCATTTTTTATTATTGCTCTTTAAAGCAATAAATAAATCAGAATATATATTTTTAATATCTTTATTAAATATCTTTAAATCAAATTTATCACACTTATACCAAGTAGGTTCCTTAAGTCTATAATATTTAAACTTATCAAACCATTTATCAGATATTCCTAATACAAAAGTATAAGGTAATACATCATAGAATAAATTCTTATTACTTTCTAATTCTTTATCTATATCTTCTTCTGTAACATTAATTAGATATCTCTTATAACCATTAATTTTCTTATACATAGTTCTTCCATATCTAGTTCTATTACTCATCATACCTACAATAATAACTATTAATACCATACATATAATACTAATTATATATATAAATAGATTAATACTATCTTCTAAGAAAGCTTGATAAGAAGATAATACTATTGGAGTAACAATAAAAATAAATGATATTAAGAAGAATATTACCTTTTCTATCTTATTTCTATTTGTACGCATTGAACTAAATAAAATTATATAACCTATTCCACTAGATATTATGTTTATTAATATTACACTAGGTTGATAATTAATAATAACATTTATTGTATTAATAATTAATATCATAGCAACCATAATATAGAATATTAACTTATAATTTAATACTGGTAACAAATATATTTTCTTTCTTCTCTTATCTTCACTTAACTTTTGATTCATTATCTTATTCATATCATTAAGTACTACAGATAAATCTTTTCTATCTATTTCATCTTGATCATAGAATAATTCCTTCATTAAAGCTCTTTCTACTCTATCATTTTCTTCATAGTCTTTAACTTTAATAATCTTATAACTACGACCACTCTTTTCTATTCTAATATACCCTTGGTTAGCTAAATAGAATAATAAAGTAGCAATATCATTATCTTTTACCTTACCACTATATAAATAACCTATTTCTAAACTATTTATATTTTTATTAAAATAGAAACTATTAAATTCACCTTTTTCATTAGATTTCTTATATAAATACCACAATAATATAGTAATAAATAAGAAACAAATAGGAAGTATAGCACTCATAATTGTATAATTATTAATTGTACTAACTGTATCTTTAAAATAACCATCAGGTAATAAGACATATATTGCATACATAGTTCCAGGTTCAATAGTGCCACTTATTTCACCAACTATAATATTATCTTTAACTTCACATTTTACATCTTCAAGTTCAATACCATCTTGATCTACAAAATGAATATCTTCATAATCAATATTACTTGGCATTTCTATTTCAAACTTTAAGCCATCCATCTTAACAGGATTATTATTAACTATATAGAAAGCAAACTCATCATTACCTTCTCTAACATCTTTACCAGCATTGTAAGTATAAGAAATGTCATAATGCTTAGATTCATATTCTAAATTATCTTTACCTATTTCTATTTCTCTAACACCTTTTTGGGTAGAAACAACAGTATAATCTGGTACCTTAATATCTGATACTACAGCTCTCTTATTTAATCTACCACCATCAAATCTAACAAATTTACTTCTTAATGGAATACCATAATTAACTGGACTAGTTCTTCCATTTTTAAAAGTAGCTCTAAAAGTATTATTAACTTCATATACATTATTTTCTAATACTTTGATATACATATAATAATTATCAATATAATAATTATTAGAATCTTTAATAACACTAATATTAGTAGCAACATCTAATGTCAAAGTATAATACTCTACATCTTTAACACTATATTTATTTGTAGAATATATATCTTCACTATAATGTGCAGATGTTAATGATATTAATGACATATCTTTTTCATAAGTATCTAACTTTTTATCATTCTTACCATATATGTCTAAAGTTACAGTAAAATCTACATTTCTGTTATATTCATTAATTATAAACACATCAAAAGAAACTCCAGGTTTTCCAGAACCTTTGAAGTTATAATATTCTGCCCAATGAACCGTTTTGAATGATAACTTATCAATAGAGAAATCCTCTATATCTCCAGTTTCTTTAGAAGAATAAACAAAAGTTTCTCCCCTTACTTCAAAAGGTATCAATATTAAGGCTATAATAGCAACAATTAGTAATTTATACACTTTTCTCATGCTACCAACCCACTATTCTAATATAAAGTATATCATAAAAAAAGAAAGTAGTTAAGCATTATCATTACTTTCATAAATAATCTTTTCTACTTCTTTTTCTGAATTCACTTTCTTAGGTAATATAACTAAATACATTATACCTATTACAAGAATAATAGCACCTATAACTATTTCAAATACTTTAATAGGATTTCTTCTTTCTATTACCTCACCTTTTTTATAATTTAACGGTATAACATCACCTATTTTTTTATTAGTTTTATTAAGACTATAATATAACTTTTTCTCCCCATTAATTTCATATTCAACAACAGGTAATATATGACCATTTGCATTACTATCTTTAATTTCTTTAACTATTACACCATCAATAAGATTATCATTTTTTATTAAATAGTAATAAGAAGAAATATTATATACTTCAAAACCTACTAAGAATAAACCATATAGTAGTATTACTACACCTATTAATTTAACTACTATCTTTTTAACACTTGGTAATGATATTAGAAGTACAAATAGTAATAATAATTCAATAATTACTAATATATTAGTTATATTAAATGGATTTCTCATAGTATTTTCTAAACTATCACTAGGATTAATAGAAATACATTCATTTCTTAAACTCTTCTTAGTACCACAATAAGCTACAATAGCTTCATTATCTCTAATACTTAGTTCCTCTTCTACATCATAAAAATCCTTTAACTTAGTAACTTCTATAAATTCGTTTTTATCTCCATAATAACCTACTTTATCATCTACTGATATTAACAATACTTCCTTTTTACCATCAATATCATTATTCCATCTTAAGTATGTTGATAAAGTAAAAGTTATACACAAACCAATAAGTACCATAACAATTATATATATAATACTTCTTTTACTTATTTTAGTTTTTTCTCTATCATAAAACTTATATTTAGATTTTACTTCTTCTTTTTTCTTAAATAATCCCATATATACCACTCTATCCTTAATAATTATAACATATAAAAAGACAATTTACATTGTCTTTTCAAATTGACTATTATATAGCTTAGAATAAAAGCCATTCTTTTTCATTAACTCATCATGAGTACCTTGTTCAACTATATTACCTTCATCCATAACTAATATTAAATCAGCATTTTTAATAGTAGATAATCTATGAGCAATGATAAATGATGTTCTACCAATTGTTAATTTATCCATAGCTTTTTGAACTAATTCCTCAGTACGAGTATCTACATTACTAGTAGCTTCATCTAATATTAAGAATGGTGCATCTTCTATCATACCTCTAGCAATAGTTAATAACTGCTTTTGACCAGAACTAATAGCATCATTATCACCAACTGGAGAATCTAATCCACCAGGTAATGTTTTAATAAAATGATCTATACCAACTGTCTTACATGCTTTCCATATTTCATCTTTAGAAATATTTTTCTTATTAAACTTGATATTATCTTCAATAGTACCATCAAATAACCATGTATCTTGTAATACCATTACAAATAAATCATGAATATTTTCTCTAGTCATATTCTTTGTAGATACACCATCAATGATAATATCTCCTTCATTAATATCATAGAATTTCATAAGTAAATTAACCATTGTTGTTTTACCCGCTCCAGTAGGACCTACTATAGCAATCTTTTGACCTGATTTAATAGAAGCACTAAAGTCTTTAATAATAGTTCTATTTGAATCATAACCAAACTTAACATGCTTAAATTCAATATTTCCTTTAGCTTCTTTTCTAGTTAACTTACCAGTAATATGACTTTGATCGGCCATTTCTTTTTCATCTAAGAATTCAAATACTCTTTCACCAGCAGCTGCTGTTGATTGCATTGCTGTTAAACTTTGAGCTATTTGTGATAATGGATTAGTAAATAATCTTACATAAATCATAAATGCTACAATTGTACCAAAGCCTGTCTTATTATTCATAACTAATAATGCTCCAACAACACATACTGCAACATAACCAAAGTTACCAATAAATCTCATAAATGGATGCATTATACCAGATAAAAATTGACTCTTTCTATTACAATCAAATAATTTCTCATTTATTTCATCAAATTCAGCTATAGCTGCTTTTTCACCATTATAAGCTTTTACAACATTATGACCAGAATATATTTCTTCAATATGTCCATTAATATTACCTAGTTCTTTTTGTCTTCTAACAAAATACTTTTGACTCTTTTTAAGTAATATAAATGATACTAAGAATCCTAATACACTAGATAATATAGCTGTAATAGCCATAGTAGGATTAGTAACAAACATCATTATAATAGAACCAACAAATAATGTAACATTAGATACTAATGTAGCTAAACTTTGATTAGTATTTTGAGCAATTGTATCAACATCATTAGTTACTCTAGATAAAATATCTCCTGTTTCATGTCCATCAAAATATTTAAGTGGTAAAGTATTAATCTTATCACTAATATTTGTTCTTAACTTCTTAGCAAAACTATTTGATATTAAAGCCATTAAACGAGCTTGTATATAACCAAATATTGCACTTATTACATATATACTTCCAAGTATAAATGCTCTTTTTCTTAACTCTTTTTTATCAATAGTAGGTTCTACTAACTTTTTAATACTATCTGGCATTTCATCTAATTTTACTAATAACTCATCCGTTACCATAGAATCATCCATAGAAGAAATAATATTAATAAAAGCTAATTGATCTTCACTACTTATTAATTGTCCTTTAACATAAATAGTAGGCAACATATTTAATTTTTCTTTTTCACTTAATGAATTAAATTCCTTCATTATTAATTCAGTATCAGGAGCTTGTGCTTCTTTCATTTCTGTAGAATCTAATATTTCTTCTTCCCAAGAAACTGATGCCCCAGCAACTGCATAATTTTTAACTAAATTGCCATATATACTTTCAGAAACTAATTTTAAATTTTCTGTATTAGGTTTAATACCTTCACTAACTACATTAGTTAAATCTGCTAACTTATTAGGAGCAACTGTTGATAAAGCAGCACTTAATAACGCAAGTATTATAGAAACAACTAAAAGTTTTTTCCATTTACCTAATGCATTAAATAATCTTAGTAAAGAACCTTTAAAGTCTTTTGATTTTTCCCCAACCATTGGGCCACCATGTCTAGGCATCTTTAAGTTCCTCCTCACTAAGTTGAGATAAAGCTATTTCTTTATAAACTTCACATGTTTTTAACAACTCTTTATGAGTTCCTATTCCAACACATTCTCCTTTATCTAACACAACAATTTTATCAGCATTAATAATAGTTCCAATTCTTTGAGCTACTATTAAGCAAGTAGCATCTTTAGTATATTTCTTTAATTCTTTTCTTAATGTAGCATCAGTTTTATAATCTAATGCACTAAATGAATCATCAAAAATATATATTTCTGGATCTCTAGCAATAGCTCTTGCTATAGCTAATCTTTGTTTTTGACCACCTGATACATTAGTACCACCTCTAGCTATATGAGATTCATACTTATCATCCATCTTTTCAACGAAATCAGTTGCTTGAGCTACTTTAATAGCTTCCTTTACTTTGTCTAAAGATGGTTTATCTTTACCATTATCTCCATATGAAACATTACTTTCTACAGTACCAGTAAACATAACTGCTTTTTGTGGTACATAACCAATCTTATTATTTAAAGTTTCAATCTTATAATCTTTTACATTAATACCATCTACATATAATTCACCATCTGTTACATCATATATTCTTGGTACTAAATTAATTAAGGTAGATTTACCACTACCAGTAGAACCAATAAAAGCAATAGTTTCTCCTTTATTAACTTCAAATGAAATATTATTTAATACATACTCATCAGCATCTGGGTATTTAAAACTAACATTCTTAAATACTACTGTACCTTTTTCTTCAGTATCTCCCGTAAAAGTTCCATCTTTAACACTTATCTCTTCATCTAATACTTCAACTATACGTTTAGCAGACACTTGTGCTCTTGGAATAATCATAAATATGAATGTTAACATTAAAAATGACATAATAACTTGCATTCCATAACTAGAGAATACAACCATATTACTAAACATATTTATCTTTCCAACCATTCCTAAATTCATAATTAAGAATGCTCCTACACAATAAATACCTAATTGTTGAAAATGCATTACCATATTCATAACAGGATCCATAATAGCAAATGTTCTTTGGTTAGCAAGTTGAGTATTAGTTAAATCATCATTAACTTTTTCAAATCTATTCTTTTGAAATTTCTCAGCATTAAATGCTCTAATTACTCTTATACCAGTTAAGTTTTCTCTAGTTACACCATTAACATTATCTGTTAATTTTTGAACCTTTTCAAAACGAGGTGTAACTGTTTTTATAATAAACATATTTGTTAAAACAATAACAACTACTCCAATACCAGTTATTAAACTTAACTCTCCACTCTTACCTAATATCTTAGTTAATGCCCATATTGCCATTACTGGAGATTTAATCATCATATGTAATCCCATAGCTAATAACATCTCAATTTGTGTAACATCATTAGTAGTTCTAGTAATTAAACTACTAGTACTAAACTTCTTTATCTCTGCAAAGCCAAAGCTTTCAACTTTAGCAAATATCTTTCTTCTAATATTCTTAGAAAAATTAGCAGATAATAATGAAGTAAAATATCCACATACAACTTCACAAATTAAACTTCCTAAAGCACATAATAACATAAAACCACCAGCTCTAAGAATTTGTTCCATTGTACTATCTTCTGTTTGTACTAATTTAGTTATTTTACTCATGTATTCAGGCATTTTTAAATCCAACCATACAGATGATATAACTAAACAAGCAATAACTAAAATTAAAATAATATCTTTTTTAGTAAAATTCTTAAAAAGTTTTAACATAAATTATCCATATTCCTTCCTATCTTTTCTAATACTTCTCTAAATATTTTTTGTTCTTCTAATGAAACTCCTTCTAATGCTATTTCATTAATAGAAACAAAATCTTCCTTCATATGATTAACTACTTTCTTAGCTTTATCTGTTAAGATAAGTAATTTTCTTCTAGAGTCAGTACTAGATTCAACTCTTTTAACTAAATCATTCTTCTCCATTACATTAAGTACTTCTGACAAAGTAGATTTACTAACAGACTTTAATTCATCTAATATATCCGTAGCAGTAACATCATCATGTTCCGCTAAGTACATTAATAATCTTCCTTGTACTGGTGTTATATTTAAATCATTTTCTCTACATCTATTAGATATAGCTCTATGAATTTTACCATTAACTCTTTTAATATCTAATGTAATTGATTCCAAAACTAATCACCTCTTTTAGTTCGGACACGAACTATTTAATTATATACCTATTTATATTAATATGCAATAAAAAAAGATAGTTTATTTTAAATATTCTAAACTACCTTCATTTTCATTACTTATAACTCTTACTTTTAAACCATTTACCATTATAAATGATGGTTTAACATGACCTACATCAAAATTATATATTACTTTTATATCAGGTAAAGCCATTTTTATCATATCTTCATATGTAGTATCTGTAAATGTATTAGGAAATCTTACTTTACCTATTATTACTGCTTTGCAATACTTAAACCATCCTGCATATTTAAACTGTAATAAGGTTCTATATAATTCCTCACTTGTTAAACTAAAGACATCAAAATACCATATAAATCCATTTTCTTTATATTTATCTAAAAAAGATAAAGTATTATCAAACTTAGTACCAATTATATCTTTTAGGCAATCAATACATCCTCCAATTAAAATACCTAATTCATTAACATCTCCATTGATATTTATCCATTCATTAGGTTTATCAAAGATATCATCATCACTCTCATAATAAGGATACTTGTATTGCTTAACATAGTTACCTTTTAAAAATTTAAAATAATTTAAATATGATTCATGTAAATTATCAGAACTAAATCCACTCATATTACATGGAGAATACAATGTAGCAATATCTAAACTTGTTGTTACATAATATAAAAAGCTAGTTGGATCACTACTACCACATAACCATTTTACATTATTACTTATAACTAATGGATTAATTTCATCTAACATATCCATTAGAAAATCTCCACCACTAGCTATTTGAATACAATTAATACTATCATCTAAATATAATGATTCTAATTCTTTAGCTCTAACTTTCTTATCACTACTAACAATACCACTTGTTCTAACATTATTAGTTTCTATTACTTTAAAGCCATTTTTTCTTACATTATCTATACTTTTCTCATACTTATCTAACTTATCTAGTACTCCACAACTACAAGCTGTAACACCTATAGTATCATTATCTTTTAAAGACTTTGGAACAATCATTATTACTCACAAGAGAAATCAAGTTTCTCTAATCCTTCTTTAAGTTCTTTATAAGAATGAGGATCGTCTTCAGTTAATTTATCTATATCCATAGAAGCTCTTAAAGTAACCTTCTTACCAGTTTGTTTAATATTATATGATTTATATAAACCATCTGCTTCTTTGGTACTAACTTCTAACTTAGAAGCTTCATTTTTAGCATCTTCTTCTGTTTCTAATGTAAGAACTTGTGTATATTTATAATCTTTAATATTATTTTTCTTAAACTTAACTATATATGTTTCTGATTCTGTAATAGAACCTAGTTTTTCTTCTTTTACACATGTTAATGTTTTACTTCCACCAGTAGCTAATGCTATTGTTATAAGAATAATCAGTTATATCTGAACCATATGCCATATCATCACCTATTTCTTATCCCATTGGTCTAAGCCATACTTTTCAATTAAACTAATCAAACTATTAGAATAATTTAAACTAGTAGCATAACCACATTCTCTAACAGCTACACAAGCTTCCCTATAATTATTAGCTGCTAGTACTCTTTTATATCTATCATTTGTTAACAACTTAGCATGATCTTCTATAGAATCGGCAGGAGAATCATAAGCTCTAAAACCTGCTGTTATTTGATAATAAGATCCATCACTATTTTGTTCTGAGGTTTTCAAATTAGCTACTCTTCCAGTCCAACTTGAACCTGCTTTAATACCAAATAAATTATTGTAATTTGCACTTAAACCACTTTGTCCCCAGCCACTCTCTAGTATCGCTTGAGCCAATGTTAAAGATGGTAATACTCCATACTTTTTATATGAATCAATAGCTCCTTGAATAACAGATTCTACAAACTGTAAACGATATCCATCTAAGCCTGCTGGATTTTTATATTTTTCATTATAATTAATATTATCAAAATTAACATCTGTTAATGTAGATGTTTTTAAAGCAGTTGAAGAAATACTAATAATATTTTCCATTGGATCTTTTTCATCAATACTAGTAACAGAAGAAACATAGTTCTTTAAATTAGCTGCCTCAGTATTAAAATTATCTTTTAAATTACCAACAGATGATGATATTAGCCCAGCTTTAGTAGTAACATCAAATGTATTATGACTAGCTAAACCATTTAAACAATTCTTAAGATTATCTAATTGTTGATTTAAAGTTCTAACATTACTTTCAAAAGTTGAAACACTTGAAGATAAAGTGTTTTTATTAACCATGATTCTCGTCATTTTAATCAACTACCTTCTATTCTATTATTTATTATAACATATCTCATCAAAAACCAAAATAAAAGATTACCATTTGGTAATCTACTTATCAGCTTTTAACACAGATAAGAATGCTTCTTGTGGTACTTCAACACGACCTATTTGTTTCATTCTCTTTTTACCTGCTTTTTGAGCTTCTAATAATTTCTTTTTACGTGAAATATCTCCGCCATAGCATTTTGCTAATACATTCTTCTTCATAGCAGCAATATTTTCACGAGCAATTATTTTACTTCCAATACTTGCTTGTAAAGGTACTTGGAATAATTGTCTAGGAATAATTCCTCTTAAGTTTTCAACAATCTTTTTACCTCTATTATATGCTGCATCTTTATGAACAATAACACTTAATGCATCAACTATTTCCCCATTAATTAAAATATCCATTTTAACTAAATCAGATTCCTTATAACCTATTATTTCATAATCAAAAGATGCATAGCCTTTAGTTAAACTCTTTAACTTATCAAAAAAATCATATACAATCTCTGCAAGAGGTATTTCATAATGAATATTAACTCTAGTAGGATCAATATATTCCATTCCTACATAGTCCCCTCTTTTATCTTGACATAGTTCCATAATAGGTCCAATAAACTCACTTGGAACAAATATATTAGTTCTAATATAAGGTTCCTTAATTGACTTAATTCTACCTCTTTCTGGCATCTTAGTAGGACTATCTATTTGAATTACTTCTCCATTAGTTAATTCTAATTCATATATAACAGATGGACTTGTAGCTATAACATCTAAATCAAATTCTCTTTCTAATCTAGTCATTATAATATCCATATGTAACAAGCCTAAAAAACCGGTTCTAAATCCAAAGCCTAATGCTTCACTTGTTTCTGGTTCAAATACTAAAGAAGCATCATTTAATTGTAGCTTTTCTAAAGCTTCACGTAATGCTGGGAACTTATTAGGTTCTACAGGGAATATTCCACTATAAACCATTGGTTTCATAGGTTGATAACCTGGTAATTGGGTACTAGCTTCATTTCTAGTTACAGTAACAGTATCTCCTACTCTAACACTTCTTATATCTTTAATAGATCCACTAATCCATCCAACTTCTCCAGAAACCAACTCTGTCTTTATTTCTTCACTAGGATGATTAACACCTAATTCTACTATTCCATATTCATCTTTTGTTGCTAACATTTTAATTGTATCTTTACTTGTAATAGTACCTTCAAATACTCTTACTAAAGCAATAACACCTCTATAAGCATCAAAATGACTATCAAATATCAAAGCCCTAGTTGGAGCATCATTATCTATCTTAGGAGCTGGAATCCTATCAATAACCGCTTTTATTAAATCTTCTACACCTTCACCAGTTTTACCACTACAAAGTAATACTTCTTCCTCTTTAAACCCTAATACATCTTTTAATTCTTTTAATACTTTTGGTATATCAGCATTAGGTAAATCTATTTTATTAATAACTGGTATTATAACTAAATCATTATTCATAGCTAAATATAAGTTAGCTAAAGTTTGTGCTTCTATTCCTTGAGCAGCATCTACTACTAAGATAGCTCCTTCACAAGCAGCCAAACTACGAGAAACTTCATAACTAAAGTCTACATGACCAGGAGTATCTATTAAATGTAAGGTATACTCTTCGTTATTATATTTATAATTAAGTTGAACAGCATTCAACTTAATAGTAATACCTCTTTCTCTTTCTAGATCCATACTATCAAGAATTTGATCTTTCATATCATGTTTTGATACTCCACCTGTAATTTCTAATATTCTATCAGCCAAAGTACTCTTACCATGATCGATATGAGCTATAATTGAAAAATTTCTAATGTTTTCTTGTTTCATAGAAATCACCTACGAAAGATTATACCATAAATAATTAAAACTTAGTAGTGACACTTTTATTAAATTATGTTAGTATATACACTCGAAAGGAATGGTATAAATGCCTAAAACAAATGATTTAGAAACTAAATCAATTATTAGAATTACTGAACTTCTAAAAAAGGTTTTAAAAAATAAAGAATTACTAGAAGATATTCTAAATAAATTACAACCAGTAGTTCATCCTGAAACAAAAATATTAGTTTTAAATAACAATATGATATCTTTCCAATATCCAAATGGAGATACCTATAGTCTTATTATAGATAGTAGTGGTATAGAAAGTTATTATAGTTTAAATAGTCAAGGTTCTTTTCAAAAGAAATCTATAAACTTCTTAAATAACTTGGTTTTTATAAGTATTGAAGAATCACAAAGTGAAACAGATGAACTAACTACACTACCATCTTCAATAAAAAGATTTACTAAAAAACAAGTTTATAAAGATAACGAAGTTGTATATGAAAGAATATATAATTCTACAGCAACAGCTAGTTTAAATACCTATACTAGTCAAACTGAATCTGAAGAAACATATGTTAATCCAGATAGAATAGCCTATAGAAGATCAATATCTATTAGTAATGATGAATACAATATTCCAAAAGTTACATATAGTAAATGCTATAGCTATAATGTATCACCATTTAATAATATAGTAGATACAGAAGTTAGAGAAAAACCATTTTTTGTTCCAAGTAATGAAAACGAATATACAGTATATACATTAGCTCTTACTAAACAAGAACCAAGTCCAAAAAAATAAACTGATACAATGTATCAGTTTTTTATTTAAATCTATATACTTTACCATAACCAAATTCTTCACCAGCAAATGATTTAGCTATTGATTCTACTTTAGATTCATCTTCTGCATAAACAAGTGTTGTATTTGGATATGAAGTAAGTATTCCACGGCCATCGTTAAATCTTAATTGAACTTGTTCACCATCGGCATAATCCATCCAAGTACTTATATCAAATACTTGACTATTTTGACCATTATTGTAAATTGCATAATTAAATTTCCATTTAGTATCAAATAATCTTAAATTCCATCCTCCAACTTCAGGTTCTCCAAAAACAGAAGTTAAATTGGAAACTACTCCATCTTTACCTCTAAACATTTCAGCATAATCTAAAATATTATTTGTTTTTAATAAAATAGTGTCATAAGCAGATGTTAATAAAACAGTTCCATCTGGTAATTCTAATTGTAATTGTTCACAATTTGGTGAATCTTCTTCTTCAGTAACTACTTTATGACGAGTACCATCTGGATTAGTTGAAATATGTTCACTTTTATATCCATTACTATTGTAGTAATCTTTCCACCCCTTTAATGGTAGAATTGTTACATTTCCATTTTCTATATGTAAAGCATAATTAAATCCATATTCTAAGTCTAATAACTGTTTATTAAAACCAGTAGTAGCAATCGGATCATCTACTTTAGTAATAGATTTCTCCCCATAATCACCTGCTAAAGTATTAACATTTATCTTTTCTGTTCCACCATTTAACATATCTAAGAAAACAGATGATGTTAACATTAAATCTCCGTTTGGTAGTACAACTTGTAATTGTTCGCCTTCATAATCACACCATTTTTTCATAGAGATAGATGAAGCACTATTATTATTAGAAATAATACCGTTATTAAATCCATATTGAAAATCAATTATTGTTCTATTAAAAAATCCTTCTTTACTTGGTAAACCAGAACTATAATCAATTACACGATCTGATATTTTACTAGCAATATCATAGGCTTTTGTAGAACTCTTAGTATCATTAATTAAAATACTATCATAAGCGGCTGTAACCATTGTTGGTCCACCAATTATTTTTACTTGTAATTGTTCCCCTTCATAATCACACCATTCACTTATAGGTAAGATTATTGCTGTCTTATCTTTAAAAGTTATTATCTTATTAAAATTATAATTTAAATCTATAATATCATAATTAATAAAGCTATCTGAATCTTTTCCTTCGCCTAACACAGATACCATTCCATCTGATCCAACATACATTTTTGCAAAATCTTCAGCTTTAGTTGTACTTTGTTTATCATAGAATAGTTTACTATGATAACTAGACAATAAAACTACCATATTATCATCAGTAACTATTTGTAACTGTTCGCCTTCATAATCTCGCCATTTAGCAATATTAAATATTAAAGCTTTATTTCCATTAAATGTAACCGCTTTATTGTAACGCCATTGAGTATCTAATAAATCATAATTAAAAACAGAACTATTTGAATCTTTAGCTAAATCATATACTTCTCCATCTGGAGACACAGCTTGACTAGCAAAAGTTTGCACTGAATACGTATCGCTATGACCATAGAATAAATCCGTATCAAAAGAAGCTGTCAACATTATTAAACCATCCTTGGTATTTAATTGATACTGTTCCCCTTCATAATCTCGCCATTGTTTTACATCCATAGTAATAGCTGTATCATCACCAACAACTAATGCTGTATCTAAACCATACTTAGTATCAATAATACTACGATTACATCCAGCTAAAGTAGCACACGTAGCTACAACTAAAGCACCTGCTGCTAAACGTTTTAATAAAGATTTATTATTCTTTGATTTCATAAAATAATCCCCCTATTTGCGATAAAATATTCTATCAGTTTATACTATACTAGTCAATTACAAATAAAAAGAAGAAGATTACTCTTCTTCATATTCACATGAACTACAATGAACTTTATTACCTTTTTCAAGTAACATCTCACCACATTCAGGACATTTTCTATTAATTGGTTTATCCCAATATGCTGTTTTACATTTAGGATAATTACTACATCCGTAGAAGACTTTACCTCTTCTACTTTTCTTTTCTATTATTTTTCCTTTACAATTCGGACAATCACATATTTCTACTACTTCTACTTCTTCCTTCTTTATATATTTACATTCAGGATAATTAGAGCATGCTACAAATTCTCCAAATCTTCCATTTCTAATTACTAAAGGACTTCCACAGTTAGGACACAATTCTCCTGTTTGTTCAGCTTCCTTTTTCTCCATATGTTTAAAAGCATCTTCTACAAGTGGTTCAAACTTATTATAGAAATCTTTTAATAATTGAACATTATCAATTTTATCATCTGCTATTTCATCTAACTCTGTTTCCATATTAGCTGTATATTCTACATTAATAATATCAGAGAATGCTTCTTGTAATTTATCACTAGTTTCAATACCAATCTTAGTAGGAATAAATTTCTTATCTTCAACTTTAACATAATCTCTAGCTTTAATAGTTTCCATTATAGTTGCATAAGTTGAAGGCCTACCTATTCCTAAACTTTCTAATTCTTTAATTAAAGAACTCTCTGTATATCTAGGAACTGGCTTAGTAAAATGTTGTTCCTTAACTACTTCTTGAGCAGTTAACTTAGTATCTTTAACCAAATCAGGTAATATCACATCTTCACTTGTTTCATACATTCCATATACTTTTAAATAACCATCAAATACTAATATACTTCCATTAGCCTTAAATTCATAATCATTATTAAGTAAAGTTACAGATGTTGCTTTTACCTTAGCATCACTCATTAAACAAGCTAAACTACGAGCATATATTAAACTATATAATTTATATTCATCATTACTTAAATATTTCTTTAATGACTCAGGAGTACGATACGCACTAGTTACACGAATACCTTCATGAGCATCTTGCATATTATCATTCTTCTTAGGGGTTTTAACATATCCAATATACTTATCTCCATAAGTTTCTTTAATAAACTTAAATGCTTCTTGAGCAAATACAGGACTTATTCTTTCACTATCAGTACGCATATAAGTAATTAAACCAACTGTTTCACTACCAATATCAATACCTTCATATAGTTTTTGAGCAATACGCATAGTTTTACTACTAGCGAAATTCAATTTATTAACAGCCACTTGTTGTAATGTACTCGTTTTAAATGGCATTACACCTTTTTTATTCTTTTCTTTAGCTTCTATATCAGTTATTAAAAAATATTCGTCTAAAGAATCTAAAACATGTTGAGCTTCTTCTTCAGTATGTAACTCTAACTTTTCATTCTTATACTTAGTAGCATCAGCTTTAAAATCAACAAAATCAGCTGTAATAGTCCAATACTCTTCTGGTATAAAAGCTTCTATTTCTCTTTCTCTATCAACAATTAGTTTTAATGCTACACTTTGTACTCTACCAGCACTTTTGCCACCAGTTTTAGATTGCATTAATCTAGATAATCTAAAACCAATTATTCTATCTAGAATTCTTCTTGTTTCTTGAGACTTAACTAAATTAATATCAATATCTCTAGGATTATTAAATGAATCAACTATTACATCCTTTGTAATTTCATTAAATGTAACTCTCTCATAATTCTTTTTTAAACCTAAAGCTTCCTTTAAATGCCAACTAATTGCTTCTCCTTCACGGTCTGGGTCGGTTGCTAATATTACTTCATCTGAATCTTTACATTCCTTCTTAAGTTGAGAGATAACTTTTTCTTTACCTTTCATAGCAATATAAGAAGGTGTAAAGTCACCTTCGACATCTACACCTAATCCAAACTTTCCACTAGTTGCTAGGTCTCTAATATGACCCATACTTGCAACTACCTTATAATCATTACCTAAATATTTCTCAATTGTTTTACTTTTACTTGGAGACTCAACTATAACTAATTTCTTCATATAATTTTCCTTTCCCTAATCTAGATGTTATTAGTCTGTAGTTTCTTCTTTTACTTCCTCTTTAACTTCTTGTTCTTCTTGAGCTTTTCTTTCTTCCTCTTCAGCCTTAGCTTCAGCATCTTTTAATTTTTGAATTTCCTCATATAAATGTTTAAAGTAATTTGTTCTAATTGCTAAATTAGACATAGATATTCTATTCTTTATATCTTTATTAATTGCTTGTAATTCTTCTGCAGTATATGCATCGTTAGGATCAACATATGTTATTTTTCCAGATGTTGAACTATAGAAAGCTTTTTTATCTCTCCATGAACCATCAGCAAATATTACTCTATCTTCATATGTCTTAGAAAGTAAATCTTTACCAGCATACATTCTAGGATCATAATCTAAATTAAATAGATTAGCTACAGTAGGAACAATATTCATATAAGAAGTATATTCATCAAATCTTTGAGCTTGAATTCCAGGACTATATATAATAAATGGAGTTCTATCAATCTCATAATTATCTAAAGATGTTCCAAAATAATTCTTTAATGTATTATCATTTAAACCATATGGATAATGATCAGCATATAAAACAATTACTGTATCATCCAACTTACCTTGTTCTTCTAATCCTTCTACCAATGCTCCAATTGCTAAATCAAACTCTTTTAATTTAGACATATACCTCTTAAGTGATTGATTATAATTAGTATTTTTAAATAAATCAAGATGTTTATTACCAAGTGTACTATATTGAGTATATGGTTGATGAGCAGATACACTAGTTAACCACATCATAAAATGATCTTGTTTCTCTGTCTTTTCCAATACCTTTTCAACTAATTCAACATCACTAGGCCATTCTTGATATACATTAGAATAAGGAATACCAAGTTCTTGAACACCATAATAATGTCCACTACCCATATTAGGATGTATAGTTTTTCTATAATAATACTGTTCAGTATAATTATGATAACTACTTGTTGTATATGTTTCACCATCTGCTAATTTCTTATTATTAAATAAATTAAAGATAGCTTCTGGATATACATTATTCTTATAATTATTAGCAGTACATGTATTATTAATTGTAAATAATGATACCATACCACTCATTTCATTATTACCTGTACTACATGCATTACGAGGACTATAAGAATTATCCCAAGCCCATCCTTCTTCATATAATTTATATAAATTAGGATAATACTCTCTATTAATCACAATATTATTAGTACTTTCCATCATAATTATTATTAAGTTTTTACCTTCAAACATACCAGTATAATCATTCTTATCAGTTATCTCTTGACTAATATAATAATTACTTAATTTCTTATAATTAGCATTCTTCTCATTAGCAATAACAGTTTCCCAATAAGAACTATCTATACGTCTAGTCCAATCAGTTTCCTTTTGTTCAGCTATAACATAACTATTATCAAAATCTGTTTTCTCTTCTAAAGATTGAGGAAAAACAATTGACTTAGTATCTACAAATAAATAACCTGTAAAACCAAACTGACTCATAGCAATATTTGGTATAGATGGATTATCAAATAAAGACTTAGTACTAATTAACTGTAACTTATTTTGAAACATAGGTATTATCAAAGTAGAATACCATGCCCCAACAAAAGCAATAATAAAGAATACTGCAGCAATAACTCCAGACCAAAAATTAGTTCTTTCTTTAACTTTTCTATTCTTAATATTAATTTTCTTTCTTTCTTCATCATCAAACTTATCAGAGAAATCTATTTGATCATTACGTTGCATAACTTTAATTTTAGGATCAACAAAGATATAGAATAATAATAGGAATACTGTTGGTATAAGAATTAACCAAAATTTCCATTTAAAACTTTCAAAATAATCACCAATATAATCTTTAACTGCACCCATTTGAGAAGAAGTACCAAATGATACATATACCCCTAAATAATTATAAAAACCGGCTTGTCCAATTGCATATGCTGAAAATAATATAGATACTATAGATGATAATATATTTCCACCTATTCTACCAAAAAAAGCCCCAATACAAGCAACTAATAAACTAATTATATTAATTCCAACAAATATTCTTAATAAAGACCATTCAACTAATGGTAGCCCTGTAACTACTCTAAAAATAATCTCACTAAGAAATAAAGCAATTGTTAAAAAGAAATAATTCTTAAATAAATTACTATAAAAAATCTTCATCAAATCTACTCCTTCTTATCATTATTAATTAAATCACTAACTGGTTTATAAGTAAACCTATAAATATCCAAAACTCCATATTTTTTTAAATTTTCCATATGTAACTTAGTTGGATATCCTTTATGTTTAGCAAATCCATACTCTGGATATTTCTTATCTAATTCATACATCATTCTATCCCTTGTTACTTTAGCAATTACTGAACCAGCAGCAATAGATAAGGACAAAGCATCCCCATGTATTATATCCTTATATGGAATATCAATATTAGTTAACTTCATTGCATCGCTTAAAACATAATAAACAGCCGAAGCTCCAACTATAATAGCAATCTTTCTCTTATCTCTAAAGATACTTTTAAAATCAATCTGAAATTTCTCTTTAGGAGCCTTAACTGGTTGATCAAATACACTATTACCCGTAAAATCATTGTTTACAACTGGTTGATTATTAACAGGTGGTTGATTATTTGGTTCAAAAAAATTATTTGGATTTTGACGATCAAACTGATTATCATTCATCATAGGTTGTTGCATACCACCAAAATTATTCATATCTGATTGATTATTATTCATCATAGGTTGATTATTAAAATTATTAGTTTCAGGCATTTGATTAAAATTATTATTAGCTATTGGTTGTTGCATCTGAGGATTAAATCCTCCCATATTTTGATTCATACTCTGATTATTCATCATAGGTTGTTGCATACTACCAAAATTATTCATATCTGGCTGATTATTATTCATCATAGGTTGATTATTAAAGCTATTCATATCTGGTTGACTACCATATCCACCAACCATATTTGTTTGATTCATACTATCATTAGCATATTGACTAAATACCCCTAAATTACTCATTTGTTGATTAGGATTATTATTATTCATATCCAATGCTTCAGGTTGTTCATTTGGTAATTGATCAAAACCAAAAAATTTATAATTTTTAACAGGTTGTTGATTACCCATCATAGGTTGACCTATTTCTGGACCAGTTTGTTGATTAAATTGATTATTCATCATTGGTTGTTGACCATATTGATTATTCATCTGATTAAACTGATTATCATTCATCATAGGTTGATTATTCATTTGATTAAAATTATTATTAACCATTGGTTGTTGCATTTGAGGATTAAATCCTCCCATATTTTGATTCATGCCTTGATTAAAACCTTGATTATTAAAATTATTCATTTGATTATAATCATTATTAATAGGTTGATTCATATTATTAAATTGGTTATTCATTCCCTGATTATTATAACTATTCATATCTGGTTGCATATTAGAATTATAGTTATTCATATCATTATTATTACCCATATTACCCTGATTAAAAAACTTACCGTTCATAAAATCACCTATTCTATATATGATTATACCATATAAAAAAAAGAAATAGTAAACTATTTCTAAACATACATATCACATATTTTTTTATATATTTCTTCCCAAGAATTAAGCCTCTCTAATCCCTTAGATACATCTGTAAAATCATTAGCCATTTGAATAGTAGTAATACCTCTACTTTGAACAGCTTTACAATTCTTAGCATTATCATCAATAAAGACATCTATGTTTTCAAGTAGACATTCTTTAGCCTTATCTTTAGCATTTACTATTAACTTATCAAATGGTATACCATTTCTTTGTAAATACTCTAAAGATGTATTATATGGATCAGGATATTCATCATAATTTCTAGCAGAAATAATAATAATTCTATGTCCATCTTTTTTTAACTTATTTAATATCTCTACAACATTTTCTCTTAAAGGAGCTATTTTAGCCATTTTAGGAAAATGTGTTATAGCAAAATCTTTATAATTAGGTAAAGTATTATGTAACATTTTATAAGTAGGTTTTTGATTCATTAATTTATCCATACTCATACCATATTTTAAAGATACCATAGGCAATAATGTTTGATATGTATATGTAATTGTATCATCAATATCTATTCCAATATTCATACTACTCACCTTTCTCTTATTTTAATAATCTTTTCTATCCTCTGATTCTTCATCATTATATTCGTTTTTAGAAATATTTTCAACACTATTAGGATATTGTTCTTCATCATAATAATGTTTTACATATGTAGGAATACCTATTCCTACATCAGAAAACAAATTATACCCAAAGAACGCTCCAATTGCTATATCTCCAAGTAAAAATAATATATAACCTAATGTAAAACTAAAACCAGTTACAAATAACATTACAAATAATATAGCTATACATACTATAAAATATAATAGACATTTAGCTTTAGATGGTCTGATATAAACTCTTTCTACAGTAGGAGCTTTATCATTTATTTCTTCATACTTATCTAAAAACTTATCTACCACATTTTTTTCATTTGGATCCATAAAATCACCATCATTTCTTATAATTCTTATTATAATAATTTATCAATATAGAATTAACTACACTTTGTATTAATATAGATAAACCAAATAGTAAAGCCCCAATAACTTCATCAAACATTAAACATATTACTAACATAAATATTAATACATATGTCATTATAATAATCGTTATAACATCAGCTTTACCTTCTATAATTAAATTCTTAGAATCTTCCGTTATTTTATTATCTTTATATAAAAGAATAACTGATATCATAAAAATAACAAAACCTATTATAAACAATACTCCACCATATAACTTAATAACACTATTACTTCTATCAAATATAAATGGAATATGATTAATGATACTTTTAATAAAAGGTATCTTTCTTAGAGTTGTTCCAAATAACAAGAATAGACCTAAAATGTATATAATTAGACCTACTATAAAAAATATAATTGCTAATCCATTTTTCTTTCTATTCTTTTTCATATTCTTCCCTATTCTATTGCTTCTTTTTTCAAATTAATAACTGGTCTTACAAACAATGTTGTATCTTCAACAATACTATTCATAGTACATGTTTCATAAGTACCTGTAATATTATAATATTTTAATTGTAACTTTTTCTCTTCTTGTTCAGATTCATTAAAATCATCTAAATTATCATATACACTTGATACTTGAGTCCCTTTAGTATCTATCATTGTTGCATAAAATGCATTAGTTAAACATACAAATTCAGGACATTCTTCTATCTTATATGAATCAAAAGTATTATCATAATCTACTTTTAATAATGACTTCATATCATCTTCATTAAATAATCTAACTGTATAACCATTACGTTCTACTAAATTATCTAATCCTAATTCTTCAGCATATGTTTTCTTTAAATAGTTATTTAAATCACTTGTTTCATATATTCCCATAACTACTTCAGTAATATCTTCATCACCTAAATATAATATATCTGCACTAATCAAAGTAATATAATCATCTTTACTAGATGAATCATATATCACATACCATTCACCATCATTAAACTCAACTTTATCACCTTGTTTGTACACTTGATAAGTAACATTACTATTTTTAAATAACTTAATCTTACCATCACTTTTCTTACCAAAAGTTTTAAAACCTACAAAACCTGCAAAAAAAGACACAAGAAGAATTATTATTAACAAGATATGTCTCTTCTTCATTACATCACCTAGTATTCTTTATATTCAACTTCTTCATTAAACTTTTCATCTATAGATAACATTTTATTATGTAATAAATTAGCTATCTCTTCTAAATTAATATCTTTCATAGAAATTAATATACATTGTAATTCATCAGTCACAACAACTAATTTAACGACTTTACCAACTTTATTAATTGTCTTAATTACATTTCTTACTTGAATTAAATTAATCTCATGAGTTTCTTTACCAGCTTCTTCATATACTAAAGTCTTACCAGATAAATAATAATTACTTGGAATAATCTTTTTAACAGTTTCTTTAATTTCTGGTTGTACTGGTTCAGAGACTACTTTTTCTTTTACTTCCTCAACTGGAGGATTTTCTACAACTTTAACCTCTTCAACTGGTTCATCAGTAATTATCTCAAGCATTTGAGTATCTCCTACTACATCTATTACTTGAGTTTTAAAATCCTCTTCATCATCACTATCATCTTTTTTAAGTAGTTCAAATAAACCTACTACACATAGTACTAAACCTACTATAGGACATATAAATATATATTTACCTGTTTTAAATGTTTGAACACTAGTAACATTATTCTTATGATAATATACATCTATTTTATCTTCTGTATTAATTTCATCTTTGTAATAGAAATTATATTTATAACTAGTATCTCCTACTTCATAGATAACAGTAACATCATTCTTACCAGTACCATCACTATCTTTTTTTACATCTATAACATCAGCTTGTACTTTAACTAAATCACTATCTCTTCTAAATATATATATACAAATAACTAATGATAATAATAGTAATACACCAACTACTAGAAATACAATACTTCTTAAATTAACTTCCTTACTATTCATTAATATCAACCACTTTCATACTCTAATTAATTATAACATAAAGACATATTTAAAAAAAGTATATAATCCTTCGATTATATACTCTTTATTTTTCCTTTTCCTATCATTTTCTTATACCTCATATGACCTTCATATAACCTTTTATTTAAGAATATTTTGCCTTCTTCTGAGTCAAAACAACCAAGTAATCCAGCATCTTTTAAATATTCATCAAAATCTTTAACACATTTAGATGAATCAAATACTAATAAATGTCTAGGTTCTAAAACAGATTCTACATATTGATCATAAGCTACTGAATAACTATGAGCATTTGGATAATCTCTTTCTTTAGGTCTTAATAATGGATGATAATTAGGATTATCTACAATAGAATAACAATTAGTACATTTAATATAAAACTCTTCAATAGTCATATATCCATCTTTTTGAACATCTTGCATCTTCATAACATCAATTAATGGTTTAAAAGCTTCAAATGTATCCATAGTACCAGGCACAATTGGTACTCTAAAACCAATACCATTACCCACCAATCCTATCTTAGGTTCATCATCACCTAATAAATAAGAATTATTAGCTATATTCCAAAATATTCTACTATTTTCTTCAGATAACTTACCAATATTAATCCATGAATCTTCATTATCATAATTATTAGTTTGAACTGTTAATATATTCTTATTCCATAAATACTCAATTGCTCTTCTATTCTCTGGAATAATAAATTGTTCAATATTATTCATTACTTGGTTTATAGGCATTGTTACATAATGATAACTTTTCTCACTCATAGCATCACCTCATTTTTGTAGCTTATTATAACATAAAAAAGAAGTATCTCTACTTCTTTTCTTCTAAATCAAATTTAATCTTTAATTCTTCTAATTGTTCAGGCATTAACTCTGCAGGACTACCCATCATTAAGTCTTGACCAGATGCACTTGGTGGGAAGGCTTGAACTTCTCTTAAATTAGGTTCATCTTGAATTAGCATTAATATTCTATCAAGACCTGGTGCCATACCACCATGTGGAGGACAACCATACTTAAAGGCAGTAAATATAGATCTAAATCTCTTTTCTACTTCTTCCCTAGAATATCCAACTATTTCAAAACCTTTAGCTAATGAATCTAAGTCATGGTTACGAATAGCACCTGAAGCCATTTCGTTACCATTACATACAAAGTCATATTGATAAGCTAAGATATTTTCCAAATCAGATGTATCATCATATGCATGAACACCACCATGTGGCATACTAAATGGATTATGACAGAAATCCCATTTTTCTCTTTGTTCATCCCATTCAAACATAGGAAAATCATTAACAATACATAATTCTAATCTATCAGGATCTATTAATCCTAAGTCGTTACCAACTCTTAATCGCAAGTTGCCTAATGCTGGTTTAACAACATGTCTATCTCCTGAAACAATTAAAACTAAATCTCCTTTTTCTAAAGATAATTTCTTAGTTAACTCTTTAACTTCTTTTTCTGTAACTACTTTAGCAATAGAACCACTTATTTCATCTGCAATCTTTAAATAAGCTAATCCAGAAGCTTTTTTACTCTTAACAAATTCAGTTAATTCATCTAATTGTTTACGAGAATACTTATCAGCAGCTCCTTTAGCAACTATAGCATTAATAATACCTTTTTCTTCTATAACATTCTTAAATACAGTAAATTCAGTATTTTTAAATACCTCAGTTATATCTTGTATTTCCATTTCAAATCTTAAATCAGGTTTATCAGAACCATATAAATCAATAGCGTCTCTATAACTTATTCTTCTAAATGGTCTTGGAGATACTTTCTTATTACTAAACTTTGTAAATGTATCATAGAATATTTCTTCACCAACTGCTAAAACATCATCTTCATCAACAAAAGACATTTCTAAGTCTAATTGATAAAATTCTAATGTTCTATCTGCTCTAGGGTCTTCATCTCTAAAACATGGTGCTATTTGGAAATATTTTTCAAAACCACTTACCATTAATAACTCTTTATAAATTTGAGGAGCTTGTGGTAAAGCATAGAATCTTCCAGGATATACACGAGATGGAACAACAAAGTCTCTAGCTCCTTCAGGACTAGATGCAGTTAAAATTGGAGTTTCTACTTCAGTAAATCCTAAATCATACATTTTATTTCTTAAGAAGTGTAATACTTCATTTCTTAAGAATAAATTATTCTTTAACTTATTTCTTCTTAAATCTAAATATCTATATTTTAATCTATTATCTTCAGAAGTATTAACATCATCTACAATTGGGAATGGTAATTCCTCACATGTACTTAATACTTCTAATGATTCAACATCAATTTCAATATCTCCAGTTTCAATATTAGGATTCTTACTAGTTCTTTCTAATACTTTACCAGTAACTTCAATAACATATTCATTCTTCAATGAATTAGCTACTTCATAATTCTTATTATCTGGATTAACTACTAATTGAATAATACCTGTTCTATCACGTAAATCAATAAATAATAATCCTCCTAGGTCACGTTTCTTAGCAACCCATCCAGCTAATGTAACTGTTTTACCTACAGATTTAATATTAACTGTATTGTTATAAACTTTTTTCATACTATCACCCTTCTATAAAATAAAAACTAGTCTTCATCCACAAGGGACGAAAACTAGTTAATTCCGCGGTACCACCCAATTTACTACATATGTAGTCACTTTATATATAACGGTTAAAACCGGATTATATTTCTATAATCAACTCCTGAGTGTCTTCATATATTTATCATTTCTTATTTCCACCAACCATAAGATCTCTATTAACTAAAATATACTACTCTTCTCAATCAACATTTATACACGTATTTTAAAACTAATTTTAACCAATGTCAAATAATAATTACAACATAGCAAAATTTGACTTTTTTAATAAAATACATTATAGTACAAATCACTTAAGAGGGAGTAGTTCTCATCGAAAGATGGTTTAATTCCGTCAACACGGAAACCGGATTAAACTTAATAGAACAAGACTTTTATGAATATATATTTCATAAAAGTCTTTTTTATTGAAACTTTTATGAAAAAGGGGGTTAAAAAAATGAGACAAATACCTGTAACAGGAAGTCTTGATGAAGTAGTTGAAGAACTAATAAGTATTAGAGAACAAGGACAACAAGCATATGCCAAATTTGAAAGAGTAACATTACATTCTGATAATGTTGATCTAGAAAGTGCTTATCAACAAGTTTATGGAATGACAAAAGAACAATATATAGCACGTTGGAAAGATTTAAGATTATCCTATTATTACAATTGGACAAAAGCACTGGTTAGACCAGAATTATTAGACGTATGGTATAAATATCTATCAGAAAATTTTAAATTTGAAAATTTTGAGAATCGTCTTGTAGGAGCCGTACTAATAATGGAAGCTTACAAAGAGAATGGTAATAACAGAAGAAATTTTACAGCCATAGTTAAAAAGAGATGCCATAAAAATCAAGAAGATTTAGCTTTCATAAAATGGATAATCGGTTGCTATTTTAAAGATAGCGAAGAATTATACGAAATACTAGATAATATTTATAATAACTTTCACAACATAACAAGATTAAGCTATGCTAATGAACAAAGTGTAGAAAGAATAGTTGATAACTTTAGATTTTAGTAAAAATAAGATTAATAAAAGAGCATCATAAATGCTCTTTTTATTAATCTTTAACAATTGGTCTTTTAACAACATGTCTTTCAAACTTAGTTTCTTTTTCAATAGTTTGAACAAGTTCAATAGCTTTCTTTTGTAAATCATCTAATGTTCCATCATTAACTACTTCATAATCATATTCTATCTCATCAACCAAAGCTTCAGTAACATGAGCTTTTTGGTCCTTAGTTAACCTACTAGTATATCCTGGTCTTGTAATATGAACTGTAACAGTTTCTGGATAAGCTAGTTTAATTGATGCAAACTCTTCTGGTAATCTACCATCACTAATTGTAATAATATCAAAATATCTAGAATAGATATCTATATCTTGAATAATTCTCTTAATGAAGAAATATTCATCTATTTGTTTTCTTATTAATTCTGTACCTAAGTCTTGTAATAACTGTCTTGGTTTAGTCTCATTATCTCCATCCCATTTAGCTATTTCTTTAGCATACATTTTTATATAATAAGCAATTTGAATATTAACAACATCCAAACCTCTACTTCTATAATATTCATCTATATATTCAGCAGTGGAATCTTTACCTGTATTCGCTTTTCCACCAATTAAAATTATTTTCATAAACCTCTCCTTATACTCTTATACTTCTACTATTTATACATAATGATAATAATTTAATATAGTTAATACCATATCTAGGTTTATCATACATATATAATTTAACTTTATTATATTCTCCTTTAGGTATTGTAGATACAAACTTATGTAATACATCTTTAAATAATTCCTCTTTAGAATCATATATGTGTAATCCTTTATATCTTGCCCATGAATTCTCTAACCAATAATAATTACGTCCATCTTTATAAACTAATATAGCATGTGACATATCATACTCTTCATCAGGATAAAATATAAAGTATGTTCTAGATTCTCCACCAGCTTTATTTACTAGTTCTCTTTCTAATTCTACTTGATCAAAACAACTACCTATTTTACTTTCCATTAATTGTTTAGGACTTTGTAAATAGAAATTCTCTTTAAAATCATATCTGAATCCACCATATACATTACCTTGTTTATCTATATATCCTAATTTAATATCTGTTAATTTATCTTTAATACTTTCATAAATCTTATCATATTTTAATATTAAAGTTCTTCCAGTACTAATAACATTAAAACCTAATCTATTAAATAAATCTAATGCCTTAGTATTATCTTTATATACCCATGTATATAAAGGTTCTAAGTCTTTTTTTAACTTGTTAATAATTCTTGTACCTATACCTTTATTTCTATATTCATCAAATAGATATATTTCATCTATCATATAACCATCTTCATAAGGTATAGCAAGATATGCCCCTGCTATCTTTTTATCAACTAGTATCATCTTATAAGAACTACAATTTAATTCAACATTCTGATTAATACTTTTCTTAATCTTAGTCTTCTCTGCATATGAAAGTTTCTTATCCATATCATCATCAATCATAGTAACCAATTTCATACTAGTTAAGATATCTAAATCTTTATCTTTAGCATTTACTATCTTTAAATCAAGCATAGCATCACCTTCTTAAGATAATATACTAACAAAAATAAAAAGAAAAAGAAAGTATATAAAACTTATACTTTCTATTTACTCTTATTAGCTTTCTTTATAACTACACCACGTAATTTACAAGAATCTTTTCCTTCAGGACAATAACCCTCTACTTCACATGATGGCCCTAAACCTTCTCCCATTAAAGGAGCAACTAATTTAGCTTGAGCAACCATTTGATCAGCAATCTTTTTAATCGCCCATTGAGCTTTATTACATGTTCTCATTCTACTGAACCATTCAAGCATACGTCCATTCATTGTAGTATATATATTACATGCATTTCCAGATAAATAGAAATAAACTAAATCTTCTTCTCTTACACCTTGTTCTTTAAAGTATTCCATCATTAACTTATTATTAGCAAATAATTCTCTATAATCATCTTCATGATTAACTTTAATACTATCAGGTACCATATAATTATCTAAATTCCACATAGGTACAAAATCAGGAACAATTAAAGAATGCAATCTATGTCTTGTTATATGAGTTAATACAGCTAACTCAATTGGAATTTCATATGAAAAACATACTTGTTCTAACTCTCTTTGATTTTTACTATGTATTAATGCTTGCATCATCTTTCTTTTAATATCAGGTTCTAATTCACCTAATCTATGTAAATATTCTGCAGCATCCTTTTGAGATAATTGATATCTACCCATTAATATATTACATAATACAAACCAATCAGGATTCTCTGTATACTTAGTCATTCTTACATTAGGAAGTAATTCTCCCTTACCTAATTCTAATGTTTCATAATAATCTAATTCATTAGTATTATCAGCTTTACCCATTAATTCATCAACAAAAGCCAATTTATCTTCATAATATTTCTTTTCTTTTTCACCATCTAATGCTCTTACTAAATATGGTACATACTTATGAATTAATTCTTCAAATTTCAAACCCAATTCATGTAACTCTGTAATATGTGAATTCTTACCATACAATAAATCTGCAGTCATTCTTAAGAACTCATTAGCATCACAACCCATAATGATATTACTATAGAATGAATATGGTAAGACATATCTACAATCTTCTATAGGAATTTCTTCATCTACTAAATCCCCATATTTATTAAATAAAGACTGCATATAATCTTTATATTCTTTTCTTAACTTACGATTATTAGGTAGTACATTACCATCTTTATCTTTAAAATCAGGTATATAGAAACCTGCAGTTCTAAAGTCAACATTTCTTCTAGACTTAATTGTAAAAGATGTTAACCTATAACCGATAATAGTTTGTTCTACTATAGGTGTTACATTTTCTATAGCAAATACTAAATAATCATGTTCAGATATAGATTTATGTCCATAACCTACAACTGCTCTAGCTAACTTTAAATTAGCTTCATAATCATTTCTAGACTCAAATACTTCTGTAACAGTACCATCTGCTCTAGATAAATTACCTGCTGCAGCAACTATTTGTAGTCTCTTTTCTATTTCTTTTTTGGTATTTCCACCAAGCATTACAACTTTCATAAAAACTCTCCTTTTACCATTTTTTCTCTACCAATCTCAATATAACTCACATACATATAAATAACAAGTGTATTTTTTACACTTTACTATATTTTTAATCAATCCCTTATTACACCGCGTAAATAATTTTACATCATTGACAATAACAACATATCCTTTTACAAATGTGATATACTATGATAAGGAAGTGATAAAATGCAATTTATAGATAACTTATCAGAAAAAGAATACACTGAATTTTGGGAATCAACTCCTAATAATCACTTTTTACAAAGTTATGAATGGGGCCAAGCTCAAGAAAAAAATAGAAACCAAATACCATGTTATGTAGGATTAAAAGATGATAATGGTAAACTTGTTGCAGCTGCTCTATTACTTAAGAAAAATGTTCCTCTAAAAATGTGTTATTTCTATTCACCAAGAGGATTTACTATGGACTTTTCTGATCAAAAAGTATTAAATGAATTTACTAAACAATTAAAAAATTATTTAAAAAAAGAAAATGCTATATATCTTAAAATAGATCCACCTATTATGTATCAGGAAATAGATGAAGAAGCTAATAAAATAGAAGGTGGAAACAATAATTACAAAATATTTAATAGCTTACTTAATTTAGGTTATAAACATAAAGGATTCTATAAACTATATCAAGGTAATCAACCAAGATATACATTTAGAACATATTATAAACAATATCCGTCTTTTGAAGATGTAGAAAAGACCTTCTCTAAAAGCTTTTTTAGACCTGTTAAGAGAAGTTATAACTATGACTTAGAAGTTTATATGTCTGATGAAGTAAAGACCTTCCATGACCTTATAAAACTTATATCTGAAAGAGATGGATTCCATGAATATAGTTATGAATACTATAAAAATGTATATGATGAATTTAATAAAAGAAAACATATAAAAATATTTAATGTAAAAATAAATCCATCTAAACTAATTACTAAATTTGAAGAAGAATATAAAAAAGAAAAAAATGAAGATAGAAAAATTAAGATTCAAAAAGATATAGATTACTTTAAAGAAGTAGTTAAAGAACATAAAGATGAATATACTTGTGCATCTCTAATATGTACATATTCTAAAACTGGATCATGGTCATTATATATTGGTAATGATGATGTAGCTACATATACAGGTACTGTTAATAGACTTTATTATGAATATATGAAAGATGCCTATGAAAACAACTATGAATATGCTGATTTATTTGGTGTTGTAGGAGATCCTCATACTAAATATAAAAACCTTGCTGGTATCTATGAATACAAAAGAAAAGTTGGAGGAGAGTACATAGAATTCATGGGTGAATTTGATCTAATCAATAAACCTTTCTGGTATGCAATCTTACCTACTTTATTAAAAATATATAGAAAAATTAAAGGTGGTAAATAGTGAAAATATATTGCTATTCAAAATGTAGTACCTGCCAAAAAGCTTTAAAGTATTTAAAAGATAAAAATATATCATTTGAAGAAATAGATATTAAAAATAATCCACCATCATACGAAGAATTATTAGATTATTTTAAAATAAGTAATTTACCTGTTAAAAAATTTGTAAATACAAGTGGATTATTATATAAAGAATTAAATCTTAAAGATAAACTTCCTACCATGAAAGATGAAGAAGTATTAAAACTCATTTCTACAAATGGAATGTTAATAAAAAGACCTTTATTAATAAATAATAATCAAATATTATTAGGATTTAAAGAAGATGAATATAAAAAAATAGAGTTATAACTCTATTTTTTTTCATCTAACAAATCTAAATATTCTAAAGATGTAACATTCATACCATCAAAACATACTTTAAATACCATTGGTGCAGTATATGTTCCATCTATAATACTCTTATCATTATAAGTAAGTATTATTTCATCATCATAATTCTTACCAATTTCACACCATGCACTTAGTAAGCAAGTTAAGGCAGTACTATGACTAACAACTACTACTCTATTTCCAGTTTCAAACATTAAAATATTTTTCATAGCTTCAACCATACGCTTTTTAGTTTGATTTAAAGATTCTCCACCAGATAATTTAAAATCAAAATCTTTAGCTTGTAACCTATGGAACTCTTTACCTTCCATAGTACTTAAATCACCTATTTTTCTTTCATTTAATCTTTCATCAATATTAATAACAGTGTTGTTTTCCATTGCTATATACTTAGCTGTTTCTAATGCTCTAACATAATTAGAACTATAAACAGCATCTATCTTTTGTAATTCAGGATTCTTACTTAACTCTTCAGCAAGTCTTTCTCCGCTAACACTTAAAATAGCTTTTTCATTAGTAACTTGACTACTATCCTTAACTACAATGTTTTTATAATTAGCTTTACTAATAGCTTCACTATGTCTAATTAAATATACAACTGTCTCCATTAAAAGATCACCTCAAATAATCCATAAGATCCTGCTAACATTATTACACCAGCTAGTAATACACCTAACATTACAGCAAGAATTGTACTTTTAAAATCCAAGTCTAAAATACTAGCAGCTAGTGTACCTGTCCAAGCTCCTGTACCAGGTATTGGGATACCAACAAAAAGTAATAAAGCTAAAAAAAGACCTCTACCGGCTTTAGCTTGTAATTTCTTACCACCTTTTTCGCCTTTAACCAAACACCATGTAAAAAACTTACCTATAACCTTCTTATCTTTGCCCCATTCTAATACTTTTCTAGCAAATAAATAAATGATAGGAACAGGTAGCATATTACCTATAATAGCAATTGCATATGAAATAGGTTTATTTAATCCCCATAATACTGCGACAGGTATTGCTCCTCTAAGCTCCACAAGAGGAACCATACTTATAAAAAAAATAATTATATATCTTAAAGTCTTACTCATAATTCACCTAATAATATTTCTATGAAGTATATTATACTTCTTAAAAAATTATACCATAAAAAAAGAGAAAAGACATTATAGACTCTTTCCTTTTTCTAATTCATCTTTTTCTTTATCAGAAATAAATGAATAATAAACTCTACTTTTTCTAATCTTTTTTAAATTATCAACAAACATCATATTAATAGGTATACCAGTATAATCTTTAATTCTTATTCCTGAATTAATATTTTCTTGTCTAATAAGACCTTCACATAACCAACGCATTTCTCTAATAAACTCTAATGCTTTTTGTAATCCAATATTCTTTTCTTTACGCCATTGTCTCTTAGCTCTACCTACTTCAGTTCCAGAAGCTGCACCATTTTTATAAGCTGCTAAACTATTATGGTATAAAGAAGATGATTCTCTAATAATATCAACTTGTTCTTCAACTTCTACTACTACAGATTCTATATCTATTCTATGTTCTTTAACATAATCTTCATTCTCTTTTAATAAAGTTTTAAATTTAATAATTAATTCATCAAAATTACCTAATAAATCCATTATTTCGTCTTGTGCTTCATTTTGACTTTGTCCAACAGTTCTATTATCTCTTTCTACAAAACCATACCCACTAATAACACCTTTTAAATCATAATATGAACTAAAAGCTCTATCTACTAAAGAATGAGGATTCTTAATCATATTTAATAAATAAGAATAAGCTATACCTAAATTACTTAATCTAGCTTTATAATTACCATTAAATCTAGTCATACCAATCATAGCTTTACTATTCAAATACATACTATGTAATTCTTCTTCAGATACTTCTCTAACTAATCTACCATTTTCCAATAAATCAGGAAAATATAGATTAACAAAATAAATTATTTGTTCTCTTTCCATAATAATCCCCCTAAACATGTTTGCTATTATAACATAAAAAATAAAAAAAGACATTTTTACATGTCTTATTCACCTAATTCAACATTATGATATATATCAGTAACATCATCAATTTCATCTAATAAATCATAAAGTCTATTAAATAATTCTAAGTCTTCACCTTCAAGTTTAACTAAATCTCTTGCATACCAACCAGATTCATCAACTTCATAATCAACATCAGGTACAATACTTTCAATTATTTCTCTAGTCTTTACATTATCAGTATAATTAACTGAAATATTTAACATACCATCACTATCTGTTTCACATTCAACAGGTTCAATAGCTGCATCAAGTAAAGCCATTAGAATATCTTCTTCTTTATCTGACTTAAAACCTAATATATATAAATTATCATAATTATATGAAACAGAATTAGTAACACCTAAGCTTTTATGAACTTTATTAAAAGCAGCTCTTACTTCTCCAACAGTTCTATTAACATTATCAGTTAATGTCTTAATCATAAATGTAGATGCCCCAGGACCAAATCCTTCATAGATTATTTCTTCATATTCATCCTTACCAGCACCTTTAGCTTTATCTAAAGCTCTATTAATAATATCTGCTGGTACTTGCATCTTCTTAGCTTTTTCTACTAAATGCTTTAAAGCACTATTAGCTTCTATTTCAGGTACCCCTCTTTTAGCAGCTAAATATATTTCTTTAGCAAAGTTAGTATAAACTTTACCTCTAGCTGCACCTGTCTTCTTTATTTTAGCTTCTCTAACAGCGTAAGCTCTTCCCATAATAACACTCCTTAATTATAGAAATTTAATTTCTCTTAAAAACTGATAAATAAATTTCTTATTTTTACTTTTTCTAACTTTTTTAATAAGATGATAACTATTATATACTTTATAATAGTCTACTTTTTCATGCTCACAATAATATTCTAAAGACTTAATAACTGTTTCTTTAAAAGATTTTGTATCAAAAAAACCCATTGTTCTTCTAAGTAATCTCTTTTCAACTTTACGAGTAATAAATTCATAATATTGTTCACTTCTTCTTTTAAAACAATACTTATAACCATCTAATTTTTTTAATACTCTCAGTGTATCATAATAACCCATCTTTATATTATCTCTAATTACATTTTGATCTAATTCAAAGATAAGTCCAGTATCTCTACTAGATTTTATTTCAACAATATCAATATTACTAGGATACGTCCTATTAATACCTATTCCTTTTATATTAATTATATACACTTTTTCATAATCTTTATCTTTTAATAACTTAACTGGAGAATTATCATAAAATCCCCCATCAATATAATAATGATTATCTATTAACTTCTTTTCTTTAAAACCAGGAAAATAACAACTAGCCATTAAATACTCAATTAATTTTTCTTTACTCTTTATATTCTCTTTATAAACATACAAAGGTTTTAATCCAGACAATCTTACTGTTACTAAGCCAAAATCTTTATTAGATTTAATTAACTTATTATAATCAACTAAATCATATATTTCACTCATTAACTTATTATTATCTACACCTTTATTCTCAACAACTTGTTTTAGAGTAGAAAGAGCCCCAATAACGGCTTTTTTATCAACTTCCTTAGTATTTATACTTTTAACAAAACTCTTGTCAAAATCAAGTAAATCACCAGGATTTACATTATTCCAAAAATCTAGTAATTCCTTATACATATTACTAGCTAACATACATGCATTAAAAGAACCAATGGAAGTACCTACAAAACCATCTAATTTTATACCACAATCCTTAAATGCATAAAAGGACCCTATTTGATAAGAACCTTTTACTCCACCACCTTCTAAAACTAAACCCTTTTTCATAATTTTACTTTCTTATTTTTTCTACAAAATGGTAAAGCTAGTAAACGTGGTATAAATCTACTAATTTTATATTTATATTTAGTTAAACTACCATAATATACTTCTAAGTTTTTACTTCTAAAATGAAGAATATCTTCTAACTTATCTCCATCTAAATAACAACCACCATAATAATTCTTCTCAGCACATATATAAGTAGAAAAATATCTAATAGATAATCCATATGTTTTAAAAATATGTAACATATAATCATTAAAAGTAGTTCTAAACTTCTCTCCACCTGATACATTAAATACTTTTTTATTAACCTTATCTTTAAAATCTATTGCAGCAACAAAAGCATATCCAGCATCTTCACTAGATAATGTTTCAAAATACATATTTTTATTAACATTATAAATTAAAGATTCCGGACCAGGATCACCTAGTATATAAGCTAATCTAAATATACTATAATTCTTTATATTGTCTTTAATATAATCTTCACATAATAATTTATATTTAGAATAATAATCAAGTTCATCTACATTACATTTAGTTTTAACTGTAATTTTCTCATTATCTTCTTGTTTACCATAAACAGAAGTACTTGAAGCATACAAAAGAAAGCAATCAGGATTATAACTCTTAATAGAATCTACAATTGTCTTAGTACCTTCAAAGTCAATCTCCTTACATAACTCTTCTTTAACATTAGCAAATGGAGGTAAAACACCAGCACAATGTATTACTACATCATGATCTTTAACTAAAGCATCTACTATCATTTCATCACAAACATCACCATAGACAATATTAATTCTTTTTCTAAAAGCTTTTAATCTACTATAAACATGTCTATTCTTAAGTTCTAATGCTGTAATTTCATACTTACCTTCACTAAGTAAGAATCTAATAACTTGTAATCCTACTGTTCCAGCAGCACCAGTAACTAATACTTTCTTCATTTTATACCTCCTATACTATTTTTATAATAACACAAATAAAATAACTAATAAAGCTCCTCACAACTAGTTGCATTAAGCGATAAATCAGCAAATTCTCCTCTAACATATAAAGGATATGCAGCTGCTCCTATCATAGCAGCATTATCAGTACAATACACAAACTTAGGTACAGATAACTCTACTCCATATTTATCAGTTAATTCTTTGATTTGACCTCTTAAGAACTTATTAGCTGATACGCCACCAGCAATAATCATATTCTTAATATTATATTTTTTAATAGCTAATTCACTCTTACGTACTAATTCATCAACAGCCGTATCTTGAAAACTTCTAGCTAAATCTTCTCTTCTTATTTCATTACCTCTTTGTTCTTCATTATGAACCAAATTGATAATAGCACTCTTTAATCCACTGAAACTCATATTAAATGAATCATCATTCATTGGAATAGGCAAATCATAAGTATGTTCTCCTTCTAAAGCACATTTTTCTACTTTAGGTCCACCTGGATATCCTAAACCAATAACTCTTGCAACCTTGTCATAACACTCTCCAATAGCATCATCTAAGGTACCACCAATATGTTCAAATTCATAATCGCCTTTCATTAGAATCAAATCAGTATGACCACCACTTACTACTAAAGCTAGTAATGGATACTTCATTTTATTTTCTAAATTATTAGCATATATATGACCAGCTATATGATTAACAGCTATTAATGGTTTTTTATATATTAAAGATAAAGTTTTAGCAAACTCTACTCCTACTAATAAACTACCTAATAATCCAGGACTATAAGTAACAGCAATAGCATCAATATCATCCATTGTCATATTAGCTTTAGTTAGAGTTTCTTCAAATACCATAGTAATATTCTCAGTATGCATACGAGAAGCTATTTCTGGTACAACTCCACCAAACTCAGCATGAGTATCCATTTGTGTTAAAACAGTTAAATGAACACATTCAACACCATTTCTTACTATTGCCATACTTGTTTCATCACAAGATGACTCTATTGCTAAAATATTTACATCCTTCATTTTAAACATCTCTTTTCATAATCAAAGCATCATCATTACCATAATACTTCTCTCTTCTACTAATCTCCACAAAACCATTCTTCTTATAAAGATTAATAGCTTCTTTGTTATGTTCATTAACTTCTAACATAACACTTTTTAAATCATTAAAATAACTAAGACTATAATTAATTAGTTCATTAGCTATTCCTTTTCTTCTATACTCTGGATCTACAACTATATTAACTATATCCATATTTTCATACATCTTATTAATATGAATAAAACCAACTAGTTTCTTATCATAATATCCAAACACATAATCATACTCAGAATCTAATAATTCATTCAAAGAAAATAGTTTATCAAACTTACTATTTACAAGTAAACCTAACTTATTAAACTCTTCTATATCACTTATATCTATATTATTTACCATTTAAAGCACTTATTCCTTTAATATATAATGGCTTAACCTCATGTGGATTTAATTCCTTTAAACCCTTAACAAATGCATATACCTTATCATAATCAATATCTACATCTGTAATAACATCATTCTTTTCTTTGTATTCAGAATAAACAGTTTTATTCATATAGACAATATCACTTAATAATTTATTATTAGAATCAAATTCTCCTACAAATGCACCATTTCTATCTTCCAAAGCAATACATTTCTTATCACCGCTACAATTAACGGCTAATATAGATAAAGAATCTATAGTTCTAATAGGAATATGAACACAATATGCTATTGTCTTAGCAATAGTTACAGCAATTCTTTCACCTGTAAATGAACCAGGACCAGGTACAACAATTACCTCTCCTAAATCATTAACATCTATTCCTACTTCTTTTAATAATTCATCCAATAATGGCATTGTTATCTCACTATGTTTATTTTGAGACAGTTCATTTTTCATTTTAAAAACCTTACCATCTTTATAAACAATTAAAACAACATTTTTATCATGTGTATCAATTAACAATGTATACATAAAAATCGCCTCTCGTGCCATATTATACCACAATTATGCCAAGAAAAAAAACTCTTTCGAGTTCTATAAAACAGCTTGGCACAAATCCTCGTATTTTTCTCCATATGGAGTAAATACAAGAACTCTAGTATTATCATCTATAACTTTAATTCTGATATCTAATCTCTCTTCAGGAAGTTGCTCTTCAATCATCTCAGGCCATTCAATAATTGTAACAGCATCTTGATTTAAATAATCAGATAAACCTAAATCTTCAGACGAATCATCTAAACGATAAACATCCATATGATTTAATTGCATTTCTCCGTCGTTATAAACCTTTACTAAAGTAAATGTAGGACTAGTAATAGTTTCTTTAATGCCTAAAGCCTTAGCAAAACCTTTTACAAATACAGTCTTTCCACTACCTAGATCTCCAGTTAAACAAATAACCATTCCAGGGAACTTTTCACTTTCAATATTTTCTGCAATTTCCATCGTGTCGTCTTCGGATCTTGATGTATACTTATAATTCATTTAACTCTCACCCAAATAAATTATAACAATAACATTTTAATAATTTCAATATATATAATAAATTTTACACATTTTTTATAGATTTATCGTGAACATTTAATCATTTCATTATAAATATCAATATTAGTTCCAGCACTATAATGTAACCCATCACTAGTTTGCATAGTACCCACTATTATATTATAAGTATCACAATACATAATATTAGGTCTTCCACTTGTTCCATTTCTAAGTTGATTATTAAAAGATACAATATTAACATTTTTAACTTTATATCCATGTTGAGCTTCAATTTCTTCATTAACCGGATTTACAGAAACTAAAATAATATTATGTTTACTCCATGCTCCTGTAGATAACTCATTATATTTAACAATATAACTATTTAAATCAGCTAACAAAAAATTAGCACCCATTAAAGAATAAATATTATATGTTACATCAGGATTAGCAGCAATTATTCGATTTACAGTAGGTATAGCTGTAGATTCAAACCACGAATACCCCATTGCAGATTGTGATATAAAAATGTCGTTACCATGATATTTAGGTCCACCATTAGAAAACGAACACCCTGTATAGTTTCCAGTAACACTTCCACACATACCAACAGTACGAGAATCACCAATTATGATGTTATTAGATGAAGATTTAAGAATTCTTCCTGTAGTTCCACCACTACCTTGTCCTTGTTGTTCTTGCTTTTCTTTTAATTTTTGTGCTTCTTTTCTCTTAGCTGCTTCAGCATATTCTTCATATTCTTTTTCTCTTTCTTTTCTTTCAGCTTCTAACAATTTCTTTCTTTCTTCTTCTTCCTTTTCTTTTAGTTCATTTATCTTCTCTATACTAGAATTATTCATACAATAAGTAATAGAACCATAATCAGCATCTACAAATTTAGTAAAAGTTAAATCAACTAAACCAGGTATAAAATAAACTACTAAAGCAGCTAGTATTGATTTTAATAAAGGAGGAAGTAATTCTTTTAATGATATATTTTCAATTGAAGCACGAAAAAAAGGCACTATTGATCTTATAACAATTACAACAGGCACAACAATAAAAGTTATTTTTAAAATAACTTTAACAATTAAAAATATATACATACTATAAGATGTATCACACATTCCACCTAATATATTCATAATCATCACATAAATATTATAAAATAAAAAAAAAGTTAAGTAAATAACCTCAAAAAAGTTCTCCCCAAGAATTGTATGAAAAAAAAGGAGCAAAAAAAAAGAGATTGGCAACGACCTATCTTCGCGAAACTATTGTCGGCGTGTGAGTGCTTAACTGCTCTGTTCGGTAAGGGAAGAGGTGTATCCACTCAGCCATAGTCACCAAAAAACTTTTTTTGAAAAATAAACAATAAAAAAATATTTTTGATGGGAATAAAGATCTTTAAAAACAAGACAATGCCAAAAATAGGTTTTAAAAATTAGGATTAAATCCTCGTCCTATTAGTACTAGTCAGCTCAAATTGTTGCCAATCTTCCACCTCTAGCCTATCAACGTTGTAGTCTACAACGGGACTTACTTAAAATAATGGGAAAACTCATCTTGGAGGAGGCTTCACGCTTAGATGCTTTCAGCGTTTATCCCGTCCGCACATAGCTACTCTGCGATGCAACTGGCGTTACAACAGATACACCATAGGTGCGTCCACTCCGGTCCTCTCGTACTAGGAGCAGCTCTCCTCAATTTTCCTACGCCCACGACGGATAGGGACCGAACTGTCTCACGACGTTCTGAACCCAGCTCGCGTGCCACTTTAATGGGCGAACAGCCCAACCCTTGGAAGCGAATCCACCTCCAGGATGTGACGAGCCGACATCGAGGTGCCAAACACCACCGTCTATGTGAACTATTGGGTGGTATCAGCCTGTTATCCCCAGGGTAACTTTTATCCGTTAAGCGACGGCAATTCCATACTCAAACCGCCTGATCACTATGCCCTGCTTTCGCACCTGCTCGACTTGTAGGTCTCGCAGTCAAGCTCCCTTATACCATTACGCTCTTTGGTTGATTTCCGACCAACCTGAGGGAACCATTGGGCGCCTCCGTTACTTTTTGGGAGGCGACCGCCCCAGTCAAACTGCCCACCAGACACTGTCCTCCAACCGGATAACGGTTGCAAGTTAGAAATCAAATAATCCAAGGGTGGTATTCCAAGGGCGACTCCGCATGAACTAGCGTCCATACATCAAAGTCTACCACCTATCCTCTACAAGAATCATCTGATTCCAATATCAAGCTACAGTAAAGCTCCATGGGGTCTTTCCGTCCTGTCGCGGGTAACCTGCATTTTCACAGGTATTAAGATTTCACCGAGTCTATGGTTGAGACAGCGCCCAGATCGTTACACCTTTCGTGCGGGTCAGAACTTACCTGACAAGGAATTTCGCTACCTTAGGACCGTTATAGTTACGGCCGCCGTTCACTGGGGCTTCAGATCAAAGCTTCGATGTTATCGACTTACGTCCATCTAACTAATCACCTTAACCTTCCAGCACTGGGCAGGCGTCAGCCCCTATACATCAGCTTGCGCTTTAGCAGAGACCTGTGTTTTTGGTAAACAGTCGCCTGGGCCTATTCACTGCGGGCGGATCGCTCCGCCTCCCCTTATCCCTAAGTTACGGGGTAATTTTGCCGAGTTCCTTAACCATAGTTATCTCGCTCACCTTAGAATTCTCTTCTTGACCACCTGTGTTGGTTCTGGGTACAGGTTCCCAAACGATAAGTTTAGAAGTTTTTCTTGGAAGCATGGATTCACAAGACTTAGAAGTCGTAAGACTTCGACGTCGTCACGTTTCAGTATTAATAGTGTCACAGATTTACTAATGCACCAACCTTTGCGCTTAAACCTAAATCCAATAATAGGCTCTTGCTATCCTTCTCCGTCGCTCCATCACTCGTTTAGGAAGTACTGGAATATAAACCAGTTGTACATCGGCTACGCTTTTCAGCCTCGCCTTAGTTCCTGACTAACCCAGGGAAGACGAACTTTACCCTGGAACCCTTGGTCGATCGGTGGGAGGGATTCTCACCCTCCTTACGTTACTCACACCGGCATTCTCACTTCTTAGCGCTCCAGTAGTCCTTACGGTCTACCTTCAGTGCCCTAAGAACGCTCCCCTACCACTTAATAAATTAAGTCCATAGCTTCGGTAATACGTTTTAGCCCCGGTACATCTTCGGCGCAGAATCACTCGACTAGTGAGCTATTACGCACTCTTTAAAGGATGGCTGCTTCTGAGCCAACCTCCTAGCTGTTTGTGCGATTCCACATCCTTTCCCACTTAACGTATATTTTGGGACCTTAGCTGATGATCTGGATTATTTTCCTCTCGCGTATGGACGTTAGCACCCATACACTGACTCCTGAATCTACAATTCCTGGCATTCGGAGGTTGATTGCAGTCAGTACCTCTAGACGAGGCCATTCCACATTCAGTGCTCTACCTCCAGGACGAAATATTCAAGGCTAGGCCTAAACCTATTTCGGGGAGAACCAGCTATATCCGAGTTCGATTGGAATTTCACCGCTAGCCACAAGTCATCCAAACACTTTACAACGTGTCCTGGTTCGGCCCTCCATAGGGTATCACCCCTACTTCAGCCTGCTCATGGCTAGATCACTCGGTTTCGGGTCTGCAGCATTATACTTAGTCGCCCTATTAAGACTCGCTTTCGCTTCGGCTCCGTGTTTTCCACTTAACCTTGCACAACACCACAACTCGCCGGCTCATTCTGCAAAAGGCACGCTCTCACCCATTAACGGGCTCGAACTTTTTGTAAGCATATGGTTTCAGTATTCTATTTCACTCCCCTTCCGGGGTTCTTTTCACCTTTCCCTCACGGTACTTGTTCACTATCGGTCAATAGAGAGTATTTAGCCTTACGGGATGGTCCCCGTAGATTCCGACAGGATTACACGTGTCCCGCCGTACTCAGGATACACTCAAGAGATTTCATGATTTCGCTTACGCGGCTATCACGCTTTCCAGCTGTTCTTTCCAGAACATTCAGCTATCAAGAAATTTTGTAACTCCGTGTAGAGTGTCCTACAACCCCAATCCTAAGATTGGTTTGGGCTCTTACCGTTTCGCTCGCCACTACTAAGGTAATCGACTTTCTTTCTTCTCCTCCAGTTACTAAGATGTTTCAGTTCACTGGGTTGCCTTCTCTAGTCCTATGTGTTCAGACTAGGATACTTGTAAGTTACTACAAGTGGGTTCCCCCATTCGGACATCCCCGGATCAAAGCTTACTTCCAGCTCCCCGAGGCATTTCGTAGGTTGTCACGTCCTTCATCGTCTTCTATTGCCAAGGCATCCACCATACGCCCTTAATAATTTAACCACCAATTTTTTTCCTATTTCGATGAGATGAGATCTTAATGTCATTTTTTACGGAAATAAAAAATGACTACTCATTTGTAATAATTTGTTTCTCGAAAATTTTAAATTATTACGGCATTATCATGTTTTCAAAGAACATTATTCCCAAGTTCTTTTATTAGAACTCAAAAATATTGAGAAATCTCAATGATCTCTCAAAACCAAGTAAAATGAGTCAATAGTAGCTTCCAGAGAACTTTTATGATGTTAAACATCACAATCCCCGAAGTTCTCACACGGTTGTTTTTCTATTTCGTTTACTCCATAGAAAGGAGGTGATCCATCCCCACGTTCTCGTAGGGATACCTTGTTACGACTTCACCCCAGTCACCTGTCCTACCTTGGACGACCCCATCCCTTACGGGTTAAGCTATCGGCTTCAGGTATTACAGACTCCCATGGCGTGACGGGCGGTGTGTACAACACCCGGGAACGTATTCACCCCGACATTCTGATTCGGGATTACTAGCGATTCCAACTTCATGGAGTCGAGTTGCAGACTCCAATCCGGACTGGGACCAACTTTAAGAGATTTGCTCCGTGTCACCACGTGGCTGCTCGTTGTATTGGCCATTGTAGCACGCCTGTAGCCCTAGATGTAAGGGGCATGATGATTTGACGTCATCCCCACCTTCCTCCAGCTTACACTGGCAGTATCCTTAGAGTTCTCAACTGAATGTTAGCAACTAAGGACGAGGGTTGCGCTCGTTATTGGACTTAACCAAACATCTCACGACACGAGCTGACGACAACCATGCACCACCTGTCACCCGGATAACCTCCACCATGTTTCCATGGCTTTGCCGGGGATGTCAAACCTAGGTAAGGTTCTTCGCGTATTGTCGAATTAAACAGCATGCTCCACCGCTTGTGCGGGTGCCCGTCAATTCCTTTGAGTTTCAGCCTTGCGACCGTACTACTCAGGCGGAGTACTTAATGTGTTAACTTCAGCACCGGTTGCCCGACACTTAGTACTCATCGTTTACAGCGTGGACTACTAGGGTATCTAATCCTATTTGCTCCCCACGCTTTCGTCCATGAACGTCAGTAATAGCCCAGCAAGTCGCCTTCGCCACTGGTGTTCCTTCTAATATCTACGCATTCTGCCGCTACACTAGAAATTCCACTTGCCTCTACTACACTCAAGCCTGCCAGTTTCTAGAACGAACCGGAGTTAAGCTCCGGGCTTTGATTCTAGACTTAACAAGCCGTCTGCGGACGCTTTACGCCCAATAAATCCGGATAACGCTCGCCACCTACGTATTACCGCGGCTGCTGGCACGTAGTTAGCCGTGGCTTTCTTGAATAGTACCATCAAACACATATCATTTCCTATATGTGCAATTTTTCCTAAACAACAGAGTTTTACAATCCAGAGGACCTTCATCACTCACGCGGCATTGCTCGTTCAGGGTTGCCCCCATTGACGAATATTCCTAACTGCTGTCTCCCGTAGGAGTCTGGGCCGTGTCTCAGTCCCAATGTGGCCGATCAACCTCTCAGTTCGGCTACGCATCGTTGCCTTGGTAGGCCATTACCCTACCAACTAGCTAATGCGCCACAGGCCCATCTCTGGTTTAACATCCATATTATCAATAGCTAATTTCATAGCTAACCTTGATGCTTCTAAAATATTTATTTCATCTATTTTTTTAGCATCTACAACCCCTATGCCAACTGATATAGCATCTCTTATTATTATATCATATAATTTTTCTCTTTTCTTCTCAGATAATTGTTTACTATCATTTAAACCAGGACAACTATAATTCATAGGTAATATTACACAAGATGCAACTACTGGTCCAACAAGTGGCCCTCTTCCTGCTTCATCAACACCACCTATTAACTTATACCCTTGTTTATATAACTCTTTTTCATAATTTAAAAGTTCATCTTCACTTACTTTAACTTTCATAATAAACACTCCTGATAAAAACAATTCTTAACTACTATAATTAAAAGAAAATTAAAAATCAATTAAATTATATAAATTTTACAATTTTTAACACCTATCAAAAGTAATACCTTTAACTCTTTCACTTTTTATATCTTCAAGAATAGTTCTACTTACTCTATCATAATCTACTTCTCCACCAGATATAATAGCTCCTATTCTTCTGCCTATAATATCATATGTTTCATCTAAATAATCATTATCAATTTCTTCTAAATTATATCTCTTTTTTAAAATATCAGGATAATAATTTTCTAATTTTTTTAATATATGTATTGCTACTCTATCTATTGGAAGTATATCTCTAGGTATAGCAGAAAAACTTGCTAAATTTAAAGCAATCTCATCATTATCTAATTTAGGCCATAAAATACCAGGACTATCAAGTAATAAAATATCACTATTAGTTTTTAACCAAGATAAACTCTTAGTAACCCCAGGATTATTACCAATAGTAGCTACCTTCTTACCAGCCATTCTATTAATTAATGTACTCTTTCCTACGTTAGGTATACCAACTACTAAAGCTCTTATCTCTTTCTTAGCTAATCCTTTACTCTCTCTTTTATCTTGAATAGACTTAGTAATCTCATGAGTTAAATTAACTAATTCATTTAAACTATTATTTAAAGATAAATCACATAATAAAACATGGTAACCTTTATCTTCATAATACTTAACCCATTTATTAGTTTCCTTTAAATCACATAAATCTTTCTTAGTCATTATTAGTATTCTAGGTTTATCTTTTATTAGTTCTTCTATATCTTCTATCTTACTAGATCTTGGTATTCTAGCATCTATAACTTCATAAACAATATCAATTAAATCATATTTCTCTTTAATCAATCTCTTAGTTTTAGCCATATGCCCAGGATACCAATGTATTTGTTTTTCATCCTTCATGAGAATCACTCCCTAACTACATAATTATAACATAAAAAGTAAAACAATTTTGTTTAATCAAAAAAGACTAGATTAACTAGCCTCTATTTTTATAATTACTGTCTATAAAATGTTCCATACGATATAATGATAACATCTTGAGTTTTACTAAATTTATGTTCTAATTCATAAGAATCACAATTTGTACCAAATCTATCACATACTGTTACTTTAGAAACACCAGAGTTAGATGCATTTGATTCATACTTGCATACATTACCTAATTGTTCACCGTCTCTTCTTAAAAAACAACTATCAGTTTTAATTACTAATTCTAATCCATCTGTTGTTTTCCAAATAGTATTGTCAATAGCTTGACTATCTTCTTCACAACCTGTTACCAAAATAATAATTAAAAGTAAAAATCCCATTATTTTTTTCATTAAATATTCTCCTTCTAATAAGGAAATTATATAATATTTACCCCCTCGCAAGAAAACAAGTGTTCGGCAAAAATAAAAAAGTACCTATTGTACTTTATTCTCTATTAACGAAGATTCATCTATATAACTATAATTCAAAGAATTACTATTAGAGATAACATTACTACCTGTTTCTTCTTCAAAAAAATCTTTTGTTCTTTTAGCTACCTTTCCACCTCGTTTAGCTGCTATTCTATTTTCTGACAAACTTTGTGGTTTTTCATTCTTGGCAATTTCCCTAGTAGCAAGTTCACCAATATTAGTAATAGCTACTTCTAAATCAGTCATATTATCTCTTAGATTTTCTTTACGGATACCTTTAAATGATTTATATTCTTGTGCTGTCATACCAGACCATTCTTTATAAATATCATTAGTTAAAATAGCATATTCTATTCCTTCTTTTACTCCATTATCTTTCCATACATTAGTAAGTTTCTTACGTTCAATAATAGCTTTGATTCTTGCTTCTATCCATTCTAATGTATAACCTTTCTTTAAATAAAAATCAATCATCTGATCAATTCCTTTAGAAGGATCAAATACTTCGTCTACTTTATCACTACCAAGTTTTGCTAACCACATTTTAAATGGTTCTGCTTTAGGTGAAGGTACAGATTCAATTAATCTAAAAATACCTTTTGTATCCAAAGCATCAGTCGTTCTCATTTTTCCATCTTGAGCTTTCATTTTCAATTGTCGACATTTTGTCGACACTTCAGATTTTTCTTCTTCAGTCATCCTGGTCTTCAATCTATACCAGTAATCTCTTGGATTTGGACTTTCAGTTAAAACCAGAATAACATCAACTACACTAAAAAAGTAATCTTCCTTTTCTGCATCCCAGATACTTCGTATTTCCTTCCCATCAAATAATTGAGTAATAGTTGTTAATTTGTCTTTCATATAACTCCCCCTCTACATTAATTAATCAACTATTAATATTATATCATTTTCCGAAAGAAAAAGCGAACAAATATTCTATAAAATGAATAAAAAAAGTAGATTCAAATCTACTCTTTTATCTAATTATTATATGTTTAAAATATTGTTCTTGAAATTCTGTTAAAGCATTAATTGCATCATCACTATATTCTTTACCTTCCGGTACAATTACTAATTTATCATCATCGTCATCAGTTCTATGAATAATAGCAATACATTTACCTTCGAACTCTTCAACCGGCTTAAATACACCTAATACATAACAGTCTAATTCTTCTCCATCACCACTTACTGTATTAGGAACATATCCATAATTAACTGGATATATAAATCCATGTTTAGGATGTTTAGAACCAAAAGGTCTATCTATTTTAACTTTTAAAACTTTATTTAAGTATTCTTTATTCATTTTCTTCTCCTTTTAATTCTTTTCTAAGTATTTGAATCTTTTCTTTATCTTCAACATATTCCATTCTTGGTTTAACAAAGTTATTAGATCCTCTCTTTTCAAAATCATATCTAGGAATTAATTGAACATGAAAATGATTCATTGGTCCATCACACATAGTACATAGATATACACTTTCTGATGCATATACTTTCTTCAGAATAATCATTACCTTTTTAGCTAGTAAATATATTCTTTTACAAGTTTCATCATCCACTTCCATCATATCTTTAAAATGTTTTTTTGTACTTATTGCAACATGACCATTAGCTCTTGGATTACCAACTAAGAAGACTTCAAAGTATTCATCTTCATAAATAATTTTATCAGAATTATCTCCGTATAATACTTCTCCGTTTTCCCTATTAAAACATGTTGGACATATGCCTGCATCAGTTAAATCAGCATTAGTAACTTTACCTTCTTTTACTAATTCAACAATTTCTTCACGAGACTTACCTCTAATATCCATAAACGACCTCCAAAGTTATAGGTATTATACCATAAAAAAGTAGAATTATACATTCTACTTTTTAGCACTTATGCCATAATATCTTCTTATTAATCGAATACCTTCAGGATATGTGTTTTGTTTTATATATTCATCTAACTTATCATCTTCTATTTCAGGAGAATAAAAATCTTTAAAATCTCCTTCTTCTTCAGAAAACTCATCTAATATTGGAACCTTTCTTAAGAATGCCGCTAACAGTTCTTTAGTTTTAAAATATTCTCTTTTATGTATTGGAACTAATTCTACATCCTTAAAACCAGCTGCTAATACTGCTTCATAATCTATTATGCTTATTGGTTTAGAATCATTCATTGCTTGACCTCTACCAAACACTAATTTTAAACCATGACAATCAAACATGTCTACACCATGTATTAATAATACTCCACCTGGTTTTAATGTTTTGTATATTTGCTTTGGATCTGTAACAGTGTTTCTAGCAACAACTACATCGTAATACTCTTCAGGTACATCCATAGCTAGATTGTTCATAATTCTAAAAGCTACATTAGTACGATCACTCAAACTTAAATTCTTCTTAGCTGTTTCAATCATTGCACTAGAATAATCTGTTCCTAATATTTCTTTTACTTTTCTTGGAAAGCGAGATAATACTTTCTCTCCTCCACCAGTTCCTAAATCTAATATTTTTGATTCTTCATTTGTTACTTTTTCTAAGATTTCATATAAATCCCAATTAGTTAATTTTTCAGAAGTTATTTGAAATTCATCAAAACTCCAATCCTTTACTTGTTCATAGTATTCAAATTCATTTACTTTTGTCATAATTTTCACCTTTCTTTTCAATTAATGTGGTATTAAAAAAGAACCTCCTTTCATGAACAGCAAATACTACCACAATATTTACTTGTAGTTTATTTGTCATTCATGAGGAGATTCTAAGGTTCTCATCATTATTAACCCAGTATTAAATACTTATCGGTAATAAAACGCGAATAACTAATTGATTTATTACAAGAACAATATAACAAAATAATTATATTATGTCAAAATTAAATCTTCATACGATAATACTCTACTTCTATTTCAGTTCCGTCTGGATATGTTTCAATAGATTTTTTAACAAATTCATTAAAACCATAATGTTTATATATAGCTTTATTTTTTAACTCTTCTGGCTCTACTCCAACAGTAACATACTCATATCCTTTTGCTTTTAAATCATTTATCATAAATTTAAATACCTTACTAAAATACCCTTTACCTTGATATTCATCTATAGTTCTAAAAGCTGTTAAATAAGCAGTATTATCATTTACTAAATCTTTACCATTTTGAACTATATCTGGACTTAAAGATGCAGTTGCTTCACAAATAATTTCACCATCTAAAATACCATAATAAGGTATTTGAGCTCCATACTTCATACATTTAATAGCTTTTTCTTTCCAAATAATCCAATTAGATTTATCAGTAGCATGTTCTATTTCATAATCCCATTTTTTATTCATCTCATCAACACTTGCTATTTTACAAACATAACTCATATATATCACCAAAAATATTATATCAAAAAAGAGTAGATTTTAATCTACTCTATATATGATATATTTTTTTCCTTAGTTTAACAAAAACTACGACAGATAATATTGCACCAATAATTGCAATAAATATCATATCAATTGTATTAGGATTTATTGGAGTATCCTTATTACTTTCTGAAGAATTATCACCAGGTTCTTCTGGTTCTGGAGAAACTGGTTCATCTCCTCCATCTAATTCTTCTTCTAATAATTCCGGTTTTTCAACAAAACAAACCTTAATTTCCTTATCCTCTATTACATCATAGAATCCACTAAATGAATATTTATTTGTTATATCTTCAAGAACTCTCTTCTCGTCATTAAACATTACATATTCTACAGCATATCCTTTAGCACCTGTTGCAACAATTAGATTAGGTGTAGAGTTTGAACCATAAATTAATTCTTCATCACCTGTTACAGTTCCTTCTCCACATATTACGCTTGTTGTAATTTTAACCTTCTTAGTTTCATCAGTTTTTACATTAGATAATACAAATCCAGTACTTGCATTTCCAGTAATATTAACATAATAACCATCTATCATTGTTTCTGTTACTGTATAAACTATTGGAACACCATTATTATTCTTATTAACTTCAAATGTATGTGTCCATTCTTCATCTGCTGTTAAATCATAAGATTCAACTTTAACACCATCTGCATATAAGTTAACTTCTAATTTTTCAGGAATATCTTCTTCATCTACTCCTTCCCAATTCTTAGTTACTTTTACAGGTGTTTTTAATGGTACACGTGAATTAATTACTTTTATAGTTTTATTTTCAGTATCTAATTCACATCCTTCAAATGAATAACCATTAACTGAAGATTCAGTACAAGTTAATGTACTACCATCTTTAAATGTATCTGGATGAACATATATTCCAGTAGTCCAATTATTAGATTTAGTTAATGTAACATTTCTAGATAATTTACTATTACTTGAACGTAAATTTACTGTTCCTGAAGAAGTTGGTCTAATATTATCTCTATTGTCATCATCTTCCCAAACCTTCTCAACCGTGTAATAATCATATACTGTATTTGTTAATGTTATAGTTTTGTTTTCAACATCTACAACACATCCATCGAATCGGTAATAACTTGGAGCATTTTCAGTACAAGTTAATTCAGAACCATCTTGAATCACGCCGGGTTCAAAATAAAGTTTAGATTCCCAATTACTACTCTTATATAAATACTTATAATTATAATAAGAACTATTTAAATAATAACTAGTATAAACATAATTTGTTGGCCTTAGATTATGTTCATTATCATTATCATTCCATACCTTTTTAATAGTATATTCTTCTTTTAAACTATTAGTTACTGTTATAGTCTTATTTTCCTTATCTACAACACAACTTTCCATATAGTAATAAGAATTAGGTATATATTCATCACAAGTCATTGTAACACTTTCCGCATCAATTGAAGGGTTAACATATGCTTTAGCTTCCCAACCATTATCATATACAGTTGTAGTACCACTACCGTAATAAGGTTGGTAATAAACATATATATATGAAGGCCTTAATCCTTTAGCGTTATTATTATCATTCCATATTTTTTTAACTGTATAAATTTTATATAAAATATTAGTTATTGTAATAGTCTTATTGTCCGTATCTATAACACAGTCTACAACATAATTAAGTGGAGTATCCTCAAAACACTGTAGATATGTAGCTCCTGGAGTAATATAAATAGCTCCTTCCCAGTTGTCAGATTCATAAATTCTTGCTGTATCTCTTGTATATCTTCCATCTGTTCCTGTTCCTTCAATATATATGCTTATATATTCAGAAGGTCTTTGACCATTTACATCATTATCATCTTCCCATATTTTTCTAACTGTATATCTATCTTTAATAGTATTTGTAACTGTTATAGTTTTATTTTCTTTATCTACAACACAGCCATTTTTTACATAATTATAAACAGAGTATTCATCACATACTAAATTGTTTTCAGATTTATCTATATATACTACTTCTTCCCAATTATCACTTGCTGAAACCTCAACACTACTTTCTGTTACATCACCATTTAATGTAACAGTAATACTAGCTGGTCTCTGTCGATCAGCATTATTATCATCAACCCATACTTTTTTAACAGTATATTTATCCATAATAGTATTTGTTACTGTAATAGTTTTATTAACAGAATCAATTACACAACTATCCATAACATAATAATCAATACTATCTTCTTCACAGCTTGATAAAGAAGCGGTTTTACTAACTGTAACTGTATCAGTCCAGTCACCAGAAGAAGATAATGAGAATGTAAAATTGTCTGTTTCTGATGCAGCTGTAACAGATCCACTTATTGAATCAGGTCTTAATCCTTCTGCATCATCATTATCGTTCCATACTTTAACAAGAGTATAAATATCTGGTTCGTCCTCTTTTTTCAAGGTGTTGGTTACTTCAATACCATATACACCTGTTTCAGGTGTAATAATATTTGAACTATATATATTAGTACTACATATACCACCACTTAGTTTATCATCTTCATCATCAGTCTGACCACAAACATAATAATACAAATCGTCATCTATATTTGAATTTGATGGATCAAAACTTTCTGTTATAGAACCATATATAAACTCTTGTTGATCTTGGAAAGTCCAATTTCTAGGAACTCTTACAGTTGTTTCGCATGTCCAATCATTACTTTCAGCAACATCACATGAATATGGTGTCATTTCTATTTCGTCGTTTTCATAATCGTAGTATTTTACATAACCAGAAATAGTAATTCTATCTGGTTTATATGCTCCATCTTTATATTCATCAACCCATAATTTCTTAACAACAAAAGTTTTATCAGTAAAGAAATTACAATTTGGTCCTACCTCTAAACCATAATAATTAACCTCTGGTCCAGCATAATAAACAGCAGGATCAGAATCTCCAACAGTTACTGTAAATGTTATATCTGTTGGATCAGAATAAGTTCCACTACAATATAAATCATTCAATGAAATAGTATAAGTATCATTAGGCTCAACTGGTATTTTATAAACATATCCTATAGATGCTATGTTTTCACTTTCAACACCCGTCAACGTAATAGTATCATGATATCCGTTGCTTCCATTAATAACAAGTTCCGTATTACTTATAGAATAATTTGCTAAATAAATGTAATTAACATTATCAGGAGCTGCTACTGACTTCTTATGGACAGTATTAGATTCAATTCCACCATGAATAGTCAATATTGAGAATAATGAAATAACCATAGTTGTTGTAGCAATTCCCAAATCAAATTTTTTATTCTTTATTGATTTTTTCTTAATACCAGTAACAATCAAATAAGATAAAGCTCCTAAAGAAAGAATAAATGTTCCAGTAAAGAATCCTCTCTTAGTATTAGGATTTATAATATTTTGAGCTTTAGGTTTTTTAATCTTTTTAAAACATGCTTCAATATTCTTATCTTCAGTTAAATCCTCAAAATGTTCTAAAATATATGTAGTTAAATTTTCATCAATATCTATTTTTTCACCATTAACTTTAATATAGTCAATAACATAACCTTCATCAGCTGTTACAACAATACTTTCAGCAGATGAATCAGAACCATAAACTAATTGTTCAGCACCTGTTACTGTACCATTACCACATACCATTTCAGTAGTAATATTAACTTTTCTTGTTTCATTTACTTGAGAGTTTATTAATTGGAATCCTTCAACATAAGCACCTAAAACTTGTAATTCATATCCTTCAATTGCTTTTTGTTGAATACCATAAGTAATAGCTACTCCATCTTCATATTTATATAAATCTTCAAAAGTATATTCCCAATTACCTTCTTCTGTTAATTCAACAGTTTTAAAAATTTCTCCATTTTTTAATAAATTAACAACTACTTTATCTGGAGATTCATCAATTAAATTTCTCCATTCATTAGTTACATGTACATCTATTTTTGCTGGTTCATGTACACAATTAATATTAATTTCACTGTTTTCGTCGTCTTTTTCTAGAGTACAAGTATATCCATTAGGAACATTAAACAAACTAAATATATAATTAATATCATTATCTTTATAATCTTTTATAGGTAACTGAATAGTTGTTTTCCAATCATTCATTTTTTTTGCAGTAGCAGATGTATAATAAATATTATTATTTCCGTAAACATAAGTTCCAACACTAGAAGAAGAATTGTTTGGTCTTATTCCATCTCTATTGTCATCATCATCCCAATTAACTTTTACATCATAAGTTACAGTTGGAACAGCTGGTCCAGTATATCTATTGTATACACTTGCGTAATAAGTGTAATTATTACCAAAGCCATTTAACTTGACAACACAGTATTTAACATCATCAATCGTTACAAATTCACCATCAACACCATTAAGGATACATTGATAATTATCGATGTTATTATTTGTTTCAAATAAATAATTATATTTCGTATTAATTCTTCCAAAGTAAGAATATGATGAAGATGAACTTAATATACTAGATGAAATAGATCTATCTATATTATAAGTATTTGTATCAGCATCATAAGTTCCTACAAAATAAGAAGTTTTATCTGGTCTTTGTGAACCATAATTATTACCTTCATTTTGCCAACTTTTATAAATGTATAAAGTAGCTTCATTATAATATGCACCATTATTACAATAATGGTTATTATCTCCACCAAAATTATAGTTATAATCTTCTAATGAAAGAAATATAGGGTCATAATCTCCAGGTGTAAAAGAAGTAGTATATTCATCAATATAAGCATTATTACAATCATCTTGAGTAAATATAGTTAATATATATGTATCATCTGATGAGAGAAAAGCAGATTCTAACACACCTTCTTCAATCATATCATCAGAAGTGATTTTAACCATACAATCACTATCTGGATCAACGGTACTTCCATTTAATGTAACATCATCTTCATAAATACAGATAAAAGACTCTCTATTTAATCCAACTCCTGTAATATATAAAGGAACATCATAAACTGGATCATTTTTAGGAGAAAACCAATTTGTAATTATACTTTTCCCTTCGTTACCAAATGAAATTGATATTACACTTAATACTAATAATATCATTACCAAAGAAATCTTTATAATACTATTCTTTTTCATACATATACCTACCTTATACTATACTATACTATACTATACTAATAACATTATATCATATTTTAATTGAATACAATAAAAAAAGCACTTTGTGCTCTTTTAATATAATTTAGCTCCTGCAGGAATTCTATCATCTACCATTAATAAATGTAATTTCTCTTCACCATTCTCAGTATGTACAGCCGAAATTAACATTCCACAAGAATCTATTCCCATCATACTTCTTGGTGGTAAATTAAGTATTGCTACTACTGTCTTACCAACTAATTCTTCTGGTTCATAATAAGCATGTATTCCACTTAGTATTGTTCTATCAATACCTGTTCCATCATCTAAAGTAAATTGTAATAATTTAGTACTTTTAGGAACCGCAACACATTCTTTGATTTTAACTACTCTAAAATCTGATTTACTAAAAGTATCAAAATCTACATATTCTTCAAATAACGGTTCTATTTCTATAATTTTTTCTTCTTCCATCTTATTTCCTTCTTTCTTTTTTATTCATACTATATCTTCTTAAATAAGAATACATCTTCTATTCCATCATTTTTAATTTCATAATTACCATTAGTATATTCATTTATAGTATTCTTCCAGAATGCATATGCTATTGGATTATTCTCCATAGGTTGAACTTCCCATTCACTATCATACATATTAAATATATCTATTGCTACTTTCTTACCAATATGATTTCTTCTATACCTTGGCATTATCAAAAACTCAGCAATACATTTACCACTCTTATTAAACTTAAGATTTTCATTAACCATAACAAATCCTAAATATTCATCATTACTTTTAATAAAATAAGCATCCCTATCTAAATCAGTAAAATAATTATTAAACCATCTATAATCATATAAACATTCTTTATTTAAATCATTCTCTATATATTGACTACCATCATACAAAGAAAATTGTAATAAATGATATAGAATATCTTTTTTACTTTCATCTACTTTTTCTAATACATAGTCCATATTATCACCAACTTAAATGTATTATAACACATAAAAACAGGATTAACATCCTGTCTTATGCTAAAACTACAAAACTTCTTCTCTCTTGTTTTTTAGTAATTTCTTCATATGATTTTTGAAAGCTAACCTTTTTCCATAATTCTTTTTTTTCATTAGAATCTAATCTATCATATAATTCAATTATTTTATTTTTTGTCTCTTCATCATATACAACAGATTCAGTTACCATCTTTCTAAAATAATAGGCTTTATCTACTACAACTAAAGGAATATTAAAACTACTAGCAGCTTTTAAATTATCTTCATATTTTTTACTATTATTAATTCTTTCAATATTTTGTTTAACTATCTTTTTAACAAGTGATTCATTATATTCTAAACCATCTTTATTAAATAATTCATTAGCATGATTTAATAGTACATTAGCCATTTCTTTATTGCTTTTAGCATTCCTAATAATATCAATTTCATCATTATTTAAGAAAGAATACTCTAACTTAATTAAATCATCAAATACCATAAAATTACTCTTGTCATTAGCATCATTTATAATTGAAATAATATAATCAGGAGATCTTTTAAACTGTCCTTCTAAAGAACCTTTATTATCTCTTCTTTCTATTACTATTTCATTATAACCTTGCGGTTTTTCCAACATTAATGATGGCGTAAAGAAATGAGCTCTCGTATTATTATAAATAACAATATTCATTCCTCCACCATATTCTCTAGCACAATAACCTATAGAATCTATATCAGTATCTCCCATACCTATTAAAGAACTACCTTCTAAATTACCAAAGCCATATATTATAGAAGAACCATCTCTAGTATTTAAGTGAATATTATTTATTAAACTACAAGCAACAAAATGATCTCTAACTTGTGGAAAATCTTCCCATTCACTTTTATAGTTTTCACCATCAGTACCATATGAACATGTTCCAACACAATGAATTAAGAAATAGAAAGAATCTCTAGGTAAACAAATATCTACTTTACTACCATCATAATCAACAGTTGTTCTTTGTGGTTTAATCTTATCTTCTCCATCTACTCTATAAGTAGCATTACGATATAAATCTGAATACTCTTTTCTTAAATATGTTTCTAGTGGAACAGATTCACTATAAACAATATTCATATTGCTAGAATATAATTCTTTTAAGACATTTATATCATTACATTCAATAATATCGTTTAATAATTTAAGTATTGCAAAATCTTTAGGTAATAACTCACTTGTTGCTAACTTATCAATAACATTACCATCTCTATTATAACAATAATGTTTATTAATTAATTCTGCCATATTAAGATTAATACTAAACAAGTATTTAACCATACCTTGTTTTAATTCTCTTATATCATTTACATCTATTAAAGACATATATTTTCTTTTCTTAATACTCTCAAAGTCTTTTAATTCTTCATAACTATTAATATCATAATAATTATTCATATCTTGCAATATAACTATTAAATTAACAAAGTCTTTATCAGACAAATTATTTAAATCTAACGAATTAATTAAATTACTATATTTATTAATATTTTTAATTACATTTCTAATCATAAAACTAGTATCATAAGTTTTATAATTTGTATTAGCAAGTAATCTATTAACAATTTTTATTTCTTTACCATTTAATTCATTTATTAACAATTCAAAAGCAGGATCATTTATCATTCTTTCAAAATGGTGTTCTTCTATTTTCAAATTACTCTTTAACATTGTTGGTATAAACAAATTAAATATATCTCTATTTTTCTTAGAATAATTAATAATCCATTCTACCTTTTTAGTAAATTCTTCTTCTGTTAAATGTAATTCATTAGCATATAAACTTACTAATTTAGGATTATTCAAAATATCTAGAGGTAATATACATTGTACTGCCAAATCTATTTTACCTTTTTCTATACACATACCTCTAAAATAAGTATTTGTTGCTAAAACTGGAGCTAATGTTTTCCCAGAAAAAAGTTCTATTAAATAATCAATATTTTCTTTTATTAAATCATTTGGTGATAATTCCTTTCCATAAGTTATGGCAAGTGAATCAATATCTACAAACATTTTTAATAATCTTAAGAATTCGTCCTTAGAATACTGATTTTTATTTTCAAATAACATATTTAAAATATCATTAGTAAAATAATCGTTTTTAACTTCAAATCCATTATCAATTGCAACTAATAAGTTTTTAAAATTATCAGGAGAAAATGATGATATTCTATCTATAAATTCGTACCTTTTAAGAGAAAATAATAATTTTACAAATTCATTAGATGAATATATATCTGAATATATGTAATCTTTACTACCTTTACTATTAATATACTTAATAAATAAATCTTGATTCTCTCTAACAAACATATCTAATTCTGCAGTATTATCAAATAAACCATAATAATTATAATTTTCGCAATACTTCTCAAAAGCTATTAAACGCATTATATCTAATTGATCTTTACTAAAGATTAAACCATTACAATTTAACTCATACATGATATCTCTATCTTTCATTAATACCCTTATTAACTTTCTCGTTAAATCATCATCTTTAATATCTAATTTAAGAGTATTAAATGATAATAAATCATATCTATTTAATCTAATAATAGCTCCGAGTAACTCTATATGATTATAACTATCAATATTAGGAATTACTTCTCCTATACCTGTTTTATTAACCACTTCTAATGCTTCACTATATGCCATAGCACCACATCCTATCATATTAATTTTATCATAATTTTATTAATAAAAAAACAGATATATATCTGTTTTATTCATTCAATATTTCTAGACTTTCCTTAATAAGTGCTCTTCCTTTTTCCCCTTCACCATCATGAACATGATTAATTAACTTTCTTCTTTCATTTAATTCATCTTGTTCCATTGGAATTAATTCTCCATCAAAATAATAACCAGCTACTATTTGATTATCATGATTAAATACCAAGACAGGTAAAAAATCATCTTTTATTTCTACAAGAGGAACTTTACATCTTGTAAAATCCCCACAAGCATATCTAGCACATCCTCCATCAATATTTAAATAATGTTGATCTTTATTATATATAAAACCTTTTCTACTTTCAGCTGGTGTATGACCATTGATAACTAAATATCCATCTTTACCTAAATTATTATGAGCTTTTAGTGGACCTCTTGAAAAGAAAAAATACTCGTATTCATATTCTCTGGTCCATACTGAATTAAATACTTCTTGTGTATCATCTTTTATTCTTAAAGGACATTGATCATATATATCTATAGGTGGTTGTGAATGAACAAGTAATATTTTTTTATCCTTAACCATTTGTGGAAACTTCTTATATATTTTTAAATCTCCAACATATTGATAATATCTCTCTGCTTTTTCCCATTCTAAACAATCTAGTCCACCTTCAGTATATAAGGCCCCATTAGAAAACCATATGTCAAACATATCATATTTACCCGTTTCAATATACTTTTTATAAAACTGATACATCATTAATTCATGATTACCACCTAAATAATGTATTTTAACTTTCCCTTTACCTTCACATCTTTCTTTAACATCTTTAAGCATTTCAAAAGAATCTAATCCTCTATCAATTAAATCTCCATTTATATAAAGTTCTACTTCATCACTACGACTAACATTTTCTAAATAAGACATTATTGAATTGTATACTTCTCCATTACCATGTAAATCACTTACAACGAATGTTCTCATATACTTCACCTACAATTCTTTAAAAATTATATGATCTATATCTACAAGTTTTTTTCCATCAAATACTAATTTAAACACCTCAGGAGCATTAATTTTCCCATCTAATAGAATTTTATTATTATAACTAATTTTAATTATTCTATCTTCATCTATATAATCTAAATTTACAAACTGAAGTAAATAAAATATAATTGCATATCCATGACTAAATATTGCAATATTCTTATTATTATTTTTTTCTAATATTTCATTTATCTTTTCATTCATTCTTAAACAAACATCATTTTGAGATTCACCATTTATTGTTTTATAATCTTTATCCTTAAATTGTCTAGTAAACCAATCAGGATATTGATCAGAATTAGATATACCTACTCTTCGTTCATCTAATCTTTCATCAATATTAACCTTTAAATTATACTTCTCTACTAAGTATTTAGCTGTTTGTAATGTTCTAACACAATTACTAACATAAACCATATCTACATTTTTAAACTCTTTTTGTTCACTTAATATTCTAGCTCTTTCTTCTCCCTCTACACTAAGTATATCCTTCTCACTTTTTAAAAGTTCACTCTGTGTAGTATTATACTCGTTTATATAATCATGATTAATTCTAGTTGAATGTCTAATTAAATAAATTGTTGTCATAACTTCACCTATAAATAGTATAACATAAATGTTATAATAAATTAGAGATGATAATATGATAGAAGAAAACATAAAAGAAATAACTAAATATTTAAATAATGATTGTACCCTTATAGCTGTTAGTAAAACTAAACCTATTGAAATGATAGAAGAAGCATACCAAACAGGTATAAGAGATTTTGGTGAAAATCATGTTCAAGAACTAGTAGAAAAAATAAATAAACTACCCAATGATATTAGGTGGCATATGATAGGTCACTTACAAACAAATAAAGTAAAAGATATCATTGGTAAAGTATATTTAATTCATTCCGTAGATACAATAAAATTAGCTAAAGAAATAGGTAAACAATCTAAGAAGAATAATACAATAACTAACATATTATTAGAATTAAATATTGCTAATGAAGAATCTAAATATGGTTTTAAAATTGAAGAAATAGATAATGCTATTAAAGAAATACAATTACTTACTAATATAAATATTAAAGGTCTTATGTGTGTAGCTCCATTCACAGAAACTCCTGAAGATAATAGAATATACTTTAAAAAGATGAAAGAATTAAAAGATAAATACAATTTAGAATTAATATCTATGGGTATGAGTAATGACTATACAATAGCTATAGAAGAAGGAAGTAATTATATAAGAGTTGGTACTAAAATATTTGGAGAAAGAAATTATAACAAATAAAAAGGAATATTAAATATTCCTTTTTTTATATCTTAGCAGCTTCTGCTTTTCTTAGTTCTTCATTAACTTGATTAGTAGCAGGTATAATTTTTTTACTAAAGTTTGTAATATCAGAAGATATTGTTTCTAATTCTTTTACATATTCTAATAACTTAGTTTCTACTATATCAATAGATTTATCACTATTATTATTAGAAAGTGATTTAGCTAAAGAACTAATATCTTCACCTACATTTTTTACTTGATCTGAAACAGAGTTATATGATTTAACTACTCCAGATGAGTTTATTTGGAATGCCATTATTCTTCCTCCTCTGTACGTTTCTTTTTATTTCTATTAACTGTATAAACAATTGCTGCTCCACCAGTAGCAATACCTAGTCCAACTGCTGTACCAATCCATTTATTATTTTTCTTTGGTTCAACTTTAGGTTCTTCAACAGTAGGTGTAGTATTACTTGTTTTTTCTGTAGAAACACTACTTGTTTTATCACTAAACTGATTAGGATAATCATATCTACCTTCTTGATAATCCAAATCATAATCATAATTATAATCATCTTCTGTAGGAATATATGGCTCATCATCTGTTGGGACATTATCAATTACAGGTTCATCAACTTTTGGTTCAGGAGTAATTGTTTCTTCTGCTTTTATAGATTCTTCAGTTACTACTGGCTCTTCAATTGGAACATAATTATCAACTTCTTCTGCCTCTTTATGATATTCACGAACTTCAGTTGGTTTTACAGATGGTTTTGAACTAACAGGTTCTTTTACACTAGGTGTATCTACTTTTGTCGGTTCTACAACTGGTTCTGGAACTGATTCTTTAACCGGTTCAACACTCGGTTCTTCCTTAATAGGAACATCTCCACTACTACCAGATAAACTATTTGTATCTTCGCTTTTATGTGGAACAAATTTCTCAACATATTTATCCTTTTCTTTATATATATCAGACCATGAAACAGGGCTTGTTTTATTTTCATGATTTGTTTCTTCAACTTTTATTTCTGGTGTCTTAGTTTCTTGAGTTGTACTAACTTCCTGTACAGGTGTACTTGTTGTAGTAGTCGATGTTGAAACATGATTATATGATGAATGACTACTAGTACTCGTAGTTGTATAAGTTGGTGTACTTGTTGTATGTACAGGAGTACTAGTTGTTGTTGCTGCAACAGTTTGCGTAGATGCATCACTTGTGTCTGTTGTTTTTTGTGAAGTAGTTACAACTTTTGCATCTTCTGTTACTTTAGCAGGAATATGTGTTGCTCCAACTATTGCTCCACTATCATTACCTAAATTATTTGCTAAATTTACTAAATATGCTTCTTTAGCATTAGCACTAGAATAACTAAATTCTTTTAATCCTGATGTTAATAAGCCAACTCTTGCTCCACTTGCATTAACATCAACACCTTGACTTATTGTTTTTTGTACAGCAGTTTGATCAGAATAAAATCTCTCATAATCGATATGACCATATCCTGTTAAATAAGGATCGTCTGCTCTAAATGATCTTACTTCAACATCATTTCTAACATTACCTTCAACTGTATCTATATACAATACACCATTAACTGTTCTTGTACCTAAAACAAATCCTATATGTGAATTTGCTAATGTATCATTAGGATAATAATGTTTGGAACTACTATCTCTATTATTAGAACTAAAAACTATAATATCTCCTGCTTCTGGAACAAATGATTCATCAACCCAATCAGATACTTTTATATTTGTACCATGACTAGCATTAAAACTATCTACATATCTTTGCCATGATGAATATTGATAATTAGGATTTCCACTATTATATAAATTAATACAAGCTTGACTTACATAGTAATGAACTCTGTCATCAGGATTAAAAGCAATACCTATTTGATTTCCATAATTACCAATTATTTTCCATACTGAAGCATATGAAGGATTTATAATATTGCCACTTTCACCAAAGAAATAACTAATCATACTTCCTACAAACATTGCACACCATGCATGATTTACAGCATCTCCTCTAAATTGCTTATTAGCAAACTCTGAAGAAAAATTACTACCATAACTCATTACTTGAGCACCATTTAATCCTAAGTATCTTAATGCACTTAATACAATTGCTTTTCTTTCATCTGACAACTCATTAAATCCCGGATATATTGCTGCTAATTGTTCAACACTTAAATAACTATTTAAATCTAAATCAGCAGATTGATATGTTGTTAATACAATACCTAAAAATGTATTAACTTCTTCTAGTTTCTTTTTTACATCATCTATTTTAGAAGTATCATAGTTAGAACCTAATTTATTTCTTACACGAACATCTAATTTATTCCATGCCGAAGAAAGAGTACTAGAACAAGTACTCAAAGAATTAGTAATTTCACCTAATTTAGTAATTCCATCATTAATAGATGAAAAACTAACCTTTATAGATTCATTAGCCATACTTCACCTCTTTATTAGAAAAGAGAAAAAAGTATTAATTACTTTCTTCTCTCAAACGTTGATCATCATCTTGATATTTCTTAATAGCTGCTCTTAGATGTGCTTCAAAACCATTTATTCTTGTAGGACAATCAACAAGTTCTTTATCAAGTTCATCATATCTTGCTAATAATTGATCAGCGCCTTCACTTTTAAGAACTTCATCCATACTGTTTATTTCATTTCTTAAATCAGTTAAATTCTTTTCTAGATTAGCAGCATACTTATTTAGATTATCAGCACAAGTAGTTGCTTCTCCATAACTCATTCTACCTAATCCCATAATAAACCTCCTACAAATCTTCAGCTTGTTTTGCCAAGCCATCTCTATCTTCAATTAATCTATTACCGTGTCTATCTAACACTTGACCAATTGCATCAATTTGTGTTTGTAATTCTAAAAATTTAGATCTATAACTATTAATTTGAGCTATATACTTTCTACTTGCTTCATCATCCCATGCATTACTAATCTTTGTAGTCTCTGCATCAACGCCATCAAGTTCATTTAAGCATGCTGTAGCTAATGATTTAATTCTTTCCCCTTTTTCTACAATCTTTTCTGGAAATGCAGTAAATCCATCTGCCATAATCTTCACTCTACTTTCTAAGTTAATTCTATCATTTTTTATACATCATGTCACTTGTTATTTATTTTATCAACAATACTCTTTACTAATATTTCATTACCTTCTTTAGATAAATGAATACCATCTACCATAAAATATTCTTCTTTAAAATCTTTCCTTAAATCTATTACTGTTGCCATTTTATTTAAAGAAGACAAATCTGTATCTATTGTAATTATATAAACATTTTTTTCTTTACATAAATCAATAATATTTTTATAATCAGATACTTTTAAGTTAGATTCTTTATCAAATAATAAAACAATATTATTATTTAAAACATTATTTTTAATATCTGAAGATATATCATCTTCTACTTCTTTAATATCATCTTTAGCTACAAAGTATTTTGCTCCATCAAATTCTTTTTCTAAATAATCTAAAGAATTAAGTAATAAATCATTACCATAAAAAGTATAATTATCTCTTATTGATTCTTCCATCTTTCCTAGAACTTGATCTTTATCATCTTGTAATTCTTGATAATAAACATCATATATAGAATCAAATATAAGTTTAGTAAAAGCTTCTCTACCTTTTTCTGTAAGGTGGATCTTATCAGCTACAAAATAATCACTATGACCTTTAGATTCTGAATACCAATCAATTATATGAACATTAGAATGATTACTTGCTAACTTCTTAATATTCTCATTTACATGAACATCACTATCATTTGTAACATTAATCCAAAATACTAATCTATCTCCTATTAAATCTAACATGTTTTCTTTTACAGAATCAGGACAATCACCATTAGTACCTAAACTAATTATTACAACATCACCTAGCATATTCTTTCTTTTTAAATCACTTAATATTCCACCAGCAACCCATCCTGTTCTAGATATTTGAGCATCAAAATATCCATTTGGGAATTGCTTATATAAATTACCAACTGCTCCCAACATAACTGAGTCACCAATACCAACAATATCTAAATTAGCAACTTTCTCGTCTAAAGCTTTTTCACTATTCTCATATTTTTTTATTAAAGAATCCTTATTAGCATTTACTCTTTCCATTCTATGAATATACTCTTCTTGTTTCTTCTGTGCTAATAACTCATTTTGATTTAATTGTTCTTGTAACTCATCCATCTCTTTTGTATAATCATTAGCTCTAACAAACTTATATAAGCCAAACAAACAACATATAACAACTACTCCTAAAAGGATATATCTAAATACTTTTTTTATACCATCTGCTTTATCTAAAACAAATTTAATTACCATAGAAAGTAATATTGTTAAACCAATTGATAAACATATTCTAAGAATATTATTCATATCGTATTTACTTAAAATAAATATAATTGGATACTGAATTAAATATACTTCATAACTAATAGATGCTAAATATTTTAATACTTTATTAGGTTTAACTGTTTCTAAAGTACTATAATCAATTATTCTAACTGTTATTAAACTAGATAATAACAACATTATAGGTAAGTATTTATAATCTGACCCTATTAAAAAGAACATAACAATTAAGATAATTAAATATACATAGAAAATAATATTACTAACTATTTTATTTCTTAATAACTTTGGAATTAAATGATCAAAAGATATAATCACATACCCTAACCATAAACCCCATATCAAAGAAAATAATCTTGTAAAAGTATTGTAGTATACAAACATTAAACTATTTTTTTTAAAACTAATATAAAAATATATACCACTTATAATACTTAAACCACTTAATATAATTAATGGTACTATTCTATTAGCTTTATTAGTAATTTTATTTAAAAATAAATAAACAAAAGGATATACTAAATCAAATTGTATTAATATAGCCATAAACCAAAAATGCGTAAATGGAGAATTAACACTTCTCGTAAAATAATCTTGATTAGCTTTTAATTGCCAAAAATTATTAAACCCACCTAATACAGAAGTTGTCTCTGGTTTTAAATTAATCCAAGATATACTAGGTATTAATGATACTACTGCTATAGTTAAAAAAACTATAATAACTAAAGGTAAATATAAATTCTTTAATTTATGTAAGTAATAATCTTTAATAGAAAATTTCTTTTTCTTAAATGATGATACAGCAGATAAATAACCACTTAATACAAAAAATATACATACAGCTAAAAAACCACCTTTTAAAATATTAAGATGGAATAATAATACAGCAATCATTGCTAGTAATCTTACTATATCTAATTTTTCATAATATTTATACTTCATATACATCATACTCTATCAAAATCATAAAACAAAAAAAGAAACAAGTAAAGAGTTTTATTCAAACATCTTCATAATTGTTTCTTTATAGATTTTTCTTGCCACTTCCTTGCCATTTTCATGTTGTAAAATAAAATTGTCCATCATTAAACCGCTATTAATTTCCATAACATAATAATGTCCATCAGTAGTTTTAATAATATCGATACTACCATACTTAATATCTAAACTATTAAGTATCTTATCATATATTTTATTTAATTCTATCTTATCATTATTATCAATATCTAACGATGATTTAGCACCTTTAGCTAAATTAAATCTCCAATCATACTCAAATACTTCACCATCTTTAAGTACTATATCATTTTTATAATCTTTAAAATAAACATTATTAAATCTATTTAATAATTCCCCAATAGTAGATTTACCATCTCCTACTACAGATGGTTTAATCTTTTTATAAACAAGCTCTACTTTACTATTAGAAACTATTCCTCTAAACTCATGTTCTATTTCATAAAAAGGACATACACTAATTGAACGATTTCTTCTACCTAATCTTTCATATAATTCTTTTAAATCATCTTCAGAACTAATATGATAAACTCCACTACCACATGAACCAGTATTAGTTTTAACAACTATGTTTTTATTATGTTTATTAAATAAACTTAATAAATAGTCATAATTATTACATCCAATTGCATAGTCATTATTATTATTCTCAAAATATACAATATCATACTTAATAATAGGTATATTTTTATTAACTAATACATCATACATACCATACTTATCATCAAGTATTTCTCCAATACCTTGTCCATTTAAATCACATTTATAACCAGAAAAGAATCTTGTTTTATTATCTTTTTCTAACATAATAATCCAATCTTTAGATAACAAAGTAAATTTAATATTTAATTCATCACATATATCTTTTATTATTTTGTGAAAATCAGTATCCATATAAACACCTCGCAAAATAATTATAATAAAAAAAATAACTTTTACAAGTTATTTATTTTAATTTACCAAACTTTTTAAAAGGATATAGGATAAAATCAGATCTACCTTTTATTTGTTTTGAAGTAAATGGTCCATATTCTCTACTATCAGCAGAATTATCTCTATTATCTCCCATTACAAAATATTCATCATCACCAAGTTTAATCTTATCAAATGTTTTTTCTCTTCTAGGAGTACAATACTCAGTCTCTTTAGAATAATCTTCTTCTTGTAATCTATCATTTACATATATTTTTCCATCTTCACAAGAAATTGTTTCTCCTGGCATTGCAATTACTCTCTTAATAATTTCTTCTTTTCCAGTATTAACAACTACCACATCAAAACGATTTATTTTAACTCTTTTAAATAAAATCATTAATTCTCCACCATCTAATGTTGGATTCATACTTGGTCCTTTAACAATAACAGGTGTTGCTATAAATGTTCTAAATAATACTACTAATACTAAAATAACTACATAAGGAATTAATTCTTTAATAGCATTCATAATTTTTTCTTTATTCATATTATCACCTCTACCATTATATCATACAATAAAATTAATAGATATGTTATAATTTAACCATAAGGTGATAATATGAACAAGAAAAAGAAAATTAAAATCTTAGAAATTCTTATCTTAATTACCATTATCATTTCTTTAGTTATAGTTATATGGTTAACATATTCATACTTTAATAATAAAATAGCAGAAAGTACATCAAGTAATATAGAAAACTATAGTAATGATAAAATAACTCTATATGAAGAAGATATTAATGTATTAGAAAAATATAATGTCCCATATATTGATAATATAGATAAAGATAATAGTTATTATAGAATATATATAAAATCTACAGATAACTATATTAAAGGCTATACTGAAATGATAGTACTTTATTATAATGAATCTATAGTAGAAACAAATGATATGGAAGAAACAAGCGATATAGAAGAAGCAAATGAAATTGATGAAATAACATATAGAGAAATAGATAAAAAACAAATAAAATATTATTGTAATGCTCATAATTTAATTGAACATGGATATGTCTTATCTTGTAAATATGATGATAATCATATAGTAATAAGAAATGATGTTACTTTACCTGTAGAATTAATAAAGAAAAATAATCTACCTATTTTATTTGAAGAAGATCAAAAATTAAATGAATATCTAAAACAATTAGATGAACGAAAAATAGAACATAAAATAGTTAATGAAATAAAATAAAAACATCTGTATAAACAGATGTTTTATAATACAAATTAATTTCTTTCTTTTACTTTGTATTCTTTCTTTAATCCCTTTAAGAAGTTTAGTTTTGCTCTTCTTACAACACCCTTCTTAACTACTACTATTTTATCAATAGATGGTGAGTTAACTGGGAATACTCTTGTTACTCCAATACCATATGATTTTTTACGTACAGAGAAAGTTTCAGAAACTGATCCACCTTTTTTAGCAACTACTAGTCCTTCAAAAGCTTGGATACGTTCTTTTTTACCTTCTTTAACCCATACGTCTACTCTTACAGTATCTCCAACACGGAATTCAGGAATATCTTTTCTTACATGCTTCTCATTAATTTTATCAACTAAATTAGCCATAAATCTACGTCCTTTCCAATACTATATTACTTACCAGAAAATCTTAGAAACATATTATCCAGCGGATTTCCCTCCTTGAAGCAATTACGATTATAACAAATATTACTTATAAATGCAAGAAAAAAGAAGCATTACATGCCTCTTCCTCTATTTCTTTCCATTTGTTCAAGATATATAGCTTTTTGTTTAACTTGAACCTGTTTCATACGCATTTCATTTTCTATTAAACGTAATTTCTTTAAAAATAATTTTTCTTTATCTTGATTAATATATTTTTGATATCTATTAAGAAGGATTTGTCTTACTAATTCAACTTCTCCCAAAACGATTTCACAATCATCACCAGTTGCATCATCATCATTAATAACTTTTAAAGCAAGCTTTACTACACGATTAAAAGACTTATCAAATTTCATAGATAATATTCTATCTATCATCATTCTATCAACAATAGTTACTTTATTTACTTTAATATAATTATTATTAGGTCTTGGTTTAAAAGTATAACCATCTAATTCTCTAATAGAAACAACACTATCATCAACATGTCCCTTATTAATTAAATAGCCTGCCATAAATTCACCTTCTTACTTCAATAAATCAGGTCTTCTCTCCTCAGTTTTCTTAAGAGCTTGTTCATATCTCCATGCATCTACTTTAGCATGATCTCCTGATACTAATACTTCAGGAACTTCTAATCCTCTATATACTCTTGGTTTAGTATATGTAGGATAATCTAATAAATATTTATCATTAAATGAATCTTCTATATGAGACTCTTCTCTTATAACACCAGGTATTAATCTTGTTATTGAATCTACTAATACCATAGCTGGTATTTCACCACCTGTTAGTACATAGTCTCCTATACTTACTTCCATATCTACAAAATTTAATATTCTCTCATCAAAACCTTCATAATGTCCACATATTATTATTAAATGTTTCTCATTAGATAAATCATATGCCATTTTTTGTTTAAATGGTATTCCTGATGGAGTAAGTAATATTACTTTAGAATCATCTGTTTTAATACTTTCTAGACAATCTACTATTGGTTGGCACATTAGAACCATACCAGCTCCTCCTCCAAAAGGAGTATCATCTACTTTTAAATGAGGATCTTCTGTAAACTTTCTAAAATCATGTAACTCAATTTTTACTTTTCCACTCTCTTGAGCTCTTTTAATAATTGATTCTGTAAATACACCATCAAACATATTAGGAAATAAAGTAAGTATATCTATTTTCATAACATCAATCCTTCAATATTACTAACATGTATTTCCTTTTCTTTAACTAAAACTTTATTAATAAAGTTAGAATGATTAGGAATATAAAAGCTTTTATCGCCTACAACATGTAATAAAACATTACTATTATTATACACTATTTCATCTACTTTACCAATACATCTATTATCATTAAATACATTCATTCCTACTAATTCTTCTAGTACATATTCATTATCTTTTAAATGTAAATCTTCTCTATTAACATACACCTTCATTTTTAAATAAATAAGTACTTGATTAATATTATCATAACCTTTAATAGTAACCATATCAAAGTCTTTATGTCTTCTATATGTTACTATTTCATGTTCTTCTTTTCCATCACCAAAATATAATTTCATCCCTGGTTTAAAAACTAATTCTTTTTTATCAAAATCACTTAGTATTCTAAGTTCACCTTTAATACCATGAGTATTAACTATTTTACCAACATATAAATAATCCATATTAACCTCTTTTATTAAACTCATAAAGTATAATACTAGTTGCTACAGCTACATTTAAACTTTCTACTTTATTATTCATAGGTATATATAAATAATTATCACACATATCTAATAATTCCTCATGTACTCCATTACCTTCATTACCCATTATTAAAGCATACTTGTTATTTAATTCTACTTTATCAACATACATACCAACACTAACACTAGTACCTAATATTTCATAATTATCTTCTTTTAGTTTATCTATTAATTCAAATAAATCTCTTCTAACAATATTAATATGAAATATCATACCTTCACTACTACGTAATACCTTATCATTATACATATCTACAGTATTAGGTGATAACACAATACTATCTATTCCAAAAGCTAAACTACTTCTAATAATAGTACCTAAATTACCAGGATCTTGTATATCATCAAGAACAAGTATTTTATTACCTAATTCTTTCTCTTCTAACTTTTTAGCTACTCCAACAATTCTTTGAGGATTAACTGTATTAGATAACTTCTTTATTACATCATAAGTTACATAAGTAGTAGGAACATCTAATTTCATATCCATATCTTCACACATAAATACTTCTAAAAGAATACCAGCTTTATATGCTTCTTCTACTAAGTGTTCACCTTCTATTAAAAATTTACTTTCTTCATCTCTATACTTTTTATTTAATAACTTACTAGCATTTTTAATTCTTTTATTATCTAAAGATGTAATAACTTCCATATTATCAACTCCTTAAACTCTTTCTAGCCTCACTATAATTAGGATATCTTAAACTAACTTGATACCAGAATCTCTTACTATGATTAGCTTCATAAAAATGACATAACTCATGTACTATAACATAATCAATTAATGTAACATCTCTTTTTATTAATTCACTATTTAACGTAATAATTCTTTTAGTTACATTATTAACTCCCCATCTAGTAGACATCTTTCTAATTCTTAAACTAAATGGAGGTATATTACTAAATTCTGGTAATAGCACATTTATACGTTCTTTAAATACCCTTTCACATTCATTCTTTAACCATTTATTTAACATTTTTTCATCCTTAGTATAAATCATATCATCATTAATAGATATAGTTTTTAAACTACTATCATAGACAACTGTATATTTATTACCCAAGTAATAAAAAAATAAATCTTTCTCTTTTCTTTTCAATTCTTTCTCATACATTTTAAGTAATGATTTTTCATTTTGTTTAATTAATCTATTTAATTCACTAACACTAACATATTTATTACAAGTTACATATAAAGTGTTACCATCTTTAAATCTAAAATAAATATTCTTATTTCTTTTTCTTTCTATTTCTAACGAAACAGTATATTCTCCTAGTTGCACTTCCATATAACCACCTAAAATAATTTTACCACATAAAAAAAGATAGTTTAACTATCTTTTTTGTTTATCTCTATCACTAAAATATTTATTAATATACTTAATAGTTTCTTCTTCAGATCCTCTAAAGTCAGTTGGTACTTCTCTTAATCTTGTACCATCAATATATTTCTTATCAACATCTAATTTAGAAACATCTATTCTATCTTTATTGTCAATAATATACTTCATATCTTCTATCTCATACATATTAGAGAAAACACAAGAAGTTAGAATATCATTATCAAACATATTTAAATGATAATCAGTTATAACACTATAGCTATCTATACTTTCAAATACTTTTTCATGAGAAACTAATCTAACCACTTCTCCAGATGATGTATAGACAGAATCTCCTACTTGGAATTCATTATCATTTCCCGCATTCATAAATCTATTCTTATTAACACAGAACAATTTATGATCACCTACTACTTTAATTGAATATCCATTTTCAAATTTTAACAAGTAATAGTAATCAGCAATTTCTGGTTTCTTAATCCATAAAGGTTTAGCATAAGTAAATTCACCTTTATCAAAGTCCCAACAAAGTATTAAATCATCTTCATCTATATCCTTTAATAACTTTTTGCCTTTTTTCTTTCTCTTTTTGTCATAAACAATTACAATAGAATCCCCTACTAAACAAGAACCATCATAAAAATAATAGTATCCTGCTTTTTCATTATTTTCAACTAAATAAGGTGTCAAATCTTTATCTCTAACATCACTAACAATAATAGTACGATTATTGTCATTGTCCACAAAGTAAACACTTGTGGTTTTACTTAAATTATAAGTAGTTCTAATATCTTGTAGAGTTAATCCTTCTTCTATATTACCATAATAAGTAGAACTTGAACTAGAAAATTCATATTTAAAAACAACTTTATATCTTTGCGGATAAATATTAGTTTTATATTTTAACTTAAATTCAATATTTGATTCTTCAGCAAATACAACTATAGGTATCATCCTACTTACAATAGCAATTAACATTAAAATCATTGCTGTATATTGTCCAACTTTTTTATGTCTTATTGAGACATACAATAATAAAGAAATACCAGCTATTATTCCAACAATAATTATTCCACCCTTTGTATAAGGATTTTCTTGCTCAGAATTTTCTTGATTATTATTCTCTGAATCAGATATTTCATCTTCAACTGGTTCATCAGAAGCGCCTTTAATTGAAACGTGCAAAACATATCCATTTCCACCATAACTGAATATTACATCAGTTTCTCCATCTTTTAATGGTATAACTACACCATTTTCAATTTTTAATATGTCGGGATCTGTTATATTAAACTCGATATCATTAGAACTTTCAATATCAGAAAAAATTGATGAAATATCAATTCTATCATCCAAATTCATTTCCTTCGTTGTAGTAACATCTTCTTGAGAATTACTTTTCTCAAATCTAATAATATCCTCATGTAAAACACTCATAAATCCATTACTACTTGATAATATTTCTCCATTATCATAATCGTTATTACATTTTACTGTAACATATATATCTTTACTAGAATTTGCAGATAAAATATCCCCCTCTATATCATATTCATATGATATATTTTCATTAACATTATTAGGTGAATGAATAATATAATTATATTTACTAGAATTTGTAAATGTAATTATATACTTTGCATAATCACCAGAATATCTTAGATTAGTTTCAAATTCATTAGTATTAACATTATTAATTTTATAAGATCTTATAGTTGTTATTACATCATAACTTTTCTCAAAAGTTTTACTAGTCATAGTTATATCTTCAGCTTTAACATTGAAGCTAAAAAAGAATAATAAAAAGCAAAAGAATAATAACTTCCTCATTATTTTCATAAAACACCTCTATTCTATATAAATTTTATCCCCCCCCGATGCTTTGTCAATGTTGATAACTTTAGTATTTACATAAGTTGTATCATTAATAGTGTTAACAAAAAAAGAAGTATTAGAAATCTAATACTTCTGGACTATATAATTTTTTATATAACTTAGAAGATTTCATAAGTTCATCATGTGTACCACAATTACTTACTTTACCTTCATCAATTACATATATTAAATCTGCATCCATAATTGTAGAGAGTCTATGAGCAACAATTATGATTGTATGCGTTTTAACTAAATTATCAATAGTCTTCTTTATATATTCTTGAGATTCATTATCTAAGGCACTAGTTGCTTCATCAAATAGAATAACTTTAGTATCTTTAAGTAATGTTCTAGCTATAGCAATTCTTTGCTTTTGACCACCAGATAAATTAACTCCACCTTCTCCAATTAAAGTATCATACTTATTAGGTAAAGACATAATATAATCATCTATATAAGCTTTTTTACATACTTCTCTTACTTCAGATAATGTTACATCTTTTTTTACTACTCTAAAATTATCCATAATACTCTGATTAAATAAATAAGGTGCTTGTCTAATAACAGATATATTCTTTCTTAAAGAATCTTCTGTTAATTCTTTAATATCAATTCCATTTAATTTTATATTACCTTCACTTGTATCAAAATAACGAAGTAATAAATTAAATAGTGTTGATTTACCTTGACCAGATTTACCTACTATAGCAATCTTCTTATTAGGTTCTAACTTCATAGTTAAACCTTTTAAAATCATATCTTCATCTTCTGGACGATATTTAAAGACAACATCATTAAAATCAATTTCTATCTTTTTATCATTTAATTCTATATTACCAAACTTTTCATCATCATATAATTTATTATTTAGTATTTCATCTATTCTTTTTAATGAAACAGTAACTTTATTATAAGATACTCCAAATTCAGATAATGTTTCTACAACTTCATCTATACGCCATATATATCTTTCTATTAAGATAAATGCCGCTAACGATATACTACCATTAAATACTTGAATCCCTAATGTAACTAAAATACCAAATTGTATTACAAAATAACATAAGTTATTAAAAGCATAATACATAGTTTCTGTTACACCTATTTTTCTTTGTTTACCAAATAAAGTTTCAATAATACCAAATATATTTCTATTAATATTATCCTTGATACCTAAAGCTTTTATTTCTCTAATACCTGATATATTTTGAGTAGCAATTTTAATATATTCATCAGATTCTTTCTTTATTTCTTCTTGTGTCTTTTTTATCTTAGGATAATATATGTTAGAAAGAATAAACATAACTATACAAAGTACAACTAGTTCTAATCCTACAAATATAGAAACAGTAAATGATATAACTACTATTATTAGTGCTATTACTAATCGACATGTCAACTTAATAAGTTTTTGTAATAACTCTAGTATCCTATCAGGATCTGTATACATACGATTAATAAATTCACCAACCCCTATATCTTCAAAGGCAATAGCAGGCATATCTGAAACTTTTACATATAAATCTTTATTTACATTTTCCATAAATTTTTTTTCTAATTTATTATATATTAACTCTTCAGGTAATTGAATAAATACCCATGCAATAATAATTATGGAACTCCATAATGTTAAACAAATAAAGAATAATTTTTTATTTCCCATAGCTATAGCATCTATAGCATAAGCCCATATAAAGGCATTTACTAAAGGTTCAAAGTATTTAATTACAGTTAGAAAGATATATGAAATTAATAGAAATTTATCATCTTTAAAATATCGTAGTAATATTTTAAAGTTTTTCATAATTTTCTTCCTTTCCACAAAAAAATAACTCTAAGAGTTATATTAAAGTATTTCTCTACACAGTGTGAGAAAATGCTCTAATAAATTTGTTCTCTCCGTTATTAATTATTAATTTTTTATTTTGAATTTTATTGCTCATTTTCTCACTCCTCTCTCTGTAAAATTCAATAGTAATATAACATTTATTAAGTTTATTGTCAACCCAAAAAGGTTGACAATAAAAACAATACTCTTTCGAGTATTATCTTTTTATTATACCTTTTATCTTTTTTAATAATTTATACAATCCATTTAATGGAGATATTGATAATTCAAAAGAACCTAGTAATTCTTCAACATAACCACCAAATCCTTTTTTAAATTCATATACTCCTCTATCTTTTCCTTTAGGATTAAAGACATCTTGAATACCATAGAAATTATATCTCTTATAGTTATTTTGAATAGCATATTTAATAATCTCCCATTGAATTAAATATTGACCATTAAATTTAATATATTCTTCATAAGAACCACTAAATAAATATACTACTTCATCACCATATGTTATAAACATTGCACAAGCAAGAACTATTTCATTATCATGATCTTTTTGTAATTCATGTACATATTCAATATTCTTATTATTAGTTTCTATTTCTTGTTTAAAATTTTCTCTTTTCTTATCATTTGCAGGTGCATCAGATAACTTATTTATCTTTTCTTCAATAACTTTATTGTTCTCTTCTAAACTATTTAAATATTCATCTAAATTAATAGAACATATTAGGTACTTAACTTTATCTTTAAAACATTCAAACATATCTTGATAATATTCTAATGTCTTATCAGGGAATCCTCTTCTTAAACATGTGCTTTCGGTACATTCTTTAAATGTTTTTAACTCATCATAACCTATTTCTCTAACATGTAATTTATACTTATTAGTACACTTATTAATAATATTTTTATGATTAGATTTAAAGTCCTTAAATATTTCTTCTTCAGATTTTCCTAAATCTAAACAATAAGTCCATTTAACTTGAGCTCCATTAGGATTATCTTTATAACCTAATGATAGTAAATAATCTCTTACTTCTCTATTATCTACACCATCTACTATATTAGCATCCATATCTCTAGATACATTAACTATATAAGGATCTATAACCAATCTTAAGGCTTTTTTACTTTTTAAATAATTCTTAACTTCATCAGTCATAAACTTAACTAATTCTTTATCCTTATAATCTAATATAAATCCTTTATATGCCTCATATGATTTATAACCTAAAAATGAATGACCTGTATTAGCTATTAAAGAAGCTGCTACTACTTTATCATCTTTTTTTACTCCAACTAAATTAACTTCGATACCTTCTTTTTCCATTCTTTTTTTCATCATTACTGTTTGAAAGAAATTCTTTGTATCTTGGCTATCTACAAACTTACTAAATTCTTTTTCTGTTAATTCTGTAAATTTCATAATATCACCTACATTTAAGTATACACTAATTAACCACATAAAAAAAGAAAAAAGGCAAATTATTCGCCTTCTTCATCTTCATTATTTACAAGTTCTTCATTATTAGTTACTTTATTTCCAGAACTTATCTTTTCTGTAAATTCAGATACTTTATCATTATACTTTTGAACTAATATATTATAATCTGTATTATCTGTTAATTTAACATTTTCATATACTGAATTATAACCAATTATAATATCTAATATTTGAGCATATTTCTTTAATGAATCATTATAATCATCTTCATTAATATTAACTTCTATTTTCTTAATATCATTATTAAGAAGTGTCAAAATATCATTACTAATAGTTTCTAAATACTTTCTAGATTGTTGATAATATGTTGTTTCTACTTCTACTCTTCCAAACATATAATAAGCATTATTATAGTCTTTTCCATGATAATACTCTAATGCTTCATAATATGTTTTTCCATCTTCATATATTTTTTCAATACTCTTAGCTAAATAATTATAATCATTAACAGAAAATATTCTAACAATGTCATTACTCTTATTTGTATAATTATATTCATATATTTTATTAATAATATTTGAATAATTATATTCGGCATCTTTAAATGCTTGAGAATTATCTAAATCATTGCTTTTATAATCATCTACCCATTTAGATGCTATTGCATTACTTTTATTATGAACTTCATTTAATTTCTCATCATCATCTGCTACATATTCTAATACTTTATCTAATCTATCAGTTTCTTTACCTTCATAGATTTCTTTCATACCAATTTCTAATTCTTTAAGATAATTATACTTATTACCTTTACTATCCGGTAGCAATATAATAATAGCTCCAATTATTAAAAGTAAACATGCTACTATTCCTAAACTTATAATAAAAGTTCTCTTTCTCTTAGATATACTACTATCACTAGTAATATCATCTAATATACTCTCTTCTTGAATAATAGAACCATCTACAATAATAACTTCATCATTTGACTTTTCTATTTCTTTATTTATATCGTCTTCTAACGTAGATTCTTTAACTTTATTAATAGCAATAGTTTTATCAGATACTTCTTCTAACATTTCACCACAAAAAGGACAAAGCTTTGCATTTTTATCCGTTATAAGTTCGTTACAATTTTTACATCTCATCTAACCACGCCCTTATTATCTTTATAATACCATATTTTTAATAAACTTACACTAAAAAAACTAACATAAGTTAGTTTTATTTATATGGTGCCATCTATGAGAATCGAACTTATCATTGAACCTTACCATGGTCCCGTTATACCACTTAACTAAGATGGCAAAAAAACTATTTAGTAGAAGCATCTACATAATAAGTTTTTGTACACGTTTTATTATCAGAATCTAATTTATAATCTTCTTCACATACTAAATCAGGATCATAATAATCATAGAATATACATTTTTTATCTTCTAATTCTCCATAAGGACAAGAAAAATCAACTGATGGATAATAAACTTTTCTACAATGATAATATACATATTTATATCCACTAGGACAACTATAAGATATTTCAGGTTCAAATATTTCACCAGGTTCTTCAACCTTAGTACATTTACCTTCTTTATCTTTTTCTAAACATTTCTTTTTATAACATTTTAAGTATCCTTGTTCAATTACATAATTTTTATCATCGGATTCTGGACACACTCCTGTTGGAATTCTTTCCTCTGTCTTTTCACTAATACATCTATTATCATAAAAATAATAACCTTTACCGCATGTTTTTTCACCAATACTAGCAGCTAATTCCATACTAACAGTTTTACATTGTCCATCCTCTAATTCATCTTCTTCATTACAAACCAATTCTGGTTCTTTAACTTCATCTATTTTACAAACATCATTAACTAAAGTACCATTTTCACAATAATACTCAAGTTTACTATGACTAATTTGACATGAACAAATAAGAAAACAAATACTAATTATAATAAATATTCTTTTCATACAATCATACCTTCTACTTAATATAATACTATATTTTAGAGCAAAAAAAAACTACTAAAAAAGTAGCTATAAAACTATTCTTCAGTAGCGTCTTCAGTAGCTACAGCGATAACTTCTTTACCTTTGTAGTAACCACATTTAGTACATGCACGATGAGGTTGGATTGTAGCTCCACATTTTGGACATTTAGTTAAAGTTCCAACTTCTTTTTTTAAGTGAGTACGACGCATTCTTTTTTTAGTTTTACTTGTTCTTCTAAAAGGAACTGCCATGATTTCACTCCTTCCCGTTCTTATCAAGTAGCTCTAGTAAAGGAGCTAATCTTGGATCTAACTTTTCTTTTTCTTCATCTACTAGTTCCCAGCCTTCCCCAGATAAGTCATATTTTTTATCAGGATCTTTACGAACACTGATGGGAACCTCTAGAACAATATTTTGCCATAAAATATCCATAATATCAAGTTTTTTTAACTCTTTTTCGTTATTTTCATCACTATTTTCACTTAATACTTCAGATATTTCTATATTAAATGGATAATCAATTGGTTCTAATGATATAGCATCTAATAAAACCATACTTCCTTCTACATCACAGTCAAAGATAATTTCATTAGCTAAACTATAGTAAGCTCTACCTTTAACTTTTACATTATCTAACTTTTGAATAGAAGTATTTTTTATGTATTCTTCACCAAATGAAACAGTATCATCAATAATAATACCTTTTTCATCAACTTTTGCTAAATCAATAAACATACTCTTCACCCACTAGCCACATAATTATACCAACTTTTATTGAATATTACAACTTATTATAATAAAATAAACATAAGGAGTGATGTCTATGGAAACAATAGGAATAATAGCAGAATACAATCCTTTTCATAATGGCCATTTATACCATATTAATAAAATTAAAGAACTATATCCAGACTCACTAATTGTATTAGTATTAAATGGTTATTTTACTCAAAGAGGTATTATTTCTGTTCTAAGTAAAGAAGATAAAACTAAAATATCATTAGATAACAACATAGACATCGTTTTAGAATTACCATTTATCTTTGGTACTCAATCATCAGACATATTTGCTTACAACAGTGTAAAACTATTAAATGAATTAAAAGTTAATAGAATTATATTTGGTAGTGAATCAAATAACTTAGATTTATTAAATAAAGTTGTTGATATTCAAATTAATGATCCTGATTATGAAAACAGAATCAAAGAATACTTAAGTGATGGTATTAACTATCCAACTGCTATGAAAAAAGCTTTAAATATTGAAGAAGATATTAGTAATCCTAACGATCTACTAGGTATATCATATATAAAAGCTATTAAACAAATAAATCCTAGTATAATTGCTGAAACTATTAAAAGAACTACAGATTATCATGATATAGATAGTAATGATGAAATAGTAAGTGCTACAAACATTAGGACTAAAATGATTAATGGTGAAAACATTAATAAATATCTACCATCAAGTGTAATTCCATTACTAAATAATGTAACTAATGATAATTTATTTACACTACTAAAATTTAAAATATTAACAGATAAAGACTTAAGTATTTATTTAGATGTAGATGAAGGTATAGAATATCGTATTTTAAAATATATTAATGAATCTAATAACATGGACGAATTAATAAGTAATGTTAAAACTAAAAGATATACTTATAATAAACTTAGTAGAATGTTCTTACATATTTTAATTGGCTTAACTAAAAAAGATAATCAAAATGCTAAACTAGATTATATTAAAATATTAGGTTTTAACCAAAGAGGTCAAGAATATTTAAATAGTATTAAAAAAGATATATTATTACCATGTACTACTAATAAAGATTCAATAATATATAAATATGAATTAAAAAGTGTTTATTTATATGAACAAGCTACTAAAAAAAATACCAATAACTTTGATTTAAAAAATATACCAATAAAAAAAGACTAGTTACTAGTCTTTTTTCTTTCTACTTAAATTATTTAGAAAATGTTCAAAATGTTTATTAGATTTATAAATTAAAAACAATATATATAAACAATACAATAAAAATAAACATACTAAAATTAAACCATATACCAAGTTATACTTTAAAGCATACATAAGAGCTATTATTGCAAATACTATTCCCACCAATAATAGTCCTTTTATCTTTAAATTATAATAATACTCATCAGTATATCTTAATTTATACTCTCTTTTTAAACCCTTTTTATAATCATAATTCATTTTACGATATTCTCTAATTGTCATAAAATCACCTGTCGAACCAACCCAATTTTAACATATATTCAAAAATATTAAAACCCTTATTTTTTCAAAATAAAAATCTCTTATTCCTAAGAGATTTCTTCTTCTGTACAATAAGATGATAATTTATCATCACGACTATGATTATCTACAGTACTAAATACTTCACATTTACTATATGTTGCCATATATAAACCAAATAAATTCTTATTTGTTCTTACTATATTATAATTAATAGCAAACATATACTCATCATAATTATATTCTTCTCCTAAAGAGTTCTTAAATACTTCAGTTGAAGGAAAATAATTATAGAAATTTTGATATATATCATTTAATTCCGGTTCAATAGAACCAGTTATTTCATCATTTCTAGCTACAATTGATTGATATACCTCATCCAAAGAATATTTAGTTTCCTTTAATTCTTGACTAGGATTTGGAGTGAATATAACAACTTCATCACTACCTTCTTCTGGAGTTGGAGCAAGTATTGCTGCTTCTTCATCTACTGTAGGTTCTTCTTCCTTATAAGAATATGATGTTCCTTTTTTAGAACTTGTAAAACTACTAAAAGCAACAATTGCTACTAAACAAATAACAGCAATAATTATAACATCACCTATTGATCCTTTAAACTTTTTCATATCTTCACTCCCTATTATCTTACTTATTATATCATATCTCCAAAAACAATTAAATTATTTTTGACAATTACTACAATAGTAAGTACTTCTTCCTCCAATAAACTCTTTAATTAAAGGATTATTACATATCTTACAATTTTCACCATCTCTTTTATGAACATATAAATTTTGTTGAAATCTACCTGTTACACCTAAAGAGGATGTATAACTTCTAATTGTTGTTCCACCACATTTAATAGCTTCTTCTATAATTTCTCTTGAAGATTTAACTATTCTCTCACATTCATCTAAACTAAGTTCTTTACCTTTCTTATAAGGATTTATCTTAGCTTTAAATAATACTTCATTAGCATATATATTACCTAATCCTGCAATAATAGTTTGATCAAGTAATAATGTTTTAATTGGTAAATTACTCTTATGAAATTTTTCCAATAAATACTCTTTGCTTAATTTCTTATCTATTGGTTCAATACCTTGTTTATGTACTGGTTCATAAGATTCAATATCACTTTTCTTAACAAGACACATTCTTCCAAACTTTCTCGTATCATGATATCTTAAATCTTCACCATCTTCAAAACTAAATATTACATGTTCATGTTTTTCTTTTGGTTCATTTGAATCTTTAATGAAATATTTTCCTTCCATTCTTAGATGACTACATAAATAATAATCACCTATTTCAAATAATAACCATTTACCTCTTCGATCTATTTCTGAAAAACATTTACCTACAAAGAATTTCTTGAATTCATTAATATCAGATTCAATCATTCTTTCATAGTAAACATTAACGCTTTTTATTTTTCTTTTTAGTATTCTTTTTCTTAGTGTTTGTCTTACTGTTTCCACTTCCGCTATTTCTGGCATCTTGTTTTAAACTCCTTACTCTTGGTTTTGATTTTTTCTTTTCAACTCCATTTATCATATTAATATCAACAACATCACCAAATTTTAATAGATAATCTTGTAAAGTAATAACAAAAGTATTTATATCTACCATTGATATTTTTTCATTTAATAATATATCAATAGTAATATGTCTAACACCACCAAATGAATTAACCAAGATTCTTTCAATCTTTTTAACTTCTTCTCTACTAGTTATTTCTTCTTCTACTACTTTTCTTAATTCTTCGCCTTCAAGATAACCAAAACTATTTTTAATTATTCTAAATGCTTTATAAATTACCAATAATACAATTAGTACTACACCAACTCTATCAGCATATTTTAAAACACTTAACCATCTACTACATTTACTAAGTATTAAAGTAGCAAGTATAATACCATATATAACAAAATCTAAAGTACTATTTAAATTACCATAACTAAGTATACCTTTTCTCTTTTGATAATTAATATTAGTATAAAAACAACCAATTAAATACTTAACTATTAAAGTTATTACCATAAATAATATAATCCAGAAACTAGGATATAAAACTTTAATACTAAATGTATAAAGTACAAATAATAAACCACCTAGTATAAAGATAAAACTAAATAAAGAACTAATAATACCTTTTAACTTAGTATTTTCTCTTCTTCTAACAACACATAATGATGTAATTATAAGTAATAACTCTAATATACCTAGTGCTAACATTGTATTACTTCTACATACAAATCCACCAAGTAAAGTAATTAATAAAACAACCACATCTACAATTATAAAATTTCTTACTTCTTTCATACTACACTCCTACTTTGTTTCATACCAATCGGTTCCAAAATCTCCTGAAACTTTAAATGGTACATCTAATTTAACACATGTTTCCATATTTCTTTTAACAAGTTCTTCTAATGTTTCTTTTTCACTTTCTAAACAATCAAATATTAATTCATCATGAACTTGTAATAACATTTTAGATTTTAATTTTTTTTCTTTCATTTCTTTAAATATCTTAACCATAGCTATTTTCATAATATCAGCTGAAGTTCCTTGTATAGGTGTATTTAAAGCAATACGTTCTCCACTTTGTCTAATCATAAAATTCTTATTATTTAACTCATCTATAACTCTTTTACGATTAAATAAAGTCTTAACATATCCATCTTTATAAGCTTGAGCAACTATATTATCCATATAATTCTTAACTCCAGGATACAATTCATAATACTTATTTATAAACTCTTTAGCTTCTTTAGGACTTATTTCTAAGTTCTCACCTAATCCAAATCCACTAATACCATAAACAATTCCAAAAATAACCGCTTTAGCTGTTTTTCTTTGTTTATCAGTTACTTCACTAATTGGAATATTATACATATCAGCAGCTACATATCTATGTATATCTTCTCCATCAATAAATGCTTGTTGTAATTCTTTAGAACCACTTATATGAGCAAGTACTCTTAATTCCATTTGAGAATAATCTGCACTATAAAACATATCATATGTTGGTAAAAAAGCTTTTCTAATTTTTTTAC